>ENA-UPSY01000005-UPSY01000005.1-human-gut-metagenome-genome-assembly--contig:-NODE-5-length-191934-cov-8.052722_pt1 | contig 191934 bp, 191 predicted proteins | sample MGYA00250044_ERZ773365 | MGnify/ENA primary metagenome ERZ773365 (study PRJEB29103, sample SAMN06111932) | human gut metagenome | biome: human gut; feature: ankylosing spondylitis patient; material... | reverse complement strand
GGAACTTCCGTTGCCGACAAGCAAATACCAACCGCAAGCAGAGCGTGTTGAGTGTAGGTCAGCAGTCCGAGATAGAGGATAGTTGTCTGCAAAAACGCCGTCAGACAGGTGGCAATAACTTGTTTGCACCAGCTGTAAAAACCGTCCGTGTAACCTCTCGGAATGCCAAAAAGATACAGACTTCCCACAGCAATCTGACACAGCATGATGCCGCCACGCTTGATGTTTGAAAACACAACTTTCACTGTACAATAGCCGAAAAGTATGATAAAAAACAGGCTGAACAGACTTACGTCCATCGCCAGTGCCATAATCACGGTCAGCCCCGAATCAGCTACTGTCGTTGTTGTTCCCGATATGAAATTTCCAAGCAAATCGCTTGAAAATGTACCCTGCAAATTAACGCAAAACGAGTAAAGTCTTTGCGGAACAACAGTAACCAAACTTGCCGCCATAAAGCCTTTCAGCACGTTCAGACAAGTGTTTTTGATGTTCGCCTGACCAGATTCATAGGCTATCGCCGTGTCAAATACCGCTACGATAAGTCCGCAGACAAACAGCATCCATGCGAGACTGTGGAACAATGCTATGAACGACTGCACCCACGACAGAGCGAAAATACTGCTTGTGCTTGCATTGATAAATTCAAAAAGATCGGCTACTGCGCCGTAAATGAGGTTGAAAAGCCACTCAAACATAATATTCCATATCTCGTCGGTAATTGCGTCTACCGCAGAACCTACCGTGTTATCCCAAAGGCTTGATATTCCGTCGCCTATCCAGTCAATGGCGTCGCCGATCCAATCAAACATCCGCACCACCTCCTGCCTTTGTTATCTCGCCCTTTACTCTGTACAGCGAGCTGCGGCGTCCTCCTTGGATATGATAGCGAGGTATCCGTTCTAACAATCCACGGTTTTCAAGTTCCGTAAATGCACGATACACCGTGCTTTTGTGTATACTCAAATCTTCTGCTATCCTGCGCACAGAGGGAAAACATTCTCCGTTTTTATCCGCACGGTTTGCAAGATAACAGTACACAGCCACAGCCTTGTGGCTCAGACCTAAATCGTAAATTCTTCTCGGTAATATCAATTTGCATCAGCCTCCTCACGTTTTAATTTTCGCTTTTCTCATCGGAAATTCATCAAATTCTTCATCATCGACAGACACTTCAATTTCCGCAGCAACAGCTTTTTTCTGCGGATATTTAACCTCCACATCTCTGATTAATTCATCACGATTTTTGTAACAAACCTGCCTTGCTGTTTTATCAGGGAGACAGTATTCTTCCTCAAATTTAATCCCCCATTTAAAGAACAATTTCAGCTTTGAAATCATCGGGTGTGTTCCTGTTTTCATTACGATAAATTGACCTTTTGGCATAGATTTGAGTTCGTCCACAGTCATAAGCGGTCTGCCTATCATCTGAAGTGACTGTGATTTTTCCTTTCCGCACGACACAGAACCTGACAATACAGTTTGCTCTCCCAACGCTTTTGACAGTACTTCCGCTGATTGAGAATTTGGCGCAAAACCTCCGAACACGGTAAGCTGAGTGTTGTCGGTGATTATCTCCATGCCCTGTTTTCCGTAGTTCTGTTCAAGCTGTGCAAAGGACTGAATTATCGCAACGATTGATATTTTTCTTGAACGTCCTGCCGAGAACATTGCTTCAGCACCCTCTATCTTAGGAAAAGTTCCGAACTCGTCGCAGTAAAACATAACTCTGTTTTTAAGCTTTCCGCCGTTTTCATCTGCAATGACTAATATCTCACGGTATAGCTGTTGGATAAGCAGACTGACCATAAAGTACTTGCTTGTATCTTCTTCGGGCAGAACAATAAAGATAGCAGACTTTTCATTGCAGAACTTCTCGGCGTCTATCGCCGTTCCAAAGCACAGCATTTGTTCAAGTTCAGAATCAAGAAAACTGTTTAATCGTGATAATGCCGTACTCATTACAGACAGCATTGACTGATCGGAAGCGTTGAGCGCCGCTCCTGCAAGCCATTTGGCTTTGTGTTCGCTTGGGAGCTTGTCCATAAGCTTTGTAAAATACATCTTAGGCTTTGCTTTCGGCGCAGGCTGATACTTTGCAAGCAAGTCTTGGATCAGCTTAAAAACTGAGACAATAAGCCTTTCGTTTTTGTCGCCAAACTCCGCTAAAAGCAGGATAACCGAGGCAAGAAGTCCTTCCGCTGCGTCATAGAAAAATGCGTTCTGACCGTAGCTTGAGCTGTCACCTCCGCCGATATTGATAATTGTCTTTGCTGTTATCTTTGCATACTTTTCCGCTTTTGCTTTCGCAGATAAATTGCTTTTATCCGCCAGATATTCGTCCATATACTTGTTGACAAGATGCAGAATGTTGTTCTCATCACTTCGTGTCGGATTTCTCAGATCAAGCACAGAAACATTGTAGCCATAGTGCTTGCTTGCGATAGTGCCATAATTTCGTGCTATGTCGCCCTTTGTATCTGTGCTGACAAAGGACATTCCGCTTGCACAGGCAAGCTCTATATTTGGATACAAGAAGTAGGCTGTTTTTTCCACGCCTGCGGCGCCTACCATAAGAGTATGAACATCGCCCGTGTCTACAAGCGCAACAGTCTTTTTGCCCGAACCTCTGCACCCAACCACCGTTCCTTGAACAGTCGGAAGAGCCACGCCTTTACGCCATTTCTCAGGCTCAAATGGCAAAGGGATAAAAGTCTGCTTTATCTCCGATTTAGTCGCCCACCTCGCAGTTCCATGCTGACCGTCACCGATCTTTTTAGCCTTTATTCCGTTAAGTGACTTATTGTCAAGTAAATTTACCAATACTGCAAAAACAACAAAAATCACAACCAAAATTCCAATTAAAATCATTTGTTTTTCACTCAAAATTTCACTTCCAATCACCATAAAATACTCTTTCTTCTGTATTTAAATAACATAGTTAGTTTGTTATCTTCAAGGTATTGCGCTGTGAGGCGGAGGGTATCGCATTACCCGAACTCCATACACGGTTCGGGTTCAGAAATGATATCTATATCCTCGCACTGCTCCTGAATCGGTACACTTAAAGCTTTCTCAACCGACAATCTGACAGCACTATCCGCAAGCCGATACAGCAATTTGGCAGTCTGTACTGACTGTTCACGGGTACGGGCTGTCTGTTTAAGATCACGCAAAACCTCATGCACACAATCCTGCAAATTCCTTTGTTTTTGCGCCTTTTTGCCCTTGTCGGTGTAAGGCTTGTAACTACTCCCAAGCTTGCCTTGAAGCCTTTCAAACGCTTGATATTCGCTGTTTATTTGTTCGGTTTTGGGCATAAAAAATGCAGAGCCTGCCAAAGCATACTCAGCCAGATATTTGTATTGTCTGTTTTTTAACGTTGCATAGATCTGCGAGGTCAGCTTATCGGGACGGCATTTCAGATACCCAAGTTCACTCACTTCTTTCAGATATTCTTCCTTTCGCTTATGAGGAACAGCAGGCAAAAATTCCGCTCCGTTTTTTGCCTTTAAAATTTCGTTCCAATCTTTGAATTTAGGTGCAAGCCATTTAACGTTTGGATATCCGTTTTCTGTGAGTATATCCCGAAGTCTGTCAACAGCCTCGATTCCGCCCTCATCATTATCCACGCAAAGCACAATTTCATTGATGTTTGAGTGATTCTTTAACGCTGTTAAAACGGCATTTTCATAAACACCGTTCATGGCAATGTAGCTGTTTTTCTGCCAATCTTTCGGGTACAGTGTAAGAAAACTCATCATATCAATGGGAGCTTCAAAGACATAAAGTCGTTCATTTTCTCCGAAATGTGCAAAGCTGTAACGAGTGTCTGAACCCTCGCAGGTAATGCGAAAAGTTTTCCCGAAAGAATTGGTTGAACGCTTGCTTGCCTGTCTTGGAACTCCGTTTTCATCAAGCCCTACAAACACTGCATTGTGGTGCTGTTTGTCCTCATAAAGCGTATGCTGCTTTGCAAAATAGCTGATAATTTCGGGTTTAATGAACCGCTGCTTTATGAGGTAGGCAAACACTCTGTGCATATTTTCATTGGATTTGGGAAGCTTGAATTCTTTCGTTTTTTCTTCATGCACAACAGCTTTTGGAGGAGCGTGAGAGAGGAAAGTTATCGTCTGTCCTAACAATTCCTGCACCGCCGTCTGAAAATCCATATCATAGAATTCCTGCATAAATTTTATTGCTCCGCCGCCAACCTGATTTTTGTGGTCAAACCACCTTGAACCCGACATTGTGATGCTATCATGCTTGCCCGAACCGTCGTAGTAAATGAGTTTATGCTCTCTGCCGACACGTTCCAGTTTTTCGCCCCGCATACGCAAAAACTCCGCTAAATCTACGGAGTTTGCCATTACTTTTTGTTCGTCTGTAAATGGGATATATGGCATAACTACACCAGCCTTTAATACTTGACATTTTCCGCAAGCTTACCCATAAGCTGCGAAAAGCTCTGCCTTTCCATCATATCCGTACCAAGATATGCTCCTGATACTACTGTCAGCTTGTTCTCAGAAAGCACAGCATAGGTTTCCGTGTACCCAAACTGCGTCGCCATACCATCGGTTTTCTGAACGGAACTGTAACGCTGATATTTACCATTTGAATATACATTTGTTGTCATACGATAATTTGACACAAAATCGTCCTCAGTGACACCGCTCATCTGTGCGGAGGTTTGTCCAAAATAGTAATCCCCGAAGTTTTCAAGGATATATTCCATGTCGTAATCAAGCTGTGACTGAGACAGATCTATACACATCACATTCAACATACCGCCGCCGTTTTTACCTTTTAAAGTGACCTTATTCACTCCATTGAAATTATCGGTTTCGTTCTCAAAGGCACAGTCTTTCATCGACTCAGTAACCAATTCGCTTGTATCTGCAAAGCTGATATTTGAATCGAAAAACTCAGCGATAAAGGTATCGGACTTTACCTGTTCATTGTTGACGGTACTTTCGACCTCCGAAGAGACAGCCGAATCCAATACGGACTCGGCTGTTATCGGCGTTGTTGCGGTAGTTTCTGCTGCATTCTGTATTGGCGGACTGATCGTTCCGCAGGCGGTCATTGTCATTGCGATTGCCGCTGAAACCATAGCTGAATATATTTTTTTCATACACAAATTCTCCTTTTTAAACGATCGACCAGATATACAACGGAGCAGTCAAAGCAAAGATAAGACAGCCGAAAATGATAGCAATCGGCGTCCACTCCAACTGCCCGTGTTTGCGGTAATCCAAGTATGCCAGCGTTATCTTAACAAACAGCAAAACCGCCAATATCACGTCGATTACGGGGAACACGACGTTGTTTACAACCGAAACCACCTGCGATCTTGCAGTGGTCCAAGTGCTTTGCACAGCTCCCGCAACATCGCCTGAAGCATAAGCAGTTAGCGACATCATAGCTGCAAAGCACACCGAACTTGCTGCTGCGATCAGTTTCTTTTTAGATCTCATTTCACATCATCCTTTCTCTGTTCCTTATCGTTCCTCTTGCATATGACCATACCGAAAGCCATAATAACCGCTGCGGCTACTAGATAAAGCTCAGCACTATTGTCTGCGGATACACCTGTATTAGGAGTATCTATTGTGACTGTAGGAGGAATTTCAAGATCAGGCGTATGCTCATCGTACATAACGACCTCCGTTACACTTCCGTCAGTATTCACAGTAAACTTTATCTCGCTTGCAATCTCATAACCGTCGGGAGCGATCGTTTCACGGAGCGTGTACTCCTTGCCTGCAATCAGCTTGCCCTCGATAAAGTGAGCCTCGTCTGTTGATACCCATTCCGTGGCAACATTTCCGTCCTCGTCAATAATCTGAAGCGTTGCGCCGGGGAGCTCCTCACCTGTAGTAATATCCTGCTTGGAAATTCTGACTTTTGTAGATTTATTCACAGCTTTAATTTCTATGACTTCGCCGTCCTCAGAAATTGTCACAGGGTAGCTTTCATCGCTGAGAATATATCCTGTGGGAGCTTCGATTTCCCTGACGATATACTCGCCGTATGGGATCTTGTCAAATTCAAAGTGTCCGTTTTCATCGGAAACAGCGGTCATATATGCGTTGTCAGCAGTAAACTCAGCAGTATCAACAGCAAACAGTCCGAACAAAGCATTTTCAAGAGATTTCTCGTTTTCATCAACCTTTTTACCGCTGATTTTTCCACGTTTTAAAGCATTCTTAAACTCGCCGCAATCAACAGTAACAGTAGTTACTTCCTGTCCCATATACTCGAAGTTTACAAGGTACTTTTTACCGTTCAGAACATAATGCTCATCGGTTGCAATTTCCTGAACGTAATACTTGCCGAAAGGCAGAGCAGTATCAAACTTTGCGGACATATTTTCAGCAAGACTTATTTCAGAAATCAGTCCGTCAGCAGGAATTACCGAGCCGTCAGCGGCGGTAATATTCTCGGCTGCGAACAGTCCGAAACGAACTCGGGTATATTCATCGGAGTTACCGATGTTAAATAACTCGTCCTTTTCCATGACCTTAGAAAGTGAAATTTCTACACCCTGATAATCGTTGACAAATGACGTATTTACGGTATCACGAACAGCAATTTCCTGTCCTGCATAGGTCAGTTCAACAAACTGAGATTCTGCGTTAAGAGCATAGCCGTCAGGGGCAGTAATTTCTCTGACTTCATACTTGCCAAGATACAAAAGGTCTGTTTCTGCATATCCGTTTTCATCGGTCGTGATCTCAGCTACAACATCGCCGGCATTTGCTCTGATCGTGCCGTCAAGCGTCACAATATCTTCTACTGCGATAATCTGAAATACTGCACCGGACAGATTTCCGCTTGCAAAAACGGGAGTGTAAGTTGTCGGATTTACAATAGTTTCGCAGTTTTCGTCCGTGTAAGCAGATGATGCTGTAGCGACCGTTGTAAAAATATCACCTGTTTTCTGAACAGAAATTCTGCCCTTCTGTGCGGTATTTGTTTTCTCCACAACTACGGTTTCCACTGAACCATCAATTGTAAATGGAACAGGATTTTTATCAAGCACATAACCCTCCGCCGACTGCACTTCGTGAAGCTCGTAATCGCCGTAAGCAAGCTCGTTCGGGAGCATAAGAGAGCCGCTTTCGTCTGTATAAAATTCATCAAGAATCATCTCAGACGGATAGTAAATTTTCTGCGAAACATATTCGGAATTTGCACAATCCCAAACCTTGAAGCCGATGCCCGAAACGGGAATTATATTGCCTGTTTCAGCGTCCTTTTTCACGATTTTAACAAAGGATTTTTTTACTGCGTCATTGAGCAAATAGAAATATTCTTTTTCGTTTTCGCTGATATTGACTTCAAAGTCCTCCATCTGTTCGGTATTTTCCAAACCCTTAATTTGATGAACGACATAGATTCCGTAAGGGAGCATTTTAGTCTGTGCATAGCCGTTTTCATCGCATACGAGGTAGTCTTTTTCGCTGTCATTTGCAGCTTCATAAGAGCCTGATGACTTGAGATAAACCTCAAACTCTGCACCGACTTCGGGAGTTTCGATCTGCGTTGAGCCGTCATCGGAATGCTTGATTATGCTGATTTTTCCCTTGAGAACGTCCTCGGTCACTGTCATAGAAATGGGGTTATGCTCAATGGAATAATTCTCAGTTTCTGCACCAACCGGGTACACAGTTTCATCAAGCAGATATCCCTCGCTTGGTGAAATTTCCTGAACAGTGTAGTTTCCGCAGACATACTCCTTTGTCTTGAAATATCCGTTTTCATCGGTTGTGTAGGTGTCCACCAGCTCGCCGTTACGGTAAATGCCGTAAACTGCACCTGAAAGAGTACCGTCGCCCTGAGCGGAAGCTGTTTCGGAATCCTGCTTTGTTACTTGGGCGGTAAACTTTTTGAGAACGTTCTTAAAGGTCTTGGTTGTGGTTGCGTCAGCTGTCAAAGTAACCGTCTGACTGGCAGGAACAACATACTTTACGGGAACGTTTTTTTCAGAAATCGTGTAAACAATTTTCTGATTGTTACTGTCGTATACGGGGATATCGGAAAGAATTGCAACACCGTCAGAACCTGTTTTTATGCTGTAAGTCTTGCCGTTACCTGTTACAGTAAATTCTCTGCCGCCGTTCTGATTATCCTCAGACTGCTTGTTGATCTTAATAGAGCCTGTTTTGAGTTCATTGTTGAACTTTACATTGACAGTCAGATCAACGTCGCCGTCTGTAAGCTTGACATTCTTCGCCTTGGGAGTTTCATATCTCGTATCTACGTTGATTTCGGAAACAGTGTAAGTGATAGCCTTGCCTGTGGACATATCATAAACTTTCAGATCATCTAAGGTCGCAATGCCTTTTGCATTGGTTTTAGCAGTTTCGGCAAGAGATTTACCGTTATAGGTATAGGATATCTTGAACTCCCTGCCGCTGATTATGCCATCCTCGGCAGTTTTGTTAATTTTGATTGTTCCTGTTTCATAGTCCTCTTTCACCTTGATTTTTCCTGCTTTGATTGTATATACGGTCGGATCAACTGAATAACCTGTTGGAGCCTTCAATTCCTTTGCGTAATAAGTCTTGTTTGGCAGCTTTACAGAGCCTTTTCCATTGCTGCCGATTTTGATTTTGGCAACCTTGTTTTTGCAGGATTTATCGCTGTAGATTCCATATACCGCAGTAGAATTATCAACGCTTGATTTTCCCACAAGATCACCGTTTGTATTATACTTATCTATCTCAAAAGTCACATCGGTCTTTGTGATCCTAAAAGCCGACATATTCATAGCGGTCGCTGTTTTACCGTCGGCCTTGTTATTAATTACAACGCCCTCAGAGCCGTTAGCCTCAATTCTCCAATGAGTACCGCCTGCACCTTTTCCGTCACCGACCGTTTTGGAATTGATAAGACTTTCCGAAACTCCAATTGATTTCAGATATGAAACAACATCGGAACGGCTGTCGAACTCACCCATATATATCCATGCATGGTCGATACCACTGGGGTTTTCAGCAACAACTACCGAACCGGGAGTAATATTTGAACCGTCGGCACACTCCCAATACGGACGGTCCGTGGTCTTAATATTCTGCTTTTCAACATCGACTTTTGAAGTCACACCGTCATAAGTGATTGTGCAGTTATCGCTGACTGTCAGCCAGTGATCGGTATCCACAGGAACGGGGTTGTTCCATGAAAATCCCGATGTTTTGTATCCAAGCTGCGTCAGCGTATAGTACACAAGTCCCGAACAGTCGATGCCGAGATTATTTATCGTCTGCACCGACAGAGGAGTATACTGTCCCTGATTGTATGCGTACCAGTACCCCTTATTCCCAAATGTATACGGTGTTCCGAGCAAAGTTGCCGCCTTTGCGATCACCGTATCGGAAGACGGAAACGCAGAGTTTTCGGTCGAAGTACTTGCGGCATTTGCTGTTATCGCTCCGCTCACAGATGAACCGAGCATAGAAAAAGCGCAGAGGCCTGCCATGAACCCTGCGCTAAGTTTCTTTAAAATCTTTGATTTAATTTTAAACATAAAGTACATTTCTCCTTTGATTTCACGCAAAGAAAAAGAGCCGAAATTTCTTCGGCTCTCTCACTTGCATATTTGTTACATATTATCAATAAGCCGATTCGCTTATCGAAATTTCAATTGTATTATCATTTTCATCAAATATTCGGGTTATTTCACCGTATTTATCTGATTTTAAAAATCTGCCGCCCTGTGTATCGAACACATACCATGTTCCCTCCACACATACCAAGTTTGCCATATGACCGTACCAGGCATCCGGTGAGAAAAACGCATACCGACATTCAAGTCCCACGCCTTTACAAGCGTACATTGTTGCTGCTGAGAATACTTGACAATTTCCGCTGACGTTCCCTCTGATCCAATTGTAAACAGCTTCGGCTTTTCCATAATCAGAACCGTCGTGCCCCAAGCCTGCACCTATATTGTAATATTCATCGGTTGTTCTTCCAAGCGAATTTACATAATTTAAAACACTTTGCAGGCTTGTTGTATCTTCAATTATATCTTCCGGAGGTTCAGTCTGCGGTTTTGGTGTAGTAGTCGGCGGATTTGTCACCGCAGGTTTTGCCGTTGTAACCGGAGGAGAAGGGTTGTTATTCTGAGGCTTATTGTCAGACGATTGGTTATTCTGCTGCGCACCGTTATTGCTCTGATTGTTATCGGGCTGCTGATTATTCTGTTCAGGCTGATAATTTACCTGACCGTTGTTATTCTGAACAGCATTGTTTTGTCTCTGATTCGAATTGCCGTTCGCATTTAATGAACTGAATTTTTGGGTCGTAGTTACTGTGGTACCCGTCGGCTTTGAGGAAGAGGATACCGTTTGCGAATTCTTTCTCGTAGTAGTCGTGGCTTCGCTTGTATTCTTTTCTTCTTTTGCCGATGAAGTTTCCGCAGTATCTTCGCCAGCCGTGCTTTCGGAAGCAATTGCTGTAGTAGTTCCCACTTTGGATTCTGTATCGTCTATCTGTCCGCAAGCCGTGAGCAGCAGACTGCATACAGCTAAGATCGTTATTGCTTTTTTCATGGTATCACCCCGATAAATTTGTTTCTTTAACGATAGCATATAACCGCCGCAAAATCCAGTGATTTTTGGTTTTTCTACCTATTCAATAAATTAAAAAGCCAATCTTTGTACTACATTGCTATCTCAGGCTCAGGTTTATCCGCTGGTCCGTCCGCCATTTCCTCATCGGGAGTATTTTCTACCTCAATTTCCGTAGCCTGCATTTGCTCCAATACGATAATGGGAGTTTCAAACATTTCGGAATATTTCTTGATCTGATCATCGGTAAGTGAACAGCTGTCCCATTCGCCGTATTCGTTCATATAATTTCCTGAAACAAAGAAAGTTCCATGTACAAGAACATTTCCCACAATACGATTAGGCTGTGAACCATTAAGCAGGAATTCATCGTTGCACCAAGCAATCGCAGTTTCTTTCGGCTCAAAATATATAGGTTCGATACACCCTCCGACTATTGCCTGCATATCGTGAATATCATCGCCGATTTCCTTTTCATACGGCGCTTTTTCAGGCTCAATAACAAGTATTTTCATTTACAAAACCTCCTCATCTTCATTGCAATAATCCCACAGTGGACACTCGTTACAGTCATCATACATTGAACATGTTCGCTCTATTTCTTCCTCCGAGATACCGCAGTCACGGCGTTCTGTTTCAGGAGCATTGCGCCATATCGTAAGCGTCACTCCGCTATCATCGCACTCCGTTTCCACGCTTACGGGATTTTCGTTTTCATCAAAAAGCCCCGAAAATACGGTAGTTCCGTTGGTTGTGAGTACCTGTGCAAAAATAATCTTTCTCATAAAATTATACCTCCAAATTGTCTGTTTCATCGTCAAACAGCGAAAGCTGGCGAACCGCCTGTAATCTCTCGCTTGTATCGTAATTGGATATGAGCAGCTCCGCATACTGACAGCCGCCGTCGTATCTCTGCGCCAGATTATTCAGTCTGCTGATCTCCTCAATGTGAATATTAGGCTTATCCCATATCTCACGGATTTCTGGACAGTCATTGTAGGAAACAAGAAACTTGCCCTTGATATCCATTAGCGAATCCCTGAGCCTAATATGATCCTTGGTTTTAAAACCAACGTCTTTGTAGTAGTTTTCGGTTGCAAAGTACGGTGGATCGCAATAAAAAAAGCTGACAGGGCGGTCGTACTGCCGTATCAGTTTTTCAAAGTCTTTATTCTCAACTACTACCTTCTGCAATCTCCTTGCTGCCAAGTCTATCATCGGGAAATCCGACCATATTGAATGCGGCTGACTGCCGAAGCTGTCAAGTCCACTTGCGTAGCTGTAACGGATAAGCTGATAAAACTTCGCCGCCCTGTCAACATCACGAAATCTGCTGAACAGACCTCGCTTATGAAGACTAGCAATCCAGTCGAAATCTTCACGAGAATCGAGGACATAACGAAGCTTGTACTTCAGCTTATTCGGGTTATCCCTGACACAGCGATAAAGATTTGCAAGATTTCCGTTAAAATCGTTGTATACCTCAAAATCCATACCGGGCGGTTTATGGAATAAAACCCAGCCTGCACCTCCGAAAACCTCGATATATCGTTCATAGTAAGGCGGAAATCTTGCAAGTACTGCGTCACGCAATGCCTTTTTACCGCCTAACCATGACATAAAACTATTCATGTTTTTCCTTTCTGCCGTTTATACCAACAGCAGAAAAGTCGCTTTGCAAGCACCAGATTTTTATCTGCTGTTGGCAAAACGACCTTGTCCTAGCGCGGACGGCGCAATTTACGCTCAAATTTGATATGAACTATACTGCCTGCCCGCTGATTTTCATTTGTTGTATTTTCAGCCCTTGATTATTGGATCGACGTAGCTGAATATGATTCGTTTCTGTTCAAGGTAGCCGTTGGCTTTATTGACCTCGTTACACAGCTCCTTGTACTGCCGTTCCGAAAGTACGGGCTTTGTGGCTCTCAGCATTGCTGGAATACTGCCGAGGCAGAACTTGAAGTCAACTTTAGCTTTAATTCTGTTTGTGTGCATCACTTACCTCCTTGTCCAGACGTGCGATCTCTTTTTCCGCTGCCTTAAAAGCCGCAGCAAGACTGCCGACCGTCAATCCGATAACCCCTCCGATTATCATTCCTATGAATAAATACGTCATTACATCATCTCCATTCCTAAATCTTCGGTTTCTTCCTTAGGACTGCAATCTTCATTCTGTTTTTGTTCATTTTCTGAAACAAAACCGCCAAGTCTGTTTGGAACATAATCGGAAAGCCATGTACCGCCGAACTGCTCGTGAGTCTGCAATCTCCACATCGCAAGTTTACCGACATCAAGCTGAACGTCATCAAACGGAAACAGCAGACAAGTCAGATTTTCATTTTTAAAAGTATATGCTTTTTCAAATCGACTTTCGTTCTGCAATATTCCGCTTTCCGTCAGCATATCGTTTATGCCGTCAACCCATTCTTTAAGGTCGCCGCCGCAGCCTTGCAGGATAAGAGCCTCGCTGTTATTCATTTTTCTCAGATCGTGTAAAGTAACGCTTATTATCTCCATTATTGCAAAACCTCCTTCCCATAATATTTCTTCAGCAAATTTATGACGAACTGCTGCCCCCTGCCCGTAACAAACGTCTGCTGATAAGTCTTTGTCATAGTCGGAGTTTCAAAAACCGACTCCTTTACGGAAAAATATCCTCGGTCGATAAACGCCTGATAGGGGAGATTATTCGCCATAAGAACGCCTTTTCCTTTGAGCCAGCCGTAAAGCTTGTTTCTGCCGACGGGGATATTTTCCGCTCTCGCAAGCTTTGCCATTGCGTTCATGTCGATAAGATTATCGGTATTTGACACCTGATTCGCAAACTCCACCAGCGGCTGATCGTGGCGGATACGTTCATTCAGCTTGTTGATAATGGTCATTTGAAGTCGGAACAGGTCACGGTATGGCTCGTCGAGAAAGGGGAGATAGTTTTTGATGAACATATCCTCGTTGGAAACGTAGCCGCCGGTGCGTCTGATGGTGGGGAGGACTTCGGCGGTCACCCAACGCCTGAACTCTTTGGCTCTCGGCATTTTGCTTGAGAGAACTAAGCTGTAAAAGCCGCTTTCATTGATAATAGTGGTCTTGCTCTTGTAATTTGAACCACTGTCGGAAATCACGACGGTGGTTTTATCCTCGGTATCCACATGACGTGAAAGAGCGTCCCTTGTGTTGGAATACCCTAAAATTTCCGCAACATCTTTTCCTACAAGCCACGGTTCGCCGTCCTTAATGACTGTTCTCACTTTTCCGAATTCGTCATTTTCAAATATTTTTATCATATTCTTCATTTGCGTTTTCCTCCTCGTCAAATTTCAGTAAATTTCTTGCAATAGCTTCAACCACATTTACCGTAATTGAATTTCCTGCCTGCTTGTAAAGCTGTGCGTCGGACATACCTGCTTCAGCGACTTTTTCAAACTGCTCTTTTGTAAATCCCTGCAATTTCCAGCACTCCACAGGCATAAGCCTGCGGATTCTGCCTTTGTGTACTATTCCGTGTCTGTCCGTAACCGTGAGCGTAAACATCGGTTCATTAGGTTCTTTTATTCTGCGACCGTTCTGTCGGGTAGTTTCCTTAAATGGGTTGATTATCGCCCTAGGAGCTCCTTCAAGCACTCCCGAACGTTCGCCTTTGTGAGTTTCGTTTGTTACTCCCAAATCCATTCTTGTATGCAGACATCGGGCATTTTCTGTAATCTGCGGATTTTCGTTCAAATCACAAAAAACAGCGGAATGTTCTCCTCTATGATGAGATACTCCGCTGTTCTGACGTGCGGTAACACATCTTGCAATGTCTGTCATCTGAGGATCGGGATTGCAGTCTATGAAATAAAGTCCCGTTTTACCGCCCATGCCGCCCGAACCGCTGCATTGCGTAACAGCCGTGCCGTCTGTGGAATAAACTCTCGAACCCTGACTGCCGCCTATCAGCTGTTCAGGTTTTCTTTTTTCGCAATTTTCCTCATCATTTCCTCCGAAAGCCAGTATTTCTGAGGGACATTTGTCTCCAAGATATCCGATAAGGAACAGCCTTCTTCTTGACTGCGGTATTCCGAATCCGGCAGAGTTAAGCACGCGCCAGCACATACTATACCCCAGTTCAGAAATCTTTTCAAGGATGATTCTGAAACATTCCCCCTGTGATATACCAAGCAGGTTGGGTACGTTTTCAGCGATAAAGTAACGGGGGCGCTTGGCTTCAAGGATTTGGATATAGTTAAAAAACAGGTTTCCTCTATCGTCCTCAAAAGCGAGTCTGCGCCCCGCGACACTGAACGATTGGCAGCACGGGCCTCCAACGAGCAGATCAAAATCCGGCATATTTCCGTAATCGATTTTTGTGATGTCCTCATAAAAAATTTCCCCCTTTGTGTCATACAGCGTTCTGTAGGCTTTCTGTGCGAATCTGTCAATTTCACACCATCCGACGCACTCAAACCCGCCTACTTTTTCAAAAGCCGAACGGAACGCTCCTATTCCTGCAAACGCTTCGAAATATTTTATCATTTATCACCGTTCCTTTCCTTTTTGTAATAAAAAAACGGCTAAGTCTTTTTCAAAACTTAACCGTTACATTGACATATTCATTTCTTCGTTTTCTTCAAGATCTTCCGTTTCTGTAATTTCCTCGCACTCAATATTTTCCTCTGTTTGCTTATCAATCTGACTCTGTTCCTGAGCGATTTTATGGAACTTATCCACATCGGGGATAACCCCAAGCGTTCTTCCGTTATCAAATTTACAGTGCAGAGTACCCGCATCGTCCACAAATTGAACTATGCCTTTAGTACCTGGTGGAATCGGACGGGGATCGTTATCCATACTGTCAAGGCATATCCGAGTTCCTTCGGGATATCTCTGCCTGAGCATTTCTACCTTCTTTTCGTTGTAAATCATATAACACCTCACATCGTCATTCCCATATCGGGTTCTTCGGTCATGTCCTCGGTCTGACTGCTGTTCATTTTTTACTTGATCACCTCCAGTCGTTTTAGATTCCCTTTTTATAGTATATTTGTTATCAAGCCTCCTTTGAAATAAAAAAAGACCGCTTTGTCGTTTATCACATTTCGTGATATTTGACAAAACAGCCTTCTAAACTTTGTGAATGTTTTTTCATAAAAAATCGGCAGGCTTAGAGCAAAATATACTCAAAGTCTGCCGTTATGTTCGATATTTTTTGTTGTGTAGGGTTCGACTCCCTTTTTTTCGTGAAAACTGGTGAAAAGCATCCACGGTTTTACATTAAAATTTTTTGTTTTCTAAATATCAAAAAAGCCCGTAAACACGGGCTTTTTAAGGTGAGTATCCATTTGGTATCACCAATATGGTTGCGGGAGACCGCAACATATTTTTCCCACGATACTTTTCAAATTTTTATACTTTTTTCAAAGATAGAAAAAAATCAGCCGCCTCAGATCACTCCGAGGCGGCTGAAAATTTTATTGATTTTTGAACAACTATATGGTATAATAAATGCAAAGGAGGGATTAAAATGATAAAAAAAATTAAAAGTGTAGTATCTTTTCTATTATGTTCCTTCTTTATTGCTTTTATAATTGTGTTACTATATACAATGATTACAATGAAGCCTAATCCTTATATAGACTATATTGCTATAGTAACCGGAATGTTTGTATCTAAAAGCAAATTCAAATTTAATTAGAGCTTTAAAGATTACTTTCCATCTTTTTTCTTCAATCTTTTTATTTCACTCTTCAACTCTTTGTTTTGAGCACTTTTAGAACTTGTTAACTTATCCAATATCTTAATTATTTTTTCAAGTAAACCATCCGTTTCAAACTTTGCCTTCTGACCATCTTTTCCTTTAAACGTAATCTTCACTCCACATACTGCAGAAACAACTATTAATGCTAATATTGAACTAGGTATAAACCCTTCATTTATTTTCAACAGTTCCAGCAAAGAAACTGACGTAGACTCCGCAAAAACGTTTGCCGATAAATTACATTGCGCAATCATTGAGGATAGCACAATATATCCTGGCGATTCAACTTGGATTTTTGATACAAGCTTATCTGGTTCTTCGGTTTGAATATCAGAAAAACTATTTTTCAGCCCTAAAATTTCACTTTGTAATACTCCGTACAACTTAGAATAAAAAGAAAAGCTGACATCCTCAGTTGACGTAATTTGAAAGATAAAACAAAATTTACCGTCCTTTATGTAATACGGATACAAAAACTTATCTATAATAAAATCATAGTCGGAAATATTGCTTATTGTGTTATGGCTAAATAACGCTTTATAGAAACGCATATCCATATCTGCCTTCGATATCTTTTTTAACCACTTTATTTGTTTTCTTATACAGTAATTAGATGGGACTATATCGTTATCCTGTATGCTACTACTGTTGCCTTTTTCTAAGAACAGCGTCTTATCTGATTCAATTTCACCTATTATTAGATATTCCGCATTTTCACTTGGAACAACAACTACATCACCTTTTTTCATTATAAAACACATTGTATATATATAACCAGCTACCAAACCAGGGCGTGTTTCATCAGGGTAGCTCTTTTTAATATGTTCTTTTAGCGCTTCTTTATCAAAAATGTCACTATCAAAGCAAGACTGTATCTTACTTTGTGTAATGTTGTTATATCTTATGCCTATGTATGCATTTTCATAAAAATCATCAAAAAACTTTCCTCCATCAGCTCTCACAAGCCAATATCTTCTGTTTTCAGGCATGATTGGTATATTATCCAAATCTACGTCATAGTTTCCGTAATCATACATACTTTATTCACCTTTCAAATCACTTAATATAAAACATTATATTACAAAAAGAGCCAAAGGTCAATAGTTTTAGCATAAATTAGATCATAATATGCAGAAACAAAAACAGCCGACAAGGAATAACCCCTGTCGGCTGTCTTACTACCTACTTTATCTTCTTTGTAATCTCGTCGCTGAGCTTCTTGATGAAGTTCACGCCTGCAATGCCGTTTTCGTAATATCCCCACTTTTTCAGCAGGGTATTAACTGCCTTTGCAGTGCCTTTTCCGTATGTACCGTTCTTATCCATACCTACGTTGTGGAGCTTAACCGCCTTTGCAATAAGCAGCAGCTCCTTGAGCGCAAGCACACCGTTTGTTTTGTTGCCCTGCTTGTAGCCTGTCTTGTCAAGCACTTTCGCACTTATCTTGCTCTGGTTCTTTGGTCTCAGGAAGCCTGCAATGTGGTCATAAGTATGCTTGACCTTAGTGCAGGCTTTTCCGCTCCAGTTTTGGTCATACGAATAAAAATAACTCGTGTTGCCCTCACCGGTGCAGATTGCTATGTGACCCCAGCCGCCATTCAACGTGCCTGACCATATCGCTACATCACCCTTTTTCGGCACGAAGCTTGGCGTGTTCTTTGCCTTTGTGAAATTTGCTTTCAGCCAAGTGTTCTTATCGAATAAATCCCAAAAATGGTGAGCGTCATACCAGAAATTCTTGATACCTGATCCGAAGACCTCGTTGAAATATGCCGTTGCAAGGTCTACACACTGTTTGCCTGCTGCGCCGTCATAGTTAACAGCTACACCATTGTGCTTCTTGATAAACTCATCATATGTCATTTTCTATTCCTCACTTTCGTTTGTATCCACTTTGTTTTCAACTGTGATTTTAAGCTTGTGTACTATCTTCACCAAGAATGACGGCAGTGGTATACCTATCACCGCAAGATTTTCCAAAATAGAAATACATTCATTGATGATAAACCATATCGTCACGATAAGACCGAAGTAAAAGCTGACGTTTACTTCAATGCCTATCTGTGAAAGTCCTGAGATAAAGAGCCAATCAAGCACGCCTGACACCGCGACCACAAATATGTAGCCGACCTTTTTGAAAAGCCCTTTAAGACCGACACGGCTTGACAATTCGCCCCTATTCCATGCTTTCCACATTCCTGTGATATAATCAATGATCATCACAAGCACCAGAATGACTATAGGTATCGCCATAACACGGAAATACGCTGACAGCCCTGCGGCTATCGCTGATATGATTATTTTTGTTGTGTTTTCTTTCATTACTGTTCCTCGCTTTCATATGTTTGTCCCGTGATTGTTGTATACTCCTCCGCCGTGATCCACTTGCCGACGGCAGTGTGCACCATAGCAGCCGACCACAAACGGCTGTCATAGTATCTCTTGACCTTGACGTAGTTCTTACTCATCGCCGCTCACCTCCAACTCAACACCGTTCAGCATAGCCAGAAAATCAATGTTTGCCTTTATCCTGTCTATCTCGGTGACTTTGGGTTTGCGGAAATTGTCTTCCGTCAGTCCTGCGGCTTTCAGCATTTCTTCTTGTAAATTTGTCATACGCTACCTCCTATCTCTGACAGCTTGACCACATATTCTTCTTCGTTCGGGACAGGTATGCGATAGCTGTCGCCATTACTGTTTTTGAACGTGATTGAACCGCCTGCCTCTACCTCGATGTTCCGCAGGAAGTCGTCTGGTATTAGGTTTGAAATATCCGTGACGATAGGTGTATCTAACGCTTTGACTTCCGCTCCGTCAACAGCGTTATTCTGCGTATATGTCTTAGCCTCAAAGTCTGTCACATTCCCCTCAACGCCGTAGCCAGGCAGTGCCCTAATGGCTTCTGGGATAGGGTATTCGTTGCTGTGGTAGGGGGCGTAGGCTGTGGCGGTTGAGGATTTTTCAATCTGGAAATTTGGAAAATATTTTAGAAAATCAGATTTCCAAGCGTCAAAACCCTTGAACGAATTAATCGCAACATATACATAATTCTCATTAGCCGTCTGAAATGTGATAGGGTGTCCTGTATAGGCATTTATAGCACTCGTTGTCGTATGCCCAAAAAATCCAATATTACGTTTATCTGCACCCATCAATTTTCCATATATTCCGCTTAACGCAGTATCTCGTGTAACTGAAATGCAGTATGTGGAATTTGGTTTTACGTTCAATTTTACGCCCCAATATCCTGTTTTCAAATCAACCAAATCACTAGCTGTGTAGCCGTCTATATTCCACAAATTTCGTCCCTGCTCCACAACGCTCTCAACCCCAGCACTTATAATCTCACCGACGTTATATGGGTAATATTCATTAGGGAACATGGCTTCAAATTCTTCCACTGTGCTAGGTTCGTTGCCTGAACCGAACATGGCGGTTAAATTGAAAATCTGTGGTTGTAGTTTAACGTTATCATATGTAACGCCATTGTATAGATATAACGTATAGTACCATTTCGCATTACTACTTCCATTGACGATTATAGCCCCATGACCTGTTTGGTCATCTCCATATCCTTGCGATGAAAATAAAAGTTGTTTTACTCCATAAACGCCTGACAGTGGGTTTGCCCTTAGTAAATATTTATGACCTTTCACATTTGCCGGGGTTGCTACGGCAATTGCTTGCCCTTCTTTTGTACACGTTCCGTTCAATGCAACAATTCCGTCACCTAAAAACGTAAACGTAACGCCATTGGCTGTAATTTCTTTGGATTTAGAAAAATCGACCAACTGGTTAAACACAATTGACCTACCACCAATATTTTTCACGCTCATCAGCTTACCGCCCGTCGGAACTGTCTTAGCATATGCCGTATCACTGTCGGTTTCAAATTTATGTGTTATGCCGTTGCCAATGTCATACAGTGCATTTACCCTACGTTGTAATTCCTTGTCCGTCAGTTTTATCGCAGAAATATCAGCCGTGTTCTCAGCGATTTTTCCGACCGCTGTTACATAGTCGTCTGGCAAACTGTCAGCTATGGATTGTGCTGTCTGTGCGGCAGTTTCAGCGGCTGTTCTGTCCTCTGCGACCTTAGCGGCATTGTCTGCCACTGTAGCCTTATCGGCTGTGACCTGCGTTGCCATATCCTGCACCGCCTGTCTGTCTGCCGCAGTGCTGTCAGCGCAGGTCTTTGCGGTCTTTGCATAACCAGCCGTTATGTTCTTGTCGGCTTCGGTCTGCTGTGCCGACACTGACGCCTGGGCTGCGGATATTTTAGCGTTATTCTGCGCTGTGACCGCCTCAGCACGTGCGGTTTCTGCACCCTGCATAGCGGTTTCTGCCTGCGTTGCGGACGTTTCTGCAGATGTCTGTGCGGCTTCAGCTCGGCTTGCCGCCTGCGTTGCCGTGTCGGCTGATTTCTCTGCGGCTGCGGCAGATTTTTTTGCGTTCTCTGCTGCTGTAGTCGCTGTGTCTGCGGCGGTGACGGCGATACGGCTATCTGCGTGCGCCTGTCTGCCTATGGCATCTATGCGGTCTAGTGCGTCCATAGCCACATCTGGCGATGGTACTGCATTATCTCCTATAGCCGTACCTATTCTCAGACGGAATATGCGTGATTTTTTAACTAAAATATACTCGTCGCCTGACAGCTTCTTCGCCGCTATCTGACACGATACTGTCTGTGCTGACCGCAAGATATCTGCGGTTGGCGTCCATGTGCCCTCTGAGATATCCACATCATAGACAGTGCCATCGCCATAGTCTATCGTTAACACATAGCGGTCTGCACCGTCTATCTCCATGCCCTCGACCGATACGGGTCTTGCATTAGTTTCACCAACATAGCCCAAAAGGGCCGTGTTCACGACTACATTGTAGTCTTCGTTGATTTTTATGTGCATTGATATTCCTCCTTTCTATGGCTTTGTTACGATCCAGTCAATGATATACTCACCTTGTGGAACGGTAGCACTTGCACTTTCTGCGTTCGTCAGCGCTACTATCAAATTGTTGCTTGTGAAAAATGTTTCTACACACAGCCTTCTCACTTTTGGTGCCGACACCTCCCGCAGACTACAGATGATCTGCGTGTTCTGAGTCGGTGTGAACGGCAGGTTCAAAGTCGTTGTGGCCAGTGTCGTCTCTGACGGTACGATAAGGGTCTGAGATCCTGCTGGCATATTCATTTCATTGATTGCGTTCTGTGTGGCGTTCAATGCGTCGACAATAGCCTGTCGGACGTCTCGACCTGTATATGCTGTTGCCACCTGTGTGACCTCTAAACTTATATCAATTGCTTTTGCCATAATCATTTCTCCTATTTTCTTGCTGACATTCCACTAATCGTGGAAATCTTGTCGCCAAATGTCAGCACATTCTGTGATCTGTCATTGATGTCGATGCTGGTGCCGATGCACCTCAATACCTCGTCGATGCCAAGGTAGCTATTGACTACGCGATACCTGCAGCCAACTGCAAAGCCGTCTAGCTTCTTATCAATGTCAATAGCCGATACCTCATACTGAACTTTTGCTGCTTTTAGTGCTCCGGCACATACTCTGCCGGCTCCAGACAATGCGCCTGGAGTGGTGATATTGTCGAATATCATAGTTCCAGCGTGTACTCCGTACCGCTTTATCAGCTGGTCGTTGTCAATATACTTCGTTACGCCCGAAAGCGTCACACGTTCGCCCGTATCATCGTTGATGACAGCACCTAACGGATACAGCCTTGTGATGATCTCACTTGGATCTATCGCCTGCGTGATAGATCGCATATTCCTTCCTAGTTGTATCGTTTTATTGCTGAACTCTGAAAATTCGTTTGCTATGAAGTCGAAAAATCTAATGCCTCCTTTGCCGATGCGCACCCTCATTTCACCTCTGATATCTTCACCGGAAATCAGGTTTTTCGTCAATTCTGAGAACGTGTCTTCATATCCTGGATTAAATGTATGCTGCACTTGTGAACAGTTAATATTGCCAATATGTATCTGCTTGTAGCTTTCAACAGATTTATTGTGTGCTGAAAGTAGTGTGGCTATGTATGTTCTTATTGTGCACTTTAACTGTTTGATAATTGGTACACTATCTTTCAGAAAACACAAACCGCCCTCGCAGACAACTTGCTTGCCAATCTCGCCACTATCAGTCATGTATGGTGATATCGTCAGTACTCTGCCATCGAATATCAGACTTTCCTTGTCGTAAACCTTTATCAACGATGTCAGTTCCTTTAAATCGGAGTAGTAGCTGTTGTCGGGATATATGTTGAACGTAAATGTGTCAATAGCGTTTATTTCTTTGGCGATGGTTCCTGTCAGCTTGTTGGTTCTGACAGAACCAGTTTCGTGAAGCGTCTTTGTATTATCGAGTGTAACTAACATAGTATTTCCTCCACCAGTTCGATTTCAAGTGAACCAGATCCGTATAGAGCTAAGACATTTGTGCCAGGTTTGACGACGAAATTTTGCATTCTAAACGTTGATTCAGTTTCTTTGTATAGGTTTTCTGTGAGGGTATGACCGTTGAGATCAAGCATTGTCAATCCTCGTTTGTCCTTATCGTTAGCATTTTTGTGATACCTTAAGCTCGGAACTATGTCATCTTTGGCATAAGAATAGAAGTATAGTACCCCCGGCTGGGAATGATAGCCGTCTTTGTGTGCTATGCAGGAGAGAGGCATCTGATTGAGGCAATCATCATCGAATGAAAAAGTGTCCCACGCTGTGTCTGCAAAGTCGTCAGAAACCTTATATGGTGCTACATCGAAAGTGACCTCGAGAGTAGCTGTTATGTCATCTTCACCAAGGCTGGTCTCAACAGTTCTACACTTGCCGACAAAATGATAGTTCTCGGAATAGTTGTCATAAATATTCTGCTGTGGAGCTTCACATAACCAGCTCTTGATCTTCTCAATCCTGCGGAGCAGTGTGACAGGTTCTGTATCAGATACGAACATCTTGTATGATACTTCGGTGTCGTCAAAATAAAAATTGCCGTCATAGTCAGACAGGTCAATACTGCCGTTGCGATAAGGTACAGTCACTTTGATCTCACGCTTCTTCGGCTCTGCAACTGTTGCACTGATTATTCTGATTTTAAAATCCTCATACGACTTTTTGCCATTAAATCTGATTTGTCGTGTCATACTGCACTACCTCTTTTCTTTCTCGCAGCTCTTTCACCAAGCATTACATCTATAAATGGAACTGTTTCCTCTGCAATCACTTTCCCATTCGGGAATACTATCACGTTATGAATAGTCTCGGGCATTTGTCTGACTGTTGTTGGGACGGCCTGAGTGTTTTCTGTGGCGCTTGTTGATGCTTTCTGCGTGATACTGTGGGCATATGATCCATTATATACCGACCTTGCGACCCTATTTGTATCGCTGTATGTATTGCGCATATTCTCTGACAGTATCTTGTCACCAGTATTGGTATAGGCTTTGATGATATCGTCCTCTGATGACTTCCAGCCTTTGATCTCACCCTGCGCATTCATTTTCGATATATTCTCAAATGCCTTTGAAGGGGAGTGTATATCATATACCCCCTTGACCGCCGCAAGCACTGCGTTCGCTCCACTTGTTGCGGTATCAATGACAGACTGCTGTGCAGACAGTATGCCTTGCTGCATACCTACCATCATTGCCGCACCTGTTTGTTTCCATACGTCTGATATCTGGCTTATTTGGTCACGCTTTTGAAGCGTCTCTATGGTCTTATCATACTGTTGCCTGAGCTCGTCGAACTCTGATGTTGCTATCTTCTTGCAGTCGCTCATGCACCCTTCCCACATATCACTGTACTTTTTCAACTGAGGCTGTGACATAGACAGTAGCGCCTTTATCTTGCTTGCAGATTGCGGACCTGCTTCCCGCAAGGTCTTAATAAGACCTTTATTCACTCCTCTGTCTGCAAGCGTCTTGATATCATCAGACCAGCTTGCCATGCCGTCAAGGTTTGATTCGAGATTCTGTATAAGCTGCTCTGCGGATATCTCAGCACCGCCGTTGAACTCATCAAACAGGTTGAGGTTGTTCTGCAGCTCTTCTGTTCGTTTCTGGACGGCTTCGTCATAGCTCTTATTCATCTCAACTATTGCGTCAACAGTTTCTTGTGATACCTTGTGTAAGCCGTCTTTATACATGACAGTGCGGTTATAGATTGTATCGACCTTTTTTGCATTGTCCTCTACGGCCTTTGAATTGTCTTCGAGAGCAGAAGAATGCTCAGAAACGTACTTGGAGGCGTCAGCATAGTTAGAGTCCAAGCGTTTCAGTTCGCTATTGATATCATAGTATGAATTCTGAAGCTCATCTCCAGCTTTCTTCAGCTCTTCAAGCTTGGTCTTCCACTGCTTTGTGCTGTCCGTTCTGTCAAATTCTTTAAACTTGTTTTCCCTTTTATCAAGTATTTCTTGAACTTTAGCCTGAGCCTGCTTGTTTTCCGTGATTGCTTTCTCAATGTCATTGCGCTTCTGCTCAGCCTTATAGAGGTCTTCTGATATAGCGACCATATCTTTCTGAGCTGCTTCGACAAGAAGCTGTTCTTTCTTCGCTTCTATGCACTCATAGACGGCGTCCTTATTGTTGAGAAGCTTGCCTGTCTGATCGTCAATCTGAAGATTAAGGTCAGGCATGGCACTGTTCAGCTGGTCCACAAGAGTTTTCATTTCTGACTTCTCGTCATTAGATAATCTCTCGGCGTCAGAAAGCTCAAAAATTCTATCTGCAAGACTTTTATAGCTGCTATACTCGGCTTCTATATCTGTCTTGGCTTCTTCTCTCTGATCTGCGGCTTTCTTTATGGAGTCTGTCAGTTCATTCGTGCTGTCGACCAACGCCTGTTCCTCGTCATTGAGGACTTTTGTTGAATCAGCGGCGTCATCAACCGAAGTTGCATAAGACACAATACCGCCAACTACCGTACCTATAATAGCTGCAATTGCTCCTACCGGCGACGCTTTTTGAGTTGCATTTAAAGCCTGCTGGGCGGTTTCAGCTGCTTTTGTTGCACCTGTAAGGCTCTTGAATGACTTTACGAGGTCTGAAACGTTATTTATGGCTTTTTTTGATACCATTGCCGACGTTATTCCTGTCAATCCTCCGATAACAAGGTTAGAATGCTCGCAGAAGAACTTTATGCCGTCAATGAGGATTGGCAGTGACCCTTTGGCAAACTTTGCGCCGGTTTCGACCAAATCACCAAGAGCGTTGCCCATATCGTCAAATTCGTCACTAAGGTCACCGTCCTTGATATCCTTGGTAAGCTCGCTGAAAAGCTCTGAACCTTTTTCAGCGGCGTCCTCGAGCGGGGCACTGAACTTATCAAAAATAGTTATGCCAAGGGATTCAAGGGAAGAGTCCATTATAGCCAGTTTGCCCTTAAGATTGTTATTCATGGTGTCAGCCATTGTCTGACACGCTCCGTCAGCGTTATCTACCTGAGCTTTCAGGTCATCGAAAGACCCACTCATGCCTTGAAGCATGGCGTTGACGGAAGATAGATCAGTCTTATTGAAGATATCACTTAAAGCCTTTGTCTTCTGGTCATCTGAGAGCTTGGAAAGCTTGGCGTTAAGGTCTCCGAAAATATCGTTGATATCTCTGATATTTCCCTCACTGTCAGCCACGCTCACGCCCAGTTCTTTCAACTTAGCGGAAGCAACGTCTGTCGGTGATGTTAACGACAAAAGCATATTTCTGAGATGTGTGCCGCCCTCTGCACCCTTGATACCGTTATTAGCCAGTATTCCAAGAGAGGTGCACATTGTATCAACGTCCTGCCCTGTGGACTTGACCGTACCGGCACACTGGAGAATGCCCTCACCAAGCATAGCAACTGTGGTATTAGATTTTTGGGCTGTCTTGGCCATCATGTCCATATAGCCGTCAAGGTCACTCGTCTGCAACTGTAGTGCTGACATAGTATCCGTTACCATGTCAGTGCAGGACGCAAGGTCCATGCCTGAGGCAGTGGCAAGATTAAGAACTTTCGGCAGTGTTTCAACCGCCTTATTTACGTCATATCCTGCAAGAGCCAAGTAATTAAGAGCGTCAGCGGACTCCGAAGCTGTATACTTTGTAGTCTCACCACACTCACGAGCGGCGTTCTCTAACTTTTGATAGTCCTCAGCGCCTGTGCTGACCTGCTCTGCGGTCATGCCCATTGTCGCCGCCACATTGGACATAGAACTTGAAAAGTCTATACCAACTTGTGCACAGCTTTCCGCCGCTTCCTTGGCGGCATTAGCTATAGCTTTCAGCCCCTCAACTGCAAGATTAGCAGAGAAAACGTCCTTGAAGACACTGCCTGTCTGGTCAGCTTTATCACCAAGGTCTTTGACCTTATCTGACGTATCCTTGGCTTCATTGCCAAGCTCCTTGGTGCTATCATCTGCGGTCTTGGTCTGATCTCGCAGTGTGTTCAGCTTCTTCTTGGTCTTTTCAAGTTCTTCCTGATACTTAAGATATGACTCAACGGGCAACTCGCCTTTCTTATACTGCTCGTTGATATCTTTCTCGTTTCTAATGAGAACGTCAAGCTTTGTTTTTGTTGCTTCGATAGCCTCGCCCAAAAGCTTCTGTTTCTGAGCGGTGTATTCAACGTTAGTCGGGTCAAGCTTTAAGAGTTTGTTGACGCTGTTTAGATTTTTGGTAGTCGAGTTGATATCAGCATTAAGCCCTTTCATGGCGGCAGTATACTCAGACGTATCACCACCGATTTTGACGTACATACCTTTGATTTTCTCATCTGATGATGACTTAGCCATTACTCACCCTCCCATGCCTTTATTTTCGCAATATACTTTTCGTATCGTTCTTTGCTGATTTTTCCCTGCTTATATCGTTCTTCCACAACAGGCAGGTTTGCTTTCAGTTCTTCGTATTTAATTTCGGGGTCAATGACCTTTTTGCCGGCGGCGATTAATCGCTGTCGGTCATAGGCGCAGGCATAGTTCACTACCATACCATACGTCATGCGGTCTAAATCAGCGACAGTAAGACCCCTGTTTACAACAAGGGAGATGACCTCCTCCGATTTGAGAGGCCGATCATCTCCGCTTTTACTGCCGCTTATGGATTTTTTCTGTCAACTTTCATGTTTGCCTGCAGTATAGGCATAACCTGATTATAGATATCATCAACAGGGAATGCACCATAGGCGAAGCTGTCAAGCCACGTCTGAATAGGCGGTATACTATCATCATAAGTCTTGGCAAGCACCCATAGGGTGCGGTATTCGACCTGTTGAACAAAGGCGCCCTTACCAAACTGATGTACCTTGACAACGTCCTCAAGGTACTCCGTGCCGAACGCTTCTTTATAGCGATAGAACATACCTGCTGTAGCCTTGAAGCCTATCTGCCTGCTGTCTATAGTCAGGATTATTGTATTGCTCATTGTCATTCACCCGGGGTGTAGGTGTACTCAGGAAACTTTGTGAGCTTCTCATTGCCCTTTATGCGGAAACGTGCGATATGCACTTTCTTTCCGTCGACTGTGGTTTCTGCAGGTGACGGTTTGCAGGCAATCTTATGCTCTGTGTATTCATAGTCCATACCGCTTTCTTCCTCAGTCTTAACCAAGAACTTCGGACGATCTGTGGTGTAGCAATATGGGAAGACCTCGGTATATCCCTCTGCTTCTGACGTTGATTCATATTGAACAAACAATCCAAACTTTGGCGTTTCTCCAGTTTTTGCAGTCTCAACAAGGATATGGGAAACTGCATCTATGACATTTCCATACCAATCCTTTTCCAAATCATCACACAGATCCAGGGTTATGATAGATCCTTCGTAGCCCTGATTGGTCTGACCTGCATATGCTACTACGCCGTCCGCCCATATCTCCTTGCTTGACGACTTAGGATCAAGGCTTACCTGTCGAGAGCCTGAGAGCTTCGTTTCTAAGTAATTGCAACTTGTATATGTAATATTTATAGAACCGCTGACATCTGATGCTTCTTTGATTGGTCCATAGCCAACGGCTTTTATAGATCCTTTCATTAATATTCCTCCTTGCGATCGAATTCGTATACCCACATATCCATTTGCTGATCCTGCCCCAGATAGCCTGCGGCGACTGAGAAGCATATGCCCTTATCCATAAGGGCGTTCTCAAATAGGATATGTGTTTCTTCATCTTCCGGCTCGCAGTATATTTCAACTGCAATCCGTGGGATAACTGCGACAGTTCTTCCGTCTGCAGATATCGTCTGAGGTGTCTTGTTTATCCATGTTGCGAACGGCAATTCCGTTTCCACTGGAAAATCTATCTTAGCAATCCTGTCCGCAGGAATGCCTGAAAGTGATATAAGTTCTGTCAATGTCATTTCGACTTCTCAATCTCCTTTCTGATGTTTTCCGGTAATTTTTCTTCGGCATACTCTTGTCCGTATATCATGTGCGGATAAGCTTTCGCCTTAAACGGAAGCGTTCTACCACCACGCTTCATAGCATGGCCATACTCCAGCAGGTGTGTGAGAAGATACTGCTTATTCTTCTTGAAATTCACTATCTGCCGAATGTCGAAAGAGTCCTCGTACTCGGTGCTAACTGTAAGCGCCTTGGCATACTTGCCGGAGCGGTTATTGAACGTGAAGTGTTCTTGGACGACCTTGCGGGTTTCCTTTGCGGTCTTCTTAACGGCTCTTTTGGCGGCTTCATTAACACGTTGACTTTCTTGCTGAAATGCGTGCTGTAAAGCCTCAGCCATCTCATCAGGACTCATTGACATGGATTTCTAACCTCTTTTTTCGCTTTTCTATTGATAACTGCCAAGCCTGCGGCTTAGCGTCCTTTATCATCTGAACTTGAATGACGTTATACTGGTCGCCGTTCATTATCACAATGTCAGTCGCCTGCGGCTCGGCGATAAGTGGTATTCTTATCACCTTATCACAGCGGTGCTGATACTCAGCGGCTTTATAGAAACGCTCTGAGCCGACGGTACGATTGTCATATCTTATGCCTGCTTGCTTGATTTTCAAGCCATTGGCATTGATGATAGTTGCAATAGTGCATATGCCGTCATTGAACGTCTGCCGCTTGCTTATCATACGCTTCCTCCTGACATCTCCTCAATCTGACACCTTGCTCTCAGTGCGAAGAGCTGAGAGTGATAATTTTTTTCAAAGTCCTCGAAGCAATCGTTATATATATATCTGCAGCAGTCGATCAGAAGCTGGGCGTCGCCGTTGATATTTTCGTCAACATTGATATCCAGCACCTGACCTGCATATCCGTTAAGTACTCCTATAGCACGTGCTATAATGCTGTTTATCTTTCTGTCAGTAGCTTCGTCTGACCAAGTTATGTTCAGCTGATTTTTAACTTCCTCGAATAATGCCTGCTGCATTTATATCAACTCCTTATGTTTCTGACGGTGTGACAGTGTATACTGTCGGGATAAATCTCTTAAGCTTTGAGATATCCAGATACCTGAAAGCATTGCTGTCGAGTGGCTTGCCGTTGCCGTATGTCTTGATCTTATATGTCCTTGCGTCATCAAGGAACTTGAATGAGTCATCAAACTCCAGCTTACCGCCCTTAGCCATGCCAAGACCCATGAAGTAACGCTTGCCAAGACCGAAGATAGCTCTGTCATCAGGAACGGCGCATGACTGGATAATAGTGCATGGAATAGGCATAACATCGTTAACCCATTTTCCCTGAACGAAGTTCGTTGTCGCAGGCATTACCTTGGTCAGATATGTCTTTGGATTGACTACGAATATGAGGTTATCAAGCGACCTGTTGTTTCCAGCCTCTGTCTTAGTAAGCTGAGCAGCGATAGTACCGATAGCCTCAGGCGACATTTCCTTGAGTGCAATCGTGCTCTGATCGGGGTATTTTCCGCCAACTACTGACGCCTTATCAGATACGTCCTTGCACATTCCGATAGGGCAGTTCAGGCCGTCACCTGTAACGATACCTGTTTCCATGCCGACCCACAGAGCCTCAGCAAGGATTTCACGTACATACCTATCCAGCCATGTTGCACCCAGATCTAACATATCGTTAGACACAGGTATCCATGCTGTAAGCTTTTTGAGAGAGACGTCGAAAAGCTTAAACGCTCCCTGCAACTCTTTGTCGATAGCGGTGTTCAGATCTCCCCACTTGGCAGTCTGTTCACCCTGTTCGTTGACGAGCATTCTTGTGATGCCGGTTGTGTCCTGGAAGTTGATGAAGTTGAGCAGTGGGTGCTGCTGTGGAATTTCACCAAGCACAGACTCAATAATCGTGATTGGCATTGTTTTGTCGGCATTTGTCAATGCCATCTTCGGATCAGAAGACTTACCGGCAGCGATAACTGAGTCATAGTACTCTTTTTCATCGCTTGTCAGCATTCTTACACCACGTGTGCTAAGGATCTGGCTGTCAACAGACTCCGTGGTGCTCTTTACCTCATTCATGATAGTATCTGAAATCAGGTTGCCGTACTTATCCAGAGCATTTTCCATTGCTTTATCATCGCCATTTTTTATAGCGACGGAAAGCGATGTCAGGATATCTTCTTTCTGTTCCTTGAGTGTGTCGAGATTAATCATTTTTTTACCTCCAATTTCATAAACTTTTCAAATGCCGATATAGCGGCATTTTCTTTCTCTTCTTTGCTTTTTTCAGCAGGTAAGGCCTGCTGTGCAGTTGACTGCTTATATAGCTCAATGAGCTTATCCATGCTTTCACCGTCAAGAGCACTTGACATTGTGTATTGCTTTACGTCACTGAGCATGGTTGCCATATCAACAGGCTGTTTCCCAGCCGATATGGTATCACATAGGCCATATGAGAGACATTCAGCAGCTGTGAGCCATGTTCCCACCTTGACCATTTCGGAAATTTTTTCACGACTACACTTACCACCGCAACGTTCTGCATATGTTGTGATAGCGGTGTCAGTCATCTTATCCAGTTCGTCAGCAGCAATTCTCATATCATCGGCATTTCCTTCACAATAGCAGGACGCCTGATGAATCATCATGAGGCTGTTGTTGTACATGACGATCTCGTCCGCTGCCATAGCGATAACGCTTGCGATAGAGCATGCCCAGCCGTCTACATAGCAAGTAACTTTGGCTTTATGGCGCTTAAGGATATTTCCAATAGCAACGCCCTCTTTGATCTGACCTCCAAGAGAATTGATGTACAGGTTGATATGTTCACAATCTTTGTACTCATCAAGCTTGGCGGCGAAATACTTAGCGCCTGTCTTGCTCTCCTCAACTTTCCCCTTTTCCCAATCAATGGCAAGTCCTCCACGGACTTGTGAATATAGATATAGGTTAAGCTCTTTGGGCTTATCCGCTTCCATTTTGAATTCAAACTGATTAAAAATGCTATTCATTGCTGTTTCCACCTCCTTCGATTGTCTCGTAGTTCTTAGTTCTTGTGTGCTTATCGGCCCAGGCTTCTGGAATTCTTTCCTCACCTGTCTTCTCTCTCAACTCATTAGTTGAATAGAAACCGCTTGCGATTAACTTGTCAACTGCGTTCGCCATTTCAAGCACGTCAAGGTGCTTAAGGTTATTGGTGCAGACTTTGGCGTAGCAGCCACGCAGGACTTGCTCTTTAGTGTAGCGTTTTGCTGTTATCTCGTCGGATAACATCTTGGCAAACGGGTCAACGGCAGATGTCAATGTCATTGATAACGCTTCACTGATGTTCTCGACATTTCCCTTTACGATAGCCGGTGAAACGTTGAAAGCGATTGCCGCTTTCTCTAATGCGTCATTCAGCATAGAAATGTAGTCCGTTGCTTCCGATACTGTTCTCTTGGTTTCGCCTGCTGTTTGAGATGTATATTTAATGCCACCCCATAGCGGAAGAACGGCGTTCTTAGCGTCAAAATAGGTTTTGAAATAATTATTCATAAGAGTATCGAATTTCTTTTCAAAATCGTTCTGCCCCTGTGCCATTGGTGATATTTCGAGAATGCCTTTTTGACCACCGCTCTTAACATAGGCGTTTGAAGCCGTTTCCAAGAAACGATTATGTTCTTCTAACATTTCCGTAAGTATCTGTCTAACGCCACCATTGGAATATGTGAGATATAGGACATCTCCCATATCGAATGTTTTTTGAAACGTAAATGCGCCTCGTGCCACCTGAGAGAAACGGTTAGGATATAGCGCATACTCTTGCGTACTCCAAGAGTCGGCACAGATTATCTGCTGACCAGCGCTGACAACAAGGCTTTCACCACGCACGAGGGTCTTGCGGACAAGCTCGTTCTTGAATTGCACGGCGGTCTGATTGACATTAGGTTTGATATTGAACAAATACCATTCTTCGCCACGGAATGACTTGCCGTCACGATAGGTTTTTATCTCGCACTTTGAAACCAGTGCCGCAAGGATTTCAACAACAACTTGAACTGCATATGCTTGAACGGCAATTCTCGTTTCGTCATTATACCCAACCGACCGGACACTTATCACTTCATCACTCTTAGCATTCATTATGCGTGATAACAGTGATCTCAACCCCATTGCGTTACCTCCTCTCTGTTTTTGCTAGTATGTGAATACGTCCATAATATTCATATCCATAGGCATACTTGATATTTGCTCAGCAATTTTATTCTGCGCTGCTTTCGCAGCAACATATGCCTTGAAAGGGTCTGTCTTTCTGGACTTAGGCTCTATTTTTCCATACGTCATATTGCCTGCGGACGAAGTGCAGACCTTGGTGTTATTCATAGCCCAGCGGAAAAGGGGATTGTCTCCAACTGCAAGCTTATGATTCACCAGCTGACTTGTGATTACAGGCATTATCATCATTTCATTCGACGGACGAACAAGCATGATATTTCCGTAACCTTTTTCATCAGAAGCGTAGAGATTTTCTTTGAGTGCCCTCCTAAGCAGCGTATAGCGGTAGTTATCTATGCCAGTCATTGTGACATTGGCGTTAAGCTCCGCCGCTTTCTGTGCCACCCATATAACGGGTATCTCAGGCGGAATCTCTGGACCGTCAACGAATGACAGTAGCCCCGCCGCCTCCCACTCTTGCAGTGGCGCCTTAATTCTTGACAGATCTGCAGAAGCCTTGCACACCCAAGTATGTGTTAGCCACACATCAGTTCCGTCTACGTCAAAGAGCAAGCCTGCTGAAAGGAAGTCATCTGTCTTCATATAGTCAAAGCCTGCTGTGCATTGTCTGCCTTGAAGCTTCGGCAGATACGGCGTGATATCCTGATTAGTTGCCAGGATATTATCAAATGCGGTTATACCGCCCTCAGTCTGCTGTGGCAAACAGTTCATGCGTTTAACTGCAAAACTGATATTGCTTATCTTATCGTCCAGATAGTTTTGAAATTCCGTCTTCATCTCTTGGAGAAGATCAGGAAGGTACTGCAGTGAGGGGTTTGCCTTATACCACATTTCAGGCATTTCGACTTCTTCGGGACTATCCACCCGGGCTATGAACGGAAGCATACCATTGTCTTCAATCTCGCCGTTAAGAATTCTTATGCCTTTGGCTTTCTCTTTATCGAGAGGTCCTTCTCGAACGAAGCCGTCAGTACTCATGATAGTGCGGCGGGGTCTTGGTACTTTTCCGAGACCACCGACAGCAACATCAATGAGCTTGCTATTCTCATAGGCGTGTACCTCGTCATGATCTACCTTTCCCGGACGTGCGCCGTCGGCTGACCTCGGGCTTGATGTTCGGAATTTCAATTCAGACTTCGTTTTTAGATTTATTATCACTTCTTTGTTCCAGTAAAAGAACCGCTGCATTTTGTCACGATTGTCTTCCAGAACGTTATATACGTCTTTGAATGTGGTCTCTGCTTGATCTTCTGTTGTTGCAAAAATATCAATGTTGTAATGCTTGATGCCATTGGTAGGTGTGAGCAAGCAAAAGTCTTCAAATCCTAAGTATCCGTTTTTTCCTGTTCCTCGCCCAACATACAAAAATAGCACCGGCCAACGTAAGGAACCGCTTGCGGTATATGTGCAGTTGTGAAGTACAAATACGAATTTTTCCCAAGGAAAAAGGCCAAAAGGGAAATATTTTTCATAGCTGAAATACTTATCAGCTTGTTCAGCATCAATGTAGATATCTTCTGACAAGAACATGCGCTTGACGTAGTCAATAAGCTGATACTGCTCAACACAATACGGATACTTATGCTCCTCGACTAGGCTGATATAGTCAGCGAGATACGTGAGGTCAAGAGCTTCTTGCCCCTTACAGCTCTTCGTCATCGTCAAGGTTCTTGACCTTGTCAGTTGACAAACCCAAGTCTTTCAAAATTTGAAGTTTCTGCTTATTGTACATATACGCCTGCTTTACGGAGGGATTGTCTTTTTCATACTCTTTCCCTACCGCAGAAACCGCCATATAGGTCAGTCCTCTCTTACGAATATCAGCCTGCATTTTTCGTTCCTGCTTCTCGTAGAACATATAATCTGCGACAAGCGACTTGTAGAAATCGACAGAAGCTCCCATCTGGACAAGCTGTTCTGTCAACGAATTTTCAATCTCTGATAGACTAGGCTTTTTCACTTTTGCCAACTCCTTACATTTGATTTTTTTGAAAAAATTCTCTCACGTGCGTGCGAGGGCGGATTTGTCTTCTGTGCCTCCCGTCGTACAAGGTCGAAAAAATTTTTCGACCCTTGACCCCGGGGGGGATCGCCGCAAGGCGCTCACCACCGCTCCTCATTGACGAACTTATCTGTACGTTCTTGCCAGCGCCGTTCTGGGTGCTGTGCTTCATGGCAGTCGTGACACAATGCAAGCAGCTGCCTGTGCCGTTCGCCATTATCGTCATAGTAATACCGACTGTATGCAAGCTGCGGAAATTGCTTAAGATGCTTGACGTGATGAAGAATATTTGCTCTCGTCACCTTGCCTTTGCACTTGCATATCTGGCACTCATAGTGTTGCTCTGCGATAACGCTCTTACTGAACTTTCTCCAGTAGCGGTCGTTGTAGAACTTGTCAACTCGTCCATCCTTGATTAGCTCTCTGATCTGACTCGTACTATACACGTTATCACCTCGCATATATAGCACAAGGACCACGTCATACAACGTGGCCCTTGCACCGGCATAAAACTATGGAAAAACTATAACAACAACCCCGCATTATCATCATAGCATGCAGAGTGTGTTCGTGCGTGTTACAACGTGTTTTTTTTGCAAAACTTACAATGCCTGCCCTTACAGTAGTCTTCTGATGCGTTGACCTGCCTGGCTATCCATGCCCATGACGGCGGCTGCCACCCTCCATCCTTGCGTGGCACGAGGTAGCGAAGTCGAAAAATAATCCTGATGAATGCGTCATCAATGCCTGACACATATGCTTCAATCTCTGATATCTCTGCTTTGAGTCTGCTATAATCATCACTGTCTGTACTTACCCACTTCAGCTCAGCCTTAAGCTGTCGATATGACAGCAATCGCTTCTTAGTCATGATAATTCTCCTTTCCCTGCCTTGCCGATAATTCTCTCGATATTTTCGACAGGATATCTTTCAACACAACACCGTTTTTTTGAAGCGCATGGGCATGACGTGTCAGGCTATCGTCGATATATGCAACGTATAACTTACCACAGTGAGGGCAGTTATAGCACCATACGTCCCCCTCTATGCTTTGAAATCTCTTTTTGCGAACGCAGACTATGAATGCCTTATGGCAATCATCACATATCACACTGAGCTCAGCTCCCTTAAGACTCATCATCTCACCCCCTATATGTTCAGCTTCGCCGTTCGGCGGTACATGAATAGCGATATGTAGAACGTGCCGTTATCCTCGTTCCAGAATGGACGGCAATCGGCATAGTAATAATCTTGATACATATTCTCGAAAAGCGCCGAGTTATCACAGTTATATGCCATGCTCTGCACCGCACGTTTCGTTAAACGATAATCATTATTCTGCGGTTGCGGTTTAATGCAGTTAGTTGACGCAACATAACGCTTGGCGTGCTTGCCGTTGTTATGTTCTGAAATCTTCTGCTTGCAGAAATACTTTGCAATTCCTGCACAGCCTGTCTGGTCAAACATCAATGGCAGGACCTTGTCAACATAGCCCTTGCCCCATATGGATGCTATCTCGTTGATAGTCAGACCACCTGTCATGATAACATGGAAGTGGATACGTCCAGACTTTGGGCCCTGCTCAATGGAATAAATATACTTCATTCTCGGTAAGCCTCTCTTGACTCTTGCTCTATTCACACGCTTGACAAAGTTAGCAAAGTCTTTCTTGGCACGCTCAAGGTCAGCAGGATTATTCTGCGGTGCATAGGTCAGCTCGAACTTATAGTCTTTGTCAGTGAAGTTTGCAGGGATAAGTCTTGCCAGAGCTCTTTCAGCATTGATCTGATTCAATCTCTCCTGCACCTTGCTTGTCGGCTTTCTTTTCTTCTTTCGACTAGAAGAACGTGGGCAGGCATAGACAGGATACATATTCACTTCCATGTAGTTTCCATAAATATACTTTTGCTCTCTGTATCTCATAAGGCTCATTGTCATTTCCTCCCACTGTCCGAGTTATTAAGACCCATTACAAGCCCTCATACCCGTGCTTACACACGGGCTGAACACTTGTTCTATACTATATATAATATATAGGGCTTCACTCTGTCATTGCCAATTGCTCATAATTTCTGCTCTTGTCTTTTTCTTCGCACTCCCTGTTGAATACTTCTTGTAACATATCGTGCATGGAATTAATGTCATTAAGAAGTTCTCGTGTTATAACGCCATGGGTTTCACACAGTACACCGAGTGTCAGTAAGCCTGCTTTGACGATTATCATATCATCAATGGAATAGTATGTAAGAATTTCATAATCATCTATTACTTCAAGAAATGCTTTCGGGCATATATGTACTTTTTCTGTGCCTGAGAATATCTGATATTCGCTTGGTCCGGCAACGAATGTTGAACGACGATCTATAATCTTGCCTGTTGTGCATGAAGCGATGTTCATAACAATGCTGCTTTCAATAGCAGGTGGCAGCTGCTTACATTTCCAATTCTCACGGTCACTTTCATTAATGTCAAAAAGCGTGAGTAACTGCTCGCTGGTATTCATGTTCGGCATGCCGTAAAGCGGATATATTGCACTTCCTGAGCCGATCCATAATGAATTATCATTTTCATTATAGAAGTAGGATATGGTCTTAGCCGCTTTACTGCATATTTTTTTCAGCTTAGATATTTTCATTTTCTCACTCCTTTATTAAGGTACTTCAAGATTGCTTCCTGCGCCTGCTCAAATCCTTTGCAGACAACTGCAAGATAGCCGTTGTCATTAAGCGTTTTCAGAAACTTCTGTTGAGATTCCGATACTCGTCCACCTGATGTGCGTTTCATTTCTATAAAAAGACCGTAGTAACCGCCACGTGCCACCGGAAGCATTATGTCAGGCACACCTGACTTTACGCCCTCAGACTTAAGATCTGCGGCAGTTCTATAGTGGCGATAGCCGCCGTTCGGTATAGCGAACATATACTCCAGTTCGGGATATTTGCCTGAACTGAATGTCGCCCACTTGAAAAGCAATGCCTGCTCTATGTGTTCTGTTGGTGTGTTTGAACTTTTCATTACATAACACCGCCCTTTGGTATGTAGAAAATCAAGCATTTGCTCCGCTGTGATGATGAACACTTAACTTTCAATGTTCTTGGTATTTTAAAAGATTTAGATTCAATTGTTTCTATACCAATAACAGTCCATATTTCTTCGCCTGTTGCAATCTGATCTCCAACTTTGAGCGTTGAAAGAGCTTTTTTCAAGCTCTTTCTATCTTTATTTCTGCCCGTGGTTATTTCAGACAAGATTTTCTGCGCTATAGCTTTTGGATTTTCATCTGACATAGTTATTCCTCCTAAAATGTTACTGTCACATTCAGCACAGTCGCCGCTATCCAGTAGACGGCTTTCTTGTAGTCCTTTTGCAAAGCGTATATGATAGCTGCTCCCACGTCCAGCAAAATCAGCAGAAGTGGAAATATGTATTCAGGCTTGATTTTTATCATGTTTTTGCTCCTTTGTGTTTAAAATGTGTATATCATGTGTAGTATTGGTTAAGCATATTGACAATCGTATTTGACGGTGTTATAATGTATAAAATTTCAAGAAAGGAGTGATAAAATGTTACAACTGCTGCAGTCTGTGTGGTCAACGATTAAGATCTTTGCATTTGCCTTTGTGAAACTCGTTGATACCGTCCCTGTCCTTGGTGGTCTGCTCATTGCATCGATTGCCGTTGGATTTTACGCATTTTTCAAAAAACACCGTCAAATATAATCTTATGCCGCCCTACGGGGCGGTTTTTTTAGGGAAACATTCCCTCCAAATGATACTTTTTAAAACATTGCCATGACTCTTTCTCTTGATACACTTCGTCATACCTTGCCTGAATGCCGTCAAGTGTCATAGCTATCTCTTGCTGATACTTCACTTCGGGATAGTACGTCACTTGCATGAATTTGAAAATGTCAGGATTGATGTTCATGCCACTTTGATATCGTGCCAAAAACGCTTCCATTTCATATTCCAAGATATAGAAAAGATATCTTGTTCCCATGCTCTTGTCTTTGGGTTGAAATACGCCGTACTTGGTTTCCAGCTCTGAGTTCTCGCAAAGATATCTTACTTTTCCGTCCGTAGCGGATAGCTGAATATAGACAGTGCCAGCTTCGTACACTTTGCCTTTTTTCACACGTTCAAATGTCACAATGTCAAGCAGTGGTTTGCGTTCCTTCTTGGCATGGGAAAGAATGTAGTCCGTGCGGTTTTCAAGATTTTTCATTTCAAGCCATGTTGCCATGGTTTCACCGACAATGTCTTGCTCAGTGAAGAATTTCAAAAAATCGTCCTTGACCTGATTATATTCATCATCACCGCAGAGGTCTTTCAGCGTTGCCATAAGGTCATTCGTTGCCTTACGCACTTCAAGTTCGCTTTGTATCAGCTCTTTGCAGAGGTCTTTCAAAGACGGAAGTTCTTCCTTTTCAAACGTGTCAACATAGCGTGGAATGTTCAAATTGTAGTCATTCTTAGCAATTTCCTCATAGCTTGCCACGTTTGAGAATTTTTCAACAACACTGCGGCTGTGATATGTATCGGCTATTTTCTGAATGTGCTCGTCCGTCATGACGTTCTGCTTGCCGTGCTTTTCAAAAAGCTTTTCGGCACTGATAAACAAAATGTCTCTCGTTTGCTTGTTCTTGCTGAAGACGATAACATTGACAGGTATGCAGGTATTCAAAAACATATTTTCAGGCAATGAGATAACTGCGTCTATCAAATTATTTTCTATGAGTTGCTTGCGGATCCTGCCCTCTGCATTACCTCTAAAGAGAACGCCTGTAGGCAAGATATAGAATGCCTTGCCCACGTCCGACAGCCTCGACAAGCCGTCAAGTACAAACGCATAGTCACTAGCTTTAGCAGGTGCAAGGTCATAGCCCTCAAAGCGTGGGTCTGATTTCGGCTCCCATTTCAGCGAATAAGGTGGGTTTGATATGACAACGTCCGTTGTATTCTCTTCATAAGTATCAACAACTTCTATATCGCTGAACTCGTCCGATTTGCACAGCTTATAAACTTTCTGCACTTCGTTAAGCAAAACATTTTTTTGAACAACAATGGCATCTTTATTGCGTATCACAAGGTTGAGAAGCAACACAGGAATACTCATTTGCGATAATTCTTCGCATTGAAAGACGCTATCCCTATCCATACCAACCGACAGTGCGCCAGTTCCTGCACAAATATCAATTATCTTCCCTGACTTTGGTGCAAGCTTGGAAATCAACTTGCACAGACAATCGGGCGTATAATCCTGCTTTAGATTACTGCGGTTTGCGTTATTCTCTTGAAAATAGTCACGCAGGCAATCATTGTTGCCATTGAAACCCTGTTTGACAAATTCCTTGCATAGCTTGTCTTTTTCAGCCTTGTCAAGAAGTTTCGCAAGAAGTGCCTGCGGAAGTTCAAAGCTTTCCTTTATGCCGAATAGTTCGTTAATTATTTCTGTTGTCATCTATGTCCTGCTTTCAAAACATTACCCCTCAAGGTCATCAGCCGCCTGCCTGAGCCACTTGCTTGTGACAGTAATGAACTTTTCCTTGGTTTGTGGGTCTTCAATATCATTGATTTTTTCAATGAATTCCGTAAGCCCTTTCTGAACGTTTTCAAAGATGATCTTCAGCACAGCCCTTGCTTCGTCTGCATTGCCTGACTTCAATTTCTTTTCCAACTCTGCCTTGGCATGGTCCGCTTCTTCTGCCTCAGACTTAGCTTTACTGAGGGCAGTTTCATACTTAGCGACGGCTTCCTTAACTGCATTGTCACGCTCTGCCTGTGCTTTCTTAAGGGCATTATTTTTTTCAGCTTCTGCCGCCTTCACGGCTTCACGGTTTGACTTCTTCAGCGAATTCAGCTCTTTCATATGTTCGGCATGAAGTTCCTGACGGATAGACAGCCTTATCTTGTCAATCTCTTCTTCGTCGAGGTCTCTCTTAACTACCTCGATAGGCTTGTCCTCGGCCTGCTTAAGCTTTTCTCTCAGTTCTTCAAGCTCAGCTCTGAGAGATTCGGCGCTTTCTGTCTGCTCCTTCTTCTCCTCCTCAAGGAATGTCAGTTGTTCGCCTAATGCCTGCTTTTCTTTGATTAGCTTCTTGACTTCTTCAACTGTCATTCCGCCAAGGTCATGTGTGTCAGCGAATTCTTCACGTTCGTACTCCGGAAGCTTGGAGAGAAGCTCCAGCTTTGTTACACCTATACTTGCGTGTTCTTCAAGGAACTTTGTGCTGTTGTCCTCATAGAGCTTGATATAGGTATATGCCTGGCGTTCTTTGAACGTGTAATCGCCATTGCTTTCAAGATAATTCTTGAAAGACTCATAGCCAAGTGATATGTAGAGCTTGTAATCTCTGATATTTTTCAGTGACCTGCCCATTTCTACGATAGCCGTAGCAGCTGTTCGGTAGCACTCGCATATGTGCTGATGTTCTGCCATAGCCGTTTTCATAGATACTGTAATTTCTGTGTTTTCCATTGCGTTTCCTCCTATTTTGGTTAGTTATTCAGCGGGTATAAGCTTTAAACAAACAAACTGGGGCGATCCCGTAACTGTTGTCCGCATAGCCGTAGCTGATAGCACCTGTCGGGGTGACGTAACGCACGGCGTAATCGTAGTTGGTGCCGCACCTCCACGGAGTAAGCGACCACATACATTTTTCAAAAAGCGGCACATAATCTCTATACTTGCGGTACTGGTCGCAATTGAGCAGCGTTATATAGTCCTCACACGTTCCATAGGCTTTGTCGCCGTTATCGGCGATAAGGTCAGACGTTTGCTTTATAAGCTGCTTTGTATCAAAATATTCCTTGAGCACATCTTCGTTGAGAAATCGGCGGAGCGTTGACTTTTCCCAGTTGTTGCAGCCGTCCTTGTACTCATTGTTAAAACGCTTTTTCCACCAGCACTCAGCCGTTATCGCTAAGTAGTTGCCGTCGATAATGTCGAGGCATATAAAACGTATACCATTATATACGAACTCCTCACCGGGTCTTAGTTTGATCTCGTTCATTGTTATTCCTCCTAGCTTGCTTTTCTCCTTTTAGTCAGCTTCTTCTGGCTATTCAGCCACTCTTGGAAGTTGACTTCAAACGCCTTGATTATTTCAGGCTTTTCAAGCTTCTTGCCCGTTAAAGGGTCTTTGACTTGTTCATTCTTAAATCCGTGGCACTGCACGATATGGTCAGCATTGTCTATTTCAATCGTAAACCATGACTTATCAAGGTCAGACGGCTTTCTGATGAATAGAATTGTCGTAACCCCACTGCAATGCCTTGAAGCATAACCGCCGACGCATATTCGCAAGTCCTTTCCCTCTCTGATAATGCTTTCGGCATTCTCTGGTACAACCAACTGAATACCAGGATAGCTATAGCCCTTATACTTCTTGCAAAGCTTCTTGTATCTGGGCTTATAGGCTTCCTCAAGCTCGGCGGCTTCTTTTCTCTTGCGTTCTTCTTCCATGAAATTGAAGTTCTCAACTGCGTTATCATGCGCTTCGTTCAGGTCTCTCGGAAAGGCTATGTTTTTCAAGCGAAAATCATAGCCTATTTTCAAGCCGATATTGGCATAATCGTCATACAGCTTGACAAGGCGCCTTATCTCTGAGTGATCGTCTTCGCAACGTTCTTCTTCGGGAGAGTGCTTCATGACTTTTCTCAGGTATTCTAATGCCTGCTCTGGATCAACGCCTGCCTTTTCAATGCTGGTACAGTAATCAATGATATAGCTATACATTCGGCAGTAGAAAAGGTCTTTCTTCTTGCCTTTGCGCTTGAAGTCCTGATACACCTCAATAACTTCTGCCGGCGTGTGATCTTCAAGAATGGTTTTGACCTCATTTTGCGTTAGGTGCTTGAAGAACTTTTTCGGCGACTTTGCCGACCAGTCCAGAATCTTATAGTTTTTTTTATTTCTCCACAAAAGGTCCTGAACGAACATTGCACAGTCCATCTTTGTGGCCATTTCAAGTATGGGATACATAGCATACGCTGTGTAGTAGCGTTCCTGATCGAACTGGGTGATGTAGCCATTTTTCACAAAATCTATCCCTGAATACTTTAAAAACGTGTTACGAAGTGTCTCTTTGTAAAGATATCTTTTTGGACGACTTGCAAAGCCGTCGTTAAAGGCTTCGCAAATTTTTTTCTTTATTGGGTGAAAAAATGCTGTAAAGCCGTGTCGTGTGTACGCATAGCCGACATTGTACACCTCTGCTCGTCCTTTTCGTAAAACGTACATCTTCTTGATGTCAACAACAATGTTCGGCTCTCTATCGTAGTCATCTGTAGAATAAAGGTTATAATTCTTCTCGACTACTGCTGCAAATATGTAGACCAAATCATCGACAACTTTATACACACAAAGGTCTATGGCCTCGGCAAGCCCCACTTGCTTGTATCCAGCAGACTTATACTCAGCATTGACCTTGCAGTACGGACATACACCTCTGTATCCGTGTCTGACTTCGTCCTGCACATGATAGATGTCATCAACATCGTTCAGATTGACTTTGTATTCTTTGTTGCAGTTTGTGCAGAAACAAGTGTATCTTCCTGCACTTGTGCGTTTGTAAAATATGTAAGGCGTGAAACAACCATTAATTTTCTTACAATCATTGGCATTGAGCTGTGGGAAACTCTCAATGTCAGCACGCTGGTCGGGCGTGAGGTGGTCTGTATATACGGGGAATATATCCAGCTCTTGCTTGTGCTCATCAGTTTTCCACATTATCGACTCACCTCAGATCAGAATAAGTCATCAAAAGAAACTGTGATCGACTTGCGCTTCTGCTCAGGCGCTTCCTTGTTGACACTACCACAGAGGTCTATATCCATGTGATAACGTATCTTACAGCCAGGGAAGAAAAAGCCTGCTGCGGTCTCATAAGTCTTGAAGTCTGATAGTGCAAAGTTGCTATCCTTAATTGCTTTGTAAACTTCTTCAAAACACTTCTGAAGTGTGCCGCCCTGAGCGACCGCCTGTGCGAACTCCTCGTCTTGCTTGACGAAGCTTTCAAGTGCGTCTATGACAGGCTGAATGATAGTACTCAGCACTGTGTTCGCCGATGCTCCACCGCTAAGCTTAACGCCCTCTCGTTCGTCTGTGAGTTTCTTTAACGCCTGCTCTCTGTAGCTAGTCATAGTTCTTTACCTCCTCTATTCCTAATGCAACATATCCATTCTTCAACCCCCAACCACTTAGGACATATGTTATCCTATATCTGCGGTTTGATATCACATGAATAGCAGGATGTCCGTTATTTACTGGAATGAATTCAATCGTGTCTCCAGGCTGAAAGCCTCTGTCATTTTTACGAATTTCAAAGCATTTCTTACCTGCAACAACTGCTTCACAGAAGCATTCTTCCAGCTTCAAGGTATGTGTTGTTGGCTTTTCCAATAATTCTATCTGTTCTTCTGGAATAAGATTGCTGGTTGAATTAATTGGCTGATAATCTTTTGGAAAATAGAAATCTGCGAATTCTTCTATTCTATTTCCCGTGTCCTTAAAGAAGCCAAGTCTCTGATAATGCAATCCCTTTTTTACAAGCCCGCTATTGTCATATACAATGCACATATCATATGCACAGTCCGGCCATAAATTGATCTTATCAACTTCTTTGCCAGTGCACCATGTCAGCCCCTGCCCCTTACATTCTTTCATGAAGTTATCGTATTCTTCCTGAGTCTTGACATGAACAGCTATGTTCTCATACTTGAATTTTCTCCAATCAAATGTTGGTTTCTGTTTATTTGAATTCATCTGCATTATAATCCTCCGTTCTGGTTTTGAAAAACTTGCAACGTGTGCAAATTTCTTGTGTTGGCTTCTCGATTAATGCCATGCACTCTTGCCTTATACTGTTGTAAAAAATACATGGACCTGCGTTATGCCTTGGCGGGGGCGATTTGTAATTCAGTCGCTTTCTGGCGCCTGCAAGTTCAGCATTATAGCATAGCAGGTCAACGTCTGTTATAATCGGCATTTACTCTCCCTCTCTTCCGCTTGCTCCGATCAGTCCTTCCAACTTACATTTCGTGCTGCATATCTTTCCATACGCCTCTCCAATGTTAAAAGCTCTATGTTCTCGCTCAGACATTACTTCATAGATATCGATTATATCTGCACAGGCTTCATCTACGGTATCATATGCTTGACAAATCTTCTCTTTTGTGCTATCATCAACTTGAAAAGTGTTTTCTTTTTTCGTTGAGCTTGTACCTGTTGCCGCAGGTGCAGGCTCACTTTTTATGCATTCAAGAACATTCTTCATAAAATCAGTAATGCAATTACCTCTATTCATAAACGGACAAGCTCCACAGTTGTCTGCTATGCAGCATTTTGCTGCAAGAATTATTTCATCTCTCGTCATCTTTATCCTCCTTAAACTTTTTCTCCCAGTGCTTTTCAATGGCACCAAGTACTATGTACATCACGATATCCGCAACGATAAGCGTCGCTATGGATAACAGTATTATTCCTATGGTACTCATTTTCATTTTCCTTTCGTTCCTGCTTCGACTTCTGTCACTACGATAGACCCGTTGTCGATAAGAGATTGAATACGTTCTTCAAAATCAAAACGCTGCTTGTCTGTAAGCCCTATGGTCTTCGGTATGCCACGGCTCTTAAGATACATGGTATACATACTATGTATCACGACGTTGGCAAGGTTGAAACGATACTTGACGTTAGGAAACTGCTTAGATTCTTTTCGATAGATAGTATTATCGACGTATACTGTCTTACTCATTGTTGTCACCTAGGCGGCAGTTGCTCTCAGCGTCATTGAGGTGATAGAACTTGCAGTCTGTACACTCCATGCAGACATTACAGCCCGTAACTACGTTCAGCTCGTTTTCAGCAAGATACTTCTTGACGTTCCCTCTGAGGTATTCGTCTATTGCTGACGCATATCTGCTGACAGCTATAAGGGGATTTCGGCGCTGATTAGAGCTGAGTGACGTTTCCAACGGCTTTCCGTCCACAGTGATGACATATTCACCACCTATGCGGTTAAGCTTGACAGTGTTGTTGAAATCATACATCAGTAAATCATCTCCCATACCTGCCCAAGACCGAGCATTACTACTATAATCATGAATGCAAAGAAGATAGTCAGCAAGGCCATTGCGAAGCACTCTCTGCGATCTTCACGCTTTCGACGGGTAACGAGCTTGTTATGCTTGTCTCTCTGCTCCCTCATTGCCAAGTAATCAACCGCCTTGACATCTTCATTGAGTGCAAGGACTACGTCTTTTTTTGCCATAGTTTTTCCTCCATTTTCTCAGATTCTTTTTGATTTGCTGATAATAACCGTTATAATCTGATATTATCATCTTGACGCTGGTATTGTCCGCCATGTCAACGATGACGAATTCGCCGGCACATATAGAATAGCCGTGGCGTATCTCTCGGACATAGCTTTCAATTCCCATATCCGTTGCTATTCTGATGACGGCTTGCGATATCAGTGAATTGCGGGTATTACTCTTTGTGTACATTTTCGGCACCTTCCAACTCCTTGATACGCTCTTCAATATCAGCCACCAAATGCTTCTCTATGGTCTGCGCCACGTAGTAGCTTAGGAGGTCTTCTTTGCTCAGATCTCCATGCCATAGCTTGTCGGTGACAAGCTGAGCCTTATTAATGGCTCTTTCTATCTCAGCGTTTGTTCTTTCACCGATAATAGTGTCTATCTTCATGATGTGCAGCACTTCTTATCCCTCTCTTTCTGTTTGAAGTGGCGGTAAAGAATGCTTGCGATAACGTCAATCGGTATCTTCTTGACCTTGCGGCGGGTTTCTATGATCTTGCCGTCCTCTATGCGATATGTAACGCTTACGGGAATATCAATCGTTTCTTTCACTTTACTGCCCCTCTTTTACATTCTCAGCTGACCAGCGCCGGAACGCTTCCAAGCCTGCTGAAGTTTCTTTCTGCTCCTGCAGGGTAGTCCTGACCTTGTCTTTGACTCTGAACTTGCGGATATCGACCTGCCCCACTGTACATTCTTCGATATAATCATCTATGCCCAGCGCCTTGACCTGCTCCCTTGGATTGTCAATGAAAGTTTCCAACATGGCGTTCTGAATGGCTTTCATACGCTTGCCACCCACGCCATACTCTGTTGCGGTTTGCACAAGCGCCAGCTTGATGTTGTCCGCCAGAATAGCCCTGTTCTGGAGATTGAACTCTTTGCAATTCCGTTCAACGAACGTTACTACCATGTTCAGATCTATGCCGCTATTCTCGCACGCCCGCTGCATTTTATAGGCATATACACCGTCCTTGTCCCACTCGTTGGCAATTTTGCAGTTGTCTGCAAAATCGTCTATCCACTTGCGACAGGCTTTCGGATAGAAAGTCTTAGGATACTTCTTATTCAGCACTATCAGCAGGGAACAGAGCATTTCATAATTTTTGACTATGACCTCGAATGCAAGGCGGTTCTTATGATAGTCTTTTATCTTATGGTTTGTCACTTTTATTCTCCTTATTTAACTTGAATGCTCCCACCTTGTATGATATAATAAATTTGAAATATATCAGAAAGGGGGGATAACTATGAAACTAAACTATGATTGTGTTCGTGAACTTTTGCTAACTCTTGAAGAAAACCTAGTCATGGACGATAGCTTGTCATTTCCAAGCTTAACCCTTAAGCAGGTCTGTGAGAAAATGCCAGACTTCTCACGAGCCGATATTGTTTATTCTTCAACTAAGCTCTTGGAAGCCAAGTATATTGAGGCAAAACCCATAGGGGCTGACAGCAAGATTATAACTATTGTCTACAGCTGTATCACATATGAGGGTCATCAGTATCTCGACAGCATTCGAGATTCTAAGCTGTGGAACACTGTTAAGACAAAAGCCAAAGCAATGACTTTTGAATTGGTCAAGAAACTTGCTGAAATATATGTTGTGGATCAGTTCAAGCCTTGATCATAGCTGTTTCTGAATAAAGTCTGTTATGACTTTGTTCAACATTTTGCTTTTGATTTTTATAATCTCATTTTCCTCAGGAGATAGCTCATTCACGAGTTTATTTCCTGAGACTTCTTTTTTTAAAGAGCAGAACGCTCTTGCAATCTCAGGAAGAACACTGTCGTATACTATCTCATTGAACTCATGGTCTGTTGATTTTGACATTGGTATCACCTCCTTTTTTTATTGTTTTGTTGAAGTCAACAAAACGTTATTATGCAGTTTCTTCGACCGGTTCAAAAAGCTTGTTCACATCACAGCCAAGTGCACTATAGAAGAATACGATATCTTCTGGATATATGCTCTCATAGCCATTGAGCTTATTGTTGAGCTTCTTATAGTCATAACCTGTTACTGTGGCAAATTCTTTCTGTGACATCTGCTTGGCCTTAAGCAACTTCTTTACATTAACTGCAACGATCGTTGGCTTATTCATAACCATTCCTCCTTTTTTAATTCCAACTTTATTAGATTAACTATATTATAATCCAATAAAATTAGAATGTCAATAGATTTTTTCTAATTTAATTGGAAAAATCGCAACAAAAAATACCATGTGTTTTTGTGCATAGTACCAAAATTATTGGAATTATCAAATTAAATTAGAAAATAATCTTGATATTTTAGGATTTTGTGATATAATATTAATTAAAGGAGGTGCTAAAGTGATAGGCGACAAAATAAAAGAACGCCGTGAGGAACTTGGCCTTACTCAGGGCGATCTTGAAAAATTGACTGGTATCGGAAATAGAATGATAAGCAATTTTGAAACCAATAAAAGCAAGCCGAATGACGAGACCATAATGATCTTAACAAAGGCGCTTCAATGTGATGCGAATTATCTTTTCGGTTATAAACCAGGGCAAACGTTGAAAGCCGTTTCTCAAAGCACTAAAGCTTTTTCTTCTAATAAGATAAGAGTTTTGGAAAATATACAAAGTGTTCTTAATACACTATCCGATGATGAACTCTTAGATCTTTATGACTATGTTAGTTTCTTAGCATGGAAAAGGGAAAACGGCAGTAAAAAGCCAAAGTAAAAAAAATAAGCACTCCACAAAACGTGAAGTGCTTATTCGCCTGCCTATATGTAGGCGGTACCCTATTCGTCGGACTTGGTCTCAAACAGAAGTGAATATATCATTTCTGCCAGTTGGTCCTGCAGCTCCTTACGCTCAGCGTCAGTCATGCTGCTCACCCCTTTCTTTTTCATTTTTTGAAAAAATATGTTTAAATCCCCTTATGCTGGTTATAACATATTTCGGCAAAAAATGCAGTAAAATTTCCTATAATAAATTTATTTTAGGATTTTTACCAAATCAGAAAGATCACATTTGAGCACAATAACCAAACGTGCAATAACTTCAATTGTGGGGTTGGCTTTGCCGGTCAGTATCTTACTTATCTCTCCTTCGCTTATCTCGGCAAGCTCTGCAAGCTGTTTTCCGTTCATGTGCTTCTCGTGCATTATCTTTTTTAATTCGATTTTATAATTTTTAGTATTCATATATATAGAATGCACCTCCTATATATATCTAATACCATATAAATTTTTGAAAAAGAATAGCCCAACTTTTGAGGTGCTTATTTTTTTATAAAGGAGTAACAAAAATGAAGAAAACTGTTATTTTAACCGCCGTAATATCAACCCTGTTGATGATGACAAGCTGCTCAGAGTCGGGCAGTGACGTTTCATCAACTTCAACAAAGCCTGCTGTTACGACTGAGGCATCTGCTACTGAAACCACTACTACCACGGCAGAAACTACAACAACTACGACAACTACGGAAACTACAACGACAACAGCTGCAAAACCTGCTGAGAACGTACTCACTTTTGACGATTTGAGCCTTACCATAGAAGGAGATTACCAGCAGCAGAAGCTAAAATCAACAGAACACTATACTTCATGGGCAGTAGTCACAAATGGGTATGGCTTTTCAATTATAAAGACAGAGAAGCCAGGCTATATAAGCACCGAGGACTTTCTGAATGACTATATGGCGCAGGACGGTGAAGTGTATTCATTCGTTAACGGACTTTCCGATTGTGAGGTTTACCTTTCAACTTCTTTCAATACGGCGGCTGTGGCTGATATAAATGGTTACTTCTATGTTCTCATGCTAGATCCTGATTATGAAGATAGTACCAAAGATTTTCTAGCGATTGCCGACACGGTTCGTCCGAAATAACGTTAGGGAGATGTCACTATGAGCAATGCAGTTATATATGCTAGATACTCTTCGGATAAGCAATCCGAAGAAAGTATTGAAGCCCAGCTCAGGGCGTGCAGACAGTACGCCGCCACTAGGGGATATAATATCGTAGCCGTATATGCAGATGAGGCTATCAGTGGTAAGGGGTCAATGACAGCAAGCCGTGCGCAGTATCAAAGAATGTTAAGAGATTGCAATAAGGGTACTTTCGATACTATTCTTATTCACAAATACGATCGTGTGGCTAGATCACTGGGCGAACACGTTAATCTTGACGCTCGCCTGCAGAAAATGGGCATTACACTGATAGCTGTTGGTCAGGACTTCGGCTTCGGCCCGGAGAGCAAGATAATGCGTGCGCTGATGTGGTCAATGTCAGAATACTATATAGATAACCTTGCAAATGAAACGAAAAAGGGAGAACGTGAAATAGCCCTGAAAGGTCTTCACAATGGCGGCTATCCGCCATTTGGATATGACATTGTTGATCAGAAGTATGTTATAAACCCCTATGAAGCGGAATATGTCCGCAAGATCTTTGCGGCGGTGAAAAATCATGAGGGAACTAAGGACATTATCGCAGAAATGGCGGCAGTGGGCATTGTGGGCAAGCGTGGAAAGCCCTTGAAGTATTCTGCGGTATATGAGATACTACGAAACGAGAAATACACAGGAACATATATATACTGCGTTGACGAGGAAAAGGATAGATCCAAGCGCAGGTCTAAACCTAATGCTATAAGAATAGAAAATGCCTTGCCGATGATAATCGACAAGGCAACATTTGACGAGGTGCAGAAGATTATGGATAGCAGAAAACAGAGTGGACCCAAGACATCATATCTATGCAGTGGGCTAGTCTACTGCTCATGCGGTGCGAAAATGCACGCACACATATCAACGAAGAAAGGACACGTATATCACTACTATCGTTGTTCAAAGAAGTGCGGTGCACCTATGATATCTATGGATATCGTTGATGACGCCGCTAAGACATATCTTCGCACCCTGCTCAACGAAGAAAATCAAAAGGCTATTGCTACTGCTATGCGAAAGTACAAGTGCGGAGAGCCTGAGAGAGCCGCTGATTTCAAGAAGATAGTTGCATCTAAGATATCGGAGAAGCAGAAGCAGTATGACACCTTGATGATCAACATGTCAAGTGGTGTCCTCCCAGCTGATGTTATCGAGGATATCGGTGCGAAGATGAACCAGCTCCGTTCTGAGATAGAGGCATTGAAGAAGACGGAAATGCCAAAGGACTACACTACGGACCAGATTTCTCTTTGGCTCAAGGCTTTGCATGACAGCCCAGATGATAAAGCTATACGCCTGCTCATTTCTCGTATAGATATAAAAAACACGACCGAAATTAACATACAAAGTACATTAACTTCGGTCGTGGGAACTATTGGTTGCGGGAGCTGGATTTGAACCAACGACCTTCGGGTTATGAGCCCGACGAGCTACCGAACTGCTCCATCCCGCGATATTCTACTGTTTTTCACTGCTCTCTCCTGAGTGCTTATTTATTATATCACAAATGAATGTGAATGTCAATACCTTTTTTGCAATTTTTTTATTTTGACTGAAAACTCTTGACTATTGTATCCAAATCGGGTATAATATATACGATATCGGGGTGTGGCGCAGATTGGTAGCGCGCTACCTTGGGGTGGTAGAGGTCGTCGGTTCAAATCCGGTCACTCCGACCAATATGTAAAAAACGGCTTTCCGCTATTGTGGAGAGCCGTTTTTTAGTTGTCAAAATATTCTAACACAAAAAAGCTCCGAAATGATCGGAGCTTTTGGTTTTATATTACATCTTCGCAAGCTTTGCAAATTCTGCTTTCAGTGCAGGATAGATCTCTGTGTAAAGCTTGTAGTATTTCTCATATTCAGGTACTCGCTCTGCTTCAGGCTGCTGTACCTTGTCGGTCTTTACTACTGCCTTACAAGCTTCCGGTACTGATGAGTAAATGCCTGCGCCTGTTGCTGCAAGAAGTGCTACGCCAAGGGCTGGACCTTCTTTCGATGAAGCTGTTTTTACAGGACAGTTGTAAAGATCTGCGAGCATTGATCTCCACAGCGGTGAGCTTCCGCCGCCTCCACATGCCATCATGTCGGATACGTTGATATTCATTTCTCTGAATACCTCAACGCAATCTCTCAGGGAGTATGATACGCCCTCCATTACTGCTCTCAGCATATCACGCTTTGTGTGCATTGCGGAAAGTCCGAAGAATACTCCTCTTGCGTCAGGGTCAAGATGCGGTGTTCTTTCGCCCATGAGATATGGCAGATAGAGAAGTCTGTTTGCACCAACAGGCACTTTCTCTGCTTCCTTATCCATGAGATAATATTCGTCAACGCCCATGCACTTTGCTGTTTCTTTCTCTGCATTGCAGAAATTATCCCTAAACCATTTCAGCGAAAGTCCTGCGCCTTGTGTAACACCCATAACGTGCCATGCGTTCGGTACTGCTGCACAGCAGGTGTGAACTCTGCCCTTTGGGTCGATAGAGATAGAAGAAGTGTGTGCGAATACAACACCTGATGTTCCGATAGTTGTGAACGCCTTGCCGTCCTCTGCAACGCCTGTTCCGATAGCCGCAGCGGCATTGTCGCCTGCTCCGCCTACTACTATAGTACCCTCTTTAAGTCCTGTAAGCTCAGCCATTTTCTTTGTGACCTTGCCTGTTACCTCGCATGACTCGTACACCTTGCCCAGCATTGACATATCAATGCCAAGCGTATCGCAGACTTCCTTTGACCAGCAGCGGTTTGGCACGTCAAGAAGCTGCATACCGCTTGCGTCGGAAACCTCTGTTGCATATTCGCCAGTGAGGATAAATCTCAGATAGTCCTTTGGCAGAAGAATGTGTCTGCACTTTTCATATATATCAGGCTCGTTGTTCTTTACCCAAAGGATTTTCGCAGCCGTCCAGCCTGTGAGGGCAGGGTTTGCTGTTATCTTGATGAGCTTTTCTCTGCCTAGCTTTTCGTTCATTTCTTCAACTTCTGCGGCAGTTCTCTGATCGCACCATATTATGGACTTTCTAAGAACGTTGTCGTCCTTGTCAAGCATAACAAGTCCGTGCATCTGTCCAGAGATACCAACACCTGCAACGTCCTCTTTATTTACGCCGCTTTTGGTCATAACAGCCTTGATAGTGTTTATCATTGCGTTTGCCCAGTCAGCAGGATCCTGTTCTGCATAGCCGTTTTTAGGCTGATACATAGGATATTCAATAGTTACAGAAGAGATAACAGTACCCTTTTCGTCAAAAAGCACCGTCTTAGTGCCGCTTGTGCCGCAGTCTACGCCGATTACATAAGCCATATTTTTTTACTCCTTTATAATATGTATAGTATCATTTGTACTCATTAAAACGATTACATTAATTATACAATATTTCTCTCTGAAATGCAATACCCATAAAACGTTTTCGCAAAATTTATCTGCACATAAAAACAGGACGGTGGGGCTACCGTCCTATAAGTTTGTTGAAAGACCTGGCGAACTTGTTGGCGGGACGTCGTGTCTGCGTTATTGGCAGGGTACGGTCTTATACCGTCATTTTAAGTCTAGTCTGCTTTCTCAAGCACAAAGAATGTGCTGTTGTTTTCGCTTTTCATTTCCTTTATAGCCCAGCCTGCCGCAATCAGACTGTTGAGCTTTTCAACTCGCTGAAATCTGTCCATATCCGGGGCTTTTCCATCATGGGCTTTGTCCTCATTTCTTGAAACATAAAATATCTTTTGCATATATATCCTCTTTCCCTGAGAGTGACAATTGTTCCCCGATTTTTTTACAACTGTCGCATTTTATTGATTACATTATACTACACAAATATGGAGATTTCAAGGAATACCAAAAATTTTAACCTCTTTTTAACGCTTTAGTATTATTCTGATTTTTCATGCTTTTCAGTGCTTATTATATATAACGGCATAGGTAAGGTGAAAAAATGCACGTTTTCAGGGCTGATTTATGTGCTGATATGTACAAAAACTTATGACGAGTGAGTATTTTTATATGACAGCCCTTGACTTTTTTTTATAAAAGGCATATAATATTATTATTAATTTATATATTTATAGTCTTTATAAATAATGAAACTAAGAAACTAATTTATATGGAGGGTTTAACAATGGGTAGAGTATATAACTTCAGCGCAGGTCCTGCTGTACTCCCTGAGGAAGTGCTTAAGGAAGCTGCCGATGAAATGCTCGATTATAAGGGCACAGGTATGAGCGTAATGGAGATGAGCCACCGTTCCAAGGCGTTCGATGACATCATCAAGGAAGCTGAAAAGGACATCAGAGAGCTTATGGGTATCCCTGATAACTATAAGGTGCTGTTCCTTCAGGGCGGTGCTTCTCAGCAGTTCGCAGCCGTTCCTATGAACCTTATGAAGAACAAGAAAGCGGCTTACATAATCACAGGTCAGTGGGCTAAGAAGGCTTATCAGGAGGCTCAGAAATACGGCGAGGCTGTTGCTGTGGCTTCTTCTGCTGACAAGACTTTCTCTTATATCCCTGATTGTTCGGATCTGGATATCCCAGAGGACGCTGACTATGTTTATATCTGCGAAAACAATACTATCTATGGTACAAAGTACAAGACTCTGCCTAACACAAAGGGTCACACACTTGTTGCAGACGTTTCTTCCTGCTTCCTGTCTGAGCCTGTTGACGTAACAAAGTATGGCGTTATTTACGGTGGCGTTCAGAAGAACGTTGGTCCTGCCGGTGTTGTTATTGCTATCATCAGAGAAGATCTTATCACTGACGATGTTCTCGAGGGAACACCTACAATGCTCAAGTGGAAAACTCAGGCTGACGCTGACTCTCTTTACAATACACCTCCTTGCTATGGCATCTACATCTGCGGCAAGGTATTCAAGTGGATAAAGAAAATGGGCGGTCTTGAGGCTATGAAGGCTCACAACGAGAAGAAGGCTAAGATACTCTATGATTATCTTGACCAGAGCAAGCTCTTCAAGGGCACTGTTGTTCCTGAGGACAGATCTCTTATGAACGTTCCATTCGTAACAGGCGACGCTGAGCTTGACAAGAAGTTCGTTGCTGAGGCTACAGCAGCAGGCTTTGTAAATCTCAAGGGTCACAGAACTGTTGGCGGTATGAGAGCTTCTATCTACAACGCAATGCCTATCGAGGGCGTTGAAAAGCTTGTTGAGTTCATGAAGAAGTTCGAGGCTGAGAACGCATAAGCGTAACCTTATTATAAGAGAGGGTAATTTACAATGTATGAGATAAAGACATTAAATAAGATCGCTACCTGCGGTACTGATATTTTTGACAAGGCTAAGTACACAGTAAGCGACAATGCTGAAAATCCTACCGCTATAATGGTACGTTCAGCAAAGATGCACGATATGGAAATGCCTGAGAGCCTGCTTGCTATTGCAAGAGCAGGTGCTGGCGTAAACAATATTCCGGTTGAGAAGTGCGCAGAGCAGGGCATCGTTGTATTCAACACACCTGGCGCAAACTCAAACGCTGTTAAGGAGCTTGCTATTTGTGCGTTTCTTCTTTCTTCAAGAAAGATAACTGAGGCTGCTGCATGGGCTGCATCACTCAAGGGCACTCCTGACGCTCCTAAGACTGTTGAGGGCGGCAAGTCTAAGTTCGCAGGTCCTGAGATATTGGGCAAGACACTTGGTGTTATAGGTCTTGGTGCTATCGGCGGAAAGATCGCAAACGCAGCCGTTGCACTTGGCATGGACGTTATCGGCTATGACCCATTCCTTTCTGTAAACGCAGCTATCCAGCTTGATCCTGCTGTAAAGGTAACTGCTGATATCAATGATATCTACAAGAACAGTGACTATATCACTATCCACGTTCCTTATACACCTGACACAAAGAACACTATCGACGAAGCTCAGATAGCAATGATGAAGGACGGCGTTCGTCTTATCAACCTTGCAAGAGGAGAGCTTATCAACAGTGCGGCTGTTGTAAAGGCTATCAAGGACGGCAAGGTTGCAAAGTATGTAACAGACTTTGCAGATGATGTTGTTCTTGGCGAGGAGAATGTTATCGTTCTTCCACACCTTGGCGCTTCCACACCGGAGTCTGAGGACAACTGCGCAACAATGGCGGCTCACGAGCTTATCGACTATATCGAGAAGGGAACTATCAAGAATTCTGTAAACTTCCCTAATGCAGAGCTTGCTAAAACAGGCGACCACCTTGTTTGTGTGCTTCACAAGAACGTTCCTGCACTTATTGCACAGATCACATCTGTTGTATCTGACAAGGGCGCAAATATCGAGAACCTTGTAAACAAGTCAAAGAAGGACTGGGCTTACACAATGCTCGATGTTACAGGCGACGTTGACGCTGACGCTTTCAAGTCTATCGAGGGCGTTGTTGGCGTAAGAGTTCTTTAATTGTTGATAAAAGAAATTTTATATGCAGCAATGAGGCTGCCCACGGACGAACTGCGTCTTGGGCAGCCTTTTTTGATACAAAAAAGCTATAATTTAAGTGAAAAATGGAGGAATTTAAAATGGACAAACTTATAACAGCAATTTTATTTATCGGAATACCAATGGCACTGACTCAGCTTATTTACAGGATAATTGACCGCAAGGGTAACAAGACCGCAAAGCTTGCTGAGCGTTTTCCTGTGCTTGTGAAAAGAAAGTTTCTTGTGCAGATAGGCGGAGCAATGGCGTTCGTTATCGTGTTCGGGCTTATCTCGCTTCTGCTTGACCTGCCTATCAAGGTGTTTTTCATTGTGTGCGGAGTTGTAGTGGGCGTGATAAACGGCATGGCGGTCACGCTTATGTACAGAGATTAGTCGGTTGCAACGTGGCAACTGATGAAAAAAAGCTGCCAGATATCTGACAGCTTTTTTTGTATGCTTATTTCTTTCTGAAGACCACAAGCTTGCTGATGACATAGTTAAGTATCAGCACAACAACGTTTGCCACTATCTTTGTTACCCAATAGTTGAAGCTGAGAAGTGAGTAGCCGAGCCACATCATGAACATTTCTACGAGAAGAGTGAATATCCTGCCGCCGTAAAATGAAGCCGCTTCGGAGATTATCGCCTTTTTGCCCTCTGCTTCAGACTCGAAAACCCATATCCTGTTGGTTATGTATGCGAATGTTACTGCACATATCCATGATATGACGGTGCTTGTGGTGGAAACACCGCCCTTGCCTATGCCTGCCTGCTCCAAAAGCACTTTTGAGATGCCTGCGGTCACAAAGCTGACTGCGGTGGTGAGTACGCCGAAAAACAGATACAAAAGCATTTCCTTGTTTTTGACGTAAAAGGGTCTGAACCAGCCGAATATCTTCCAGTCCATTATTTTGTCGAAAATGTCTTTATCTTTCTTTGCCATTTCTATTATCTCCTTTTGTGCATATGAATATTATGAACACAAAGAATATTATAACTCTTTTACATCGTTTTTTCAACAATACTGTTGCAATTGGTTAAAAAATATGTTATGATAACTATATGTAGTCAGTTTTCATGACTGCCTTTAGTGCTATTTTTATAACTAGGGCAGCAAATTTATATTCTGACCTGAAAGGATAATTTTATTTTATGAAAGTTGTTATCATCGCTGTGCTTCTTATGCTGTCTGCTATTTGTTCTGCAACGGAGACAGCGTTTTCTTCATGCAACAGGATAAGGCTTAAAAAACTTGCAGACGACGGAAACAAGTCTGCAAAGAAGGCAATGAACATATGCGATAATTTTGACAAGGCACTCACCGCTATACTTGTTGGAAACAACGTGGTGAACATTTCTTCATCTTCTATTGCAACGGTGCTTTTTACGGAGAAGTTCGGCAAGGGAAGCGTGGGTCTGGCTACTGTAGTCATGACGGTGCTTGTGCTTATTTTTGGTGAGATCTTGCCTAAGAGCCTTGCGAAGGAAAATTCTGAGCGGTTTTCTATTCTTATGGCGGCTCCGCTTTCCGCATTCATGTTCATCATCACGCCTATAACGGCTATCTTTATGGGCATAAAAAGCGGCGTTTCAAAGCTTGTGGGCAACAAGAACAGCGAGCCGTCTGTTACTGAGGAAGAGCTTAAATATATCATAGACGAGATTCAGGACGAGGGCGTACTTGAAGAGCAGGAGTCGGAGCTTGTGCGTTCGGCACTTGATTTTGACGAGATAACCATAAGCGAGATACTTGTGCCGAGAGTAAATATCGAGGGTGTTGAGCTTCATGAGGATATGGAGAGCATAAAAAAACGCTTTGTGCAGACAAAGTTTTCAAGGCTTCCCGTGTATGACAAGGACTTAGACCACATTGTGGGACTTATCCACCAGTCTGACTTTTTTGAAATGTATCTCAAGGGCAAGACGGACATAAGCCTTATAATGAACAAGCCACTTTACATAACCGAAAACCGCAAGATCTCTGAGATCCTGAAGCAGATGCAGCGCAAAAAGGTGCATATGGCGGTGGTGCTCGACCAATACGGCGGCACGGAGGGCATTTGTACCCTTGAGGATATCATAGAGGAGCTTGTGGGCGAGATCTATGATGAAAGCGACGAGGAGGATACCTCCCTTGTGAAAATAAGCGACGGTGTTTACGAAGCGTCGGCGGAGCTTTCGGTATCGGATTTTCTTGACAGGACAGGACTGCCGGAGGACACTATCGAAACCGAAAGGACATCTCTCGGTGGCTGGATAATGGATATGCTTGACAGACTTCCTGAGCAGAATGAAGTTATAAGCTGTCCGCCTTTTGAGATGACAGTGAAAATGGAGGACGAGCAGAAAATAGACAGGATACGCTTCAAGATATCCGAAGAGGAGCTTGAAAGCAAGAAGGCGGAGGAAGAAAATGCCTAAACAGATAAAGAAAGAGCAGATAAAAAAGTCAGAACTTATATACAGAAAATGGTCTGTTGCAGGGCTTGCGGCAGCGGCTGTGTTCATGGGGTGTATGGCTGGGCTTATGAGCATGATAGTGAAAACCGAGGGGGCAAAAGTGCCAACGATAGTACTTTTTGCGGCGTTCATTATCTACACGGCAGTGTCGGTGGTATGTGCGGTGCTTGGAGTGAAAAGCTATGTAAAGGACGACTGCGGAGTGTGTCTTTTTCAGGGTATAGTGCATATTTACAGCGTTATAGCCTGCGTAATGAATGTGAGAATGGCATTTATAATACTGTTCTCAGCGTTAGGCTCGCAATCGGGGGTAGATACCCTTATAGGAAGCCAATCGCAGAACGAATTTATACAAAGTCAGTATGCAAGCTGGATATGTCTAGCCATTGCTACTCTGTTCTCAGTGATACTTGGTATTTTGGCGGTAGTATGGCTTGTGAAAAATAAAAAGAACTGATAAATCGGCTTTGCGTAGGGGCGACCTTGGGTCGCCCGTTATTTTGTATGTTTCACAGCATACAGGTCTTAGAAAATCATAGAGTAAGGAAGAAGAAAAATAATGTTTTTGCTTATACTTGTAGTTGTATGCTACACGATATGTTCACTTAGTGACAAGTACGCTGTTTCAACGGCAAAATTCAACGGCGATGAGCTTGGGTTTTTAATGGCGGCGGCAACGGCTGTTTTCATGGCTTGCTGTCTGCCTTTCCTCGACAGGACTATTACGCTTAGCTGGCAATCCTTTGCGGCGATAGGTCTGCTGTGCTTGTCGAAGATCCTTGAATTTAAACTTTCGGCTATTATCCTTGATGAAATATCAGCCTTTGAGCTTAAGGCTTGGCTTGGTATCACCCTTTTCATGTCCTATGCAACGGATATTTTCCTTGGTGAAAAGCCGAGCATTTTCAAGTTTCTTTTTATCGTGCTTACTGTTGCAGGACTTGTTTTTATCGCAAAATCAGGCAGAACGGACAGCGGCAATATAAATTACCGCAGGATAGTTGTTCCTTTGGTGTTCTATCTTTTGGCAAGATACGGCTACGGCATAGTTGTAAGAGCGTCGGAGAATTACATATCCTCGACCATGGCGCTGTTCTTTGCGCTTATACTTATGGCTATCATACTTCTGCCAAGGGCGAAGCCTTTGGAGATATTCAAGAAAAATCAAAAGGGCGCATGGGTGGTCGTGCTTACAAAGATTCCGAATGTGGCAGGTCTGCTTGCGGAGAACGCTGTTATTGCTGTGAGCCTTGCGAGTGCGTCATTTATCCAGCCTATGATACTGTGTTCGCTGTTTGTTATAGCGCTCATAAGAAAAGAGCCTATCACAAAGCTGAGATTTATCGGTAGCGTTATTTGTATGGTGGGCATAATAGGATTTCAAGTATGTTAAAAAACAAAACGTCGGACGTTTTCAAATTCGTCCGACGTTTTGTTGTCTGAAAGTTTACAGAAAGAAAGTGAGCGACCAGAGGTCGCCCCTACATTTTGATGTTATATTTATCTTTCGGTATTGTACATTGCGGCAAACCAGTAATCTTCTTCAAGATAGCTTGTGTCTTTCTTGCCCCATGTAATTTTTATTTTCACAAGACAGCCGTCAATATCCTCTTTTGGAAGCTCCAGCTTTTTGGACTCCTTGGCAAGCACCTTTCCGTCATAGCTGTAGACAGTGTAAAGCACGTCACCGAGCCTGTCCCCTGTGACTTCTACGGACATAGGGGTTTTAAGGGTAACATTGCCGTCCTTATCTACATCCGCCTTTATATTAAATGACGGTACAGAGGAGAGCAGATCTTCAAAGCTCTCTTCAGCGGAAAGGCTCTCGCTCTTGCCGTTGCAGTATCGCGTCTTTTCAGTGCCGGGAAGCTCATATTTGCTTCCGTCACAGGTCAGCACAACTGAACCTTTCTCCACCTTTGGGGTTATATTTATCACAAGGGCGCAAGCCAAAAAGATAACGGCGGTAAGCAGACCTACAAGTATTTTCCTTTTCATTATTATCACCAATGCTATTATAGCACCTTTTGGAATAATAATCAAGGGCAGTGTTTTAGTCTTTGAGCTTTATCTCACGTTTTATCCTGCCCATTATCACAATGGCGGCGGCAGTGCCTACAAGCTCGCCGAACGGAACGGCTGCCCATACTATCTTGCCTGCTGAGGAGGTAAGGGTGAGAAGATAAGCCGCGGGGAGAGGGATAACTAAAAGTCTGATAAGGGAAAGCACAAGAGAAGCTATGCCATGGTCGAGCGCCTGAAAAATTCCCTGATAGGCTATGTTTGCACCTGCAAAAAGATAGCCTAAAGTGATTATCCTTATGGCGTAGGTGGCGAATATCTCCGTATCCGCTGACAGTGAGAATACATGGCATATCTGAGAAGCAAAAAGCTGCAAGCCTATAATGCCAAGGAGCATGAGTCCCAACGTGTAGAGCATACCGTATTTTATGCCTGAACGAACTCTTGCTTTGTCCCCTTTGCCGTAGTTGTATGATACAACCGGAATGATAGTGTTGTTCATGCCGAATGATGCAAAGAATACGAACTGCTGTATTTTATAATAGATACCATAGGCTGTTACGGCGGATTGACCTATCCTGTTGAGTATGACATTAAGACCGTAGGTCATGACGGACATAAGAGCCTGTATTATTATGGCGGGAATGCCTATTCTATAAATGTTTGTTATCATTTTGCGCTGGGGTATAAAATACCTCATGCCGCTTGGTATCTCTTTGTTGCACACAAAATGAAGCACGCCGCCTATGACCATTGTGAGTACCTGACCGATGACAGTGGCATATGCCGCACCTTTTACTCCAAGCTCTGGGAAAGGGCCAAGACCGAAGATCAGGACAGGGTCAAGGACGATGTTGGCTATTGCGCCTACAAGCTGAGCAATGGTGGAATGGATAGTTTTGCCTGTTGCCTGCAAAAGCTTTTCAAATATCATTGAACCTACTGCACCGAATGACAACACACAGCATATGCCTAGATATTCGCCCCCAAGCTTTAGAGCAAGACTATCATGGGTCTGTGTTTTCAAAAATGCGTCAGTGCCGAAAAATCCGAACAGCATGAACACGATGTAGGTGCAAAGACCTATGAAAATGGCGTTGCCTGCTATTTTGCCTGCACGCTCAAAATTCTTTTCTCCAAGGCTTCTGGAGAGCAAGGCATTTATTCCAACGCCTGTGCCTACGCCTACAGCGATTATCAAAAGCTGGACAGGGTATGCAAGGGTTAGGGCGTTTACGGCATATTCGCCTATGTGCTCAACTGTATCATCTGTTATCCTGCTTACGAAATAGCTGTCAACGATATTGTAAAACGCCTGAACTATCATTGAAATTATCATAGGCAGACCCATGCTCAGCATGAGTTTCGGCATGGGCATAACGCCCATCTTGTTTTCTTTCAGAGCTTCTTCGCTCATATTTCATTACCTCCCGTTTTTTGCGCATAAAAAAACAGCACAAGTCCGAATACAATCGGACTTACGCTGTCGCTGCTCATTGTTATAATTATTATACCATATATTTTTTCATATGTCCAAGGACTTTTTATACAAAAGTCAGGTCTCAAAGACCCACTTTTTTGATGATATGAAGCGTTGCAAATGTACAATAAAATATATAAAAAACTATTGACAAAATCAAAAATATAGGTTATAATAACCTCATAGTAAAAGAGAGTAGCTGGCGGAGAGATCCGTTTATGTTTGCGTCAATACGTTCCGATGAGGGACCGCTGCATATCTAAACGGCGAGACTTTTATTGATTAAATTGCCACAGGCGCAGTTTACCCAATAAACGTCTTGCCGATTTTTTATGCGTTTATTTTACTGAGCCTATGAGAAAAGGAGGCTTTGAAGGGTATATCGGCAATATTTACAGGAAAAAATAAAAAAAGGTGGTATTTTATGAAGCAGTATCAAAAAAAACTTGACCAGCTTTACACTGAGTTTTCATCAGGTGAAAATGGTCTTTCAACCGAGCAGGCAGTGAAAAACTGCGAAAAGTTCGGACGAAATGTTATCACGGAAGGCAAGAAAAAGTCCATTCCCGTTATTTTTTTAGAGCAGTATAAGGACTTCCTTGTGCTTATACTCATTATTGCTGCGATAGTTTCAGCTTTCATGAAAGACGTTGAGAGCTGTGCGGTAATTCTCGTTGTTATCACAATGAACGCTATTTTGGGTACAGTTCAGACCGTCAAGGCTGAAAAGTCACTGACGAACCTTAAAAAGCTTTCTGCACCGACGGCTAAGGCGCTTCGTAACGGTGAAAAGGTCATTATCCCCTCTGAGGAGATCGCAGTGGGCGACATTCTTCTTATCGAAGCAGGCGACCAGATATGTGCAGACGGCAGGCTGATAGAATGCGCGTCTGTTCAGGTGAACGAGTCTGCGCTCACAGGCGAGAGCGTTAATATCGACAAGGATATGAGCGATATAGAGGGCGAAAAGCCTCTTGCTGAGCGTGCTAACATGGTTTATTCAGGCTCTTTTGTCACATACGGCAGAGGAAAAATGCTTGTCACTGAGGTTGGTATGGACACTGAGGTGGGCAAGATAGCCTCGCTTATTCAGAACGCATCAGAGAGAAAAACGCCTCTCCAAAACACGCTTGACGAGTTCGGCAAGAAACTTTCCATTGCTATACTTATTGTCTGTGCAGTAGTGTTCGGACTTAGTGTGCTTCGTGGCGGCAAGCTTATGGATTCGTTCATGTTCGCTATCGCACTTGCTGTTGCGGCTATTCCTGAGGCTCTCAGCTCTATCGTTACTATTGTGCTTTCTTTCGGCACACAGAAAATGTCAAAGGAAAATGCTATCATAAGAAAGCTTCAGGCTGTTGAGGGCTTGGGCAGTGTTTCTGTAATATGCTCTGACAAGACCGGTACACTGACACAGAACAAGATGACGGTCAGAAAAATAATGGTAGATGGCAGGATAATCGACACTGACGCTGTTGATCTTGATGATGAAAAGGTCAAGACTATGACAAGAGCCATGATCCTTTGCAACGATTCAAGCTGTAAGGACGGCGTTGAGATAGGCGACCCGACTGAAACGGCGCTTATCAACTTCGGCACAAAGCTTGGTATCGACACTGACAAGGTGAGGGAAGATCTCCCTAGAATTTCTGAGATACCATTTGATTCAGACAGAAAGCTTATGTCAACTCTGCACGTTATCGACGGCGAGAATGTGCTATATGTAAAGGGTGCGGCTGACGTTCTTATAAACAGGATAACTTCAAGCGACGAGGAAAAGGCTGTTATAACCCAGCGTGTGGCAGAGCTTTCGGAAAAAGGTCTGCGTATACTTGCATTTGCAGAGAAAAAATTCGACAAGGATACCGTATGTCCAGAGGACGAGGACGGATTGGAGTTTGTCGGTCTTATTGCTATGATGGATCCTCCGAGAGAGGAATCAAAGGCGGCTGTTGCGGAATGCCGCAAGGCAGGCATAAAGCCAGTCATGATAACAGGCGACCATATCGTTACGGCTTCGGCTATTGCCCGTGAGATAGGTATTCTTGACGACAACTCAAAGGCTGTTGAGGGTCACGAGCTTGACGCTTATTCAGACGAAGAGCTTGTTGACTTTGTAAAGGACAAGGCTGTTTACGCTCGTGTTACACCTGAGCATAAAATAAGGATCGTAAAGGCTTGGCAGGCAAACGGCTGTATAGTTTCCATGACAGGCGACGGAGTGAACGACGCACCTGCGTTAAAGCAGGCTGATGTGGGCGTTGCAATGGGCATCACAGGAACTGAGGTTTCAAAGGACGCTGCCTCAATGGTGCTTGCAGACGATAACTTTGCAACTATAGTCAAGGCCATAAGAAACGGAAGAAACATTTACGAGAACATTAAAAAGGCTATACTCTTCCTGCTTTCGGGCAACTTTGCGGCAATTCTTGTGGTGCTTTTCAACTCACTGCTTGGACTTCCTGTTCCGTTTGCGGCAATACATTTGCTGTTTATTAATCTGCTTACAGACTCGCTTCCTGCTATCGGTTTGGGTCTTGAACCTCACTCCGAAGAGGTCATGAAACGCAAGCCAAGAAACGCAAACGAATCTATACTCACACGTCCTTTCCTGGGCGAGATAGCATTGTATGGCGTAGTTATAGCGATAGCAGTAGCTTCGGCTTTCCTTATGGGAAACAAGACAAGCGCAGCTCTTGGTATGACGATGGCATTCGCAGTGCTTTGCTCTGCAAGATTGTTCCACGGATTCTCCTGCAAGAAAAAAGGACCTGTTATCTTCTCAAAGGACTTTTTCAACAACAAGTTTGGTCTTATGGCGTTCGGTCTTGGAATGGTATTTTTAAACTCCGTTCTGCTTGTTCCACCGCTTAAAGGACTTTTCAAGATAGCAGACATGACAGGTATGCAGTTTGCGTGGATATACATTCTAAGCTTTGGCTCTATGCTCGTTATCCAGCTTATAAAGGCGATATTCTTTACAAAGTCTGAAAAGTAAGGTCAAGAGCATGACACATGGTCAATAAATGGGACGTCGAGGACGCCGTCCCCCTACAATTTGTATAAAAAACCGCTCTTCGTGATGTCACGGGGAGCGGTTTTGTTTTACATATCTTCGCAAGGCAGCCAAATGCCGTCCTCTTTATGAAGTATCCTCTGATTTTCAGATCCTCTGAATTTCAGTGAGATGTTTTTCTTTTCGAGAACAAATTCGCCGTCAACGAGGTAGTCGATAAGGCTCAGCATTTCGTCTGTGTACTGCGTTCTGTATGGGGACTTTGAGCCTGCAAGCAGGTCAGTTTCAAGGGTACAGCCTGTGTAGCACCACACGTCCTTGTCGGGAAGTTCTGTTTTCACACGGCGGAGGAGCTTTGTAAGCTCAGGCTGGTTCTCAGGCTCCATAGGCTCGCCGCCAAGGAGCGTAAGCCCTTTTATATAGCCCTTTGAGAGGGCGTTAATTATCTCGTCTGCGGTGGCATCTGTGAAAGGCTTGCCGTAGTCAAAGTTCCAAGTGTCAGGCTGAAAACAGCCTTTGCAGTGGTGTCTGCAACCTGATACGAACAGCGTGACCCTCACACCTGAGCCATTGGCAATATCGGTTTTCTTTATCTCACAATAATTCATTTTCCGCTCCTTTCATACATACAACGCAGGGCAATACGATTTTGTATTGCCCCGATAGTTATATGCTGTTTGCTGTTTTATGTCAATAATAATGTTCATTATTTTCGGATTTTGCAGTTTTGAGTTTTTGAGTTTTCCTTGCTATAATGTTCATTTTTTTGACGAGTTTTGATTTTTGAACTTTTGAGTTTTAACGGCTATAATGTTCAAAATTTTGCGATTTCGCTAGAAAAAAATTTTGGGTTTTAAATCGCCACAATTCCATTTTTGGGGAATCACAAATGCAAAACTCTCTCCTTTATCTCCTGAGTCCTGCCCTGATTCCAGAACTGCGTGCCGATGTAGCCGCAGGTGCGCCTTGCAACGTTCAGAGTGTTCTGATCTCTGTTGCCGCAGTTCGGACACTCCCATACAAGCTTGCCGTCATCTTCTACTATCTTTATCTCACCGTCAAAACCGCACTTCTGACAGTAGTCGCTCTTTGTGTTAAGCTCTGCATACATGATGTTGTCGTAAATATGCTGCATAACTGCAAGAACAGCCTCTATGTTGTTCTGCATATTCGGCACTTCCACATAGCTGATAGCTCCTCCTGGTGAGAGAGCTTGGAACTGTGACTCAAAGGTGAGCTTGTCAAATGCGTCGATGTTCTCGGTAACATGGATATGATAGCTGTTTGTGATGTAGTTTCTGTCTGTTACACCCTCGATAACACCGAAACGCTTCTGCAAACATCTTGCAAATTTGTATGTTGTGGACTCCAATGGCGTGCCGTAAAGGCTGAAATCTATGTTTGTTTCCGCTCTCCACTTTGCGCAGGCATCATTAAGGTGCTGCATAACTTCAAGTGCAAAAGGCGTTGCTGAAGGGTCTGTGTGTGACTTGCCAGTCATGTATCTTACGCATTCGCAAAGACCTGCATAGCCAAGTGATATGGTGGAATATCCGCCGAACAGGAGCTTGTCGATTGTTTCGCCCTTTTTAAGCCTTGCCAATGCACCGTTCTGCCAAAGGATAGGCGCAACGTCTGACGGAGTGCCTTTAAGTCTTTCGTGACGGAGCATAAGCGCACGTCTGCAAAGCTCAAGTCTTTCATCAAATATCTTCCAGAACTTATCCGTATCCTTATATGACGAGCAGGCAACGTCCACAAGGTTTATTGTAACAACGCCCTGATTGAATCTGCCGTAATATTTAGGCTTGCCGTTTTCGTCAAGATATGTTGTAAGGAAGCTTCTGCAGCCCATGCAAGGGTAGCACTGACCATTGCCGTTCTTGTCTACCTTAAGCTCTTTCATTTTCTTTTCGCTTATATAGTCAGGCACCATTCTCTTTGCGGTACACTTTGCAGCAAGCTTTGTAAGCTCCCAATATTTTGAGCCTTCTCTTATGTTGTCCTCTTCAAGGACATATATTAGCTTAGGGAACGCAGGTGTTATATAGACACCCTTTTCGTTCTTTACGCCTTGGATACGCTGTCTGAGCATTTCCTCTATGATAGCCGCAAGGTCATCTCTTGTCTGCCCCTCCGGCACCTCGTCAAGGTACATGAAAACAGTAACGAAAGGTGCTTGACCATTTGTTGTCATAAGAGTGATGACCTGATACTGTATCATCTGAACGCCCTGAACTATCTCAGCCTTTACTCTCATTTCGGCTACCTTATTTATAGTATCCTCGTCGGCAGGGATATTAAGCTCTGCGAACTCTTTTTTTACCTCACGGCGATATTTATCACGGGATATCTGAACGAACGGAGCAAGGTGGGAAAGTGTGATACTCTGTCCGCCATACTGTGAAGAAGCTATCTGAGCGATAGATTGTGTAGCGATATTGCAGGCTGTAGAGAAGCTGTGTGGCTTTTCTATCATGACCTCGCTTATAACAGTGCCGTTCTGGAGCATATCCTCAAGATTTACAAGACAGCAGTTGTGCATATGCTGAGCGAAATAATCGGCGTCGTGGAAATGTATCAGACCTTTTTCGTGAGCCTCAACTATATCGTCAGGAAGCAAAAATCTTCTTGTGATATCCTTGCTCACTTCACCTGCCATATAATCCCTCTGAACTGAATTGACAGTAGGGTTCTTATTGGAATTTTCCTGCTTGACTTCCTCGTTCTCGAAGTTAAGAAGAGAAAGTATCTGCTTGTCAGTAGTATTAGCCTGTCTGACGATAGAACGCTCATAGCGGTAGGTGATATAATGCTTTGCCACTGTATACTTGCCGTGGCGCATGATATCGGCTTCCACCCAGTCCTGAATAGTTTCAACGTCCATAGCCCTATTCATTTCAGAGCATTTGTCCTCTATATTCTGTGCTATCTCTCCTATTTCTCCCTCAGAGAGCCTATCCTTTTCCTCCACAGTGATATTAGCTTTCGCAACGGCATTTTCTATCTTTTCCTTATCGAACGTATTCTCAGCGCCGCTTCTTTTTATTATCTTCACCTATACTCTTCCTTTCATTCTATCCTGCTCAACCACTATATATTGTGGTTGACTTCTTTTATTACAACATAATATTGAACATTTACTATTATACCACAATCAGAATATAAGTCAAGGGCATAGAATGATAAATAATCTACAAAAATTCCGGTTAAAAACAGAGCAGTTTGCCGAAAAAGTATTACAAATGATTACAAACACTTGATTGACAAAAAGTGTGAAAAACAATGGCATTTAAAGGGTGGATAAAGGTGTGAAGCTACAAGAAACGATGTGAACATTCTGTAAAATAAGTGGAGAAATTCAATTAACTTGTTGACAAGGGTGCTTGCATATGATATAATATTAGAGTTGAATGCGCCAGTAGCTCAGCTGGATAGAGTGACTGGCTACGAACCAGTAGGTCGGGGGTTCGAGTCCCTTCTGGCGCACCAATCATTTTTGATACTCACAAAGGAAAATCCACAGGATATAAAAAATGTGGACTTTCCTCAGCAAGTATCTTTAAGTATCCTTGCTGAGCATATATGAAAGCTTGTAGTAACAAGCTAGGATATGTTTTGTGACATTTGTTTCGTTTCGCTCTTAGACCTTGTCAAGGCAGCTGCACATTGTGGAGCTTGGGCGAATCATCTGATGTTAATCCATAGTGGCGTCGGCACATAGGCTTGCAGTTAGCTTAACTGTTACTGGCTGGCTCGTGTTCATGTTCTGAAATGTTAAGAATACCTGATCGGCGTGATTGAACAGTAACGAACGTCATGGCTCTAAGCGACTTAAAGACAACTCAATGTCTTGTTGTGCTTGTGTTTCACATCAGTTGACCTCATCTCAATCTTATTTGAGGACTTACGATATTCGATTTTCAAGCTGCATTTTGATGAGTTGAATCAGCAGCTAAAAGCAAAAAGAGCTTTCCAGATGTTTGACATCGTGAAAAGCCCTTGACAATCTATTTCCAACGTGCTATAATAGAGCACGAGGATAGCATTCTCTGAAAGCTCCACAGTTGCTGTAACATCTGTGCTGCTGGGCTTATAATCTCCGCCAAGAGTTTATAAGCCTTAGAGGGTGCAATTTTTTATGCCCTCTAAATTTCCTCTGTATATTAATTATACCACCATTTTGTCAATTTGTCAATACTTTTGCGGAAATTAATGGTGGGGAATATATCTTTTATATATAAATGCAAAATGACCCCTAGTGTGTCACCGTGACACACTAGGGGTTCTTTTATACAAATTCTATTTTAAGTTTTTTGCCTAAAGCAGCGGCAAGTCTTTGAAGCGTTTTTATTGAAGGATTGGCATTCCCTGTTTCAATGTTGCTTATATCGCCTTGTGCAATTCCAGTAAGCTTTGAAAGCTCACTTTGTGTTATGCCGCTCTTTTTACGAGCGTTTATCAGTGTTTGAATTATTGTGAACTCAGGTTCAAGTGCGTCATATTCCGCTTTGAGCTTAGGATCTTTTAACTGTTCATCAAGAAAATCATTAAAATTTGTCATAGTGATCCTTTCGGCATAGAATTATATTTATAAGCGTTCTTATTTATTAATTCACATTGAGCTTATCCTTAAGAGCAGTCTGAAGAACTTGCGAAAAATTTATGCCGTTGGCAACAGCAAGTTCATTTAACCAGGAGGGAATGGTCAAAGTTTTCTTGACAGACTTTTCAAAGTGCTTTTTCGCATACTCATCAACATCGACGGTTACCATATTTACAAAAGCACTTTCATAATCGTTATATTCTGCATCGATATCGATCTTATCCATATCAGGTGCAGCAGGAACTTCTTTCTTGCTGAGTTTTAACTCATACAAATAACCGGCAAGGCAATCAACTGCCATACTCATAGCTTGATTGATGTCATCGCCGCAAGTGGCAATTCCGAGAACAGGAAATATGACAGAATAGCCACCTTCTTTTTCTTTGTAAAAACAAGCCGGATACATTGATAACATATTTATACCACCTTTCATCGATAACAAGGCAAGGGCTTATTTAAGCCCTGCCTGTTTTAAAATTGCGTTTGCCGTTCCTTTTGGAATATCTCCTTTGTGGTTGGGAACAATGACGATTCCATTTTTACTCTTATGTTTATATTTGAAGTGAGAACCTCTTGCACCGTCATAATACCATCCAGCTTCTTTAAGTAGCCTATCCATTTCTTTGAACGTCATTCTATCACCACCATATATATTATATCACATTGCACGTATTTTGTCAACACGTATTAAAACTAAGCCGCTTATCTAATGTGTCACGGTGACACATTGACATCTTTCATATACTCATCGATCGTTTCAGCGACTTTCAGCTTTTCACGATATGTAAGGTGCGTGTATATATCGCTGGTGACAGCTATGCTGCTGTGACCGAGCCAGATCGACACGGACTTTAGCTCAACGCCGTGCTGAACAAGCAGTGACGCACAGGTATGGCGAAGATCGTGGAAACGGCAGTGAAAATTCATTTCTGCCATTATCCTGCCGAAACCAACAGACAGATCGTCGGGCTTGACGATCAGCCCCATATCGTCAACGCATATGTATTTAAGATATTCTCGTGAATATTTGTCACGATGAGCCGTGTAATTATCGCGCTGCCTGCGTCTAAGCTCCTTGAGGTATCTGAGCACGCCTGAGGGGAGAGGCAAGGTTCTGCGGCTTGCTCTGGTTTTTGGAACGTCTGAAAACACCAAAGTTATCTTGTGATCTTTAATGCATTTGACTATAGTATGCTGTATGCACATAGTCTGCGTTTCAAAGTTTATGTCTGACCAACGCAGCCCCAGAACCTCGCTGCGTCTGAGTCCCATAGTTCCTGCCAGAAACACAGGCGTATAGAGGTCAGTGTTTTTGACCTTGTTAAGAATTATCTCAAATTGATCTGTGCTTATGAAATTTCCACAGTAACGGTCAGTGCAGGGAAGTTCCGCAAGCAAGGCTGCATTGTGGTCTGTCAAACTGTTCTTGACCGCATATCTAAGTGCCATTTTGATGTTCGAGTGATGTTTGCGTATCGTTAAGCCCGATAGACCGGCGTTGTATTTGACTAGATAATATTCCTCAAGCACACCGGGCGTGATCTCTGAAAGCATTGTGCCTTTGCTGCGAAAGTATGGCACGATGTGCACATACACTTGGGAACGATATGCCTCATAGGTGTTGATTTTTACCGCCATCTTTCGGCTTTTGAGCCATTGCTCGATCAGATCTGCAAATAGAATATCATTTGCCTTTTTCTCAGAAATCTCGTCCTTAAGCTGCTGATTTTCCGCAGCAAGCTTTACCACAAGCCTTTCAAGCTCTTCCTTTTCGCTGATTAATTCTTCAATAGTTGTCATAATGATCCCCTTTGTTTTTAGAATATATAATATATTACAACAAAAGCAGAGATTTTTACAGCAGCAAAGCAATATCTGTCTGAAAAAGAAGGCAAAATTTGATAAAAAGCGTGCATATTCTAAAAAAAATAATTCAAGTATAGATACAGAAACATCAAATATCTGTTTTCAGACAGATAATCAAGAATGGGTCAGTTATAGACAGTTCATTTTACCCACTACCCCTTTTTAAGAAAAAAATCTCCGAAAGCCGCATTTTTTTCTTAAAACCTATTGACAAATCCGATTTTTTGTTATACAATGAACTTGTGTTTTTGATGGTTGTGTTCATTGTATAACAATGAATGCTCTGCCTCCTGCTTGAGCGGCGGGGGGCTTTTTTTATTCTGCTGTGAGGAACATATATGCAGACAGTATATGTGTTGTCTGTAAAATCACCTACACGAGTTCTGATTTTCTTTTTACGAATGAACTTACCTTTTACAAGCTTTTCTATCGTCCTGAGAACGTCCTGACGGCTCATGCCCAGAAGCTGAGATAGATCATTATAGCTTTGGAAAAAGCTCTTGTGCGAGCTGTCAGCCAGCTTACAGCACATTGCATAAACTCTGAATTCATTTCCATTCAATCTGCTTATGAGCTTTTTATCCATGGTGAAATATTTAGAAGCTGTAGATACGACATCAATAGTGTATGTATATGTGCCAAGCTTTCCGGGAGCATTTGTCTGGCGCTTCTGGGACTTGATAAACCCACTTTTGAGCAGTGAGCTTACCGCACGCTTGACAGTGGATGCCGAAAAGCCGCATAGTGACACAAGAGTCGTCTGCTTGACTGTGATCTCATAGCCAAGCAGATTTCTTTTTGTATTCTTGTGGATAAGACTATAGAATACACAGGCAAGCTTCAAGTCTGATGCCTGTGTAAAACGTGTAACAAAGCTGTTAGGTATTCGCATTTTTCAATTCCTCGTTATTTATGTATTGTTCCAGTGCCGTCCATTCATCGGCAACAAAATTGCTGCGTATATCAGGACGTTTCTGTATTTTCTTTATGTAGCCCCTTGCAGCGGCATAGTTCTGATCTGAAAGAAATCCTCCAAGCTCGCTGCCTACAAGTCCGTTGATCTTATATAGCAGGGCAGTGATATCGACATACGGACCATCGTCCGGGTATTCTCCCGGAAAATAGAGCTCGTCCTGATCGGTGTAATCATCATCTTCTTCGTCTGATCCGCTTGTTCCATATGCCTCTGCAAAGATCTTTCGTGCCTCGTTTGCACGAAACTCATTGAGCTTTTGTACCTGTTGCTGATATTCTATGACTTGCCGTTGAGCCACACCGGCATTTTTCTCAAACTCAAGTGCAGCCTTATACATACTTTCGGGCACAGTGCTGCCGTCTGACTTTATCTGATCTATCTTGCCTAGCTGCATATAGTAGTCATTCATAGCACGTTCAGCGGTCTTTTTGAGGCTGTCTAATCTGTACTGATAACCTATTACGCCCAGACTGTCCCAAAGCTCGTCATATGGATACATTGCTGCTGAAAGGTCAATGTTGCGAGATTTTATCGGCAGCTCGTCTATAGGTATGCGTGGCATTTTGTTAGGTAGCAGATGATATGGCGTAATATTGGTCTTTATTGGTTCACATCGCATTTTTTTGACAATAGCAGTGCCGAACGGCAGCTTTGAGAGCTGTGTTGTATCGAGCAGCGCCTTGCTGTCAACTCGTTCACCTTGGTGATCTAAAAATCCGTACAGGCTGCCGCTGAATGTCAAATAGTTTACTGTTTCATTGCCTATCATTTCAGAAAACGCTTTGTTTGTATTGCCATTAAGAGATAATATGTATATCTGAATGTTACAGCCGCCTTTGATGCCATCTTCTTCTTTTTCATATTTCTTAAGCTGTCCGTAGTCCTGAAGAAATAGATTGAAAAGAATGTTAGCACCGGGTGAGGCATTCATTTTACTGCTGAGGTCAGGCAGCTTAGTCATTTGTCCGAACTCGTCATACATATACTCTATTTTCCTTGGCAGCTTTCCGTCCGGAAACTTTCTTGCCTGTTTTGCGAGATACAAAAATGACTGATCTGCGAACATCGAGGCGATAACGTATCGTGATTTTTCCTCATATGGAACGAGCATATATATAATACAGGGTCTGTCGATATCTATAAGATCATTGAACTTTATCTCACTTTTCGATGTGAGTTTTTGCACACCCATATCTGTCATAAATATCTCAAGGTCACCCGAAAGTACAGTATATATCGATGAACGTGTTTCGCCTTGAGAAAACTTTGACGTAGAGTAGGATGTTCTTGCAAGACAGCCCACAGGCAGTGCGTTGAAAAGCTCATCAAGTGCGTTGACTTCTTTCTTGTTGCCGCTTTCGTCCTCGATAACAGTATTGTAAATTCCAAATTCAGTAAAGAATGTTGTGATACTGAACATATTAACGCAGGACATATCATTTTTCTCATAGCCTTTATCTAAGAAATAGTATATAAGGGCACTGAGCAGCGACCTTGCGGAGTCTGTCCATATAGCCTCGCTCTGGGTATCGTCTGTAAGGCAGTGAGCGAATGAGCTGACGAGCTTTGAAGTCTGCGACAAGTCATTGTTGCCGTGTTTAGCTGTGAGGTACTCGTCAATAATAAGCTGAAGAGGGTTCCAACAGTCCGAACGGTCAGTATCGATAAGGTTAAGAGTAACTATCTTGTAGCCGTTTCTGGCAAATTCCTTATAGGTCAGTTCAAGCAGCTCGCCTTTCATATCATTAACGATAACAGAGGGCTTTTCTTTTGCATTCGCCATAAGCCTCAGGCTTGGCAGCACGTAGCATTCACCCTTGCCGGAACGTGGAGCACCTACGGTCATTGTGTTGTATGTGCCCGGTTCGATGTAGTAGACGCCGTTGCTTTCTCCTATGAGCATTCCTGCCTTTTCTGCTGAAGTGATGTTATCCATAGGCACTGCCAGAAAATGATCTAACAGTTCGTTGTCCTCCATAAACTTGTTGTCACCCTTAACGTTCTTGCTGTCATTTTTCATTCGGTAGAGTGTATGCAGTTTTACCGTTATTCCCAGACCAACTATAAGAGAAAGAATTATCTCAAAAATGAACATCATAAATCCGGGTGGAACAATGATATTCCACGGCATAAAGTGCGTTCTTGAATAATCTGCACTGCCATTGACGGCGCTTATACTTCTCAATGACTTTATAACATAGATGAAAATGCTGTTAAAGATCACATATAGTATCGATGTAGCTATTGCAAATTGTTTTATTCTGACATTTCGGCGGTCTTTGTCTTTTTCAATAGGTGTTTTATTCACCGCATTTAAAATACGCATAGCAAGATCATATATCCAGCCAAATACAAAAAGAATTTTTGCGATGATAAGATTTTTTATGCGCTTAAGTTTTTCAAGATCCATATTAGTTCCCCTTTATATGCTATGATATTGTTCTTTTGCTTTCGCCATTTCCTGCTCGATCTCAAATTCTCTCATAAGACGTGCGGTTTTTGCTTCCTCAGATTTAAGGGCGTTGCGCAGCATACTTGATGATTTATGAAGAAGTGTCCTCTGCGCCTGCATACAGCCTGCAAGTCTGAATTCAAATGGTATATCCGCTTTTTTACCGCTTATTATCTTTTTAGCAATGTCATTGCCTGAGCGTGCTGACTTTCTCAGCCATTGATATGCTGCTTTCTTTTGACCGTCACGAAGCAGCATTAAACCATAAGCGAGCTGTCCACTGTTGTTGCCGTTTAAAGCGCACTGACGGAAGCACTTTTCAGCCATTTCGTTTTTATTTTCAGACAGATACACTTTTCCAAGAATATACTGTGCATTTGGATCGTTGTATTCAAACGCAGAACGCTTAAGGTATTCTTTAGCTTTTGTATTATTGAATGAGCTATAATATTTGCCCAGAGTGTATATCGCAGGCTCAAAGTCCTTATCGGCGGCTGATGAAAGGTAGCGTATTCCTTTTGAAACTTCTGTTGATTTTCTGCTATCAAGAAGAATTTTCCCTGCAGCATACATTCCAGGTATGCTATCTTTGTCAGCGGCATTCGTGAAATACTGCAATGCTTTTCGTCTGTTATTTTCAGACAGATACAGCTTGCCGAGGCGATAAGCTGCTATACCCATAGTATCGTCTTTGTGATCGGCAGCTTGAATAAGGTATTTCTCAGCCTGTGTATTATCGTTAAATTGCTCTTGATACAGTTTTCCGAGAGCATAGGCGGCGAAATAGTTGTCTTTTGCCGCAGATCGTTCGAGGTACGCAGCAGCATCTGTGAATTTTTCTTGAGCTAAATACAGCTTGCCAAGGCGATAAGCTGCTATACCCATAGTATCGTCTTTGTGGTCGGCAGCTTGAAGAAGGTATTTCTCAGCCTGTGTATTATCGTTAAATTGCTCATGATACAGTTTTCCGAGAGCATAGGCGGCGAAATAGTTGTCTTTTGCCGCAGATCGTTGAAGGTACGCAGCAGCATCTGTGGATTTTTCTTGAGCTAAATACAGCTTGCCGAGGCGATAAGCTGCTATTCCCATAACATCATCCTTATGCTCAGCAGCGTGCATAAGGTGCTTTTCTGCAAGAGCATCGTCATTGAATTGCTTCTGATAGAGTTTTCCGAGAGTGTATGCTGCATAGTAATTATCTTTTGCTGCTGAACGTTCTAAGTATGATGTCGCCTTGTCATATCTCTCTTGTGAAAGATACAGCTTGCCAAGACTATATTCACACAATCCTGTTTTATCCTGTGCGTTTTCAGCACCCTTTATCAGGACTTTTTCAGCCTTTTGAAGATCTTTTTTGTTGTCGCTCTGATAGAGCTTACCGAGCATATATTGTGCTTTATAGTTATTGGAGTCCGCCGAGAGCAGCAGATATTTTTCAGCACATTCAAGGTCTATATCCGTTCCTTTGCCATTCAGATACATCATACCTATCTTGTAGCTGATATTATCGTCATGGTTTTTCGTGAATACTTTCTCTAAACCTTTTAAAGCTTCAGCGTAAAAATTATGCGCACTTGATAGGTCTTTTTCTACTCCTTGTCCCAGTTCATAAGCTTGTCCTACGGCATAACTTGCGAACGGCATTCCGCCTTTGCTGCTTAGCGAGCGCATATAATAGTCAAATGCTTTGGCATAGTCTGTTTCAACACCAGAGCCGTATTTGTATATATTTCCGAGAGCAAAATAAGCATATTTATTTTCAGACAGCTTATAATGCTCTATAGCTGAGCTATAGTCTTGAGTAACTCCAAGACCATATTCATACATTTTACCTATGCGATAGTTGAGATAGGACTTTGTCCAATTATCACGTTTGTCATCACTCATGCTTACTATGGATAGCAGCTTGTGAAAATCTTCAAAGGCTTTGCTGTAATATTGCTGACTTAATGTATCGCCGTCATTGGATTTTAGCATTTGGCTGTCATAAAGCTTGCCTATGTCATATGTTGCAAGAATATTTCCGCTTTTGCTTTCTGCTGAGAGTATTTCAAAAGCTTTTTCGGGGTTTCTCTTTATGACTGCTGATTTGTTCTGTTCATTTCCGTACATATAGTCGAGGGCAAGCTTATAGTTCTTGCTCCAATCTATGCGTAGACGTTCCACTGCCTGATCGCTTTTATCATTTTCAGACAGATACGCTTTTGATTTCTGCGAGGAAATACTGTTGTTGTAGTCAGGCTCATTTGGTTCATACAACTCATCATAATTTCTTGAAGATAGGTACATTTCCAAATCATCAGGGATATCAGAGTATTCTAAAGAGTCATAAGGCATAGCATCCTCAAAATCATCTTTTTTATTTTCAGACAGATACATATTTGTGTCCTGTGGTTCATCATAGCTGTCTTGCAAAATGTCAGCAGACTCTAAGAAACCTTCATCTTCATTTTCAGGCAGATACTTGTCTGATTTTTCTGATATGTTGTTTATGCCGGTGTCACTCCACAACTTCTCAGACACAGGATCGCTTTCTTTTTCAGACAGATACATTTTCGGCTCTGGGATGTTGTTGTCGATCTGTATGTTCTTGTCCTTTATCATATAGTATTCTCGGCAGATGTTCAGAAACGAATTGCCGACACGTGAATAAAATCCGTCTTTGCCGTCTCCGTTTTTGCCATTAAGCTCGTTTTCTTTATAATTTGCCCACCTTGAATTTTGTCCGTACCTTTTGCGAAACAACGTTGCTTGTATTTCGTCAAGCTTATGGAGATATGTGTCGAACATAATACTTAATGTGGGATTTTCAGATATTACAGACCGTATGCAGCTCTGAATTTCGTTTTTTATGGGTTCACTTTGTTTTGCATACCACCACTGATTGCCGCTGTTTTTTAGGTCATCAGGAAGCTTGTCGATAAGTGCGTTTATTTTTTGAATACTTCCTGCAAATTCACTTTTGATGCTCGGAGCAAGTACATCTCTTTGAAATCTTGTAAGCTCTTGTGCTGCTATGCTCTTGTCAATGCAGTGTGTCATTACTCTTTTTAGTTCGTCTAATGCTGCCTGCTCAACCTTGTCTTGACCTCTGTTCTTGTATGTAATGCGTCTGTCCTCAAGTCTGTGATATTCCACAAGCTGATAATGTATGTGCACGTTGCCTGTGTTTACATGGATAGCACCTACCCAGTAACAGTTGTTGGCGTCAAGCTTTTGCGATTTATCTATCATAGCGTTAATGCCTTTTCGTGCAGCGTCCACAAGTGCTTGTCTGTCTAGCATATTCCCTACAATGAAATCATTTTTTCGCAGATATGCATTATCAAATGATATAACACCTGCATACTTAGGGCAGCCCTCTGAACGGCTTGCTCGTTCCTGCTGCCGTATCTTATCCAGATCAGCGGCGGTCAAATTATCTTTAGTGATTGTAAACGCTCCATAGGATCGTTCTTTTTTTATATCCTGTGCCTGACTCTTTTCGTTTGGTATGAACTCCGAATATACATATTCCATTTCATCAGCGTGCTTGCTGGGTTCGAAAGCCTCTGGACGCAGCATATAACTGAGAAAGTCAAACAGCACAGTGCCGCCGTCACCGCTTATACGCCAGCTGTACACGAATTCGCATTTATGAAATATATTTGGGGTCATTCAGTGTCATTCTCCTCATTGTCTTGATCTTGCAGTGCCGAAACACCTTTGTCAATCGATCGCCGGTGCACAAGTTGCTGATAATTTTCAGCAGACTTATTAAGCACGTCATGAGGCTTGCTGTCTGTCAGTCGCTTGTCTGCCGATTGGTATTCCTGCACCTCGTAAAAATGCAGGAGCGTGTTGACTCCGTCACGCTCCTGATATATCATACTCTCGCTTTCTCGTGCGATCATCAGCAGTTTATCTACATTTGCTGCGATCTCTCTCAGCTGTGTATCATCGGCGGTTTTATCGTGGTCACTATTGTATGCGTCATTTATCAATGCCGTCACACAGCCGCTCGTTGTTGTAATTCCTCGCAAGCGTTGTATCTCTTGCATTTTTTGAAAATTTTCTTCTGTAAGTGTAATTAATTTTTTTACAGGCATTTTTATCAGTCCTTTTCTGATTTTGAATTTAATTTCTATTACTCTAAGTTAAAATCGGTTGCTCAAGAGCATAAAGGCGTGACCCCCACGCCGTTTGTAAACCTCGGTAAAACCGAGGTTTAAAGTGTGCTGCCATGACCCCCATGCAACTTATAAGTATATCTTTTTGATATACGTTTTTTGGTAGACATTTCAATTATATATCCTTTTTATATCCGCTTTTTTGGTCGATATATCTTTTGGATATATTAAATATCCCTTATTATGTAAAAATATATCCAAAGTATATACTTTTACTGCTGTAATAATCTGTATATATTTCTATTGTGTAAACAAAACCGCCCTATTTATGAATTATCTTTGTCTGAAATTTCGAGTATTCTCAAAATTTCATCATTTGTAATTGAGTTTTCTGTTGAATTTTTAAGCGTTTCTGTAAGCAGATTATCAATTTTTTCTGTCGTTTTCATCATTTTTTGTGCTGCAATATACACATTATTTATCGTTGTTTTTGCTCCCTCAGATAAGCGTTCAAGCTCGCTGTTTACAAGCGAGCGAACGATAGCAGGAAGTATGTTTATAACAAAATCGTCATTGCATTTGACATAGTCAGAAATGATTTTATTATAAAGGGTGTTTTGCGAAACACCCTCTTGTTTGGCTATTTTGTCTATCTCGCTTATGACCTGTGGAGAGATATTTCTTATTTTTATATCCATTTTTAATTATTCCCCTCGTAAATTCTGTTGTAATAATCATCTTCATTTCCAAATTCTTTAGCTATCGCTTTGCTGTTTGTTTTGCAAACAGCAGGCAGTATTTTCTGAATGGTAAAAAGGAAAAAGCCCTGCTCAGGTGTATCCTTATTCAGCTCGAACAATATCGGTTTTCTGCCCTCACGTTTAATACAGACAGCCGTATAACTTTTATCTGCAAAACGTATTTCTTCTATTTCACTATATGCAAAGGTGTGTGTGCTTTTTTTGTCTTTATAGTAAGCAAGCTGCAGTTCATTTTCTGTAGCTTTTATGTGCAAAAAATGCTTAGGATACCGCACAAAAATTTTGCCTGTTATCATTGCGATACACACAAAAAGTGCTGTCAGAAAATAAAAAATCAGTTCTGCTTTTGCAAAAAATGCAGATAAAAAATACATTGTCAATGCACAAAAAGATGATATCATCACGGCATATTTAAGCTTTGTTAGCTGCTTTTTTAATACCTGAAATTCTTCATCTAATGAACCGTTATCTTCTCGTACTGGGTATTCAAAAAGAATATTCTCCAACGTTTTCACCTCACTTGTTCTGTGACGAAATGGTTATATCACTGCTGCATATCTTCACTGATTTGTCCGTAAAGGTCCTCAGTTCTCCCTTTACAACTACTACACAGCCTTTGTGCAAATGATTTTTTGCAAAGGAGATCGTGCTTGCCTCGTTGGCATATACAGTGAAAACATCATTAAATCCTTGCTCTCCTTTTTTGACTTTTCTCGGTACGGCTATAAGAAATTCTATTGCATAGGCATTGATGATTTTTACTTCTGAAACCAAGAATCCTATGATTCTTATTTTATTTGACGAGTTGTTAAATAGCATTTTTATTACCTCTTTTCTATTCCTTGACGGTCACCATACAGCTTGCCTGCAAGCCCTTATCTTCTGTTACTGCGGATATGATAGCTTTGCCTTTTGCAACTGCGGTGACCCTTCCATTGCTGTCAACTGTTGCTATGTCCGGACGGTTGCTTTCCCATTTTACGTTTTTATTTACGGCGTTATCGGGTTTGACTTCCGCACGAAGCTGAGTGTGCTCACCTACCTTGATCTGAACGTCATTGTACTCAAATTCTGTTGCGAGTTTTATGGAATATACCCTTGCCTGTGTTGTGGTGGTTTCAGCATGTGCAGGCTCATTATGTGTTGCTGCTGTGGTTTGCGGTGGTGCATATGCAGGCTCATTATGTGTCGCACCGGTGGTCTGCGGCGGCGCATATGCAGGCTCGTTGTAATCCTTTGTTTCGGCAGGCTTCGTGTTCATTTCTGCTGTTGCAGGCTGTCGTTTCTCCGTGGTAGTCCTGCTCGTTTGAGATACTTCGGCAGCCTTTTCACTCAGATCATGTGTGGCTGTTGCTGTAGCTTGTGTTGTCACTGCTACAGCTTGTTGGCTCGTGATTTTAGATGTTTCAGAGTTGTATAAACTGCTTGTTGTGCTCGTATTTGAGCTTTCCTCAGAGTACCCCGGAACTATTTTCACGGCGTGGGTCTGCATATCTTTTCTGTCTATAGTTACTCTAAGTGTGATGGTTTTTCCTTTTTCGGTGTGCGCCGGTATCTTCTCGCCAAACTCGTCATATGCGTCATCATATTTTGTGTCAGGCATAGAAGTTTTAATAACCACACGCATTATTTTGAAATTCGACGGCGGATTTTTTACTGTGATCTTTCTTGAATAATCATCATACTTATTGCCTGCTGTGAACTTATGATCTGTAAGGTCATCATCAAAATTTACAGCCGTAACCTCAGGATATGTAGCTCCAGTGTCAGACCCTGAAATGCGGCACTTTATGACAAATTCGCATACATTGTCGTAATACGCTGCGTCTGTAACCTTGATATTATAGCCGTTAAGTGACATTGTTTTGTTATAGCCGTTGCTTTTGCTTTTGTATGTAAGTGAGGTTATCCAACTGTTGGATGTGAGAAACAAAACAGCCAGAACAGCAGTAACAATAGTGAATATCATATATATTTTACTGCTCGCTTTTGGACTTACTACTTTCATCTTGTCGCCTCCGTTCCAGCTGCCTGAAGAAGTTCTTTTATAAGATTATCAACCATTTGAATGATCACAGTGTCGATATATTGGCTTATGTGCTGTTCGATTTTTAGGTAAGAATATGTTTCTGCAAGAAAGCATTTTCTAAAATAATCAGCGTCCATTTTTCTCAGCATAAGACCGTATTCCTGCTTAGTGTGCTCATTATAATAATGAGAAAAGCAGTTGTGTATGATCTCGATCCTGTCCTGAGCATTGCCCATATACAATAGCTGTCTTGCTCCGACTATTCTTCTGCAATGGAGCTTATCTCTGTCCGAGTCCAACGACAAAAGCATTTGTCCCGGTTCAAATGCTGTGCTTTCTCTGAGCTCTGCATATGAAAAACGAGGAAAGGCTTGATGAAGAATTTCAATGCTTTCCGGCGATTGTTTGAGTATCATTTTGTACTGGACAAGTGAGAAAATAACCTTGATCGAGCCAGCTGCCGCAAGATTTCCGTCTGGGATAAAGTCAAGTATCGACTGCGTTGCGAACCATAGCCCTGCAAAATATTTTCGTGTACGGCGACATAGTTTTTCTATAAACTCCGTTACCTGAGGGTATTTTACGGAAATGAAACGGTGTGCTTCATCAATAAGGCACACAACGTTTCGCATATCCCATGGATTGATAACGTTTTGATTATATCCTATGTTTTTGCATATGGTAGCCCACATTATAGTGAGTATGTTGAACAACTGTGCGTTATAAACATTGTCAGCCATTTCACTGATGCTCTTAACATCGAAGATGATAAGATCGTTGCTTTTGACATCAATGTTCGTTGCCCCGTCAAACATACCGGCGTATGCGCCCTTGCCGCAAAGCTGCTTTATGTATACTTGTATATTGCAGTATGCGTCATATTTTCTTTTAGGCAGAGAATCCGTTTGTGACAGCTTTTCAGTGACTTTGTTGTTCACATCGGTAAAGCAGGGAAACTTATCAGGCTCTAAAAGTGTTATATCTGTTTCGGGGAAAATGCCCTTGTCAGATAGACATTCTGTCACAAGATCCATGAAGATCTCCATAGTGTACATATCTATTTCAGGTATATACATAGACATAAATGTGCGTATTCGTGACATCTCTGTGGCAAAATTCTCTCTTGCCTCGTCCTCAGGTGAGATCTCATCATCAACTCTTGCATCGACCACCTTGCATATTTGAAGGGGATTTATTTTTGAGCTGTTGTTGATTTTTATTGTCTGACCGCCGTAAACTTTAGCCATAGGCTGATATTCACTTTCGATATCGAGTACCATTACTTTATTGCCCAAAAGCAGCTGATCCTCAAGCATTGATTTGAAAGTAACTGATTTTCCGCCGCCCTTCAGACCGAACGCAAGCAGATCGAATGAGTTACGGTTCTTTGTCCTTTTAAACGTGTTTAGAATATTCAAACCGCCTGTTTCCGTGAATCCAAAGAAAAGTCCTGTATCATCGATATGTGACTGATAATAGAAAGGAAACTGCCTTGACAGTGTATCAAAAACAGGAAACGGTGTCTGAATAGTGTTGCTTTTATCATCGATAACAGAAAGAAACTCATGCTGTGTGGTATTTGTCGGTATATACGCAGACAGACCACTGAGCTGCAGCTCATGGATTAGCTCTTTTGAACGCTTGCTCAAGGAGCTAAGTGAGGCGTCTTTCAGAATGTACCTGAGCGTAACATAATATATCTGCTCATTGCCGTTTTTTATGTTCTGATAAATGATCTCAAGCTTTTGATACTCGGTATTTGTATCTATCTTATCGGCAGCATCTTGAATAATTCCTCCTCGTGACTCTAACTCACGCAGGGATGCACTTATCTCATCTATGACTTTATCCTTTTCAGATATGCTTATATCCCATACTATGGTATCATCAGATTGTATTACCATTTGAGCCAGCTTGAGGTCATCGATTTCCGCTGCATAATCATAAACAACTATCGTCTGTGCATATACATCATTTACTTTGTAGTAATTAGGTCGAAAAGTTATCTTCTCAGGTAAAATAATCTCATTCAGGCTGCCTTTTTCAGATAGCTGCTGATTTTCTGTATTCAGACAGATAAGCTTGTTAAGCGTGACGATTATTTCATCATCGGAACACCACGATACGTCTATATCTCGCATATGGCTGATAAAACGTTGTGCACCGTTATAGATTTTCTTCTCGTCATCGGAGTATATGAAAAGATACGCCATTCTGTCAAAATGGCTGCTCTCAAAGCTGTCAAACAGCTCGTACTGTTCGTTGAGCAGATATTCGGAATATCTGTTTATGCTTTGCTGACTTTTGTATTTTATAAAAGCTTTTTGGTTAGCAAGATATGGCGTTTTTGATGTGAAAACATACTTGTGACCTGTGCCTATGGATAATGTTGCTTTCGCAAAATTATTGAAAACAGTGTTGCGGTCATAGTCATTAAGGTCAAATATATCCATTCCCGATACCGCAAGCACGCCCATTTTGAGCGGCTTGCCTTTTACTTTCAGCTCGACTATTCCGTTATGTATGCTTTCAAATGACAGACGTGACATTATGCTTGACGGATCATCTTTCAGCTTTTTGGTCTTTTTTTCTCTCGCAAAGCCTTTGGAAGTTTCGATTTTACTTTTCAATGTCGATGACTTCTTTTTCATTATTTTGTTCTCCTTCCTTGTGCTTATGCAGCGTTTTATTTGTCATAAGATAGCTGAGCCACTCAAGCCAAGCCTCTGCAAAGCATTTGCAGGGGTCAGAGGGGCTTTTGCCGCTCATAATAATAAACACTGCGCCACAGAATATGATAAAAGGAATGCCAAGCTTAGAGCTGACCAACATTCCCGATAACTGCGAGGCTACCAAAAGAGTAACTATAAAGCCAACTATTTTGGTAAGGTTTATGTGTCTAAATATACGCTGCTCCGTTTTAGTTTTTTTCGGTACTACTCCCATAGCTTAGTTTTCTCCTTCCTTATTGAAGCCGCTGCCGCTGTTATTATTCGGCTCACTGCTGTTGCTGCTGTTTGTCGGTTTTGGAGCGTCAGAGCTGCTGCCGCCGTTTCCTGCACTGGCGTTATTGCTGCTTGCAGGATTTGGAATATTAAAACCGCTGCCGCTCTTGCTTGCGGCATTGTTGCTATTTTCACCTGATGGTGTTGGGGCGTCAAAGCCACTGCCACGGGCAGGCTGAGATGTGCCGTTATTATTGCTGTTATTGTTGCTGTTTCCATTGTTGTTATCGGCTCTTGCGTCAGTTCCATTTGTGCCGTCTTTGCCTGCTGCGCCTTGCGCACCTCTGTCGCCTTTAGCTCCATTCATGCCGTTAGTGCCATTTAAGCCGTCCTTTCCGTCAGCACCCTTTGAAGCGCTGCCTGCGCCGCCTGATGAAAAGCCCTCTCCTACAGACTCTTTTACGTTATTGGCAATGTTGTCTTTTGCATTTGAGAATGTATCTTTTATTGAGCTTGGATTTGTTGCTGCATAAGCTGCCTTTGCTCCTGCGTCAGTGTGTCCGAAAGCACCTCCGACCGCTCCTGCAACAGTACCTGCCGACGCACCGCCTATGGCTTTTCCTATCTTTCCGGGTACAGTTGAGCCTCCTTGTACGCCACCGTAAATTCCTCCTGCAAAGCCTTTGGCTGCACCAACAGCACTGCTTGCGGTATGCTTTGCAACACTTCCAGCACCGTGGATAACTGTGCTGCCTGCACGAGCAAGTCCCATTGTGGCATAACTGCCCATTTGCATTGATTGATTTATTGCCATCATTGTGGCTGCACCTGATTTAACTCCTGCGTCAATGCCAAACAGCTTTGTCAACACCTCTGGACCGTCTATAACAAACTTTGCGCCTGCTATTATAACTATGAGCATTACCGCAAAATTGCTGCCGTATTCCGAACCTTTTATGCCCCATATAACGGCTATGTATATTCTTAAAAGAATTACAACTATCATAAGAATTATGTTTGAAAGCAGCATATTCTGGATAGCTTTTTTAGCTCTGCCTGAGCCGTTAAGGTCTGTTGCTATGATAAAGGGTGTAATGAGCTGTGCAAACATTATTTCAAATAGCGTAGTTGCTATTTTTATTCCGCTGAAAATAAGGCAGATAGCCACTGCAAGCATAAGCACAAAGGTTGACCAGAAGTCGATATGATAATAATATAAACAGTCAACCGTGTAGCCGCTGGTTATATTTCTGCGTATGATCTGCTCTACCGAATTAAGATCATCATAATCTTCCTCGTCAAAAAGAGGAAAAGATTGATATTCTGCATTTACTGGTTCTGCATCTTTGGCGGTATTTGTATTTGCCGCTATGTTAAGCTCCCTTATAACATCATCCTTGATAATGTCAAGTGCTTCCTCAACAGTATGTGCGTTTGCTCCTACCTCCTGCGTTTTGCCTGCGGCAGCTACAGCAGGGTGGTTTGCTATAAGGTCACGAAGATATGTATTATAGTTAATGACATTTGTTATCCTGCTGCCGTCTGGATAATGCAGATCTCCAAGTGTAGCACCATAAGGACAAGCGTCACCAATAGAAGCTGACAAAAATGTTTCATAATCTTTTTCAGACAGAACGCTTCCGTATATTGAGCCTGATGTGCTGTATACAGAACAGTATACCTGCATATTTGCACCATAATCTGCACTGAGTATAAGCTCTCCATTTGCATTCTTTAGAACATTATATTCATTTTCAAGTCCTAAAAGGGACATCATATTCTCTGTGGTTAGACTATTGTACTTTTTCTGCTTAGGATATACGTCATGTATATCTGTAAGATAACGGGTAGTCCAAGGCTTGCTATCGTCAGGCTCAATTCCACCTGTTATCTGAATGTCCTTTACATTTCCTGAACTGCCCACAGTATCGAGGTAAGTCATCATCTTCTTATTATCAACGCTGTTTTCAACGTCATATATTCCCGACGCCAGAAGATCCTTGCCCAATGTTCCGACAGTGACTGTGCCGTCTTTGTCGACCGTTGTCTGTTCAGATTGATCATTGATCTTTATGTTCTGCGCTGTTGTTATACCCTTGCTGCGAAGTGAGTTGCAAGAAGATATGAACGCCGGAAATGCTACAAGCAGTATAGTTGCAACCAAAATACTCATCAAAAAATCAGACACTTTGATCTTATTTCTGAATATCACGAGAGCACACGCTCCAAAAACGAGTGCAAGGCTCATAATAGACAGAATAATCGTTTGCATTTGACTTAGGCTAAACTCATCTGATAGGTAGTCGAAGAAATTGAGTTTGAGTAATGTTTTGACAGCCTTATCAAAGTAATCTATCACATCACAAAGAAAACTCAGTATGTTAAATTCTATATTTATCAACAGATCACGAAAATGGTTCTTTATTGTTACCATTTTCAAAATCTCTGAGGAACACCCTGTATATCCCAGTTCTGCTGCACAAGCCTGTATACTGCCGCAGCCGCTCATAACAATGGCGGTGATGAATATAAGCTGATACCATACCTTTTTGCTTTTCATGTACTTCAAAATAATACTCCTTTCTGTCTATCTGTGTATGCCCGTAAGAACGCTAGGGATAACGCTTTTACGGACACACACAAATATGTGTCCGTGCAGATCAAGCTACATATATTGAGTCTAGGAAAGCGTCACCGAAAACGAGCAGGGCAGCAGCCACGCCAATAGCGATAAGCCAGCCCTTGACTGAGGATATGCCGTTTTTGCCGCTTGCACCGAGGCATATAACAACGCCGACAAGACACAGTCCAAGCAGTGCTTTGGCTGCAATGGAAAGCCCATTTTTGTTTTTGGTGATCCAGGTGGCGACCGAAGCCCATACACCTGAGGTTGCGTCTGTTTCAACATCGGCAAAGGCTGCAATGGCTGATGACAGACAAGCTGTCATAATTCCGAATATACGAGCACTAAGCTTTATGCTCTTTTCTTTGATTTTTTCTTTCAGTTTCATAATTCATTCCTCCGTTTTTGTTTTATCTGTTTGTTTTGAATGTGCTGACACCACAGCCTTGAGTGTATCGTTCCAGTCTTTGCCGTAAGGCGGTATGCTGACTGAAACAGTATACTGCTGTGAATATTTGTTCATAAGCTTTTCCGTTGCCTGCTGTCCTGTTTCGTCATTATCAAGACAAAAGACTATCTGTGTGATACGAGGATCATCAGATAGTCTTTGCTTAAGTGCTATGTCAGAGCAGCCTGAAAGGGATACTCTGTTTATGCCAAGCCAGCAGTCAGGACGGTATTTGTCCCCTTGACCGATAGCTGAGCATTGTTTTCTCATTGAAAGCTGCATTAAAGCGCCGTGTGACAACAGGTCAATGGGAGCCTCAAACACATATATCTTTGCAGGGTCATATCCATAAGAGCCGGGCACTGCGGAAATATAAAAACTATAATCCTTAGTACTGCCTTCAATATTCTGCGGATAGTATTTGTTAAAGGTGTTTGTGATCTTCGCCTCTGCAAATCGCATTTTTCCTGTCTTATCGTAGCCGCAGAATATAGCTCGCTTTTTTACATCAAGATAAATAAGCTTGTTGCTGACGCAGTATGAAATTATATCGGCAGGCAGCTTTCTTGTGATGTTGAGGTAGGCGTAAAGCTCACGGCATTTGCCCTGCATAGGCTGCGGCGGTGTAAGCTCAGCTTTTGGCTTCTTAACTTTTTTCGGATAATGCTGCTCATTGGCTTTTAAATCGGGTGAGGCTCGTATACTGCAGCTATCCCCTATGAGTCGTGCTACAGCATCTTTGAAACCATATCCGTCAACTTTGCAGAGCCAGTCGATAGCACCTTTTCCAAACAGATCTCTTGAATACCAGTGCCATGTATAGCGGTCGGGGTTGATTTTAAGACTGTCATGTTCGTTGCATATAAGCCAGCCGCCTGAGGTCTTAAAGGAAAAGCCTTCGTGCTGCTCAAGAAATCTTACCATATCGGTGTGCCTTGCTGCTTCGATCTCTTCTTTTGAATACATAACGAACTGTTTGCCTGAGTTATATCGTCTGTCTATCATATACCCTCACCTCCTCTCGTTATGAGTCGTGCTACAGCATCTTTGAAACCATATCCGTCAACTTTGCAGAGCCAGTCGATAGCACCTTTTCCAAACAGATCTCTTGAATACCAGTGCCATGTATAGCGGTCGGGGTTGATTTTAAGACTGTCATGTTCGTTGCATATAAGCCAGCCGTCTGAGGACTTAAATGAAAAGCCCTCGTGCTGCTCAAGAAATCTTACCATGTCGGTGTTCCTTGCTGCTTCAATCTCTTCTTTTGAATACATAACAAACTGCTCGCCAGAGTTATATCGTCTGTCTATCATATACCCTCACCTCCTCTCATTATAATCTCAGACCCTTAGGCTGGAGTTTTTCTACTATGCTGTTGTTTTTACTTGAATTGCTGACGCCGCCGTTGATGACAAAGTTTCGGAACTCATCGCTTTCTTTTTCAGACAGATTATAGACCTTTGTATCTGACGCAGCGATGAGCTTGCCACCCTTTGATACTACATCACACCATTCTGATTTGTCTTTAGTGCCGATCAATGCCTGATATTTGTTATTATGGAATCTAAATTCCACAGCACTTTCAGGAGCATTATTTATACTCTGAGAATTTCCGCTGAGCTGTGCATTGACATATTCAAGACGTTTTGTCTTTTCGGCTAATTCTTGTCCATGTTCAAATGGTTTGAGCATATTTTGCTGAGCTTCTGAGAGATCCTTGTTTGCTTTTTCAAGCTGTTCTTCAAGAGAACATTGCTTCTGATTTATCTGTATTCCTGCAAGATTTTCAATTCTTCTGACATTTCCCACGCCATTATCTGTGGCGACGTCACATGAATAGGTGAGTTCTCCGTGGAGAACAGCGATACAAGGTTTATCAAGCTCAAAAAATGTATTTGCTAACGGATTTCGTTCTATTGTGATTTTAAAGCCACGATACGTTCCAAGCTCTATAGGCTCACCTGTGGCAGTACATTTTGCCATTGCCATGGCAATTTGTTCTCCTGCATTTTCTCTCTTATCGTATCTGACACCGCCTATTGTCATTTCAAACTCCTTGTTCAACGCCTGATTTTTTTGATATTTAGACATATCACTCTTGGATTTTGCGAGAAGTTCAGAGTAATGTGTTATCTGCTTCGGCAAAGTTTTCTCTGCCAACTCCTGCATTTTGTAAATTGACTTCTTGTGTTCTGCTTCAAGGGTTTTCAGCATTGCAACATCATTGTCAAGCTGTATTTTCTCTTTTATCATAGGATTACCGCTCGCTATAGCCTGCATTTCAGAGTATGTAAGTACCATTTCGTCAACATCTTCTGAAACTCTTGCAGGGCTTTTTGAGGTCAAGATCTGATTTATGAATTTCGCCTTGTTTGTTATAATGCCCATCATATATGCGTCAAAGGTTTCCTCTGTAAGATAGTGATATATTCCGACTTGCGAAAATCTGTTGCCTTGTCTTATGCCACGTCCGTCCTGCTGAGTGAGGTCAGAGGGCTTCCATGGTATATCAAGGTGATGAATTGCGCAGATCCTATCCTGAATATTTGCACCAGTTCCAAGCTTTGAAGTGCTTGCGATGATAAAACGTTTTTCGCCTTTGCGCAGGCTTTTGAACATTTCGTCCCTAGCCTTGTCTGTCTTTGCGTCTCCTGCAAAGCAGATCTCTTTCTCTGGTATCCCACGCTCGATGAGCGCCTGTTTTATCGCTTTGTACACAGAGAAGTGTGTTTCGTCCTCGTTGATAGCGATATCACAGAATACTATCTGAACGCCTTTTTCTGTCATAGTGTTTTTGTAGTTCTTTTCGAGGTTATCGATAAGCTTCATCACTTTGCTGTCTGGTGCAGGCTGAGCGTCTTTGAAAATACATCTAGTGTCAAGACCGAGCAAGCGTGCTTCATGAGTTATTTTCAGCATATTGTCCTGCCGTGGGTCGACAGTACCGCTGTGTATCGTTTCAGAACGTGTGGCAAGCTCTTTCATGTATGCTTTTTGACGTTCGTCTGGCTTTGATATTATTACTATCGGCTTGCCTGTTTCAAGCTTTGGCACAGGAAGTTTCAGCATATCCGCTGTTTGAATATCAGCGAATTCCTTATACATCTGCATAAGCTCAGGTATGTTTACGAATTTGCTGAAACGATTTTTCATTTGAAAGCCGTTTCCTGCAGGCTTTATCTCTAATTGTGATACAACTTCACCAAATGTGCTTGCCCAATCATCAAAGTTCTGCAATCCTGATTTTTCAAGAAGATCTGGTCTGAGATAACGCTGCATAACATAAAACTCGACCATTGAATTGCTTATAGGCGTTCCTGTAGCAAAAAGTATATTGTTGCAGCCGTACTTATTGTTGAGGTACTGAGTTTTCATCAGCATATCTTCTGACTTTTGTGCTGCTGTTGTTTGTACGCCTGCCACATTTGACATTTTTGTAGAAACAAAGCAGTTCTTATAGTTATGTGCTTCATCGCACACTAGATAGTCAAAGCCGAGCTTTTCAAAACACAATGACGAGTCTTTTGGAGAAGAAAGCAGCTTTTCAAGCCTTTCCTCTATGTTTTTCTTCTGACGTTCAAGGGCTTTTACTGATGATTTATCCTTTCTCCCTGCTTCGGATATCGCACTCATGATATCGTGAAGTTCTTTTTGCATGAACTGCTCTTTGTACTCGTCTGACATAGGTATTCTTTCAAACTGAGTAAATGACATTATCACGGCGTCATAGTCACCAGTAACACATCTTGCAATAAAACGCTTTCTATTGGCTTTGGTAAAGTCTTCAGGTTTTGCCACAAGCAGTTTTGCATTTGGATATAGCCGCAGCCACTCACTCGCCATTTGCAGCGTAAGGTGCTTTGGCACAACTACGCAGGCTTTGTTTATAAGACCAAGACGTTTCTTTTCCATTACAGTTGCGACCATTTCAAAGCTTTTTCCTGCGCCGACCTCATGTGCGAAAAGTGTGTTTCCGCCAAGCTTTGCACGCATTATAGCATTTGATTGATGTTTCCGCAGCGTTATTGATGTGTTCATGCCTGGAAAGGTTTGATGTGAGCCGTCATACTCTCTGCCCCTTATGGAATTGAACAGATAGTTGTACTTTGCAACGTATTTTTCACGCCTGCCCATATCTTCCCACAGCCAATTTCTGAACGCTTCTTTCATTAGTCGAGCTTTCTCTTTTGCAAGCTGTGTTTCTTTAGTGTTTATCTCGTACCATACCTTATCGCCCTCCTCTCGTCTGTCACGAACTAAAATATCACGCTGATTAAGAAGATTTTCAAATATCTGATAGCTGTTCATTCTTGATGTTCCGAATGTTTCAGTGGCAGCAACTGAGCGGTCAGATGTTTTACCATCTATTTTGTATTCTCCAAGCTTTGTTCTTGTGACAGGGTAGTAATAGGTGTTTGCGTGTGCATACTCGTTTAAAAAATTGTTGTAATCTGCGACATCGATCCAGTTAGCGCCGATCCTTACGGATATCTCGCTGGCTTCAAGGTCTTTTGGCACAACTTTCATCAGAGCTTCTACGTTTTTGTTGTAGTTGCTGTCAATATGCTCCGCATGATCTCTAGCTATTCTCAGCTTATCACGGATATTGCCTGACAGATATTCAGATGACTCCGTATAGCCTGAATATGGGTCATTGTCTTTAACTTTGGCAGGATCTCTGAATATTTCATCACCAAGGTCAGCAATAACCTTTTCAGGCGTAGTGTCTGTGAGCTGTGACATATAGAGAATATCGACCTTTCCCAATCTGTCCATTGACACTTGAAGTGCTTCTAGTGCTGTATCAACTTTTGAAACTGGAATATCTGGAAGTATCGTTCTCTTTGTGAATATTGCAGCCTTTTCAACTGTCTTATTTTCCACGTTGACAACTTCGAGTGCTGCTAAAGTGTTGTAGTCATCATCATTAGAAAAGCAGCGTGAATTGGCGCTGTCCGTAATGTTTCCGAACTTTGCATTGAAGCTGTCATATGCGGTGTTAAGTTTTCTTTGAAGTTCCGCAAGTTGCTCATCAGTACAGCCGTCAGCCTGAGCAGTGATAAGCTCCATAGTCACTTGTCTGAGGTCGTGAAGCCCCTTCATACGTTCAAGCGTTTTACCTGTTTCTGTGACCTTGACCATTATCTCGTTTTCACGGAAGTAAAGATCATCATCAACAAGTGTATGAGTGAAGTTCCTGACAGTTGGATCAGCAGGAAGTATCTCAGTTGCCCCATTGTCAATCTCAGTTTCAACAGTATCGATAATGCCATCAATTTTTGAAATGGCATTTATGAGCTGTTGCGCAAATGGAGTGTCATTGTTTGCATAGCAGGTCGTTACCTTGCTATCTGCTCCATATTTGCCTCGCATACGCTCGTCCCACGACATAGTACCAAGTACCATATCAGGGTTATCCACAAAATATTGATTGCAAGGAATGCCGTTGGCTGTTTCTGAAACGTGTACCCAGTCTGGTATAACAGATGTCATTGTTGTTCTTTTTTTCAGAAAGATAATATCTGTTGTAACACTGTCTGCGTCTTTAAACGTTCCAGAGGGAAGTCTTACTGCGCCTAAAAGGTCACAGCGTTCGGCAAGATACTTTCTTGCTTTATCATTTTTCTTGTCCATTGTGAATTTTGAAGTCACAATGGCAACAATTCCTCCAGGCTTTACCTTATCTACTGCTTTTGCGGCGAAATAGTCATGAATTTTGAAGTGGTATTTGTCATAGGCTTTGTCTGCAATGCCATAATCTCCAAACGGTATATTACCTATGACCACGTCAAAGCTGTTATTCTTGAATGTTGTTTTTTCAAACCCTTTTATCTGGATATTATCCTCTGGATAGAGCTGCTTGGCTATTCGTCCTGAAATGCTGTCAAGCTCAACTCCGTAAATTTTTGAATCTGCCCTCATTTCATCAGGCATTTTTGCAAAAAAGTTTCCAACGCCCATGCTAGGCTCTAATATGTTTCCACCCTCAAATTGAAATCTTTCCAAAGCAAGATATACGCTGTCTATGACTTCTGGCGGTGTATAGAAGCTTGTCAGTGTTGATGATCTTGCAGCACTATACTCATCAGTGGTCAGAAGCTCTCTTAAACGAGTCTGCCTTGCTCCCCAACTGTCAGCAGAAACATTCTCATTATCTGCGACAAAAGCCTGAGCAGTTCCGCCCCAACCTGAGTACCTAGCCATTATCTTCTGTTCTTCAGGTGTCGCAAGCCGCTTTTCACTCTCTATTTTCAGCAATGTTTCAATAGCAGCTATATTTGCGTCACAACGAGCAGCAGCTCCGCCCACAACAACATTATCAGGGTCAAAGTGGTATGTGCTTGCTTTGACATTCTTCCTTGGCTTTTCTACCTTTTCAGTTTTGATATCTTCTTGCGGCGTTTCAAAGAGTGATATCTGTTCATCAGATGTATAAGATATAGGAACGCTTTCAGAAACAGGCGGTGTTGTCTTTTTTTCTTCAGACAGAACATTATCAGCGATTGTAGGCGTTTCATATGGTATAGGTTTTTCGACCTCACCATTTTTTATCGCAAGCATTTTCTTTTCATAATCGTCTATCTGTTCTCTTGTGAAGTAGGCGTTTTCAGGCATTTTCTCATACAGCTCATTGATCTTAGCTATCTGCTTTTCAACTGTTTCTGCCCACAAGTGCTTTTCTGCACCTGTTTTCAGATAGTAATCACAATCAAGCTTAAGCCTGCCCAAAAGCTTGTCTATTTCAGGCTGTGTTTCATTTGTAGGTGTAGGCACTTCATCGACTAGGTTTGCCATATGTGCGGCTTTTGCAGCTTCAAGCTCAGGTACGATCGAGTTGTATATTGAGTATCTTTTCAGAAAATCAATAACGCCGCCGTATCCGTCCCCTGCGTCCTGGCGTTCAGTGATCGTTTGTCCGTCAGGCATATTGATAGTAAACTTGACCTTATCATAGCCCATAAACTGTGAGAATTCGTCATCAGCGTCTGCTTCATACCATGCTTTTGCTGAACCGTACTTCTCTATTGCAGCCTTTGCTCCTGCCACCATTTCACTGTCAGCCTGTTCCATGAGCGTGTCAAATTCTGCAACACTGTAGGTCTTGCCGTCCTCAAAGTAGTTGCTTTCGCTCCATTCACAGGTTATCGTAGGCTCGGATAAAGTAGTGAATGATTTAACATCATTTGAACTTATATCGGCACTATTTTCCTGCTGCTTACCCTTGACAATATTGCGACTTTGGTGTATAATAATATTAGAGTCAAGATTGTTTATCGCCTCAGGCAATTGGAGCCTTTGACACGAGAACAGTGCTTGGCTTTTTTCTTTGTCCCAAAACAGAATATTATTTGATTTTGCAGCACGTTCAACATAGTTTGCAAACCCATTTTCTTTTCCATAAATACTTGTGATAAAGTTTGATGATACATTTTCCATTTCATAAATGCCTTGCCCATTTGGTTTAACACTTACGATTATCGGTGCATTATCATTATCAACGTTATTTAAACAAATTACTATACTTTTATCAGCACTTTTGTTTGGAGAAAGTGAGTCCATTATTATGGCAGGGCTTTCTAAAAGATGTGGGATATTACATATCTGTTCTAGTGTTAAGCCGTGCCAATGTGCATTGTTCGGGGATTTTTCATGTAGAGCGTCTTTTAAATGTCTTTGCGTATACAACATAGGAAGCCGATCACAGCCGATATCCACAAGAATTTGTGGTGTATCACAAACCTTTAGATTTGAGTATTTTGGGAATACGCCATTTAAAACATCATTTATCTGTTCAGCAAATGTTTTTTCACTCTTGACAACTCCAGAGGAGTCTGTTATACTGCTTGTAGAGCTATTAGGAACAGCAGGGCGTAGCTGGTTTTCAGCCAAACCTATAATTCTTGATGGTTCTATTTTTTTGTCCTGTTGAGTAACAGAATTATTCTTGTATTCAATATTTTCCTGCTGCGTACCCTTGACAATATTGCGACTTTGGTGTATAATAATATTAGAGTCAAGAATGTTTAAGCCCTTGGACAATTGTAGCCCAAGCACACTGAACAGTTCTTGGCTTTTTTCTTTGTTGTAATAAAGAACTTTGTTTTGTTCTACGGCACGATTAATTTGATTTTCAAAATTGTTTCTGCCATGAAAACTCATTACAAAGTTGGATTCGACCAATTCTAAATCATATTTAGCTTTGCCATTTGGCTTTATAGCAGCAATGATAGGCATTTTTTCGTTGTCAAGTTCAGATGTTACGATTATTATGCTATCATTTCTCGAAAGGGAATCATATATAATCACGGGATTTTCAAGTAACATGGGCATTTTTTTGATTTGTTCTGCGTTCAATCCGTGGTAATGTATGCTTTCACCTGTATTTCCTTTCGGCTTGAGAGCGTCATGCAAATGCCGTTTCGTATAAAACATTGGAAGTTGCTCACAGCCAACGTCAAGCAGTATTTGAGGTGTATCGCATACTTTCAAGTCATTGTATCGGTTTGCCTTTCCTGCAAGTACATCATCGACCTGTTCAGCAAATGACTTTTCACTCTTGGCAACTCCAACTGAATTTGTGTCAACAGAGTTGTCCTGGACTTCAACCACTTGAACGTTCTGCTTTGAATGCTCTATTACAGCCTTATCAAGATATATCTGAACATCATGTGGATCTATCTGTCCGTCAACTGCCTGATGAAACATCTCAAAGAATGTTTTTATCTCGTCTACCGTTAGCCGTTCATCGACCTCGTTAAGAACAGTAATGGAAATTCCCTCAGAAAAGCCCTGCTGCAGCATGGCTTTTTGTTCATCACTATAATCATGGTGAGAGAACATATCTGACAGTTTCAGCCGACCATTGAGCTCATTTACATATGTATAGTAATCATTGAGTATGCCCTTTGGATCGAGTGTTTGCTCAATGACACTCTGAGCATAGTAATCAGATAATAAAGATGATATATGCCGCAGTTCGTCGGGCGAATATCGGACGCTTACCCAATGCTGTATGTTATGCTCGCCATTTTGTGCAGCCGCCACAACCGCTTGCTTTAGTGCAAGTATCTGGTCTTGCGAAAACTTAAGCTTTATAAGGTCTTGGAGTATATCATCAACCCTATCAGACGTGCTTTCTTGCTTTGCGGTTTTGGCATTGTCAAGAGCTTCGTTTTTGCGGTCAATGACGATAACTTCTTTTTCTATTTCAGACAGCACAGACTTTGCTGCTTTTTGTACAACTCTGCTGAAAAGTATCATATCTCTTGCGTTTCTCATCATATCTATAGCACGCAGGTCAACATCAGTTTCAGCAGACATATTCATTTGTCCGGCAAGATCACATCTTTGCGTTACAACAAATCTGACTATAGATGAAAGCGACTCCTTATATGTTTCTTGCTGCTTCTTGCTCAGACTCATTTCTGATATCGCATTTTGGACAGACTCATCTATAGGTAGACTTTCGATGCTTTTTGCGGTAAGAAAATCTATGCAGTCATTGATAGACTCAGAGTGAATATCATATCTGCGGTTAAGAACATCAATCAGTTCAGGTGTGTTGCGTCCCGAAAGTGTCCACATTTCCGGCAGTTCTTTACCGCCTGTCTGTGAAACGTCATACAGATAGCGGCAAGTATGATTTTCGCCGAAAACAGCAACGCCGTGAGAGCCTCGCTTAACGTATCTTCCAAGGCGTTTCCACTTCTTATAATCTGCTATTTTGGTAGCGTTCTTGTTCTGATGATAAACGAGCACAGCATCCGAGTATGACTGTTTATACATACCAGCCGAGTATTTGAGATACTTCAGATATTCCTGCTTGTTGCCTCGCAGTTGCTCAGTGATCTCAAACCAGTGCAGCTTGACCAGCTCGTACTTCTCTTCATCTGATTTAAACGTCTTTTTCATAATATATTCCCCCTTAGTTTTGTATATATAAAAAGAGCGTATGAATTTCTTCACACGCTCAGGTTTACGATTTTAAGTTGTGTGTCACCGTGACACATTGTTTACCACTGTTCTATAGGCTTAATTAAATATCCATGTTTGTTAATGTATTCTAAGCATGCTGTTTGTGGGTTGAGAAAAATATCGGATTTAGATACTTCTTCATTATCTATGATTTGATTTATTTCCTTTATTACATTATCAAACACTGACTTTACTTCATTTTTGTTATATGGAATGACAGACACTGTCCGAATTTCAGAAAATGTCTTGCAATTAAACAAAAGACCAATTTCTATGTAATTGCCTTTTTTAAAATTACGGTTTCTTCGTATTTCAAATAATCTTTGATTATTTTGGAGTTTATAAAACATAATAAGGTTTACCTTGCTTGTTTCGGCATACACGGCATGAAACCCATTTTGTTTACAGTGTTTCTTTAATTTACAAAATAGCTTTTCAGAAAGATTTAATTCCTTTGGTTTAAAAATTCCTATTGTTCTTATGATATCATATGAACTGCAATTTCTTTCCCATGTTTCTAAATCATCAATAACAAGATCCGCATTGCCCGTTGATACAGCAAAATCGTTTGGATACATAGTCAAAAGCATATCAGTAAGCTCGCTTGAGCTAAAACCAATGTCTTCATCTTCATATTCTTCAAAGAAAATTCCCATAACATACGATAGTAAATATGGTAAGCTTACAATATCGTATGAAGTTTTGAGAACAGTTTTTGCTGTGTCACCATTTCTTGAAATTATAAACCTTAATTGCCTATAATTTGACAAAAATCTCATCCTTTCTTTTTAGACACATATTTTGTCTTTATATTGTATAAATTCAAATTATGTGCTATAATATGTGTGATTAATAAACTGTTAATGTGAAAATAGTTTAAAATAATTATTGAGGTGACAAGATATGGTTTTTGAAGAAGCACTCTATATTAATGGATCACAAAGAAAAATGCTGTCTATTGAAGATGTAACTCAGTTAGCAACAAATTCGTTAGATCTATATAATGAAATCAAGAATAATCTTTTCTGCCCTGAATGTGAAAAACCACATTTGACTTATAATTCATGTACAACGAAATCAAACTATTTCTCAACCCGCAATTTAGAAAGTCACGCAGACACTTGTTCTTTTAAATGCAAAAGAGCGACAAATCATCAGTTGGAACTATTGGAAAATGACGAAAAATCACTGGACAGACTTCAAAATAGGCTTAAAGCTGTTATATTATCCTGTTTTTCAGAGAAGAAAGCTGCACGGAATCCTTTTGTTATAGAGAATAAGATATCTAAAGTTTCTACAAATACTGAAAATCAAAGTGAACGCACAGCCGTTAAGTATGCTATTCCTAAAAAACGTATTACAAATGGATTATCTCAGGCTGATGTTGATCAGTTAAAAATCTTTTATGGAAAGGTAAGAGTCCGTTGCAAAAAGCATCGCAATGGTCATAAATTGTATATTTTCAATCTAACACAAAGACAGTTACCAATGATTTGTTCCATATATTTGTCTGAAAAAGTATATGAACACATAAATATAAAGGATAATGATTGTTTCAACTGTTTAATATCATTCTATGTTAAAATGGAAATCAACAAACAGGACGATAAAATATATTACAACTGTATACTAACAGATTCTAGGAAAATGTTCTTTTGGAAAATCGACTGATAGTGCGTAACATCTTCTGTGATTTTTCTCCTGAAAAGAGTTTTTTTATTCTGTTAATATCGGTGTACATATATCCATCACTTTCACAATAGCCGCCCTCATCAATAAGGTCATAGTATGTATAAGGTGTATCAGGATTAGTGTTGAGGTCAAAAGCTGTAATATGTTCCTTCCTGACACTAAAGCCATACATGGTTACAAGCTTGTCTACGATATCATCAACGGACGCTGCATTGTAAAAGTAGATAACGTATCCGACAAGAAGCAGCATATCTTCGCCCTTTATTTCATTACTGCAAATCAGAGTTCCTGTTTTGTTATCGTCTGCTATAAAGTATCTATACTCATTCATTTTTTGCTCCATAATCTTTTTCCTTTGTCACGACTATGACATTAGACATAGGGTCAACAACTATCAGCTTTTTGCTTTCATTGCATAAACGCTTTGGCTCGATACAAAGGCAGCGTCCCATACCACTGCGGCGGTCTTGACGGCGTTTTCTGCAAGCCCTATTGATCCTGATCTTCATCAAGCATTACCTCCACATATCTTCTTACATACTCCGAATTTCTGTTAGGATAGTCATCACTCTCCATCAAAAAGTGATAGCCGTCCTTTTTCAGCTGTTCGGAAAACTTCTCGACCTCATCGGGTAAACCCTGTATTCTTAGTTTTATCATATTTTATACCTCCTCGTTTTCTTATATTTTGCAAAAGACTAATAACACTATAGCAGTAACAGCACACCCTATTATATATGTATTGCGTAACATCTCAATTTGGCTGAAACAGCTATCGCCATGATCAGAAAGTTTATGAAAGGATTTTTTTATGTAATTTACATTTGCAAGTATTATCAGTGCTTTAACAAAGAACCAAGAAATGAATATTTTAATTTGCATTTCCGAGTTTGTTTCAAACACTACCCTGATACCAGTGATAATGCCTGCAAATACAAACAGCGAAAGCATTAATAGCTTGAAATTTACAAATTCATAGTTGTGCTTCATAAATACCTCTTGACCGATTTGTCTATAACATTTATACGTCCTGCCTCCCAGCCCCTGCCCTGTTGCAGGGGCTTTCTTCCTTTAGATAAGATAAATTGATCCCCTTTTTACTGCCTTTTCAGACAATATCAATTATCTTTTTCTCTTAGTGACTTGCTTTGAGTCGGCAACAAGATAGCCGTATGGCACTGTTGAGCCGTCCTCTGTTATTGTGTATGTGCCTATTATTGCAACTTAGCATATTTTGTGATATAATTCTAATGTAGCTATTTTTTATGCTTGCGTTTGTGCTTAAAAATTATAAGACTTACAAAATTGTACAAATAAAAAGCTAATAAAATATAATATAATATTTTCATTTTTTACTCCTGAAATGAGGTTTAGTTATTGATAAAAAACGTTATTTCCGTTATTACTTTTGTCACAAGTGGTGTGTGTTTTATTGATTTGGTGCGTAACAAAAAACAATATCGTTCATTGGCATATTTAATTTTGATTGTGTTGATATTTTTGTTTATTCGACCAATACTTGTAATATCAAATAACTATTATGAACATTTATGCAACATACTTGCTATCGTACAATTACCGCTGTTAATATATGGTTGGATGTTAGGGTTTGAACCATTGTGGCATAATGATCATCACAAAGAAGAAAACAATAAGCACTGGGTAAGTATACTCCTTTTTTGTTTATTGTTGCTTTTTAATTGTTTAGTTGCTTTGGGTTGTCATATATTTCATAACCAGTTAGAACAATTTTTTATAGTTATTAATGCAGGCAATGAACAGTTTGGTAATATAAATGACAGATTTATGGAAAAACTTACCCTGATGATTACGGATAATCATTTGTATTCATTTTTAAAGCAAAACAGTTTGCTTGTAGTTGTAAATATTTATCGGTTATTGCCATTAGTACTTTTGTGTGTAAGTGCTAACAATATACGTTTATTTCTCGTTAGAGAAGAATTTAAACACTACGAATATGCAATTCTTGCACTCGTATTAACGCCGTTTTTATTTTCAATTTTTCCAATTTTCATGAAAGTGGTTGTATATCTTTTTCACGAATTTGATCTGCCTATGCCAAATATATAGAGGGTCACCAGTGTATATTGACCACAACAAAGACCAAGATCCTATTACAAGTACATAGCATATAATCAAAAAAAGTGTGCTCACATTATCCTACCTCCCAGCACCTGCCCAGTTGCAGAAGCTCCTTCTATTTTAAATGCTTGCAATATGCGCATAAACATGCTATACTTTTATCAAATAATACCCATTATCTTTCAAATACGTCATTATAACTTCCTTTTGATTTTCAAAAAACAACTGCAATGAATTGTCTATCCAATAAGTATCTGAGTCGGGGTCATAAAAGATTGTAAACCTATAGTCCTCAGCAACCTTATCTACGCCTTTCATTTTCGCTATCATTTTATCAAAGTTGTTATCACAAACGTCATAGAACGGAACACCTAACTTTTCATCATCACCTTTTTCAAGGCAACCAAGTTCAAAACACTTAGAATCATCACTTTTATGTATGACGTATATCTTTGTGCTTTTATAATTTGGATAAAATAACAGCAGTTGTTCATGCTCATTAGCCGCATGATATGTCAAGTAGCTCTTACTTTTATAGTGATTTTCCAATCTTTTAAATATGCTCATTCTTTTACTTCTCTAATTATAATTTCTTTTAAGGTGTATTTTCCTGTTAAAACTCTTAAACACATCAATATTTGTGAAATGAAAAATACAACGAATAGAAGTACTATTAATACATTGTTTTTTTGAGATATAGACCATCCGTTTTCAGCAAGAAAGCATAATGTTGCAGCTGTGATAATACTTTGAACAAGAATATTCAACTCATCTATTAAAATGGACTTTACCGCATATATAATTTTTTCCTTTTTGCTAGGATACCTGATTTTAAAAGTTACATCATGGAGTTCATTTTCATTATTCATATTACTACCTCCCAAGCCCCTGCCCAGTTGCAGGGGCTTTCTTCATGTATGATAATCAATCCCCTTTACTGTCTTTTTTCAGACAGTATCAATTATCTTTCTTCTTTTTGCTGAACATAAAAAATGCAGCCCCTGCGAGAATGATAGCCACGCTGCCAAGTGCTGTTCTGCCGTCTGAGTCATTGTCCGTTACGCCTGTGTTCGGAGTGTCGGGTGCTTTCTCATTCACCATATCAGTATCAATAGTCTGAGCATATGTTACAGTCACTTGCTTTGAGTCGGCAACAAGATAGCCATAAGGTACTGTGCTGCCGTCCTCTGTGATAGTGTATGTGCCGATAGGAACGTTTTCAAACCTTGCAAGACCGTCCTTGTCGGTGATCGCAGGAATGTTTATCTCTCTGCCTGTGTCTGATACACCCGAAAGAATAAATCTAATGCCCTCAACGTTCGTCATATCAGCAGTTTTCTTATGCACTTGAATTGTACCTGTCTGCTCAGCGTTCAAAATGTCAGTATCAACAGTTTCAGCATAGGTTACTGTGACCTCTTTTTCGGCGGCAACAAGATAGCCGTATGGAACGGTCTTTTCGTCCTCGATGACCTTGTATGTACCTATTGGCACGTTCTCAAACTTTGCTATGCCGTCTTTGTCTGTTTCAGCCGGAATGTTTATTTCACGTCCTGTGTCTGATGTGCCCTTCAGATAGAAGGTTATACCTGAAATATTCAGATCACCCTCTGTTCTCTTGTGTACCTTGATAGTACCTGTCTGCTCGTTGTTGATTATTTCTGCGTCAACAGTTTCTGAGTAGATAACAGTGACCTTTTTTTCATCGGCAACAAGATAGCCGTAAGGAACAGTTTCTTCGTCCTCGATAACCATGTATGTGCCTACCGGTACGTTCTCAAAGACCGCTACGCCGTCCTTATCGGTAGTCGCAGGAATGTTTATCTCTCTGCCGCTGTCTGATGTACCCTTCAGATAGAAAGTGATACCCTCAACGTTTCTCTGTCCCTCAGTCCTTTTCTGAACCTTGATTGAACCGGTCTTTTCCTCGTTGGTGACCTTGACTTCTGCGGTTGTGTTGTACTCGACAGTTACGGTCTGCTCGTTAGCTACAAGATAAGCCGCAGGAACTGTAGAGCCGTCCTCTGTTACTGTGTACTTGCCGATAGGGAGATTTTCAAAGAGTGCTTCGCCGTTTTCATCGGTGAAAAGCTCACGCTCAATGTCGCTGTTCGTGTCGGATATGCCCTTAACGATGAACCCTATATCCTTAACATTGAGGTTGCCTGTTGTTGATTTTGTGACCTTGATAGAACCCTCTTTAAGGTAGTTCGTCATTTTGGCATAAACCGATACGCCCTCTTCGGTTATCTCAAAAGGATAGAGAGTATCATCAATGATGTACTCTTTAGGTGCTGCTATCTCGTGGTAGAAATACTTGCCGTAGCCAAGTGAGAACGTTGCAATGCCGTTTTCATCGGTTATTCCTGTAGTGATCTGACGCTCGTTTTCGTCCAAAATCTCAAACTCACAGTTTGGCAGCAGCTCACCGCCGAGGTTTTTCTTTGTGATGATGAAAGGAGCTGTCCAAGGCGTGTTTTTAACAGAAACTTTTGAACCAAAGTCGGCGGTATCTGTTGCTATCTTCACGGTCTGCGGCTCAGAATTCAGTGAGTAGCCTGTCGGTGCTTCTATTTCCGTCACCGTGTAGCTGTAGCCCTTGAAAATATATTTTGTGACACTTGCCTTGCCGTTTTCGTCCGTTGTAACTGTCTGGATAGGGTCGCCCTTTTTCACAAGGGTGTAACCGCCGCCGACCACTATGTCCTCAGCTGCTGTGACCTCAAACTTTGCTCCGCTGAGATACTTTTTGCCATTTTCATCGGTCTTGTAGATAACAAGCTCGCCCTGGTCTGGATTGGACTTTTTGTTGACAGCCTTTTCAGTGCTTGTCTTGCCAGCCTCGACCTCTGTCAGCAGCTTTGATATCTTGCTGTAATCATCAGGGTACTTGACCTCGCTCCAGTAGTAGCTACCTTCCGGAAGTCCGTCAACGTGTATCTTGCAATCGGAACTCAGTGCAAGCTCCGTTGCGTCTGCCTGTGAGCCTGCGGAGGTGTATGTATAATTGCCGTTACTGCCTGTTGCTTTAACATACTTGTCACTGCCGCCGTCAGTGTATACAAGGTTGAACTTGACTGCCTTTTTCAGCTCATCTGTTGCCGTCTGAGCATTGCCGAAGAAGTCGGTGAAAGTCTTGTCAAGCTCTGCTGAACCTGTGGAAATTTGTACCTTGAGATAAGCCTTAACAGGGTCTTTATCCTCATAGCAGGAAACCACCATTTCCTGAACGTCTGAGCCGCCCGAAAGGATAAGAGGTGAACACTCGTCTATGTGTTCAACATACTTGCCCTTTGTCTTTGTGAGCGTGAAAACAACGTTTTTCAAATCTTTCTCATTGTCTGCTGTGATAGTCATATTTGAGCCTGAGTGTGTAACAGTCACTGAGTTCGGCTTTGAAACGCTGAACTGTGAAAGACTGTCAAGCTTGAGCTTTGCTGTCCACTTGCCTGTCTTGACATCATATTTTGCAGGATATGAAGCTTTGTCGAGCGGCTTGCCGTAAGACGCCTTTGATGTTCCGCTTGGTACATCATAGTGCGAAAGCATTTCAGCTTTCATCTTTTTGTAGCAGTCAACCAATTCCTTATGATGACTGCTTGCATTACTTCCGTTATAGCTGTAGGCGTTTAGCAACTTTGTTTCGTTGCTTGAAAGTCCGGTTGTAGACTCATCATAATATCTTGCCGAAACAGCCTGAGCCATTATGCTTGAAGCACATATCTCTGTGTCTTTTGAGTAGCCGTACTGAGTTTTGCCCTTGTAGCTGTAAATGGTAAACTCTTTTATTTGCCTTCTCATTGCGTCAGGCACATATGCTTTTTTCACATAGTCCTCAAGTTTTTCCTGCTTAGATGTTGTTCCGCTTGTATGCTGCTTGTCAAAGTTGATACAATAAGCATAGCTGCCGTCTGATGTTGAGAAATACGGCACTGAGCTTGCCCAATAGCCTGTGAAGTGGGTGTCATTTGACTTGCCTGTTTCAATGTCATAGCCGTTAGGCAGACCCGAACCTCTGAAGTCATAGCTCCATTCGTTAAGCCACTGCTGACTTGCCTTGTTGGTATCGGAGAACGCTGAGGCTGTTATGCCCTGCGTTAATGCCGACAAGCTGAGCAGGAGAGCCATTGCAGCACTGCTCAGACGTTTGAAAAGACTTTTCTTTTTCATTTGTTTTCCTCCTAAAAATTTTTTATATATCTAAAAAGCCCATAGGACTTGAATTTCCGCAATAAAAAAAGCAATCCGAAAGAAAATCGAATTGCTTTTAAACTCTATTCAGTTTAATTTATATCAGTAAAGGAGGTATATTTCCCATGCAGGCTTTCCACCTGAATTTATTGCTGAGCCATCACCATGCCATTGCTGATACACAACTATGTGAGCTTGGTCATTACCTATTCGCCCATACAAATCTTTAATACCGCCTTTTACAACACCATATAGTTCGTCACATGATGAATATGTGTCAGGCAATACTGTGTAAGGAGTACCCCACGATGAATTGTCAAGATTTCTTGTGGCTATGTTATCCCACATTTCCTGCTCGGTATAGAAGATAGCGTCAAAGTCACAAGTTTCATTACTATATTGTTGAAGTTCCTTAACCACTCTGTCTATATCATTCTGTGTCAGCTTAAACTTTGGCTTAGCCGTTGTAGTTGTAGTCGGCTTTGGCTTCGGGGCTTGTGTTTTCTTTGCCGTTGTGGTGGTCTGCTTTTTAGTCGTTGTCTGACGCTCTGTCTGTCTTTCTGTCTGACGTTCCGTCTGCTGTGGCTGATAGCTGTTGTTATTGTTATTGTCACTGTTGTAGCTATTGTTGCCTGAGCCGTTGTTTGAAGTGCTGTGGCTGTAGCTCTGATTATTATTCACTGTACCGCCATTACTAGCTGGGCTGTTCGATTTTGTGGTTGAGCCGCCCTTGGTAGTGGTTGAAGATTTACCACTGCTTGTGCTTGCGGACGTTGTTGATGATGTTGTGGTAGCCGAAAGGGAAGTTGTTTCCTCACTCTGAGAGGTCAGTGTGGCTTCCGTTGTGGTAGTTGCCGAAGCTTTTGTGCTTGAAGCCGTTGTGGTTGCCTTTGGAGGGGCTGATGATGTGGTGTCTGTGTTGCCACAGGCGGTTATGCTTATCATTGTCGCACTGATTATCAAGGCGGCTATGGCTTTCATTGTGTTCTTCATATGGTTTTCCTCCTTTTTTAGACTTGACATATATCTTAAAGTGATGTATACTTATATATAGAAAAGGTAAACCGCATAGACGGCTATCCTCAGTTTTTGATTATGTAAAAAATAACCGCAACTTTTGGTCGAGGGCGGTTATTTTTTTATGCTTTTTATCAGCTCGTTGAGAGCGACAATCAGCACGATAGTCAAGACAAAGAAAGCTAAGTCCATTCTATCACCTCCCGAATATCCTATTTTGCCTGAGCCTTTCGGCTGACAATATTCAGACCATTCCGTGTGGGAGGACACCGCCTACCGTTTTAGTTTACCTTTTCCAAACTAGATTATATCACAATTGATTTGTGATGTCAAATATTGCTGTTTAATTTTGAGCGTTTATCGCATTGATGATATCCTTGATGAGCTCTGTTTTATTTCCATTGCTTAGGTCATAGTATTTATAATCGCCTAATGACGGCATGATGTTATTTACATCTACATCGTCTATTTTAACTATGTACCAGCCTTTTTTCTTGTTTGTTAGCGCTGACATTATTGTTTTAAGTTCCAACTGTCCGTAATTTGATGACAGTGTCGCATGACTAAGAAAGAGAATGGCAAAATCACTTTCTTCTATACCTGCAAGGATTGATTCCAGCAGGTGAGAGCCTACGCTTATGTCTTTTTTGTCTATCCAAAGATCAATGCCGCTGTATTCAAGGGCTTCTGTTATTTCATAGACCAATTCCTTGTTAGCGTGGCAGTATGATATAAATACTTTTTTCCTCCTAATATGAGTATTAAAGTTGTATCCCTTCTTGGTGAGATCTGATTTTGAACAGAAGAAATAAGCGTCACTGAACATTTGCGTTATATCTGCTTTGCTGAAACTAGGTGGTATAGTCGCCATATTGAATTTTCTGTTGCAAAATTCCATGAACAGTTCGTGAATCCCCAACGATGACTCTTTTCTCAAATCATATTTCTTGATAATGTTTTCAATAAGCTGTCCCTCATTTTGTTTCGCTTCAATTGAAAGATAAGAAACAAGGTTATATGGAATATTACATACAAATAAAATGATACAGCCATTGGAAGATACGATTTGGTTTATTTCATTCACTGCGTCAATGTAGGCTTCTCGATTTTCGTAGGGTATTAAAATGGTAGCATAGTATTTCATTTTCGTTCCTTTATATATTATGATCTGTTTGCTGTCAACGTCAGCAAACGCTTTGACGTTTAGTTCGATTTGAAATAGAGCTGCATACCATTTATAAAATTTTAACGGCTCATCAGATATTGCTGAGAATGGTATCGATATGAGTGAACTATTTTTCTTGTCATATCTGTTATACAGCTCTTTTAACTGAGATGTATTGAGTAACATCGTACACACTCCATTCTACCATATTATTCATCATGTGTCAATTATCTGCTATTCTCCACTGAGTATTTTATGATAAACAAACAATGTTGCAAAACAATCCGCAAGGCTATTATGTGCTTCAATTCCTTTCACGTTCCAATCATAATCATAGTACGCCGCTGCTGTTGTGAGTTTCTGCCATTTATAATCCTCATGATACACACTGTATTCACCGTAAATTTCAGCAAATTGTATCATCACATCTTCAGTACGAAATGCATTGTACTCCTCATCTGTTATGATATCGCTTCCCATGAGAAATCTCAAATCAAAATCAACGTTATAGCCGATTATCCAATGTGCCTGCGATAATATCGCATATAGTTCAGCGGCTTTCTCGTTTATATATGGTGCGTCAGCTACCATTTTAGGCGAGATATGATTAACGCTTTCTGCTTTTGACCATTCTTTGTGCCTGAGTGGCTTGAAGTAGCTGTCAAAAAGAACGTTTCCCTCCTCGTCAATGATAGATACCTGCAATAGCTCATCACGAAAAGGGTCAAGTCCTGTGGTTTCTGTATCTATCACTATTGATTTAGGATACTCTTTTTTCGGATAAAGCTCTTTTGTTTTCTCGGTTAATTTCCATATCAAATCTCGATAAGGCAATAAGGCAGCTTCAACCGCTTCATCAAATATCTTCTTCTGTTCCTCTTGGCGTTTCTTTTCCTCGGCTTCTTTATGCCACTTGCGGTTAAGCCTTGCCAGCTTATTTTTTCTGTCCCTCTCAGGCTGAAAAAAATCCTGCAACTCTTTTTCTGTTGCAGGATCTACCTCATCAGGGCTGTAGTACATATATGAAGCTTGGCAATTCTTATTCGCCCAAAGTTCAACGCCTTTAGCGTCCTTTTTCGGCAGCTGTCCTAAGAGCGCCCACTGACGTATGGTTTTGTATTCTTCAAATTCAGGACAATAGTTCTTGGCTTTCATACCATTACCTCCTTTTCATTACTTACATGAAAATCTCGTACCTGATTTTGATTGCTTCGAAGTAGTACGGCGTATAGTTGCAGTTAAAGATATTGTTGGGCGCATAATACTTGCTTGGTATATATGCTTTCTCTCCATTTTTGTCGATATACGTTTCAGGGGGATCGGAGTCATACACTGAACCGTTCCAAAGGTTGAATGCCAAACGTGTTGTTTTACTGCTTGTGCTTGTCTGAAAAGGCTTGTTCAACCCCTCGAAAATAATAACATCTTTTTTTACGTCATATAGTGCGCCAATATGGTCACGCAAAACAGTGTCCAATGTGAGGAGGTAAGCAAGTGACATATGAAAGTTATCGAGATATGGCATTTCCTTGCACAACTTATTGAACATTTTCTCGTGTTCTTTATCTTGAAAAATCATTTTTCTTTCCTGCCTTTCTTGAAAAGTCTGTATTTCTCAGGAATAAATTCTCTGATTATTCCCCAAATTCCTGTTATACAAAGACTTGCACCCAGTGAAATGTAAAATATTTTTTCCATGGTCTAATTACTCCTTTTTATAAAAAAAGGACACCTGAACCTTCAAGTGTCCTTAAGTTTTTATTTACCTACATCTTAAATGCAGAAATAACGATTTCTGCAAGAAGTCTGTCATATTCGTAAAGCTCATACTTTGATTTATTATGACTCAAAGTTTTGAACAGAGCTTTAAGCAGCAAACCTTTATTTGTGTTGTTCACCATATGCCCAAGATACATTGCTGTACGATTTAATACGGCTATATCAGTACGTTCGTTGTTGTTTCGAGATGAATAAAATCGACCATTTGACAAGCTGTTGTAATAACTACTTATACAGTTATCAATTTTCATGATAAGGTATTCACGCTGAACAGTGGTGAGATATTGTTGATCAAGAGCCATAAGTTTGTGACAAAACTTTTTTTGTTCAGACAGAACACCCGAACATATGCAGGCATTGCACTCATTAAGAAGTTCTGCGTAGTAATTCAATATTGCTCACCCTTTTATTTTATCATCATCGTCTTATATTGTCAACAAAAAAGGACACCTGAAATTCAAGTGTCCTTACGTTTGTATTCGAATGTAGTTTTAAGTAAGTTCATAAATCCACTTCCAACATAGAAAAATTAAAAGAAAATTGGTTATACTCAATAAAATTATTTTCTGTGTCTTAGATAAAGGACTGCAGTATTTTTCCCTCAGAACAATATATATATCCATTAATAAGGTAACCGTCAGTTGGGGAATAAGCCGCTTAGTAAGTTTTGTTGATATAACATATAATGCTAGTAAGCAAAACTTATCAATAATAGATGTTACTAATTCGCTGCTGTTCTTCTTGTTATTTGCAATGTACAATATTCCAAACAGAAATATGATTATAAATATAGTATACCAAATCATTCCTCATTCTCCCATTTTATCATTTAAAGTGACATTTGTCAACAAAAAAGGACACCTGAAATTCAAGTGCCCTTATAATCATATTCTGTTCTGCTTTGTCCACGGACAAAATTACTTTTCAGCTTTACCCTCTTGCTTCTTGTAAGCGTTATAGTATTCTATAGCTCTTTCTTTGGAAATCTCAAGCCGTGACATCAACCTTGCAATTATCGCTTCATCGTCTGCTCCAGTTTCCAACATAAGAGCGATTATTTCGTAGGCTCTGCCTTCAACTCTGCCCTCAGCCTCTTTCCTATATCCATAGTTTTCAACAGCCTCACACATACTATCCGCTCCTTTCGCTGTTCTTTTGTGGTTGTATACTGCCTTTGACAGCTCTCCGAAAGAGCTGTTGTCAGCACTGCTGTTCTTTAGATATTGCAGCAGCTTGGCAAGAGAGCTGCCGTCATCAACTGCTGCATTAAAGTAATATTCGTGTACGCCGTTGTCAATTTCCTGATGTGTTTCATCGACCATGCGGCAAACCGTGTATTTACACTTGCCACCTTTCAGCCAGTCAGTAGCCGAAATAAATATCAGATACAACTCAGGCAGCTCTTTGTAATTCTGATTTTTCTCAAGAAACAGAGTATCAAGACTTGCCTGATAGTATCTTACCCTTTTGGGGTGATAATCTTTGTTTTTGACCTGAACTTCTATGTTATATAGCTTATGCTCATCGTCCTCGGCAAGTGCGTCAAGCACTACCGAATGTCCGTTGTAATTTCTTATTGCATATTGCGTATCAACTTTAATGACATTGAGCTTTTTGTCAAGCAGTCTGCTCAGTGTATATGAACACGCAGCTTTGTCACGCATTACCACGGCAAAGAAGTCATCGTCCATAAGGTTAAAGCTGTCAGCGATAGCCATTTTATCCTCAATGGACCCTTTTAGCTTTTCATCAGTTATTATCATTCTCTTTTCACCTTTATTTTATCAGATTTTTGAGCCAATGTCAATAAAGTGGATATCTTTTTTTATATACTTTTGTGTCACGGTGACACACTGGAGAAATTTTTTATTCTCTGCGCTTGTATACGATCTCCTCCATGACCTGATTTTCAATAGTCATAAGTCTTTCTTTCTCCCACCTGCGTAGTTCAGTGAATTCAGTCGGACGTGGGTGCGTTTTCCTGTAGATCTCATCAAGCTCGTCAAATCTTTCCTCAGCCTCTATATCGACCTCTCTGGGAATGATCTGCCAACGGCATTCCATAATAAGAACTTCTATCAGCCAGTCGCAGTTGGCTTTCATCCACTTCATCCAAGCTTTGCCCCATTTGCGTATCGGCTTCTTAAGCAGCTTTTCTTCTTCGGGGTCACTTGTGTATGCTATCTTCGGGACGTATGTACCCTCTGGAGTAAGCTCATACTCAAAAAGATCGCAGCCAACATCTTCTGGTCCTGCCTGCTCGATTTCAAAATCTTCGTTAAAATTCCTGTTTTCGTTCATAATGGTCCTCCTCTTTCAATTACAAACTTTTATGCTTTTGAGTGATGTTATCTGAGTGTGTCACCGTGACACGCTGTTGTTCTTGTGCTTTCGGTTCGGCATAGCACTGATGAAGTATTTTGCTGTAGCTCTCTGCTTGAATTCTGTGAGGGAAATATTCAATGCTTGAAAAATCGATCACATTGTTGATCTCATCGAGAAACGGCTTTGCAGCGACTGCAAATGTATCATCAAATGCCGCAACCATTACAGCACAGTCGGTATCGATAGATATGATCTCGTATAGCCGGTTGTCTTTAGCCTTATAGAGTGCCGTCTGGTTTTTGCTATCGTAGGTTTTCAAAACTCCGTTATTCATCTGGCATATCTTCTTTCTTTTTTCTGACAGCCTTCTGCTCCGAAGTCTTTCTGAGAAACTCCTGCACTTTCTTAGGAACATTCCTGTTGTAAAGCTTGTCAACTGCAGAGTTAGCTGCCTTTGTTATCTCCTCGTGCAGAAGTTGCTCAACGTTGCCGTCTGGGAGATAGCAGCGTATCGCCTCTATTTTTTTACGATCTATATCTATTTTGAACGTCATGTTCATATCTTTTCCTCCTGTTGCTATGATTATAGCATATTATTTTTCGTTTGTGGTAACTTTTTTTGTACTTTTAAAAATTATTTTCAAGATATTTATCAAGCAGCTCATACACTATCTTGTCAAGCTCACTTTCGGTCATGTTCTGCATACATAACGGCTTTTTGATATACATCTCATTGTATAAGCTGTTCTTGTATGGCTCTTTTTTCTTTTCAGACAGATTCCTTATAGCTTTCATGATATCATAGATATCACTGCTTCCACTGTCTGTCATTTGCTCTATGACCAACGTCAGCTCTTTTGAACTGAGCCGTTCGTCATAATTGTAATAGTCTGCTATGGCTTTCTGCTGCTCAGGACTGAGCTTTGCAAGCGGCTCAATGAACTTTATCTGAATAGATTTGCTGTCTATAAGCTCTGCTAACCCATTATCAAGATTTGAGATATTTGCATAGCGGTAAATGGTTTTTCTGGATATACCGAACATATTGCTTATCTCATTTACTGTCAGGTCTGCTGAAACGTTTTTCCTTAGACTTAAATATGTATTGAACATTTTTGAAAGCTCGCTTGGACGTGGCTCTTTTCGCTGAATGTTTGCCTGGCAGACTATATCAAAAGCCACGTTATCATCAGTGACCTCTATAACAACGGCGTCAATGTCAAGGTGCATAAGCTTTTTGCAAGCGGCGTATCTTTTATGACCGCTGAGTATCTGATAGCTGTTGCTGCTAATGCTGCGAACTATTATCGGTGTGATAAGTCCACACTTTGAAATAGAGTCAGCAAGTGCAGATATCTCATTTTCATCTATTGCAAAGGGCTGTGGATCACCATTAAAGCTGAAAGGCTCAATTTTTGACATAGGCAGTGAAACCACCTTTTGCTTATCCATGAGAAGCTCCTCAAAGTTATTTGAGAAGTTAGCTATTGGACGATTTGCGGAGCGTTTTATATCTATCATACTGAAACCTCCTTAGTGTGTCACCGTGACACACTCTATTTTGTCAGCTATTACACGATACTCGTCTGCGAGCATATTCTTGTATTTATTTGTGCTGCTGATTTTATAGTTGCAAAGGGCGATGCCCTCACGGCTGCTGTCCTGAGCTGCTTTTGACTTGCTTATGCTGCCAAGGTATTTATCATTGAATGCGGCTTTTATTGACTCAATTACTTCAGCTGACATTGTGTTGTTTTTCTCTGCCCATGTTGCGAATACTCCGAGTATTTCAAGGTCAGGGTTAGCGTACTCATGGATATCGTCAATGCTGTCAAGAAGAAGTGGGATTCCGCTCAATGCCATTTCTTGAGCAAGCACAGGTATCAAGACCATATCTGCAGAGGAAAGAGCATTGTAGAGCAAGTTGCTCAGCGACGGAGGGCAGTCTATGATGATATAGTCATAGCAGCCGATGTAATTACTAATGACACGTTTCAGCACCATTTCACAGCAGCGTGTTCTGCACAGGTCAACTTCAATTCCTGAAAGCGTTATAGTCGCAGGAATATAGTCAATGTTGTTCGGCTCGTTGTGGTGTACAGCCGTCTTGAAATCAACGGTTTTCTTATTGATGATAGATGACATAAGCTCAGTGATAGTGATATCGTCAGGGTTATATTCGTACTTCATACACGATACTGACAAGCTGCTCTGAGGGTCAAGGTCTATCATAAGGACTCTTTTCTCTCGCTGTGCAAGAATAGCGGCAATATTAAATGCCGATGTTGTTTTTGCGACGCCGCCTTTCTGATTTGCAACGGCTACGATCTTTGTTTTTGTGTTCTCCATTAAAAACACCCTTTCTGAAAATGTTTAAGTTCTCCGTATTAAGCACAGAAAAAGCGGCAGGGGAGAACGTCCTGCCGCTCAGGGAGCTACCCTGTCTATGCTTGATGATATGTGTAAATATCATCAAAAAAGCTGCCAAAGTCTTAGCAGCCATTTTCATGATATTTTGTTTAACTGAAAGAAATTTGTGGTTTTATTTTTGGATAGAGTGACTGGCTACGAACCAGTAGGTCGGGGGTTCGAGTCCCTTCTGGCGCACCAGCGTATTTACGCACTTTGCGAGCTTGCAGGGTGCGTTTTTTGTTGCCCATTTTGCCCGAATAATTCAATAATAGTTCAACTATTCTGAAAAAATAAAAAAATCAGCAGGCTTGATTTCGGTCAAAGCCTGCTTTTGTTTTATTCTGCTTTTTCTCACATGGGTCTGTTTTCGGTCTTAAAATAACATTCGCAATGCACTCAGCCGATTGCTTGTCAGCCTCTTTCATGATGTGGCTGTAAATATCTGTTGTTGTGCTTACTTTGCTGTGTCCTAATCTTTTGCTTATGCTGATACTATCCACTTTGTTGAAATACAGCACGCTTGCCATTGTGTGGCGGAATGCGTGTGGGTTTATGTGTGGCAAGTGGTAACGCTCCGAAAATCTGTCAAGATAGCCGTTTATTGTGTCGGGGTGCATTGGCTTGCCTGCATTGCCTGTTTTCTCTTGGAAGAAAAGATAATTTGTGTTGTGCCATTGGTCGCCATAATTGCTTGCCTGAACAAGATACCATTTGCGGTACTCTTTCAAAAGCTCCATTGTTTCTGCTGGCAATGTTACAAAGCGGTCGCTTTCCTCTGTTTTGGTGGCCTCCTCGTAAATGCCACGATCGGGAGCATAAAGCAAGTTGTTTTGTATATGTATACGGCTGTTTCTCCAGTCTATCACGTCCCACTTTAGCCCTGCTATCTCTCCACGCCTTGCACCTGAGATAAGCAGAAGATGAACGAAAGTGCGCCATTTCAGTGGCTCAAGCTCCAGACAATCACGAATGCGCTCAACGTCCTCTATCTGAAAATAATTTGCGGTATGTGGCTTTTGCTTTGGCGGAGTGGCTTTCCGTGCAGGGTTAAAAGGTATGAGCATTTCTTTGTCTGCCTGCTCCAATACAACGGAGATAAAATGATGATATTCAAGTATCGTCTTATTTGACAGCGGTGTGTTATCACGCTTTATATTGAAAAGCTTTGACATTGGCATTTCAAGCAGATTTGCTATTGTCTGCGCTTTGCTTTCGGCTATATTTCCGCCATTGCATACTGTTGAGAGCGTGTTATTGCCTACACCTGCAAGCTCAGCGGCTTTCTTTATAGTCAAGCCACGCTGTTTGAGCATAGCTTTTATATCACGCTTGGCTGTTGCTCTGCCCTGTGTACGCCTTATGCCGTTTTTAGAAAGCGTTTCATAGAAGTTATTAAGGTGCTGAGGGCGTATTTCTGCAAGCTTTAAATGCCCGATACTCTCCACAGTAAGAGGCATAAACGAACGATAGCTCAGTATCGTCTTATGCTTTGCGCCTGCACGCTCTTTCAAGCCGATAACATACTCAGCGTATTCTGCAAAGGTCTGACGGCTGTCAGCTACAAGTCCGCTCCTGCACTTCTCCTCAAAGTCAACGGCAAACTTATTCAGAGCTTTCTCGTTCTGTCTGTCGGTCTTATTGGGGTCGGGCTTGAATGAAGCGGTATAGGGTTTAAGCTGTGAGCCGTCTGGAGCATAGCCCTTGAATACTCTCACGGAATACGAAATAATATTGCCGTCCTTGTCCTTTCTCGGCTGAATGTATGCCATTGTATCAAGTCCTTTCTGATAGTGTATTAAAATGGTACGCCGTTGTCTGCCATGATTTCAACAAAATCATCAAGCGTTATCGTCACATTGTCATTATCTCCGATTATTTCAAAAAAACCTTTTTCTCTATCAAAAGAATAATAGTTTTGGCGGTCAAGTTTCATATCAATAAAGCGGCACTCAAAAGCGTTCATTATAGTGGTTTTGATATCTTCGTAATATTCTGTGCTTCGATTTACCTCAATCGTTGAGAGTGCATTGTTATATTCCTGTGCAAAATAAGCAAGACCTGTGTCGCTTATCGTGATGTTCAAGTTAACTATATCATCATCAAAAGAGGCATTTCGCTTTGATAGTCTAATTTGTGATTTATCAAGGTCTAACAACGTCTTAATTGCATTTAAAATTTTGTTTTTGATATCTTGTTCATTGCTTTCCGCTGGACGTGCATTTATACCACATATTTCATCAAGAGAAAGATTTAATGCCCTTGCTACCCCTGCTATTAATGCAATGTTTCCACCGTTTTGTTTTTCACCTTTTTCTATATCGACAATTGTCGTTTTTGTCGTTTCTGCTTTATCTGCAAGTTGCTGTTGTGTTAAGCCTGCTTTAGCTCGTGCGAGCTTTATTTTATTACCCATATCCTTGACGTTGAGTTGATAATCATTCATAAAATGCTGACCTCTCTTTTATTGTTGTTGCTTTTATTATACCACGTTCAAGATATCTTGTCAATAACAGTTCTATGATACAATACACATTGTATGGTAAAGATATCTTGACTTTTGTTTCAAGGCTTATTGTATTGCAAAAGCAATTCTAATAAAAGAAAATTTATATTGACTTTACTAAAATATGGTTATATACTTAAATCAGCAACAACGAAACGAGGTGAAACGAAATGACAGGAGCAGAGGCAAAACAGCTCATAGTGTCGGCAGGCTTAAAGTGCTGGCAAGTTGCTGAGCTGTGGGGAGTGAATGACGGCAATTTCAGCCGCAGACTTCGTAAGCCGTTCAATGATAGTGAGGTCAAGAAGCTCAAGACTATTATCAAACAGCTTTCAGCCCAAAAAGAAAAGCCGTCCGAGTGATACCAGCACCCGAACGGCGAAGCAGGCTTTAATTCCTGCATATGAAAACACACACGTTTCCGCTCCTATTATACCACGCAATGGAGTGGAAAAGCAAGACCTATGCGTGGAGAATTGGAGTTTATTTTGAAAAACATAGATATTACAAGACCTGTTCCCAGAATGAGAACAATTCCGCAGGTGAAGAAAGAGTTCCCCGATCTACAGCTTTCAGAACGTTATCTGCGCTCATTGGTGCGTGAACACAAGGTGGTTTGCGTTCAGGTCGGTGTCAAGACCCTCATAAACCTTGACAGCTTGTTTGCGTTTCTTAATGGGCAGGGGGCATAAGACTTGGGCAAGGAAAAGGGCTGGATAAGCTTGTCCAGGAGCATTGTTGACAATTGGGTCTGGGATAATGGCGAACAGTTTTCACGGGGTCAAGCATGGATAGATTTGTTACTTTCAGCCAATCACGAAGATAGAAAAATCATGTTTGACGGCAAGCCGCTCTTAGTAAAACGAGGCAGTTTTGTTACCTCTCAACACAAGCTTGCTGACAAGTGGCACTGGAGCAGACATAAGGTGAGTTTATTTCTTAAAGCGCTGCAATCAGACCAAATGATTGACACAATCGTGAACCACCAGCAAACCACCATTATTGTACGCAACTACGCCAAATTTCAAGCCCCTACAAATGGCAAAGGAACCAGCGAAGAACCAGCAGTGAACCACTGCAGAACCACTGACGGACAAGTGAGGGACATAAACAATAACATAGACAAGATTAACAATGAGAACAAATTAGCTGCTCCCGCAGCGACACAAGTAAACGTTGTGCGCACGGACAGACAAGGATACACCAATTTTTAAAGGAGAATTTATGAGCTACAAACTGCAAACAAATGATATCTATGGCTTTGCCAACTCAATAGGCGCAGAAACTCACCGCAAGGGTGACGAACTATTCTTTAAGTTTTGCCCTTATTGCGGCGGTGACGGCCATGATAAAGATACATTCTCAATCAACCTCAATTCAGGTGCTTTTAAGTGCTTTAGATCCAGCTGTGACAAAAGCGGACATTTTGTGCAACTTGCTAGAGATTTTGGCTATAAGCTCGAGTTTGAGGACGATAGGCCAAAACGATATCGCAAACTCCCTCAGACAGCTATTGAGGTGCGTGACAATGCGGTTGCCTATATGAAGTCGAGGGGCATATCCGAAGCGACCACACGCAAGTATAAGGTCACTACACGAAAAGATCGTAATAATGTTTTGGTCTTTCCATTCTTTGATGAGCATGGCGTTTTGACTTGTGTCAAATACCGCAAGACAGATTATTCACCAGACAAGGACACTTGCAAGGAATGGTTTGAAAAAGATACAAAGCCGATACTTTTCGGCATAGCTCAATGCACGAAAAATCATGGGCGGCTTATCATCACCGAGGGGCAAATTGACAGCTTATCTGTTGCAGATTGTCAGATAGAAAATACAGTGTCCGTTCCCACAGGACAAGGCGGCAGAACATGGGTACAGCACTGCTACGATTTTGTAAATGGCTTTGATGAGATCATAGTCTTTGGCGATCATGAAAACGGACACGTTACTTTGGTCGATCAGATCACCGCTTCTTTTCCCGCTAAAAAAATCAAAGTGGTACGTTCCGAAGATTACCTTGGAGAAAAGGACGCAAATGCTATTTATTGCAAGTATGGCGCAACTGCAATACATGACTGCATAAATAATGCCACCGAAATACCGCTCAAGGCTGTCAAGAAGCTGTCTGACGTTAAATCAGTTAATCTGGAACGTCTTGAACATATTGCAACAGGTATTTATGGCTTGGATAAGATAATTGGCGGCCTTTATATGGGGCAAGTCACTGTCATCACAGGCAAACGTGGCGACGGCAAATCAACATTGGCGTCGCAAATGATCGCAAATGCGTTAGATCAGAAAGACCCTGACGGCGACCCTTATTCTGTCTTTATCTATTCTGGAGAGCTACCAGACTATCACTTCAAGCGCTGGCTCGACCTGCAAATCGCAGGCAGAGAGCATATTGATGAGGCTATCAATATTTATGGAGATTACACTTATGACCTCTCAGACAACGTGGTCGATAAGGTAAACTTGTGGTATGATGATAGGGCATATATTTTCGACAACACTGCTGTGACCGCTGAATTGAGCGTTGAGGGAGATAAAGCCGCGAGAACTGATATAATTTCCTTGCTTGGCACTATAGAACAGGCCGTATGCCGCTTTAATGTTAAATTGGTGCTGATCGACAACCTAATGACAGCACTAGACGTTGATTTATCTCATGACTTGTATAGGGCGCAATCCGACTTTGTGAATGCAGTCAAGCGTATAGCAGTAAAGTACAATGTGGCTGTGTTACTTATTGCTCACCCGAGAAAATCAGCTGACGGCACAGAACTTAACGCCGACAGTGTCAGCGGTTCGGGTGACATTACAAACCGAGTTGACCTTGTCTTGACTTATGGCAAAAACATGGACAGCGACAAAGATGTATATCAAAGCAAGATCGCCGTTGTTAAAAACCGCCTTACAGGCAAGCTGATGAACAGTATTAAGGTGCTCTTCAGCCAGGCAAGCAAACGCATTGGCTGCAACAACATGGAATGTACGAGGGTTTACAGCTGTTTCAAAGACGGCTTTGACGCTTCTGAGCCACATGATATGCCGCCATTTTGAAAATTTAGGGGGTGGGTCGAATTTTGCCCCTCCCCCTCACTTTCAAGCCCTCTTTCCGTAAGGAGTACCGAGTGGGCAGAGGTCATTTTTTACGGCTCATAAAATCGTATAGAGGGGTATTGCAAATTATTGTCAGATATATACAAGCATAGAGAGGTGTTGCAATGACTAATGAAGAATTAGCGGTCGCCATCAAGCAAGGCGGTGCGGACGATCTAAAGCCTGCTTTGTGGGACAGGGTAAAGCACTTGATGTTCAAGCTTGCAGGGCAATATTACAGCAGCTATGAGGAGCGTTTCAAGTCTTGTGGGGCTGAGCTTGCAGACTTTCGGCAAGAGTGCTATCCTGCTTTTATAAAGGCTATTGAAGCGTACAGCCCCGAAAAGGGCTATGCTTTCACAAGCTATCTTGAATATCACATACGCAATGCAGGTGCGGAGCTGTTGGGCATACGCAACGCTGACCGAGAGAATAACAAGCCTCTTGACAACTGCACAAGCCTTGATAAGCCCCTTGATACAGGCGACAGCAAAGAGCTGTGTTTAGCTGATATTATCCCCGGCAGCAACTCACAAGAGGGCTTTGAACAGGCTTTACAGACCATTGCAGACGAACACACAAGAGAGGTATTGCACAAGGCTCTTGACCGCTTAGACAAGCCCCTGCGTGATGTGATAGTGCTTTATTACTTTGAGGATATGCCACAAGAGCAGATAGCAAAGCGTGAGGGCGTGAGCGGTGAGTGTATAAGACAACGCAAGGCAAAGGCTTTAAGAAAGCTCCGTTGTATGGCTGAACTGAGAATACTGTGGGAAGAGCAGAACATTGAAAGCCGCCTGCATTTTGACAGCCGCACCAACACAAGGGCTTACTTCAAAGCTCAACAGCGTATCTCAGAGATAATAAAGCGTGGCTCGTATCTCAGTTACGGACAGCGGCAGGCTATAATATATGACTGCGAGATAGAACAGCTTGCAGAGGACAACGCAGAGTATCAAGCAATGACACGCTTTGAACAGCTTTGTGCTGAGTATAACGTTTGGGAAAAATAAAAGAGAGCAAGCCTTTAACGCTCACTCTCCAATAATATTCACGGCTGGATATTTACATTTTGTCTGCCAAAGCCATTGCATAAATAAAGCCTTTGATAAAGCCGTCATGATAGCTTGCTCCCTGCGAATTGCCGCAAATCGTATCAAATTCAAACGCAAGCTTTGCATTATACTCAGACTTCAACTTGTCAAAAAATCTCTTTGTGTCCTCATTCATCTCCATTATGTAATCACTTTCGTACTGCTCCAAAGCTTGACCTAATTCACAATGGTTATAGTTTTTGAAGATGTTTTCTACAAGCTCCAGCTGTTTCTTATTAAGTTCCATGATTTTTTACCTCCGATTTTGTTTTAGGTTATTAATTTCTTATCGTAATTACATTATAGCATAGGTACACACCTATATCAAGCGGCATTATAAACAAATTTGTATATCTGAATTTATCTATTTTATATACTTGCTCACCTATTGCCATTGTGCTATAATAAAACGAAAGAGGGTGATATATATGACAAAGCCTGCTACCATAGCCAAAAATAAATACAATGCAAAGGCTTATGATAGAATAGCATTGCAGGTCAAAAAGGGCGAAAAGGACAAGATAAAAGACCACGCCCAGAGTAAAGGTGAAAGTCTCAACGGCTTTATCAATAGGGCTATCCACGAAACTATGAGCAGAGATAAAACCGAATAACAAAACAGCAGGTGTTATTATACTCTACATCACTAATGCTCATTAAATGATACTGCATAATATTGAACAAAAAGAAAAGCAAAGTTTGTGCATATTGCGAATGGCATTTTTACTCAATTTTGAGTATAATAACAGTAACAGAACCTCACGCACCTCTTAACAATGTGTCCCAGTGAGGGCTTTTTTTTAGGTGGTGATTATGGTATGAATACAAAAGAGCCTGAGTTATTTTGCAGACAGGTAAATAAGCTTATAGAGCACGGCTGTGAAATAACCGACTATGAGCAAGCCATAATGATACTTAACAAAATCAATTATTATAAATTATCAGCTTACTTTTTGCCGTTTAGAGATAATGACGGAAATTATAAGCAGGGCACAACGCTTTTGCAAGTTTATAAGATATATGAATTTGACAGAAAGCTAAGTGCGTTTCTTTATGGGATAATCCAAAAGATAGAGGTTTTTGTAAAAACACAGATAGCTTACTATCATTCAAACAAATATGGTGCTTTAGGTTATTTAGATCATTCCAACGTTGCCGATAAAATGATAGAAAAACATAAAAAGCTTATTGATAATTTCAACACTGAGGTAAAACGCAACAAAGAATTACCTTTCGTGAAACATCATATAGACAATTATGACGGCAAATTTCCGTTGTGGGTAGCTGTTGAATTATTTACTTTGGGCAATACATCACAGTTTTACTCGCAAATGAAAACAGCAGATAAAAAAGTTATAGCAAGGTCTATTTCGTACATAACACAAACAAAACAGAATGTACATATTCGCAGCTTGAAAGCTGTCTGCGGTGTCTTACCACACTTAGAAATAAATGTGCTCACTTTGGAAGAATTTATTATTCAAGGTTTAAATGGTTTCCGTCTTTGCCTTACGAGGAAGAATACAAGGCGTATGCTCGTGGACGCAATTTTATTTATCTTTACCCATATTTATACATTATGAAAGTGTTGTACCCGTCCCCTGAAAGCTGGAACGGCGTTGTTACAGAGCTTGCCGCACTTATAGAAGAATATAGCAACTATATTGATATAAACTGCATTGGCTTTCCCGATAATTGGGAAGAACAATTATCAAGAGAATAAATCAAGCAGGCGTTACACCTTTGAACTGTCGATAAACTGTCGATAGGGTGCAAAGCCTGCTATTATTTTGTATGCACGACTGTTAAAACGTTCTACAATGCCCCTAGCGTGTGCTGTATGGCGTTCTGTGCGTTTTGTGGTGGAAATATGTTACACGCTCGACAACAAGGTTAGAATTGAGCATAAGCCGTTTGACGTTGGCAGGCAAACACGAGGGCACTAATGCCAAAAACCAAATAAATGATAGTTGCAAAATAATGAGGTTCAGCGTGATGTAAAAAATGTAACTGTGTGATCTTTTGTACAGCAAATAGTTCAGCAATAGTTCAATAATTTGTTGAACTTTGGCGAAATGATATGAAATGTTATAAAATTACAATACACTGCAAACGGCTTAAAATCGAGCTTTACGTCACGTTATGCAATGCTGTGAAATGTTAGAATTTTAACTACGAACCAGTAGGTCGGGGGTTCGAGTCCCTTCTGGCGCACCAGGTCACTTGTAGTGACTGGCATAGCACGTCTTACAATTTGTAAGGCGTGTTTTTTTATTTCTGTCATTGCCAAAGTACTGTCAATGTGGTATAATATGACCATTAGGAGGCATTAACTATGAAAACAGAGAAAAAGAAAACCAAGGTAGACCTTGTGACGGGGTTTCTTGGAGCAGGGAAGACCACTTTTATAAAAAAATATGCCCGTTATCTTTTGGATAAAGGCTGTAAAATTGGCGTGTTGGAGAATGATTTCGGTGCAGTGAATGTGGATATGCTTCTTTTGCAGGAGCTTTTGGACGAGAATTGCGACCTTGAAATGGTCTCGGCGGCTGATAAGGATTGCCACAGACGGCGCTTTAAGACTAAGCTTATTGCTATGGGTATGCGTGGCCTTGACAGGGTCATTGTGGAGCCGTCAGGCATCTATGAAGCTGACGAGTTCTTTGACGTGCTTAGAGAAGAACCTCTTGATAATTGGTATGAGATAGGAAGCGTTATAACTATTGCAGATGCCTGCCTTGATACCAACTTGTCGGAAGCTTCTGATTATCTTCTTGCTTCTCAGCTTTCGGAAGCAGGCATAGTTCTCATGAGCAAATGTCAGGAAGCCACAAAGCAGGAGCTTGAGGATACTCTAAAACACCTTGAAGCCGTGCAGAAAAAGTTCCATTGCCACAGAATGACTAAGCCTGAGATAATAATGAAAGATTGGTCGGAGCTTACAGACGAGGATATGGAAAGGATAGCCAACAGCGGCTATGAGCCTGATTCCCACGAAAAGCTGTGGTTCGACCAAGATAAAGCTTATACCTCTTTGTATTTTATGAATATGAAGCTTCCTGACAATGCTATGGAAGATGCTGTAAGCAGGCTTATGAGCGACAGCAAGTGTGGAAAGATATTCCGTGTAAAAGGCTTTATGCAAAACGCTGAGGGCAAGTGGCTTGAGCTTAATGCCACCCACAAGAACATCACTGTTAAGCCTATAGAGCGAGGTCAGGCGGTGTTTATCGTCATTGGCGAGGGGCTTGACAAAGAGCATATCGACGGCTATTTTGTGCCTGTATAGTGTCAAAATATTGTAAAATAAATGCGGAATGTATTGTATATAAGCTTGGATAGTGATATGATAATTGCAGGTTATAATTACACATTTTAAAGATCGGTGCAAGTGTATCTCATGCTGCAATGTATGGCGTAAAATGCCCGTCACGGCGAGTGACTGTAGGGGAGCGGCGCAATTTCTGCTTTGCAGAAATACGACGTCCCGTTCGGAGAGCGACATGGTTTGTATAATCGCAAATTCATGCAGGCGAGCAAATGCGGGCGAACACTGTTCGCCCCTACAATACATTATGTGGACGTAAAAAGCCTTGCGTAGATAAATATAATCATAAACCAACAGGAGAAATCAATGACATACAAAGAGATAAGAAAAAACAAGGAAATAAAAGCATTTATAAAAAGGGCAGGGATAAATCTTACATCTCTGGGTTTTACAGACCATTCAGAGGTGCATACCACTCTTGTGGCAGACAGAGCCGCCGCAATACTTAAAGAGTTCGGCTATGACGAGCATACAATAGAGCTTGCAAAGATAGCAGGGTATATGCACGATATAGGCAACGCTGTCAATCGTACTCACCATGCTGAATACGGAGCTATACTTGCAAACGATATTCTCAAAGACACTGATATGCCCTTGGAAGATAGGGTGACGATAGTTTCCTGCATTGGAAGCCATGACGAATCAACAGGGGGCGCAACAGACCCGGTGTCAGCCGCAGTGATAATAGGTGATAAAACAGACGTGCGAAGAAATCGTGTGTCAAATAAGGATAAGTCCTCTTTTGATATCCATGACAGGGTGAACTATGCGGTAACAGAAGCGAGCTTAAAGATAAATGCTGATAAAAAGGTCATATCCCTTAATTTGCAGATAGACGAAAGTATCTGCACCATGTATGACTATTTTGACATTTTCCTGCAGCGTATGCTTATGTGCAGAGGTGCGGCAGGTGTTCTGGGAGCAAAGTTCAAGCTTACAGCAAATGGAAGCAAAATATTGTGATTTAACGCACAAACTATGTAGGGGAGCGGCGCAATTTCTGCTTTGCAGAAATACGACGTCCCACTCGGGGCGATATGGTTTGGATTATCCAGAATTTGTGTAGAGCAACATTGTGCGGATAATACAAATGAGATTGCAGACGAAACGTCGAGGGGACGGGCTGTCGAGGGCGCCAGCCCCTACAGTTGCATTATATCCATAAATAACAAAAGGCTATGTGTTTTTTTCACACATAGCCTTTGTTTTATTTTACCGTCTTTTCAGTATAAGCGCCATAATAGTTCACACCATTGTATTTTCTGTATGCCCTTATTCTGAATGTTTTAGTGCCTGACAGTTTTTTTGCAGTGTAGCTTTTGCCTGATGTTGTGGTGAGCTTCTTCCAACTGCGTCCTGACTTAACATATATCTCATAACCTGTGGCTTTTGATACCTTGTTCCATGCAAGTGAGATGTTGCTTCCCGAACGCTTTGCCGTTTTGACAGTGACGTTTGCAGGAAGTGTGCAGGTGACAAGTTGTGCAGGCTTGCTGTATTGCATAACATTGTCGCTTACATAATATGCCTTTACTCTGTATGTGTACATAGTGCCTGATGACTTGCCTGAGTTGGTGTAGTATGGATAAGCAGTGTCACCAAGCTCTTTGTAGCTGTCTGACGTTCCTATCCACTGATAAACGCTGTAGCCGGATACTCCATTCACGCTTTCCCATGTGATAGTGTTGGAACTTGATGTGTTCACTGATGAGGAAAGCCCCTTTGGTGTGTTTGCAGGACGAATGGTGATGTCCTTTTCAGTGTAGTCACCGTAGTAGTTTATGTAGTTATAATTTCTTATGGCTCTCACTCTGAAGCGATAAGCTGTTTTCTGTGAAAGATCGCTTGCAGTGTAGCTCGTTCCCGAAAGGGTGGAGAGAGTTTTCCATGTTCCGTTTGTGTACATCTCTACCTGATAGCCTGTAGCCTTTGATACCTTGTTCCAGTTGAGTGTTATGGAATCAACGTCAGTGGAGCAAAGGGAGAATGATACGTTTGCAGGAAGAGTGCAGGTGGTAAGCTCAGAGGAATATGCACCCTCGATACGCTGTCCGTCAACAGTGTTGAATGCCCTTACCTTGTATCTGTACATCGTGCCTGAGCTTTTCTTTGAGTTTGTGAACTTTGTGGACGTGGTCGTGCCTATGAGCTTGTAGCTGTCGTTAGTACCTATCCACTGATAGATCTCATAGCCTTCCGCTTTTTTGGAAGCGTTCCATGTTATGGTGTTTGATGTAGAAGTGTTTGAAGTGCTTCTTATGCCTGTTACTGCACTTGGTATGTCAGTGACCTCAGCGTTTACATATGTGTAGCCACCGTTGTAGTATACGCCACTGTAATTTCTTCTCGCCTTTACCCTGAACTTATTAACGCCGTTCTGTGTGATACCGTTCACCTTGTATGAAAGGCTTGAAGTTGTGCCGACCTGCTTCCATGCACCGTTCACATAATGCTCCACGATGTAGTCGGTCGCCTTTGAAACTTTGTCCCAGCTAATGGTAACAGAAGTTCCCCTTGCAGAAGCGGATATCTTTGAGATGTTCGCAGGAAGAGTGCAGGTGGTGAAAACATCAGAGTAATCGCCGTAAACACGCTTGCCAGAAGCGTCACTGTAGGCTCTCACCATGTATTTGTACATAGTGCCTGTGGACTTGTTGGAGTTTGTAAAATATGTATTTTTTGTATCCCCTATTTTTTTCTTGTGAGGGTCGCTAGGGCTTGTTCCCTGATATACCTCATATCCTGTTGCGTCAGGAGCGCCGTTCCAGGCAAATTTGTTGGAGGTGGAGGTGTTTGCCACTGAGATAAGGTCGGACACATAAAGTGGAAGCTTGCCCGAATACCATACGTTCACGTCAGTGTAGGCTGAAATGCCTGAAACAGTACCGCTTCCTGAATATTGCCACATATCCATGCGTTGGTCATAATTGGTGTTGCTTGTGTAGTGAGCCAGCCATATAGGATATTTCTTGCCAAGCCCTGCTCCGTCAATGTAGTAGTTTAGCCATGTGTAGTTTGCATAAACACCTGCGCTGTAGCCAGACTTTATGATAGTGTCGCAAAAAGCTGTGCAAAGAGCGGTCTTTTGAGCCTTGGAAAGCCCTGCGCTGTCAAGTCTGCCAGTGTCATAGTCAACAGACTCGATATCGTAATAAACAGGCATTTGCAGAGAATATCCCTTTATCCTGTCAAGAACGAACTTAGCCTCTGCCTTAGCCTCGGCTGTGGTTATCGCCTGCGTGTAGAAGTATACGCCAACTTTAAGCCCTGCCTTGGTAGCTCCGTCAAGATAGGTCTTGAACTTAGGGTCTTCCACAAGCGTTCCTGCACTGCCATAGCCACGGTAGCCTACTCTTATGATAACAAATTCCACACCGCTGTTTTTGACCTTTTTCCAATCTATGTTGCCTTGATAATAGGAAACGTCAATGCCATAGACCTTTGAAACACCGCTGAATCTGTTTTGATGAGTAAGGCTGTCAGCCCCCCACAGAGCAGACATTGTCATAATGCCGTATGGATCGTTGTTTTCAAGATATTTATGATACTCAGGGTCGTCCTCAGTGACAGGCTCTAAAAGACCATCAGCCTCCATATTGCCTGTAGCATATTCAGGCTTTGATATCTGGATATCATTTGAAAGCTCACTTGACGCAATGCTTTTCTCTGCCGCATACACGAATGGAACAGACTGAGCCATTATTGCCGCTGACAAAACCACACCAGTCAGCTTTGGAATAAATTTCATAATTTCCTCCCGTAGAATTGTAGGCAGAGTTAACATTTTTCCTGCCATTTTACACGATAATTTTTACACACCCTTTATTATAGCCCTTTTTCAGCACGTTGTCAAATTCGCATTTATACAAATAAATACAATTCAGTAATTTTAAAGTTAAATCATTACACTTATTTTGAGATTTATGTAATAATAAGTAAGTAAAGATGTTCATGATACACAAGATTAGGAAAGAAATTTTGTGTATCATGATATGCCTTAAATGGCACTGCAAGGCACAGTTAATGAGAATAATCAGCATTTTAGCTGGCATAATAATGGAGAAAAAAGAAAAGGAGAGCATAAAAAATGGATATATCAAAGCGAAACGCAGTTAGGATAGTGTCTTTCACAGTGGCTGTCGTGGGTGTGCTTGCGGTGAGAAATATACAACTTATGAGCAGCGAAAAAAGGGCGTTGCGTAGTGTGAGCTACACCTATTCAAGAGCCATGGGCGACCTGTGCGACGCAGTAGAGAACGTGAGCGACACTCTTGAAAAGGAACTTTATGCAGGCTCAGGGAAAATGCACCAGTCACTTGCGGTGAAGCTTTACAGAGAAGCGTCCTCGGCAAAGGCGGCTCTGTCACAGCTTCCCATAGAAGAGCTGCAGCTTGAAAACACCTACAAATTTCTCTCACAGGTAGGAAACTACTCCATGGCAGTGAGCGAGAGGCTCATGAACGGCGAGGAGATAACAGACGAGGAGTATGAGAACATATCCTCGCTCTATGACTTTTCCAAAGAACTTTCCGAGGATATGTGGGAGCTTGAAAGCTCAGTGAACAGCGGTGAGATAGCACTCACCCAAACAGGCTCACAGCAGAGCGATCCGCCCACAGTGACAGAGGGCTTCTCAGACTTTGAGGGAAGCTTTGAAAGCTATCCAAGCCTTATTTATGACGGCCCATTCTCAGACAATATCATGGAGCGTACCCCACGCATGACATCTGAGGCAGAGAACGTTTCACAGACCAAAGCCCTTGAACGCTGTTCCCTGGGGCTTAACATGAACTCCACAGTGTTCACAGATATCTCAGAGGTAGAGGGCAAAATGCCATGCTGGAGATTTTCAAACGAGGATAAGACGGTGGCTTGCGAGGTGACAAAGCAGGGTGGATATATCTCATATTTCCTCAAAAGCCGTATCAGCGAAAGCACAGAGCTTACAAACGAGCAGGGAGTAAAGGCAGCAGAGGATTTTCTCGATGACCTCGGCATACTGTCCATGAAAACCACCTACTATGAGAATATCGACAACGTTCTCACAGTGAATTTCGCCTACAACGACCTTGACGTGTGCTGTTACACCGACCTTATAAAGGTATCAGTAGCAATGGACGACGGTGAGATATTAGGCTTTGACGCAAAGGGCTTTTTGGTGAACCATTATGACAGAGATATTCCCGAAGCGGATATATCCCAAAGCCGAGCGAAAGAGAGCGTGTCCCCACGCCTTGAAATAGTATCCGGCAGGCTTGCACTTATCCCTACCGACGGTTTGGAGGAGAAGCTGTGTTATGAGTTCAGGTGCAGGGCGGAAAACGGCAGGAACGTGCTTGTATATATAAATGCACAGACCGCTGAGGAGGAGCAGATACTCATTCTTGTGGAAAGCAAGTCAGGAACACTGACTGTATAAAGTAGGAGGATAAAAAAATGTCAGATTTCAGAAATTCAAAGACAAAGGATAACCTTATGAGAGCCTTTGCAGGGGAAAGTCAGGCAAGAAACCGCTACACAATGGCGGAGGAAAAGGCAAGACAGCAAAAGCTTTATGTGCTTGCCGACCTGTTCAAATTCACAGCCGATCAGGAGAAAATTCACGCAAAGATATTCTACGAACATCTCAAAGAGCTGTCAGGGGAGAGCGTGTTTGTTGACGGCGGTTATCCTGTGGATATTTCGGAGGATATGTGTACCTTGCTTGGTATGGCAGACCACAACGAGCGTCAGGAATCGGAAGATGTTTACCCTGCGTTTGCTGAGGTCGCAAGGCAGGAGGGCTATGGAAAGATAGCGCAGGACTTTACGAATATCGCCAAGATAGAGAATGTTCACGGCAAGCGTTTTTCGGCATTTGGCAAGCTTATGAAAGAGGGAAAGCTGTTCTCTTCCTCCCAGTCTGAAACGTGGGTATGCTTGAACTGCGGTTATATCGTGGAGGGCACACAAGCCCCTGAGAGGTGTCCTGTTTGCGGAGAAGCGCAGGGATATTATATCAGGCTTTCAATGGCGTCATGGGGAAGTAATTGTAACTGTGATAAATAGTGCTCTGTGCGGTGCGGCTGAAAATGCCGTGCCGCATTGTGCTATGTAAAAATACATCGCCGCAGGCGATACCATAATTCCTCACTCCTCATTCCTCACTTTCCCGATTTGTTTGCATTATTCACAATTATATGTTATAATAAAAATAATTGCGATAAAACATGAAAGGACTTGTGATAATTGATATATCTTGATAATGCCGCCACCACAAAACCTTGTGATGAAGCTAAAGCGGCTGTAATGAAAGGCTTGGAGGTCTTCGGAAACCCCTCTTCTCTGCACAGAGCAGGTCTTGACGCTGAACTTCTTGTTTCTGACGCTCGTGAGATCATTGCCGACGCTCTCGGTGTTACCCCTGATGAGGTCTATTTCACTTCAGGCGCTACTGAAAGCAACAATACCGCTATTTTCGGGGCTTACAAGGCTCACGGAAAACGTAAAAAGCGTGTTGTCATATCCTCTGTAGAACACCCTGCTGTGAAAAATCCTGCCCAGGAGCTTGAAGATATGGGCTGTGAAGTCATAAAAATATCACCTGATGAGAACGGCGAGATAAACGCCCGTGATATCTTTGCCGCTGTGAACGAGGACACTTTCCTTGTTAGTTGTATGCTTGTGAACAACGAAAACGGCTACATACTCCCTGTGGAAAAAGCTTTTTCTATGATAAAGAAAAAATATCCTCAGGTGATTACTCATTGCGACTGCGTTCAGGGCTTTATGAAAATTCCTGTGAAAGCCAAAAAGCTGAATGCCGATATGATATCCCTCAGCGGTCATAAAATATATGCTCCAAAGGGCATCGGTGTGCTGTATGTAAAAAAGGGCGTTCATATACCGCCTTTTATGCTTGGGGGAGGACAGGAAAAAGGCTTTCGTTCGGGTACTGAGTCAGTGCCGCTCATATGCGGTTTCGGTGCGGCGGTGAAAAAGCTTGCGCCGAATGTTTCTGCGAACTTTGAAAAGGCGGCTGATATCCAAGCCTATCTCATAGAAAAGTGTAACGAAAACGGCGATGTTTTCGTAAATTCACGAAAAGGCGGCTCGCCTTATGTCACAAGCATTGCCGTCAATGGATTAAAGTCCGAAGTACTTCTCCACTATCTTGAAAAGCGTGAGATATATGTTTCAAGCGGCTCAGCCTGCTCAAAGGGCAAGAAAAGCTCTGTGCTAAAAGAGTTCAGATATCCCGAGCAGAGCCTTGACTCCACTATCAGGATAAGCTTTAGCATCGACACCACAAAGGCCGATATCGACGCTCTTATGGAGGGCATAAAGTCTGCGCAGAACGACCTGTGCAAGGTAAGGTAAAACACGCAAACAAATGTTTTGTACTATTTATAAAGGGGAACGGCGAAAAAGGTCGCTTTTGACAGGTTTTTGACGAGGACTTTTTTTGTGCAGTTTTCGTAAAGAAAGGATAAAATTTATGAAAGAAATCATTCTCTGCAAATATGGCGAGATAGCTCTGAAAGGTCTTAACAAATCAAGCTTCGAGAGCATGATGACAAAGAGCGTAAAAAGAAGACTTAAAAGCTGTGGACAGTTCAGCGTATCAAAAGCACAATCTACTTTGTATGTTGAGCCACTTAATGATGACAGCGATGTTGACATGGCGGTGGAAAAGCTGTCGAAAATTTTCGGTATCGTTAAGCTCTGTCGCTGCTGCGTTCTGGAAAAGGATATGGACGAGATACTCACAAAGTCACTTGACTATATCGAGGACGAAATGGAAACTGCAAGAACTTTCAAGGTTGACGCAAAGCGTTCAGATAAGAAGTTCCCATTCAAGTCCCCTGAAATATGTATAGAAATGGGCGGAAAGATACTTGAAAGATTTCCACACCTTAAAGTTGACGTTCACGATCCTGACGTTGTAGTAACAGTGGAGATAAGAGAAACCAACGCCTATGTTCACGCAGGCTCTATCGAGGGCGCTGGCGGAATACCTGTCGGTTCAAGCGGAAAGGCAATGCTTCTTCTCTCAGGCGGTATAGATTCGCCTGTTGCAGGCTATATGATGGCAAAGCGTGGTGCGATAATATCTGCTATCCACTTTGAAGCTCCGCCGTATACTTCTGACAGAGCGAAGATGAAAGTTGAAAAGCTTGCCAAGATAATCACTGCTTACTGCGGTGATATCAACTTCTTCTGCGTGCCTTTTACGGAGATCCAGGAGCTTCTGAGAGATAATTGCCCTGAGGAGCTTTTCACTATCCTGATGAGAAGACTTATGATGGAGATAGCACAGAGGATATGCGAGAAAGAGGATATCCAAGCCCTTGTCACAGGAGAGAGCCTTGGTCAGGTAGCGAGCCAGACTATGTATGCAATGGTCTGCACAGACGCCGCTTGCCGTATGCCTGTATTCAGACCATGCGTTGGTATGGACAAATCTGAGATAGTGGAGATAGCAAGAAAGATAGATACTTTTGATACCTCTATCCTCCCTTATGAGGATTGCTGTACGGTTTTCACGCCAAAGCACCCTAAGACAAGACCAAATCTTGCAGACGTTGAAGCCGCTCAGAACGCTTTCGATTGGGAGCCTTATATCCAGAAAGCTATCGAGGGAACAAAGCCTTATCTTATCAAAAACGCATAGCGTATTTTCATGGCGTACACCCGTTGCATGGTGTCTGTGAAAAGGTTACAAACGGGTTAAAACTGTAACAGCTTGTAGCTTAATTGTACGCTTTTTTGTACCCGAATATTGTGTCTTTCCATGGTGAAAAATGCCGAAAAGCCCCGAATTTTCAGGGCTTTTCTTTGCGTCCAAAAGGGTGTTGAACGGGCTTGATAATAATGAAAAATCAGTAATTTGGTAACAAAAGTGTAACATCTGCTTGCAGAATTTGCTATTAACATTGGTTTTTAAAAAACGTCGAATTAACAAAATGGACAAAAAGAGCCGATTTTTTATGTGCAATATATAACTAAAAGGGGTGATTATTACTATGAAATTTGCTGAAGGTGACAAAGTGGTTACAGATAGTATTGACATAGTTACAAAAAGTGTAGTAAAATATATGATAAAGAGCGGTCGGAAGCTGTGTACTGCGGAAAGCTGTACAGGCGGAATGATAAGCCAGACGATCACTTCCGTTTCGGGAGCGTCGGAAATGTTCCTCGGAGGTGCTTGCACCTATACGGAGGAAATAAAGATGAAGCTTCTGAACGTGAAAAAGGAAACGCTGGAGCAGTATACTGTTTATTCTGAGCAGACAGCCAGTGAGATGAGCAAGGGTGCGCTGAAGCTTTTCGGTGCAGATTGTGCAGTGGCTGTTACTGGTATAGCAGGACCAAGCGGCGGTTCTCAGGAAAAGCCTGTGGGAACTGTATATGTTTCAGTGAGAAGTCGTCAGAAAGAAATAGTCAGACGGCTTGAGCTTTATAAAGAATATGAGAATTTGGACAGAAGAAAGATCCGTATGCTTACAACAGAAACAGCACTGAGAATGGTGCTTGAGCTGTATGAACAAAAGGCGGAGGCTTGAAATAAATGTCAATGGCTAATGAAACAATGAATCTGTCCGAAAAGGACGATACAAACTTTTTTGTAAGAGTAGTAAGATATTTTATCCCGTGGAAGGGCGACGGAGCAGGAGAAGTGTTCAGAAAGATAGTGTTCATGTTCTCTATCGTGCTTTTCTGTGTTTCTCTTAATGAGCTTTCTGATTTTCTGAAAGCCGACGAGCAGGATCAGAGCTATATGCAGGAGATCGTAAATTACGAGCCTGACTTTAGCGATGACGTTGACCTGAGCAAGAATAACGGCTCAGACGATATTGACGTTTCTGACCCTGAGGCTTCAACGAAGGACAGAGAAGTTCAGGGTTGGGCTAAAAAGCTTCTGAAAAGAAACAAGGACGTCGTAGGTTGGATAAAGATCCCCGGCTTTAAAAATTCCGCAGGTGATGAATATATAAACTTCCCTGTTCTTAAAGGCAAGGATAATGAATATTATCTTTACAAGAATATAGACAAGCAGTATTACGAATCGGGAAGCATTTATGCAGACGCTTGGTCTACCATAAATAAGGACGGGCAGTCTGACAATATCACGATATATGGTCATAACATGAGATATGTGGGAACTTCTTTTACTCACCTTACTGAGTATAAAAAGGGAGTTGATTTTCTTAAGAAATATCCTGTTATCGAGTTCAATACTATCTATGACAGCAACTGTAAGTATGTTATCGTGGGTGCGTTCGTGACGGGAATACTTGAAAATCAGGACGACGGAAAGCTCTTCAAATACTGGACTACCAGATATTTTGACGACGCTGACTATAAGTTTGACGATTGGATCTCAGAAGTGAGAAAGCGTTCGTGGTATTCAAACGATATCGAGTGTACAGCAGACGATAAGTATATATCGCTCTCAACTTGTACAAACGAAACTTCAAATCTCAGGTGGGTAATCGTGGCAAAGAAAATGACGGCTGACGATAACCTGGATCTTATAATAGATTCCTATAAGGACAAGGCAAATAAGGATATTTATTTTCCTAAATGCTGGAGAAACGTATACGGAAACAATAAGAAGTATTTCGGCTGGGATTATTGATGTTTATTACACCAAATCGGTGTAAAATAAATTTTAGCTGACGTCAAGCTCACGGACGGCAGTGAAGACGGTTTGCGTGCAGACGGTCGGAAAGGGTAATGTGATTAAAATGAAGCAGAAAAAAACTGAAGACAGCATAAAGCGAACAGCTAAGCCGTCGGTCAGGAAAGTAGGAACAATGCTGGGCAGCGGTGCGCTGGCAGTGCTGATGATAGGTACAGTAAGTATCTTTGCACTTACAAGCGGCAACAACGAGGCTCAGAAGGACACAAAAGCTGCAATAACCAACACTAAGACCACTTCTGTGACAGAAGCAGAAACTGAGAGAGATGAGACCTATACTTCAATGAACACCGTTACATGGAGAAAAGCGGGTATCAGCGAGTATAAAATGGCACAGGCAGAGTCTGAGACAACAACTTCCGCCAAAGCCACTACAACAAAAAAGACAGAAACTACTAAAAATGCAGCAAAAGAAACAAAGGTCAATAACGTAACAATGGTCGCAACTGAGATCGTGAACGTCAGAGAAAAGGCTGACAAGAACTCAGAGATAGAAGCTATCGTTGCAACAGACGAGGAAGTTATCGTTACGGCGGAAACAAGCGACGGTTGGTATAAGGTTACATACGGCGACTACAGCGGATATGTAATGAAGGACTATCTTAAAAAGGCAGAAGTAACAACAACTTCCGCTGCGAAGTCCGAAATTACAACAGCAGCTAAGAAGTCTGAAACAAAAAAGACTACGACAACAAAGGCTAAGACAACAAAGCCTGAAACAAAAAAGACAGAAACAAAGAAAGCAACAACAGCAAGCTCGAACAGTTCTGTTATAAGCTATACAGATGAAGAATTTGATATGCTTTGCTACGTTCTTCAGGGCGAGGTAGGAAACTGCTCAGAGCAGAGCAAGATCGCTGTTGCAAATGTTATTATCAACAGAGTGAAAACAGGCAGATTTGGAAGCTCTATAAGCGACGTTCTTACAGCGCCAAATCAGTTCACTGCAATAAACGGCTATTACAGTGGCAGAAACAAGCCAACTCAGAACACTATTGATTGTGCAAAGAGAGCGCTGAACGGCGAGGATAATTCAAACGGTGCAGTTTATTACTACGCTCCACAGTATTGCGGTGGAAGTACAGCGTCTTGGTTTGAATCACTCACATTCTGCATGGAGCTTGATGGTCAGAGATACTTCAAGTAATATTTGAAGTTTTTGGCTAAAACGCCGATATTGTAGATGTAAAATTGTATATTATGCTGAAAAGTCAGGACGAAACTTAGCTTTGTCTTGACTTTTTTTCAGTATTTGATAAACTATTATTTAGGTATGCAGTGAGTATTTTGCTGCCATTGGGAATGTTTTGCGGTGTGACCGCTTGAAGGTAAGGACAGTGTCTTGACGATGAATTTGATGACAAAAAAGATATGTGCAAATGTCTGCGCAGCGGTAATGAGCATAACTGCCGTTGGTATATGCGGTGAGCTGCTGCTGGATAATAAAAGCGTGGGCGCAGAAAAAGCCCCTGAGGTGCAGGTCAAAAACGTTGAAGCTCAAAGCGTTAAGACCACTGCCGCTACTGAGGTCTATGACTTTGTGAAGTTCAAAAAGTCCTCTGTGGATAAGTATGATATGTCTTATGTTCAGCAGAAAAAGCAGGCAAAGACCACAAAGAAAAAGGCTTCAGCCAGTGAGTTTACTGTGGAAATGCCTGAGGATAAGGGCGAGTATTACGATATAAAGAACGACCCTGCTAACTTTACAGATACAAGAAGCGTCGCTGATGAGTATTATACTGTCAATGATATAATCTCAGGAAATATCGTCACTCTTAATGGCCATGAACTGCTCTGTCAGATAGTCAACAGCGAGATAGGCGGTGAGTGGGGCGAGGAAGCCATAAAGGCGCAGGCCGTGGCGGCTTATACATGGGTCAGATTTAACGATTCTATCGGTGCTATACCTACGGTGGGGCTTAAAGGCGGATATTCTTCAAAGATAGAAAGATGTATAAATGCCGTTGAGGGTCAGACCGTTATGTATAATGGCAATATCATAAATGCCGTTTATTCTGCTTCAACAGCAGGTTATTCTACCACCAGTGAGGATATATGGGGCGTTTCTTACCCGTATCTCAAGCGTGTAAAGAGCGAGTTTGACGATAAAGATCCTAACTGGGGCATTGAAACTACATATACAAAAGACGAGGTCAAGGAGCGTATCGAGAGCCAAACTGATATAAAGCTTTCCGACGACGTGAAGAACTGGTTTAAAATAGACTCTGCTTTCAGCGGAAAGTATATAAGCGGAGTGACTATCGACGGTCATACGAGCTGTACCTATGATGGCAGTGAAGCCAGGATAACAGGTATCACGCTCTGCAACCTCTTTGATGTGAAATCGAACGCCATGGAGATAAGCTATAAGGACGGTGTGTTCACTTTCAAGTCCTATGGCTGGGGTCACGGCGTTGGAATGTCGCAGTGGGGCGCTTGCTATTATGCCGAGGCTGGCTATACATACGATCAGATACTTACTCACTATTATGTGAATTGCTATCTTGGTCTGTCGGCTGTAAATGACAAAGCTGTAAAGAGAGGTCAGATGTCGCAGGACGAGATAGATAAGGAGATAAAGGGATCAGAGATAGTTGACGAGGGCGGAAACGCTTCAGGCGACAGCAAAGATGACAGTGAGCCTGCACAGACTCAGCCGACCGAGAACGGCACTGTTACCACCGCTCCTGCTACAGAAGCACCTGATACTACAACAACTTCGTTTGACGTTCAGCCTGAGGATAATACCGCCACAGAGCAAAATACAGACGAAATATTATAACCGAAAGGGAGAATAAAAATGGGATTTTTTTCACCTAAGAATACACCTGAAAATGCAGTAAAGGCACAGATAGACGCAAAGCTTGCCTTTATAAACGATAAGTATACCAAGATAGGCAGATATGTCAAGCTCAGAATGGCTGACAAGATAGAAGAGCCGGAGGTGAAAAACCTTATTGCTCAGATAGACGCAACTCTTGAAGAACTGAAAAATCTTAATGAACAGCTTCTTACTATCAGAGGAATGAAACTTTGTTCCGGCTGTGGCCACGAGATACCAGTGAATATGGCGTTCTGCCCTAACTGCGGAACAAAACAGCCTGAAATGGCTCAGCCTGTTTATCAGCAGCCTGCACAGGGCGGTGCAGTTCCAATGGGCGGTGCTCAGCCTGTTATACAAAACAGTCAGGGCTATCATAATCACCCTGTTTCACCTGCTTATAATCAGCCACAGGCTAATCCTGTTTATGGCAATCCTGCTCAGCAGAATGTTCAGACAGCCGCTACTATCCCTGAGCCTGCTGTGGCACAGACTGCTGCACCTATCCCACAGCCTGAAACAGCACCTCAGCCTGCACCAATGCCGCAGCCTGCTCCGGTTATAGCAGAAGCTCCGGTGCAAGAGCCTGCAAACAGCAGTTTTGTGTTCTGCTCTCAGTGCGGCCACAAAGAGCCGGCAGGCGTTAAGTTCTGCTCAGAGTGCGGAATGAAGTTGTAATAAAAAACTAAGGCAGCGCAGGATAATAAGTGCGTTGCCTTTTTGAGTAAGAAGTAAAAGAAGTAAAGGAAGATCTTTATGTCAGTGAATATTTCAAGCGAGCTTATGGATTATGATGTTATACTTGCTTCAGCGTCGCCAAGAAGAAAAGAACTGCTGTCATTGATGTGTGAGAATTTCAGGGTTATCCCCTCAGATTGTGACGAAAAAATACCAGAGGACGTTACACCAGAGCTTGCCCCTGAGTATCTTTCAGGGATAAAATGCAGATGTATCGCTTCGGTCTATGACCTGAGCGTTGTTATCGGCTGTGACACTGTTGTAATATGCGAAGGGGAAGTTCTCGGTAAGCCTGTGGACGAAGCTGATGCCATAAGAATGTTAAAAATGCTGTCAGGCAAGACTCATCATGTTGTAACAGGCGTTACCCTTGGCAGAGGCTGTCGTTACAGTAGCTTTTCCGTTGATACCGCAGTGACTTTCAGAGAGCTTTCCGACCAGGAGATAAAAGCCTATGTGAAAAGCGGCGAGCCTATGGATAAGGCGGGGGCTTACGGCATACAAGGGCTTGGAGCACTTCTTGTGGAAAAGATAGACGGAGACTTTTATAACGTTGTTGGTCTGCCTGTGAGCAGGCTTGCAGAGGAGCTGCACGAGTTTTTGAAGAAGGTTCAGTCGAAGTAGATCTTCTTGTTGCTCTCCTGAGTTTTCGGGAACACTGTCACCTTGTCGTTTCCGTCAACTATGCAGAGAAAGACCTTGTCAGGTGATGAACAGCCTTGCTTTCTTATTTCGTTGGTGAGCCATTTTATCTCCTTGCCTGCGTATTTCAGGTTGTCCTCCATAATAACGCCGTCAAGGATAAGGTCGGTGCAAAGCTTTTCGTCCTGCTTCTCATATCCTAAGTCTTTTGGAGTGAGGGGTGCTTCTGCGGCACGTTCCATGAAAGAGATAGTGCCGTTGGTTTCCAGAATAGCGTAGTATATCTTTGAGATGTCGAAATAGCCTGACGTTCTTGCTCTTGAAAGCAGGTCATTCACATCAAGCTTGGCGGTCTTAAGGTTTTCGGGATATATTTTGCCTTTTTCAATAAGCAGGATAGGCTTGCCCGAAAGAAAATGTCGGCAGTGGATAGACTTCATCGTAAGCACAGACAACAGAAAGCCTGTCAGTCCGTAAAGAACCATTGCGATAACAGGCACGATAAGCTCGTCCATTTCCTGCGAAACAGCCATTTCAGAGGCGATAGAGCCTATGGTGATGCCGTTGATGTAGTCAAAAAGCGTGAGCTGTGATATCTGCTTGTTGCCCAGCAGCTTTGATATGGCGAACATAACGATTATAGAGCCGACTGTGGCAAGTATGGTGTGAGTGATGTTCATAGGTGTTTGACCCCTTTCAGAATATGCCCTTATTATCTGCATATGCGAACGTATTATTCTTCTGACGCATATTATGACAGAGAAACGTTGTGAGCAGGAAAGGGCGGTATCAGTGGAAAACAGGGGATCGTGCTGCGGTCAGCAGCTTAATATAATGGCTGCGGCATTTGCAAATTATCTTGGCGAGGGTTTGAGCGTTGACCAGCTTGGGCTGCTGTCAGCCTTTTTGCAGTCAGTGGGCGAGTCGCTTGACGTTATCGCCTCCGCAAGGCAGCTTTGTGCAGGAAATGATAATAATATAGCAGATAATTGATACAGGAGCGTAAAATGGGACTTTTCAGAAAAAATAAAGGTACGCCCTTGAAAGAGCTTGAACGCTATCATGGGAAACGAATTTCCTATGTGGTGGAGCGTGAGGGCGCAGAGGAAAATGTTATCGGAAGAACAGGCGGAATATCTGTTGATAGTGAAAAGCTTGTGGTGGTGTGTGACGGACACGAGGTTTTCAGGTGCAGTACCGACGGCATAGTCTGCGCTGAGCTTATGAGCCACAACGGAGCGGATATAAAGGGCAGGGATATGACCACAGGGAAGCTTCGTCATATCGTTGTGCATTACGCAAACAAAAGGTGATATTTTTGCAAATGCACTCTCTTTGCACATAATTCTATCACATTGCAGTGGTAATATTATTACAGTCGGAAAGGAAAGACCGACAGTTAAAAAGACTTCATGATTGTTTTCTTCATATATTTTTTCTATACTTCCTTAATGAATAAAAACCTGCACTCTCGTGTGGGTTTTTATTTTTTGTATAATGTCTTAGAGAAAAATTCATTTTATTGCTGTTGACAATTCATATTTATGGTGATATAATGATTGTATTGAATATCACAAAGGCTGTGACGAGAAAGGTGACGGTGCGAATACTTCGCAGAGAGCGGACGTTTGGTGAAAGTCCGCAGGGATAACGCCGTCAGGATCATCTCTGAGCTGATCCGCCTAAGCAGATGTGTTAAGCGGATACGGTCTCTCACCGTTAGAAAGAGATATGAGTGGCAGGCTTATGGTCTGCAATCAGAGTGGTAACACGGAGATATTATGTCTTCGCCTCTAGTCAGGCGAGGGCTTTTTTTATTACATAGAAAAAAGAGGTTGTTTTTTATGCTTACATTGGATAAGGTTTTTGACGCTTCAAACGTGCTTAAAGAGGTCATCAGACCAACAGCGTGTATCCATGCGCCAAAGGTAAACCCTGATTGTGACGTTTATCTGAAAACAGAAAATCTTCAGGTAACAGGTTCTTTCAAGGTAAGAGGAGCTTATTATAAGATATCACAGCTTTCAGACGAGGAAAAGTCACACGGCGTTATCGCCTGCTCAGCAGGAAACCACGCACAGGGCGTTGCTCTCGCCGCAACAAAGAACGGTATAAAGTCTATCATCTGTCTTCCTGACGGCGCACCTATCTCAAAGGTAGAGGCAACAAAGGGCTATGGCGCTGAGGTATGTCTTGTGCCTGGCGTTTATGATGACGCTTATGCAAAGGCTATCGAGCTTCGTGACGCTAACGGCTATACATTCATTCACCCATTCGATGACGAGAACGTTATCGCAGGTCAGGGAACTATCGGTCTGGAGATACTAAGTCAGGTGGCTGACGCAGACGTTATCGTTGTTCCGGTTGGCGGCGGCGGACTTATCTCAGGTGTTGCATTCACTGTAAAACAGCTCAAGCCAAGCGTTAGAGTATACGGCGTTCAGGCTGAAGGCGCACCTTCAATGGTAAATTCACTTAAAGACGGCAAGATAGAGTGCCTTGAAAGCGTTCACACTATCGCAGACGGAATCAAGGTAAAAGAGCCTGGCGAGCATACCTTTGAGTATTGCAGTAAGTATGTTGACGGCGTTGTTACAGTTTCAGACGACGAGATATCATCAGCTATCCTCCACCTTATCGAGAAGCAAAAGCTCGTTTCAGAGGGCGCAGGCGCAACACCTGTTGCCGCAGTAATGTTTAATAAGATACCTGACATCAAGGGCAAAAAGGTTGTATGTCTTGTTTCAGGCGGAAATATAGACGTAACTATCCTTTCAAGAGTTATCAAGAGAGGTCTGCTCAAGTCTGGCAGATCTGATACTCTTACTATCCAGCTTGAGGACAGACCTGGTCAGCTTAGAGATGTTTCAGAGATAATTTCAAAGCTTGGCGGAAACGTTGTTTCTGTTCACCACGAGAGAGCAAGCGAGGACAGCGATATCACAGATTGCCTGCTCAGACTTGTTCTTGAAACAAGAAACTTTGATCATATCAGAGAGATAAGACAGGCTCTTACAGCCGCAGGCTTTAAGATAGTCAATAAGTAATTTTAAGACAGGAGTAGATAAAAATGGCAGAAGTTGTTTACACAAAGAACGCACCGGACGCGATTGGTCCATATTCACAGGCAATGAAGGTAGGAAACCTTGTTTTCACATCAGGTCAGATAGCAATCAATCCTGCAACAGGCAACGTTGAGGCAACAACTATCGAGGAGCAGACACATCAGGTTTGCAAGAACCTCACAAACGTTCTTGAAGCCGCAGGAACATCTATCGGCAAGGCTGTAAAGACAGTATGCTTCCTTAAGAATATGTCAGATTTCGGTGCATTTAACGGAGTTTACGGCGAGTATTTCACATCAAAGCCTGCACGTTCATGCGTTGCCGCAAAAGAGCTTCCAAAGGACGTTCTCGTTGAGGTAGAGGTAATCGCTGAGGTATAATTTAGCATATTATCTTGTAGTGGAACGGCTGAATTTCTGTTTCACAGAAATGCGACGTCCCAATATTGTGGGGCTGTATTTCAAGTATTTCGGGCGGCGTATGTCGCCCGTTGTTTTTCTGTAAAAAGGGGTGAGGAAAATAAGCAGTGAGTTTATAAAAAGCAAAATGCGGACGGTGAAAAAATTCTCCATAGCCTTTGCAAAGTGGGTCTTTATCGCCTGCGCAGTGGGCGTAATAGGGGGAATAGTCGGCTCGCTGTTCCATATGGCGGTAAACTTTGCCACAGGCTTCCGTGATGGTCATAGCTGGACATTGTATCTTATGCCGTTGGCAGGTCTGTTTATCATTTTCAGCTATCGTGTCTGCAAGGTGAACGAGGAGACCGGTACAAATCTTATCATAAGTTCTGTTCGTGGAAACATCAAAGTGCCGCTGCTTATGGCGCCTCTCATCTTTCTAGGCACCGTACTCACCCACCTTACGGGCGGTTCGGCAGGACGTGAGGGTGCGGCTTTGCAACTTGGCGGAAGCATTGGCGCAAAGGCAGGCGAGCTTTTAAAGCTTGACGAAAAAGACTCCAGCCTTGTGATAATGTGCGGAATGAGCGCGGTGTTTGCCGCACTTTTCGGCACGCCTTTGACTGCGACTTTTTTCGCTATGGAAGTAATAAGTGTGGGCGTTATATACTATGTGGGTCTTGTGCCTTGCATAGCTTCCTCTCTTATCGCATATAAAATATCGCTGTTGGCAGGGCTTGCGCCAACAAAGTTCAACATAACAGGCATACCAAGGCTTTCCCTTGTGTCTGTGACCCAGATAGCGGCGCTTGCGGCTCTTTGTGCGGTGATATCCATACTCCTTTGCATGGTAATGGAGTTTTCACATTCAAGATTTCAGATGTATCTGCCTAACACCTATCTCAGGATAGCTGTAGGTGGCGTTGTGATCATTGCATTGACTTTGCTTGTAGGTACAAGGGATTACAACGGAGCAGGCGTAGACGTTATCGTGGCGGCTTTAGAGAAAGGTAAGGCGCACCCAGAAGCCTTTGCCCTGAAAATGCTTTTCACCGCCATAACTATAAATACAGGCTTCAAGGGCGGTGAGATAGTTCCGACCTTCTTTATCGGAGCAACTTTCGGCTGTACAGCCGCAGGTTTTTTGGGGCTTGACCCATCATTCGGTGCGGCTATAGGTCTTGTGGCACTTTTCTGTGGCGTTGTGAACTGCCCTGTGGCTTCCATACTTCTCAGCTATGAGCTTTTCGGTGGAAGTGGGCTTGTGCTTTTTGCGGTTGCCTGCGGAGTAAGCTATATGCTTTCGGGCTATTACGGACTTTATTCCAGCCAGAAAATAATGTACTCAAAGACAAAGCCCGAATATATCAACATAAATGCAAAATAAAAGAGAGCCAAGTGGCTCTCTTTTTTTGTCTATTCGCTCATTGTTATGCTCTCAAATTTACCCCTTGTGACCTTGATGAGGTCTTTCGGAGAAAGCATTATCTGCGACCCGATACGTCCGCCGCTTATGATTATCTCCTCAAACTGTTCCGCAGAGCTGTCAACTACCGTCATGTACTGTTTTTTCATGCCAAGGGGTGTACAGCCACCACGAATGTAGCCCGTAACAGAGTTTATATCCTTCACATGGAGCATCTCCACCGACTTTTCGCCCACAGACTTTGCCGCCTTTTTCATGTCAAGCTCCTCTGCGATAGGGATAGCGAAAACATAGTAATTTCCGCTTTTACCCACTGTCACAAGGGTCTTGAACGAGCTTTCATATGGCTGACCGAGCATATCTGCAATGTGTATGCCGTCGATAAACTCGTCGCACTCGTATGTGTTGACCTTGTATTTTACCTTATTTCTGTCAAGAATACGCATGGCGTTGGTCTTGACTTCCTTATCCTTTGACATTTTTTATCGCTCCCAATAAAATATTGCCCCTATTTCTCCCTTGAAAGCTTCACAGTGTCAGCAATTATCTCGGCGCACATTTCGTAGCCAAGCCTGCCGCTGTCAAGGCACATATCATAGCTTGAAATATCTCCCCACTTTTTGTTGGTGTTGGAGTTGTAATAGTCGGCACGTTTTTTGTCATACTTTTTGAGCCTTGCTTCTACCTCGTCCTCGGAGATGTTGTGCTTCTCAATTGCGCACTCCTGACGCTTCTCAAAGCTTGCATTAATGAAGACATTCAGCGTCTTGACTTTGTTTTTCAGTATAAAATCTGCACATCTGCCCACGATAATGCAGTTTCCCTTTGAAACAAGCTCCATTATTACCTCTGTTTCAGCAGCGAATATCTTCTCTGTTATAGGGTACTCTTTCTCCTTTGAAAACAGATTTATCGGTGTTTTGAGAATGCTCAGAGCGGCTTCCTCGTATTTTTGAATCTCGCTCATTGCAATGCCACTTTTTTGTGCCGCCATGTCGATGATCTCTCTGTCATAGCATGGGATACCAAGCTTTTCAGCCACAAGCTTACCGATAGTCGAACCGCCTGCGCAATAATGTCTGCCGATAGTGATAACTTTTATTTCAGCCATTTTCTGTTTCTCCTTTTGCAGTTTTTTTATTTTTTTGACGGACTTCTGCCCTTTTATACAGTATAATATATTTGCTTGTTATTGTCAATAACATATTGGTTACACTTTGTTTAAGCTGGAGTAATAAAGCTCCTCATAAAACGGAAAAGGACCGACCCTATGGTCAGCCCTCTTTCGTAGTAAGGAAAGTAAAATGAATTAAAACGAAAAATTCCTATTTATCAGCGTTGGCTTCTTTTATTTCGATATAAGCCTTCATAAGCTTGATAGCACCGTCAACGCCTGTTTTGGACGAGTTGATACAAAGGTCATAGTTCTTTGCTTCGCCCCATTTCATGTCGGTGTAATAATTATAGTATGAAGCTCTCCGCTTATCAGTCTTGCGGATAAAGTCCTCAGCTTTGTTTTTTTCAATATCGTATCTCTCAAGGATACGCTTTTTCTTTTCGGCAGTGTTGCCGGAAATGAAGAAGTCGATTATATTAGGCTCATTTTTCAGAACATAGTCAGCACAACGTCCTACAATAACACAAGGACCCTTCTTTGCAATGTTCTTGATAGTTTCAAACTGAGCCAAGAATATCTTGTGATTCAGCGGCATATCAGGATTGATCCTGCCGTCTGCACTTACAGGGTAGTTACCCATGACCAGTGAGAAAAGAAAGCTGTTAGTATAGGACTCATCGTTCTTAACAAAAAGCTCCTGACATATACCGCTCTCTTTTGAAGCCATTTCCAAAAGCTCTTTATCATAGAAAGGTATGCCCAGATCATCAGCAAGCTTCTTGCCTATTTCACGTCCTCCGCTGCCAAATTCACGGCTGATAGTAATAATTGATCTCATAAAACATATCTCCCTTCTTTGATATATTCTTTTTAACGTGTATTTATTATAGCATATTTTTTGTGATTTGTACATAAAAATCCGTAAAATTCTTGCACAAATTTATGTATTTTATATTGTGCATTTTGCGTACAAATATATTTAACAAATTCGTGACAAATACAAAGGCAATAAAAAAGCGAGACGAATGAACGTCCCGCTTGAAAATACTGAATTATTCAGCAACGTTAGCGTTTGCTTCCTTGATGATGTAATCAACAGCCTTCTGGTTCTCAGCAACGCACTCTGTCCATGTAGTAGCTCCGCCGCCTGTTATCATTGTAGCCTGGTTTACTGTCTGCATAAGTGTTGAAAGCTCAGCAGATACGCCGTCCTGGAAATCAAATACAGGATTCTGTCTAGCCAGATCGTAAATTGTCTTACGCATCTCGATCATATCGTCTGACCAGCCGTAGTCGTTCTTGAGCTGTTCTTCTGTAATGTTCTGTACCTCAGAGTTTGCAACCTTGCAGCAGTTTACGTACGCATTGAAGCCGTCTGGGTTTGGAGCGTTCTTGCAGAGGAGATAGCCGTTTACACCTGTAGATACATAGTACTTGTCAGAATCGTCCATTCTTGGCATTGGAACGAACATAACCTCGCCGTCCTTGACGCTTCCGAATGTCTTAGTCTTTTCAGGAGTATCCTCGAGAGCCCATGTGCCGATAGGAATGAACAGTGTGAGCTGTGAACCAAGACCTTCACCGTTAGCTCCGTCACCTCTTGTATTCCAGTTGTTGCTTGATCTGTCGAATACAACGTTGTTCTTCTCAAGGTTGTACATAAGATCCTGAACTGTGCCAACTTCAGCCTTGCCCATGTTGTTTACAAGCTTGCCGTCCTCAAGACCGATAAGTGGATAACCGCAAGTATCGTTAAGAGCCTTGCCGTACCAGTAACCATCAAGAGCATATCTGTCAGCTTCAGAGTCTGCAAAGTCAAGGCACATCTCTGTGAACTTGCTCCATGTCCACTCGTCATTAGCATAAAGCTCAGCAGGATCGTCATAGCCAAAGTCTGATATTGTCTTTGTGTTGTATACACAAACATACTGTGGTCTTACGTCGATAGCAGCTACATAGTGCTTGCCGTTGAATACGAATGAATCGTTAAGTGTCTGTGATGATGACCAGATGTCTGAGCTGAAATCAACTACATCGTCGATAGGCTCGAACATGGCCTTGATAGCACCCTTAGGGAATGCGTCCATGTCATCAGCAGGGAAGAAGTCAGGTGAGTCGTTAGCCATAACTGCCTTAGCAAGATCAGTATATCTGTTGTCCCAAGTTGTCTGAACGTACTCGATCTTTCCACCATACTTAGTCTGGAAAAGTGAGATAGCAGGTGATTCTGACTTACCATCACTAGGGTTGATGTCATAGTGAGCCATCCACTTGATAGTCTTGTTTGAAAGCTCGATGTCAGGGAGCTTATCCTGAAGTGCATTTACCTGCTCCTTCTGATCATCTGTCATAGCCTTAGCTTCCTTCTTGGAAGATGAGCTGTCACTTGATGAGCTGCCACAAGCAGCCATGCTGCAAGCCAGTGAAAGCGCACAAGCAGCAGCGAAAATTCTCTTTGCCATTTTCATTATAGTAACCTCCTTGATAATAGACGAATGTTCCTTACCCAAAAAACGTTCATCTGTTACGATCGACAAGCATTGTTACCCGACAACGCTTGCCATAACGCTTATTTTTCGTCCTTACTAATGATAACAAAAAGTTTAAATTTAGTCAATCAGCATTTTGCAATATAAAGCTCAAGCGTTTTTGTTGATTATGACAAAGGTGTGTTGAATTTGTGTGAGTATTCGTTTTCAGAAAACGTTTTCGCAATTTCACTCATACATATTAATAAAAAGTTTACAATTGTTGTATACAGGTTTTACATTACCGTACCACCTGCCTTTTGTCAGCAGGTGAGAGTTTGAATGTCCTCTTGCGACAGGGCAGGGTGAACGGCACGGTTTATGCCCATTGCAATGAGCTTTGCGCAGTTTTCCGAAAGTTTGTCAGCAGTTTTCGGAGCGACCATGATGTTTTCGGAGCTTTCAGGTGCGGTCTGACCGAAAATGTGCTGTGCGGCAGTGCAAAGGTCTATGACCGTTGGCACGCCTATGGCAATGCACTTTACCCCGAGGGTCGAAAGCGAAAGCTCTTTTCGTGCGTTTTCGACTCCGCTTCCCGGAGAAATGCCGGTGTTGCAAAGCTGTATTGTCCTGCCAAGATTTGAAAGCTCGCTGCAAGCCAGTGCGTCAACGGCAATGATAGCCTGCGGTGTTACACGCTCCGCAATTGCTTTTACCTGCTCTGAGGATTCTATTCCCGTGTTTCCAAGCACTCCTGTCTGTATCACTGTGACCTCGCCCAGATCGTCAGTATCAATCTCTTTTGCAAGGCTTTTTATGTGACGGGTAGCGAAGATCTTTTCAGCGGTAAGAGGGCCAACAGCGTCGGAAGTCAGGGCATAGTTCCCAAGCCCTACTGCCAAAAAACGTTCACATTCACCGCAAAGCTCCCCTATGGCTTTTGCTATGACTTCTGCACGCTCACGAAAACTGTCGCTGTACATATCGAATGTTGAATCTGTGGCGGTAAGGGTGATGTATCTGCCGACAGGTCTGCCAAGCTTTTCAGCGGCTTCCTGTGTTTCTATGGTGATGTCCGTTACCTCAAGCCTAGCGTTTTCAATAACCTTGTTTTTGACCTTTACTCCCTGAAGCTTTTCCGCACCGCCTGCCTGAGAAAAGCTCTCCGCCGCCATATCCGTTCTAATGCTCATTTTATTCACCTTTCTGTGACATCGTGTAAGTTTTTGTGTGTTCCTACAATTTAGGCCGCAAAATTTCTATATTTTTTTCAGTAAACCCCCTTGCAATTTCTTTTGAAATGTGGTAAAATATTTTACAAGGCTTGTTTAAAGGGCTTTCCGCATTTCCTCTCAGTCTGCGGATAGCTTGTGCAAATAAGTGCAAATTTATACAGAATGAGGGAGGTGTCGGTATGCCAAACATTAAATCCGCTAAGAAGAGAGTCAAGGTTATCAACACTAAGACAATGAGAAACAAGGCTGTAAAGTCTGATCTTAAAACTGCACTCAAGAAGGCTGACGCTGCTGTAGCTGAGAACGCAGAAAACAAGGAAGAAGTAGTAAGAGCTGCTATCAAGAAGGTAGATATGGCTTGCACAAAGGGCATTATGCATAAGAATGCTGCTGCAAGAAAGGTATCACAGCTTGCTAAGAAGCTTGGCTAATTTTTCAAAGTAGCTTACAAGACCGTTCCGGATGGGGCGGTCTTTTTTTGTGTATTGGTCTGTACTATATAAATAGTATACTTTGTTGGTCGTAGTTGACTTTTTGGAGCTGTTATAGTATAATTGAGTTGATAATAATGCAGGGGAGGGATTTTATGACGTATCGTGTTGGGAAATATACGCTGCCTGAATACAGTGTGCTTATGTCGGTGTATGACCGTGAGCTTCCTGAGAACCTTAACGAGAGTCTTGAGTCTATGCTCATGCAGTCATATCCTCCCTCTGACTTTGTGCTTGTGTGCGACGGCAAGCTCACCTGCGAGCTTAATATTATCGTGAAGTCTTTTCAGGACGAGTTCAAGCATATTTTCCATATCGTTCAGATAGACGAGAACGTGGGCGTTGGAAAGGCTTACAACGAGGGCATAAAGGCGTGTAAATGCGATTATATCGTGAAAATGGACAGCGACGATATATCTCTCCCTAACCGCTGCTTGAAGCAGATGACCCTTTTTGCGGTGAAACCTAAGCTTGATATCATCGGCACATATGTGGAGGAGTTCGACACTGACACTGATGAGGTAGTTTCGGTGAAAAAAGTGCCTGTCATGCATAAGGATATCGCTTCATATTCCAAACGACGCAACCCTTTCAACAGGCAGTCTGTGGCTTTTCGCAAGTCCTTTGCGGAAAAGATAGGCGGTTACAGTGACCTTAAAATGTGCGAGGACTATGAGTTTATCGCACGAATGTTACAGCATGGTGCAAAGGGGCAGAATATACCCGAGGTGCTTGTGCGCTACCGCATAGATGAAAATACTGTGGATACACGCAAAAGCTGGGAGCATACAAAGGCTTTCATTCGTGTGAGGTGGATAATACACCGTTCAGGGTATACGGGCTTCCGTGACTTTTTCATGCCATGCGCTCTGCAGCTTGGCTTGTTTATATTTCCCAGAAAATTCACCCGTTGGGTATACAGAACGTTTCTCAGAAAATAATATTTTTTATATATGAAAATATGAACCCAATGCCGTGTGGGTTCATATTTTTTAAGTTCAAATAAAAGTAAACGTTATCAATTTTGAACACGATGTTAAACATTAAAAACGGCTATTGACAATGGTTTTATATGTGATATATTTAAAAGTATGGAATATAAAGCCTAAAGGCGAGGCTTCGCAAAGCTTGGCTTTATAAAAATTTGAATATTTTGATTATTAATGATAAGGAGAACATTATGCGTGAAATAATGAAAAGAACAGTTGCTGCCGTTATGGCAGTGCTTATCGCTTGTGCGGCAGCAGGCTGCAGCAGTACAGGAAACAGCAGCTCAGGCAGTTCGTCAGCAGGTGAGACTACCACTACAACAGCCCCTGTAGTTGAGGATATGGGCAATATCGACCTTTCAGATGTAACGACAGAGTATGACGTTCCTGAGGATTTCAGCTACGAGTCCGAGGCGGAAAAAGGAACTCTTTCGGGAGGTGCGGCAGTGCTTGATAAGAATTTTCTTGGTAAGTTTTCTGGCGATGGCTTCGTTTCCATAGGCTCATCGGGAGATATGGTGGAGTTCGAGATAGATTTTCCTGCAAAGGGAAGCTATAATATTACTCTCACAATGGCGGCAGACGGCGAGGGTCAGTCAAATCTTATCACTGTTGACGGTGCTGCGCTCACAAACTTCACATCGACCACAACAGAGTTTGGTGACACTATGGCTGAAAATGTGCTTATCGACGAAGGTACTCATAAGGTAGGCATAAAGGGCGACAACGGTCATATCTATATTGACAAGATAAAGATAACCCCAGCTCCTGCTATCGACCTTTCACAGTATGAGGTATCAAATCAGCTTTCAAACCCTAACGCTTCTGACGAGGCAAAAAGACTATATAATTTCCTTACGGACGTTTACGGAAAGTATACTATCTCAGGTCAGTCCTCAGGAGATAACGAGGGCAAGGACAGCCGTGAGTTCAAGGAGATAAAGAAGCACACAGGCAAGACGCCTGCTATACTTGGTCTTGACGTTTTAAATCTTTCAAACAGCGCACTTGCACATGGTGCAGGCGGCGGAGATATGGTACCTTTGCAGGCTATGGATTGGTACAACAACGAAAACGGTATAGTTTCACTTTGCTGGCATTGGTATGCCCCTGAGAAAAACCTGGAAAAGAACGGCGGAGCATGGTGGCAGGGCTTCTATTCTGAATACACAGACTTCGACCTTGCAAAGGCTCTCAGTGGCGAGGATAAAGAGGGCTACGATTCTATCATAGCAGACCTTGACCATATGGCAGGGGTACTTAAAGAGCTTGCAGACGCAAACGTGCCTATACTTTGGCGACCGCTCCACGAGGCAGCAGGCGACCCTAAATATCCTGGCAACGCATGGTTCTGGTGGGGCTCGGCAGGAAAAGACGCTTATATCCAGCTTTGGAAACTTATGTATGACAAGTTCACAAATGAGTATGGTCTTAACAACCTGATCTGGGTATGGAACGCACAGAATCCTGACTGGTATCCGGGTGATGAGTATGTTGACATCATGGGCTATGACTGTTACCCTGCAGAGCGGGACAGCTCTTCACAGAAGTGGTATTATGATCTTGTGAAGTCAAGCACATCCACAAAAAAGATAATCGCAATGACAGAGAACGGCTCGATGTTCGACCCTGACGGAGCATTCAACGACGGCACACGCTGGGCGTGGTTCAGTACATGGAACGGCGAGTTCTGTATCAAGGATAAACAGCTTTCAGATCAGTACACCACATTTGACGAGTGGAACAAGATCTACAACAGCGAAAGAGTTCTCACCCTTGACGAGCTTCCAAACCTGAAATGCTATCCAATGGATACTGAAAAGTATCTGGAGGAGCATAAGTAAATTCGGATAAAATATAAACTGCGGACGGCAAAATGCTATCCGCAGTTTTTTTTAATTACAATGCTTGTACCAAGGCGGGCGAACGCTGTTTGCCCCTATGTTATTTATATCTGTTATATTTTATCAGCTATAAATATTCAGTATGCAAGGTGCAACATAAACCACTATGATCACTATAGCTCCCGCACCGATAACAGCCACAAGTGCAGCGGCTTCCATAGTTTCCCCGAATTTCAGTTTCTTTCTTATGAAGAAATATCCTGCTGTCAGCGCAATGCCTGCGATAGTCAGTGCAAGACCTGCATAAAAGCCCTTTGGCACGCTTGTTACAGTTATTGTGTTCTCGCCCTCCTGCAAGTCGAAGCTTACAAGGTCACCGAAAACCTTGTCATATGAAACAGCCTTGCCGTTGACCTTTATTTTCAGACCCTCCTGATATGGTATCTGAAGCACACATTTCTGTCCTGCCTTTGCGTTCACGCTTCCTGAAAGCTTGCCGTCACTGTCTGTAAGACCGGCGGTCTGTGCCTGCTCAAGTGCCTTTTCAAGAACATTGTGGTGAAGCCCGAAAACGCCATAGGAACGGCAGCTTATGATGTCTTTCTTCAAGGTCACACGCACGTTGACGTGTTCATTTTCAAATTCCCCAAGCTTCAAAAGCCCGTTGCTTGATTGCGACGGATAATCCATCTGCTTTACCTGACCGTTCACTGTTACCATGAAGCTTCCGTTTATATCCTCGCTGAGGCTGTTTGAAAGCTTGTCGAAGCAGTCAAAATAAAGTGTCTGCTTGTCTGTCACATCTATGCTGTAGTCCATGTAGGCTACATCGCTAGTAGTAGTGAGGGTGTAGTTCGGTTTAAAGTTACTGTCGTCCTGCACACCATAGATCGTGGAGTATTCGTAGTCTGTGATAAGCTCGTTACCGTTGCCACCGAAAAGCTGTTCAAAAAGCTTTTTCTGAACGTTGCTTCTTGTGCCTGTGGAAAGCTCCTCACTGCCGCTCAGGTCAGCGTCGGTCACAATGCCAAGGGGGAGATAGTATTCTGTCGGCACTATCTCGTAGGTATCGTTTGAATATACAGCGTCAGCCGAGCCTGTACCTTTTTCAATAAGATATTTTACTGACAGCAAAGCGTCAGTAAGCTCCGTTCCGCCATATGAGCCTACCTCCATCCAGTAGGAGGAGTAACCAAGCTGCTTCATCATGTACATATAATCACGGCTTGTGAGGGAGGTGTAGTGGCTCAGGGAATTGTAGCCCATTGAACCGACCAGATTGACCTCGAAAAGCTTGCTTGCGGTCTTTACTCTGTAAAAGCCCTCTGTTTCGTCAAGTCTGTCTGAAAGATCCATTATCTTCTGATGATTAGCCGCACGCTGAGGATTGTTCATGCTTGGGGATACCATATAAATGTTCACGTTTGCGTATGACTCAGCCGCAACGAACATTGCAAGGAAGATCGCAAATATCTTCTTTGATATCCAGCCCTTTTTGTGTAGCAGAACGACAATCGCATAAAATGCCGCCGCCACAATGAAAAATTCAAGGCAAAGCTCAAAGGCGGTGCTGTCCTGCCAAAGACTTGAAGTGTATTTTGATATTCCCGAGCGGTTGTTCTCAACAAAGCCCTCAGAGAAGTTGTAAAAGCCGTAGATAAGCGCCGCAAGTATCAGGAAAATAACAAAGTGGTCGCAGTTTTTCTTTCCTTTTGCCACTGCGTTTTCCGATGAAAGGAAATATCCTGCGCAGATAAGTGCAAAGAATATGGTGATGAAAGCGTATCTGCATGGGAATGACATATAGCTTCCCGTGTGCCACATAAGGTTCGCAGGCTCTATTAAAATAGGTACGAGCATCAAAAAGAGCATTATAAGGTCGGTGTTAAGACGCTTGCTCCTCTTTTTGCCGTCAAGAAGAAATACCGCAACTATCACTATGACCGAAGCCGTTGACAACAGCAGGCAGAAGGTCGTGTAGTAGTTTGTGATGAATGAAGAGGTTTCAAGCTGTTCGATAACTGACTTTGAACGTCCGCTTGACAAAAACTGCAGGAAGCATGGTATCCATACCACCGCCGAAAGCAATGCACCAAGGAGCGAGCCTATAACAAATCTGCATGGAACGTCCTTGTATTTTTCTTCCTTGCGGTAACGCCAACAGCAAAGCGCCATGAAAAGCAGTATGAAAACAACTATCATGTAGCTGATGTAGTAGTTCACTATCATCATAAGTGTGAGCATGACAGTGTATGGGATAATGCGCTTTTTCTCGAAAAGCTCCCTGAATGCCACCATAAGGAGAGGGAAAAGATACATCATGTCGAGCCATATGTTGTTCTGATAATATAACATTCCATAGCCGCAGAATGCGTATATGACGCTGAGTACAGCACTGATATAAGGGTCGAGCTTTTTCTGACAGGAGCGGAAATATATCTGCGCCGTGACAGCCGCCATCATCATTTTAAGCACTGTGAGAATGTTCACAAGGAAGATTATGTCAGCCTTGTCAACAAAAAGCACAAGCAAAGTGTAGGGGCTTGCGATAAAGAAGAAGAAAACGCCCCACAGGTCCATTCCTCCTGCATTGTGGAAGTTAAGAAACATTCCGTCCTTGCCTGTGAAAATATCCTTGAAGTCGGTGAGCAGAGGTATCACCTGCTGTGACATATCACACCATGATACAGTGCCGTCACCAAAAGGGTAAAGCCCATGCCGATAAAAAGCAAATCCCATTATGAGCAATACAGCCAAAGGTGGGATAATAAAGGGCAGAGCTTTTTTCAGCTTATCCATTTTGTTCAGTCCTCCATACATAACATAGTTTTTATATTTTTCTTTAAAAAACATTATAATTATACTCCATTAAGAGCCAAAAATCAATATTAAATAAGCCAACTTTAGGCTTCGTATGATGAAAATTATGTGAAAAACATGGTCTGATGTTGATTTTTTTGCAGGGAGGTGCTATAATAGGCTAGTGAAAAGGCAGAAATGCCATTAATGATGATCGAAAGGACGATAAAAATGAAACTTAAAAAGCTATTCAGAGCATTGGCTCTTTGCACAGCAGGCGTGCTTGCCTGCGCAGTTCTTACAGCCTGCGGAGATAAGGGTGACAGCTCATCACAGACCTCTGCGGCTGACACTGACAAGAAGTTCGTTATCACGCTTTATGCCAATGACGCACCTATCACCTGCGAGAACTTCGAGAAGCTGGTAAAGGAAAAGTTCTATGACGGACTTACTTTCCATAGAGTTGTAGACGGCTTTATGGCACAGGGCGGTGACCCTAACGGTGACGGCACAGGCGGAAGCAAGGAAACTATCAAGGGCGAGTTCTCAGCAAATGGCGTTGAAAACGGCCTGAGCCATACAAGAGGCGTTGTTTCAATGGCAAGAGCAAACGATATGGACAGTGCCTCAAGCCAGTTCTTTATCTGCTACAGCGATAAGGATACCTTCCTTGACGGACAGTATGCGGCGTTTGGCATGGTAACAGAGGGCATGGACGTTGTTGATGACTTTCTTAAAGTTGAGAGAACAACAGGTTCAGACAACGCACAGTCAAAGCCTGTTACGCCTATCACTATCGTAAAGGCTGAAATGATAGATGATGACGCAGACGGCAACCACAGAGTTCAGTTCACAGTAAATTTTGACTACGAAGATAATTCAAATTCGGTTACTGCTAAAGATAAAAAAGCATTTTAATGTAGGGGTGAACAGTGTTCACCCACCTTTAGACAAGCTTCTAAGTATACAAGAGGTGTCCCCATTTGACGGATGCCTCTTTTTGTTTACTAAAATGGTTTGGCAAAACAAAAAATTCATAATTTATATATCAAATCACTGATAAAAGCTATTGCAAAAAGCCGTGTGTTCAGTTATAATATATGATATAGGTTTATGCACAGTCGGTATCGGAGAACTGTCGCTATCAATTTTTTGAAAGGAATGTATGTTATGAAGAAATTTGCAGCAGGACTTATTGCAGTGGCAATGAGCGTTACAATGCTTGCAGGCTGCGGAGTGCCTGCTAATACAGTTCACAGCGTTGACGATCTGGAGGGCAAGACTATCGGTGTTCAGCTTGGAACAACAGGCGATATCTATGCTGAGGACGTTAAGGACGCTAAGGTAGAAAAATACAATAAGGGTGCTGACGCTGTTCAGGCTCTGAAGCAGGGCAAGATAGACGCTGTTATAATCGACGCTGAGCCTGCTAAGGTATTCGTTGAGAAGAACGACGATCTTGAAATACTTGACGAGCCATTTGCTGAGGAAGAATACGCTATCGCTATGAAGCTTGACAACACTGAGCTTCAGACAGCTGTCAACGGTGCGCTCAAGGAGCTTAAGGCTGACGGAACACTTGACGCTATCAAGGCAAACTACGTTGGCGAGAACGCTGGCAAGAACCCATACAAGTCCCCTGATAATGTTAGCAGAGATAAGGGTACGCTTGTAATGGCAACAAACGCTGAGTTCCCTCCATACGAGAGCAAGGAGAACGATAAGGTCGTTGGTATCGACGCTGATATGATGCAGGCAGTTTGCGACAAGCTTGGTTACGAGCTTAAGATAGACGATATGGCATTTGATTCTATCATCTCAGCCGTTCAGTCAGGCAAGGCAGACGTTGGCGTTGCAGGTATGACAGTTACACCTGACAGAGAGAAAAACGTTCTTTTCTCTGACACTTACACATCATCAAGTCAGGTAATAATCGTAAGAAAGAAATAATTTTTCACACTTCGGCTGTCGTAGAGCGGCAGCCGAAATTATTTTGATAAAGAACAGGAAGTGCTGAATTGAACAAATTGATCGACGATTTCCAGCAAAATTTTTTGGACGAGAGCCGTTGGCATTATCTTACCAATGGTCTTAAAACAACACTTATCATAACCTTCTTTGCGGTCATACTTGGCTTTGTGTTGGGATTTCTTGTGGCTATAGTCCGCTCTACTCATGATAAGACAGGCAAAATGAAGATACTCAACGCCCTTTGCAGAGTGTATCTTACAGTGATAAGAGGAACTCCTATGGTAGTTCAGCTCCTTATAACATATTTTGTTATTTTTGGAAGTGTGAACATAGACAAGACTCTTGTGGCTGTGCTTGCATTCGGCGTGAACTCAGGCGCATATGTGGCTGAGATAGTCCGTTCAGGTATCATGTCAGTTGACAACGGTCAGTTTGAAGCAGGAAGAAGCCTTGGCCTTAGCTATCGTCAGACAATGATATCAATAGTTCTTCCGCAGGCTTTCAAAACTGTTCTGCCTGCCCTTGCAAACGAGTGCATAGTTTTGCTTAAAGAAACCTCTGTTGCAGGATATATCGCAATTCAGGACCTTACAAAGGGCGGAGATATAATCCGTTCTCAGACGTTCTCGGCATTCATGCCGCTTATAACAGTTGCACTTATTTACCTTATAATGGTAGTTGTGCTTACTCATCTGGTAGGAAAGCTTGAAAGGAGGCTGTCGCAAAGTGATAGACGTTAAACATCTCAGCAAGTCTTTCGGCGAGGTTGAAGTGCTGAAAGATATAAACGAAACTATCGACAAGGGCGAAAAGGTCGTTATCGTTGGTCCGTCAGGCTCAGGAAAATCCACCTTTCTCCGCTGTCTTAACCTTATGGAAAAGCCGACCTCAGGAGATATTTTCTTCGAGGGCGAGAACATCACTCAGGCGAACGAGCATGAAATGAACAAGCTCAGACAGAGAATGGGCATGGTTTTTCAGCATTTCAACCTCTTCCCACATCTTACAATAAAAAAGAATATCACTCTCGCTCCTGTGAAGCTTGGCCTTATGACAGCCGATGAAGCCGACAAAAAGGCGGAGGAGCTTTTGGAAAGAGTTGGTCTGCCTGATAAGGCTGACGAGTATCCTTCAAGGCTCTCAGGCGGTCAGAAGCAGAGAATAGCCATCGCACGTTCACTGGCGATGAACCCTGAAGTAATGCTTTTTGACGAGCCTACTTCTGCACTTGACCCTGAAATGGTGGGCGAGGTGCTGGAGCTTATGAAACAGCTTGCAACCGACGGAATGACAATGGTTGTCGTTACCCACGAAATGGGCTTTGCAAGGGAAGTTGCTTCGAGAGTTCTGTTTATGGCAGACGGAAAAATACTCGAGCAGAACAAGCCGTCAGAGTTCTTTGCACACCCTGAAAATCAGCGTTTGAAAGATTTTCTCTCAAAAATCATATAGAAGTCAACACCGCACAATGGAAGCCTATCGTCTTTGTGCGGTGTTTTTTTGTTTGCAAAGGTCTAAAATGCTTGACATTATGGGCGTTATGGTCTATTATTATTTTATACGACTTTATTTTAATAGGAGATACATAAATGAGTTTAAAAAACGCTTTCACCATTATTTTCGGCAAGCTTATGGTAAAAACTCTGCACCTGCTGGGCAGGGACGCAGGCAACTTTCCTGGGCTTGTGCTGTGGACTATAAATAAAGACTGCCTGAAGGCTTTCAAGGTGGATTGCCCTATCGTTGCTGTCACAGGCACCAACGGCAAGACCTCTGTTACAAACTATCTCAGCCACATTTTTGCAAGCGGTGGAAAAAAGATAATCACAAACCCGGAGGGAAATAATCTTGATACGGGCATATGCTCCCTCCTGCTCAATCACTGCGATATGAGGGGAAGAGTCCATGCCGATTATCTCGTGCTTGAAACTGACGAGTCACACGTTCCTGTGGTCTATTCAAAGCTCAATTTGCAGACCCTTGTTCTGCTGAATTTCTTCCGTGACCAGCTTGACAGAAACGGCGAGGTGGAAACACTCATTCTCAAGGTGAAAAAGTTCCTTGAAACATTTGAGGGCAACGTTGTTCTCAATGCCGATGACCCAAACGTGGCAAGACTTGGACTTGCTAACCCTAATAACAAGAATATCCACTATTTCAGCGTTGACAGATATCAGGGCGCAACGGATAAGCCTTATGAGGTGGGCGAGGGCAAGTTCTGTCCTTTCTGCGATACTGAGCTTGTCTATGACTATTATCAGTATTCACATATCGGCAAGTTCCATTGTCCAAAGTGTGGTTTTGGCAATATCGAGCCTGAGGTGGAGATAAAGAACGTTGACCTGACTGTTCCGTCCTTTGAAGCAGACGGGGAAACATATAAGACCGCTCATAACAGTATCTATTATATGTATAACATGGCGGCTGTCTATACCGCCGCAAAGCTTTATAATTTTGATAAGGCTATATTGCATGACACTTTCGAGCATTTCGAGGTGAATAACGGCAGACTTGAACGCTTTGAGGTTGACGGCTCAAGCCTGCTTGTGAACCTTGCTAAAAACCCTGTTGGCGCAAATATGACCCTGCGTGTGATGAACGAGCAGGCAGGCTCAAAGGAACTGCTTTTTGTCCTTAACGATAACCTTGCAGACGGCCATGACGTTTCTTGGATATGGGATATAAACTTCTCTGTGTTCAATAATGTTGACAGAGTTGTGACTTCTGGTACGAGAGCATATGATATCGCCATAAGAATAAAATGCTCAGGCTATGACCCTGACAAGATATTCGTTTATCCTGATCTTGACGAAGCAACAGCGTCACTCTTCTCCACAAAGGGTGATAAGTTCGCCATAGCCAATTATACTGCTATCCAGCCAACAAGAGCCGCGATAAAAAAATATAAGAGCCTGAAAGAAAACGGGGAGGAAAAGTAAAATGGAAAAGCTGAAAATTCTTCATATGTATCCTAATATGCTTGACCTCTATGGCGACAGCGGCAACGTTGAAGTGCTTTCTTACCGCTGTAAAATGCGTGGCATAGAGCTGGAAGTTTCAAAGCATCTTATTGGTGACAAGGAAACTGATTTCACCCAGTATGATATCATCTATCTTGGTGGCGGTGCTGACTTTGAACAGCAGATACTTGCAGATGACCTCGTTTCCTGCAAGGACAGTATCATGGAAGCTTATAAGGCAGGAACATTTTTCCTGATGATATGCGGCGGCTATCAGCTCATGGGTCAGTATTATAAAGACTCAAACGGTGAGAAAGTGCCTGGACTGGGGCTTTTTGATTACTATACTGTGGCGTCTACCGATAAAAGATGCAGATGTATCGGTAATATCGTCATCGAGGCTCAGCTTGACGGAGAAAAATACAAGGTCATAGGCTTTGAAAACCATGGCGGACAGACCACCAATGTCAAGTCGCCCTTCGGAAAAGTCCTTTCAGGCAACGGCAACGAGTTTGAAAGCAGTACCGAGGGATATATGGAAAAAAGCGTTATCGCAACCTACCTCCATGGTCCGCTTCTGTCAAAAAATCCAAAGGTCAGCGACTATGTTATTTCATATTGCATGAGCCGTAAGCTTGGCGAAAAGTATATCCCTGAGCCTATAAACGATAAGCTTGAAGAAGATTGCCGCAAACAGCTTTTTGAGAGGCTTGGTGTGTAAAAATGTTTTCACTGTTCAAAAAGAAGCAGACTCAGAGCGAGCCGCCTCTGAAAAAGAAAATAAAGGATATGAAGTGCAGAAAAATAAACTACGTTGACGAGGGCTTTGATACCCTCGCATCGGAAATGTCTGCCGGCCCGAAAGCTATTCTCAGGCTCAAGCCTGTGAACTATTATGCCATAAAAAATAAATATATCATGGGAAAAGTTTATACGTCTGAGGATCATCAGGAGAATTATGTGCAGTTTTTCAGATACGAGTATGACCACGAGTGCGGAAAAACTGATATCTACCCCCTAAGTGCAGAGCTTATGTCAAAGGCTCTTGCAAAGGTGGGCATAATAATAGACCTGAAAGCCCTTGCCAAAGACCAGTGAGGAAACGAAAATGGCTTCAAAACTTGACGAATTTGATATGAAAGCCCCTGTGGCTGACCTGCTTTATCCCTCTGTGGAAAAGCACAACGCAATGAAAAAAAGAGCTGCCGCCCTTGAAAAGCTCCCCAGAGCCTTTGTTGACAATCTGGAGCTTGAAAAGGTGGCTGATATCATCACGCCCCATTACCAGTATCGTGTAATGAGGCTTTTTTGTGAGGTTTGCGACGATGAGGAGGTAATAAACTACCGCCTTGATATCCTTGATGATTTCATAAGGCTTCCGTCATTGTCTGCCACCATACGCAAGGTGATAAACGTCATGGTGGAAAATGACAGAAAGAACATCTATAATCTTACTACTCCCGACAGCTTTTCACAGCTTGATGATGCCATAAGCGGCTTTGACGCTTACATACAGTGCATGGAGATAATGCACGATTTTTATGGAAAAATGAAAGATAAGATACGCTCAGAGGGCGTAAAAAAGCTTTTTGCGTTCTTTGAGGAGCATTACGGTGACAAGCATTATATATCCCTGAAGGGTGAGATAGAGAAGCTTAAAAAGGCACTCTATGACCGCATACGAAGCGTTACAGTCGCCATAAACCTCGATGAAAGGCTAGTTCCTATTTCAGCAGGCATCATAGAGCTTTCAAAAGAGCGTTACGATATAAAACCGTCCCTTGTTGACAGGATACTTTACCATGGGGCAAAGTTCAACGATAAGGCTGTTGTGAAAAATCTCAGAAAAAAGTATAATGACAGCGAGGTGTCTGACGATAAGCTTATCAACACTGTGGATAAGGCCCTTTTTGACGAGCTTAGCGATCTTACTGATACTTTTGTGAAAATGATAGACAAGGTGCTTGCTGAGTATCAGAAAGCAGGCATTGCCGATATGCGCTATATAGACTATCAGCTTGAATACTACATGGGGGCAGTGGCTGTGATAGAAGCCTGCGAAGATCAGGGGCTTAAAATGTGCCGTCCGAAAATTCTTCCTGCAGGTGAGAGAAAAGCCGTCATAAAGGATATCTTTGACCCCGTTTATTTCCGTGAAGCCAGAATATATAATCTTGACCATAAGGAGAAAAAATCCGTTGTCACAAACGATATCACCATGGGAGGTGACAGCGAGGGATTTTATGTGCTTACGGGCGCAAACAATGGCGGAAAGACCACATTTCTCCGTGCGGTTGGTCTGTGTCAGATAATGGCGCAGACAGGGCTTTATGTGCCTGCTTCATACTGTGAGATTTCCCTTGTGGACTATATCTACACTCAGTTTCCGCAAGAGGAAAAAACAGGTATCGACACAAGCCGTTTCACCACAGAGATAAAAGAGTTCCGTGAAATAAGCGACACTATCACAGCAAACAGCCTGCTCCTTATGAATGAGTCTATCCAAAGCACAACCCCAAGGGAGTGCGTTGAGGTCGCCTGCGAGCTTTTGAGGATATTCTGCAAAATGGGCGTAAGAGGAGTTTTTGCAACACATCTTGTGGATATTGCATACAAGACCGTGGAGCTTAATAAAGACAGCACGCTCAGAACAAAGCTTGCAAGCATTGTCGCCGACGCAGATGATGAAACAGGAGAGCGAAAGTATAAGATAGTCCGTGGAATGCCCCGTGACAATAGCTTCGCTCAGACTATCCTTAAACAATACGGCATAGATATGGAAACGATAGAAAAGCGTATAAGAGAGAATAAAGCCTGATTATTACAAAATTGTAACCATACTTGAAAATTTCTTTGATGTGTGATATACTGAAACATACAACTATGAAGACAGGAGATAAAACCATGAAAAAGATACATAGAACATTGAGCCTTTTTACAGTCGCTGCAATGTGCACCGCACTTCTCTGCTCATGCGGAGAGGTGCCTGACAGTTCACAGACCGACAGCAGCTCAAAGGCAGCCACAACTACAACAGCCGACACAACGGCTGATACAACCACCACAGGGGAGGCGAGCAGTACAGCTTCTGCCACTTCTGCACCTGACAGCAGTGTTTCAGACAGTTCATCAGCGGTAACGGACGATACAAAGACGAACGGTATCACACCTGCTATGTGGAAAGTGACTTCACCTGAGGGCAACACAATGGTGATGCTCGGCTCTTTCCATGCACTGAAAGACGAGTGCTATCCGCTCCCTGAGGCAGTAACAAATGCGTACAACAATGCTGATATACTTGCGGTGGAGTGCGATATAACCTCCACAAGCGAGGACGGCGAGTATATGAAAAATCTTATGAAGCAAATGCTTTATAATGATAACACAAAGCTCAGCCAGCATATTTCCGAGGAAGCATATTCAGCATTGCAAACATATCTCGGCTATTGGGGCATGGATATCTCCGCCCTGGAGGTCTACAGACCATGGGCTGTTTCAAGCACTCTTGATACCCTGCTTATTCAGGATTCAGACTTTGACACGGAAAAGGGTCTTGATAACTTCCTTCTTACCACTGCCCACGCAGACGGCAAGGAGATATACGAGGTAGAGTCGGTGGATTTCCAGTTGAATATGCTCATAAACTTCTCTGACGATATCTATGACCTTATGTTCAGAAGCTACGAGGGCGAAACCAAGGAGAGCCAGAAGCAGGCTCTTGAAGACCTCTATACCGCATGGAAGTCGGGGGATATCGAAACCTTCCTTGAGGAAGATAACGAGGAGGAGCTTGCAGGCTATACCGAGGAGGACAAAAAGATCGCCGAGGATTATAATAACCAAATGCTCTATGACAGAAACAAGAACATGGCAAAAGCTGCCGAGGATCTTATGTCTCAGGGCAAGAACGTGTTCTATGTTGTTGGTGCGGCACACTATGCAGGCGAGGGAGGAATAATCGACCTGCTTGAAAAAGACGGCTACACAGCCGAGCGTGTGCAGTATTGATGGATTTATAGATTTGTATAGGGGAAAGGGGTAAAAAATAAATGCCACATTCATCAGGGGGAGGCTCTCACAGTGGAGGGTCACACAGCGGTTCAGGCTTTTCCAGCTCTTCATCAAGCTCGGGAGGGTCGAGTGCTAAACACATAAAGCACACAAGCTTTCCTGGGGCAAGAAGATACGTATACTATGAGAACTATCGTCCTGTCTATGTCTATGCTGACTATGATATTCGCAAGGGGACCGCTTCAGGTAAGGTTTTCAGTATACTCGGCAGTGCTGTCAGCCTGCTCTTTGGTATCATGCTTCTTGCCATGTGCTATGATAAGCCACAAAAAATGGATACAAGTCCTTCTTATAGCTGTGAGATAGTGGACTGTGCAGGGGTAATTGACGATGCCGATATGGTGCAAAGCGCAATAGATGATTTCTATGACGAAACGGGTATACCTGTTGAGGTAATGACAGTGAACAACGAGGATTGGCAGGGAAGCTATTCAAAGCTAGAGGACTTTGCCTATGATATGTATGTGACGGAATTTGACGACGAGGAGCATTGGCTCGTGGTCTATTCTGAGCCTGCATCTCCCGACCCTGATTTTAACGATTGGTACTGGGAGGGTATGCAGGGCGATGATACCGACAATATCATAACTGTAGATGTAGCAGACGATTTCAAAGATCTTATGCAGAAATATCTTACCGCTAACAGCCGTTATGATGTCGGCTCTGCTATAGCGGCGGCTTTTGATGAAACTACGCCAATCGTTATGGACGGTCATGTAGAGTGGCTGTTCGTGATATGGGGACTTCTCATGTCAGGTATCGGGGCTTATGAGATATATCAGACGCTTATCACGAATAAAAAGGCTTACCGAAGCGCAGTGAAATGTGCAAATGATGCAAAAGAGGACACCTGCGAATACTGCGGAAATGTCTATGTTATCGGCACTTGTCATGAGTGCCCACACTGCGGAGCACCGCTCAGACCACATAACGTGGAAACAGAACAGTCTGTCGCAGATGCTGCAAAAAAATAAGAAAGGGGGAAATAATAAATGCCACATTCATCGGGAGGAGGCTCTCACGGAGGAGGATCACACGGAGGATCGCATCACAGCAGCCATTCGCATGGAGGCTCAGGAAGAAGCTCACGCCACGTAAGAAGCACCTACTTTCCGGGAGCAAGAAGATTTGTATATTATAATCATCACAGACCTGTCTATGTCTATGCAGATTATGACATAACCGAAAAAAGAAGTCCTTTGAGATTTCTTATGCTGCTTTTCTATTTGCCGTTTATTTTATTCACATTTTCTATGTTTGCCGAGGCTTATCATCATCCTCATAAGCTTCCCCAGAACTATGATTATAAAATAGTTGTGGAGGATAAAGCAAACGTCCTTGGCAACACCGCAGAGCTTAGAAACTCGCTGGTGGCATTTTATAACCGCACCGGTATCTCACCTGCGGTCATAACAGTGGAAAATTCAGATTGGCAGGGAGTTTATTCAGATCTTGAAAATTATGCCTATGATCTGTATGTGAACCACTTTGCGGACGAGAGCCATTGGCTCATAGTTTACTCTACCCCTGACGGCTATTCTTCCTCTGACGGCTATGAGGATTGGTATTGGGAGGGTATGCAGGGCAATGATACAGATGATGTTCTGACAGAATCAGTAACGAACAGCTTCAATGACGAGCTGCAGAAAAATCTTACAGCGAGAACACGCTATACAGTGTCCTCGGCTATCAGCACATCATTTGACGACCTGACGCCTACCGTAATGAAGAGTAAAGTAAATTGGACTATGCTATTTACTTCGATCGCCATTCTGGCATTTGTGTGTCTGCACGCCTGCCTTATGATAGGCATAAATCCAAAGGCGAGAAAATATGCCAAAGCAAAGCCATGTTCTGACGCAGCTCAGGAAAAAGCCTGCGAATATTGCGGCTATACCTATGTCGTAGACACCTGTACAGAATGTCCTCATTGCGGAGCGCCTATCCCACCAGAGGATCAGCCTGGGGCAAGATTTACTTGATAAAAAAATCACCGCCTGAGAAGCTATTTCTCTCAGGCGGTTTTGTTTGTCATTTTTAGCCGTACATTTCAGTCTGCTCAGCGTAGCTGTAGATTATCTCGGAGTCAGGGTCAATGGCAACTCCCTTTGCGTGGAAAAGCTCTGTTATGGTAACGAACTCGTAGCCCTGTTCTTTGAGGGCAGGGATTATCTTATCAAGGGCTTCAACTGTCTGAACATTTCCGTTCATATCGTGAAGCAGGATAATTCCCCCGTCCTTAGCCTGCGCAAGCACCTTTTCAACACGCTCCTCAACGCCTATGGCATTGTTATAGTCCTCTGCACCGTATCCGCATATAAACGGCATATCTATAACGTTAAACATTGTCTGGTTCACCGCAATATATGGCGGACGGAAAAACTGTGGACGTTCGCCAACAGCCTCTTCCACCTTGTCAGAGGTAAAGTTTATCTCGGCCTTTATTTCCTCTGCGGCCATGTTTGTCATGTCAGGGTGGCTCTGAGAGTGGTTTTCAATGTCACAGCCCATGTTGTAAGCACGCTTCATGACCTCTGCGCTCTCGTCTGTGATGTTGTTTCCGATAACGAAAAACGAAGCCACAATGCCGTGTTCTTCAAGCTTGTCAAGCACAAGGGGAGTTGTGTCAGTGTTAGGGCCGTCATCAAAAGTGAGGGCTATCACTTTTCCGTAGTCAGATTTGTCACGAAGCTGTCTGCGCTTATTCTGTGAACTGCTGTCCTCAGCCTTTGAGCTTTCTTTTTCCAGACTGCTGTTTTCACCAGTCCCACAGCCCACTCCCATAGCAAGGCTGAATGCCACCGCACCCATAAGAATAGTTTTAAGCACCTTTTTCATAAGATTTTCTCCTTTGTTTTTATTATCTATATGATAGCATATTCCCCCATGATTTTCAATAGAATTTGATGATAAAGCAACAAAAAACGAGCGGTCAAAAACCGCCCGTCAAATGTCTTTTATTTTTCAGAATGTTTCTTGCCCTTGAAGAATTTTCTGTATATTGCCACTGTTATAACAGCATATATCGTTCCTGTTAGAACGCCTGCGATAACGTCGAATGGATAGTGTACACCAACATACAGCCGTGAGAACGCAATGAGTGTTGCCACTATAAGTGCAGGCACGCCATATTTTTTCGGCATCTCCATGAACATTACCACCGCCACTGCAAAGGAAGCTCCCGAATGTCCAGACGGGAACGAGTAGTCCGATTGTGCCCCTATTATCCTGTTAAGCCCCTCGACCACCTCGTAAGGTCTTGTTCTGGCAATAATGTTTTTGAGAATGATGTTGTTTATAAGAAAAGTCACCGCAAGGGAGCATGAGCACACGATGCCTGTTGTTCTAGTCTTTTTCAGTATGAGAAGTAAAACGCATATGCCTATCCATAACGCACCTCCGTTTGCAAGATATGTTATGAACTTCATTATGGGGTCGAGCCACCCTGCACGCAGGTTGTCCTGTATCCATAACAGTATGTCGCCGTCTATTTTAAGTAAGGTGTCTAACATTTATCCTCCTGCCATTTATGTAAATCTATCCCTTGAATATATTTACATCAAAACTGACAAGCCCGTCAAAAAACGAGCCTGTCCTTTGTGTATTAATGCTTTAGTTCATATTTTCGCAAATTAATATTATGATAAGTTCATTTTCGTGTATAAAAAGCTTAAAATCATGTGTCATACCCTTAACAAATTCAATTTGCATAGAAATTTGATTTCCAATTACAGCTTAACCGGCTCTATCTTCCAGATGTTTTCTGCATAGTCCTTGATAGTTCTGTCAGAAGAGAACTTTCCTGCATTTGCAATGTTCAGCCAGCACTTCTTAGCGAATGCAAGCTTGTCTTTGTAGTCTGCGTTGACCTTGAGCTTTGCCTGAACATAGCTTTCAAGGTCGCCAAGAACATAGTAGTGGTCAGGAACGTGCCAGCTTGCACCGTCAGTGAGCGCCTTGTAAAGCTCCTTGAAGCTGCCCTCCTCGTTGGACGGAACGCCGCCGTCTGAAAGACTGCCGTCAATAAGCTTGTCAAGAACACGCTTTATCTTGTCGTTTGAGAAAAGTATCTCCCTAGGGTCATACTTTGGCATTATCTCAGCCAGCTCCTCTACTCTTGCGCCGAAGATGTAGTTGTTCTCCTCGCCTGCCTCCTGAACTATCTCAACGTTAGCTCCGTCATAAGTTCCCAGTGTGACAGCACCGTTGAGCATAAGCTTCATGTTGCCTGTGCCGCTCGCCTCAGTGCCTGCCGTAGATATCTGCTCGGAAACATCAGCCGCAGTAACAAGCTTTTCCGCATAGGAAACGTTGTAGTTCTGTACGAAAACCACCTTGATAAGATCCTTTGTGTCAGGGTCAGCGTTTACAAGCTTGCTTATCTCGCCAATAAGCTTGATGATAGCCTTTGCTCTGCGATATCCCGGTGCAGACTTAGCACCAAAAATAAATGTTGTCGGTGTGAAGTCCTTTATAGAGCCGTCCTTGATGCCATAGTAAATGTAAAGTATAGACAAAGCGTTAAGGAACTGCCTCTTGTATTCGTGCAGACGCTTGATCTGAATGTCAAAAATAGTGTTCGGGTCGATGTCAACACCGTCATGCTCCTTTACAAAAGCGGCAAGGCGGTTCTTCTGAGCCTCCTTAACAGCCATGAACTCGTTAAGAACAGCTTCATCATCAGCATATTTTTCAAGCTTTTTAAGCTCGTCCAAGTCCTTCACCCAATCTGCATTGCCAAGAAGCTTTGTGATAAGTGCGGAAAGCTCAGGGTTGCAAAGTGCAAGCCAACGTCTTTGTGTGATACCATTGGTCTTGTTCTGAAATCTCTCAGGATAAAGCTCATACCAATCCTTAAGAGCGTCCTTTTTCAGTATCTCAGTGTGGATAGCCGCAACGCCGTTTATATAGCTTGAAACATAGATAGCCATAAACGCCATTTTCACCATGCCGTCGCCAACAGGAGAAAGCTTAGAGATATACTCTCTGTCCTTTTTGAGAGCGTACATATCCTTTATAAAACGCTCGTTTATCATAAGGATATATGTGTAGACCTCAGGCACTACCTTTTCCACAAGTCTGCAATCCCACTTTTCAAGAGCCTCAGCCATGATAGTGTGGTTTGTGTAGTTAAAGACCTTGTGGGCGATCTCAAAAGCCTTGTCAAAGTCATAGCTATGCTCAGCACAAAGCTGTCTTATAAGCTCAGGCACAGCGATAACAGGGTGAGTATCGTTAAGCTGGATAGTAATATAGTCGCCAAGGTTGTCAAGAGTGCCGAACTTAGCCAAATGCTTTTTGAGAATATCCGTCACAGAAGCGGAGGAGAAGAAATATTCCTGTTTAAGTCTGAGTATCTTGCCCTCTTCACAGTTATCGTTAGGGTAAAGCACCTTTGAGATGTTCTCAGCGTCATTTTTAGCCTTTACAGCACCATCATAGTTACCGCAGTCAAACTGAGCGAAGTCGAAATCCTCCACGCTCTCAGCCTGCCAAAGTCTGAGTGTGCCAACGTTCTTAGTGCCAAAGCCGATAACAGGCATATCATAAGGCACAGCATAAACAGTCTGGTCGCCATATTTAACGACTACCTTGTCATTTTCGCATCTCTTAGACCAAGGGTCGCCGTACTTAGTCCAGTTGTCAGCCTCTTCCTTTTGGAAACCGTCAACTATCTTCTGCTTGAAAAGACCATACTTGTATCTTATTCCGTAGCCGTCCAAAGGCAGGTCATGAGCGGCGGCGGAATCGAGGAAGCAAGCGGCAAGTCTGCCAAGACCACCGTTGCCGAGGGCAGCGTCCTCTATTTCTTCAAGGTCATTAAGACTTCTGCCGTGAGCCTTCAAAAGCTCGTCCACCTCGTCAGTGATACCAAGGCAAAGGAGATTGTTATAAACGGCTCTGCCCATAAGGAACTCCATAGAGAGATAGCAGGCTCTGCGGCTGTCAAGGTGAGCCTTTCTGCTGTTCTCCCAATCGCTGTCAATAAGCTCCATAACAGTAGCCGACAGGCTTTCGTGGAGCTGCCAAGGCAGAGCTTTTTCAACGCTCGTGCCAAACTTCTTTTTCAGGTCTTTACTAAGTTCGCTGTAAAACAGTTCTTTGTTCATTGGTTTTTTTATCCTTTCTGGTGTTTTATGTATTCTATTGTATTTTGTACTTTGTGATTATCCGCACAACGTATGGTAGGGGCGAACATCGTTTGCCCGTCGAAGAAACAAACCCACGGCAACAACATTATGGGATAGAACTAAAACCTACCCTATCACACCTGTAGGGGACGACGCCCTCGGCGTCACGCATCCCTCGATGGTTCGACTGCGATCTCATTTGTGTTATCTGCACAATGTTGCTTTGCGCAAATTCTGGAAAATTCAAACCTTGTCACTTCGAGTGGGACATCGCATTTCTGTGAAACAGAAATTGAGCCGTTTCCCTACAATGTTTTGGTCAACTTTCTTCTGACGCAAAATCGCTGTCGCTCTTTGCGGATCTACGTTGCGCTAAGGGATAGAAAAGCGGTGCAGATTTAATTCTCCGATATTACTTTTATCTGATATCAAACTTTCATGTGCTTTTTGGTTTTATTCTGCACCGCTTAGTAGGCTTACGCCTATTGAGGCTCTGCCTCAAACTCCGCTAGGGACTCTGTCCCTAGACCCTGCAATGGGTTTCACCCCTTGACCCTGACCAGGGGCGTGCCCCTGGACCTTTTGCTCGCTACGCTCGGTGCTTGTGCACAACTCTGATAAGCTATGCACATTCCTCACTCCTCATTCCTCATTTATCCCTGCTCTATCTGCCATACACCGCTGTTATCTTCGCCAATCTCTCCGCCAAAGTATCATCAAGCTTATCAAAGCTTTCCAATCTCCACTTCCAATTTGCTCCCACTGTTGACGGTGTATTCATTCTGGCTTTATCGTCAAGGCAAAGTATATCCTGCATTTGTGCGATAGCTGTATCACACACGCTGGACCAACAAAGTCTTACCATTGCCCAAGGCACGAACTCGTCTTTTGTAACTCCAAGATAGTCCTTGCAGTAGCTTCTGGTCTTTTCGTCACAGCTCTTTATCCAGCCAAGTATGGTTTCGTTATCGTGCGTACCTGTATAGCAAATGCTGTTGGTGGTCTTAAAATTGTGGGGCAGATAGCCGTTTGTATTATCAGAATCAAAGCCGAACTCCAGCACCTTCATGCCAGGATATCCGCTTGCGTTGAGCATTTTTACAACGTGCTTTGTAAGAAAGCCCAAGTCCTCTGCGATTATCTTCACGTCCCCAAGCTGTTTTCTCACTTCTTTGAAAAGCCTCATGTCAGGACCTTTTCTCCACTTGCCCTTTTTGGCGTTCTTTGCACCGTATGGTATGCAGTAATAGCTTTCAAAGCCCCTGAAATGGTCTATTCTCACCACATCATAGGTGTCAGAAGCCGCCTTTATACGCTCTACCCACCAGCGGAATTTATCTCTTGCTATGTATTCCCAGTTGTAAAGAGGGTTGCCCCAAAGCTGACCGTCTGCCGTGAATGCGTCAGGTGGACATCCTGCCACCTCAACAGGCTTTTTCTCCTTGTCAAGGCTGAAATACTGCGGTGTACTCCACACCTCAACACTGTCATATGCCACATATATGGGGATATCGCCTATTATCTCGATGCCCTTTTCGTTGGCATAAGCTTTTAACTTTTTCCACTGCTGGAAGTATTTATACTGCACAAAGCACCAGAAGTCTATATCATTTGCATATTCTTTTCTAGCACTTTTTATCGCCTTAGGCTTGTACATTTTCAGCGGTTCGTCCCATTCATACCAAGCCTTGCCCTTGTTGGCAAATTTCAGTGACATAAACAAAGCGTAATCGTATATCCAGTCTTTGTTTTCCACCACGAATTTTGAGTATGCCTTTTCAGGCTTCTTGCGAAAACGCTTGTGTGCCGTCCTAAGCACCTTGAAAATGACCTCGTATATCTTGCCGTAGTCAACAGACCCTTTGTCATCGCCCCACTCAATATCCTTGTATTCCGCAGGTTTCAGATAACCCTCTTTTTCCAGAGCTTCAAGGTCTATAAAGTATGGATTTCCTGCGTGAACAGAAAAGCTCTGATATGGCGAATCACCATAGCTTGTAGGAGATATAGGCAGTATCTGCCAACATTTCTGATGAGCCTTTTCAAGAAAATCCACAAAAGCATAAGCCTCCTTGCCAAGCTTTCCGATACCATAATCGTTAGGCAGAGAGGATATGTGCATTAAAATACCCGATCTACGCATAAAATGCTCCTTTCATGTCAAAACCGCACCCATGTGAAAAATTCAGTGCAGTCACATATAATACATCATTATGATTATACTACTTTTCGGCCATTTTTGCAATAGAAAAACCGCCATATATTTCATTTTAGAAATATTTTCTCTAAACAGAAAAATCCCGAGGACGCAAACCCTCGGGATGATCTTTTAGTCATGTGTTATCATCATAAGCACCGCAAAGTAGTGGAAAACACTTCCCGCAATGGTGAACAAATGCCATATTGAGTGAAAATATTTCTTGTTCTTTTTAACATAGAAAATAACGCCCACAGTGTAGAAAAGTCCGCCTATAAGAATAAACCACAAGGACAGAGGATAAACCTTTTCTATCATAGGCTTGACAGCGATTATAACTACCCAGCCCATTGCGATATAGCATACAACAGAAGGCTTGCGGAACTTTTCAAGGTCAATGGAGTTCAGCACAATGCCAAGAATAGCCGCACCCCAAACGATTCCGAAAAGAACCCAGCCAAATGCACCTCTCAAAGGCACAAGGGTGATAGGGGTGTAGGTGCCTGCGATGAGAAAGAAAATGGTGTTGTGATCCATTATCCTGAAAAACTTTTTGGCTTTTGGATTGGTGATAGCGTGATAAAGGGTTGACATGGTGTAAAGTATGATAAGAGAAGCTCCGAAAATAGCGGAGCTTACAACGCCCCAAGCGTTGGAGTAAATGGCAGCGAGAACGATAAGGACGGCAGTGCCGGCAATGGATAGCAGGCCGCCTGCACCATGTGAAACGGAGTTGAAGATCTCCTCGCCGAGGGTATATCTTTTGGTTAGATCCTGAGATTGGATCTCAACAGATTTTGACATAGTATCATTTCCTTTCCGATAGGACCGAGAATTTGCATATAAGTTTTATTACTATAGTATAGTAACATTTTTTTAGACACTTGTCAAGTTTAAGTACAGGTGTAAAAAGTGAGGAGTGAGGAATGAGGAATTAGGAATGAGGAATGAGGAATTAGGAATGGGCAAAGCTGACCAGAGTTGTGCCCCAACACGGAGCGTAGCGAGAGATAAAACGCAGGCTCAAGCCCGGCGTTAGAGGGCTTGTGGGTTCTTAGGGCAAAGCCCTAAGCGGAGTATGAGGCAGAGCCTCATTCGGCGTAAGCCGACAAGGTGCAGATTAAAGTAAAGAAAGCACGCAAAAGAGGTGCTTTATATGAAAGTTGTATCGGAGCACAAAAACCTGCACCGCCTCCCCTCTCCCCAAGCAAATGTAAATCCGCAAAGAGCGAAGCGAGTTTGCGGCACAGCAAACTCGCCCGAATAATCCGTAGGGGCGAACATCGTTCGCCCGCATGGTATGCAACCAGTACCATGTAAACAAAATACCCCCAATAACTTAAATCAAAAAAATTTTCAAAACCCCCCTTGACAAAGCATGAATATATGATATAATAAACATATGAACAGTTATTCATATGATGAATTGAAATGACCCATATCGAATATACTAAAACAATAATAAGAAAAGGAGAGCGAAAATAAATGAGCGAGAATACAGTAAAGCATGAGCATAAACAGTGCGGAGGAAAGAATATAGAGAAAATGGAGGAAATAGGGAAAACAATGCCCGTTGAGGAGGAGATATATGACGTGGCAGAGCTTTTCAAAGTCCTCGGCGACCAAACAAGAGTGAAAATACTCTTTACCCTTATAAAGGACGAAATGTGCGTGTGCGATATCGCAGAACTGTTGGAAATGTCACAGTCAGCTATCTCGCATCAGCTCAGAGTGCTTAAGCAGGCTAGACTTGTGAAGTATAGACGTGAGGGAAAAACAGTCTATTATTCAGTTTCCGATGAACACGTCGCTGTCATACTCAATATGGGTATCGAGCATATCAGCGAGTAAAGAAAGTGATCTGTTTTTTGTAGTATAGGAGAATGTGAAATGAGTAAAATGACTTTGCTTCTTAAGGAACTCGATTGTCCCCATTGTGCAGAAAAGATCGAGAAACGTGTGGGCGAGCTTTCAGGCGTTAAAAGCTCTAACCTTGACTTTATCAATAAAAAGCTCACAGTTGATTTTGACAGCGATAAAAACGCCCTCTTTACCCAGATAGAAAACGTCGTCCATAAGCTTGAACCTGACGTTAGCGTGAAAGAGCTTGGCGATTGCGCTGAGAAAACTCTCTATCTGAAGCTGGAGGATCTCGATTGCCCTAACTGCGGTGAAAAGATAGCAAACCGTGTGGGTGAGCTTGCAGGCGTTATTTCATCAAACGTCGATTTTATCAGCAAAAAACTTACTGTCAAAACAGACGGTTCTAATCCTGACCTGCGTATCATGATAGAAGATACCGTCCATCAGCTTGAGCCTGACGTTACTGTTAAGGATTATGGTGCTCAGACAGCAGAGGAAGAGCCTGTGAATGACCATAAGGGCGAGATAGTCAAGCTTTCTGTGGCTATCGTGTTCTTTATCGCATCAATGCTCTTGGATAAGCTTGGAAGCGGTACTGTATGTGAGTATCTCAGTGCAGGCCTTGCAATAGTTGCTTACCTTATCGCAGGTCTTGACGTTGTTATCGCCGCTGTAAGAAACCTTGTTAAAGGCGAGGCTTTTGACGAATCTCTGCTCATGACTATCGCAACAGTTGGCGCATTTGCACTTAAAGACTTCCGTGAGGGTGCAGCCGTTATGCTGTTCTTCCAGGTGGGTGAGCTTTTCCAGACTATCGCAGTAGAGAAGTCAAGAAAATCTATCACAAAGCTTATGGAGCTTAAGCCTGAGTCTGTAACAGTTGTAAGAAACGGCAAAACATACGAGCTTCCTCCTGAGGATATCCTCAAGGACGAGATAATTGCCGTAAAAACAGGCGAGAGAATACCTCTTGACGGTATCGTAACAGAAGGAGAATCAGAGCTTGATACATCAGCACTTACCGGTGAGTTTCTTCCGGTCGAGGTCAAAGCAGGTGACAGCGTCCTCAGTGGCTCAACAAACCTGAGAGGACTTCTCAAAGTTCGGGTCACAAATACCTTCCACGAGTCTGCGGTGTCGAAAATTCTCGATATGGTGCAAAACTCCAGCGAAAGAAAAGCCAAGACCGAAAAGTTCATCACACGTTTTGCAAGAGTTTATACCCCTGCGGTAGTAATTGCTGCACTTGCACTCGTGTTTATACCAAGCTTCATTCTGGGCTTTGACCAGTTCTCAAAATGGCTCTATAGAGGACTTCTGTTCCTTGTAATATCCTGCCCATGCGCACTTGTTATCTCAGTGCCTCTCTCGTTCTTCGCAGGAATAGGCGGAGCTTCTAAAAAGGGAATACTTATAAAGGGCGCAAAAAATCTCGAAACAATGGCTAAGTGCAAAACTCTCGCAGTTGATAAAACAGGTACGCTCACAAAGGGCAAGTTCACTGTCCTCAGCGTAAACCCACAGGGCGTTTCACAGGATATCCTCCTTGAAGCCGCCGCATATGCAGAAAGTATGTCAACTCACCCTATCGGTATCTCCATAGTGCAGAGATACGGCAAGGAAATAGACGGTGCAAGACTTTCTGATGTTGAAGAGATAGCAGGAAACGGTGTAAGAGCAAAGCTTGACGGCAAGGAGATACTTTGTGGAAAGAAAGCGCTTCTTGAAACAAACGCCATTGCCGCACAAAGCTCAGAAGACTCCGCAACGGCAGTTTACGTTGCCCTTGACGGCAAGTTCATAGGCGAGATACTCTTAGGTGACGAGATAAAAGAAACCTCTGCCACAGCCGTTTCAAGACTTAGAGAGCTTGGCGTTGAAACTGTCCTCCTCACAGGGGATAAGAAAGATACCGCCGAAAAGGTGGCAAAGAAAGTGGGCATAAAAACATTCTTCAGTGAGCTTCTCCCTGAAAACAAGGTTGAAAAGGTCGAACAGCTTATAAAAGACCCCGACCGCAGACTTGTTGCATTCGCAGGGGACGGAATAAATGACGCACCTGTTATCGCAAGAGCAGATATCGGTATCGCAATGGGTGGCTTAGGCTCAGATATCGCCATTGAAGCCGCAGACGTTGTGCTTATGAATGACGATCCGTCAAGCATAGCAGACGCAGTAAAGATATCCCGAAAGACTATGACAATAGTAAGAGAGAATATAATTTTTGCCCTTGGAGTAAAAGCCCTTGTGCTTATATTCGGTGCATTGGGACTTGCAGGAATGTGGCTTGCGGTTTTCGCAGACGTTGGCGTAGCCGTAATAGCTATCCTCAACGCCCTAAGAAGCAGCAGAATAAAATAAAACTATGTTTAGACCTGCAAATGCGCATAAATACGGCATTTGCTTGTAGGGGCGAACAGTGTTCGCCCGCTTATCCACAACAACGTAAAAATAACAAGGCGGAGGCTGGAAAAAGCTCCGCCTTTTTTTCTGTCATTGACAATAAGCCTGATATGTACTATAATATTGGTATTGTAAAAATGAACGGAGGTGCAGTCAGGTGGCTAATAAAGACAGACAACAAAACTACACAAACGATAATAAGCCTCAGGACTACTATGAACAGGAATATCAGCGACAGCTTGACGAGTTCAACCGCATAAGCGGTGCGGGCGGACAGCGTGTTCAGCAAATAGACGAGGGCGTGAACGACTTTGACGATTACTATGACGCTGGCTACCCTGATGATAATACACAGGGTACAGCTCAGCCATACGGGCAGGAAAGCCGTTCATCATCAGATCACGCAGGCTCATACAGAGAAAGCACTCCAAGACGGCAGACACAGAGCAGACAAACGTCACGTCCACAGAACAGACAGAGCAAGCAGAGAGGTTCAGGCAAGTCAGCAAAAAGCAACAAGACCTCAGCCCAAAGACGAAATAATGACCTGCAATTTGGCAAAAACAATAAAAGCCGTAACGGTCAGACGAACAAAAAAGGTAAAAACAAAGTGGAAAATAAAAAAAGACACCCTATAAAAACCTTTTTCAAGGTGCTTATCATCATACTTTTGGTGGTTTTCATATTGGCGAACGTGCTTATATGGCGATACATAGGCATGGTGAACAAGGTGGAAAGAGGTCAGCGAATGAACACAGATGCTTCCATGAACAGCTCTGATGTACGAAATATCCTGCTTATAGGCTCTGATACAAGAAACGCTGACGAGCGTGGCAGAACAGACTCTATGATACTTCTCTCCATTAACAGCACTACAAAAGAGATAACAATGACCTCTTTCATGCGTGATATGTATGTGAATATCAAGGGCATTGACGCTGACGGAAATGATATAGACACATGGTCAAAGCTCAATGCAGCGTATGTTTACGGCGGTGCAGAGCTTCTTATGGATACCATAGAGTATAATTTTGATATTGCCGTTGACGATTATGTTTATATCGACTTTCTGTCATTCGTTGATATCGTTGACGCAGTTGGCGGTATCGATCTTGACATTTCCGACGAAGAGGCCGAGGGCATGAAGCCTCCAATGGCAGAGCAAAACAAGCTTCTTGGCAATAAAAAGGGTACAGACTATCTTGATAAGGGCGGAAAGAAGCTCCATGTAAACGGCAATCAGGCACTTGCCTATGCAAGACTTAGATATGTTGGCAACGCAGATTTCCAGCGAACAGAACGCCAGAGAACAGTTATCACAAAGATAATCGAAAAGGCGAAAGGCTCAGATCCGCTGACTATAGACAAGTTCGCAAAAGCATCAATGTCACATCTTACAACCAATATGTCCCAGACACAGCTTTTTGCTCTTACCTATAAGGCGATATTCTCCATGAATTACGAGATAAAGTCCATGAGAATACCTGATGATGATTCCTATTCATATGGCACATCATCTGACGGTCAATCAATTCTCGAAGTGGATTTTGAAGCCTGCAAAGCACTTCTCAAGAAAGAGATATATAACCAGTAAAAATAAAAGCTCTGCTTCGGCAGGGCTTTTTATGTGCAAAAATATAGGTGCGCCGTCCCCTGCATGGTTTGTGCGTTTTTAATATAATTTTTTGTTATACAAAAAAGCCCCGCTAATGCAGGGCTTTCTATATTTGTATTATTGTTCAGGTGTCGGCTCAGGCTCAGGCTCAGGAGCAGGCGGATCAGTTTCCGTAACAGGCTCCGTTACTGTTTCTGTAGCAGTTTCCGTGTTCGTTGACACCTCAGTGGTTTCACTTGGCTGTGTCAAAGATGGAGTAGTTTCAGTTGCTTTTTTCGTTTCTGTTGAAGCCGAAGTTGTTGTGGTGGTCTTTGAAGTTGTGGTCGTGGTGATGTAGCTTGTGGTGGTCGTAGTTGTGGTGGTCTCTTCCTCTGATGAGTCCTCCTCCACAGGTGCGTCACCGAATGCTATAACGCCCCATTTTCCAGACTTCATTACCCATGCCTTGCCGTTGTGAGCAGGTCTTGCCTGATCGAACTCGCCTGGCTTTACGATACAGTTGCCGTCTATGTCATAATAACCATATGATGAATCTATGGATACCGGCAGATAATCGTCAGTGAAAAGATAAGGATGAACAGCCATCTCGTCATCTATCACCCTTCCGCAATAGGCACTCATGTCACCGTCGCACTTAAAGTCGATTATAGTTTTGCCGTCAGAACCAACATATCCCCACTTGCCTTCGTCGTTCTCAAAGGCGATGCAGGTAAGTCCTGCGCCTTTGTATGCAGGGGCATAGAAATCAGTGTACTGCATATCAAGTATAAGCTTGTCCTTTTTAGCAAGCCCGTAAAGCGGTTCGCTCACAGGAGAAATGTCATAAAAACCATTGTCAGACTTTTTCACGTCAGCTTCACATACCACAACAGCCTTTTTGCCGGTGTATTCTTCGCCCTGTTCTTCGTCAGCGTCCTTTACATAGATCTTTTCTTCATTGCTGTTCCAGTAATATTTCGGTGAGCTGTCATGATGTTCCGCCGCATAGTATACTACCTGATTTGAGCTGTCGATACTGCAATACTCATACTCATCATTCTTTTCATTTATAATATTGAAAAGCGTGACCTCTCCGCACCAGCAGGTGTAGTAATCGTCATATTCCGCAGGCACTACCATGTTTCCGCTGTAGTCTATAATGCCATACTTGCCGCTCTGTCTGATAACAGAATAGTTGGCATAAGCTGTGTTCTTTTCGTTGTTAGGATCGACCTGACTTCCGTCAAAAGAAATGATATTATCGGCGTTTATAGTCGGCTCTATGAGCCAGCGATAAGCTTGTTTCTGTTCTGAATTTGAGTCAGCCGTATAGGAATAACCACCGGGGGCAACGTCGTCATCAGCACCCTTTTCCCAAGGCATGGCACAGCCTGTGAGCATAGCACCTGCAACAACGGCTGTCAGAGCAGAACAAAAAATTTTGTTCATAAGTTTCCTCCTATCATTCTCTGCTTCTTCCTTATCACCCATTATCTGTATTTTTTATCTTTTCAGGGCAATATCTACACATACGATTATTATATACTATAACCCCTTTTATGTCAATAGCACAACTTACAAACAGCACCGCAAAGCTGCAAGGATTTTCAGCGATTTTAACACGAAAATCCCCGAAAAATCGTCGTTTAAAGCTTAAAAGGGACTGTCGCCCTGCAAGCGTCAGTCCCCCATATCTGCATGATTATTTTATGAGCTTCTCCGTCCAATTATGCGCACCATTTTCCAATGTTTTGAAATCAAAACAACGCTTTGATATTACGTGTTCAGGCTTGTCATATTTGAGAGCATACAATGAGCGTTCATTGTTTTCAAGAGGAAGTTCTTTGATATATTTCATTTCTCTTTTCAGAAGGTCAATGTATTTGCTTTTGGCAGTATCATTTTTGAAATCAACATACTCCTCGATTTTTCCGTATTCAAGGTCTGTCATTTCAGACACAGGCACAGGGAACATATAATTAAGATTTACAACAGCTATAAGCACGTCATTATGTATTATTTTCTGAAAATCTATATTTGCCTTTATTTTATTGTGTCTTGGCTTTGCAGAAGATACCTGCGTCACATATGCAAGGTCACCCACACGCATAAGCTCTCCAAAGAACGGCTTCAGCTTATCATTTCCGTAGTCTGTTCTTGGTATCCTCGACTCATAATTTTCTCTCAGATAGTCAAGGTAATCCTTGTTTATTATTTTCCACTTCTGCACGTTCATACATCTCCATACAAAAAATAAAGGGTCAAAACAAATTGACCCTTTAAATACCTATTAAAGCGATTTTAGACGGATTCGCAACCCCTATTAAAACAGTATTTTTGAAGGCTCTGTGACCTCTATTAAAGCGATTTTAGACGGATTCGCAACCCCTATTAAAAGAATAAATCTTTCTGATTCTATTATACCACATTATATGTAAATGTCAATAGTAAAGTGTCAGAAATCTTCCTGATTATTCTTCCTCTTCAACCGGCATATTCTCCCAGTTGTGGTAAACGTTCTGAACGTCGTCATCGTCCTCAAGATGCTCAAGAAGCAGACCCATCTTCTTGATAGCGTCCTCGTCTTCGATAGTTGTGTAGTTTGAAGGAACTTTCTCAGCCTCAGCAGAAAGTACCTTGTAACCCATTCCCTCAAGAGCTTCTCTTACAGAAGAAACCTGATTAGGGTCGCATGATATCTCGATAACATCGTCATCAACGTTGAAATCGTCAGCGCCTGCCTCAAAGCAGTCCTCCATTATCTTGTCCTCGTCAGCACCGTTGTTCTCCATAACAACAGTACCAACATCAGAGAACATGAAAGATACGCAGCCTGATGTACCCATGTTTCCGCCGAACTTGTCGAAGAAGTGACGGATATCGCCTGCTGTTCTGTTCTTGTTGTCTGTAAGGCACTCAACGATAACAGCAACACCGCTTGGACCGTAGCCCTCGTATACCATTGACTCGTAGCTGTTCTTGTCGCCGTCGCCTGCTGCCTTTTTGATAATTCTATCGATATTATCGTTAGGCACGTTGTTTGACTTAGCCTTTGCGATAAGATCTCTCAGCTTTGCGTTACCTGCAGGATCAGCACCGCCCTGCTTAACTACAACAGCGATCTCTCTGCCTATCTTTGTAAATATCTTAGCTCTTGCAGCGTCTGTTGCACCCTTTTTTCTTTTAATGTTTTCCCATTTTGAATGACCTGACATTTGATTCACTCCTTGATGTAATATTATTCATTGATGCTGCCCACAGACCATGCTGCCTCGAACAGTTCACCTATACGTTCCTCACGCCCCGTGAGATATAAAAAACCGAAAAGACATTCCAAACCTGTCGCCATGCGGTATTCCCCCACAGTGGAATGTTTCGGAGCATTTATGCCCTTTGCATTTCTGCCCCTTTTGAAAATATCCATTTCCTGTTCGTTAAGCAGCCCCTCGTAAAGCCACTTGCGAACAGCCTTTGCCTGATATTCCGCACACACCCTCTCAACAGTGAGCTTGTGCAGCTTGTCCGCAGGCATATTAGCTTCAAGGATAAGCTTTTCTCTTACCCTTATCTCGTAAACGCCGTCCCCGATAAAAGCCAGTGCCAGAGGGGAGTATTGCATAGCGTCCATATCAGAAAGCCTTCCCGTGACGCTCCCTCCTATCTGAGATATTCAAACTCAAAGTCGAATATAGAAACAGTGTCGCCCTCTTCGATACCCATTTCCTCCAGCTTGTCGATTATGCCGCTGGTCCTGAGTACGTTCTGGAAATACTGGAGGGAAGAGTAATCGTCCATATTAGCCGTCCTGAGTATGTCAAGAAGCCAATCTGCTTCCACGAAATAAACGCCGTCCTCCACGGTGACACGGAAGTCTTTCTTTGAGATGAGCTTATCGTCAAGCTCCTCCTGAGTGAGCGGCTGAGCTTCAAACTGCTTAACAGGCGGAAGAACAGAAAGTCGCTCCCATACGCCATACATAAGCTCTTTTGTACCCTTTGTGGTAGCGGCAGAGATCTCATAGAAGAGAAGTCCCTGATCCTCAACATAGTTTCTCAGCCTTTCCACCTGCTCAGGGGTAGCCATATCGCTCTTGTTTGCGGCAACTATCTGCGGAGCTTCCGCAAGCTCCATTGAGAAGTTTTCAAGCTCGTGATTTATCGCCTTGAAATCCTCGATAGGATCTCTGCCCTCGCTGCCTGAAACGTCAATAACGTGAACGATAAGTCTGCACCTCTCAACGTGTCTGAGAAATTCGTGACCAAGACCGACGCCCTCGCTCGCACCCTCGATAAGACCTGGGATATCAGCCATAACAAAAGATTTTCCCTCTTCTATCTTAACAACGCCAAGCACAGGCGTCAGGGTAGTGAAGTGATAGTTGGCTATCTTTGGCTTTGCCGCTGATACAACAGAGATAAGTGTGGATTTACCAACGTTCGGGAAGCCCACAAGTCCTACGTCTGCAATAAGCTTGAGTTCAAGCATGACCTCATATTCGTCACCACGGAAACCCGGCTTTGCAAACTTCGGTATCTGCCTTGTGGAAGTGGCAAAATGAGCGTTTCCACGCCCACCCTTGCCTCCGTGAGCGATAACAGCAGGCTCATCGGTAGAAAGGTCGGCAAGTATCCTGCCGCTCTTTATCTCTTTAACAACAGTGCCTCTAGGAACTTTCACCACAAGGTCGGGAGCATTTCTGCCTGAGCAGTTTTTGGCGCCGCCGTTCTGTCCCTTTTCGGCAACATATTTTCTCTTATATCTGAAATCTATAAGGTTTGAGATATTGTCGTCAACAACGAAAACAATATCTCCGCCCTTACCGCCGTCACCGCCGTCCGGACCGCCTGCCGCAACGTATTTCTCACGGTGGAATGAAACTGCACCGTCACCGCCGTCACCGGCTTTTATATAGATCTTCGCCTGATCGACAAACATGATCAAACCTCCTTATAAATGATATTATGCGTAAATTTAGTTGTCATTAACCAACAAAAGACCCCAAGCCTAAGGCTCAGGGTCATATGTTACAAAATTAAGCCTTGGGATAAACCGAAACCTTCTTGCGGTCTCTACCGAGTCTTTCAAATCTTACAACACCATCGCTTGTTGCGAACAGAGTATCGTCAGAACCCTTCTTAACGTTCTCGCCTGGGTGAATGTGAGTACCTCTCTGACGAACGAGGATGTTACCAGCCAGTACGAACTGACCGTCAGCTCTCTTTACGCCAAGTCTCTTTGACTCAGAATCACGTCCGTTCTTTGTAGAACCCATTCCCTTTTTATGAGCGAAAAACTGCATTGAAATCTTAATCATCTAAATTACACCTCCATAAAATGTAATCCGTCCGATCAGTTATCTCTGACCGTGACTTTGATCCTGCCTGAAAATTCCTCAGCTAGAAAATATAAATGAGTGAGAAGCCCTAAAAGCAGCTTGTCCCCCTCCTCTAAGCTGTCATTTTCAAGCCTTAATATTATTTCGTTTTCTTCCACTGCGACATCAGCCTTTATCTTAAAAGCCTCAGTGACAGTGTTAGCCGTCAACATTACAGCAGACGATACGCTTGCACAGCATACGTCCTCGCCATAATCTGCATAACCTGCGTGACCCGTTATACGAAATCCCACAAGTCTGTCATGCTCATTTCTGAAAAAATCAGCACAGATCATTATGCGTTGATAGCTTCGATCATAACCTTAGTGTAAGGCTGTCTGTGACCGATCTTGGTCTTTTCGCCCTTCTTTGGCTTGTAAGTGAATACAGTCACCTTCTTGGACTTGCCGTTCTTGATGACCTTAGCTGTTACGGAAGCGCCGTCAACATATGGAGCGCCAACCTTGATACCGTCGTCAGCGCCAACTACCATTACCTTATCGAAAGTAACAGCGTCCTCAGCGTTTACGTCCAGCTTTTCTACGAAAACCTCATCACCAGGCTTAACCTGATACTGCTTTCCGCCTGTTTCAATTACTGCGTACATTACGAATGCACCTACCTTTAAATAAACTCGCTACGCACGGTGGTCTGCAAATACAAACACTTATGACCGTGAATATGCGGCTTTAATATCATAACATATCCGCCCCAAAAAGTCAAGCACAGCTCTGTTTCCACTTGAAAATTTACAGAAATTTAACTTTTAAAAGTTCCTTTCCTATCCATTGTTGTCCCACTGTAAACATTTCTCCTTAAACCTATTGTAAACCCGCAAAAAATATGCTATAATAAGTGTGTATACATTATATAATATTACGAAAGAGGTCGAAGAACAATGACAAATTCTTATGAAAGCCCGTTTTGTACCAGATATGCAAGCAAGGAAATGCAGTTTATTTTCTCTGCTGACAAGAAGTTTACTACTTGGAGAAAGCTGTGGGTAGCCCTTGCCCGTGCTGAAATGAAGCTCGGTCTTAATGTTACTCAGGAGCAGGTAGACGAGCTTGAAGCTAACATTGATAATATAGATTATGCCGCTGCCGCTGAGCGTGAAAAGCTTGTTCGTCATGACGTTATGTCACACGTTTATGCTTATGGACTTGTTTGTCCAAAGGCAGCAGGTATCATTCACCTTGGCGCAACTTCATGCTATGTAGGCGATAACACAGACGTTATCATCATGAGAGATGCACTTAAGGTCGTAAAGAGAAAGCTTGTCAAGGTCATCGACCAGCTTGCAAAGTTTGCCGATAAGTATAAGGCTATGCCTTGCCTTGCTTATACTCACCTCCAGCCTGCACAGCTCACAACAGTGGGCAAAAGAGCTACTCTTTGGTGCAACGAGCTTCTTATGGATCTTGAAGATCTGGATTTCAGACTTGCTAACCTCAAGCTCCTCGGCTCAAAGGGTACTACAGGCACTCAGGCTTCATTTATGGAGCTTTTCCATGGTGATACTGATAAGGTAAAAGAGCTTGAAAAAATGATAGCCGAGGAAATGGGCTTTGACGCTGTCGTTCCGGTTTCAGGTCAGACCTATTCAAGAAAAATGGACTATCAGGTATGCTCAGTTCTTGCAGGTATCGCTCAGTCTGCTATGAAGTTCTCAAACGATATAAGAATTTTGCAGTCATTCAAGGAGATAGAAGAGCCGTTCGAGAAAAATCAGATAGGCTCTTCCGCTATGGCATATAAGAGAAATCCAATGAGAGATGAGAGAATAACATCACTTGCCAGATACGTTATCTGCGACGTTCTCAACCCTGCATTCACAGCAGGTACACAGTGGTTTGAGAGAACTCTCGACGACTCTGCAAACAAGAGAATTTCCGTTGCCGAAGCTTTCCTGGGTGTTGACGCTATACTCAATATCATGCTCAATGTTACAGATCCTGACAACGGCTTGGTAGTATATGACAAGATCATCAGAAGAAGAGTCATGGCAGAGCTTCCTTTCATGGCTACCGAGAATATTATGATGGACGCTGTAGAAAAGGGCGGAAACAGACAGGAACTTCACGAAAGAATAAGAGAATATTCAATGGTAGCAGGCGCAAGAGTTAAGAAAGAGGGACTTGACAATAACCTCTGCGAGCTTATCCTCAACGACCCTATGTTTATGATAACAAAGGAAGAAATGGATAAGATAATGAAGCCTGAAAACTTTATCGGCAGATGCCCACAGCAGGTGGACGAGTTTATCGAAAATTGCGTAAAGCCTGTTGTCGAAGCAAACGGCGTGTCTGACGATGTTGCAGAAATAAACGTATAATATCAAAGGATAAAAAATATTTTTCAGCGGGCTGATAGGTCTTTTCAGATCGTCAAGCCCCTGAATTTTATCTGATAAACATCATGAAGAAAAGCCAAAAAGGGGAGAAAATGTGAGAAACGGTGATAAAAATGGAACTTGAACAATATAAAAGCAGTGCCTTTGAGATTTTTGACAGACTTCTCAGAGCCATGAGAAGCCCTGAGGGCTACGTTCATCCTCAATCCCTTTTGTGCTGTATAGGCTCTCTTGCAGGCTATTCCTGTCAGCAGGACGTGAGAAAGCTTTTCATGACAGAGGGTGTTAAAGAGGAGGACGTTTTCACAGTGTTCACTGATAAGTCGGGCAGAAAGTATTTCTACGGCGATATCATTGACGAAAAGCTTGTGGGCAATAACTACTCAGTGTGGTCTTTTACCGCAGGAGTGCTTCAAAAATATAACGAGCCTTTTACGGACGTTGGGGAAATGCTCCGCTACACTGCGGCAAACGCAGGGGGCGCAAGCTTTGGCAAAATAAGAAATTGTACCACAGGCGAAACTGTCCAAAGCTATATAAAGCTTCTTTGGCAACCGCTTCTGCCTATAGTACAGAAGTCAGCAGGCAGGGGAGAGCTTCACATAGTTTTCGGACTTTGCATACAAAAAGCCATGATGACCTGCAAAAGCGCAGTTTCACTTTCAGAGTGCGCAAGAATAATAATGGAAAGCGCCTTGACAGGGGCAAGGGTGGACTTCAAGGACTTGTAAGGTAAACAAAATAAAAAAATAGGGAGAAACTTAATATGAAAAATAGCAGAAAAACAGCCGTATTGCTGGCGGCATTGCTGTCAGTGTCACTTTGCGCCTGCGGACCTGTTGAGGAAGCCGCAGACAGCGTTTCAGAAACGAAAGATACTACTACTGCGGAAGCGGTGTCAGATACGCCCAACGGTGTGGAGGAAAGTTCGCAGACGGATGACAGTTCGCAGGTGGAAATAATTCGTGACCCTGAGCTTGTTTGTGACCTTAGCGAAATACCATATACAGCCAAATGCACCGTAGAGGGCAATTTTGGTGCAGAGGCAATGCTTTCTGATTATTATGGTATAAACGCAATGATAAATTCTGACGAGCCGCTCCTTAGTATACCTGTCAAGTATACTGACGCTGATTTCGGGGGTGGGGTCATTCGTTTTGAGTTTAGCGACAAAATAAGCGACGAGCAGAAAGCCAGTGCAGTTATAATGCAGTTTGACGAGGATAGCACGTTCACGAAACTTGAAAGTTTCGTTGACGAAAATGGCATTTCTGCGAATATCACCACGGGTGGCGTTTACATGGTCATAGACAGCTATGTTTATGATATGCTTAACGGAGGGTCGGTGGATACAGACCGTTATGATATTGAAAACGGTTTGACCATAGAGCTTTCAGATTTTTCTGCCGCTTTAGAGTTGCCTGAGATAGGTGGATTTTCTGCCGCAAAGTTGGAAAAGCATGAGATAACTACAGATGATTTTGACGGCACGAGAGATGTGAAGATTGTCTATGCAAATCTTATTGACGGCAAAGTGGACGAAAAATATGACGGGTTAAATCTGTCATTGTCTTATTATCAGCGGCTTGACAAGACCACGGTCGATGATATGCTAGATATGTATGCAAAGTCGGCTGATATCAGCTCTGATGATAATGTTTGGCTTGATTATCGGGGACTTGACCTTGGCAATGGCAAGCGTGGCTGTGTTATTGCGGCTCTGGGTGAGGATCAAAGTGTGAACGTTCAGGGTATATACGAGTTTTCTGACAGCGAATATATACAATATAATGTGGTGATACCACTAAAGTATGTTTCAATGGGAGAAGATATTTTCGATTCAGCTATGAGTTTTCGCTATGCAGAATAAACGCATTTATAATGTTTGGGCGGTCTGAGGGGACTGCTGTTTTAAACGCTTTTTGAAAAGCTTTTTATATTGGTAAAAATTTTGCGGTCGTTACCGCATTGAAAGGATTTGATTTGATTGAAGATCGAAACACAATGTTTACACGAGGGCTATACGCCTAAAAACGGAGAGCCGAGAGTAGTGCCTATCGTACAAAGCACAACCTATGTCTATGACTCCTCAAGAGAGATAGCCGAGGTCTTTGACGACCCTACCAAGAGCCTTATCTACTCACGCTTTGAAAACCCTACCACAGACGCAGTTGAGAAGAAAATTGCCGCTCTCGAGGGCGGTGCAGCCGCAATGTGTACATCAAGCGGACAGGCTGCCACACTTTGCTCTATCCTGAACATCTGTCAGGCAGGGGACAGCTTTATAGCTTCCACTTCTATCTATGGCGGCACCATAAACCTTTTCAGCATAACAATGAAAAGACTTGGCATAGAGTGTATCTATGTTGACCCAGACGCTACAGATGATGAGATACAGGCGGCATTCAAGGATAATACAAAGCTTGTTTTCGGTGAAACTATCGCAAACCCTGCGCTGACAGTTTTCGATATCGAGCGTTTTGCAAATATCGCCCATAAGAATGGCGTTCCTCTTATCGTTGATAATACTTTCGCTACTCCATACCTTTGCAGACCTATCGAGTGGGGCGCAGATATCGTTATCCATTCTACATCAAAGTATATGGACGGCCACGCAGTTCAGGTTGGCGGCGTTATCGTTGACAGCGGCAAGTTCGATTGGACGGGCGGAAAGTTCCCTTGCATGACCGAGCCTGACGAAAGCTATCACGGCACTATCTACACTGAGAAATATTCTTTTGCACCTTACATAGTAAAGGCAAGAATGCAGCTTATGAGAGATTTCGGCTGCTATCCTGCTGCAAATTCCTCGTTCCTGCTCAATCTGGGACTTGAAACTCTCCCTGTAAGAATGAAGCAGTATTGCGAGAATGCGCTCACAGTGGCAAAATTCCTCGAAAGCAATGACAAGGTAGAGTCCGTTGCATATCCTGGACTTGAAAGCGATAAGTACCATAAGCTTGCTGAAAAGTATCTCCCTCTTGGCACAGCAGGTGTTATCTCGTTCGTTATCAAGGGCGGAAGAGATACAGCGGCAAAGTTCATGGACAGCCTTAAGCTTGCTTCCAACGAAGTTCACGTTGCCGATATCCGTACTTGTATCCTCCACCCAGCCTCCGCAACACACAGACAGCTTTCAGACGAACAGCTCGTTGCCGCAGGCATAAACGGCGGAATGATAAGACTTTCCGTAGGTCTTGAAAATGTCGAGGATATCATAGACGATCTTAAGCAGGGCTTTGCGGCTATCTGATAAAATAGAAAAAGGCGGACATTTCTTTGGAAGTGTCCGCCTTTTTTTATGATACTAATGTCATTTGTCGTTTTGCGGGAGCGTAACAATAAAATTTGTACCCTTTCCGTATTGTGATTCTACACGGATATTGCCGTTGCACAGCTCCACGATACGCTTAACAAGGGGCAAACCAAGTCCGTTTCCCTCTGAAGCGTGCGCCCTGTCCCCTTGATAAAAACGCTCGAAAATGTGTGATATGGTCTGCTGATCCATTCCGATGCCACGGTCAGTTATCTCAGCCGTTATCACATCACCCTCTTTAAAAAGCTTTACTCTGATAGAGCTTCCCTCTGGTGAGAATTTTATGGCGTTGCCTATTATGTTCACCCACACCTGCGAAAGCATTTCCGCATTGGTGGTGTATTGTATCTCCTGCATATCAATGTCAAAGCTTATGTCCTTAGCCGTCCATTGCTTTTCCAGAAGAAGTATGCAGTTTCTTATCTGCTCGTCAAGGGAAAAGCTTGTCTTGTCAGTGATGATCTGCTGATTTTCAAGCTTTGAAAGCATAAGAATGTTCGATGAAAGATTGGTCAAACGCTTTGATTCGCTGATGATAATGTCAATGTATTCCTGCTTTTTCTCTTCTGACAGATTTTCTTTTTTTAGCTGTTTCGCAAAGCCTTGGATAGAAACGATAGGCGTTTTGAACTCGTGGGAGAAGCTGTTGATAAAATTCTCCCTGAACATCTCGATGCCCCCAAGCTCCTGCGCCATTTTGTTGTAGCTTTCTATAAGCTCGTCTATCTCGCCGTTAAAGCCTGTTACCTCTAACCTTTGAGAGAAATCTCCCTTTTCTACCCTGTGCATTGCCTTTTTTACCTCACGCACAGGTCTTACTATCTTGCTTGCTACAGCGGCAGAAATGCAAGTGCCGATTATTACAGATACCACAAGTCCCACAATAAGGAAAACAAAAGGCATTTGCAAAGGGGATAGAAAATGCAGGCATCTTTTTATGCCTATCATTATAAATCCCGTAAGAAGCCCTGCCCATATCATTATCATAAATACCGCCGAAACTATGCTGGCGTTCATGGTGTAATTTCGCCTGCGCTCTGAGCGAAGAGCAGAGATAAGATGTTTTTTCATGAGCCTATCCTTTCAGCTTGACCGCCTTGTAGCCAAGCCCTCTCACTGTCATTATCTCAAAATCGTGGTTATTCTTCAAATGCTCTCTTATGCGGTTTATGTGTACGTCCACAGTGCGCTCGTCAGTGTCTGAGGTCATATCCCAAAGCTCGTCCATAAGCTGACGGCGGGTGAATATCTTGTCGGGATAGGAAAGAAGCTTGTAAAGAAGCATGAACTCTTTCGGCGGAAGCTCCCTTATGCCCTCAGGGGTCTTGATAGTCAGTGCGTCATAGTCGAGAGTGGTGTCGCCCACAGTTATCTTGTGGTCGCTCACTATCTGGGAACGTCGCAAAAGTGCCTGAATACGCAGAAGCATTTCCTCCTCGTCCACAGGCTTCACCATGTAATCGTCCGTACCTTTTATAAAGCCCTGCTTTTTGTCAAAAGCCGTTTCCTTAGCCGTCACCATTAATATAGGCGTCTGAAACCCAGCCTTGCGGATAGTTTCGCAGAGCTCCAAGCCGTCCATACGAGGCATCATAACGTCCATTATAATAAGGTCAACGTGTTTTTCGTCCATTATTTCGAGAGCCTCTATACCGTCACGAGCCTCGATAGGTGTGTAGCCGTTGTCGCTAAGCACATCACAGGTCAGTTTGCGAGTGTTAGTATCGTCCTCCACCACAAGTATGTGAAACATTTTTTACCCCTCCGTTCACTTTGCATTTTTTTATTATATCACGGTTTTATTAACGTGATATTAACGATGTCAAGACACATTTAGTTCAAAATTCCATGTTGATCCTGCACAATTTCAGGGGTATTGCCCTGTGCAAACAAATGATTTATATTTTAATTTGGCAACATTTCTGCAATTGTTGCATTTTTTATGCAACAAAAGTGGTG
>ENA-UPSY01000004-UPSY01000004.1-human-gut-metagenome-genome-assembly--contig:-NODE-4-length-200983-cov-17.142798_pt1 | contig 200983 bp, 170 predicted proteins | sample MGYA00250044_ERZ773365 | MGnify/ENA primary metagenome ERZ773365 (study PRJEB29103, sample SAMN06111932) | human gut metagenome | biome: human gut; feature: ankylosing spondylitis patient; material... | reverse complement strand
TCCGGAGACCTTACATCGAGACATGTGTATCGCATGCTCCGGGAGTTCGTGGATTTTGCCAATGTATTTAACTAACTCTCAATTTACTTAAAGTACTGTACCCCGGATTCAAAGATCTTCATATCCTGCTCGCCATAGATGTTCATGGCCACAGCGGTATCTCTTCTCTCGGAGTGCGCCATCTTACCGAGGCATCTGCCATCGGGGGATGTGATACCCTCGATCGCACAGTAGGAACCGTTGACATTGTATTCCTCATCCATGGATACATTACCGTTCTGGTCAGCGTACTGGGTAGCGACCTGTCCGTTAGCAAAGAGCTTGTCGATCCATTCCTTCGGTGCTACGAAACGGCCCTCACCGTGGGATGCGGGATTGCAGTAGGTAGCACCCAGTGTAGCGCCCTGTAACCAGGGAGACTTGTTGGATACGACTTTGGTGTATACCATCTTGGAGATATGACGGTTGATGGTATTGAAGGTCAGGGTAGGTGAATCCTCCTTCTGACCGGTGATTTCGCCGTAAGGAACCAGTCCCAGCTTGATCAGAGCCTGAAATCCGTTACAGATACCCAGTGCCAGTCCGTCTCTCTCATTTAACAACTTCATGACCGCTTCCTTCAGCTTCTCATTCTGGAATGCTGTTGCAAAAAACTTTGCGCTGCCGTCAGGCTCATCACCTGCGGAAAAGCCGCCGGGGAACATGATGATCTGTGCCTGTGCAATGGACTTCTCGAATTCCTCTACGGATTCGCGGATATCCTCTGCGGTCATGTTACGGAACACTCTTGTCTCCACATGGGCTCCGGCACGTTCAAATGCCTTGGTGCTGTCGTATTCACAGTTGGTTCCGGGGAATACCGGAATGAATACGGTAGGCTTTGCGATCTTGTGCTTACATACATAAATACTGTCTGCCTTGTAAACATTGCTTGCCACTGCCTCGGTACCCTTCACTGCCTTGGTGGGGAATACCTTCTCCAGCTTGGAAGTCCAGGAAACAAGTGCCTCTTCCATGGTGATCTTCACATCACCATATACGAATGCAGGCTCCTCGGTCACGGTACCGATCACGGTGTAATCCAGTTCCTTCTCTTCCAGTGCAGCCATCTTGTCTGCGGGGATCTCTGCCAGAATATCGCCCAGTCCGTTGTCAAACAGGTCGTCTGTGGTTACCTCATCGTCGATCTTCACACCCAGCTTGTTACCGAAGGCCATCTTTGCTACAGCTGCTGCCACACCCTTGGAATCCAGAGCATAAGCGGATACGATCGTACCATTTTCGGTCAGTTCGTGGATCTTGCCATATAATTCTGCCACATTCTCATACATCGGAATGTCGAAATCGTCTTTATTAATAGAAAAACGTACCAGCTTATTGCCGGGGGTCTTCAGTTCCGGAGTAATAATATCGCCATATTTTGCCACGTCCACTGCAAAAGATACCAGTGTGGGAGGTACATCAATATCATTGAAAGTACCGGACATACTGTCCTTACCACCGATGGAGGGCAGCCCGAACCCGATCTGTGCATCGTAGGCGCCTAACAGTGCTGCGAAAGGCTGGCTCCAACGCTCAGGATCGCTGGTCATTCTGCGGAAGTACTCCTGGAAGGTAAAGCGGATCTTGCTGAAATCACCGCCGGAAGCCACGATTTTCGCCATGGACTCTGTCACTGCGTAGACAGCTCCGTGGTAAGGACTCCAGGAGGACAGATACGGATCGAAGCCGTAACTCATCATGGTCACGGTATCGGTCTTACCTTCCAGTACAGGCAGTTTGGCTACCATGGTCTGGGTCTCAGTCAGCTGATATTTTCCACCGTAGGGCATCAATACACTGCCGGCACCAATGGAGGAGTCGAACATCTCTACCAGACCCTTCTGGGAACATACATTGAGGTCATTTAACAGTGCCACCCAGGCACCCTTCACATCGCCCTCTTCCAGTTTCTCACCTACAGCGGGAACAGCCCATTTATCAAAATAATTCTCTTCTTCGGAAGGAATATCTACTTTTACTTTGGTCTCCTGATGGGCACCGTTGGTATCCAGGAAAGCTCTCTTCAGATCCACGATGGGCTTGCCTCTCCAGTTCAGTACAAGTCTGGGTTCCTCAGTAACAACTGCTACGGGAACAGCCTCCAGGTTCTCTTCCTTTGCATAGCCCAGAAAAGTATCTACATCCTTAGGATCTACTACCACTGCCATACGCTCCTGAGACTCGGAGATTGCCAGTTCCGTGCCATCCAGTCCGGCATATTTCTTGGGTACCTTGTCCAGATCTACGGTCAGACCGTCTGCCAGCTCACCGATGGCAACGGAGACACCGCCGGCACCAAAGTCGTTACATTTTTTGATCAGACGGCTGACTTCCTCACGACGGAACAGTCTCTGGATCTTACGCTCGGTCGGTGCATTACCCTTCTGTACCTCAGCACCACAGGTCTCGATGGAAGTATCGGTATGTACCTTGGAGGATCCGGTCGCACCGCCGCAGCCGTCACGTCCAGTACGTCCGCCTAACAGGATGATGATATCGCCGGGATCAGAGGTCTCACGGATAACATTCCTGCGGGGAGCTGCGCCCATAACGGCACCAATCTCCATACGCTTTGCCACATAAGAAGGATGATAGATCTCTTTTACAAAGCCGGTAGCCAGACCAATCTGGTTACCATAAGAGGAATAGCCACTGGCTGCGCCTCTTACCAGCTTCTTCTGGGAGAGCTTGCCGTGCAAAGTCTCGGATACAGGAACGGTAGGATCCGCAGCACCGGTGACACGCATTGCCTGATATACATAGCCACGGCCGGACAGGGGGTCACGGATGGCACCGCCCAGACAGGTGGCAGCACCACCGAAAGGCTCGATCTCTGTAGGATGGTTGTGGGTCTCGTTTTTGAAAAATACCAGCCACTCCTCAGTCTCTCTATGGTCACCGTAATCCATCTCCACGGGAACCACTACGGAGCAGGCATTGATCTCATCGGATTCTTCCATGTCATCCAGTTTGCCGTCTTTTTTCAGCTTTCTCATGGCCATCAGTGCCAGATCCATCAGGCAGACGAACTTGTCCTCTCTGCCTTTGAAGATCTCTTCTCTGGTATCCAGATAGCTCTGGTAAGTGGTCTCTAAGGGAGAACGATAATAACCCTCACCGAATTCCACATCGGTCAGCTCGGTGGAAAAAGTGGTGTGACGGCAGTGATCGGACCAATAGGTATCCAGTACACGGATCTCCGTCATAGAAGGATCTCTCTTCTCATCATCATGGAAATATTTCTGGATATGCAGGAAATCTTTGAAGGTCATGGCAAGTCCCAGAGATTCATACAGAGCTTTTAAACTGCTCTCGTCCATATCTCTGAAGCCGTCAAAAACAGCAACATCAGCGGGATCATCATACACCGTGATCAGAGTATCCGGCTTCTCCATGCCGGTCTCTCTGGAATCTACAGGGTTGATACAGTAAGATTTGATCTTGGAAAATTCTTCGTCGGACACCTGTCCTTCGATCATATAAGTCACAGCGGTACGGATCACAGGTTCTTCGTCCTCTTTTAAGAACTTCACACACTGCACTGCGGAATCCGCTCTCTGATCGAACTGTCCGGGAAGGAACTCTACGGAAAATACTTTTGCATCCGCAGGAATCTCGATGGTCTCTTCATACAGATCATCTACGGGAGGCTCGGAAAATACAGTCTTGCAGGCTCTTGCAAACACCTCATCCGAAATATTCTCCACATCATAGCGGATAAACTCACGAACCTTTGCCACATCGATACCCAGATAATTTTTCAGTTCGTCGTGCAGCTCTTTTGCCTTGACGGCATAAGGTTCCTTTTTCTCTACATAGATACGTCTTACGTTGCTCATGTCTCTCCTCCGAAATTTTATACTATGCGACACTATTCAGAACCCCATTCGCAAAACCACATCTTGCGATGCTTACTTTTTGCTCATGTGGTTATCTCACCATATAAATATCATCAGATGCCCTTACAATGCGAGCCTTTGACGTACATATGATTATATTTACATGGTTCTGAATAGTATCATACAACATACTATATTTTCCCACAATAGCAGAAAACAACAAATTTAGATAGATTTTACCTGCCTTTTTGAACGGTTCGTCATTCATGCAGTCTGTGGATCAGCCGGTAAGCGATGTCCTTCTCGCAGATCAGGGCCTCCGTGTGGGCGAAAAATACGATGCCGTCCGTGGGGGCCAGAATCTTCTCCCTCACCGTTCCATCGTAAGGGTCTATAATTTCTGCCATCTCATTTCCATAGCGCACATCGTCTCCCGCATGTACTTTTCCCCGGAAAATTCCCGCCCGGTTCGCAGGTACATCACTCAGATCCTTTTCATATATAACATGACTGATATAGCCGGAATGACTCTCGTACCGGATCAGCCCCATACGTTTCAGGAAACGTAAGACCGCTGCCACCGCCTGTCTTGCACTCACCTCATCGATCTGGGTATTCTGATTCGTGTATACCGAAAAGGCGGCCGTCATCTCATCCTGCCAGTTATAATTCAGTGTCTTGGTATCGATGGGTACCGGCTTGCGCACCACCACATAAGGAAGTCCGAACAGATTCGCCAACGACGTATTCTGATAGCCTGTCTCCATCATACGCACATGGGGCACGAATTCTCCCGGTCTGTAAAAGGACGTAAACTGGATCCCATAAACGTAATCCCGGATCTCCGTAAGCAACGCATTGGTCAGACGGTCCGCCGGCTCCCCGTAATCATTTCCCGGAAAACTCCGATTGATATCCGCTTCCTTGACACCGAAAAAGCGGCGGCTGATATTCACGGAATAGGCATTGATGGTAGGAATCACCAGAATCTGTTTGCCGGCACTGATACAGCCGTTGTTTTCCAGTTCCCGCAGTGTCTTCACCAGTTGGGAACAGATATACATCTGCTGGATCTCATTACCTCTGGCTGCGCCCACGATGCAGGCAGACTTCTCGCCCTTGCCGAACTGAAAGCCCTTGATGCGCATATCTTCTCTGTAGGTCGAATGTATGGTATAAATATCTCTCTCAAACATAATCTTTTCACTCCGTCAGGATCCGCGCCAGCAGATCTCCTTCATAGACCACCGGATAAGCTCTCAGGGTAAACAACAGCCCGCCTTTTGCGGTACGGATCTGCTGCTTCACCGTCCCTTCAAATGGATCCACCACTTTCCCGATCAGATCTCCTTTTTTCACATAGTGGTTGTGCTCGATCAGTGGCAGGAACACACCGTCTGACTTGCTGCGGATAAACTCCACCTCACCGTCACTGGATATCGCAGGCTCCTGCACCTTTGGCTCCGGGCCTGTCCAGATCCCCATTTCACTCATGATGTGGAAAATACCGTCCACGATCTGATTACCGAAGGATCTGTGGATGTCATGCCCCTGTCCCATCTCCAGCACCAGTGTGGGAACTCCCAGCAGATTCATGGAATGGGCCAGCGTCGATTCATGCACCGTGGCAGTGGCATTCATCCAGATCATGTCGGCATTGGTCATTTTCGCATAGGGAAGCAGTGCCTCCGCAAAATCTTCACTGAGTCGTACCTGTGGGATCTCACGCACAAAAATATCACTGGCGTGCAGATCGATACAAATATCGGATCCGATCAGGGAATCCACCACAGTTGCCGTGATCCGCTCCATCATATCCCCCGATGCGTCTCCCGGAAACATACGGTTCATATCCATATCCAGTCTCGGCACCGTCCGGCTGGCCATGTCGATTCCCAGCGGATTCAATGCCGGATAGATATCTACGATTCCTTTCAAATACTCCGGATGCTCTTTTACTCTTCGCGCCGTCTCATAACAGATGTACTGTCCCTCCAGTTCATCCCCGTGGATGCCGGACACCAGACTGATTCTGGATAAATTCCGTTCTTCTCCCTCCGGACGGATCCGGTTCCTGCGGATTGCCAGATGTCCTCCCGCCGGAAGTTCCATGCTGATGATCGTTTCTGTCATACTTACCTTTTCCCTCTCTTTATCTCTTTGCAGCTTTTCTACACAGAAAATGCTTCAGGAAACTTTCCCTGAAGCATCATCACCCGTTGTCATATTAATCTTCTACACCCAATCCGCGCAACAGATACAGGATCTCACGATCCACCGCTTCCGCCGTCACGCCGATGGTCTGGGCCGAAATCTTCAGTCCTTCCAGCACAAACATAATATTTCTCGCAGTTCCCTCACAGTCCTCGCAGATAAACTCTCCGTTATCCACACCTGCCTCGATCAGTTTTTCAATGATCTTCACTGCGGAATCAAACTGCTTTTTTAAAATATTGTCTCTCTTGGGCAGTTCGTTTTCAAAATAGAATTCATAGGTAGCCTGCGTCAGTGTATTCTTCTTGCGCAGAAGCTCTTTCTTCTGCTCCTTTAAAAACAGAAGCAGGATATCCGCTGCGGTAGCATCCTCCGTAATACTGTCGGAAAATACGTCATCCGCCTCCTCACTCTCCATGCGCAACACTTCCATGAAGATCTGACTGGTATTCTCAAAATATAAATAGAGTCCGCCACGGCTGATGTCGCAGGCCTCTACAATATCCTTCATCGTTACTTTTTTGAAGCCCTTCTCCACAAATACTTCTCTGGCTTTCTCTACGATATATCGCTTTTTCTGTACTGATTTTTCTCCCATGGATCTATCCTGCCTTTCCCCACTCAAAGCTTTCCGTTCGCCGGTGTCTTATCCCAGAATTCAATGATCTCCTGCATCTGTTTCAGTACCAGATAAAAGATCCGCTCCGATACCGCCTCGCTCCACAGATTTCCCTTTGTTCTGCCGCCTAAGACATATTTTGACAGGATTCCTCTGAGGATATCCCATTCCTTCCATCCTGCTTTCTGAATAATATCCCGCTCCTCCTGATGAGTGCGGATCCGGTGTCTTGTGTATACATAGGCATAGTTGCGATCCATCAGGGGACTTTTCGTCGCTTCCCTGACGAAATTCAGGAGAGTCCCGTCATATACCGGAAAAGACACGGAATTCACTCCGATATCCTGTCCGCTGTAGATAGAGCTGGCTCTCTTGCCGGCGCTCTGCTCCAGCCAGGGCAGGTAGGGAAGTAACGGCCTCACTGCCTGCTTATATGATTCCAGCAACTGCTCTCTGTATTCACTGCTCTGTTCCATAACCCCAATATACCTTTCCATGTACCGTTTTCTACCGAAAACATCGCTTTTTTCGTCTGTCAATGTAAAAGTGACACATATGTAGTTTTATTTTATCACATTTCTATCAAAAGTACAGTAGAAAATTGTTGGTATTATGGTGTATAATGTGTATTAAATATTTGTATGATAAGACGAGGTATTGGAATGGCTGGAATCGTATTGGAGAAGGGGAAAACTATATATAGCTATGGGCAGCCCATGACTGCATTGCATCTGATTACCAACGGTAAAGTAGATGTATCATATCCCGGCGGCTCTTATACTCTGGGAAAGGGAGACGTGATCAGTATCTGTGAGATCTGCTCCGAAATCCATCTGCTGGGCTATACCACGTTGGAGGATACAACGATCCTGACGTATCCCCTGACCAGTCTGGATTCCCTGAATGATATTCTACAGAAGCACCCGGACGTAGCACGTCTGTTCTGTCTGTCCTGTTTCCGTCAGATCAATATTCTGCTGAACCGCAGTTCCATTTCGGAATTGAACTGCAGTGAGCTGTATCGTACTCTGACAGATGATATTGCCACCTACAATACACTGTGTAGCCGTTACCGTCTGCAAGCGAGATCCCTGGAACATTTCGATGAGCTGAATGCTTTTCTTGGGGATGATTCACCGGACATCTGGCTGAACGGCTATTACATGGGCTTAAGCAGGATCCTGGCTTCGGACAATTACCGGATCCTGGTACAGGAGTCGGATCTGTCCATTGGTATGCTGCGTAAGGGAAGTCTGGACTTCCGCCGTACTTACCAGAGCCTGGAGGAACAGTTCCACTATCTGCAGCAGGTCGGTTCCTTCTATTTCCGGGAATCCGGCAACGATCTTTTTGATTTTTATACTTCTTTGTTCTATAAACTGGGACAGGATAATGAAGACAGCAAGGCGGTCTACGACCGCATTCATCGTATGCTTTCTAAGGCCGGCGATCTGTCCTTCATCGATCAGGAACTGTTTGCCTCCAGATCCCAGACCTTCCAGAGCAGCCTGAATCTCATGGAATCCAAGGATTCCGCTGAGGCAGGTTCTTCCGGAGATTCCGAGATCCTTGGCAAGCTTGCCGGATCGCTGAACACTATTCTGGATTACGCCGGTTCGGATCTGGATACCGTGACCAGCTTCCGTCAGCATGTCCACGCTTACAAGCTGCTGTCCGACCGGGCTTCCCAGGATCAGGATGTCGCTCTTTTACGCAGACAGCTGACCGAAGAATTTTATCTGCTCTACTCCCTCCTGTTCACCCAGACGCTGGAACAGCCGAACATTCCCATGCCGGTCAAAATGTTTCTGTATTTCGGTTATGTGGATGAGGAGCTGGCCGGTCTGAAAAATGCAGTCACCCTGTACCGCATGGCAGAAGCCATGTCGGATCACAGCGATATCGGTGTCTATACCTTTTATGACTGGCTGATGGCCATCTTCCGCGGGAAGAAATCTCCCAGCCGGAACGAATTTGACCAGGATTATTCCGATTATATTCACAAACAAAAGGTCGGTGGCAATATTACGGATGCAGAGCTCAAGGCATTGGAGAACAATCCCATGGCCAAGGTCAATTACGAGCTCCGGAATATGTTCCCTCAGGTCAACAAGATCACCTTCGGACGGATCACTACTTTCTGTCCGCTGTTCTGCGCAGATGATGTGCTGAAGGATCTGGAAAGCTCCTATGTCACCGTTTCCCGTGTCTCCCAGATTCTCGAGGAGATCCGCCGGGTAGATTACACGGCATTCTATAGAGAAAGTCTGGATATGGAGCACATAGATGTCATGGGTAAGGAGACAATTCATCTGGAATATCTGCCGGACATCATCCTGATGCCCAACGTCGGTATCCGCGGTGTCATGTGGCAGGAAATTGAGGGCAAGCGCCGTAACAGCCCCGGTCGTATGGTCTTCTCCATTTTCCATCTGGAGGATCTGAAGACGACCTTCACCCACCTGACCGGTGAATTCCGTTGGGAGCTGTGCAAGAGAGTCCAGGGTAACCGCTGGAACGATGTCTCCATCAGTTCCCTGACCAGTGAATATTTCGATTATATCCAGTTCTACCGCAAGAACCATGATCTGAGTACAGAGGCCAAGGAAAAGGTAAAATCCAGCCTGCAGCGTGCCAAGAACAGTTTCAAGGAAATGTTCGTAAGGGATTATATGATCTGGGTGCTCTTCGAAGGTGCCGGATCCCCGAGACTGAACAAAGTAGCCCGTCAGATCATGTTCACCTACTGCCCGTTCCCGGAGGATATTTGCAATACGCTGGCTCAGAACCCGTTGTATGCCGATCTTCTGGATCGCCGTAAGATCAAGATAGCCCAAGGCTTACATCATCTGGATGTTCTGACCCGAAAGCTGCAAAACGGTAATATTCCGGTTCCCGAGACCGTGGCACAGGAACGCTATTATTTAAGTGGCAGCAAAAAAGCATAGCACATACATATAGCAAAAAGATTCACTCTCCACCCGGGGAATGAATCTTTTTGTTATGTTGTCTTATTTGCTTTCAGATACCTTATGCGTTTGCCAGCTGTTTGCCAAGTTCTCTGCACTCTGACAGGCCATCCTCGTCCGGTGTCTCATGGCAGATCAGGCCCTCACCGTTCAACACAGTAGCTCCTGCTGCTTCCATACGGGTGCTCCAGTCTCTCATCCACTCACCGTCTCCCCAGCCATAGGAGCCGAACAGTGCGATCTTTTTGCCGGAAGCAAAGCCTTCCACATCACATACAAAAGGCTCCATCTCGGATTCCTCCAGGACTTCCGCTCCCATCGCGGGACAGCCCAGTGCAAACTTGGGAGCAGCCTTTAGTTCGTCAAGGTTGGCGCCGGTCACAAATACTACCTCCGCTTCTTTCCCGGCTTCCCGGATACCCTCTCCGATGGCCTCTGCCATAGCCTGGGTGTTACCACCCTGTGTCCAGAATACTACATAAATCTTATCCATTTATTTTTCCTTCCCTTCCGCACCTTTCCGTGCCTGTTTCTATGCTGCGGTACATCCGCAGATATCTATGATTTCTGTCATCTTTAATCCATAATGCAACAGCTGGATCAAATTTTCCCTGGCATATTCATATTTTTCAAAAAGTCTCTGTTTTCCTTCTTTATCCGCATATACTTTCCAATAACCGGTGCAGAGGCTGTTCTTCCCCTGATGTCTGATAAATCCTTCCACATCCTCCGGGGGATATCCTAACAGCAATCCCAGTTCGTGGGGGAACGGCTTCCCTCTCTCTGTATAGGTTTCATAACGATCGCAAAATACCGGCAAAATATCCTCCAGTCGATCGGATTCGTACCCTGCCTCCCGCAGCAGTTTCTTTACCTGCGGCATTTTCAGATACTTTTCCAGCCGGTCTTCCCGATACAACAGTATTACCATTTTCTCCTCTGTCTCCAACAAGGGATACAGGGAAAGCACACTGCCTTCAACGATCCTTCCCACCTGTGTAAAGCCTTCCGGGGAAATCGTCAGCAGATTGGAAATCTTAAGTCCCGTGATCAGCGGTGCACACTGCAAAGCCAACTGTAGTTCCACATCGTCTGCTTCCATTTCACACAGGATCTCCCACGTTTCCTGACTCAATCAGCGCTTCACCTCCTGCCATCCAAAAGTCATTGAGTTAGTTGTAGCTAACCTATATAAATAATATAGAAAAAAGCAGTTCCCGTCAAGGGAACTGCCTGATAGAAATTCTCAACATATAAACTTTCAAAATAGCTTTGGGGATTTCCATTCTCAGATCTTTCTGCGGTCCAGCCCTGTACTGCGATAGTATTCTGCCTTGTCCTGATACATCCGTCTCTCGGACTCCGTCAGTAAATGATCCTTTCCCACGGCTTCCAGAGTGTTCACCGCTGCTCCTACTGCCATGGAGACATCATGAGCTGCCAGCCCTGTTTTTAATTCCTCCACCTTTTGATAGAATTCCTTTTCAGAAATTCCAGTGCACAGAACCACCAGTTCATCTCCGCCGATACGGAACATTCCATTTCCCTCAAATACACGTTTCAGGCAGTCACAGCACCTGCAGATCAGGCGGTCTCCGGTGGAATGGCCTTCACTGTCATTGATCCGTTTTAATCCTGTAATATCACAGTATACCACACCGATGGGCTCGGTATGATCCACCTGCTCAATGTACCTCTTCATAGCATAACGGTTCCCCAATGTCGTCAGCGGATCCGAATAGCTCATCACTTCCAGCTCCCGTACCAGATTTCTCTGCTTCAGGGACGATACGATAAAGTGTCCCATGATCTGCAGCATCTCCGACACAAATTCAAAATATCTGGTCGAAGGATTGTCTACTCCGTAGAAGCCGATTACTTTCCCATCATCATAAAGCGGAACCACCACCAGGGAATGAATATTCTGTCTTACCAGAACTTCATACATCTTCGGATCCACATCTTTCATTTCTTCCAGATTCTCTGTGACAATACTCTGATTCTCATCAAACTTCCGATACCATTCCGCGAAGATCTCCGGCGGTAGATCCTGAAGGGTATCCTTTTCCGGTAAGACTCCCTTGGCTACCCATTCGTATGTATTGTGGTCATGATCGTGGTCATCCTTTTCAAAAATATAGGCCCGTCCCGCTTCCAGATTCTTTCCGACAAATTCCAGCAGCACCTGCAGTGTCTGATCCATGCTCTCCTGCCGCTGTGCCACACGGATGGCCTCATTCAACGCAGCCTCCATATTACGGTAATCTTCGGATTTGTGCCCTCTCTCATTCAGATTGCCGCAATCTATGGCGATTTCCATACGGTATTTTCTCCCGTCTTCTTCTACCAGTGTGTCCTTGATATGAAGTTCTCTTCGCAGCAGCGGATTGTAATATTCCCATTCCTTAAAAAAACCCGGCTTTAACTGTTCATTATTACACATTCCACAGGGCAGAGAATTTCCCTGCAATATCTCATAACACTTTAACCCGATGATCTCTTCAAGACTTTGAAATCCATAGCTCTTCAGAGTCTTCTTGTTCATATATATCAATTCATGAGTCTCTGCATCTGCCACATATACATATTCACCCAGATTCTCGAAAAATTCCCATATTTTACTCATATACACCAACCTGTTTCCGTATTCTTCCCCTCATTATAACTAATCAGTATACACTTGCAAACGCTTTACGGCAAGCCTGTTCTCTCAAAAATGTCTGTAATAATCTCACATCATCCGTGATCACACCGTCCGCCCCACAGTTTACGATCCGAAGCATGGCACCGGAAGTATTGGCTGTCCACCCGTATACCGACTTTCCGCAGTAATGAATGGCATCTACCATATCCACTGTAAGATTTCTCCCCTCGATGCTATAGCTGTCGGCATAGTCCAGCTCATAATCCTCTTCTTCCAGATCATGGGCAATAAAAACTGTTGAAATCCCCGGTTCCAGCTCCTTCATTTTCTGCAGGATTCCCTTGTTCATGGAGCCTATAATACACTCATCCACCATATCATAATCCTGCAGCAGAGTCAGCACGCTTTCCTCCAGTGCATCCTCCTGTCCGGTATATTTCAGTTCGATCATCAGAGTGATCCTGCCTCTGGCACAGGCAAGCATTTCTTCCAGTGTCGGGATCTGTTCTCCCCGGTATGCTGCCGAAAAACCGCTGTCCACTTCCAGGGTTTTGAGAGCATCTGCCTCCGCATCCCATACGCAGATATCCTCTCCTGTGGTCCGTTTAAAATTACTGTCATGCATAACGATCAGGGTTCCGTCCGACAACTGCTGCACATCAATCTCTGCAATAGGCGCTCCATCCCGGATGGCCTGTTCCAGGGCCGCCACCGTGTTCTCCGGAGCTACTTTTGCCCCCGCCCGATGCGCTACCACGATCACAGGAGCGTCTTTACCTGCGGCCTGTACCTGCGGCAATACACCATATGTCAGAAAATAGAGGCAGAGAAGCATAACAATCGCTGTTTTTCTGATAATTTTCATCACATTGCCCTCCCATGAAAGTTATTTGTCAATTTTATTGTAACTATTGACTATAAACTCCATACAAGGAAAATGTTAACTTTTTGTAAATATTCAGAGCCACGTAAATATAACCGGAGGAACGTCGAATGCTTGCATTCGTAAGATCCTCTGGCTATATTTATGTGGCGAAGTAACCACATGAGCAAAAGGAAAGCATCGGAGATGCGATTTTGCGAATGGGGTTCTGAATATTACGACTATTCAGAGCCATGTAGCTTCAGGCAGGGTATTCGGCAGATGCTTGCATACGCAAGAATATCTGCCTGAAGTTATAGGGCGAATTATCGTTCTGAATCGTCGGTAAGCCCGGATAAGCGTACTCACTTCCGTAACATCACTACCAGTTCATGAGCCAGCAGTGGAAATGCTGCCAGTACATTCAATAGCAGCCATTCCTGTCCGGACAGATGGGAGGTTCCGAACGCTCCGATGAGAAACGGTACTTCTGTTACCGCAAACTGCAGCGCAAATCCAATAACACAGGCCAACACCATCAGCGGATTATCCCAGGGTCTCATGGCAAATACGGACTTCTGCATATCCCGCATTCCTACTGCATGATACAGCTGGCACATTCCCAGTACTGTAAAAGCATAGGTCTGGGATCGGGCAAGTATTTTTTCCCGGGACAGTAATTCACGAAGTCCCTCCACCCAGTCAGACAGATTCCAGGACAGTTCTCCCCTGCCTGCCATGATCCCACAGGGCAATACCAGAAATGCCGCCAGACCGATACCGGTGATCAGCGCTCCATAGAGTAAGGTACAGGCCATTCCGCCCCGGGCGAACAGACTCTCCGCTGCTTTTCTTGGAGGACAGCGCATCAGGCTTTTTCCGTCATTTTTATCCACTCCCAGTGCCAACGCCGGAAGGGAATCCGTGATCAGATTGATCCACAGTATATGACTGGATTTTAGAGGGGAAGCCAGCCCCAGAGCCACTGCTACGAACATGGTCATCAGTTCCCCGAGATTGGAGGACAGTAAAAATATCACCGACTTGCGGATGTTTTCATAGACGCCTCTGCCTTCCTCGATTGCCTTTTCAATCGTTGCAAAATTATCATCCGTCAATATCATGTCCGCCGCCTGTTTAGCCACATCCACGCCGGTTCCCATGGCTACACCGATATCTGCTGCTTTCAGAGAAGGAGCATCGTTCACACCATCCCCTGTCATGGCCACAATCTCCCCATTCTGCTGCAGCCCCTTCACGATCCGTACCTTCTGGGCCGGAGTCACTCTGGCATAAACCCTGATATTCCTGATCCTCCTGGCAAAAGAAGCATCATCCAGATGATTCAGTTCTTCCCCTGTAATACACTGACTGCGATGCCCTGCAATCCCCAGCTGTCTGGCAATGGCATAGGCGGTATCCACATGATCCCCGGTGATCATTACTGTAGATACACCTGCACGGCGGAAAATCTCCACCGCTTCCTCCGCCTCCGGTCTGGCAGGATCACGCATCCCCACAATTCCCAGGAATGTCATACCTTCTTCCCCACACCCGGGAGTGTTTCCGCTCTGTGCTGCCGCCAGTGTCCGAAGCGCCAGGGAATTCATGAGTTCTACAACCTCACTGATCCTTTTTCTCTGTCCGGCTGTCATTGGCACACTTCTTCCGTCCTGTAAAATATGGGTGCAGTGCTGTACGATCACATCCGGTGCCCCCTTCGTATAGGCAATGCTTCCCTTATGCCCTCCGTTTTTCGGGATTCTGTGATAGGTCGTCATCATCTTCCGGTCCGAATCGAAAGGCTTTTCATCATAGCGGGGGTACTGCTTCTCCAGACGTTCTCTATGCATCCCCATCTTCTCTCCGAAGTCTAAGAGCGCCAGTTCCGTTGGATCTCCGATCCGTTGCTCTCCCTGCAGGGAAGCATCGTTGCACAACAGCATTCCCCGGAGCATCTCCTGTACGCATCGGGATTCTCCCCTGCCATTGCTGCCGGCAGCATCCTCCAGCACATCATACCACCAGCATTTTTCCACCGTGAGCCGGTTCTGGGTCAGTGTGCCGGTCTTATCCGAGCAGACCACGCTGACCGCTCCCAGAGTCTCAACGGAAGGCAGTCTGCGGATGATCGTATGTACTTTGACCATTCTGGTCACTGACAATGCCAGACAGATCGTCACCACTGCCGGCAGACCTTCCGGCACCGCAGCCACCGCCAGGGAAATCGCCACCAGCAGCATTTCCGGAATATTTCTGTGTTGAAATACCGCCAGCAGAAACAATGCCGCACATACTCCCAGCGATAAAATACTCAGAAGCTTTCCCATATCCCCCAGACGTTTCTGTAACGGTGTCATTTCCTCTTCCGCATCTGTGATCATGGAGGCGATCCTGCCGATCTCCGTGGCCATGCCCGTAGCTGTCACGATTCCTTCTCCGTGGCCATGGGTCACCACAGTAGACATATATACCATATTGACCCGTTCAGCCAATGGAATCTCGTGTCTGCAGTCTGCCAGAAACAGCGCATCTTTTTCCACAGGTACCGATTCTCCGGTCAGGGCGGATTCCTCTACCTGCAGATTGGAGCTTCTGGTCAGCCGTATATCCGCAGGTACCTGTGCCCCTGCCTCCAGGTCTACCAGATCGCCCGTCACCAGTTCCGCCGCCGGAATCTCCTGACGGATACCTTCCCTGATCACAATGGTCTGTGGACTGGTCAGCTTTTTCAACGCTTCCAGTGCCTTTCGGGCTTTTCCCTCCTGCAGCATGCCCACCAGGGCATTGACCACTACCACAGTGCCGATGATCACGGCATCACTGAGCTCCCCCAGAAAGACGGATACCACAGCTGCGATCAATAATATGTAGATCAGCGGGTCCTTTAACTGCTCCAGAAAAAGCTGTATTTTCGTCTTTTTTCTGGCAGCTTTCATTTCATTTCTGCCATTTTGCTGTAAACGACGAAAGGCCTCACCATCGGTAAGGCCCTTCACTGCGTCACTTTTCAGTTCATTTACGGTTTCCTGTATATTCTGTTTTTCGAACACGGCTGCCTCCAATGCTTGTTTCTATTAAGCATTGTATGTCATATCTTCAGAATTCATTACACCGAATCATCGTACATTTTGATCTCTTAACTGGAATGCTGCGGTCAGCTCGTTCATGTTGGTGGCCTGCGCAGACAATTCCTCACTGGTGGCAGAAGTTTCTTCTGCGGTCGCAGAGTTGTTCTGCACCACTGTGGATATCTGTTCAATGCCCTGTTCGATCTGCATCATGGCATCTGCCTGTGCCTTGGATTCTTCCATGGCTTTCTTGGACTCGTTGGCCAGATCCTCAATGCCTTCCACGACCTTCTGCAATGCTTCGGCTGTCTTGTCCGTGATCTGGTTGCCATGCTCAATCTCCTGCAGGGAAGTCTCAATCAATTCTCTGGTATGTACCGCAGACTGTGCACTGTCATCTGCCAGCTTACGGATCTGATCCGCAACCACTGCAAAGCCTCTTCCGGCCTCTCCTGCTCTGGCTGCCTCAATGGCTGCATTCAGGGATAACAGATTCGTCTGGGATGCGATATCCTCAATCTCACCGATAATATCGCTGATCTGCCTGGAAGTATCGTTGATACGCTGCATGGCATCTGTCAGACCCTTCATTTCCTCTCCGCTGTCCTTCGCCTGCTGCTGGTAATCCATAGCCTTCTGGTAAGAACCTCCCAGTGCCTTGGCATTCTTCTCCACGATCTCGGTTACATTCGTGATGGTAGCCTGCAGTTCCTCTACGGAACCGGCCTGGTCGGTAGCACCTTCCGCAAGTCCCTGGGCAGCATCTGCCATCTGGTTTGCCCCCAGAGATACCTGTCCCACTGCCGTCTTGATCTCATTAAGTGTCTCACTGAGCTTATGGTTCAGCTTACGGATAGATTCCAACAGTCCCTGAAAGTCTCCCACATAGGCTTCTGCACACCCTGAAGTCAGTGCGAAGTTTCCTTCCGACATTTCTCCCAACAGATAATCCGCATCGCCGATGACCTTCTGCAGATTGCCGGATAGTGCTGCGGTAGCCTCTGCCAGGATCTGTGTCTCATCCTGTGTCCGGATCACAGGTGCCGGAGTATGCAGATCGCCTTCCGCCAGCTGACGTATTCTTTCGGTACATTCCGCCACCGGTTCACCGATCGCCTGACCGATCTTTTTTGCCCTGCGCACACTGAAACATAAAGCTGCAGCACCTATTGCTACACCAATGACAATACATACAACGGTAGAACCAAGGAAATCTGTCAGTGGTGCATTTACTGCCACGCTCCATCCATTGGTTCCTTCTATTGGTGCATAAGCCTGTATTGTGATGGTTCCGCCTTTCATATAAGTGCCATATCCGGTTGCTCCGGTCATCATCTTCTGCTCTACCTTTGCAATTCCCCGCAAAAATCTGTCCGTCTGAGACAGTTCAATGTTGCTCTTCTGCTCCTGGGCAATCGCAGAATCACAGTGAGCAATGGTGATACCTGTTTCTCCCAACAGATAGCACTCGGAATTCTTACTGACAGAGACTGCCGCAGCAATATCATTTAAGAACTCCGGATCCGGCACAACGAATACCACGCCGACAATATCACCATTCTTATCTCCGTCTGCATATACGGGTGCGGAAATGATAACGCTGAGCTTACCGTCTGTCTTTGCAATCACGGGATCCGATACCACGACCTCTCCCTGCATGGATCTCTTAAAATAATCACGGTCACTATAATCGGTTCCGTCATAAGCACAGATACCGTTGGAGCCGATCAGCTTGCCTCTGACCATTCCATAAGCTTCCATGCGTTGGTTGATATACTGCTGTTTCTGCTCCTGGGTAAATACCGGAGAAGACAGCTGGTAACTGCATCCGAGTTCGGATACGATCGTCGTTGTCACCCGTAGTTCCTCATTGATACGGTCTGCGGAAATCTCTGCCACCACCAGCATATCGTCTTCCAGTGTTCTCATGGTACTGGACAGATTCAGGATCACGGTAAGGATGACCAACGGAATAATTGAGAACACTACCAGCCTGCTGATTGCCTTCTGCAGACGTTCCCGGATCGTCGTCATGCCGGGTGTCTGCCCCTTTGTGCCCTTCTGTGATGCTTTTGTACTCATATGTCCTCATTTCTGCGCTGCATTTTTATTATATGCTTTATTTTCCTGTACTCTATGAAGTGACCACTTATCCGGCAGCGCCCGGATATCCCATGCATTTCCTTCATTTTGGGACGGTGATCTTCTGCTGAGATACTTAATTTTATATGTCGATTTTATTTTACCATGATTCAGGAAAATTTTCTATCTTTTGAAGCCCAAAAAGAGAGTTAATATTCCGTTAAGAATATCAACTCTCTCCTGTCATTTATCTCTCTATCCCCTCATGATAAGAAATACCCTGTTAATAGCCGAACTCCTGGGCAAAATACAACTTGCCATTGGTCTCATAGACCGCAATGCTGCAGGTGGTAAAATCGCCTGCCAGGATATTCGCTGCGTGTGTAGGAGAAGCCATCCAGGCATCTACTACACTCTGTGCGGAATCATAGCCCTTCGCCAGATTCTCGCCCCACATCAGTTCACTGTTCACTGTGTACCAGTCCTTACCGTTGGGTCTGGTATGGGAGAACTTGGAAGCTGCTTCCTGTGCTCTTACCATAGCGCAGGACTCCAGACCGTTGCTCCAGTTCAGTGCTGCCAGGCCGTTCTCTGCTCTCTTCGCGTTTACAATATCCAACGCATCGATAGCCATGGCACGAAGTTCATCTGCACGGGCCAGCTCAGCTTCACTCATACCGGCTTTTCTCACAGAACCCGCCAGTGCCACTGCCTCTTCATCGAACCAGACAGTTCCGTCATCCGTGGCAGGATCACGGCTTACAGAGGATAATTCTGTACTCTTGCCGCAACCTGCAAGGCTCAGCACCATGATGACTGTCAGAACAAGACTCATCCATCTTTTTTTCATTTGTTCTACCTCTTCTTTCCTTGATTGTTTATAGTAAATATATGTTTATTCGTTATGATTGCTTCTTCTTAATAATAAGCCATGCTCCCAGCCCTGTCAAGGAAAGGGCAAAGCCCAGATTCCATGTATTGGAATCATCGCCGGTCCTGGGTCTTCTGGAAGCTCCCAGGACTGCTCTGTCCGCCAATGGTGTAGGATCATCGGTAATGCTTACAACCCGCTGACGTCTTACACCAAGCACCTGAGGTGTTACCGGGGTTGCCGGCTCAGACGGTGTACCGGGAGTATCCGGGGTATCGGAATCATCCGAATCGTCCGGAGTATCCGGGGGTGCGGTCGGAGTAGTGGTCGGCATCGTGGGTGTGGTATCCGGTGTGCCTGTCGGCGTAGGCTCCGGAGTAGCACTGGGAGTAGGTTCCGGGCTGGTAGTCACGGGCGGAGTAACCTCCGGCTCTCTGGACAATTCAAACTGCATTCCGAAGCCGTATCTGGTCATCTGATAGCCGTTGTTGGCCAACACACCGTTAAGGTTAGTGGTGATCTTCACTTCTCCGTCCTTTAACAGGTCGGATACCAGAGTATCTGCATAGGAACCTTCCTGTCCGTTTTTCAGCATCCGGTCATACAGACCTTCACCGTCAAAAGTATATACATTATGATATGTCGTGTAATATAAAGCATCTGCTACTGCAGAACAGCTCTCCGCTACTGTGGTATCGGCTGTTCCGTTGGTCAGGATTGCCAGTTCCTCTGCCGTAAGTTCTGAAAAGCCGTAGACCTTATTTCCTTCTTCTCTGGAAGTATTGTTGAACCAGTCTAAGTAATACTGTGCCAGGCAGCTCTGCGTAACCTCTTCCGGCTTCATTTCTTCGCTGCCATATCCTTTTTTCAAAAGAGCCTCTCCGACAATCGCATCCGTAACCTTGCCTGCGGTGATTCCGAGATCCCGTAACGGAGCATTTAAAATACGGCGGGGCAATGTACAGAACGCTCCCACTTCACCGATCTCATAACCTTCAAAACCACTGGACAGAACCGTTACTTTCTCTCCTGCCTTAGGCGCCGCCGGGATCGTACCGATCGTGGCCTTTGCAGGATCATACTGATACTCCTTATTGCTCTCATTTACCAGCTTTATGTTGTAGTACAGGGTATCTCCGGGCTCTGCCGCATTTCCTCCTGCCACGGTACCGTTCAGATAACCGATGGCATCGGACAGATTGATTCTTACCTTGTCCGGGGCATTGCTGTGGATCGTAATGGTGATCGTTGCATCATAGGTCACCCTGCCGGTGCCGCTTTCCCAATGCTGTTCCAGTTCCGGAGTTGTAGTAATGGTAATACCTTCGGAAATATAATGGAACACTGCGCCGTTCTCATTCTGTTCAAAAGTTACCGTTCCCGTGGGATATTCATAATAATCTACTGCGGATACCCCGGGAATCCTGTAATCGTATCCGTCATAATTGATCCAGGTCTCTGTGGGTGTGGTCACATACCATACCGTGGCAATGGTGACTCCGCTGAAGGACCGACCGGTGGTGAGCAACTGATTCATAAAACTTTCCGTTACATTTTCACCATACAAGACGCCGTTGTTGTCATTCACATACTGTTTTACATCCTCAAGGGTTTTTCCGCAGTTTTCTTTATAATAGGAAGTGCCTTCGCTGTCTTCACCGTAATAAACATAGTGTAACAAATCTGCGGGCTTACAGTCAGAATATTTGTTTACATCTAATGCTACGAATCCAACGCACTGCCAGCTTGCTCCGTTACTTCCGGTTAACTTTCCTTCGGCATCTACCCCTGTATTATCCACAGAAAGATATTTAAAGGTTTCAGCATCATCCAAAGTCATCTTATGACCTGCAAACAATGAAAAATCTCCGTTTGCCGGCTTGTAATTATTGGGCCATACGTTGGGGCTGGCTACCTGTCCTCCCACATATTTTGCCATGGTGCCTCCAGCAAGAATCACCGTTTTGATGTTGGGATAGGTTTTCTCTTTTACAGCAACAACGCTGTCGTTTCCGCTTGCACTTGCCATTTCAACAACATCGTTCTGCTCATTCTGCGTTGCTTCTTCCGCCTGTACCGTAAATCCGGTGTTGGAGATGCTGCCGATCATCAGTGCCGCTACCAGAGTTTTTGCCAGTTTGGTCTGTATTACGTTTTTTAACTTCATTTCTGTTTCCCCTCAAAACCAGTATTTCTGTTTTTATTACTTCTTTTTACTCTCCTAATAAGTAAGACTGCGCCAAATGGAAAAAAGGACCAGAATTTGAAAAATTTTTCAAGATTCTGATCCTTTTATACTTTTACAGCTAAGATCGGCTGTCGTTCCGTTCCTGTTTAATGTTCTTTTCGCTTAAGAACAAGCCATGCTCCCAGACTCGTCAGGGAAAAGGCAAAGCCCAGATTCCAGGCATCGGAGTCATCGCTGGTCTGCGGTCGTCTGGATGCTCCGAGGACTGCTCTGTCCGCCAAGGGAACTGTCTCATCCTCGATGGTCACCATTCTGCGGCGTCTTGCACCAAGTACCTGCGGGGTGTCCGGGATTCCACCGGCCGGTGTGCCGGGATCTGCCGGTGTACCGGGATCATCTGGTGTATCGTCCGGAGTATCGGGTTCATCCGGGGTGTCAGGTGTTGCGGTTGGTGTTGGTGTAGGTTCTTCGGTTACCACCGGTACCGTCGGTGTCGGCGTAGGCTCCTCGGTTACTACCGGTACCGTCGGTGTCGGCGTAGGCTCCTCGGTTACCACCGGTACCGTCGGTGTCGGCGTAGGTTCTTCGGTTACCACCGGTACCGTCGGTGTCGGCGTAGGTTCTTCGGTTACCACCGGTACCGTCGGTGTCGGCGTAGGCTCCTCGGTTACCACCGGTACCGTCGGTGTCGGTGTAGGCTCCTCGGTTACCACCGGTACCGTCGGTGTCGGCGTAGGCTCCTCGGTTACTACCGGCGTAGGCGTAGGCTCCTCGGTTACTACCGGTGTCGGCGTAGGCTCCTCGGTTACTACCGGCGTAGGCGTAGGCTCCTCGGTTACTACCGGCGTAGGCGTAGGCTCCTCGGTTACTACCGGCGTCGGCGTAGGTTCCTCGGTTACTACCGGCGTAGGCGTAGGCTCCTCGGTTACTACCGGCGTCGGCGTAGGTTCCTCGGTTACTACCGGCGTAGGCGTAGGTTCCGGCTCATCCGGTTCGCACGGACAGTGAATCTCTCCACCCTGCTTATACTTATCCGCTATGATGCCTCCGACAACAGTTCCGCCATTATAGACAGTTGCATTCGGAGCCAAAATATATCCGAAAATAGAATTTACATTAACTTCTGTTGCATTGCCAAAGTTCCAAATAATTCTGTCTGCCCACAGCTGATGTTCCAATGCTTGCTTTTTTGCACCATGCGCATTCATCCAGCCGGTAATATTCACAGTTCCGGAATCACTTACATTTACCACAACTGTTTTTCCATAAAAAGCTGCGCCGGTGATCTCTTTGTCATAGTCTTCCATCCTGGTATTTAACTCAGCACTTGTTACATTCAATACCAGTTGTGTATCGTTATTTTCATCCGCCAAAGCATACAAGTCGTTGCTTTTCTGTACCATATTACCTGCCAGGACATTGCTGATCTCAGATGCAATATCTGTATCCCATACCTCACAGTTCTTCAGAAGATTTCCAGTATATAATTTATTTTCACCAGCTATAATATTATAACCCTGTCCAGTCACTTCCCGCTCAACAGAGTTCTGTGTTCCGTCAGAATTAGTAAGGGGAATCACCAGCTCCTTTTCATCTGTTCTGCCTGAAGCTGTATATTTAAGAATCTGATTGGGAGCAGAAAGATCTCCCAGATAAGATTTTCCCCCATAGCTTACCATGGAAACCTTTAATTCTCTAATTGCGGCATTTCCCTCAATATGGTCCAGATTTGAGGATACAAATTCATTTGTATATAATACAAATGAAAATGGATCATTTAAATCCGCACCTGCTGCCTGCACAGTAATCCCCTCGTTCCCTGCGACGGAACCTGCTACCAGTGCTGCTACCAGAACCTTTACTACTTTTTCCCTTACATACTTGCTAAATCTGCTCATCTGATTTCTCCCTCAATGAAATCCAATGTTTTTCACGTTTTACAACGTTTTCGTTCCTCTTTACAACTATTAAGACGGAAGTGCTTTCAAAAAGGGTTCAGATTTTTTATTAAAAATGTGATTTTTTGCTTATTCTTGTCCTCTGCTTATCTGTTTGTAGTACTATATTCCTAATAATCGGCCGTTTCTGTCAGGACTCCATGGATCAGAGCCCGCCTTTTTGTACCGGAAGAACCGTAACAGGTGGATAGCGATACGATGTTTCCTCTGTCACTTAAGTCCGCATCCGAAGCATACAGGGAATGTTCCGTGGCCCACTGCACATAATCATCATAGGAGGCATCTGAGGTAAACGTGGCAAAACGGTCACTGGTACTCTTTGTTTCATAATAGGAAAAAATCTCATAAATGTAGACTTTATCTTCCGTGTATATATAGAAGTAAGGATTCTCCTCGCAGCTTGCCGTCCCCTTCAGCAAATTTTTAAAAGCCCCAAACATGCTCTCATCCCGCATATTATGTCCGAATACGAAGGTATTCCTGTCTGACCAGTCTGCTGAAGCCCCACAGTCCATGAAAATGCATCCAGCATTCACACTCTCCCCCTCAAAGGAATGCTTCAGATAATAGTCATTGTCCTCCCCCTGTACCACCGGATAACTGATGTCCAATGCCGGGAAATAGAGCCATCCACGAAAATCCGGGTTGGTCCTGATAAGTTCGGCAAAGTCAATCTGCAGCTCCGGATGATTTTTCTCCGCAATCTCTTCCTGTGTTTCCCCCGCCGTAGGCTCTGCCACCACCTCCTGGCGGATGGCATCGTATTCATTTTTTGCTCTCTGCTCTGACAGATAAGAATGCAGACTCATTCCTCCGGTCACCAGTACCGCTGCCGCCAGCACTGCTGTGATCGCATTTTCCGCTTTTTTATTTTTCATGCCAGTTTCCCCTTCCTGCAAGAATCGTTATAATTTGTTAATGATTATACCTTATTTTTCCGCATTCGTCTTTACGAAAGAGTTATTTTTTGATATTTTTAAGGTATGATTTTAAATAAGAAACTATTGGGGGAATAAAATCTTATGATACATCTTTTTGCACTGCTTTCACTGCTTTTGTGCGGTGTCTGCTATACTGGCTTTCAGAACAGTTCTCATTTCCGCAATACCGGCAGCCGGCGTTCTCTTCTGTTGCTTGTATTTGGAGGTGCCCTGCTTCTGCGCCTGCTCCTTGCATACACCACCCACGGCTTCAGTAATGATATCGCCTGTTTTGCAGCCTGGGCTGACCGGATCTTCACTTTAGGGCCAGGGCAGTTCTATTCTGCCGAGATGTTTACGGACTATCCGCCCGGTTTCATGTATGTATTGTATCTGATCGGAGCGTTACGATCTCTGCTGCAGATTCCTTATTATTCCGATCTGCATATTTTACTGTTAAAATTACCCGCAATTCTCTGTGATATTGCCTGTGGGTTTCTACTCTACAGAGAGGCGGTAAAGCGACTGCATTTTTCCGATCTGCAGGGAATCTTTGCTGCCTCTGCGTATCTGTTCCAGCCGGCGGTCATTCTGAATTCTTCCTGCTGGGGACAGGTGGATTCCGTATACACGCTGATGATCATCCTTATGTGCCTGTTCCTCATGAAGGGAAACCTGCTTCCTGCCTATGCTGTCTACGGACTGGGTGTCCTGTTAAAGCCACAGATGCTGATCTTCACGCCGGTACTGCTGGCAGGGATCTGGGACCATGTGTTCTTACAGGATTTTTCCTGGCGGAAATTCTTCTATAATTTGTGCGGTGGTCTGGTTGTCATCTGCGGGATGCTCCTTCTGTGCGCTCCTTTCGGATTAACCGCTGCGATCTCACAATATACTTCAACGTTGGGATCCTATGAATATGCAGCCATCAATGCCTACAATTTCTGGGGACTATTAGGAATGAACTGGGTCGACCAGAACACGATTTTCCTCTTCCTGCCCTGTAAGACCTGGGGCACTATCGTGATCCTGCTGATCGTACTCTTTACCTTCCTTATTGCAGCCCGCTGCCGGAAAGAGCCTTCAAGATATTTCTGTCTCGGTGCCTTTATCATCCTGACGATGTTCCTGTTCTCCGTCCGTATGCATGAGCGTTATATGTATCCCGGTCTGGCACTGTTGCTTTTCTGCTGCCTGTACCGGCCCTCTACACCTCTCTGGAAATGCTTCAGTGGATTTGCAGTGCTGCATTTTTACAACACCGCCAATGTGCTGTACCATTACGATCCGCAGAATTATGACCGCAAGGCTCCCATCATTCTGCTGGTATCTGCCGGAATGTTGTGCTGCCTGTATTATTTCTATAAGATCATCTGGAAATATTATGTTCACGATGAAACAGGGACTGCCACCAATGCGAAGACGCAGACCGCAACAGGCCGCAGAGCTTCCGGGCATACTGCTTCCACAAGATCTGCCGCAGGACTCGGACAAAGACTTCGAGAATATTTTCTCTCTCCCCTGGAGCCCATTCCCTCCGAAGAGAGAATCCGTTTCACGAAACCGGATCTGTGCCTGTTGCTGGCAATCGGTATTCTGTACAGTTGCTTTGCCCTCTATGATCTGGGAGACCGCAAAGCTCCGGCAACAACTTATGATATGTCGGGAGAATTACAGGCCATCGAGCTGGAATTCCCCGAAGATGCGCTGCCTGTGACTATGGCCAGTTATCTGGCTCCCTGGCACCAGCGACATTTTGGGATGGATGTCAAAAGTAATGCCGAAGACTCCTGGACTTATCTCGGTGAGATCATTTTAAACAATGTCTTCACCTGGCAGGATGTCTCCCTGCAGGATCTGCTGACACAGGCCACAGAAAACGGTACTTCTGATGTGTCTGCCACAACCAGATATCTGCGTCTGTCATTGACGGATAATGATGCCTCTCTGATTGAACTGGTCTTCCTGGACGCGAATGGCAACATCACACGCCCGTTGAACGCAGATGCCTACCCTACACTGTTTGACGAAAGCAATCTGTACCCGGAACGCTATTCCTTCCGCAACAGCATGTATTTCGATGAAATCTATCACGCACGCACGGCTTACGAGTTCCTTCACGGCCTGCCGACCTACGAAAATACCCACCCGCCTCTGGGCAAGATCTTCATCGCCCTGGGTGTTGCCATCTTTGGAATGAATCCTTTCGGCTGGCGTATCATGGGTACTCTGTTCGGCATTGCCATGCTGCCGTTTATCTACCTGCTGGGGAAAAAAATGACAAGGAATACTCCTGCGGCAGCTCTGGCCTGCTTCCTGTTTGCCTTTGATTTTATGCATTTTACGCAGACAAGGATTGCCACCATCGATGTTTATATCACGTTCTTTGTGATTGCAATGTACTATTTTATGTACTACTATTGTTCTATGAGTTTTTACGATACACCGTTGTATAAGACCTTTGTGCCTCTGGGCTTATGCGGCATCTGCATGGGACTGGGAATTGCCAGCAAATGGACCGGTATCTATGCGGGCTGTGGACTGGCACTGCTGTTTTTTGCGCATCTGCTGCGACGCTACCGGGAATACCTCTATGCCAAAGCCCATCCCGGAAAAAGCACCAACGGCATGGAGCATCAGCAGATTGTAAAGAGATTCCCGGATTATACGGTAAAGACGATCGACTTCTGCCTGACCTTTTTCGTGCTGGTTCCGGCAGTGATCTATCTGTTGTCCTACCTGCCATTTGTAGACAATTCCCATCCGGGACTTTTTGACCGTATGCTGACCAACCAGACTTCCATGTTCAACTATCACAGCGGCCTGGAGGCAACGCATCCTTATTCCTCTTCCTGGTATCAGTGGCCCACTATGGTCCGCCCGATCTGGTATTATTCCGGTTATGTGACTGATGCCGTCAAGGAAGGGATCAGTGCCTTCGGTAATCCTCTGGTGTGGTGGGGCGGCATTCCGGCATTTTTGTATGTGCTGTATCTGCTTGTCACCCACAGCAGTTTCCTGCGTGCCCTGACAGGCAAAGCTGCCGCTTCCTCTGCGACAACTCCCCTGTCCCGCAGAGAATATCATGCTGCCGCATTTCTGGTGGTTGGCTACCTGGCGCAATATCTGCCCTGGTTCTTCGTCACCAGAATCACCTTCATCTACCACTATTTCCCCAGCACACCGTTTGTGGTACTGATGATCGTGTACAGCCTGATGCAGCTGAAAAAGCGGGTATCCAACCGCACTTTTGCAGTCATCTGCTGTGCCTATGCCGTGCTGGCCTTCGGTCTGTTCCTGCTGTTCTATCCGGTACTTTCGGGTCAGCCGGTGGATGTGGATTTTGTAGTAAAATACTTACGCTGGCGGGATACCTGGGTGTTGATCTCAGGTTAAGTCCTCTTTATAAAATACTTCATATAAAAAACAGTGCCGATCCTGGCACTGTTTTTTATAGTATATCTATTCACTTAGCCTTCTGCGATCGCATTACCGGTATACAACTGATAATATCTGCCCTTCTGGGCGATGAGTTCATCGTGGTTGCCGCGCTCGATGATGCGGCCCTGTTCCAGAACCATAATGCAGTCACTGTTCTTGACAGTAGAAAGTCTGTGGGCGATGACGAAAGTGGTTCTTCCTTTCATCAACTTATCCATGCCGTCCTGTACAATTTTCTCGGTACGGGTATCGATAGAGCTGGTAGCCTCATCCAGGATCAGTACCGGAGGATCCGCTACGGCTGCTCTGGCAATAGAAAGCAGCTGTCTCTGACCCTGGCTTAAGTTCGCACCGTCACCGGTGAGGACTGTGTTGTAACCATCCGGAAGCTGACGGATAAAGGTATCCGCGTTAGCCAGTTTTGCTGCGGCAATGACTTCCTCGTCTGTAGCATCCAGCTTACCGAAACGAATATTGTCCATAACGGTAGCGGTGAACAAATGGGTATCCTGCAATACGATACCCAGAGACTTCCGCAGATCCGCTTTTTTGATCTTGTTGATATTGATGCCGTCATAACGGATCTTACCATCCTGAATATCATAGAAACGGTTGATCAGGTTCGTGATCGTGGTCTTGCCGGCACCGGTGGAGCCTACAAATGCAATCTTCTGACCGGGCTTTGCATACATCTCGATGTTATGCAGCACGATCTTGTCATCATTGTAGCCGAAGTCCACATCATCGAATACTACTTCACCCTGTAATTCAATATAATCTACGGAACCATCTGCCTGATGCACATGCTTCCATGCCCACATACCGGTTCTCTCGGTACACTCCACGATCTTGCCGCTTACCTTCTTGGCACGGACGATGGTCACATATCCCTCGTCGGTCTCTACCGGCTCATCCAGCAGATCGAAGACTCTCTTGGCACCAGCCTGTGCCATAACGATACTGTTCAGCTGCTGGCTGACCTGGCTGATAGGCATGTTGAAGCTCTTGTTAAAAGTTAAGAAGCTGGCAAGCTTACCCAGCGTCAGTCCTGCGAAACCACCCAGCGCCATGGCACCACCGACGATGGCACATACCACATAGCTTAAGTTACCCAGCTGGGCATTGATGGGTCCCATCAGGTTTGCGAACTTATTCGCATTGTATGCGCTGTCGCACAGTTCATCATTCAGAGCCTTGAACTCCTCCAGACTCTTATCTTCATGGCAGAATACCTTGACTACCTTCTGGCCTTCCATCATTTCCTCAATGTAACCGTTGACTTTACCGATATTCTTCTGCTGCTTTACGAAATATTTTCCGCTTAAGCCCGCTACCTTACCAGTGACGAACATCATCAGTGCCACCATGATCAGACTGACTGCTGTCAGAGGCACACTTAATACCAGCATACTTCCCAGGGTACCGACTACGGTGATGAAGCTGGAAAATACCTGCGGGATACTCTGGCTGATCATCTGACGTAAAGTATCAATATCATTGGTGTAAATGGACATGATATCGCCGTGGGAATGGGTATCAAAATACTTGATCGGCAGCTTTTCCATGTGTTCGAACAGATCATCACGGAGATTCTTCAGTGTTCCCTGAGTTATGGTTACCATGATACGGTTGTAAGCATAAGTGGCCGCCACACCGACCAGATAAAAACCAGCCACACGGACAATTTCCCGGAACAGATTGCCAAAGTCAGGAGTCTTCTGTCCGATCATGGGCATGATATAGTCATCGATCAGTCTCTGCATGAACAGAGTACCCTGAATGCTTGCCACAACGCTCAGTACAATACAGACCAACACAAAGATAAAGTGAATGCCGTAATTTTTAAAGATATACGCCATCAGTCGTTTAAATACTTTTCCCGGATTCTCAATACGTGTACCGCCCTGCATTCTTCTGCCGGGTCCACGCATTCCGCCGCCCATAGGTCCTGGCATTATGACTCACCTCCATTCTCATCAAAGTCGCCGCCACCCGTCTGGGTCTGGGCTTCATATACTTCCTTATAGATCTCATTAGTACGAAGCAGTTCTTCGTGAGGTGCAAATGCATCGATCTTACCGTTATCCATAACGATGATACGATCTGCATCCTGAATACTGGAGATACGCTGTGCAATGATGATTTTCGTCGTACCGGGGATCTCCGTGGCAAATGCCTTACGGATCTTCGCATCGGTAGCGGTATCCACGGCACTGGTAGAGTCATCCAGAATCAGTACCTTCGGCTTTTTCAGCAGTGCTCTGGCAATACACAGTCTCTGCTTCTGTCCGCCGGATACGTTACTTCCGCCCTGTTCAATATAGGTATTGTATTTCTCTGGCATCTTCTCAATGAATTCATCGGCGCAGGCCAGACGACAGGCACGGATGCATTCCTCTTCAGTAGCATTCTCATCGCCCCAACGGAGATTCTCTAAGATGGTACCGGAGAACAGCACGTTCTTCTGTAATACTACGGATACTTCGTTACGCAGAGTCTCCAGATCATAGCTTCTGACATCCTTACCGCCGACATAGACCGTACCCTCATTTACATCATACAGACGGCTGATGAGGTTCACCAGACTGGTCTTGGAACTACCGGTACCACCCAGAATACCGATGGTCTCTCCGGCTTTGATCTCAAAGTTCAAATCATCCAGTACCGGCTTCTCACTCTGTTTGTTATAGCGGAAGGTCACATGATCAAAACGGATACTACCGTCTGTCACATCGTAGTCAGGCTGTTCAGGATTGGTGATATCTGCCTTCTCTTCCAGTACTTCTGCAATACGCCTTGCACTGGCTGCACTCATGGTCATCATAACGAAGATCATGGCTAACATCATCAGATTCATCAGGATACTCATGCAGTAGGTCAGCAGGCTCATCAGTTCACCGGTGGTCAACTGGCTGGCAACGATCATGTGAGCGCCAAGCCAGCTGATTCCAAGGATACAGCCGTATACGGTAAACTGCATTACCGGCCATACATAAGTCATGGTACATTCTGCTTTTTTGAACATCTTGTAGATGTTGTAGCTGGCCTTATGGAACTTGTCGATCTCATAGTCCTCACGCACATAAGCCTTTACCACACGCTGTGCGGCTACGTTCTCCTGTACGCTGGCATTTAAATCATCGTATTTCTTGAATACTTCACTGAAATACTTGGACACTGCTCTCATAATAAAAATGATAACGATTCCAAGGAACACTACCGCCACCAGATAAATGCTTGCCACTCTTGCATTGATCAGGAACGCCATCAGCATAGCACAGATCAGGCTGACCGGTGCGCGGAAGCACATACGTAAGAGCATCTGGTAAGCGTTCTGGATATTGGTAACATCCGTGGTCATACGGGTGACCAGTCCTGCCGTGGAGAACTTATCAATGTTGGAGAAAGAGAAGGTCTGAATGTTCTCATACATGGCCTCTCTTAAATTTCTGGCAAAACCGGTGGATGCTTTCGCACCGTATTTACCACCCATGACACCGGCGAACAATCCGACAATGGCTGCCAGGATCATGTAACAACCGATGACAAAAATATGTTTCATATCTCCCGCCTGCACGCCATCATCAATGATGGATGCCATCAGGAGCGGAATCACCATTTCCATGGCAACTTCCAGGATCATGAAAATAGGAGTTACAAGAGATGCACTCTTATATTCCTTGATCTGTTTTGCTAATGTTTTGATCATAGCTGGTTTCCTTTCTTGTATTTTTCTATCCTATAATAAATGTTTTGTAACCTCTCTGTTATGCATGACTGCCAGCATCACTCGTTACGGCATGGCCCGTTACAACGTCCGGTCCGTCTGCTGTCCTGTCCCAGATTCTGCATCATCTTATCTAAAATAGTTAAGAATGTCTGCTTCTCTTCTTCGGTAATACCGTTCTCCAGCTCTCGGTTGAAATCCCGGATCTGCTCTTCGATCAGATTGTGATGCTCGATCGCTTTCTCCGTCAACAGGATCCTTTTCAGTCGGGCATCCTCCGTGGATGCCACCCGGACGATATAGCCCTTCTGTTCCAGATTTTGGAGCATTACCGTTGCCGTGGATCTGCGGATCCGGAATTCCTTCTCCACATCCTTCTGATATACATCGCCGTTCCGGCTCTTGTGATACAGATATCCCAACAGCGGCCCCTGCATTCCGTTGATTTCATTTCCTTCCATCTGAGCAAAGATCGTATCGATCTTCCGGCGGATCATGTTGTTGGCGGCCTTGATCTCAAATCCAAGCTGACGGTTCGTCAGTACACTTGTCTCCTCGTTCATCCTGCCTCCTTATCTCCTATGCCTCTAATGCGGTGTTCGTCAAATCCTCATGCCAGCATGGGATTTTCCTCTCTACTCGCGATAACTTGAGAAACACGCTTCGCGAGTTTCTCAAGTTATCGCGGCAGTCGCCAAGGTCTCGTGCAAGCACGGACTTTGGCTCGTTGCTCGCGTAAATAAAAATGTTAGATAGCTAACCATTTTTGTTAGCCATCTAACATTATAACGCAACCTTTTATGTTTGCAAGAAAAAAAGTATAAACTCTTTATAAACTCCGTCAATCCTCCAGTACCCGGTTCAGGACTTCATCTTCCAGCACCAGTTTCTTTGCTGCTTCGCGGTATTTTTCCTCGTGGAGATAGGTATGGCGGTGGGGTTTGATGGTGGGAGCCATGTCGATGGCTTTGAGGAAATCGGCCTTCTTCATATGTAAGGTTGCCACGTAATCCCAGAATCCGGTATCTTTAAGTACCGTGCTGACACGGATGTAACGGTGATCCTGTACCTTTGCCATGATATAGGTGGCAATACCTACCTGGATGCCATGAAGCTGCGGCACTTCCAGGATCTTATCCAATGCATGGGAAATCAGGTGCTCACTTCCGCTGGTAGGGGCACTGCTGCCGGCAATCTCGTTGGCAATACCGCTCATGGCCAGAGAATCCAGCAGTTCTTTTAGGAACAGCTCGTCTTTGATGCTCTCATAAGGGGTACGAACGAAGCTGTTCACCGCTTTCTTTGCGATCATCACTGCAAAATCATTCACCTCACCGCAGCCGGCCTTTTCTTCGAAAATCCAGTCATAGAGTGCCGTGATCTTGGAAATCATATCTCCGATGCCGGAGTAAATGAACTTCTCCGGAGCGGTACGGATCACCTGGGTATCCACGATAATGCCATAAGCCAGTCTGGCAGGGACAGAAGTACGCTTTCCCTGCACCAGAAGGGATGCGCTGGCACTGGAAAAGCCGTCGCTTGAACTGGAAGTCGGCACACTGATAAAAGGAAGGTTCCGCAGAAATGCCGCATATTTTCCGGCATCGATGACCTTGCCTCCACCGATAGAGATCACCGCCTTTGCCTTGTTGGGAATGGCGAAAGCCAGCGTAATGATATCGTCAATATCCACCGTATCCAATTCATTGTATTCCAGAACATTCACGTCCGCTTCCTTCAGTGAATTCATGACCAACTCTCCGAACATATCGATCAGTCCGTTACCGAAAAATAACACTACCTGATCCAGACTTTCCGTTTTTAAATAACCACCGATCTTACCTAATGCCCCGTTTCCGATCTTCAGGATGGACGGGATCGCCATCTCTTTTCCTATCTGCATGGTAATCTCTCCTTTAACATTTCATAAAAAAACTTTGCCCGAAACCGCGTCCGGACAAAGTCATTTTACACTGTTTTCTATTTCAGTTCAACTTACAATTGGATCCCGAACATCTGCAGCACCCAACAGATCAGTCCCAATGCCCAGCTGGCGAAAATTCCGTACAGGATCACAGGTCCTGCAATGGTGAATATCTTGCAGCCGATACCGAATACCTGTCCTTCTTTCTGGTATTCCACCGCCGGGGCTGTCACGGAATTGGCAAAGCCGGTGATGGGCACTAAGGCTCCTGCACCTCCCCATTTGACGATCTTGGGATAAATATGCAGTGCCGTGAGTACCACCGATGCAAACACCAGGATCAGGGAACACCAGCTGCCTGCCGTCTGGGGATCCATTCCCAGCACATTGCCGGTATAGTTCAGGATTCCCTGCCCGATACAGCAGATGATCCCACCGGTCAGAAACGCTTTTCCCATCTGTGCCCACAGATTGTGGGTGGGAGTCACCGATTTGACATACTGTTCGTATTCCTGCTTCTGCTGTACATCCGGTTGTGCCGGATTCCCGGACATATGCGGGGTCTCTTTCTGCATCTTCTGCTGATTGCCCTGTTTTGTGTCTTCCTGTTTCATAGATGTACCATGCCTTTCCGCCGCCCGGCCGCTTGCACGGCAGGTAGACTCTGTGACTGCTCTCTCTGATAACAGAATGTCCGTTTTCACTCTTTTTATGTATGCTTCTATTTACAAATTTTCTTTTAACACAGTTTTCTTCCATAAAAACAGACTTCTCAACAGCTCCGCGACCTCTGCCACGACGGTATCCATATCATTTCCGGTATCCGTGATCTGTTCCGCATCCATAAGATTATGATCTTCTGCCAGTGTCTTGTGCACCATATCCGGTGTCGCCACCATCTGCTGCAATTTCACCGCGTCATAATAATACCCCGGTGTCACATCCACCGGAAGCCATCCAATACCGTCGAAATAGACCTCCGCCCAGCAGGATCCTGCGACCGCGGAACGCGTTATCCGCATTCTGTTCCCGATTCTCTGTTGTCGTTTTCTCTTCGATACTGCCTTCCTCTGCCAGAGGCAGCTGAAAAAACACGGTGAAATCCGAGCCCTTATCTTTCAGACTCTCTACGACGATTTCTCCGCCCATGAGCTGTACCAGCTGATCCGTGATGGCCATACCGATTCCGGTGTCATGTACCCGGATCATGAGGTCCACACCGTTTTCCTGTAAAAAAGTCTTTTCTTCTTTCCTGTGGTTCTGACTGTCCACCGGATTCCGGCTCCCCATCTTTTTCCGAAAAAAAGAAAGAACCAGAATTTTGTTTTTTCTTTGGTATTTTTTCAGATTGTAAGCAATTACACTGTTTGACGCCCTCTTTTTTTCATGCGATAATGGGCGATGAGTATAAATTTTATTTCATGAGGGAGATTATTATGAAAAAAAGAACAAGGAAAAAGTTACGGGCCCTTTGGGGTCTGCTGCTGGTCCCCGTGGTTCTGACCGGGTGCCGCATCCGTACCACGCCTATGGGCGTATTTGCACAGATCCTGGAGTATGCCGGACAAAACAATTCGCAGGCATCCTCGCCTCACGGTCATGGTACTTACCATACCGAATCACAGCCGTCTTCCACCCCTATTCCCCAGATGGATTACGACTCGCTGGATGCTATCGGTGAGGTCCAGACCATCATGGTCTATCTGGTAGGCTCAGATCTGGAATCCGATTACGGTAATGCCAGTCTGGATCTGGACGAGATGGAAACGGCCGGAGTGGACACAGCGCACAATAATATTCTGGTCTATGCCGGTGGTGCATCCGAATGGCAGGACCGCGGCCTGTCCAGTGACGAATGCACCGTCCTGCTGTTGACCGACACCGGTTTCGTCCCCGTGGATACCTATCCGGCGGAAAACATGGGGGATCCCCTGACTTTGAGCAGCTTTTTAAATTACGGTTTTGATTTCTTCCCGGCAGATTCCTACAGCCTGATCCTCTGGGATCACGGCGGCGGACCAGTGCTGGGCTACGGCGTAGATGAGAATTTCCGTGACCTTCTGACGCTGGATGAACTGTCCGAGGCGCTGGAAGATTCCGTGGGTGCACACATGACAAAACTGGAATGGATCGGCTTTGATGCCTGCCTGATGAGTTCCCTGGAAGTGGCTTCCGTGCTGGCTCCCTACGCCAACTATATGATTGCCTCCCAGGAGACCGAACCCGGTTGGGGCTGGAATTACGATTTCCTGTCAGAGCTGTCCGATGAGGTGATCCCGGGCGATGTCATGGGGGAATATATCGTGGATTCCTACATGGATTACGGGGAATACGTCTTCGACATCTATCCGAATCTGTATTCCGACCTGACGCTCTCCTGCGTCGATCTGAGCGCCTATGCTGAAGCCGAAGAAGCTCTGAACGATTATTTTGCGGAACTGGACACTTCTCTGGATATGCAGAATTACCCCAGACTGGTGCGTAACCGTGCACGGGTGAGAGACTTCGGTACTTACTCCTCCGATATGAATTACGGCATGGTGGATGTCCTGCATCTGTTAGAACTGGTGGGGAATGATTCTGAAGCCGCACAGGCTGCCACAGAGGCCGTAGAAAACTGTATCGTCTATTCCGACACCAACATGGACAATGCCGGAGGAATCTCTATCTGCTATCCTTACCAGACGGATACGGATTACCGGGATGCCTGCATTGAAATGTTATATTATCTGGACTTTGCTCCCAATTACACCCGTTTTCTGGAAGACTTTTACGCCATTGAAAACGGTGACACCCTGCTGGCAGATCGAGAGATCTCCAATGCGGAGACTTCCGTCACCACCCAGAACGACGGTGCTTACGATGAATCCGACATTACCGTGCAGCTGACCCCCGAACAGCAGGCGAACTTTGCCTCCGGCGGCTACTACATCCTCTGCAAAGCCAGGGACGAAGGCTATATTACCGCGGAGGAAGACGAACGTGCCGATGATATGTATCTCTTCATTCAGGGAAGTACCCGTGTGACTCTGGATGAAAATGGTTTCTTACATGCTGCTTACAAAAATAATGCTGTCTACATGCAGGATCAGGACGGTCTCTCCGATATTCCCATGATCCTGACAGAGACCGATATCAGCGACACAGAGAATCGTTATCTGGCACATGCGGTGCTGATGAATTATACTGACAACTGGGAATCCCAGACGGCGAAAGTACAGATCGTCGTCAGCGACGAATATCCCGATGGTATCATCCGTAGTGCGATTCCTCTGGATCATGACGATGCGGAATTGCAGAGTGCCAGCAAGCAGTTGATCCATCTGGATGACTATGAGACTATGTCCTTAGTGGCAAGATGCAGCTACGTGACCCGGGATGATAACGGTAATCTGTTGAACTTCTTCGACTGGGAAAAATCCGGCTGGATGATGGGCATCGATGTGGATCTGACCGGCGATTATCATACCGTGGTACAGCCGCTGGATCACCCGGAAAATTACGTATGCATCTTCTTCATGAAGGATTCCCAGGGGAATACCTCTTATTCCGAAATGATTCCGCTAAAATAAGGGAAGGTCAGCTTTCCAGCTCTTTTCCTTCTCTTCCTGCTTGTTCGATCAGGGTCTTATCCACGTCGGTCTCGTAGTTTTTGATGGAGACTTCGACGGGGGTAGGATCCTTGGTCAGGCGCCTGCCACCGACATGATTGAAGAAAACGATAATGCCAGCTGCCAGCCCAAGAGAATAGAATACTTCCAACGTATTCAAGCCTCCGGGTTCAGCACCCATGGCCATCCGGTACACTTCCGTGAAAACCTCATTGATCCCCACATCATTATGGTAAGCCATGATCGTATAGGCTGTACCGAAAAAGCTGATCAGGCACACAAAAGCAGCCTTGATCCACTGCTGCCAGCCTTTGTGTCTGTTCACACAGATCCATTCCACCAGCACATCTGTCTCTCCAACCACCTGCACATCGATCTCCGGACAGATTTCTTCCATAAGACTTACCAGTTTCAGACAACTGATCACACATCGTTTTTCGCCGTCCTTGGGAAAATGATAAATTTTGATGGCTTTTAGTTTTGCCTGCAATACCGGATCCTGACAGCGAATCTCTGCCACATCTTTCAGGAAAACATCCTGTGCCTGCACCTCCGCACTTCTGTCACATTTCAGATAAACCGTCTGCTGCTTCATATACCCTGTCCCTTCCTGCCGTTTCTGCTCTGCATAGACATATTTTCCCAGATTGTCCATATTATTTGTGTGCTTGCTCCTCCGGAAGAATTCCCCTGCTTATTGCACGGTCCGATGCAGTTCTGTGGCAAAATAAAACAGTGACCCGCAGATCTTTCCCGCTGCCATCCCCAGAATGGCCCCGCCCAGCCCGTGGCGGAAAGAGATTCTTCTGGCAAAAATAGGAATACTGTCCAGCATCTCAGCAATGGCCAGCGCCAGACAGCCGATGAACATTCCGGCAAACAGCCCGAAAACCGCCTGTGCTCCAATGCCCGCTGCCGTCCACAGCCTCATCTGTTCTGGGAAGTGTTCCCGCAGATAATTTCCCCACTGACTGTACTCTGGGAAAATCGTAACAAAACATCCCGACAGCGTCCCGAAAATGACCATTTCCTCATAGAGAAGTACATAACGTGCGGTATGGGTCTTGCCTGCGAACCGGGGGATCAGCCCCACCGCCACCAGCACTGTAAACACTCCGGCTGCCGACAGCAGGCCGTAACTGGCCCCGGTTACTATGAGCAATAATTGTCTGATCAGCATCTCCGTTCCCCTTTCGCAAAGTTCTGCTCCCGGCAGTTATCAAAGGATCTGCAAATGATCTTTTTCTGCACACAATAGAATATCCCAAAACCGAAAATCATATACGGATGGCACTTTTTTCCAAAATGTGCTATACTATCTTTATATATGTGCAGACGCCGCCCCACTTACTGTTTGCGCCGTTTTGAGTGAAGAATTTTAGATTTCAAAATATATGTGAGGTTTTATAACTATGAATACAGCAGATACGACTGAAAATACAGAAAAAAAGACGAGTGCACTTCCTGCGAAAAAAGTCTCCGATTCCGAGACACATCAGCTGCATGTGGTCATTCATCCGGATATTAACGGTTTCGGGCGCTTGTTCGGCGGACGACTGTTAGAGTGGATCGACGAAGTAGCCGGTGCCACCGCCAGACGTCACTGCGGCAGAGACGCCACCACCGTAGCCATCGACAACCTGTATTTTAAATCCGGTGCTTATCTGAATGATATTATTGTGCTGATCGGCAAGGTCACCCATGTGGGACATACTTCTATGGAAGTACGCGTGGATACCTACCGCGAAGAGCAGGACGGCACCAGACACCCTATCAACCGGGCTTATTTTGTCATGGTAGCCATGGGCGATGACGGCAAACCCACCCCGGTTCCCGGCCTGATCCTGGAGAACGACGGGGAACGGATGGAATGGGACAATGCCATTAAGAGAAGAGAGTTACGATTAGTTCGTAAGAAAGAAGGATTCTAAATCCGATTCTCGTCGCATCCGCAGATCGGAGAACTCAGAAATCTCCGATCTCCCGGATAATGGATCAGCGGTTCGATCACATTATGGTAATTTTCCCGATACAGGTCATCTCTGATCCAGAAGATTTTTCCGTAATCCTCATGTATCTGAAAAGAGATAAACTTTTTCATGATTCTTCCTTTTCATTCTCTGAAAGCACGATCACCAGCCGCTTTGGCGGCAATGTATCCGCATCGGGATTATCCTCCATACCGATTCCATATACGGGCCTGTCATCGTATTTCTCCGGTATGTCATCTCTGTACTTATACATTTCACCGGACCAGTTGTCTCTGTCCACTACAGAAAAATATCCGAATATCTGTAAATAAGGTTTCAAGTCCCGAAACAAAAGCTTTCCTTCCGTACTCCGGGCAATATCTCGGGGTTTCTGATACAATACGATCTCCACCCGGTCGATGTAGAAATAATTCCTGTACATAAATATCCTCCTCCCGTTTTCAGGCGTAAAATCGCTCTTTTGTCTCCAGACAGAGACAGGCAAGTCTTCCACCGGCAAAGCCACATCCGCAATCTAAGAGATATACGTTATGTCTGTCGTTGCACCAGATGGAATTGCCCGGCTCGTCCAGATATCTTCTGTCCTTCTTCCACACAATGCTGTCCGTGGGCGTATGACCGCACATGGAGATATATCCATCGATACCTTCAAAGAAAAAGCAGTCAATATCCATCGTCCCCCGCATGTAATATCGGTCCTCTTCCCGGACATCCGGATGGGAAGTCATGGCATGGGCAAACAGATATTTCTTTCCCTCCAGCTCCAGTTCCTTCTGTAGCGGCAGTCCCTTGATCAGATCAGCAATGTTCCGCATGTCTACTTCGGTAATACGCTGTCGCAGCAGTTCAAAACTGTTGTAACCATAGGGAGCTAATTTGTGCCGTTTTTTCTCCGGAGTATTAAAGTACTCATAAGTATAATTTGCCAGCCAGTCATCGTGGTTGCCTCGTATCCAGGAGCACTTTCCCTGCAAGCCGGCAAGGGCACAATATACTCCGAAGGGGTCCGCAGTTTCTCCACCCCGGTCAAACACATCACCAAGGACGATCAGTTCATCATCCCTGGTGATATTGATCTGCTTTAGGATCTGTTTCAGTTTCTTCAGGTTGTTATGTATGTCGCCAATAACATAATGCATATCCTTCCTCCTTTTCTCATTTCCTTCGGTAGCACTTCTGATATCTGTCGAGCTTTCTGGAAGCGGGATCGCTCCTTGCTTCTGTTCCCCTTCGCCTCATATACCGGCGTATGCTTATAGCTTCTGCTCATTCAGACTCCTTAATATACTTTGTCCCATATAGTTTCTGCCTCACCCGCAAACCCAGTGTGCTCTCTGCTTCTCATCCTGCACCTCTTCCATCTCCGGAAAATCTGCCTCCAGATACAGGGGATTCGGAAAAACTGATATTCAAAGCGATCCTTTCTCTGGGAATCCACCCGCTCCTCTTCCTCCGCAGGAATCTCGCAAGAATCCCATGTCAGACATTCTCCACCGGCTTTATGCATGCTGTTCCCACTGCTTATTCCTATGCATTCCTCCCTGCCGGGAAGTTCTGGCTGTAATAGTCCTCAAATTTCACCTGAAATACAATTCTGGACCGCATACCGAGATTTCTGTCAAGGAACCCCTGCATAGGTTCCGGGTACCCGGCAAATATCACAATGACATCCTCTCTGTGGTTTTCCATTTCCCGAAGCAATGTCGTAATAGCGATCTCGCCTTGCAGAGAATATGCTTCATCAATGAATAATACGCCTCCTTTTGCTACTTCCCGGATTTCCTCCGAATATCATATGCATCATAAATGCCTGATAATGCTTTCCTCCCCGTCTCTTCCTCTCTTTCTCCACAACATCTATGGCAATATTTTTGTAAATAAGTGGTAGTATATTTAGAAAATAAAATGATTTTTGGATATGGGGATATGGATAAGGTTATAAAAAATTTCTGGCTACATAAAACAAGACGGCCGCAACCGTCTCATTTAAAGTCTTACTTTTAAAAAGTATCATTATTTGTATTATAGGAGCTATATTCGCAAGTGAATGAATATCTATTCAGGCTTTCAATTTGTCTCTTTCTTCAATCATTCTTTTTGCGTTTTCGAAATATTCCTTCCAATCCTTATCCGTTGCGTTTGCTAATTTACTGGGACCATAACTCCAAAATGGGATTATTTCCTTACGCGGATCCTTATCCACAAAATAACACTCAAATTTATTGGTCTTTACATAATCAACCCACGCTTTTTCTTCTTTTATATACTTCTCATGTATGTTTTTCAGTTTTGCATCCCAATTATCCAAGGCACCACCCCTGGATGTCACCGCTGCACTTGTCATATTGCCCACGGCATAAACTGATCCAAGGAACCCCATAAATGCATCTATAACGTCTTTTTCTATTTTTTCCCCTGTTTTTTCATGCCGAATTTTTGATAAGCTTTCTCGGAGTTGCTCTTCATCCTTCCCCATAGGAATCCGTTCCAATAAGACTTCCTCCAATTCTTTCCTTGATTTTTGCATTAACTCCTTCTTATTTCCCAATAAAAAGATTTTAGTCGGAGTCCACCAGCTTGTCATGATATCATTTCTCATCTTTTCATCACTCTGCTTCGGCATCAGTGAAGCATCTGCTACGCTATTTTCAACATCTCCAGGATATAATTTAGAAAACATAAGAGAATTATATAACATATTATTGTTGTCCCAATCCTTCGACAGCTTCACAAATTCGTCCAGTAATGTCCTTCTACAGTCTTTCATCTAGATCTTCTCTTTCATCGTAATCACCCTTTAGAAGTCCCCGAACCAGATATTCAGATCCACTTCCTCATTAATACCGTCCACAGCACCTTTTTCGCTGTACTGCCATACCTTATAGGCATACGGATAATACAGATCATCATTATAATAAGCGAACCACTTATCGTACTGTTCCAGCTGTCCCAGATCCAGCATCAGTGTTCCCATCTCCATGTTGTGATAGATCATGGGCTTGTAGCCGGCATCCTGGATGGTCTGGCAGAACAGGGCGGTCAGGCGGGTTCTCTCTTCCACGCTCAGTTCGTTGGCACGGCCCTTGCCGCCGCTGACTTTTTCCACGTCGAAGACGATGGGCAGTTCGATGTTATAAGGTTTTACCTTTTCCAGTACCAGATTGGCTTCTTCCAACAGTTCCTCGTCTGTGATGGCCTGAGAGTAGAAGTAGACACCTACTTTGATTCCTGCCTGTAATGCTCCCTTGACATTCTGCTCAAAGTATTCGTCCTCCACCAGCTTACCCTCAGTGCCGTAGCCTCTGAGGCCTACACGGATGAATGCGAATTCCACACCGTCTGCGGCTACCTTGGTCCAGTCGATATTGCCCTGATGCTTGGAGACGTCGATTCCCTTGTGGGATACTACCTGACCGTCCTGCATATACTGCACTTCTCCGTCCTCGAGAATGTTCAGGTTCTCCAATACATAATCATTTTTCTGCAAATCATCACGAATGGGTACGAAATTAAAGGTTCCGTTGCTCACAACGACCAGTTCATTGGGATAGTAAGGACGCAGGGTCTCTACCATGGTAGTGCCGGAGGTCAGACCATCACGGATCCCGGAGAGGATCTTGTTCTCTTCCTCGTCCTCAGCCTGCTGCTTTGCTTCAGCGATCAGGGCATCCACTTCCTCCTGCGTATAGGTCTTCACCACTTCCTGTGTGCTCTCTTCCGTCTGGCTTCCGGCTTCCGCTGCTGCCGCCAGATCGTTGGCATTATTCTGGAACTTGCTGTCGATCCAGGAATACAGGATTCCCGCAACATACGTTACCAGTACTAACACCAACAGGCATCCGGTCATGACCAGAATGGATGCTATGGTGTTGTTTTTCTTACGCTTATTTGCTCTGCTCAGACGATCCTCGGGGATCCGTCCGTTTTCATTTTGTTTTTTCATAAGTACCCCTGCTCTCCTTTTTCATGCTGTCTCTCTATAACTATGCAGCATTGCGGTCTATAAGATTATATATAACTATTCAGAGCCGTGCAAATTATGGCAATATGTACGTCGAATGCTTGCATTCGTAAGAACATTTGACATAATTTATACAGCGAAATAACCACATAAGCAAAAAGCAAGCTCTGAAAGAGCGGTTTTGCGAATGCGGGCTGAATAGTTCCTTCATATAATATAATCGAATTTCCGACGGAAAGGAAGAGGAAAAAATTTGTTTTATGAATTATTAATGAATTGGCCCTTATCCGGCCATCTCCCGCATTTCCCGCAGGATCTTTTTCTCCAGGCGGCTGACCTGCACCTGACTGATTCCCAGGATCCCGGCGATCTCCGTCTGGGTCTTATTCTGAAAATAGCGCATACGGATCAGCTCCCGGTCTCTCTCCGGAAGCTCCCCAAGCAACTGTGCCAGCAGCATCTGATCCAGCAGCCTGTCCTTCTCCACATCATTTTCCACCGCACCGCTGCTTCCCATGCTGGCTCCCACACAGCCGTGGGCCGCGGCCACCACCCGGTCCGCCAGACACAGCTCGCTGCCGTCCTCCTGCCCGCTGCTGCTATAGAGGGATTCCACCTCCGCTCCGGCCTCCATGGCCAGAATCACATCTTCTCTGTCCAGCTGTGCCTCCTCGGACAATTCTTGTAAGGTGGGCTCCCTGTGCAGTCTGCTCTGTAAACGCTGTCTTGCCAGTCTGACCTTCAGCCCATCCTCCTTGATGGTACGGGATACCTTTAACAGACCGTCATCCCGCAGAAACCGTTTGATCTCCCCGGTGATCATGGGGACGGCATAGGTGGAAAACCGTACCTCCAGCTTCAGGTCAAATTTATCGATGGCTTTCATCAGGCCAATCACGCCGATCTGGAACAGATCCTCCGGGTCATATCCTCTGCCCAGAAATCTTTTCACAATGTGATGCACCAGTCCCAGATTTTTCTCGATCAGTACTTCTCTCGCTTCTTTATCTCCGCTTTGTGACTTTTCGATGAGTACTGATACTTCTTCCATGCCTCAGTCCTCTTTTCCGATCCAGTCTCCGCAGCGCATTTTCTTCCACATATGTACTCTTGTGCCCTTGCCCGGGATGCTCTCCACTTCCAGCTCATCCATGAAGGCTTCCATAAAGGCAAATCCCATGCCGGACCGTTCCAGTTCCGGCTTCGTGGTAAATAACGGTTCCATGGCTCTGGCCACATCCTCGATGCCTTTTCCCTGATCCGATACCTCGATGGAAAGCGTATCGTTCTCAAGAATGCAGTGCAGTCTTACCTTTCCCGGATGGATAATGCTGTACGCCGGGCGCATCTCCCCATGCTTCGTATAACCGGACAGATTCTCGTATCCATGGATAATGGCATTGGTTACTGCCTCCGATACTGCGGTCTTGATATCCGCCAGTTCTTCCAGTGTGGGATTCAGATGGGTAATGAAAGCCGCCACCGCCACTCTGGCAAAGCTTTCGTTACAGGAGACCGCGTCAAATACGATCTCCATCTCATTCCGGCTGCCCTGCGTTCTCTGCTGCAAAAGTTCTTTTTCTTCCGTCACCTGAATGTTTTCCCTCTCTGCTACCATGTTCTCCTCATTTCTGCGCCTATTATTGCACTGTTTTTCATAATTTTTTGAATAATTTCTTTCATTTTCGACAGAATCTTCCTTCCAACGTTTAACCCGGCAGGATCTCGACGATCTTGTGAAGCCCGGACATACGGAAGATCCGCTGGATCTGCCGGTCTGCATGGATCGCATAGACATGTCCGCCGAAGCAGGAAATCTTGCGGTACCGCCCCATGATGATCCCGATCCCGGAAGAATCCATGAACCGGGTATCCTCAAAATCAAACACTACATTTTCCACATTTTCCCTGACCAAGAGCCTGTCCGCCCCTTCGCAGATATAGGAGGCTCTGTGGTGGTCCACTTCCTCCGGCATGCGCACCATCAGGCAGTTATCAATGATCTGAAAGTCTTCCATATTTCCTCACATTCCGCTGTTTTCCAGCATTTTTACTCAAAAGAAAAGAGAACCCGCGCTTTACTTTACGCAAGTTCTCTTTCGTGTGTTGTGTGTCATTGTCTGATGGTATATTGTTCTTCCCTACTGTGCCGTATTCTCTGCCAGCTGGGAACGATATCTCTGGGCACTTCTGGCCGTCTCCGTATCCGGGAACAGCTCTATGATCTTGTCATAGGTGGTGATGGCATTCTGGGCATCGTCACTCTTACGGTAAGAGTTGCCCAGGCTCAGCCAGGCATCCTTGTTCGTCTCATCGTAAATGACTGCCTTGGACAGGTTCTCGATGGCCGTCGCGTAATCCTCGCTGCGGTAAGCATTGTAGCCTGTCTCATAATACTGTGTGGACAGCTGCGGCCCGATCAGGCCAAGCAACGTCTTGTACAGCTTCTGGAATGCTTCGGAAGTACTGTCCACATCCACGGATGCCGAAATGCTTTCCAGGTTAGCCGCCGTCTGGGTAATATCCTGCGTCTCCAGATATGTGGTAGCTGCCGCTAACAGGCTGTCGATGGTCTGTAACGTACCGTCGGTTCCCACATACCCCTGCAGTTCCTGATTCAGCGTATCATTCTCTGTCTGCAGTGCCTGCATCTGGGTCTCCAGTTCCTGGATCCGGGAGGTCTTGGTGTCTAACTGATTGCCGATGTCGGTGATGGTCTTCTGGGCCTCATTGTTGGCATTGGATACCGCTGCCGGAACCACCAGAAAATACATCACGGCCAGACCAATGATCAGACCGATGGCAATATTGATCAGGGAAGAGAGACCTGCACTCTTCTGCTCCTTCACATTCAAAGGCTGAATGATGATCTCATTGTCACTCTGGTAGCGAACCGCATCATCCTTCTTCCGCCGGCCGGTCTGCTTGCTATTCTCGTCCGGAGTCAGCTGCATCTCAACTTCCTTCAGATACCGCAGGGTCAGCGTATTGTTGCGGTCAATGTCCATGCACTTACGCAGTTCTCTCTCCGCTCTGTCCCACTGTTCACTGTCCATATAAAGCAGGGCTAACAGCTGGTGTGCCCGGATGAACTTCGGGTTCAGGGACAGTACCTTTTTCAGCTGGATGATAGCCAGATCCTTGCTGTCCTGATTACAATAGACCAGTGCCTGATTGTATTTCTTGATGGTCTGGTTAATGGCATCCAGGCGGGCCGCATTGGACTGCAGCATATTGATGTAATCGTCCGCGATATTTTTCTCAGGCCGCATATTTTTGCTGATGACCCATTCGCTCAGTGCCGCAACGACCTCTCCGGTCTCAAAATACACCAGTCCCAGCAGATTTCTGGCTTCGATATTGTTCTTATTAAATTTCAGGCTCTGCCGTAAGCTGTTGATCGCACCTGTGAGATCCCGTACTCCTGCTTTCTCCAGACCGTCATTGTAGAAACGGTTGGACATACACATGATCTTCTTGTAGAGGGATACATCTGCTCCGCAGGACGTACAGAAATCGTGCTCTGACAGATGGCAGCCGCAGTTATAACAAAACATGCTCTCCCTCCTTATTTCTCTTCTTTTTCTTCGGATTCTTTTATCATTTTCACCAACAGATCCGCCGCATCGGTCAGATCCTGATTGTAGATAGCTTCCTCAGCGTCTTCCACTTCCAGACTGGGATGAAATTTCTTCAGTTCTTCTTCAAAATTGATCATGGTCCAAAGACTCCTTTATTTCCCCGACAAGATACAGGCTTCCCGCGATATAGAGCCGTTCTCCTGGCTGTCTGCCCGAGACTTCCGTCCGCAGTGCCGTATCCGCTTCCGTATACATAGTAAACCGGTCTTCCGGATAAGCTGCCAATAAACCTTTCAGTTCTTCCAGCGAAAGCGACCTCGCCGTCCGCATATGCGTAAAAGCAATCCGGTCGAATAATCCCGACGTGATCACCCTCTGTATCATATGCCTGCAATCCTTATCCGCCGCCACACCAAATAACAGTCTCCTGCCCTCCGTGCAGCCGTCCTGTTCCACGGTATCCAGAAAAGCCCGGATGCCGTCATCATTATGCGCACCATCCACGTACACCTCCGGAAGTACTTCTTCCATGCGTCCCTGCCAGAAGCAGCCAAGGATTCCCTGTCGGATCTCTTCCACAGTGGGACACCCGGCTGCGGCACACATTCTGCCGTCAGGCATGTCCGTACTGCGAAACAGCACTTCCACGGCCCGCACTGCCAATGCCGCATTTTCCATCTGGTAGCGTGCAATGGTATGCAAAGTAAGACTAATATAATTATAATACTCAGAGCGCAAGGAAAAATCAATGTATTTCTTCCGAAATCCAAGGAAAGTATAGTCCTTTTTCGACACCGGTATCTGTATCGCACCAAGTTCTGACGCTTTGCGGCAAATTACCACACTGGCATCCGCATCCCCGTCCAGATACACCACCGGAACACCGGGGCGCAGGATCCCTGCCTTTTCCGCAGCGATCTTCGCTGTGGTGTCTCCCAGATACTGTACATGATCCAGACTGATCCGCGTAATGACGGTCAGGAGCTTATTGTCCACATAATTCGTGGCATCCAGTCTTCCCCCAAGTCCGGTCTCAATGATGCAATAATCCGGCTTTTCTTCTGCAAAACAGAGTAATGCCATGCAGAATAGGTATTCATAAAAGTTGAGAACGAATTCCTGTGGCGCTTCTTCCCCTCGCTGCCCGTCCCCAGTATTCGCAGAATTGGTCTCCTGCAAAGCGTCCCATACCGCAAGAAACCCCTGTAAAAAAGCTTCCTCTGAGATCATTTCACCGTTCACGGCAAAACGCTCCCGCATATCCACCAGATGAGGTGAAGTGAATACAGCCGTGCGATAGCCTGCTTCCCGCAGGATCGAACTCATGTAGGCACAGACGGAGCCTTTTCCATTGGTGCCCGCCACATGAATGATCCGCAGATCCTTCTCCGGATTTCCGAGTTTTTTTAAAAACCATTTAAGGTCCCTGCTGTCCGCAGGATTTTTTTTAACAGTAAAGCGGGGCATATCCTTCAGATATGCCACCGCTTCTTCAAACGTTATCATGTCATTACCGAATCTCATCGTATTCCTTATGCTTTACGTTCTTTTTATTCTGTACGTTTCGTTGCAGATCATGCCAGCTGTTCTAAGCGCTTTGTCACCTGTTCCATCATCTGCTCGTATTTTGCCAGCTTTTCCTTCTCCTCTGCGATCTTCGCTTCGGGAGCCTTGGACAGGAATCTCTCATTGGACAGCATTCCCCTGGAACGTGACAGCTCGCCTTCCAGTCTCTTCTGCTCCTTCTTCAGTCGCTCGATCTCCTGTGCGATGTCTACCAGCTCTGCAAACGGAATGTACAGGGTTGCACCGGGGATCACTACGGATACCGCATCCTCTGCGATTCCGGTCTTGTCAGCCTGGATCATGATCTCATTCGCATAAGCAAGGCTTGCGAAGAACAGCTTACCTTCCTCAAAAATCCTGCGGATCTCGTCATTTTCGCTGACTACATACACACTTGCCTTACGGCTGGGTGCTACGTTCATCTCAGTACGGATGTTGCGGATACCGCGAACGGCTTCCTTAATCGTTTCTATGGCCTTCTCCTCTGCGGGGAATGCACGATCCTCGCTGTACTCCGGCCACTTGCTGATCATGATGGACTCTTCTTCATTCTGAATGGTGCAGAAGATCTCCTCAGTGATGAACGGCATGTAAGGATGTAACAGCTTCAGGGCGTCGATCAGGACAGTCTTCAGCGTCCACAGTGCTGCATTCTGGCTGACTGCATCGTCGGTGCTGTACAGACGGGGTTTTACCATCTCGATGTACCAGTCACAGAACTCATCCCAGATAAAGTCATATACCTTCTGTACGGCGATACCCAGCTCGAAGTGATCCATGTTGTCGGTCACATCTTTTACCAGAGTATTTAACTTGGACAGGATCCACTTATCTACGGGCTGTAAATCTGCTGCCGCAGGGGTGGTGATATCTTTTCCGGTCTTCTCCAGTGCCTGCTCCATGTTCATCATGATGAAACGGGAAGCATTCCATACCTTGTTGGCGAAGTTACGGCTGTTCTCTACTCTCTCATAGTAGAAACGCATGTCGTTGCCCGGTGCGTTGCCGGTGATCAGGGTCAGACGCAGTGCATCGGCACCGTACTGGCTGATGATCTCTAAGGGGTCGATTCCGTTGCCCAGAGATTTGGACATTTTCCGTCCCTGACTGTCACGTACCAGTCCGTGGAACAATACGGTCTTGAAAGGCTTCTCTCCCATCTGCTCGTATCCGGAGAAGATCATACGGATAACCCAGAAGAAGATGATATCATAACCGGTTACCAGGACATCGGTAGGATAGAAATACTTCAGATCCTCGGTCTGCTCCGGCCAGCCCAGGGTCTCAAAAGGCCACAGTGCGGAGGAGAACCAGGTATCCAGCGTATCGGGATCCTGCGTAAAGTGGGTGCAGCCGCACTTGGGACATACCTTCGGCATCTCCTTGGCTACGACTACTTCACCGCAGTCATCACAGTAATAAGCGGGAATCCTGTGTCCCCACCACAGCTGACGGCTGATACACCAGTCGCGGATGTTATCCGTCCAGTTGAAATAGTTCTTCTCCATACGCTCGGGGATCAGCTTGATCTCACCATTTTTCACTGCTTCTCTTGCAGGTTTGATCAATTCATCCATCTTAACGAACCACTGGTCTTTTACCATAGGCTCGATGGTGGTCTTACAACGGTCATGGGTACCTACGTTGTGTACATGATCTTCGATCTTTACTAACAGGCCCATCTGATCCAGTTCTTCCACGATGGCTTTTCTCACCTCATAGCGGTCCATGCCCTCGAACTTGCCGCCGTTTTTATTGATGGTGGCATCATCGTTCAGGATATTGATCACAGGCAGATCATGACGCTTGCCCACCTCAAAGTCATTGGGGTCATGAGCGGGGGTGATCTTAACGACACCGGTACCGAACTCTCTGTCTACATAAGCATCCTCAACGATGGGAATCACACGGTTTACGATAGGAAGCAGTACCTTTCTGCCATGCAGATGGGTGTAACGCTCATCATCGGGATGAATGGCTACTGCGGTATCACCTAACATGGTCTCGGGACGGGTAGTTGCAAAGGTCAGAAACTCTGTGGTGCTGGGCGTTCCGTCCTCGTTCATCAGCGGATACTTGATGTGCCAGAAATGTCCTGCCTGCTCCTGATATTCTACCTCTGCATCGGAGATGGAGGTATTACATACGGGACACCAGTTAACGATACGGGCACCCTTGTAGATGTAGCCTTTTTCGTGCATCTTCACGAACACTTCGGTCACAGCCTTGTTGCATCCCTCATCCATGGTGAAACGCTCTCTGTCCCAGTCGCAGGAAGAGCCCAGCTTTTTCAGCTGACTAATAATACGTCCGCCGTATTCCTTCTTCCACTCCCAGGCTCTCTCTAAGAACTTTTCACGTCCCAGATCGTGCTTGTCGATGCCTTCTTCCTTCAGCTTCTGGATGATCTTGACCTCGGTAGCGATACTTGCATGGTCGGTGCCGGGCTGCCACAGTGCATTGTAGCCCTGCATTCTCTTATAACGGATCAGGATATCCTGCATGGTGTTGTCCAATGCATGACCCATGTGGAGCTGTCCTGTGATATTTGGAGGCGGGATCACGATAGTGAAGGGAGTTTTACTGTGATCTACCTCCGCATGGAAATACTTTTTGTCAAGCCACTTCTGATACAGTCTGTCTTCTATGCCGCTGGGGTCATAGGTCTTGGCTAATTCTTTGCTCATTTTGTCCTCCTTAAATTCTCCTGAAACTAAAGAAGCCCTTTGCCGACTCTCGTCAGCAAAGGGCGTCAATAACGCGGTACCACCTTTGTTCACAGCTTGCGCTGCCTCGTGACTTCTTACAAAGTCCTATCCGGTAACGGGGATAACTCGTGAAAACTTACGCCCGGGATATCCGGTCTCAGCTCTCCGGCTTGGAAGCTACCTTCCACACTCCTGTCTTGAAGCAGCCTTCCAGCGCATACATGCAGCCGCTCTCTCTGGTAAGGGGAAATGTGTACTCCTCTTCGTCATTGCCTTTTGGATTTGGTTAATTACTAATAAAAAATATAGTACAGAAATTCCGACTTTGTCAAGGAAATCTTGTTTTCCTGCATAATTTTCCTTCAGAATGTATGGTTTTCATGTATAAACTGGCATGGTAAAAAAAACATATTCTGGCTCTTTTAAGCAAGCCACTTTTTCTATACACTGAATCCTAACATATCCCACCGAACAAATGGGAATTATGAAAAAGAAATTAAAAGAGGAGATCATCATCATGGAAAAGAAAAAATCATACGGTGTATTGATTGCGGGAGCCATTCTCCTGATCCTGGGAATCGTCCTGGCAGTCATTACCCACAATAACAGTTATCAGGAATCCGTTGCTTATGGCAGCCAGTTAAGCGATGTCAAGGCACAGCTGGAGGAAGTAGAAGCTTCCATCGAGGCAGTCACCGGCGGCACAGCAGACGGTGATCTGGATTCCCTGAATGCGCAGAAGGATGAATTGACCGCTTCGAAGTCCACTCTGTCCGACCAGAAGCTGTCCGCAGAGCGTCCTTACTCCTATAGCCTGGTTCTGGTATTCTTCGCTATCCTGTTAACTGCCAAGGGATTGTACAATGCCATCGCAGGCGTAATTCCCGCACAGAAGGCGGATGTGAAGAAGCTGGCGCAGGCAGGTCTGTTAGCAGCTCTGTGCTATATCGGATTTGCTTTCTTCAAGATCGACATTCCCGTGGGTCCCGAGAAGACCGCATTCCATCTGGGCAATGTATTCTGCGTACTGGCAGCTCTGCTGCTGGGCGGTTACTGGGGCGGACTTGCCGGTGCCATCGGCATGACCATCGCCGATCTGACCACCGCTTATGTAACCAGTGCCCCCAAGACCTTCTTATTAAAATTGTGCATCGGTCTGATCGTAGGACTGGTTGCTCACAAGATCTTCCATCTGAGCAAAGAGCATTCCGTAAAATATGTGACCGGCGTAACGATTCTTGCTTCTGCCTGCGGTATGGCATTTAACGTGGTAGCGGATCCGTTGGTTGGTTACTTCTATAAAATGTACCTGCTGGGTGTGCCTCAGGATATTTCCAAGGCTCTTGCCAAGATCAGCACCGTAACTACCGGTGTCAACGCCATCGTTGCTGTGATCTGTGCTTCCGTATTCTATCTGGCACTTCGTCCGGCACTGAAGAAAGCAGGATTATTCCATGACATCTAATTTCGATACTTCTGATAGAAATGCACAAAAGGGCGGGGATTTCGTTCCCCGCCTTGCTATGATCAACGATATTGCCGGTTTCGGACGCTGCTCCACCACCGTGTCCCTGCCCGTGATCAGCGTAATGAAGGTACAGGTATGCCCTGTGCCTACTTCTGTTTTATCGAACCATTTGGGATTTCCTCTCTGCCATTTTGATGACTACACCTCTCATATGCGAGATTATATAAAAGTATGGAACGAACTGGGACTTACCTTCGATGGGTTATACTGTGGATTCTTAGGAAATGAAGAGCAGATCGACATTGTACGGGGGTTCGTGGAAATGTTCCGGCCGCCCCTGTTTTTGCTGGATCCGGTCATGGGAGACCACGGCAGGGCCTACTCCTCCATTACAGAGACCCATGTTCAGAAGATGAAGGAGCTGCTGCCTCTGGCGGATATTATCACGCCGAATATCACGGAAGCCTGCCTGCTGACCGGGACTCCCTGGAAGGATAGGGAATGGACGATGCAGGAGCTGTCCGGATTGTGTGAACGGCTGACTGACATCTGTCAAACAGCTTCCATTACATCCGACGAAGCCTCCACGGGCATTACTGCCAGTGGTTCTGACGGGAGTTCCGTTGGCACTGTCTCCATCGTCATCACCGGGATCCGGCAGGGCGATTCTCTGGTGAACTTCCTATGGGATGACGGCGTCTATACCACTGTTTCCACCCCCATTGCCGGAGCATCCCGTCCCGGCACCGGAGACATCTTCGCCTCCATTCTCGCCGCCGATGCCGTCCGCGGGGAGACCTTACTATCCTCCGTGCAAAAGGCAGCGAACTTCGTAGGTCTGTGCATCACCGGAAGTGAAAAGGCGGGAACGCCCGTGCAGGAGGGCGTGGTGTTTGAGAAGTATCTGGCGGCGCTGTTGTAAAAAAGGCGACGGCTTTTTCTTTTACCGTCGCCCGACAGAGCGGATTATTTAGTCATTCCAATTGGGTTCACCAACATTATAACTCTGATCTGCAACAGGTTCGTTAGGGTTATCGTAGCAGCTTTCAATAGTCAGGTGAAACTCCGGTAAGCTATCACAAGTGTTCGACTTATTTTCCAGTTTACTTGATGCATCGTTTCCGGTTACATTCTCTGTTGTTCCGCGCCCCGTGTTAGTTCTATAACCGAGAAGCGTTCCCATGTTATCCCGATAGTAGGTATAAATGTTCTGAACTCGTTCCCAAACCTGCTCGTCAAAATAAACGTCGCTCCTTTGGCTAACCATGCTTTCCACATACTGACGAAGATCGGAATAGAACAAATCGCTGACATCATAGCAGACATACTGTTCGTCCTCATAGATCTTGTACTGCTCCATCTGTTCAAAGGTCAAAAGTTGACCGCGGATAAAGGCATAGTCCTGCGTGGTATGAATTTCATTTTTTTCGTATATGAAAACATAAATCAAGGGAATATCCACACCGCCGTCGATTTCACCTTTGTGCTGCGGGATGTAGGCGCTTAAAACCATCGCACATTCTTCCGCGGAGGCGCCAATGATTTTGTCATACCCATCCGTTGATCGGCGATGCAGACCAGTTAGCTGCAATTGCATATCCGCAGGCACAGCAGGGTCAAAAAGGACTCTTTCGGCGCTGTCAATCAAAGTTAACTCATTTGGTGACACGGAGGGCACGATGTTTATATCCATTTGTTCCAACACCCTCTGGCAATGTTCCAGATATTCGCCAGCGAGCCGATTTCTTTCATTAATATCCAAAGTGTAGCTTTCAAAGTATGGTCTGAATTCTTCCATAATTTCTGATATCAGTTCCGGATCAGCGTCAACCGGAGTAATCGGCGCCACGTCAACTTTTTCGGTTGGGACAGATTCTGCAAATTCAACCGTACACATCCAATCCTGTCCAAATAAGAAGTTGTTATTTGTCAACACCAAGTAGTACCAATCATCATCCGAAATCGGTGTCTCCAACAGTGATATATCATAGGCATCTGAAAGATCAATTACCATCGTACCGCTTGAGTTAGCCGGTATCCCGGTGTTGCTGAAAGACACCTTTCCCGAAAGCGGTTTAACTTCCTCGCTGGTAGACCAGCGCATTAGTTTAAGTTTCGATTGAAAATTAAGCTCTTTGTCAGACCTATTTTCTACTTGAACAGAAATTACACCATTTCCCTCATATGTGGCAGACAGAGAAAGTTCATCTCCGGATAGGGAGGAAAACAAACTGTTTGCAAAAACAGTCATAGAAAAGAAACAAAAAACTGCTGCAACTACTCCCCATTTCACCCATACCGTCTTTTTCTTCACCCGTATGTTGGGAGCTGCTTCCTGAATATACTTTGTGCTGATGTTACCAACCGCCTCGGAAATATCTTCACGTTTCATACTGTAAATCCCTCCCCCTTCAAATAATCCCGCAGTTTGTCCCTAATACGGGAAAGTCGCACTGACACGGTATTACTCTTCAGACCAAACTGTTTTGCAAGTTCCGAAATAGAATAGGCATACCAATATCGACGAACAAAGAGTATTCGACTCTCTGCATCCAGTGTATCAAGAAAATAGTCAATCTGCCGGGTAAGCTCCTTTGCGGAAATCTCCTCCTCTACACTTTCAGAGGAGGATACACATTCCCCCAGTTCGTCTAAAGCTGCATCGTAAAAGCTGTTGCGCTTGACAGATGTATTCGCATGATACTTTTTTATGGAGAGGTTACGAACAATTCGACAGATATAGGTAAGCAACGGGTTTGGATTTTGAGGCGGTATTGTATTCCATGCTCCTAAATAAGCGTCGTTAACACATTCCTCTGCATCGAGGATATTGTTCAAAATATTTTTTGCGACCTTGTTACAGACATTTCCGTACTTCGCCGCCAACTCCATGATTGCCCGTTCAGAGCGCATATAGAACAAATCAATAATTTCACTATCGTTCAAATCATCACTTCCTTTCTGCCTCACTTATATACTACGAATTAAGAGAAAGATATTACAAGAAAAACAAATATTTTCAAATTTAACAGACAGTGTCTGGGATATTGAGTATCCATTCCTGATGATCGAAAAAAGCCAGATTTCTACTTTTCTCTATGAAAGCTAATTACCTTTTGTGCCTTTTCATTTATAACAATTTTAGAGTCTTCCGTATTCACTTTTACCTCCCATGGTATCATAAGTTCAATTTTAGCTTTGAATATACTCCAAGCGGTATTATTTTTATCAAATCATAGATAGAACTTTCAAAAATACCGCCTGATGGATAGTAACTCCATTCAGGCGGTATTATAACAATAATTTTTCAAATGAAAGAAGCTTTTTTACTGCTGCGATATAAAAGTAACGCTGTCCGGCAGTATTTTATTCAAACTCCACCACAACGCTGCCCATAGCACATTCCAGCTCCATATTTTTAGAAGCGTTGTTGTTGATCTGTTTCTCCTGTGCCAGGCCGTTGTAACTGTCATCACCGACTTTCAGTTCACCCATACCGCAGCTTAAATCGTAGTTGAAATCCGTCTGCGTTCCTGCCAGTGTCAGTTTCAGTTCTCCCATGGAGCACTCTCCGTCCAATCGTTCGGTCACATCTCCGTTCAGACGGACGGATCCCATTCCTACTGACACCTCTGCCACGCGGCTGCTCAGTTCTTCTACTGTCATCTGACCGGCACCACAGTCTAACTCTACCTGGTCAGCCTCCAGTTTCTCAAACGTCATCTTGCCGGCACCCACATTGGCTTCCAGCGCCCCCGTCTGCAATTCCTCTACACTGAGGCTTCCGGCGCCCAGATCCAAAGAGGTATTTTCAAAATAATATCCCTCAGGCACATACAGGCAGATGGAACCGCCCAGATTACCTTCACTGTTGCTGCTTACTTTTGAGGTTCCGCGGATCTCCATCGTACCGCCTTCCACATATCCCTGGAACTTTCGCATTCCATCGGCTTCTACCCGGAAGCAGTTATCCTCTGACACCTGAATCTTCATGACACAGCCACCGGCCTGCACCTGTAGATCCGTGATGCCCTGACTGTCATCCCCCAGAACATACAGCTCTATCTTTCCCGACCTAACTTCATAATCTGAGTCATAATCCACATTGTCCTCCAGATCATAGTGCACATCGCCCATATTTTCCCGGATCTGCTCCGTCACACCGTTGCTCCAGTCATCCACCTCTTCTCCGGAGATTCTTCCCAGGGTAACCGCTGACAGGATCTCCCCCGGCGAAAAATGCGTGGAGCCATTCCCCAGGCTTCCGCTCACTCCCAGGATCAGTCCCAATAATATAAATATCAACGCTGTGATGGCACAGCCCTTCATAAATTTTCTCATGCTTCTTTTTTACCTCTTTTCTGGAATAATCCTCCGATCCAACAACAGATCGCCGGTGTAGCGATTCCCGCCATGGCCACGGTCAGCATCAGGAACAGAAGTCCGACACCTCCGCAGATCAGTCCGGCACCGATCAGGCACATTCCCACGAAGGGATGCGTAAACATACTGATGATCCCTACTGCCACCAGTGCGATCAGAATCAGTATCAGTGCTGCTGCCGTTGCTCCGAAACCGATGATCAGTCCGAACCATGTGGCGATCAGCCCTGCTGCCACGCCGATACCGGCGGAAGCTGCTCCCAGGATCACCGGGGATGCCAAAATACATAAAATTACGATCAGCACGATCATACCGGTGGACATTCCTTCTTTATTCTGTGGAGATACCACCTGTGCCTGTGCAGTTTGTGACGCATCGCTCTGCCAGCTGCGCTGTTCTGTGCCGCCGTCTTCCTCATTGGAATATGCCGGGTAGAGAATCATTGCTTTGGTTTCGGCATTGATCTTCTGGCAGCTATTCTCTCCATAACCATTCCCGAAAATGTCTTTTTTGATATTCTCCGCTACTTTCATCGGATTCCCCAGTGCCTCAATAACATTCTGTTCATTCTCCGGTCCCGCATCGTTAAAATATTCATTATAATATTGTAGCGCTTCTTCCCGCTCTGTAGCGGAAATATTCTGCAACAGACTTTCCAGCTGCCTCATAAACTCCGTTCTATTCATTCTACTATGTTCTCCCATCTGCGCCTGTTTACGCCTCTGACCTGTCACTTAGTTTTCCTTCAAACAATCCCGTGATCTTATCGCTGTAGCTGCGCCACTCACTTTCATATAAATGAAGCTGCGCCCAACCTCTGCTGGTGACTTTGTAATAACGCCTCGTTCTGCCACTGCATTCCCGGTCATAGACTTCCAGACATTCGTCCTTCTGTAATCGCCGAAGCACGGGATACAGGGTGGATTCCGACAATTCGATCACCTGCCGGACCTCCTGCGTGATCTTGTAGCCGTAGGTTCCTTCCGATTCCCGGGCCACCACCGCCAGTACGATAGCATCCAGCAGAGCTGCTCCTGTATTAAAAAGCATCCTATCGCTCCTCTCTGAAATTTGCGGCTATCCGCCTTTCCTTACAATATTATATGCCGTATAGTATTGCTCTGTGGCTATACTATACGGCATATAATATCATGCGTCAATATAGAGAAACCGTAAGAAATTCTAAAGACTTTCCAAAGATTCCGTCGACTCCTCCAGAAACTCCTGACGGATACTGTTTTTATGGATCACAATGGCAGAGATCAGAAGTGCTCCCCAAAATACCTGCCGTGGTATTCTCTGTATCATCAACAGAACCGCTGCTCCCACGGCAAAAAAGATATAAGTGATACGGGTTCTTCTGGTGTGCGGTCTGATCAGAAGGGCAGACCCCGACAAATACAATATGATCAGCAACAGCAGCAGTTCCGGCTGTACCGGTGCCAGTCCGATCAACACGCCGAAGGATACCGCAATGGCTTTGCCCCCATTCCCATGATAAAACAGGGAATAGGCATGCCCCAGTACCGGTGCCGCCATGATAAGCGGGAACCAGCTGTCTGTCACAAGCCCCATGCCAACTGCCATGTATACCGGCAGTGCTCCCTTTAACAGATCTCCCAGCAGGCACAGGATCCCGACAGGCACTCCTGCGTATTTCATGGCATTGGCAGTCCCCGGATTATGATCGTTGCTGACCTCAGTGACATCAATTCCTTTGATCCACTTCGGTAATACCCTGCCGAACAATATACTTCCGCATAACAATCCGAAGACTGTCATTCCCAGTTCCCGTATGATCATCTGTCTCTCCTGTCTGCCGTTTTCCTCTGTGCCTAAGCTTCCTTCTGTGCTGCTTCCGCCGCTTCCTTTTGTCCGCAGATAAATTCACAGACTGCGTCTGCAGCATAAGGCTTTCCGTATTTTTCCTGACACTTCCGCATTTCGGCCTGTGCCTCCGGATCCCGCAGAAGCTTTAGTCCTTTTTGTATCACGGCATCTTCCGTATCTCCTGATACAGACATCCCATGTTGTGTGAAAAAAGCAACATTACGATCCTCACATCCGGGGATCGGCTTAGTGTGTACCAATGCAGCTTTCGCAGCCACCGCTTCCGTAGAGGTCAGTCCTCCCGGTTTGGTGAACAAAATATCCGCCGCTGCCATATAGAGATGCGCTTCCGTGGTAAAATCCAGCACATGCACCCGCTCTGTATCGGCATATCTATCACGGAGTGTCTTCTTCAGCTCTTCATTGGTTCCCCCAAGGATATACAGATGGGTATCCTCGCCGGTCTGCTCCACCAGCTTTGCCGTCATGTTTTCCACACGGCCGTACCCCATACTGCCCGTCATCATAAGGATACAGGATTTATCTGCCGGAATCCCCAGCTGCACTCGCGCTTCTCTTTTTTCCGGAAGCTTCAGGAACCTCTCCGATACCGGAATTCCCGTGGGAACCAGTTTTTCCGCAGGGATGCCGCGTTTGATGAACTCCGTTGCCAGTTCCTCATGCGGGATAAAATAGTAATCCACCTTTGTCTCCTCGGTAAAAGGAATACAGGTATAATCCGTGGCAATAAAATAAGTCTGTACCTCCAGCTTATGCTGTCGTTGCAGCCAGGTCATTGCCTCAGCCGGGAACAGATGCGGCATTACCACTGTATCATATCCGTTTTCTGTGATATAGCTGCACAGCTTATCCGCATACAAAGCGTTGGCAAAATACACCGGTGACTTTAATCTGGCAGACGAAATGACCCTGCCTACCCGGTACGCTCCTGCGAACACCTTTTTCGCCCGGACCGTACTCCAGATGTAGATCCGGCGTCCGTAAGCGCTGGCCTTGTCCGAAGCAAAATTAAGTACATCCGCCAACTCACAGGGAATGCCCCGTTTTTCAAACTGTTCTTTCACCGCTTTTGCAGCAGAATTATGTCCCTCACCGGTTCCGGTGGATAAGATCAGTACCTTCATAAATAAATTCTCCGTTAGTTTTCCATCAGCCAGAAATACGCACTGTACGCAGGCAGAAGACTGCCGCCGCCAAAGTCATGTTTCTCTCCGGTGATCAGATCCACCGCCGTTCCGCAGCCGGCATCAAAATGTGCCATGAAGTCTTCTCCGTCTGCATTGATAGCCACCAGTACTCTCTCGTGCTCCGACTTTCTCTCGAAAATACACTGCTTATTGGTCAACAGTACCGAACGAAAGGCTCCGTAATTCAGTGCCTCGGAATGCTTCTTGGCCTCTGCCAATCTGCTGATCCAGTCACACAGGCCGTTCCACTCCGGCTTGTCAAAGCAGGGACGCAGTGCAGGGTCTCCATCTTCTTTTCTGGCTTTGAAGCCCCATTCGCTTCCATAGTAGACACAGGGGATTCCCGGCATTCCGAATGCCATGGCATAGATCAGGGGCAGATGCTTCTCATTACTCAAAATGCTGGCCACTCGGGTCACATCGTGGTTATCCACAAAAGACAGCAGGTGTTTTCCCTTATACAGTGTCCAGTTCTCCGGTCCGAACTGGCGCAGCAGGGAATGCACGATCTCGAACATGTTCATACTGTTGAAGCTGCTGTAAAGTCCCTTATAGCACTCGTAGTTCGTCGCAGAATGTAACATCTGATCATTCATCAGGCGGTTATAATCTCCGTGAAGCATCTCCCCTAATAAGAAGAAATCCTGCTTGTAGGCACCGGTCACTTCCCGCAGTCTTCTGACAAAGTTCTCATCCAGGCTGTACGCCACATCCAGACGCAGACCATCGATACCGAATTCATCGATCCAGCCCTTCACGCTGTCTAACAGGTAATTCACTACCTCCGGGTTCTGCAGGTTCAGCTTCACCAGATCAAAGCAGCCTTCCCAGCCCTCATACCAGAGTCCGTCGTTGTAATTGGAATTGCCACCGAAGTCGATCCGGTAGAACCAGTTCACATACGGTGAATTCTCCCGGTTGCGGATCACATCCTGGAACTGGGCAAAGCCTCTGCCCACATGATTGAACACACCGTCTAACACAACCCGGATTCCTGCCGCATGCAATGCATCACATACTTCCTTAAAATCTCCATTGGTTCCCAGTCTTACATCAATTTTGCGGTAATCCCTGGTATTGTAACCATGAGTATCCGATTCGAATACCGGGGAGAAATATACCGCGTTCACTCCCAGCTTCTGCATATGGGGGATCCAGTCCTCCACACGTTTGATCTCATGTCTCTGTACTCCGTCATTTTCAAAAGGAACTCCGCAGAATCCCATGGGATAGATCTGATAAAAAACACTTTCATAAGCCCACATATTAGTCACCATACCTTTCATTGACTGATCCAGTACCGTTTTGTTTTTTTATCCACAACGGTTCTTTTGCTATTATACACCATTTTTGAACCGTCTGTCGTTTTTTCTGTGTAAAACCACAAATAATCCACAAAATCCACCGACTTATCCACATATACACATGTGTCATATGTGGTTATGTGGATTGTCATATCGGATATCAACTCGTGTATCACATTGAAAATCATCCCTTTTGCCACAACCAGGCATCCCAGAAGCGCTCCACCTTTTTGGCTACCGTATCCACGGTCACAGGCTGCACCTGTTCCCACTCTCTGGGGAATAATCTCCGGTAGGAATACTGCTGAAACCGATCATCCAGCAGAACAATGATACCCACATCCTCCGCCGTCCGGATCACGCGGCCTGCCGCCTGCAATACTTTATTCATTCCCGGATAGCGGTAGGAATAATCGAAGCCGTTCTCTCCGTCCTCATCAAAATAGCCCTTGAGGATCTCCCGCTCACAGCCTACCTGGGGCAGTCCGGTTCCTACTACAATGACTCCGATCAGACTGTCCCTCTTCAGATCGATGCCCTCTCCGAAGATTCCCCCCAGCACGCAGAAGCCGATCAGCGTCTGCTCCTCTTCCTCCTCGATCTCCATACCGATGAGACTTTGCAGGTCACATTCCTCATTGCCCCGGAAGCGATTCAGGAAGTATTCACGCTCTTCCTCATTCATGGATTCCTGTTGGACGAGACATTCTTCTTCCTCTGTCATAAAATACTGTTCATAGATTTCGTAAATATGATTCATAAAGGAATAGGACGGGAAAAATATCATGTAATTGCCGTGCCGGTTCTTCACCACTTCGTGAATGTAACGGGCAATATTGTAGTATTCTTCCTGGGATCTTCTGCTGAACTTGCTAGTCACATCCCCGGCGATCAGTATGGTACGCTTCTCGGGATCAAACACCGAGTGGGCATACACCTCGTAATCCTCCTTCTCACCGCCCAGCAGGTTCTTGTAATACTGGATGGGCAGGAAGGTAGCGGAAAAAAGGATCGTACTGCGTCCTCTGAGCATGCATTCCTTCAGGTTTTCTCTGGGATTCACGCAGAACAGCTTCAGTTCAAAGCTGCCATCCTCACACAATCTGGTATATTTCACATAGTTTTCATCTTGTCTCTCGTAAATATCCAGAAAATGACTGAGCTTGAAATAGAAGTCCAGCAGATTCTCCCGTACTTCCAGGCTGATCTTCTCCTGCTCCTCCAGATAATCACTGATCACAGCGTGCAGTCTGGTCAAGGGCTGCACCAGCATGTCAATATCATCCACCAGCCGGTACCCGTCACAGTCCCGCTTCATGGACAGCAGCTGTGCGTTGCATTTCTCCAACAGCTGGCTGATCCGTTCCGCATAGCCTTCCCGCACAAAGGTACTCTTTCCGTCAGACTTTTTCCCTTTGTGTCCCCTTACATAGAGAGAATCGGTACCGTCTGTTTCCTCCAGGGTAATCTCCTGTGGCAGTTGTTTTGACATGCCTGTCATTTCTAATGTCATCTGCCCGGAAATCCCGTCTTTATCACGCTTTTTCTGGGCTGCTTCTTCCATTTCCGACGTGATTGTCTGTTTGATCTCCCGCTTGAGTTCCAACAGATCTTCCTTCCGTAGCGGTGCACTGTACATCTCCCGGCCCCGCTCTAAGAGGTTATGTGCCTCATCGATCAGAAATACATAATTACCCTGACTGCCATCTCCAAAGAAACGTTTCAGATACACATGGGGATCAAAGAGGTAATTGTAGTCTCCGATGATGCCGTCAGCGAACAGGCTCAGATCCAGTCCGAATTCAAAAGGGCATACCCGATATTTCAGGGCATATTCTTCTATTTTGCTTCTGGTAAAGCTCTCTTCCCGGGTCAACAGATCATAAATTGCATCATTGATCCGGTCAAAATGACCTTTGGCATATGGGCACTGCTCTGGATTACATTCAGTACGTTCCTGAAAACAGATCTTCTCTTTCGCTGTCAGAATAATACTTTTGAATCGCAGTCCCTTCTCCCGCAACAGAGAAAAAGTGTCCTCCGCCACCGTCCGGGTGATGGTCTTGGCGGTGAGATAGAACAGCTTGTCTCCCATATCCTTTCCCATGGCCTTTACCGTGGGAAAGATCGTGGATATGGTCTTACCGACTCCCGTAGGAGCTTCAATAAATAATTTTCTCTTATGATAAATGGTCTGGTACACATAGCTGACCAGCTCTTTCTGTCCATCCCGATAGTCGAAGGGAAACTGCAGCTCAGCAATGGACTGCTGCCGCAATTCTCTCCACTGCCAGGTATAGTCCGCCCATTTGCGGTAATCACTGATCAGCTGCTGGAACCAGACTTCCAGTCTGACGAATTCATAATCTTCATAAAAATAGCGGATATCTTCCGTCTCTATATTGCAATAGGTCAGCCGCACCCGGATATAGGGCAGCTCCTTTTGCAGGCTGTACATATAGGCGTAGCATTTCGCCTGGGCAATATGTAAAGGCAAGGGTGCCTTCAGCTTCGACAGATCTCTATAGGTTCCCTTGATCTCATCGATGGTGGTCTCTCCATTCTGCTCGATGATGCCGTCGGCCCGGCCTTCCACGATGATGACATAGTCCTCCGTGGGATGGGTGTATTTTAATGCCACTTCTGCCTGATACTCCGCACCCATACGGCGCTGGATCATACGGTGGATCCGGCTGCCCTCCTGCATGGCATTCTCCGGGGATCCCTGCCTCCTGTCGTCGATGTCGCCACTGCGCAGGATGAACTCTACAAGATTACGTACCGATATTCTGACTTCTCCTGCCATGTAACTTCACCTCCCTCAAACAAGTCCCTACGATACCCAGATGCCTACGGCTTGTTTCGTGCTGCGCACTCTCACAAGCCTCCCCACTATTCGCATATCGTGGGATTAACATCCCACGATATGCTCATATTGGGGGCGGGGCTAAAGGTCTTTCATCCACTTATGAGCAAGCTCAAGTGGATTTAGACCTTTGCCTCTAGCATCATATAATAAAACTACCCAGGTAAATAGTACTCTATCTTACCTGGGTAGTCAAATGACATTCTGTTGTAGAGAAATACTGACCTGTCAGTGCATTAACATGCAATCGCACACTGCTTCAGCATCTCTTCGAATTTATCATTGTAGCCGTCATAGGACACGGTCAACGGCTTCGTGAAATCCAATCCATACACTCCAAGGAATGATTTGGCATCGATTACGTATCTGTTATAGCATATATCAATATCAAAATCACACTTTGAAGCTACATCAACAAAATGCTTCACGTCTTCAGGTGTCAAACGGATCGTCTTTAACATTTCTTGTTCCTTCCTTTCAATAGTAAGTTCGATCGTAAGTAAAATAATACACCGGGTACTTTCCCCTCACATCTGAAATCATTACTATTATAGCCAACCATCCCCAAATGTAAAGCGGTTTTTTTCTTCCAGAAAACGCACATTTTGGGCATTTTTACCACTCTGTTATCATTTTCACAATATATGTTCGCCGTATGGAAAACCTTTTCGGCGTTTTGTATATTTGTTGCGTTACCGCGGTAAAATATAAATCCCAATTTGGCGAAATCTACTGAAATTCCACCATATATTCTTGGAACCTGAGGGGCAGCATATTTCGTTGTAATTCCCTGTTTTCCCGCTCTTTTATAGCTATTGTATGACAAAAGGAGCGGAAAAGTTCCCGGTAATGCAGCTCCGCCGCAGACAGCTTATCCGTCTCAGACTGTACTCTCTCCCAGGCATCCTTCCCCTGCAGCGTATACCATGGTCTCCCGGCGGGATGTACCCCGAACAGATATCGACCCGCATCAAACAGCAGAAAATCTTCCATGGGAAAACGGTCGGCGAAATGTACCATTAAAAAGGTCAGGATATTGTTCTTCGGTGCGATCTTCGAGTAGAGGATCGTATTCTCCAGTTCCTCAAACCGGGCAAACCCCTTCAGATGATGATATTCATTCCCAGCTGCCCTTGCCAGGCTGAAGGTCTGGTTCACATAGGTGTCTGCAATGGCATCCATAAGATGCCCCGCCGTACACTTCTCAGTCAGTCCCTTCGCAATGGTCCGGTATACCGCCTGTGTCTTCTCCGGCTTCGGCGATGCCAGTGCCAGACACAGGGTCTCATAATCTGCTTCCCCGAATCTGCGCTTTAACGTACGGATCACCTTGATCGTCTTCTCCGGATCCGGCACCACCTCCACAGACTCAGAGAACAACAGATTCTCCTCGATGGTCGTGACCATGGTGTCCCGAACGGAAGAATGATCTTCATAAGTATTATAAATGGCAGTGAATATCCCTTCTAACGAATCCTCACAATGATATATTTTCATATAATAAGTTTCACCTCCCGCTGTTTCTGTTCTCTTCCCCTTCTGCCTCTGTCAACCTATCATTTTGCATTGCCTTGCTTCTGCAAACGGCCGTCATCTACCGGTACAGGACCTTACGTTTACCTGCCAATGCAGGCAGTCAGGAAATGCTTCCCTGTACGCTGTGCGCTACAGTTCTCCCACTGCTGCAGGCAGCACTTCCTCCTGCCGAACCCCTGTCGAAAACACCCCGTCATCGAACAAGGTCATCTGCCGGTAACTCATGCCATCGCTGCCGAACCGGATCCGTTCCTTCGGATCCGTCAGATTCCGCACGATATAGTCCTCCTCCAGCTTCGTGGGATACATCATCCTGCCACCACAGGTAATAAAATAAACAGCCCGTTTCATCACCACGCCCAGCTTCTTCAGATCCTGAAACGTAAGCTTTGTACTCCTCCTGGCACTAAGGATCCGTCTGGCACTTTTCACGCCGATCCCCGGCACCCGAAGCAGATCTGCATAAGGTGCCCGGTTGATCTCCAGCGGGAAACATTCCAGATGCCGCACCGCCCAGTCCTCCTTGGGATCCAGCATCACATTAAAAAACGGTCTCCTCTCGTCCAACAGTTCCTCCGCCTTAAACCCATAAAACCGCAACAGCCAGTCTGCCTGATACAGACGATGCTCCCGCAGAAGCGGCGGCCCCCCGGGAAGCGCCGGCAGGCTCTTGTCCTCATTGACCTTCACAAAAGCGGAATAGAACACACGCTTTAACTCAAACTTCTGATACAGATTCTCTGCTACATTTAAAATCTGATAATCCGTCTCCGGGGTTGCCCCTATGATCATCTGGGTAGACTGCCCGCCACTCACGAAAACAGGGCTCTTGCGGTACAGGATCAGTTCCTCCTTATTCGCATGAATTCCGTTCTGGATCTGCCGCATGGGCGTCAGAATATTTTTCCGGTGCTTGTTCGGTGCCAGTGTCCGCAGCCCCTCCGCCGTGGGCAGCTCCAGGTTCACGCTCATACGGTCTGCCAGATACCCCATCCGCTCCACCAGCTCGGGATCCGCTCCCGGAATCGCTTTTACATGGACATAGCCGTTAAAATGGTATTGATTCCGTAGCAGCCATATGGTCCGATACAACAATTCCATGGTAAAAGTAGGATCCTGTATGATACCGGAGCTTAAAAACAGTCCCTCGATATAATTACGCCGGTAAAACTCCATAGTCAGTGTACAGATCTCCTCCGGGGTAAAGGTGGCTCTGGGAACATCATTGGACTTTCGATTCAGACAATATTTACAGTCGAAGATACATTCATTGGTCATCAGAATCTTCAACAAAGAAATGCATCTGCCATCCGAAGAAAAGCTGTGACAGATCCCGGCCTTCGTGCAGTTCCCCATGTGCTTCCCGTCGCCCTTACGTTCCACTCCACTGGAAGTACAGGCCACATCATATTTGGCTGCATCGGTCAGGATCTCCAGCTTCTGCATGATGGACAATTCCCCGTTTTGTATAAGATATTCCACATTATCACCGCCTTTTACCGAAAATTTCCAGAATCAGAACGTTTGTTCTTGTATATATTCAAATTAGCACATATGTTCGATTTTTGCAAGTGGTTATTTTTTCCGAAAAAAGGCTTGCAAAATCGTGCATTTCGCAGTTAAATAATATAGGAATATTTTGTAACACACGCCGCCCGGCGGCAGAATGAGAGGTCAGTATGTCAGATATTGTCATACCTAAAAATTATAAGTCTCAGCTGAACCTGTACGAGACACAGGTTGCCATTAAGACAGTGAAGGACTTTTTCCAGGGATTGTTAGCAGAGCGTCTGCACCTGTTGCGTGTATCTGCTCCCTTATTTGTGGATCCTACATCCGGACTGAACGATAATCTGAACGGTGTGGAGCGTCCCGTGAATTTCCATATTGCAGCACAGGGAGACCGTGAAGCAGAGATCGTACAGTCTCTGGCCAAATGGAAGCGTTATGCCTTGCAGAAATACGGTTTTCAGCCCGGCGAAGGTCTCTACACCGATATGAGTGCCATCCGTCAGGATGAGGAGACCGACAACATCCATTCCATCTATGTGGATCAGTGGGACTGGGAAAAGATCATCACGAAGGAAGAGCGGAATCTGGAGACTCTGAAAGAGACCGTCCGCACCGTATACAAGGTTCTTCGCAAGACCGAGAAGTATATGTCCATCCATTACGACTACATCGAAGAAATCCTTCCTCATGACATCTTCTTTGTAACTACCAGTGAGTTGGCAGAGATGTTCCCCGACTACTCCCCGAAGGAGCGGGAATACTACATTGCCAAGGCAAAAGGCGCTGTCTGCATCATGCAGATCGGTGAGACCTTAGAGAATGGCAAGCCTCACGATGGCCGTGCACCGGACTACGATGACTGGGCGCTGAATGCCGATATCGTGGTATATTATCCGGTTCTGGACATTGCTCTGGAGCTGTCCAGCATGGGTATCCGTGTAGACAAGAAGGCTCTGTTAGACCAGTTACAGAAGGCCGGCTGCCCTGAGCGTGCAGAACTTCCTTATCACAAGGCAGTTATTGGCGGCGAGCTTCCCCTTACCATCGGCGGTGGTATCGGTCAGTCCCGTATCTGTATGTTCTTCTTAAGAAAAGCTCATATCGGCGAAGTACAGTGTTCCCTGTGGTCCGATGAAGTGATGGAGACTGCAAAAGAGAACGGCTTACAGTTGTTATAACATCATAACACTCAAAAATCCCCGGAGATTTTCTTCTTCCGGGGATTTTTCTGCACACGGCTGGCTCTACACAACTCCATGACTCTATTCATAGATCACAAATTTCTCATTTTCAAAAGTCTTCTCATACCCATAATCTTCCATGAATTTTCCGATCAGCAAAAGCTTGGGATTGTCCACGATCAGGCTGCGCTCTTTTTCCGTGGGCTGCAAGGCCTCCAGTGCATTCTCTCCGGCTTCCAGATACACGGCATATTTCTTCTCCAACAGTACCACCGGGCGATAAGAAGCATCCGCATCCATCCGCTCCTGCATCTTAAGCATATCCTGTTCCAGTTGTCCGCTCTGGTAGGAATCCAGATCCGGCCAAGGATTGAACGCTGCAGGCATCTGTAAATAATAAGACAGCGCCGGGATCTGTCCGTAGATCAGTACATCTCTTCCGGCAAGTCCCCGTTCATTCACATACTCTGAGATCCCCTGCATCCATCCGGCCCGTTCCTCGCTCATCCACACACCTTTTAATGTCTCATTATTCGTCACCTGCGCATCGATATCCTGTATGCCGGTACCTTCGGCAAATGCAAAGTTTCTGCCGAACAGTCCTACCTGGACAAAGAACAACAGAAAGAAACCGCCCAAGAGACATTTTACCGGCATAGCAGATATGGTGATCCGCTTCCACCGAAAGCTGCCAACATATTTGCAGAACCTGTAGAACTGCCAGTACATATAGGGCAATGCCAGAAACAGATTGTTCATGCTGGGGTATAGCTTGTTGTTACTGCCCAGGGAAGTGATCCATACGATCAGGAAGATCAGTCCGCTGATCAGCTTTTCTTCCCTCGGCGCGGAGGGCGTAAAGATCCGCCACAGGGTCACCAGCAGAGTCAATGTCAAAAACGTCACTCCGGGCCAGATAATGGCACCGTAATTCGTATATTCTCTGGCACAGAAGCCCTGGCGGTACAGCCAGAACACCATCACAGCCGCCAGTGCGATACTTCCCGCCCATTCCAGGATCCGCAGAACCTTTGTTACTGTATCTTTTCTCACGTAGGAGCCGATGAGTTCCAATACTCCCACAGCGACAATCCCCACTACAAGGAACACGCACATCCGGATCTCCCAGTACAGATTCTGAAAATACCAGTCGAACATGCCCATGATCATGGATGCAGCCGTATAGTCCGTTGCCACCTCCGTCATGGAAAACAGTCGCAGAATGCCCTTCACATATTCATCCATGCCGTAGCGGATCTGGATATAACCGAATAATACCAGCAGTGCCGTCAGATACCCTGCCAGACACATGCCGGTATCCTGTAATAATTTCTTACGGATTTTCACCCCCGCTGCCTTTTTCCGCGCTTTTATTTTTTCCGCAGTTTCTGTCGTCTCCCCAGCCTGACCGAGACTCTTTCCAATCTCTTTGCGCGCTTCCAGCCAGCAGATGATTCCGTAAGCCCACACGCCCACGATCATGGCCGCCTCCGGCAGATTGGAGAATCGGGACAGCACATTACAGCCCAGCGCTACTCCGGCGGCAAACAGCCACCCCTTTTTCCCCCGGGCAAGGCCCAGATACAGACAGACCACCGATACCAGATAGAACACGTAGGTCACATAATTGTAAAAAGAGCCCGTGGGGCACCAGCAGAAGCTCACCGCCGTAAATTCTCCCAGGAATACCAGAAGTGCCGGGATCTTCAGTACTTTCGTGCAGAAATAATACCCAAGCACCGCCAGCAGACTGATACTCAGTCCGGTATAAAAGTTCATGCCGATCAAAGTCCCGGCCCCGGGCAGCAAACTGAAAAAATGTCCGATGGCTGTGGTCAGATAAGTGGAAAACAGCCACATGGGATCCATATGCTGCGTCCCCATATATTCAAAGTTCGCATAGCCGTAACCGGTATCCCACAGATCCAGTCCCCAGGCAATATGCCGCAGAGGATACAGCACCAGGATTGCCACGAATACAAATTCCCAGAGACGTCTCTGACTGTCAATACCCGCTTTTTTATTTTTTATTATCTCTGTCACTCCATTACCTCTCTTTTGAACATAGTATCTACGTCCCGTATTTTCTCTGTCAGACTGCGATAGGGACGGATATGCAGGAATATCTTATGCAGTCCGTCGCAGATAGCTTTCCGCACAAAATCCACCAGAATTCCCAGTACAAATACTACCACAACAACAAGTACCATCCACAACAGCAACGGCAGTACACCGTCGATTTGCTCCACACCAAGCCACTTCTGCCAGGCATAGCGCACACCCAGATTTTCATGCAGCAGATACACTCCCAGCGTATAGGGCGCGATCCTCACCGCCACACTGCCGATCTTTCCCTGTATGCTGCTGTCCAAAAACAGGCAGAACAGCCCCAGTGAAGCCAGAAACGGGAAAATATGGTTATACTCATACGGAATCTTCAGGATCAGCTCCATACTGCCTGTTTTCAAATAAAACAGGTGCAAAAGCATGGCTTCTCCAAAGGTTCCGAAGATACCGATCAGATACAACAATAATGCCCGGGATTTTTTCTGTAAAAACGGGATTCCAAATCGGCGCAGGTAAGCCGCCGCGCAAAATACACACAGATACCAGAGACAATCATAGCCTTTACCGTCTTCTTCCAGCCGGAAGGGCAGCACAGATTTTAACAGGCAGAAGGTGACAAACAGCAGTACTAATGCCACCTGAAACTGCTGCTTCGTCATCCGCCGCAGTCCCATTCCCACAAAGGGGAGCAATATATATAAGAAAAGATACGCTGTCAGGAACCAGTAATGTCCCATAGTCACCGGGAACAACAGGGTCAGATAATAGTGAGTGCTGACTTCCGCCGCGGGAACGATCCCCGTCACCGCCGCCAGCACACCGATTCCCACAGAATACAGCCACAGCTGTACCCACAGCGTGAGCAGTCTGCTCAATTTAAAGGAGCTTTCGCATAAAAAGTAGCCGCTGATCATCATGTAGACATTGACCGCCACGATGCAGAATGCTTCCAGCAGCCATGCCACGGTATCCTGTGCGGACAGCGGAGCCGTCAGATCCGGCAGCAATCCTCCCTTGCCCAGATAGTGCAACACGACCACCATCATCATTGCCACACAGCGCAATACCTCCAGATTTGCCATACGTTCTTTTTTCTGCATAATGCTCCTGTTCCTTCCTGCCATTGATTCTACACCCATTCGGGTCAATAAGGCATAGCTCTCTTCCTTCAGGCAGGAACGAGTTATGACCTTTGACTCTGTATCATTATATTACTTTGCGGCACGGGATGTAAAGGATAGAAATTGCTATACACTCCATAGAAAATATGTTATACTGATTACATCTTCTGACAAAGAAATTTTTAGGAAAAATACATATAGAGAGGTAATCTTATGAGCAAAAAAAGAGTTGTTGTATCTCTGGGACATGATGCCCTGGGCTATACCACTACCGAGCAGTGGGATGCGGTAAAAGTAACCGCAAAAGCACTGGCAGATCTGGTGGAGGCTGATTATCAGCTGACCATCACCCACAGTAACGGTCCTCAGGTCAGCATGATCCACAAGGCCATGACAGAGCTGCGTCGTGTCTACATCGATTATACCCCCGCACCTATGTGTGTCTGCTCCGCTATGAGTCAGGGTTATGTTGGCTACGATATCCAGAACTCTCTCCGGGCAGAGCTGCTGGACCGCGGTATCTCCAAGCCGGTCAGCACCATCCTCACCCAGGTAACCGTAGACCCTTATGACGAGGCTTTCTATGAGCCCACCAAGGTCATTGGCCGTTACATGTCCAAAGAGGACGCCGAGATCGAAGTGAAAAAGGGCAATTATGTCAAGGAAGATCCCGGTAAAGGCTTCCGTCGTGTCGTTGCTGCTCCCAAGCCCATCGACATCGTGGAGATCGAAGCCATCCGTGCTCTGGCAGCCGCAGATCAGGTCGTTATTGCCTGCGGTGGCGGCGGAATTCCCGTCATCGAGCAGAAGCATGCGCTGAAGGGTGCCTCCGCTGTGATTGAGAAGGATGCCATTGCAGGTAAGCTTGCTTCCGATTTAAGCTGTGATGAGCTGATCATCCTGACCAGTGTTCCCTGCGTTTATAAAAATTACAGCAAAGAGGATCAGACTGCATTGGAGACTCTCACCGTTGCGGAAGCCAAGACACTGATGGCAGAAGGTCAGTTCGAGGAAGGCACCATGCTTCCCAAGATCGAGGCAGCCATTGCTTATCTGGAGAAGGTTCCAGCAGGAAAGGTTCTGATCACTTCCATGGATCACGTCAAGGATGCCATCAGGGGCAAGGCCGGCACCGTGATCACCGCTTAATTTTATATCGTAAGCAGTTAAGGCAACACAAAAGGAGATATCCGCCACGGATACCTCCTTTTTACATGTCATGATTCTAATATCTCTGGGTTCTATATCTCTGATCTCTATGCCTCTTTTCCGGTCAGATGGTTCGACAGGATATTATACAATGTCTTCGGGTTGATGGGCTTGGACAGGTGATAGTTCATTCCGGCCTCCAGCGTCTTTTTCTTCTCCTCTTCAAAAGCATCCGCTGTCATGGCAATGATAGGTACCGTTTGCAATCTCCACCACACATCCGGCTTTTTCCAGGATCAGCTGGGCCACATAAATGTTGATCTCGTTATCTTCCACCAGTAAAATTCTGGCATCCATCAGATTCTCCGTGATGTTTTCCTCGGAACGCTCCTGGGAGAACGGATCGTACAGGTGCGGCAGGAACTCCGGACTCATTCCGATACCGTTATCCCTCACACGAAACCGGATTTCCACCTTGTCATCCTACTTCATTTCTACACCACAGATACAATACCAACATTTTCTTTTTCGTTCTGCATACCATGCCATACTTAACTTATACTCTCTCTAAATAATTGCTATCTCTGTATAGATGTACTTCTGTAATAAACATTCCTAGGCCAGCCATCTACAACAAACTGATCGGCAAATTTATAGCCTGTACTCTCTATGCTACATACAGACGGAGTATTATTAGGATGAGCACAACACCAAATAGTATCATAACCCATCTGTCTAGCTTCTCTTATAGTAGCATCCATGAATCTCTTCTGTATACCATTACCTCTATATTCCATATCAACCACAACGAATTCATGACACATAATTTTATTGCCAGGAATTTCCATCCAATCAGTAATAGGCTTAGAGAAGAACAAACCACCTTCAAATGCAAAGCTTGCTGCAATAAGCTTATCTTTATTATATACGCCTAATAAGATATAATCACCATCCAAACATTCCTGTATAGTTCTTTCATCTGTAGGATAATAATATTCATCATGCAACAAAGTCTTATTAACTTCATCCTGTAATTTAATAACAGGTTTCAAGTCTCTTTTTGGTTTCTTTATCTCAATCCTTCTTATTGATAAATCAAAATATTGACTCATATGAAACCTCCATTTACTCCGGCTTTTTTACTCGTATTTTTCCAGATAGAAGGAATACAGGATCCTCTCCTTCACGGGCAGCTGCATCAGCTTCGTCAGTGCCTCCTCATAGTATTGGATCTGGACGCTGTAGCGGTTCCAGAGGGCTTGCAGGGAATCGATCACATCGGTCTTGTAGTCCAGCAGGACGATCTCTCCGTTTTCTATAAAGAAGACATCGATGATACCCTGAATGAGAACCTTTTCCCCTTCAGGAAGGTCCTGATCCAGGCGCTTCGCATCAATGCCCAGCACGAAGGGCTGCTCTCTGTACAAAAGGCCCTGTTCAAAAGCTCTCCACATGCGGTAGGCCAGCTCCTGTTCCAGAAAATGCCGGATTTTGGGAAGGCTTACGGCCTGCGCATACTCTTCTGTCAGTCGTAGGGAAGCTGTCTCCCGCTGCAGGAATTCCTTCAGACGTTCCTGTAACCGGTCCGTATCCAGGCCCTGACGGTATTCCTCATAAGTCCCAGGGCATCCGGCAAATAGTCCGGATTCCATAAACAGATAAGAAAAGTCCAACAGTTCCATGGTCCGGTGGAACGCGTTACCGCGGACGGCTCCGCTGACCTTTTCCTGTTCTCTGCGGAAAGCCGGGATATAAGGCACCACTTCTTTTTCTTCGAAGGTATGAAATGCCGCTTCATCCTTCTCCGCCATGGCCGCAATCTTCAGTTCCGATACCGTGGTCTTGGTATAGAGCTTCTGCAGGCCGGGATACGGATAGGCATAGGCAAATCGCTCCCGCAGTTTCGCAAGCTTTCGTTCGTTCTCCTCCGGGTCCCCAGGCAAAGGAGTCTCGCCGTCCGTCACACGCTGCAACAGTTCCCTGCGGTCTCCCATGCGCAGTTGTTCCCTGATCTCCTCTGCCGCCAGGTCTTCTGTTCCCAGCGTTGTTACTGCAATTCCTGTCTTAGGCAGGATCGGCAGCAGAAAATCCATATAGCTCCCCGCCTCACAGAAATCCAGATAGGTCAGCTTCTCCTGTCCTGTCATCTGGGACAGCTCCCATTTTTCCTCCGCCTTATCCAACACCGCTGTCAGGATCAGTTTTTCTCTGGCACGGGTCAGTGCCACGTAAAGCACACGCAGTTCCTCCGCCAGATTGTCCTCCTTCATTTTCGCTGACAGAACGGCCCGGCGGAGGGTCTTATTTTTAATGCGGCGGCCGGAATCCACATAGTCCACCGCTACGCCCAGATCCATATCCACGATCAGGGACTGGTTCGCATCCTGCATGTTGAAACGCTTCGACAGCCCGGAGACAAATACCACGGGGAATTCCAGACCTTTACTCTTGTGGATGCTCATGATCCGCACCACATCGGCATTTTCGTCCAGGGTATCCGCCTCACCGTAATCCACATCGTATTTTTCCAACTGTTCCATATAACGGATGAAATGGAACAGTCCAAAATAACTGGTCTTCTCAAAAGCAGAAGCCTTCGTCAGCAGCATCTCCACGTTGGCCCGGCGCTTGCTACCAGCAGGAAGTGCCGTCACATAGTTCAGATAATCGTAATCGTCCAGGATCCGCTGCAGCAGGTCGCGGATGGAGGTGAAGGGAGTCAGATCACGGTAATGATCAATACGTTGTAAGAAAGTATCTGCCTTTTGGGAAAGTTCTGTCTCCGGTTCCATGTCCTCCGGTACTGTTGCAGCTTCCAATGCGCGCTGCCAGTACTGTCCGGCCCCGGCGGTTTCTTCCCCGGCGCTTTCGCCCGCTGTTGCCTCTTCTCCCGCTTCCGCCATCCGTCCCCTCTGCGCCACTTCTTTCAATGCCTCATACAGTGTCATTCTCTTCCGGGAATGCCCTTTGCTTCCGCTGCGGATCCGGGCGATTTCTTCCTGGGTAAAGCCTCCGAAGATCGACTGCATCACGCCGAACAGCGGAATATCCTGTCTCGGGTTGTCCAGCACTCGTAAAAACTGCAGCAGTTCCTGTACTTCCAGGGCCCCGAAATATCCGGTCTTGGATGTAATGTAGACAGGGATTCCCTGCTGTTCCAGTACTTTCTTGAATTCCTCATCCCAGCCACTGGTGGTACGAAGCAAAATCACCATATCCGAGTACCGCACCGGGCGCAATTCTCCCGTAGCCTTCTCCATGACTTTCAGACTGCCCTTCAGCTGCTTGATACGTGCCGCAATAGCCAGTGCTTCCAGCTGTCTTACGTTGTCATAGTCCACGGGACCTCTTGCCCCGTCGGGGCGCTGTTCTCCGCTGCCGCCTTCCGCACCATCCCCCTTCTCCGGCTTACGGATCAGTAATAGTTCACTGCCGTATGCAGGATCCTCTGTGGCGGGATATGTGGCCCCGGGATACAATGCTGCCTTATCATCATAGGCAATGCCGCCGATCTCCCGGCTCATGATGCGGGAAAACACATCGTTTACCGCATCCACCACCTGCACACGGCTTCGGAAGTTCTTCGCCAGGTCGATCCGGCACAGATCCCCACTCTCCTGATAGGTGTCGTATTTTTCCAGGAAAAGTTCCGGTCTGGCCAGACGGAATTTATAAATACTCTGCTTCACATCACCTACCATGAAGCGGTTATAATGTCCCTCCGCTTCCCCGGAGATGGCACTTAACAGATATTCCTGTACCAGATTACTGTCCTGGTATTCGTCAATGAGGATCTCCTGAAAATACTGGCGATACTCCAATGCCACGTCACTTGGCACAATGTCATATTTCACACCGGTGCTATCCATTCCTGTATCACCGGTGCTGTCCGTCCCTGCATCGCCGGTCTCTTCCACTTTTTCCCGTTTTAGCAGAATCTGTAACGCATAGTGCTCCATGTCGGAAAAGTCGATCAGATGTCGCTCCTGTTTGGCCGCAAGAAGCCTTCTGTCGAATTCCAGTACCAGGTTAAGCAGCATCCGGAGCGGCTCCCTGCAGGCTTTTCCCTGTTCCACCACCAACTCTAACGGTGTCTTGAAATATTGTTCCGTCAGATCCGCCAGCGTGTCTTTTACGCTATTACGGATGGATTTCGCCAGCTCCCGTTTGGCGGGATCCACGCTCTCATCCTTCTTGGAAGAAAGACGGCCGAAAGTCACTGCTGGAACCTTTGCTGCCTGTTCCTTCAAATCCTTGCAGGCCGCCAGGCGTTCCAGCTGTTCGCTCTCCGCTTCTGTCAGTTCTCCATACATATATGGACCGTCCGGCAGCTCACACAGCTTTTTCACTTCCACCAGTTTTTCCAGACACCCTTGCAGGACACGGCTCACACGCTCTGCCAGATATTGTCCGTAATCACTGTGCAGCAGGGCATCCAGATCTCCCGCCGCATAATCGTTTTTACGCTCTTCCAGCCATTCTGCGGGCCAGGGAAAACTTCCGGCATAGCGGGACAGGTTCAGGATATGCTGTTCCAGCACGCTCTCTCTGCCGCCGGGGCAGAAATATTCCACACAGGCGTGGAAACGTTCCCGTGCCTCCCGGGATGGGTCCTCCCTGTCACGTTTTCCCGGAACTTCTTCCGCAAAATCATTCCCTGACGCTTCCTCCGGTATCATTGCTCCGCTGTCACGGTTTTCCCGGGACGTCGGAACATCATCCGGAACAAATTTCCCAGCATAGGCATCCTCCAGCAGCTGTCCCAGCACCTCCTGCTGCAACAGCTTGATCTCACCCTCGTCTGCCACACGGAAATCCGGATCCAGACCGATCTCATTAAAATGATTCCGGATCAGGAACAGGCTGAAGCTGTCGATCGTGGTGATCTGGGCATTGTGTAACAGGGCGGACTGCTTCTGGATATGGTCGTTCCCCGGATCCGCTTCCAGTCTGGCGGCGATCCCGGCTGCGATACGCTCCCGCATCTCCGCAGCCGCCGCATTGGTGAAAGTCACGATCAACAGGCGGTCAATGTCCGCCGGATGCTCCCCCTCACAGATCATACGGATGATACGCTCTACCAGTACCGCCGTCTTACCGCTTCCTGCGGCCGCCGATACCAGAATGTTGCTGTTATGCAGTTCGATTACCTTTTGCTGTTCCGGGGTAAAATTCATTCCCATACGCTACCTCTGTTCCTGTTTCTTTTCTCCTGTTGCCGTCCTGTTCCTCCGGGCAGCGGGCGCTTTCTCTTCGAGCTTCCTGTCAGGCACACACTCCCGCCGGGCACCCTTTGCCCTAAGCTTCCACGGTCTCCTGCATCCGCTGCATCAGCGCCTGCTTATCCAGATCTTCCAGCTGTCTCTTCTCATAGCCCGGAATACTGCCATCGAAACCGCAGACCTTTTTATAGGCGCAATAAGTACAAGCCTCTTCATTGCCTTTCTCATAGGGATTGGCTGCTATTTTTCCGTCCAGGATCTCCCGCCCGATGCTGCGGATCTTGGCATCTACATAAGAAGATATCAGCTGCATCTCCTCCCGGCTTAAGACACCGGATCTGGCACTGAAGCTTCCATCCTTTTTCTTCTCCACCGGAATGACCACAGACTTATCCTGCATATAGCGGTCCAGCCGCTCCACGACCCCAGGATCACTGTTTACTACACCGTTCATACGAAGCTTTGCAAGGATCTGTTCATTGATCTGCTCATCCGTGAGCTCCACCGGTGTCTCTATGGTGGGATCATCGATGTGATAATACAGAAGTGCCGCCGGAACGATCTCCTTGTCCGGATGCTTTCGGCTCTCCATCTCCATGGCTGCATTCATATATACCACCAGCTGCAACTGCAGACCGTAATACAATGCCGCCAGATCAAATTTCCGGTTGCCGGACTTATAATCAATGACCTTGACGTAGACATGCTCTGTATCTTCCGACACATCGATACGATCGATCCGTCCCTGCAAATGCATCTTCTCGTCCTCAGACAGATCCACATGAATGCTGTCCAGATCCTCCGCAAACCGGAAAGAAAGTTCATAATCATCTGGCTGGAAACTGCCCTGTTTCAAATGTTTCTGCAAGGTCAGCACTGTGCGGGTCAGGATCCTGCTCATGCGGGTAATGGCATATTCATTCCGCGCAGAGCTGTATAATACCGTCTCCCCGTAGGTTGCCGCATAGGCTTCCACGGATTCTTTGACGGCTTTGGCTGCAAAATCCTCCGTAAAATCCCACCATGTCAGGTTGGATTCTGCAAGTTTTCCTGCAAAGTTTTCCAGTACTGCATGATATACCGTACCCATATCCGAAGCCTCGAAGCCGAATTCTTCCCGTTCCTGCAGGGAAAGACCATATTGCAAAAAGTGTCTGCAGGCACAGGCAGCATAAGTTTCCAGACGGCTGACACTGTTTTCCAGCTGCTGTCCGTACAATGCTCTGGCCACGATCCTGGATAGACCGCTCTCCCTGTATCTGCGAAATGCCGCCCGGGTCAGCAGGTCTCTGCCAGCCGCATCCGCCTCGTAGGCACGGTACATGAGATAGAAGTCCTGCCTCTCTTCTTCCGGCAGGGTTCCTTCCACATATTCCCGCAGTTCCTCCGCCAGATATCTGGCACCTTCCTGTCTGCCCTCGATCTGTTCCAGTCGGCTGCGGTTCTGGGGATACTCCACGCTCATTGCCGGGAACAGCTTCCGCACCGTATCGATCAGGTAGGAAGGTCTTATGCCCTTTCCTTCACTGTTTACCTTGGCATAGGACAGATACAGCTGTTCTGAGGGCTTGGTCATATTCAGATACAGATATAATCTCTGGATATACATCTGCTGTCTCGGGCTGGGTGCCATCTCTGTCCCGGATTCAATCAGGAATTCCCGATCCATATCCGAAATGATCCCGCCCTTGGAAGCATTTTTCGGAATATTTCCGTCATTGACTCCCAGGAAAAACAATACCTTCACCTGTTTCAGACGGGTTCGCTCCATATCGCCCACCACGATACGATCCACGCTCTGAGGGATCGTACCGACAGTGATCTCGCCGAAACCGGCCTCTAAAATATCCGCAAATTCCTGTCTGGAGATTTCTTCCTCTCCCAACAGTTCATAGACCTGATCCAACAGATCCATGACCAGCCGGTAAATCTGTGCATACTCTCTGGCTCTGGATAAGTCTCCCTCTTTTTCAAACTGCTGCTGATAGTTCAAAAGCTTTTGCTGCACCTGATTCTGTTCCAGGAAATCGTACAAATGGCTGACATAGTCTCCAGCCTTTTCCCGGCTTCCCATGTGCAGAATCTCCACCGCATCCATGAACTGTTGCCGGATACGGTTCAGACGCTCCATGGTCTTCTCTTCCGCCTGTTCGCTCCCCTCCGCATTTCCCTGCAGTTCTTCCGTTCTGCGGGTAAACAGACGGCTATAGGTCCGATAGCCTCTCGCCCCGGTGCGGATCACATAGTTTTCCAGCTCATCAATCTCTTCTCTGGAAATATCCGCCATGCCGCTGCGCAGAAAATGAAACACCGTATCATAGGAAAAATCCTTAATATACAGCTGCAATGCGCTCTTGATATATTCGATCATGGGATTCAGCACGATCCCTCTGGTACGGTCCAGGAAACATGGGATCTCCAGCTGTCCGAATTCTGTTTCTACATAGGAAGCGTATCCTTCCAGATCTCCGATGACCACGGCAATGTCCCGGTAGGTCATCCCCTGCTCTCTGATCAGGTGCCGGATGTACAGCGCTGTCTGGTGGACTTCCTCTCTGGGGGAAAGGGCTTCAAACATATGGATCTCTTGCTGTTCTCCCGCATACGGTTCATACTGATACCGGAACAGATTCTGTTCCAGATAGTGTAATGCCGGTGCCTTGGCGAAGCGATTGGGCCCCCCCTTGACAAAGAGATCCTCTCCCCGCTCTACCTCTGCCTCCGCTGCCAGCTTTTCCAGATCCGCCACCGTCTTCTTGCTCAGATGGAACAGCTTCTGTTCACCATCCATTTTATACGGATCCTCTCCCACTCCAATGGTCACGGTAACGATGGTCTCTGCGCACACACGCATCAGTTCCTGGATCAGCCGGTTCTGTATGGGAGTAAATCCCGTAAAGCCGTCAAACACCACTACACTGCCCTTTAAGATCTTTGATTTGGACAGGGATCTGCGCAATACATCCAGTGTCTCCTCGGTGGTGATAAAATGATCCCTGATATAATTCTGAAAGCCCCGGTACAGAGTCTTTAAGTCTTTCAGTTTCATGGCCAGCGCGCCACGTTTCTGTGCACTGGTGATCAGCTTGTCCATATCCTGTGTGCTGATACCGTATTGCATGAACTCGGAGATCGCACTTTTCACCTCATGGATATAGCCCTGCTTGTGCAGGAGACTTCCCATGGCCGGAAGCTGTTCCTTCAGATCCGCCGCCACTTTTTGCAGCACCAGGCTTTTGCCGGTGTCATCCAGTACCGGCATCTCTTTGGTCCCCACTTCCTCCAGAATGCGGTGGCTGAGTCGGCCGAAGCTCAGGACATCGATATTCAGGATGCCATCCCGGTCACTGCGCATGACCAGATCCTTCTGGGTCTGCATGGTGAACTGATCCGGCACAATGATCAGGAAATTCCTGCCCGGTTCCTCTGCCGCCCGCTGCATGATCTCTTCATAGATTCTGTGGCTTTTGCCCGACCCGGAAGGGCCAAAACAGAAACGTAAGCTCATAAGTCTCCTCCGTTATGCTGTCCGTTTATTTCAGATCCAGTTCAATGGGACAATGATCCGATCCCAAAATTTCCGTGTGGATCTTCGCATCCGCCAGCCGGTCTTTCAGACACTCCGATACCACGAAATAATCAATTCTCCATCCGGCATTTTTTGCTCTCGCCTGGAACATATAAGACCACCAGGAATACACCCCGGTCAGGTCCGGATAAAAATAGCGGAACATATCGATAAATCCGTTCTCCAGTACCTTCGAAAAGCAGGCTCTCTCTTCATCAGTGAAGCCCGCATTGCCACGGTTGGTCTTCGCATTTTTCAGGTCGATTTCCTGATGCGCCACGTTCAGGTCTCCCGCATAGATCACCGGCTTTTTCTCTTCCAGCTTCTTAAGATACGCCAGGAAATCCGCTTCCCACTGCATGCGGTATTCCAGTCTCGTCAGCTCTCTCTGGGCGTTCGGCACATAGACTGTCACAAAATAGAACTCCGAATACTCTGCAGTGATCACCCGGCCCTCATGGTCGTGTTCCTCCACGCCGATGCCGTAAGTCACCTGTATGGGCTCTTCCTTTGTAAAAATTGCAGTGCCGGAATAGCCCTTTTTCTCTGCGTAATTCCAATACTGATGATATCCGGGCAGATCCAGTGCGATCTGTCCCTCCTGCAATTTTGTCTCCTGCAAGCAGAAAATATCTGCATCCGTTTCCTGAAAGAAATCCAGGAATCCCTTCTGCATGCAGGCTCTCAGCCCGTTCACATTCCATGAAATCAGTTTCATATTTTCCCTTTCCTGTCAGTCCTACTGTTATTATCTATATTTTTTGTCCCATTTTCAGGACACCATCTGCAATCTAAATAATTTATCACCGGAAGTCACATCTTTTTAATCTTCTACCAGATTATGGTACATCACATGGATATCCTCGTAGACACCGTCCTTATTGAGGAAGCCTCCCGGAATAATGCCCAGATCCACGAATCCCAGTCTCTGGTATAGATGGAACGCATGGATATTGGAAGCCACCACCGCATTGAACTGCAATACGCGGTAACCGTTTGCTTTTGCCTGCTCCAGACAGTCTTTTACCAGCAGTTCGCCGATATGCTCTCCCCGGCAGGCTCTGTCCACTGCATAGCTGGCATTGGCGATATGCCCTACTCTGCCGATATTGTTGGGGTGCAGAATATATAGTCCCTTCACATTGCCCTGTTCATCCTCTGCCACAGCACTTACCGTCTGTGCGGCAAAAAATTCTGCGGCCTCTGCCCCTGTCAGTCCTTCCTCCTGAGGAAATGCCACGCCATCCTCTACCACCTGATTCCAGATTTCTGCCATTCTTGCTACATCTTTTGCTTCAAATTTTCTGATTGTTATCATTTTGTCTGCCTATTTCCTAATTTGTCTTATGCCATCTTATCCCGGTCATAATTTTTATCCGCTTTTCTGTCATCTATTCGTTCTATCCGCCGTGCTTTTCCATCCATTCACATTCCTTCCGGGCAGCCTTCAGAGACGCTTCGTACCCTTTCAGGATCTCCATAAGTCTCTGTACATCGATGATGCCGCTGGCTTTATTTTCCGGGTGATCCATCCATGGATGCTGTTTTTCTGGCGGATAAATATTTTCTATGGTATTTTCCCCGATCCGATACCATTTCTTCTGATAGCAGATCGTGTTGTCCGCCGGGTTTAAAAAGGTTTCCAGTTCCGTCAGTGGATAGGTCTCTGCCGGTGTACGAGGATTACCTTCCAGACCTCTCACGGCAGTGACCTTCACAGTCCCACCCTCCGGTACTACACACAGCCACATGGGCTCTGCCGGTTTTTTCCATAATTTATCCAGTATAAAGTTCAACGGTCCCAGTAACAGGATCGTCATGAAAACCGCCAGCGCTCCCGTCAGTTCCGGAATCCAGTCACCCCACAACAGCATCTGGAACAGCAGATGGTCACTCTCCCGCACACCCCAGACCTTCATCACTACCAGCACGGTTGCTACCATATAGATCAGTATAGTGATCAGGGCAAACGGCATCAGTACTTTTTCTTTTTTCATGCCCCATGCGGCATAAGCCTTGCATTCATCGTCCGTAAAAAGCACGGGCAGTTCATAGCTCTCTGTCATGCTCCGCTTCTCCCTCTTTTGCTATTCTCCGAGAATAATATGCAGGAACCGCTTGTCCAGCATCAACGTCCGGTTCCAGGGATTCAGGATCACACCCTCGATACCATCGGCAGTCAACGTCATGCGGAACAGCTGCTCCATATCCGTGAGAAAAGTGGACATTACGCTGCCGCTTCCCTTTAATTCTTCCTCAAATCCGGTGAAGGCCGACCACCATTTTTTCCCATCGGAGGTCTGCACCGCCTGCAGGCGCATGGCAGTTCCGGCGGCCTGTGTCACCGCTTCCTGCACATCTGCTGAGGGCGGTTCCACCGCCACGATAAGCTGTCCCTGCTCCCGCATACGTCTGCGCACCACCGTCAGAGCATGCGCCAGAAGTTCTTCTGTCGGCTCCTGCTGTAATGCCAGAATTGCCTCCTCTATTTTCTCATTTCCCTGTAAACCTTTATCTTTCTTTTCGTCCATAACCGTAATGTTGTCCTTTTTAATTGTAGTCGTTAAATCACTTCATCCTATTTCCCATGTCCCTTGCGCAATCTTGTATGCAATCTGTCGAATTCCATAAGAGCCACAGGCAACACAGCTCATGCCTATGCCCATCATACCATAAATGCCTCCGCAATTCCACTCACGTTTCCCTCCAGAAGCCGTCTTTTCCTTGACAGTGGGGATATTCGTTGCTAACATGAACCTGAGCGTTTGATGCTTAGAAATGAGGATAATTATGGATACTTTTGACCCGAAGCACATTTACAGCGATGCCGCAAAGCTGGCTCGTCTGAAAGATAAAAAGCTTTTCCTGTTCGATATCGACGGCACCATTGCCGTAGGCGATACCTTGTATGCGGGAAGTGCGGATCTTCTCCGCTACATTCAGGCCATCGGCGGCAGGGCTTATTACATTACCAACAATTCCACAAAAAGCGGACTGGACTATGTGAAAAAATTCCACGATGCATTTCACCTGGACAGCACGGAGGATCATTTCATCACCTCCGGCTATATGACGCTGCGTTTTTTGAAGGAGAATTATGCAGACAAGAAAATCTTCGTGCTGGGAACCGCTTCTTTTGTGGCGGAACTGCGAAAGAATGGCCTCTTGGTAACCGAGGTCTGCGAGGACGGCATTGACTGCGTGGTCGTTGCCTATGACAGTGAATTAAATTATGCAAAACTTACCGAAGTCTGCAAGGTTTTATTCACCCAGGATGTTCCTTTCTACGGCACCAACCCGGATTTGCGCTGCCCCATCGACTTCGGCTTTATCCCCGATTGCGGTGCCATCTGCGACATGATCACCGCCACCACAGACAAACAGCCCATCTATCTGGGCAAGCCCAGCAAAGAGGTCGTAAAGCTTTGCCTTGAAGTCTCCGGCTTCACTCCCGAGGAGACTCTGGTGGTTGGCGATCGTCTGTACACCGATATTGCCTGCGGCATCAACGGTGGTGTGGACACCTGTGTTCTCTTCACCGGCGAGGCACAAAAAAAGGATATTCTGACTCCAGAGGGGGAGCCGAATACCCAATATCTGCCGGACTATGCTTTTGAAAATGTGCAGGAATTATTAAATGCCTGCCAGGGTGAAATAAATTTTAAATAGCTCTCTTCACGACACCGATTCCCAACGGATAAGGTCCGGTGTGTACGCCAATGGTGGCACCGATCTGGAAGATGGGAATGGTGTCGATGTCGTATCCCTTTTCTTTCAGTCTGCCTGCCAGTCTGTCGCGGAACTCTACGGCTTCTTCATAATCGTAGCCATATCCCACGCAGACGTTGTAATTGGCAATATCTGCCTTTTCCTCTGCAAAATATGCTAACAGCAGATCGATATTTTTATCTACCGTCTTGCGACGGCTTCTGCCGATACCGGAGGGGAAGATTTCTCCCTCTTTTAAGGTAATGATGGGCTTGATGCCAAGCAGGCTGCCGGCCACGCTGGCTACTTTGCCGATACGTCCGCCGTGCTTTAAATATTCCATATTTCCTACGGTGAAAAAGATTCTGCCGGAGCTCTTGATCTCATTCAGGCGGTCGATACTCTCCTGGTAACTCTTCCCCGCATCTCTAAGGCGTACCGCTTCCAATACATAGATGCCCTGCAATACGGTATTCACAGTAGAGTCGCAGACATAAATCTGTACATTGGGATATTCCTCTTCCAGGATCGCTTTTGCATTCAGAGCAGACTGCATGGAGCCGCTGAACTTGGTTGTGATACAGATGCAGATGATGGGAATTCCCGCCTTGACAAAAGGAAGAAATGCATCTACATAATCCTGCACGGAAGGCATGGAAGACTTCGGATATACATCCGGGTGATCCACCATTTCCTGATAGAACTCACGGACACCGATCTCTATCATTTCCTTCTGGTATTTCCCCTCTTCAAAAGATACATAAAAAGGAACTACCGTAATGTCTTTTTCTTTGGTCAGCTCCATGGGAAGATCACAGGAACCGTCTGATATAATATGAAATGCTTCGCTCATTCTCGCATACACCTTTCTACTTGTTTGCAGAGTTTAGCTTACCACGTTGTGGAGTAAAAAGCAATGAGTTTTTGTTATTATATTTCATTTCGTGGTGTTTTATGCTGTTTTATGTAGTTTTTATAACTATATGTATGAAAAATCCGAATTACGCGATATTTGTCGATGAAAGTTTGTCAACCGACATACGGCATTCGTTGACAATGGGCAGTTCTCTCGATATACTTGAGTTGTTAACCATTCATTCCCCCGGTTAACATTTTCTGCAGGAATGACCCCCTTTCATTCTTTGCAAACCCAAAAAACAGCCCGGCAGGATCTCCTGTCGGGCTGCGTTATTGTCTTCTATTATTCCTATCTTTATATGGAGTAATCCAGATTCTCCAGGCGCTTGTTCCGTCGTTCCACCAGATCCGCAATGGTGACTCCGTCCACTACCTTGTTCACTGCATCATACAATTCCTGCCATACCTCCAGAGTCTCACAGGTATCACATCGTTCGCAGATGTCAGCGCCTTCCTCCAGACATGCCACCGGGGCCAGTGAGCCTTCCGTCAGTCGTAAGATCATTCCTACGGTAAAATCTGCCGGATCCTTGGCAATACGATAACCGCCCTGGGCACCACGGACGCTTTTTACATAACCTGCCTTGTTCAAAACAGCAATGATCTGCTCCAGATACTTTTCGGAAATCCCCTGTCTGGCAGCAATTTCTTTTACCTTGATACACTCTCCGTTGTTGTTCAATGCCAGATCCAGCATGACACGTACTGCATATCTTCCTTTGGTTGAAATTTTCATCCTATCCTCATTTCCGAGCATCTTCCTGCTCTGTTTCACTTTTAATATCAGCCTGCTTATTCCAAAGCAGTTCAAAACTGCTCCGATCTTTCTATGGTTTCCACAGATTCTACCTTATTTTTTCTTTATTTTTCTTTTTCCTATAGTTCATATAGGATTTGTGGAAACAACAGAAAAATCTGGAGAGCATCCACTCGAATGCTGTTCGGAAAAATCTCCTCCCATTCCTCGGAATGCTCTCCGGATTTTCGCATTACTTTACTGGCACTTCACCTTACTTGTAAGGGATAACGCCACCGTTATAATTGTCGTTGATGAACTGCTTGATCTCATCGGACTTCAGGGTATCTACCAGTGCCTTGATCTTAGGCAGATTCTCGTTGCCTTCCTTAACAGCGATTACATTTACATAAGTAGCGGCTGCTTCGGAATCATCGCTCTCATACAGCAGAGCATCGTCTGCAACAGTCAGGCCTGCTTCCATAGCATAGTTGCCGTTCAGGACACCGAAGGATACCTCTGGAAGGGTTCTGGGAACCTGTGCTGCTTCCAGCTCTACGAAGGTGATGTTGTGAGGGTTCTCTACGATATCCTTGGTAGTAGCAGTCAGACCCACACCATCCTTCAGGGTGATGTAACCGTTATCCTGTAACAGTAACAGAGCACGTGCCTCATTGGTGGTATCGTTGGGTACTGCGATAGTTGCATTGTCAATGTTGTCTAAGCTGGTCTCAGTTCCGGGATACAGTCCGAAGGGCTCGTAATGGATACCGCCGGCATTTACCAGATGGGTACCTTTCTCCTCGTTGAAGCTCTCCAGATAAGGAATATGCTGGAAGTAGTTTGCATCGAAATCACCGGACTCTACTACTAAATTAGGCTGTACATAGTCATCAAAAATCTGAATCTCCAGAGTATAACCCTGCTCCGCTAACAGAGGCTTTGCTGCCTCCAGGATCTCTGCATGAGGTACTGCACTTGCAGCTACCTTGATAGTGGTATCAGTGTCAGCTACTTCCTTGCTTTCTGTTGCCTCGGTAGTCTGGGCAGCGGTTTCCTGGTTAGCTGTTGTTGCAGCTGCCTCGCTGGTCTGCGCAGCTGTTTCATTGCTTCCGCAGCCGGTCAGTGCGCTCACGGACAATGCTGCAACTGCAATCAAAGCGATTACTTTCTTTTTCATAATACTTCTCCTCCTAAATCTTTTGGTAAAAAATTTTAGTCTATTGAATCAGATGCCTTACATCTGCCTCAATCTTTTCGTTTTCCCTAACGGGTTCTCTTATCCAATTTCTTGGAAATCGTCATTCCGATATATTGCAGCAGCTGTACCAACAGTACCAACAATACTACTGTCACCAGCATAATATCGGTCTGGTAACGATAATAACCGTATCGGATCGCAATATCACCGAGTCCGCCTCCACCTACGGCACCTGCCATAGCGGAGTAGCCTAAGATTGTTCCCAGTGCAATGGTCGCATTCACAAGCAATGAGGTTCTGGATTCTGCCAGCATAACCTTCCAGATGATCGTCCACAGGTTAGCTCCCATGCTCTGTGCTGCTTCAATTACTCCGTGATCTACCTCCAACAGAGAAGATTCCACCATTCTGGCAATGAACGGTGCCGCTGCCAGAGTCAGAGGAACGATGGTAGCCGTCGGACCGTAGCTCTTTCCTACAATGATACGGGTCAAAGGGATGATCATGATCAACAAAATCAAAAACGGAATGCTTCGCACAATGTTGACTATCACATCCAGAATCTTATAAATGATCTTGTTCGGACGCAGTCCCTTCGGTGCAGTGATCACCAGGGCAATTCCCATAGGAAGTCCGAGTACATACCCCATAAATGTGGAAACAAGGGTCATATACAAAGTAACAAAGGTGCCTTCCACCAGCATCATAATCGTTGCGTTATCCCACATAGTCTTTCAGCTCCTCCACTTCCAGTTTTCTCTCCTGTAAATAATGGATCATCTTGTTCGCTGCCATTTCATCCTCCGGCAGCTGCAGGATCATCTGTCCATGGGCGATACCGCCAATGTCCTTGGTATCCGCTAACAGGATATTAACGGGAGCCTTGCACTCCAGCACCATATTGGCGATCACAGGCTCGAAAGAAGAATTCTCGGTGAAAACAATGCGGATGCAGCGTTTGCCGGACATTTCCTTTGCCTTGGGATCCACCATGAACACCAGCTTTCTTGCAGCTGCGGACTGGGGTCTGGAGAATACCTCCTCCACAGTACCATGCTCTGCCAGTTCTCCGGCATCGATGATGGCTACATGGGAACAGATCTCCTGTACCACAGCCATCTCATGAGTGATGATCACGATGGTGATACCGTACTGTTTGTTGATATCCTGTAATAATTTCAGGATCTCCTTGGTCGTGGTGGGATCCAGTGCACTGGTGGCCTCGTCACACAGCAGGATCTTCGGAGTGTTGGCCAATGCTCTTGCGATAGCCACACGCTGCTTCTGTCCACCGGAGAGCTGGGAAGGATAAGCGTCTGCCTTTTCCTTCAGTCCTACGATCTCAAGCAGCTCCATGGCACGCTTTCTGGCTGCCTGTTTTTTCACACCCACGATCTCCATGGGGAAGCACACATTGTCGAGGACACTGCGCTGCATGAGCAGGTTAAAATGCTGAAAGATCATAGCGATGCCCGTCCGCACCTTGCGGAGTTCCGCCTCTGTCAAGGTCGAAAGATCCTGATCCTCTACCACAACAGTTCCGGTGGTGGGCTTCTCCAGGTAGTTCAGGCAACGCACCAGGGTAGACTTTCCGGCACCACTCATACCGATGATGCCGTAGATGTCTCCCTTGTTGATATCCAGGCTGATGCCCTTCAGGGCCTCTACCTGATTATCCTTACCTATAAAAGTTTTTGTTACATTCTTGATCTGAATGATCGGTTCCATAAGTTCCTCCATTCCAGGTTCGTGCTTTTAAGGGGAGAAAAGCGCGAATTCCTTGAATTCCTAGTACCATGCCATACATTCTAACACAAGAATGCAAGTCTGTAAAGTTCTTAGGAAATGCCTTAAGCTTCTGCAAACATCGGGGTGGACAGGTATCTGTCACCGGAATCGGGAAGCAATGCTACGACTGTTTTGCCGGCATTTTCGGGACGCTTTGCGATCTGTGCTGCGGCATACAGTGCCGCACCGGAGGTAATTCCTACCAGGATACCTTCCTTATGAGCGATCAGGCGTCCGGTGGTAAATGCCTGATCTGTGGTAACGGTAAAGATCTCATCGTAAATACCGGTGTTCAGAACGGAAGGAACAAATCCGGCACCGATCCCCTGCAGCTTGTGGGGTCCGGGCTGTCCGCCGGAAAGTACGGGAGAATCCGCAGGTTCTACTGCTACGACCTTCACATTGGGGTTCTTGGATTTTAAGTATGTGCCGATACCGGTCACGGTTCCGCCGGTACCTACGCCTGCTACGAAGATGTCTACCTTGCCATCGGTGTCTTCCCAGATCTCGGGACCGGTGGTAGCTGCATGTGCAGCGGGGTTCGCGGGGTTATCAAACTGTCCGAGGATCACGGCTCCCGGGATGGATTTCTCCAGCTCTTCTGCCTTGGCAATGGCACCCTTCATGCCTTTGGCACCTTCGGTCAGTACCAGTTCTGCGCCATAAGCTTTCAGGAGGTTACGACGTTCCACGCTCATGGTCTCGGGAAGGGTTAAAATGGTCCGGTAGCCCTTGGCAGCAGCTACACTTGCCAGACCGATACCGGTGTTGCCGGAGGTGGGCTCGATGATGGTGGAGCCTTCCTTTAAGATGCCCTTCTTCTCAGCATCCTCGATCATTGCCAGTGCGATTCTGTCCTTAACGCTTCCTGCGGGATTGAAATACTCCAGCTTTGCCAGAAGTTCTACACCTTCAATGTTCTGGTCTTTCAAGTAATTGTTTACTTTTAAAAGGGGTGTATGTCCGATCAGCTGGGTTGCGGATGTGTAAATCTTACTCATAATGAAATCCTCCTTATACTTGAAAATTGTGTTCGTTTTCTATTTCCTACTTATCTGATAGGGATGTTATGATTTTATACTATACTATTCCGCTAGGAATGTCAACCATTATTTTTTAAAATTTTTGAGAGTTGTGCCGTGGAACGGAAAATGGTATGATTTAGGTAATTAATCCGTAGTCCCAACAGCAAGTAAGAAACGCGGCACGCTCGTACTTTAGTACGATGCGCTCATGTCGCAGAGCGTAGCGGTACATAAGCGGTCACAGTACGACCGCAATGCGTCCCTTAGGACGCTATGGTACCGACGTCTGCTTACGGCCTGCTTATTTTTACTTGCTGTCGTGACTACTGGGTTATTCATTAATCAGGAAGGAAACACCATCCATGGCAAATAACATTTACCGCGTTCCTACTATATATAGTGATATCAAAAAAACGACTGAACCTCTCTCAGTCCGGGTACCGGGTTCTAAGAGTATCACGAACCGCAGTCTCCTTCTGGCGATGCTGGCGGAGGGGAAGTCCACGCTGCGTGGAGTGTTGTTCTCGGATGATTCGAGACATTTTCTTAAGTGTGTGCAGGATCTGGGATTTGAGACGACGGTGGATGAGGAGAGCTATATCGTCACGGTAGAAGGACTGGGAGGAAAGCTTCCCTGTGAAGAGGCTACGTTAAATGTGGGAAGTGCAGGAACGGCAGCGCGTTTTCTGACAGCTACGTTAGGTGTCTCGGAAGGTGTTTTTCACATGGATTCTTCGGAGCAGATGAAGAGGCGCCCCATGGATCCGCTTCTGTCCTCTCTGGCAGAATTGGGGTGTGAGGTCCGCTGTGAAGGAGAAGATGGGCATTTTCCTTTTACGCTGACCGCTCATGGGTTCGGACAGGATCATATCTCCATCGATATCGGGCACAGCAGTCAGTTTCTGAGTGCGCTGCTGATTGCTTCGACTTTGTCTTCGGAAGATTTTATGATTCAGGTAGAGGGTACCCACGGTATGGCTTATATCGAAATGACACGGAAAATGATGGAGCAGTTCGGTGTCAGGGTGGAACATCCCGCCGCAGATCAGTTCCGTATCTGCACCGGTCAAAAGTATCGTGCACTGGATTATCAGATTGAACCGGACGTCTCCGCCGCCTGCTATTTTTATGCAATGACACCGTTACTGGGTATTCCCGTATGTGTGGAGCATGTGCACTTTGAAAGTCTGCAGGGAGATGTGGAATTCTTACATATTTTAGAGAAAATGGGCTGCACCGCACAGGAGACGGAAAATGGGGTACTCCTGCTGCCTCCCGCAGGGCAGACGGATACCGGAACGCAGGTTCCTGCCTTCCATGGCATCACCGTGGACATGTCTTCCTGCTCCGATCAGGCCATCACTCTGGCAGCTATTGCGCCTTTTGCTGACAGTCCCACCTGTATTACAGGCATCGGTCACATCCGTTTCCAGGAAAGTGACCGTATCCATGCCATCTGCACGGAACTGCCCCGCATGGGCATCCACTGCGAAGAGACACAGGACAGCATCACTATCTATCCCGGCATGCCGCACCCCTGCTCCGTAGCGACCTACGATGATCACCGCATGGCCATGGGCTTTGCCCTGACCGGGCTCCGGGCCGAAGGTATCGTGATCGACGATCCCGGATGCTGCCGCAAAACTTTCGAGAACTATTTTGAAGTACTGGATCAGGTGATTGCGAAGATAATCGAAATGTAGGAATAGAATCATCCGTACTCACATAAACTATAAGTGGCTGCGCTGTGTTGCTTGCGAGGTACACAGCCAGGGGAGCCCATGCGTGGGCTCCTTTTTCACGTACAATTCACAAAGCATCCCGATATACCCGCATCACATTTCCCCAGAAAATCCCATCCAGCTGGTTTTCCGTAAAGCCGGCTGTTTTTAGTCTGTCCCACAATACCGGCATTGCCTCCGCACCGGGAAGAGCCGGATTTGTGGGGATGCCGTCGAAGTCACTGCCCAGACCCAGTATTTCCATACCGCCGACATCAGTGATATGTCTTGCCTGCCGTATCAGTGCTTCCCACAGCACCTCTGGATCTTTGCTTCCGCCATCCACCAGAAATTTATCATAATAGTTCAGTCCCATACAGCCGCCCCGCTCCGCCAGTCTGCGGACCCGGTCATCCGTCAGATTCCGGAGGGACGGACATACAGCCCTTGCGTTGGAATGGCTTGCCACGAAGGGCTTCTTCGTACATTCCCATACATCGTCAAAGCCGGCATCCGACAGATGGGAGACGTCCGGGATCATTCCGAGACGCTCCATCTCTGTGACAAAATCGCGGCCGGTTTCCGTCAGACCACACGCCGCATCCCTGCCATCGGATCCACGTATCCCAGTCTCACCTTTCTCCGTCTCTATCGCCGTTGTCGGATTTTCCCCCGCACAGCTGCTCCTCCCGGTTCCCGGTATTTTCTCCTGAACAGATTTCTCCGTTAGTCTCCCATCTACGTCGCCCCTGCTCTGCCCCAGACACCGACGCGTGGCTGGCCACCCCAGTTCATTCCGATAATTCCAGGTTAACGTCAGCATCCGCACCCCCATGTCATACAGTTCCCGTAGCCTCTCCAGACTTCCGCCGCAGACCGCCCCTTCTTCCACCGTCAAAAGTGCCGACAGTTTCCCACAGGCTTCATTTTTCAAAATATCTTCATAGCACAGTACCGGGACAATCCGGTTCTTGTTTTTCTCCAGCTCCGTCCGGTAGACCTCATACAGAGCACACACCCGCTCCCAGGGTGTCGGTGTGCACTTTCCGATATCCACAAACAGGGCGAAATTCTGCAACAGATATCCGCTCTCCTGCATCCGCTTAAGATCCAGATGGCCGCTGTTTTTCCAAAGTTCCCCGCCCCGATCCGCCAGTTCGGATATGGTGTCGCAATGCATATCTATGATCTTCATGTTTTCTCCTGATCCCCTATGAAAAAGAGAGCATCCACAGCTCTATGTTCCTGCCATGAATACTCCCTCTTACTTTCTTTGTTCAATTTATGCTGTTGTCAGCAAAAAATACCTTAGTTCTCTTCACCCTTGACTGCGAAGCATACGCCGGTATCGTCGGGCTTATCCTCATCAAACTTGTAGTCCTTGCCGGGCAGGATAGCGTTCAGGATAATGCCGGCCAGCGCGCCGACTGCCAGTCCGGACAGGCTGATGGTGATCTCACCGATGTGGAATGCGATAGCACCTGCTGCACTATAGTTGATACCGATGGACAGTACCAGAATCAGAGCGGCGATGATAACGTTACGACTCTTGGTGAAATCTACCTGAGTCTCAACGATATTACGAACACCGACTGCGGAGATCATACCATACAGTACCAGGGATACACCACCGCTGGTAGCGGTAGGCATACAACCGATCAATGCTGCTACCTTCGGGGAGAAGGAGAACAGTACAGCAAAACCTGCTGCAATACGGATAACTCTGGGATCAAATACCTTGGTCAGAGACAGTACACCGGTGTTCTCACCGTAAGTGGTATTCGCAGGAGCACCGAACAGGGACGCGATAATGGTAGCCAGACCATCACCTAACAGAGTGCGGTGCAGTCCGGGATCCTTGATATAGTTCACACCGACGGTGGAAGAAATAGCGGAGATATCTCCGATATGCTCTACCATGGTAGCCAGTGCTATAGGCATGATGGTGATCACGGAAGTGATCAGCAGGGAAGTGTTGCCGTCGGACAGTGCCCAGAAGGCGGTCTCATTCCAGTGAATGGGAAGTCCGATCCATGCAGCTTCCGCTACCGGTGTGAAATCCACACGGCCAAGGATGGCTGCCACCACATAAGAACCGATAACACCGATGATAATAGGAACGATCTTCACCATTCCCTTACCCCAGATATTGCAGATCACTACCAGTGCGATAGCAACCACTGCGATCAGCCAGTCTGCGGAACAGTTGTCGATAGCGGACTGGGACAGGGTCAGACCGATGGCAATGATGATGGGGCCGGTTACGATGGGCGGGAAGAAACGCATTACCTTGCCGGTACCGAAGATCTTGATTAACAGGGATAATACCAGATACAGCAGACCTGAGCAGGCCACGCCGAAGCAGGCATAAGGAAGCAGTGCGGAATTGTCCGCTCCGTCTGCCATAGGGGCAATCGCGGCATAACCGCCTAAGAATGCAAAGGAAGAACCCAGAAATGCGGGTACCTTTCTCTTGGTCAGCAGATGGAACAGTAAAGTTCCCAGACCTGCAAATAACAGTGTTGTGGAAACATCCAGACCTGTCAGCATGGGTACCAGAATGGTGGCACCGAACATTGCGAACATGTGCTGAAGTCCCAGCAGAAGCATCTTGGGCATGCCCAAGGATCTGGCATCGTAAATGCCGTTTTCGCCGAGTGTAGTCTTCTCGCTCATTTTTCTCCTCCTGTGTCATAGACATGTGAACATGTAACTATTTTTCGTCGCATAAATTCGGGCAGATAGTCCTCTATCTGCCCTCACCTATGTGACTCTATTAGTTACATGATAGCTTTTCACCGTTCTACAGTCAAGAGGAAAATCACTCCACCGCATGCTCTTTCAGGAAATCCAGCCAGATAGGAATATACTGTGCCTTCAGATGCACACCGTCATAAGTATAGGAAGCCACCATTCCACCGGTCTCGTCACAGATCAGCGGATTTACATCCAGGAAAAATATCTTCCGGTCATCCGCCAGCTTTGCGATTTCTGCATTTCTGGCTTCGATTCCTTCGTTGGTGATATAGTCCCCCTGTTCGGAGCGTTCCGTTGTTACTTTCATGATGGCCTGCAGATAGATCACCGCATCCGGCTGCAATTCCTGCAAATGCTGTACCGCTTCCCCGTAAGCCTTCATAAAAGATTCCACTGTGCCGGTACCCATTTCGTTGATACCGATCATCAGATAGATCTTGGCAAACTGCTTCTCCGACAAGGCTTCCTCCACCGTGATCTTTTTCTTCTGTCCAGGCACCGATACAATGGCACTGTCGAACATCTTGTAGACTGTCAGTCCGGTGGAAGCATAAAACGTGGATGTCTCCTCCAGTCCGCCGTACTCATACATGCCTACCGTCCGGGAATCCCCGATAAATACCGCATCATCAAAATAACTGTCATCCACCGTGTGATAGACCACTTCCTGCGGTATCTCTTCCACAGGAACCGTCGCGGCGGGATCCTGCGTCTCTGTTCCGGTGGTCTCCGGCATTGCGGCCTCTTCTCCCATGGCGGGACTCTGCACCGTACCCATCGTCTGATCCGTCTGGTTCCCGTCACTCACTGTATCTCCGGTCTGTACGTTTTCCCCCGGCACATTGCCGGATACGGATCCCGTTGCATCACTCTGTTCCCCGGATATTCCCGGCCATTTTCCTTCCACCAGCTGCTCCGCCAGAAGCACTCCTTTCGTATAGGTCTCCTGCAGCGGTTCCGTATATACCTGCCAGTTATCCGTCCAGGTAAAGAATACAATTCCCGCCAGCAAAAGACATCCCAAAAAGGAGTATTTATGCAATTTTTCCTTCATTTTCGACCAAATATTTTTATTTTCTGCATGATTCATTGCATAATGACCTTTTCCTAAAAGCTAAAATACATAAAAGGATTATTTCCTTCTAATAAAAGTCTCCAGATGCAATACCAGAAGAGCCCCGCCAGAAGCACCTTCACCGGCAGCTTATCCTGCCACTTATGGTACAGCTTCTCAATGACCGGTGTGCAGGCCAGTCCGGAGACCAGAAGCAGTCCTCCATAGGTACTGAGTGCCTTCCAGGCATCCTCGTAACCGCCGCTGAAGCCCGGTACCAGCCACAGCATCTTATCCAGATAGACCTGTAACTGTGACAGGTCCGTGATAGCAAAGCACATCCAGCTCATTGGGATGACCAGCCACAGATAAATGTGCGGCAGTACCTTCATTTTATGTACAAATTTTAATCTGCCCAGCTGCCGTTCCAGTACGATGCAGATCCAGAGCAGTCCGCCCCAGCAGAAGAAGTTCCAGCCGGCACCATGCCAGAAAGCGGTCAGCATCCATACCACCAGGAGGTTAAAAATCGTGCGAAGCTCTCCCTGTCTGCTGCCGCCTAACGGAATATACACATATCGGCAGAACCACTGTCCCAACGTCATATGCCATCTGCGGTAAAAATCCCGGACACTTCTGGCCATATAGGGTCTGCGGAAGTTGGCCGGCAGTTCGATCCCCATCATCCGGCCCAGTCCCATGGCCATCAGGGAATAGCCCCAGAAATCAAAATAGATCTCCATGGAATAGGCGATGGCTGCCAGCCATGCTAACGGTGTCGAGATGCTTTCAAATCCGGTCACCTGCACCTCGTGCCACAAGATTCCCACCCGGTCTGCCAGTAGCACCTTGGCCGCCAGTCCCAGAATAAACAGCTTCATACCGTCTTCCAGCCCTCGCACCGTGAAAGTGCGCTCCGTCAGGCTGTCCGAGATATCGCCATATCTTGTGATCGGTCCGGAGATCAGTTTCGGGAACATGCTCACATAAGTAGCAAACTTCAAAAAAGAATACTCCCTGCTCACCTCTCCCCGGTACACATCGATCTGATAAGACAATATCTGGAAGGTGTAAAAGCTGATCCCCAGCGGCAGCCCCGCAGAGCCTCCCCAGTCCTTGAACCAGAGCAGTACCGCCAGATTCGCGCCAAGTGTCAGGATCAGCAGAAGCTTTTTCCGCCACAACGTCTTAGGACTGCGTTTTGCCAGATGAAGACCCAGAAAATAATTGCACAATATAGATATCATTAAAAGGGGAAGATACCTGACGTCTCCCATGGCATAAAAAACAATGCTTCCCACGAGCAGTGTCAGGTTCCTGCATTTGCGAGGTGTGATCCCGTAGACGATCAGAAAGATCGGCAGGAACCACAGCAGAAATTCAATGCTGCTGAATATCAAAAAAATCACATCTTTCTATTTCTGTTTATCTGTCTTACTATCATAGTAGCTTGAAACCGTTTCTATTACAACAAAACAATTCTTAATTTTAAATGACAGAATTTTACAACTGCTTAATCTTTTTGCAATTTTTCACCGCATCGTTTACAATAGTTTTAACACCACAGGGCTGCGCCCGAGAAAGGATATTTTCCATGAAAGAACAGTTATATACCATCCCTTTAAACGATGCCATAAATGCACAGGACGAATGCCCTTTCTGCTTTATCCACCGCAGTATTGAACAGGATCTTCTGGATTTCGTGTTAGGCTCCGGTTCCTCTTATATGGAAGCGGACATCCGTGAACAAACCGACAAAGCAGGCTTCTGTCGGTATCATTTTCAGAAAATGTTCGACTACGGCAATACTCTGGGCAATGCCTGGATCTTAAAGACCCACTACCAGCGCATGATCCGGGAAATGCAGCAGGAATTTGCCTCCTTCCGCCCCGGCAAAAGCTCTCTCCTGGGTAAATTCAAAAAAGCCGAAAGCAATGAAAATACCATCGGCATGTGGATCCGTGCAAAAGAGGATTCCTGCTATATCTGTTCCCAGTATAAAGATACCTACGCCAGATATCTGGACACCTTTTTCTACCTGTGGAAAAATGATGAAAACTTCCGCAATAAAGTCATAAACGGCAAAGGCTTCTGCCTGCCCCACTTCGGCGATCTCTGCGAAGCCGCTGACCGCAAGCTTTCCGATAAGGAAAAACAGGACTTTTACGATCAGTTGCTGCCGGTCATGGAATCCAACATGCAGCGCATTTCCGAAGACGTCTCCTGGCTGGTGGAAAAATTCGACTATCGCAACAAAGATGCCGACTGGAAGAGCTCCAGGGATGCCATCCAGCGCGGTATGCAGAAATTAAAAGGCGGATATCCCGCAGATCCCGCCTATAAGATGTCTAAATAGCCACAAAATTTTATTCAAAAATACGATGCAATTATGATGCTATTTTTCCGTAATTTCTTCGTCAGAGGGCTGTCCGGACCGTTCCGCCAGTCTTCTGCTTAATTGCAGATACTCCAGAATTTCCTCATACAGCATCTCCGGCTGAAAGGCATCTTCCAGGATTCTCTCGTTCATCAATCCCTTAATGGTCAGTTCCATCATCTTACGAAGTTTCACCACGTCTTCCGCAGCCGCATATTTTCCCAGATCCGCTCTGGCATAAATATTCTCATAAGCCTCTTCCATCTGCTGTTTTCGCTCTTCTACCGCCACCAGTGCCTCATTGACATTCTCTGCCTGTGCCCGGTTCAGGAACGGCTGCAGATAAGGATAGCCGCACATGGCATGCATTTTCCCGGTCTCCACCTGCTGCATCAGAGTGAACAGATCCGTCTCCTTCGCATCTACCGCTGTGGACAATTCCAGCAACAGATACCGTACACTGTAGTCATAGACAAAAGCATAGACTCCCAGCTTGTTCTCAAAATAATGAAATAATAATCCCTTACTGATGGCTGCCTCCCGCACGATATCATCCGTACTGGCATGACGGTAACCGTTCAGGGCAAATACCTTCAGAGCTGCATTGATCATCCGGTCCTGTTTTTCTTTTTTTAAATCAAAAAATTTCTCATTCATATCGCAACATATCCCTTTTCATTTTCATCAATAAGGTTTATTATGTAACTGTATGGGCATATGCATGAAATTCAGACCAGTTACATACACTACAACATGGAAGGAGCAACCCTATGGCTAAAAAATTTGGCAAATTTCTGCTGTTTACCGCAGCAGTAGGTACCGCAGCCGCAGCTGCTTACTACTATATGCAACAGAAAGATTCTCAGCTGAAGGAATCTTCCGATGCAGATGATGATTATGATGATTTCCACGAGGATCTGGACAAGAGTACCGAGTTCTCCCGCAATTATGTTCCTCTGAATACACCCGTGCAGACCTCTGCCCCGAAGGAAGAGACAGGCACAGAGTCCACACCGGCTTCCGAAGAGGCGGCACCCGCTTCCGCAGAGGCATCTGATTTCACACCGCTCACCGATCAGGCTACCGGATTGTCCGGCGAAGAGGGCGAGACCGTCGAAGACGTGGAAGAGTTCTTCGATGAAGAAGATGCCGAGGACGAAGAGCCTCCCGTAAATGAAGAATAATCGTTCTATTTCGAAGGTCTCAGAGCCATGCTTTTTGCAAGCGTCTGAGACCTTCCTGCATTTCCGCCTCATCAATACTTCCAAAGCCCAACAGCACGGTAGCTTTCCGCATTGTGGCTTCCACCATATTCTCTGACATCCCATAGGCTTTCACTTTCTCCGCCGCTGCTCTCTCCAACAGTTCCTGTTCCGTGACATTCCCTTTCGCTGTCAACAGAAGATGCAGTCCCGCATCCTCTCCGGAGATCACAAACTGCTTCTTAAACGGTTCCAGCCCGGCCAGCAGCAGATCATGTTTGGCCCGGTAGCGCATCCGCATTTTATTCAGATGCCGCTCGAAATACCCGTCCCGGATAAATTCATTCAGGATCCGCTGGTCGATTCTGGACACCGTGCAGGAATAAAAAGAGCAATCCCTGCGGTAGATATCCAGCAGATCCCCCGGCAATACCATATAGCTGACACGGATTGCCGGTGCAATAGCCTTGGAAAATGTACCGATGTAGATCACTTTTCCCTTTTCATCGGAAGATTGCAGGGAAGGAATAGGCTTGCCCCGATACCGGAATTCACTGTCGTAATCGTCCTCGATCAGATAACGATCCGGCTCCCTTTCCGCCCAGCGAAGCAGTTCTGCTCTCCTGCCGATGGTCATGACCGCACCGGTGGGATACTGGTGGGAAGGCATCACATAGGCCACTCTGACAGGCAGTCCCGAAAGTCTGTCCGCCCGCATTCCCTTATCATCCATGTCTACCGTGTGAATGCGATAGGCAAAAGATTCAAAGATGCGGTATGCCCGCTTGTACGTGGGATTCTCCATGGCAATGCCCACATGTCTGCCCAGTATTTTCTCCAATAGCAACAGCAGATAATCGTTTCCTGCTCCTACAATGATCTGTTCCGGGCGGCAGTTCACCCCCCGGGAAGAATGCAGATACCGGCTGATGGTCAGCCGCAGATCATAATCTCCCTGAGGTTCTCCCTGCGCAAACAGGTCACTGTTGTTGTCATTCAGAATATTCTTCGTGATCCGCTTCCATACGCCCACAGGGAAACCGTTCATATCAATACCATAAGGAGAAAAATCAATGCATCCCTCTTCCGGAACAGATTCTTCTCCTGAAGTGTCCGGCTCCGGTTCGTTCTCTTCCCGCGGTTCCATGGCAAATATCCCTTCCAGACGGCAGACAAAATAGCCCTTATAAGGTCGTGCCTCGATATATCCCTCGCTTAACAGTTGGTCGTAGGCATAGTCCACAGTGCTTCTCGCCACCTGCAGATATTCTGCCAGAGAACGCGTGGAGGGAAGCCTCTCTCCTGCCAGAAGCTTCCCTTCCCTGATTTCCTGTCGTATATGCTCATATATCTGCTGGTACAGACATTTGTCACTGTCTGTACGCAGCCGGATCGTCATATCATACATACGGTTATCCTACTTTTTCTGGTTCTTCAGTTCTTCCAGAATCTGGTCTTTTAACTCTCTTGCCTTGTCCTTGGTACGGGCATTGGCAGAAGGAGAAGTCAGGATCGTGGCTACCATACGGCTGGCCACATCATATTTCTGGAATCTGGCAGCAAGTACCGCAATCAGAAATTCTACCGTGATCTCATCCATACCGCACATGGGGAATCCTTCGGTCTGCAGGGCCTCCGTAAAACCAGTGTAAGCGTTCTTCAGATAAGTCTCCTCCATGGTCTTCACTTCCCGGAGTCTGGCCATATCCGTATCCCCGGACTCTTCCATATACTCCTGATAACCACGCATCAGCCATCCGCTCTTCAGACAGATATAAGCCTTTTCACTGGCATGGGCCCGTTTTACCACAGCGTTGGCCAGGCAGAGCTTATAGCGCTCAATGGCTTCTTCATAGCTGTAAATATCGTCATCGTAGGTATGCAGCTGCACTTTACTGCTGATATTTTCCTTGATCTGCTTTATATAAACCTTATTCAGGCTGTTGAAATACCGGTTCAGTGCTGCATAGCCGCAATGCGGACACAGAATAACATCATATTTCACCGCATCAATGCCTTCGTATTTTGCACGAAGATCCTGATCGGTACTTAAAAGTCTTGCCTTTCCGGTCTTCATGATCTTAGCCGGGAAATCTTCTCCGCAGACAGGACAGGTAAATGTCTTGTCAAAGATCAGATCCTTTTCTTCTATTTTTTGGGCCTCGGCTGCTGCCTTCTCTTCTTTTTTATCCTGTCCGTAAATATCCATGTTCTCCAGGTCATCCAGACCCAGACCGGCCAGTCCAAACAATTTGTCCGACATATGTCTCTCCTTTTCTTTTGTACTGTCCATTCCCGGTGACAATACGAATACAACTTTCCCGATTCCCCTTATCGGTTGTCCTACTGCTTACTTAGGCAGTACATAAGAACTCTTCAAAGATACGATACGGTTAAATACCAGTTCTCCCGGCTTGGTATCCTTGTAGTCCACGCAGAAGAAGCCCTGTCTTACGAACTGGAAGCGGTCATACGCCTGTGCCTGTGCAAATGCAGGCTCCAGACGGCACTCTGTCAGTGTGGTCAGAGAATTGGGGTTCAGATTCAGACTTCCGTCTTCATTGTATACACCCTTCTCTTCATCGATGATATTCTCATACAGGCGCACCTGTGCTTTTACAGACTGCTCTGCACTTACCCAGTGGATCGTTCCCTTTACTTTACGTCCATCGGGGCTGTTGCCTCCGCGGCTCTCCGGATCATAGGTACAATGTACTTCCACGACTTTTCCGTTCTCGTCCTTGACACAGCCGGTGCATTTTACGAAATAAGCACTCATCAGGCGCACTTCGTTGCCGGGGAACATACGGAAATATTTCTTGGGAGGCTCTTCCATGAAGTCCTCTCTCTCAATATACAGTTCTTTGCCGAAGGGAACCTCGCGGCTGCCCAGAGCTTCGTTTTCCGGATTGTTAACTACAGGCAGCATCTCCGTCTGTCCTTCGGGATAATTGTCAATTACCAGTTTCACAGGATCCAGAATAGCCATCATGCGGGGTGCCTTTGCCTTCAGATCCTCACGGATACAATACTCCAGCATTGCATAATCTGCGGAAGACTGTGCCTTGGAGATACCGCACAATTCTACGAACTTCTTGATGGATTCCGGTGTGAATCCTCTTCTGCGCAGTGCTGCGATGGATACCAGTCTGGGATCATCCCAGCCGTCCACGATGCCCTGTTCTACCAGCTTCTTGATATAACGCTTACCGGTCACCACATTGGTCAGGTACAGCTTTGCGAATTCGATCTGCTTGGGAGGATGAGGATATTCCAGTTCTCTTACCACCCAGTCATATAAGGGTCTGTGATCCTCAAATTCCAGCGTACAGATGGAATGGGTCACGCCCTCAATAGCATCCTCGATGGGATGTGCGAAATCGTACATAGGGTAAATGCACCATTTGTCACCGGTATTCTGGTGAGACATATGTGCCACACGATAGATGACGGGATCTCTCATGTTGATGTTGGGAGAGGCCATATCGATGCGGGCACGCAGTACCTTAGTGCCGTCCTCGTATTTGCCGGCCTTCATATCCTCGAACAGTGTCAGATTCTCTTCTACGCTTCTGGTGCTGCCGGGATCTTCCTTGCCGGGCTCGGTCAGGCTTCCTCTGTATTCACGGATCTGCTCCGCACTTAAGTCAGAGACATATGCCTTGCCTTTTTTGATCAGCTTTACGGCTGCTTCATACATTTGGTCAAAATAGTTGGATGCGAAAAAGAGTCTGTCCTCCCAGTCTGCTCCCAGCCACTTTACATCAGCCTTGATAGACTCTACGAACTCTGCCTTCTCCTTGGTGGGGTTGGTATCGTCAAAACGCAGATTGAATTTGCCGTTGTATTTCTGGGACAGGCCGTAGTTCAGCAGAATACTCTTGGCATGTCCGATATGAAGATATCCGTTGGGTTCCGGAGGGAAACGGGTGTGTACAGTATCGTATACGCCCTCCGCCAGATCTTTCTCAATGATCTGCTCTATAAAATTCTTCGATTCCTTTACTTCTGCGGAATCTACGATTTCCTTTTCGATCTCGCTCATGGTAATGTCCTTGCCTTTCGTTTACTTAATACTGTTTTCGTATCCTTTATCTTACCACACAAGAAAACTTTTATAAACCCTTCTCTTCAAAATAATTCAGCAAATTCTGCTCCGTCTCGATGAAGATATTGTGCAGATCATCCTCACTGGCCGCCAGATAATCTCCGGCCCTTCCGGTCATATAGCCGTCCTCGTCCCATACCGGGAACACTTTTACCCCCTGTGTCACCCGGATGGCATAGATGCGGAACTCATCCTTCGGCATGCACATGCGCACATATTCCGTGATCAGATGATTTCTGCCGTCCGTACCGTCCTTGACCCTGGGAACGTATGTCATATTCCTGCAGTAGTCCTCGGACACCGGAGCGTCGGACAGTTCCAGGATCCTGTGGAACCGCTCTCCCGCCACCCTGTGAAGTTCACCGTTTCTCTCCAGCGTGTAGCAGATATTCTGTCTGGTATCGATGTCCATGGTGCCGTTCTGGGTGCGGACGGACACCACCCTGCCAAGCTCCGCCAGATCAGAGGCCCTCACACAGGCCAGAGGGATTTTCTTTCTCTGATATCTTGTGCCCTCACTTACCGGGAATGCCCGGTCTTTGGCGTAGAGGATCCGGAACGTATCGAAATACTGCGTCATGCGGTTATTGAAATATGCTTCGGAATGCAGTGTTGGATATTTTTCCTCATATAATTTCATACTGATGTAGCCGCCGGCCTTCTCGTAATGTCCGCCGCCGGAACCGATGCCCTCCGAAAGATAATCCGACAGTTCGCTGGCATTGACCTCCCGGATACAGCTTCTGACGGAAAATTTGTATCCGCCGCTGTCCTCATTATAGACCACGCAGGTATTGACGCCCGCCACCTGCAGGAGGAAGTCGCTGATCAGGCCAAGTACATTGGGATCACAGGGCTGGGAATGGATCACGGCGAACTGGTAATCGTCGTTATAATTGCAGCGCAGCATTGCCACACCGGCAATTTCCAGCTCTCTCAGGGAAATATTGGAATTACGGAACAGGGATATCTGGTTCTTATCAAAATTCAGACTCTCACGCATATCCATGTCCACCGGGTTCGACAGTTCGGAGAACTGGTTGGTATCCATATACAGGCCGTAATACAGCGCAGTTCCCAGATCTCTGTTTTTTTCCACGGGATAATGCATTTCCTGCAGCATTTTCCACACCAGGGTTGCACAGCTTCCCATATTGGGCTGCAGACGCATCCGCTCGGTACATATGACTTCCAGTGGATGATGGTCGATGACAGCGATCTCCTCCGCCGGGATCTTCGTCACATTGCCGGCACCGTACTGACAGTCCACCGTGATCAGCAATCCGTCTACTGTATCTTCCATCTGAGGCTGGTACTCCAGCGGAATGTGCAGTTTCTCCACCATCAGCATCAGGTTGGCCTTTCTGACTTTATTCCGTCCGGAATACAGCAGCCTGGTATCCTTTCCCTTGTCCCGGAAAAAACAGTACAGCCCATAGCCGGAGGCTATGGCATCCGCATCCGGATTATCGTGGCACTGGATCGTCACATGGTCATAACCCAATAATTCATCCAGCATCATTTCTCTGCTCTTTGCATCCCCTCGTCTGTCCATAACTACGCTTTCCTCTTCTTCCTCAAAAAACTATTCAGAACCACATTCGCAAAATCGCCTTTTCAAGGCTCACCTTTTGCTCATGTGGTTACCTCGCCATATAAATCTCTAAAAGTCTGACCATAAATGGTCAGCTTATTACAGATTTACATGGCTCTGAATAGTTACAGGCAGGTCCTGTTACAGTCCTGCCCGCAAAATCTGTCTTAGTGGTGGAACAGACGGATGCCTGTAAATGCCATCACCATATCGTATTTATCGCAGCATGCGATCACATCTGCATCACGCACGGATCCACCGGGCTGTGCGATGTATTTTACACCACTCTTATGTGCTCTCTCGATGTTATCGGAGAAGGGGAAGAATGCATCGCTTCCCAGAGTCACATCCTGCATTTTGTCAAGCCATGCTCTCTTTTCTTCTCTGGTAAATACAGGGGGCTTTACCTTGAAGATACCTTCCCAGGTACCGTCCGCCAGCACGTCCATGTACTCATCGCCCATGTAGACATCAATGGCATTGTCACGGTTGGCTCTGCCCAGGCTGTCTACAAACTGCAGGCCCAGTACCTGCGGAGACTGGCGTAAGAACCAGTTGTCTGCCTTGCTGCCTGCCAGTCTGGTGCAGTGGATACGAGACTGCTGTCCTGCACCGATACCGATAGCCTGACCATCCTTGACATAACATACGGAATTGGACTGGGTATATTTTAAGGTGATCAGAGCGATCTTCATATCGATCAGGGCACTCTCCGGGATCTCCTTGTTCACAGTCACGATATTGGACAGCAGATCGCCGTTGATATCCAGTTCGTTACGCCCCTGCTCGAAGGTGATGCCGTATACCTGCTTGCGCTCGATAGGAGCAGGCTGATAGGAAGGATCGATCTGGATGATGTTGTAGGCGCCTTTTTTCTTCTGCTTCAGCAGTTCCAGTGCTTCGTCGGTGTAGCCGGGAGCGATGACACCGTCGGATACCTCTCTCTTGATCAGGCGGGCGGTATCGGTATCGCAGATATCAGACAATGCAATGAAGTCACCGAAGGAGGACATTCTGTCTGCACCACGTGCTCTCGCATAAGCACATGCCAGGGGAGAAAGCTCTCCCAGATCATCCACCCAGTAGATCTTCGCCAGAGTATCACTCAGAGGAAGTCCTACCGCAGCACCGGCCGGAGACACATGTTTGAAAGAAGTGGCTGCGGGAAGTCCTGTAGCTTCCTTCAGCTCTTTTACCAGCTGCCAGCCGTTGAAAGCATCCAGGAAATTGATATATCCGGGCTTGCCGTTCAGCACGGTCACCGGCAGATCACTGCCGTCTTCCATGAAGATTCTGGAAGGCTTCTGGTTCGGGTTACATCCGTATTTTAACTGAATCTCGTTCATCTTATTTTTCTCCTATTCTATTCTACGATATTAACTATTCAGAACCTGCATTCGCAAAACGCGTCTTCACAACCTACTTTACATATTCTTATTCACGATCTTTGTCTCATATTTACCGGTCTCGATATCAATGAAACGTACGAACAGAGAGACCTTGTTATCCTCATTCAGGCTGTTCCACAGCATATCGGTAAAAGCATCCATATCATCGGGGATCTCTACCAGTTTCGGCTCGCCCTGGAAGCTGGGCAGCGGATTGCCGTCGTGCATATAAGTGTGAATGAAACGTCCCTCTCCGGGAAGAGGATTCTCATAAGCATAAGTGAAACGCAGACAGGAATCAGGATTGCCGTTGTCACTCTTCAGAATGGACATAGCGTAATTGTACTTGCCGTTCTCGATGTGCATGATACCGGAAATTCTCGGTGTATAGTTGGGGCCGTCCGGCTCGAATTCTCTGCTGCGCAGGGACTGCTCAAAGGTCAGCTGTTTGTCCATTCCCTCGTAGATAGTATCTGTCTGGTCACCGTTGGTCACGATGGTCTTGTTACCAAGGACACGTACGGGTGCGTAGATGATCAGACTGGGATCTTCCAGTTTGGAAGGATCGAAAGCCTGGGTACGGATTCCCTCTCCTTCTGCCACGAACACACGATTGCGGCTGTTGGCGCTTCTTCCCATGATGAAATAAGCGGTCACGGCATATTTACCGTTAGCAGAACGTCCGATCACGATACCTCTGCCGGGATAAGCATTGCTTTTCAATTCCTGTTCCAGTTGTAACATAGTTTTTCCTCCGTTTACTATATATCGCGTAACTATTCAGAACCATAAAATATTGCCGAATGTTCTTACGAATGCCAGCATTCGACGAACACCTGTCAATATTTTATGGCTCTGAATAGTTACAAAAAACCGCCTAAGCACCAGAAATAGACGGTGCCCAGGCGGTCGGCTTTCACTATTCTACACTCCCTGTGGGTATCTCCACTGCAGCAAGCTGCGCTCCGCCAGTCGTGTAGCTGTTTTAATAGTAGCATGGTTCCCCGATACTTGACAAGAGGGATTTTGATAATTTTGTTGCTTCCGTAACAGTTCTGCCCCAAAACATTCATAAAAGCGTCTGCTGCGCAGCCGTCGCTGCTATGCAGCTCATCTTTTATTCATGTTTTGGGCGCTCCGCTCATAGAATAGCAAAAGCGATGCTCCGTGTGCAAGCACCCGATCATCGCTTTTACTATTCTATGGCTGAACTGTTACTTCACATATTTTGCCTCAAAGGCATGTCTCTCCATAGGGCGGTCGAAATAATAGCCCTGAATGTATTTGACCTTCATACCCTGCAATACTCTGAACTGCTCCGGGGTCTCGATACCTTCCACGCAGACGCTGACGCCGATGGTCTCCGCCAGCTCCGCCACCATTTTGATAAAGGACTGGGAGTAGGCATCCTCCGCCAGATCTTTGACAAAGCTCTGATCCACCTTGATGACATCAATGGGAATCTCCCGGATATGATTCAGGGAGGAGTAGCCGGTACCGAAATCATCCAGCGCCAGCGAAACACCCAGAGATTTGATCCGGTTCAGGATCTCCTTCATGCGCTCCATATCGTTGATGGCGAGGCTCTCTGTCACTTCCAGGGTCAGATTCTTCGGGGACAGACCGGTGTCCGCAAGCGCCTTTTCCACCGTCTCCACGATGTCCGGCTGTAGGAGCTGTACTACGGAAAGATTTACGTTCACTTTATAATTCGGATAACCGGATTCGTTCCAGCGTTTGCAGCGGGTGCAGGCCTCGGTCAGCACATAATTGCCGATGGGATTGATTAGTCCCAGATACTCTGCCAACGGGATGAATTCCGCCGGGGAGATAAATCCCAGCTTTGCACTGTTCCAGCGGATCAGTGCCTCAGCTCCGGCGCAGACATCCCTGCCGCCCTGAATATCAATGATGGGCTGATAATAGACCTCGAACTCCCGGTAGCCCTCCACCGTGGCATCACGCATGTTCTTTTCCATATCCAGGCGGCGTCCCGATACGGAATCAATGCCCTCGCGGTAGGTTGCCACCCGGTTCTTACCGGTCTTTTTTGCTTCGTACATGGCAATATCCGCTTTTTTGATCAGATCAGCCACGGAATCCCCGGCATCCGGGAAAGTGACGATACCCATACTCATGGTACAGTAATAGTCCGCGTCCTTCAAAAACCAGGGCTTGCTGAAGATCTTTTTAATATCTTCCACAATATTTTCAAACCGGGAATAGCTGTCGGGCGGGATCACGATGACAAATTCATCGCCGCCCATGCGGTAACAGGTATTCTCGATGCCGTTGATCCGTTTTAATGCATGGGAAATGGATTTTAACAGCACATCTCCGTACTGGTGCCCCAGTCCGTCGTTGATATGCTTGAAATCATCCAGATCCAGATACAGCAGAGCACCTTCGCCGCCGGTCTTCTTCGCCTGATCGATCTGTCTTGCCAGATCCCTCTCACAGCACATACGATTATACAGTCCCGTCAGAAAATCCGTATAGGCCTGCTGCTCGATGCGGCGCTGGTACAGTTTTTTATCTGTAATGTCATACAAAGAGTACAGATTGGCCTTTTTACCGTCCACCCAGGCAATCTCCTTGCACAGCAGATCGTACCAGGTCTCCTTCTCCGCATGGTAGACTACACTGACTGACTTGGTTTTTTCCTTGCGGACACTGCTCTGTAACAAAGCATCAAAATTGTGATCCAGCAGTTCCTTGGCAAAGGTATTTTTCAGGATCTGATTGGCAAACAGCATCCGTCCTGTGGTCTGGTCTGTCACATAAATGGCACAGCCCACGTTGTCCAGAATCTCCTCCAATGCTGCGTAGGAACCGGCCAGGGAATTCTTCTGGATCCTTCTGGTGAGGATGCTCTGCAGGATCTTCACTGCATCCGCTGTGAACTTGATCTCCGCCATGCTCCACACATGCCCCTGGGTTCTATGATTCAGAGACAGCACCATATTTCCGCTCTCCTGCTTCAGGATTGGGAAGATCATCACGGCCTTCATGCCGATCTCCTCGATTTCCTTCGAGCCGGCATTGCCCAGGCTGTCCGTGGATACCACCAGTGGTTTCTCAGCATGAAGGAAGGAATATACTTCCACTCCGTTTATCTTGTCAAAATAAGAAATCTGTCCCGGGGCACGCCATTCACAGACCACGTTCATGGTATCCGTGTCGGAATGCAGTTGAAAAATATCCGCAGTATCTACACAGATATGCTCTGACAGGATCTTCAGCCACTTATTCATGGCAAGTTCAATCTGTTCATCACTGTCTAAGAGCTGGACGATCTCCGTGGTTGCCTCAATAGTATGGAGATTCCGACTCATCTCTTCCTCAGCGGAACGGCTCCTTCTGCTCTCTGCCTCCGCGCTGAAGCAGGACATACGATCTCTGTAAATATCTACGCTGGTATCCCGCAGCAGATCCAATATCTGATAAAAGGAAATGGTGTCGATCTTCTTCAGATCATACACCTGCCAGTACAGGATCGTGTTGTTCTCCACACTGACAGCCACTGCTGCCACATGTCCGCCGTCCGGCAGTTCTTCCACCACCTGTTCCTCCAACGAACCGGCCTGCACTCTGTCCAGTGCCTGTGCTGCTTTCCTGCGATATTCCGTACTGATCGGGTCTTCCCCATCCAGTCTCTTCCATGTCTTGTCCACATACGGCTCCGTCACCACCTGATTCTCACTGTCCAGGCAGACAGCTGCCACGCCTGTCACCTTGCAGAATTCATTCTGCAAATGCTGCAGACGTCTGGGATCGATCAATTCTCGAAATGAAATTTCAGCCACTTTTTTGCTCCCCTGCTTCTCTTTTAAATATTCGGGGAATACGCCCTTCCTCGGCACCCGAACAAATATATTTTACCATGTGACGGGAAATTCATACAAGATATTATTTTACATTTTTTGCCATATTCGTTAAATTGCTTGAAAAATTGCAAAGTTTTTGTCAATTATTGCAAATATTTTGAGATTCAAATGATTTCTTTTTCCATAAAGAGGCGGTTGCAAGTCAAACTTACAATCGCCTCTTTCATTATAGCCTTATTTTCACAACTTATTTATCATCCACGCTGTAGTTCGGAGCTTCCTTGGTGATATGGATATCATGAGGATGGCTCTCCTTCAGGGATGCTGCAGAGATCTTCACGAATCTGCCGGTCTCCTTCAAAGTCTCGATATCCTGCGCACCACAGTAACCCATACCGGAGCGGAGACCGCCCAGCAGCTGGAATACGGTATCTTCCACGCTGCCCTTGTAAGCCACACGGCCTTCAACACCTTCGGGAACCAGTTTCTTCGCATTCTCCTGGAAGTAACGATCCTTACTGCCGTTCTCCATGGCTGCGATGGAACCCATGCCACGGTATACCTTGTATTTTCTACCCTGGAACAGCTCGTATTCTCCCGGGCTCTCCTCACATCCTGCAAACATGGAACCCATCATACATACGTTACCACCGGCTGCAATAGCCTTGGTGATATCTCCGGAATACTTAATACCACCATCAGCAATGATGGGAATACCATATTCCTTTGCCACGCTGTAGCAATCCATGATAGCGGATACCTGAGGAACACCGATGCCTGCAACGACACGGGTGGTACAGATGGAACCGGGGCCGATGCCTACCTTAACCGCATCTGCGCCGGCCTCGATCAGGGCACGGGTAGCATCGCCAGTAGCCACGTTACCTGCGATAACCTGCAGATCAGGATATTTTTCCTTGATCATCTTCAGGCAGTTTAATACGTTTTGGGAATGACCATGTGCGGAATCCAGTACCACAACATCGACCTTGGCTGCTACCAGAGCTGCCACACGATCCAGTACGTTGGCGGTGATACCTACACCGGCGCCGCAGAGCAGTCTGCCCTGGGAATCCTTGGCTGCCAGAGGATATTTGATGGTCTTCTCAATATCTTTGATGGTGATCAGACCCTTTAAGTTGAAGTCCTTATCTACGATAGGCAGCTTCTCTTTTCTTGCCTTGGCCAGGATCTTCTTTGCCTCTTCCAGAGTGATACCTTCGGGAGCGGTGATCAGGCCCTCGCTGGTCATGGACTCTTTGATCTTCTTGGTGAAGTCGGTCTCGAACTTCAGATCACGGTTGGTGATGATGCCGACTAATTTTCTGCCCTCGGTGATAGGTACGCCGGAGATACGGAACTTAGCCATCAGAGCATCTGCATCTGCCAGAGTATGTTCAGGAGACAGAGAAAACGGATCGGTGATGACACCATTCTCGGAACGCTTTACCTTATCTACCTCTTCTGCCTGTGCCTCGATAGACATATTCTTGTGAATGATACCGATACCACCCTGTCTAGCCATGGCAATCGCCATACGATGTTCGGTAACAGTATCCATTCCTGCGCTCATCATAGGAATGTTCAGCTTGATCTTCTTTGTCAGCCATGTGGTCAAATCCACCTGATTAGGGACTACCTGAGAGTAAGACGGTACGAGCAGTACGTCATCAAAGGTAATGCCTTCACCAATAATCTGTCCCATTTTCTTTCCTCCTGTGTTCATTTGATAAGATTTGTGAATGATATCTTGTTGTGTTATAAGTTACAATTATATTACATATTCGTTGTACTTATAGCATTTTCATGAGTTTAGCAGAGTTTCGTAGGACTGTCAACCGGATATCTTATATTTTTTATCATTTAGCAATCATATTACTGCGTTTATTTCTGTTTCTGCAATAAAGAAGGTCCGGCGTATCATGTACACCAGACCTATATTTTTGACTCGCCAGGCATTCAACTGCTTTGATGCTGTTCCCTGCACCGGACTGTTGCGAAATATTATTCGCTGAACACTTTGCGGGGTGCCATGTTTTTGAGCACCTTGACCAGCTCCTCATTAGGGCTTAAGAGGATCTTCTCGCCACCTTCATAGTACATAGCATAACGTCCGTCTGGCTGCAATACCTCGCCGATACTATAATCCTTTTCCTTCACCTGACGGTTTTTGAAGTTATCCAGATGATAGGAGTAAACCGGTGCAAATACCTCCATGCGGTCAAGGCTGTAAGTACCGACACGCTTTCTCTTGCTCTTAGCCATGATCTTGTCCACGGACAGTTCCTTGTCCAGATAGAGGTATTCATATTCCAGATCGGTATACATATTCAGGAAATAAGCTCCCACCCCCGCTGCCAGTGCCACCGGCAGGAAAATGATAAACACGAACATTACCAGACAGCTCAATACCGTCAGTGTGATCAATAATACCTTTAAAATCTTTGCCCATGCAGGCTGTTTTGCTTTTACCAGACATTCTACGTAAGAATCACTCATTTTTTGTTTCCTTTTCTCTTCGTTTATTTTATGACAGAGTCTATCCCCTCTTAAGGAAGGTCTTCTATTTCGGGCCGGTTCTGAAACCGCCCGCACCTTTCTTTGGGGAAATCTCTGTTTACGGCTGTCCGGATTCTGTTTTCTCCTGACAATCGTTTTCTATTATGATATATCATCCGAGCAGAACTTGCAAGGCATGCCCGGATTTTCCCGGCGATTTAATTGTTTTTTTAGATTCCCCTCACACTTCGTTCATTGACTTTCAGATAGCGAACCTTTATCATTAGTATATTGCGAAGAAAGTTACCCGGAATGTGGCGTTCTGCCATATTTCGGCAACAGAAAGGCGGATCTCCCCATGGCAGTAATGGATGAATTCAAAGAAGAACGAGAGGCATTGAAAAACGGTACGCCAAAGCAGAAACTGGCGTATTTCTGGTATTATTACAAGTGGCATGTGATCATTGCCCTGGTGGTGATCATTATGATCGTCAGTTTTGTAAAACAGCTTACAGACCGGAAGGATCCCGCTTTTTATGCCGTGATGCTGAATGCCAGCCTCTTAGATCAGATGACCTCGGAACAGCCGGATTTTGTTACGGATTTTGCAGAAAAAGAGGGCATTGATCTGAACACCAGCGATATCACTTTTGATACTTCCATCCGTATCGTGGAAGACAGCATGGATGAAACTTCTATCACTTCTTCCCAGAAGCTGATGGTGTATGTGGCAGCCAATGAATTGGACTGTATGATCACAGATTTCACTTCTTTCCAGAAATATGCCAACAGCAGCATGTTTCATGATCTGCGGGATATTCTCACTGATGAGCAGATACAGGCACTGGAACCTTATTTCTATTATGTAGACAGAGAAGTGGTACTGGCCATCGAAGCAGCCAACGATGATATGAATACCGATTATACCCCAGACTATCCCGATCCCCTCCACCCGGAGGACATGCAGGATCCCGTACCGGTAGGCATCTGCCTCACAGACTGCAAGGATCTGACTGATACTTATTACTTCCGTGGTGACGGCATCGTCATGGGCATCTATGCCAATGCGGAACATGTGCAGACCGCGGTGGATCTGGCGGAGTATCTGTTGAATAAATAGAAAGTTAGCATAGCTACGAGCCATGCAAAAATAGAACGGAATACCTCGGTGGGGGCTTGCTCACACAAGAGGTTATTTCGTTCTATTTTTATACGGCGACAGCCGTCTATGAAATAAGATTGACAGCGTTCCTTGCTGACAATCTTATGAATAGGCATGGTTCGTAGCGGAGGGTTTTATCTTCGGGACATAGTAGAAGAAAAATGTAGATTACGCCCCGCTTGTCGCAAACTTCCGGGGCTCAGCAGAGAAAAAACATGGATTACGCCCCGCTTGTCGCAAACTTCCGGGGCTCAGCAGAGGAAAAACACGAATTACGCCCCGCTTGTCGGAAGCTTCCGGGGCTCAACAGAGGAAATCACGAATTACGCCCCGCTTGTCGGAAACTTCCGGGGCTCAACAGAGAAAAAACACGGATTACGCCCTGCTTGTTGGAAGCTTCCGGGGCTCAACAGAGGAAAAACACGAATTACGCCCCGCTTGTCGCAAACTTCCGGGGCTCAACAGAGAAAAAACATGGATTACGCCGCTTGTCGCAAACTTCCGGGGCTCAACAGAGAAAAAACATGGATTACGCCCCGCTTGTCGGAAACCTCCGGGGCTCAACAGAGAAAAAATGTAGATTACGCCCCGCCTGTCGGAAACTTCCGGGGCTCAACAGAGAAAAAACGTAAATTACAGGGCATTTCGTAACGTAGGCTATAATAAACGCCGCGATGCCCACTGCGGAAGGATGTTCCGTTTGCTGTGGACGTTCGTGGATTTGAAACTGCCATCCGCAATGAACCACGCTATTCATAAGATTGTCAGCAAAGAACGCTGCCAATCTTATTTCATATCGCGGCGTTCGCCGCATCTCGGCATAAGTAAAGACAGCGAATTGTGCGCAAGCGCCCATCGCTGTCTTCACTATGCCTATGCGCGGCTATGCTTTCGTAACTTTCCAGTTACAGCAGTTCCTTCAGCATCTGGTTGACGCTGGCGGGGTCTGCCTTGCCTTTCATGGCCTTCATGGTCTGGCCTACTAGGAAGCCGATGGCTTTCTCCTTGCCGTTGTGGTAATCCTCGACAGACTGGGAATTAGCGGCAATGACTTCCTCCACGACTTTACGCAATGCACCTTCGTCATTGACGGTCTTCAGTCCCTTCTCCTCCACATACTGTTCGGGATCTACATCTTCCTCAAACATCACCTGGAATACTTCTTTTGCTACAGAAGAGTTGATGACTTTGCCGTCTACCAGCGTGATCAGCCTGCTCAGATGCTCCGGTGAGAACCGGATGTCCTCCGGCTCCATTTCTTTTTCTTTTAACAGGCGCATAGTCTCCACCATCAGCCAGTTGGACACCTTCTTGGGCTGGCTTCCCAGTGCCACGGAAGCTTCAAAGATATCTGCCAGATGCTTAGAGCCGGTGATGATATCGATATCATATTCCGGAATATCGTATTCTTCCTTGTAACGCTTCATCTTCTCGGTGCGGAATTCCGGCTGTCTGCTGCGGATGCTATCCAGCCACTCATCGCTGATATAGACCGGTACCAGGTCGGGATCCGGAAAATAACGATAATCCTGTGCATCCTCCTTGGAACGCATGGCGTAGGAATATTCCTTATTATCATCCCAGCGTCTGGTCTCCTGAATGACCTCTTTGCCAGCCTCCAGCAGATCGATCTGTCGTTCCCGCTCCCCCTGAATGGCTCTTGCGATGGCCTTGAAGGAGTTCAGATTCTTCATCTCGGTACGGGTTCCAAACTTCTCCGCGCCCACTTCTCTCACGGACAGATTGACATCGGCACGCATGGAGCCTTCCTGAAGCTTACAGTCGGACGCTCCCAGATACTGGATCAGCAGACGTAATTTTTCCAAATAGGCAATGACCTCCTCCGCGCTGCGCATATCCGGCTCGGATACGATCTCGATCAGAGGCACACCGGAGCGGTTGTAGTCCACCAGTGTGCAATCTTCCCAGTCGTCATGCACCAGTTTACCGGCATCCTCCTCCATGTGGATCTCGTGGATACGCACCGGCTTCGTGTAAGTGTTGCCGTCCTCTCCCGCTACCTCGATTTCAACCGAGCCATTCCTGCAAATGGGCAGATATAATTGAGAGATCTGATAGTTTTGAGGGTTATCAGGATAGAAATAATTTTTTCTATCAAACTTGCAATACTGCGTGATGGTACAATTCGTTGCAAGGCCTACTGCCACCGCATATTCTACCACCTGTTTGTTCAGCACAGGAAGAGAGCCCGGCATACCGGTACACACCGGACAGGTGTGGGTGTTGGGTCTGCCGCCGAACGCCGTGGAACAGCCGCAGAATATTTTCGTCTTCGTGGCAAGCTCTACATGCACTTCCAGACCAATTACTGTTTCATATTGTTTTGCCATGTTGCTTACCTCCTCTGCTCATAGGTATAGGCTGCACGGATCAGTGTCTTCTCTTTGAAGCAGTCACCGATCAGCTGCATGCCGATAGGCAGGCCTTGGGAATCCGTGCCGCAGGGAACGCTGATACCGGGCAGTCCCGCCAGGTTGATGGAGATGGTGTAGATGTCTCCCAAATACATCTTGATGGGATCCGCCAGACTGCTGCCCAGCTTCGGTGCGGTAGTGGGTGCCACCGGTCCTAAGATCACATCGTATTTTGCAAAAGCTTCGTCAAAAGCCTTCTTGATCAATGCTTTCACACGGAGTGCCTTCAGGTAATAAGCATCATAATAACCGGAGCTTAATACAAAGGATCCCAGCATGATACGACGCTTTACCTCGGGACCAAAGCCCTGAGAACGGCTTCTCTTGTACATAGTGTGCAGATCCTCCGCATCCTGCGCACGGTAACCGTATTTTACACCATCGAAACGTTCCAGGTTGGAGCTGGCCTCTGCAGCCGCGATCGTATAGTAAGTGGGAATCGCATAGTCCACCAGACTTAAGTCGAACTCCTCCACCTCTGCGCCCTGTGCTTTCAATACTTCCGCTGCTGCCAGTACCGCATCCCTGACCTCGGGATCCAGTCCTTCTCCGAAATAGTCTCTGGGAATACCGATCTTCATTCCTTTCACATCCGCTAGCAGCGCAGAGGTGAAATCTGTGTTCTCCCGCTTCATGGAAGTGGAGTCCTTAGGGTCATGGGAGGTGATGGCCTCCAGCACCGTGGCACAGTCCGTCACGTCCTTCGTCAGCGGTCCGATCTGATCCAGAGAGGAACCATAAGCAATCAGTCCGTAACGGGATACCGTTCCATAGGTGGGCTTCATGCCGACGACACCGCAATAAGATGCAGGCTGTCGAATGGAACCGCCGGTATCGGAACCCAGTGCTGCAAAGCATTCCTGCGCTGCTACTGCCGCTGCAGAGCCGCCGGAGGAACCGCCGGGCACATGCTCCGGGTTTCTGGGATTCTTTGTCACTCCGTAATAAGAAGTCTCCGTGGTGCTGCCCATGGCAAACTCATCCATATTGGTCTTGCCCAGAATCACTGCGCCTGCCTTTTCCAGATTCAGCACTGCTTCCGCACTGAAGGTCGGCACAAAATTCTCTAAGATTTTAGAAGAGCAGGTAGTCAGGGTTCCCTCGGTGCACATATTGTCTTTGATAGCAAAGGGAACCCCGGCCAGAGGCCCGGTCAGTTCGCCTGCTTCGATTTTTTTCTGTACTTCCGCTGCCTGCTGCAATGCCTTTTCCCGTTCTACGGTCACATAGCAGTGGTAGGTATCTTCGCTGGCTGCGATCTTATCCAGAACGGCCTGCGTGGCTTCCACCGACGTAGTCTTACCTTCCCGGATCGCCTTAGCCAGCTCTACTGCTGTCAGGGATAAAATATCCATATCCATTCTCCTTTTTTAATGTCTGACGGAAAACCATTACCGCCTAAATGATGTAACCAGATTATAAAGCGGTATTCTACCCGATTTCTAATCGAAAGTCCAAGGCTTTTGACATTAGTCAAAAGTCTTTGGTACCACAAACATGTTGTCCTTCTCGCCGGGTGCATTGGCCAGGGTCTGTTCACTCTCATCCCCATTGGTCACCACATCCTCACGGAAGACATTCTGAACCGGGAATACATGAGACATAGGTTCCACTCCCGTTGTATCCAGTTCACTCAATTTGTCGATATAGTCCAGCATTCTGCCCATATCCTTTTTCGCCGCTTCCTTCTCTTCATCAGAAAGCTCAAGTTTTGCCAGAATGCCTACATATTCTATGGTCTCGTCACTGATCACGTTCGCCATACTAATTTCCATTCCTTTCCTGTTCTTTCCGCACTAATCTCTCACTTTAATGTGTACCTCACGCAGCTGCTGTTCCGTCACTTCGCCGGGAGCCCCGCACATCAGATCCTGTGCATTGCCGTTCATGGGGAAAGCGATCACCTCACGGATGTTATCTTCGTTCCGAAGCAGCATGATCATACGATCCACGCCGGGAGCCATTCCCGCATGAGGGGGTGCTCCGAACTGGAACGCCTGATACAGTGCTCCAAACTTGGTCTTTAATGTCTCTTCGTCATAACCTGCGATGGCGAAAGCTTTTTTCATGATCTCGATGTCATGGTTACGTACTGCGCCGGAGGACAGTTCCACGCCGTTGCATACGATGTCGTACTGATAAGCCAGGATCTCCAGCGGATCCATGGTGTTCAGTGCTTCCAGACCGCCCTGGGGCATAGAGAACGGATTGTGGGTGAATCCGATCTGCTTCGTCTCGGGATCCAGCTCAAACATCGGGAAATCGTTCACATAGCAGAAACGATAAGCATCCTTCTCGATCAGATTCAGTTTCTCGCCCAGCTCAGTACGGATATGACCGGCATAGTAGTTCGCCTTATCCTCTTTGTCCGCAATAAAGAAGATGGTATCTCCGGCAGAAAGTCCTGCCATTTCTGCCAGTTCTCCCTTCATCTCTTCGGGAATAAATTTATCGATGGGTCCCTTGTAGCTCATATCCTCTGCCACTTCGAGATAACCAAGTCCACCCATACCAAGAGAAGTCGCAAAGCTTAACAGCTTCTCATGGAAGCCTTTGGACATCTCCGCATGTACTTTGATGGCACGGACAGTTCTGCCGATAAAAGGTTTAAACGTACATCTCTGGAAGAACTCCGTCACATCCATAATTCTCAAAGGATTGCGCAGATCCGGCTTGTCACAGCCGAACTCCAGAATGGCCTGTTTGTAACTGATGATGGGGAACGGTGTCTCAGTGATCCTGCTGCCTTCGGGAGCAAATTTCTCAAAGGTATCATGCAATACTTCCTCACCGACCTTGAAGACATCCTCCTGGGTCACGAAGCTCATCTCGAAGTCCAGCTGATAGAACTCTCCGGGAGATCTGTCTGCTCTGGCATCCTCATCACGGAAGCAGGGAGCGATCTGGAAATACTTATCGAAGCCGGAAGCCATAAGCAGCTGCTTATACTGCTGCGGTGCCTGGGGCAGCGCATAGAATTTTCCTTTAAATTTTCTGCTGGGAACAATATAGTCTCTGGCACCCTCGGGAGAAGAAGCACACAGGATCGGGGTCTGGATCTCCAAAAATCCCATGTCCGTCATCTTCTGGCGCAGATAACTGATCACCTTGGAACGAAATACAATGTTGTCCTTTACTTTTGCATTTCTAAGGTCAAGATAACGATATTTTAATCTGACATCTTCCCGGATCTCTTTAGACGTCTGGATCTCGAAAGGAAGCTGTTTATATACTCTTCCCAACACATCGATCCTGTGTGCTTCCAGTTCGATGGTGCCGGAAGGAATCTTCGGGTTGTAGGTCTCTTCGTCTCTGTGTTCCATAAGACCGGTAATGGACAGGCACATTTCCTTGGTGATGCCCTTTAAAAGCTCCGGCTTACGGATGACCACCTGTAACACACCGTACATATCCCGCAGATCGATAAAGGATACGCCGCCGTGGTCACGGATGTTCTCCACCCAACCTGCCACCTGCAAAGTCTGTCCGATCTGCTGTTCACTGATCTCTTTCATTGTTAAATCTCTGTACATATCGCACCTCCTGTTATATAGTGTCCCGAATGTGCGCTCCCTGTACAGCTTATTTTTGAATACAAAAAGCCCCGGGACATGTTAAAACATATCCCGGGACGAATCATCTAATCCGTGGTACCACCCGAATTGACAGGCGCCTTTGCCTATCCACTCTTGTCACTTAACGCGTGCAACGTGTCATCCTAGCTGCATTTTGATTTCTGCAGTTCAGATCACCTGCTCCGGAGTGTTCCCTTCGCCAACTTCCGCAAACAGCGCTCTCAGTCGGTGACGCTGTATTCCTGTCGTTTCCCTTGGCAAGAGTCTCTTTCATAGCATTTACAAAATAGTTTTTCAACTTAGGTTTATAATATTCGCACAAATCAAATCTGTCAAGCGTTTTTTATTGTAACAGTTCAGCCATGGACATATCCGAGCGCAAAAATCATGCTTGCATGATTTTTCGAACGAATATGTTCATGAGATGAGCGCCGGTTTATGAGCAAAGGTAGTCACGAAGTGACGGAAAGCGTGTCAACGCGACTTTGCGAATGGCGCTGGCTGAACGGAAGATTAGTTGCTGCAACTTTAGTTGCTGCAACTTTAGTTGCATGCACTCTTGAACTGATTCCAGATCTCCGCATGCAGATCCTCTGCCTCCTGGGAGATATTCTGCACGATCTCGCCCTCCGCTGCATCTTCCGGCAATACGATCATTTTCTTCATGTCGTCGGAAATATACTCTTCCGCAGCTTTGTTGGTGCAGTAGTAGCCGATATACTCATAGCATTTCGCCGCATTCTCAGGATCGTTGATATAGTCCAAAAATGCATAAGCCGCATCTGCATTGGGTGCCTGGGAAGGTATAAATCCGGCCATGATGCCGAAGCCCAGTCCCTCCTTGGGATATACCACTTCCAGATCCGGTCTCGCCTGCAGTGCCGCAGATACCTGGGAAGTATACAGGAACGCTGCTGCCACCTCACCGCTGATCAGATAATCCTGCGTATTATTGTCATTGATCACACGGATATTGGGAGCCAGACTCAGAAGCTTCTCTCCTGCTGCCCGGATCACATCCAGATCCTCGGTGTTAAAGGATTCTCCCATGGTCTTTAAGGTGATGCCGTCGATAACACGATAGTTTGCCGTCAGTGCCACGTTATTTTCCAGTGCCGGATTCCACAGATCCTCATAGCCTGTGATCTTCACATCCGTCAGTCCCGGATCGTATACGATCAGAGGAATGCCCGCTCCGTAGGGCACGGTATATTCGTTCTTCGGGTCATAGAACTGAGACATAAATACAGGATTCAGGTTATCATAAGTACTGATCCTGGAAGTATCCAGCTTCTGAGCCAGGCTCTCCTGAATGGCCAGCTCAATGATATAGTCATCCGCAATGACCAGATCGTAATCACTGCCCTTGGTTTCTTCCAGCTTCGCCAGCATATCCTCATCATAGTCAAAATTAGAATAATTGATACGGATACCGGTCTCTTTTTCAAAACCATCTAAAATCTCCTGGGGGAACATGCCGTCCCAGGTATAGAGATTCAGTTCTCCCTTATCTTCTTTACCGCCTGCTCCACAGCCGGTAAACAACGTGGCCAGCATGGTCGCTGCCAACAGCATTGCCAGCTTTTTCTTCATAATCTCCTCCTTCGATACAGTTCTCCTGCATCATCTGCTATACATTTTTATGTTGTTACTTATCCGCAATTGCATTTGTGGAATCGTTCTTTCCTCATTTTCCCCCGGCAGCTTTCTCTACAGCTGTCTGCGACTTACGTCCCAGCACATACGCCCCCGCCAGACACAACAATATCACAAACAGCATGACCGTGGCAAGTGCATTGATCTCCGGTGTCACACCGGTCTTTAATTTCGTGTAGATCTTCACCGGCAGGGTATTGACCTTCGGTCCGGTGACAAAAATACTGATCACCACATCGTCGAAGGACATGGCAAATGCAAGCAGCACTCCCGACAGGATCGCCGGAAGAATCTGTGGCAGGATCACATCCCTAAATACCTGCCACTTCGTAGCTCCCAGATCCAGCGCCGCCTCTTCCAGCGACCGGTCCATTCCCACCAGTCTCGCCCGTACCATAGTGAACACATAGGGCACACAGAACGTGGTATGGGCGATCACCAGCGTGACCATACCAAAGGGCAGTCCCATCAGGGAAAATACGGACAAAAATACCATGCCCAGAATGATCTCCGGGATCATGATGGGGAGTGTGGACACATAGGCCACGGCATCGTCCAGTTTCCGTTTTCTGCGGCTCATCCCCAGTGCTCCCGAAGTGCCAATCAACACCGCAAAGGCACAGCTAAGTACCGCAAGGATCAGGCTGTTAATCAGTGCTTCCCCCAGATCTCTGTCCCGGAACAACTCCCGGTACCATTTCAGGGAAAAGCCTTCCCACACAGAGGTCAGTTTGGAAGCATTGAAGGAATACACCACCGTCAGCAGGATTGGAATATAGGTCAGCACTGTGATCACCGCCACATATACAAAGGGCCATTTTTTCTTTTTCATACGCTACATCATCCCTTCCAGCTGTGAGGTTCCGGTGATCTTGCGGTACAGGCGGATCATCACGGAAGTCAGTATCATCAACACCGCAGACAGCGCCGCCGCAAAAGGCTGGTTCCGCCCCTTGGTGATCTGTTCCTGAATCACACTGCCCACCAGCACGATCTTATTGCCGCCCAGGATATCCGCTATGAAAAACAGTCCCATGGACGGAATAAAGGACAGCACCACACCGGACAAAAGTCCCGGCAGCGTCAGCCGGAAGCTGACGGTCCAGAAGGCTTTCCACGCCGAGGCTCCCAGATCTCTGGAGGCTTCCACCAGAGAGGCATCCAGCTTCTCCGCACTGGAATACACCGCCAGGATCATAAAAGGCAGTAGCGAATAAACCATTCCCACTACCACTGCCGGATAAGTGTAGAGCAGCTTCAACGGCTGCTTCGTCAGGTGCAGCCCCATCAGGATCTTATCCAGCACACCGTTGCTGCGGAAGACAATGATCCAGCCGTAGAGGCGGATCAGCGCACTGGTCCAGAACGGGATCATGATGAGCAGCAGCATTCTCCGTTTCCAGACAGCGTTCATTTTCGCCATGAAATAACCGTATGGATACCCGATCAGTGCCACGAAAAAGGTGGCGGTAAACGCCAGCTTCAACGACTGCCAGAAAGTATCCAGATACAGCGGTTCCAATATTCTTTTGTAATTGTCCAGCGTGAACGTAAAGTCCACACCCCAGACCTGTGCTCTCTGCAAAAAGCTCAAAAGGAACAGATACAGGATCGGCAGAGCCACGAACAGAATCGTGAACACATACATAGGGATCATCAGTCCGACATTCCCGCTTCTCCTGCGGCTGTTACTTGTGATTTTCGTCTTTGTCATTATCTATTACCTTTACTGCGTCTTTCGCATCCCAGCCGATCTGCACCTTCTGTCCCGGCTGTAAGTCATTGTCGATTCCATAGCGGCTGGCGGTCAGAGTCTGTCCGTCCGGCAGGCCAAACAGAATGCGCAGCTGCCCTCCGGCAAAGCTTTTTTCCACCACGACAGCCTCCTGTGTGCAGACTGCCTCCCCGTTCATCAGAATGTTTTCCGAGCGGATGGCAAAAGTCTCCCCATTTTTATGCAGAATATTCGCATTTCCCACAAAATCCGCCACATAGCTGGTCTGCGGCTGATAGTACACCTCATTGGGCGTCCCCAGCTGTTCCAGGATGCCTTCGTGCATGACACCGATGCGGTCCGACATATTGATGGCTTCTTCCTGATCGTGAGTGATGTAAATAAACGTGATCCCCAGCTGCTTCTGCAGACGTTTCAGTTCCAGCTGCATCTGCCTGCGCAGCTTCAGATCCAGTGCTCCCAGCGGTTCATCTAACAGCAATACTTTCGGCTCATTGATCACCGCTCTGGCAATGGCAATACGCTGCTTCTGTCCACCGGACAGCTGATCCGGCATCCGTTTTCCATACCCTTCCAGCTGTACCAGACGAAGGGCCTGCTCCACTCTCTCTGCAATCTCTGCCTTGGGAACTTTTCGGATCTTCAATCCATATCCTACGTTGTCCGACACATTCATATGCGGAAACAGGGCATAATTCTGGAACACCGTATTGACATCCCGTTTGTTCGGCTCACGGTTCGTAATGTCCTGTCCTTCCAGGATCACCTGTCCGGCATCCGGCAGTTCCAGCCCCGCAATAATACGCAGCGTCGTGGTCTTGCCGCAGCCAGAAGCTCCCAACAGGGTAATAAATTCTCCCTGTGCCACCTCCAGATCGATGCCTTTTAATACTTCTGTATTGTCAAATGATTTCCGGATCTGCCGAAGTTGTAATATACTTTCGCCCATGCACCGGCTCCTTTCCTCATTTTCGTATATCATTTTTGATACAGATTCTACCGTATTTTTTTATCTCAGTCAATCCTTTATCCCCAGGCAATAAAAACGATAAAAACAGGCTGCCGGCTTCAGAGCCGCCAGAATATCAGGCATTAAAAAATGCCAAGCCACAGGTTTTCATCCTGGGCTCAGCACCATATTTTACAACTCAACAACCCGGTCATTCACCTGTGTAAAGTTGCCTCCGTCCATATTTTTACGTACAAAAGGAACACCCCTGCGCACATAGTATACATTGTCCTGAAGCAGGGCATCCGGATTCTCTGACGGACTGATCGTACCACCGAGATCATCATAGCTGATATTATCGCGGAAGGTATTATGGATTGCCTCCTGCAGACAGAACATCACACATCCGCCCTCATTCTGCCTGCTGTAATTAGATTCATACACCGTTCCGTCCCCGGAATCCGCATCATATGCCATGCCGTCCTGATTGAGTCTGGTGTCTGTGACTTCATTATAGCGAAACAGGGCGTCCTTGCATTTCCAGGGCCAGATCCCGGCTGCCACTTTTCCCATCCGGTCGCCCGGCTCGCAATAGATCCTGTCATTGATCTCGCAAGCCACAGAGTCTGCCATATTATGCTCCACCAGAGGACGCAGGGCATACATCGGCGTGATCCCATCCCCACCGGCCTCTTTTACATAATTATTCCGTATCTGCATATTTTCATGTCCATAGTTCAGAAAAACGGCTTCCGTAAGCTCTGCCCCCCGGAACTTATCATGGGCATAGGTATAGCCTGCTGCAATTCCCCAGCGGCTGACCCGGTGCACGAAGCATCCTTCAATAACGATATCCCGATACCGTGCCACACCCGTCAGTTCCTCACATTCCGGACGGAGCGCTGTCATATAGATCCCACCGTTGTTCATGTGTTTATCGTAGACATTCCCATGGACATCATGGATCCACAGATTCCTAAGTGTGATGCCACTCCGCACCCCTTTGTCCTTAGCCACCACAGCCACACCGGTACGGTTCATTTTCTCACCCAGACTATAACGCTCTCCCGGGATCATGCTGCCTTCATTCGTGATCTCCAGATCCTCGACCACAATATACTCCGCATCGTACAAAAGCACTGCGGAAGATACATAGCCGTGATACACATGCGTAGGTGCATCCAGCGGGGTCCCATAATCCTGATACCAGATGCCCTGTCCGCAGGCATCGATCCGCGGCGGTGCATCTGCTGTACCGTACGCTCCGATCACGATCGGTGCCTCTTTCGTACCGCTGTCTGTCACATGCAGATATTGTCCGTAAAATACACTGCCCCGCTCCAGCAGGACACGGTCTCCCGGCTGCAGGCTTCTTCGATTAATGGCAGACAGACTGGCAAACGCCGTACTGCACGTCCGTCCGTCATTTTCATCACTGCCTGTTCTCTGACTCACATAATATGTCGCGGATAAGCTTGTCATATGCATCCTCCCGTAACCGTTTCTCAATGATCTGTGACACCTCCTCATAGGTAAAATAATCCCCATGATAGCGTCCGAACAGATCTCTGTTCTGTTCGTAAAAATCCCGTTTCTCCTGCTCCGTGAAATCCGGGCAGAAGCCACCTTCCCGGACCTTCTCACACGGCTGCACAAAATCCAGCTTCAGGCGGGTCAGCTCATATTGCAGATACGCCGGTGCGGAAAAATAATGCGGTCCGTAGAACCGCTGTCCTTCCTGTTCCATTCTCCGCAGCTCTTCGTTGTGCTTCTGTCGTCTGGCCTTTAGTCCCTCCATGGAGGGATCCTCGATCAGGCCCATTCTATGCGCCAAAAGGAAGGCTCCCTGAGCCTTCCTGATATGCGCCTGTGTCATAGTTTCCTGTTTTGGCATTTTCTGTTGCATTATTTCACTGCTCCTGTAATTCCATTTGCAAAACTCTTCTGTAAACACAGGAAGATGATCGCTGTAGGAAGTGTACAGATCAATACTCCCAGCATCAGCATACCATAATCCACACTGTATCCACTCTTCAGATTGGCTACTAACATCGGCATGGTGATCGCCTTGCTGTCCTGTAAAATGATCGTCGGCCACAGATAATTGTTCCACGCATTCATAAATGTAACCGTCATCGCCGCTCCATAGGTAGATTTCATCACCGGAATGAACATCCGGAAGAAAATCTGTATTTCGCTCAGACCTTCCAGTCTGGCAGCCTCGATAATATCATGAGGGAAAGAACGTGCCGCCTGTCTGAAAAGCATGATCATAAACGGAGTCGAGATGGATGGCAGTGCCAGTGCGATCCAGGTATTTACCAGCTTCCAGGAGGTAAACATCTTGAACAGGGGGATCATGATCGCTACGAACGGAAGCATCATTGCCAGCAGCAGAATACTCATCAGAATGTCCTTGCCCTTATCATGATAGATCTCAAATCCATAACCGGCAATGGAACAGATCAGCAGTGTCACAACCGTGATCACGATCGCATTGCGGAAGGAATTAAACATTGCAAGTCCGAGATTCTGCATGTCGACCAGGGTCTTGAAATTCTCGATCATATAGGTACCCGGGATCAAGCGTCCTCTTACCACATCAATACTCTGGTTAGTCGCGCCGCACAGCATATAATACAGCGGAAATGCTGACAGAAAACTTGCTATCACTAAGATCGTGTAGGAAATCATTTGTTTGAATTTAGTCACGTTTGTCACCCACCTTCATCTGAATTGCAGACAGAACCGCTACCATCACAAGTATGCATACAGACAACGCTGCCGCATAATTAAATTTCGGTGTCTCCACAAAGGAGATATTGTAGATGTAATGCGCCAATGTCATTGTAGATTTTCCGGGACCGCCTGCTGTCAGGTTCATAGACTCATCGAACAGCTGCAGTGTTCCCGAAGTAGACATGATCGCCGTCATCAGAATGGTCGGCTTTAACAACGGTATCGTGATCTTCATAAACTGCTGGAACGGTGTCGCGCCGTCGATGTAGCTTGCCTCATATACAGAATAATCGATATTCTGTAATCCTGCCAGATAGAATACCATATTATATCCGGTCCATCTCCAGATCAGTGCGATCACGATGACCCAACGCGCCGGCCATGTACTCTGGAACCAGTCCACAGAAGACAGTCCGATGGCCATCAGCACTCTGTTGACCACTCCATCCGGAGCAAACAATGACTTAAATATCATGGAATAAGATACCAGTGACGTTGCACACGGAAGAAAGATCAAAGTGCGGAAAATACCTTTCCCTTTTATCTTAGGATTATTCAGCAGCTGCGCCAGCATCAGTGCGAGCACAAGCATGATCGGTACCTGAATCACAAAATAAAAGAAGGTATTGAACAAGCATTGCTGGAAGGTTTTATCCTTGAAGATCCTGGCATAATTCGCTACACCATTAAAGACTCCTCCTGTCTTCCGGAAAGAAAGAAGGATGGCCTGTGACATCGGATAGAAACAAAATACAAATATTAAAATCGATGCCGGGAGCAGGAATGCCCATCCGGTCAGATTATGCCTTTTTTCCAAACTTAATTTTGCTTTCTTCTTTTCCATGTTTCTCTCCTACAACAGTACCGGGAACGCACTGCTGCACCCCCGGTACTATCCAGTTTCCATACTCTGGTGATTATTCAGCGATATTAAACTCTACGGTATCCTGAGCGTTTTTGATCTCTGTATCGATATCAGCGTTCTTCTGGACAACGTTGGTGATTGCATCTGTCAGTGCGCTTCTGATGTCAGAGTAGTATGCACCGTAGTCAATTCCGGGAACATGTCCGGCGAACTCTACGATATCCTTGTACACTGCCTGACCGCCGTAGAACTCATTGCCCTCATTATAGGTCTCAGACTGTGCTGCGGGCAGGTAACTTGCGATCGCTCCTGCATTTACCAGCAGATCATCGTATAAATCTACATCCGCACCAAAGGTAGCGTTCAGGAAATCAAATGCCAGATCGGTATTTTTGCAGTTAGAAGATACTGCCCAGCTTGCACCACCGCAGTTAGCGTAGTTGGTTGCGCCTTCTACATCATCTAACTTAGGCATATTCACGATTGCCCATTTACCTGCCTGATCCTCTGCTGCCTGAATGGAGGACATGATCCAGCAGCCCTGGATAACGCCTGCAGCAGTACCCTTGTTCATGGAAGCGATATACTGATCCCAGTCGGTATAATCTGCCATGATTCCTTCATCGATCAGCTGCTTATAGGTCTCGATTGCTTTCTTCAGTGCTGCGTTGTCAACCAGTGTCACCTTTCCATCCACCATGGGAGAAGCGCCTGCAGACTGTAACATCTCGATCACAATCTCAGAACCGCCGGAGCAGGTCAGCATGGGAACATCATTCGCAGCCATTACCTTCTTGGACAGCTCCATGAACTCAGACCATGTGGTATCCTTGAAATCTTCTACCTTAAGGCCTGCTGCTTCTACCATATCGGAACGGATCGCCATGATGGTAGCACCATTATCAAAAGGAATACCATAATGTGTTCCATCTACAGTGGAGTCAGCCAGCTTACCCATAGAGAACTGGGAGAAATCAATTCCGCAGTCATCCAGTGCTGTGAAGATTCCGGGATAATTGGTTGCATTTTTGTGGAAGGAATAATCCTGCATCAGGAAGATATCCGGTAATGTGCTGTAATCACCGGCTTCAGCCGCTGTGATCAGAGCAGTCTCGATATCGCTATATACCTTCTCCTGAATGTCTAACTTGAAGTTAGGATGATCCACCTGATATGCCTTCTCTGCCTGCTTCATTGCATAGACATTGAAGTTAGGATCCCAGCACCATACGGTCAGTGTCTCGTCTTCTGCGGAAGCAGTTGTTTCTGCTGCTGCCTCTGTTTCCTTGGATGTCTCGCTGGGTGCTGCGCTCTGCACATCATTGCCGGCAGGCTTGCTGCCACATCCGGTCAGCATGGACATAGCCATTGCCGCTACTAAGAGCACGCTTAATACTTTCTTTTTCATCTTAAATAACCTCCTTATACTTGTAAAGTACTACCTTATAAAATATGAAACGCCTTTTGCCTTCCATAAGTTACCTGTCTTCCATATCGTCCACCCAACGCATTTCGCCGGGTTTCAGATCCAACACATATGCACATTTTCCTTTGATATACAGCTCTGTGTGCTGTGCCTGTGCCGAGTTGTTGATCACTGCGATCTTGCCGGTCTTCTGGAATACCGTTACTTCGGTATCCACATTCGTTACATAGTAACGTTTCATCTCCTGCTCCATGCCGGCTGCATAATAGATTGCCCGAAGCAGAAGTCTGCAGTTCTGGGGAGAATACGGAAGACCTGCAAAATATACGCTGTGTCCTCTGCCATATTCATTGACCACCAGCTGGCTGTATTCCCCATCCATCGCAAGGATCTGATAATGTCCGCCCTGTGCATAGACGCGGCTGGTGCCCTCGCCGAAATCTAAGCTTCCGTCAATATCCTCTAAGATAAAGTGATCGTCATTTTTCTCATTATATTTGTCCGTGCTGAGAGAGAAGCACATCTCGCGGTCTACACCGAGCACATCGGACAATTGGAAATATCTTCCCTGATACTGATAAGCGGTAGGCTCACCCACACCGATGAAGCCGCCTCCCTGATCCACAAAGCGTCTGATATTGGTCAGGACCTTTTCATCGATCCAGTTCTCCGCGCCGCTGAATGCAGTGTACGCATCCCCGACATTAATGATGACCTTGATTTCCTCAGGGATGCCGTTCCTGACATCATCAAAGGAAATGAACTCGACCTCAAAAGGCATTCCGCTTAAGCATTCCAGTACTCCCTCGGCGGAATAAGTTTCCCTGTGCCAGATCGCATGATGTACCTGATTGGACATCCACCTTCTCTGACTGCCCCAACAGTTCAGGATCGCCACCTTGAAAGGTGCCACATAGGAAGCTGTCCCCTGCATATTTTCATGGATCTCCCGAAACTGTGTTACTACATTTTGTATTTCATCAATGAAACCTGGCCAATTACTTGCCAGCTTCAGATAACCGCCATATCCGATCCTGTCCAAAGGAGACCTGAGTAATGCACGCCTTGCTTTACGCCAGTTATCCCTTGCCTCTCCGATCGGGTCACCGCCCTCGCAGAACACATCCGGGAAAAAGTAAGGCAGCAGCCGTCCTTCGGTATAATCCACTCCCTTGATATCAGAGATCATTCGGAGTGTCACACCGCTTCCGACAGAGCCTACCACTGCATCCAGTCCGATGCCTGCGAAATATTTACCGTAGGGCTCTGTTCCGATCCAATGATCTCCAAGGAACATCATCGCTTCCTTGCCATAAGAATGTACAATGTCTACCAGCTCCTTCGCCAGCGCACATACCTCGATCTGCTGGAACTCTATGAAATCCAGGAACTGTTTGCTGGGAACGCGGAACATGCTGTTGTGATATCCCTGATCCACAATGTACTCCGGGCGGAATTTGTAACCTGCCCATTTTTCAAACTGTTCCAGGATATAGGGGCTCACACTTGCGCTGTATCCAAACCACTCTACAAATTTTTCTCGCTTCTTGTCATCGAAGGTCAGTGTAAACTGATGGAAAAAGGTAGTGAAGCGGACCACATCGATATGAGGATTGTCTTCACACCATTTTCTCAGCTTGTCTTTGACATACTGTTTGGTCTTGGGCTGTCTCACATCGTAAGTGAGCTGATGCGGTGTATCCTTCCAGTCATTCGTGATGAAATTGTACATGTGTACCGGATCCCAGATCAAAAATGCCAGAAAGCTTACCGTATACTCATGATAGGGGATCGTACGGATCTCCACTTCACCGGATGCCTCATCAAATTCCCATGCATCCGTCGGCACCACTTCACCGGTCGTTCTGTCGATCACTTCCCACCAACGCTTCGGATCGTCCAGCGTATTGACCTTAAGCTGCTCCGTATGGAAGCCTTCCATCAGTCGGATGCGGAGTGTTTCCCCTCTGGCGGTGATGCGGTTGCTGATCAGGTATTCCTGCTGGATCTCCTCCGGATGCTTCATTGCCCACGCATTATCCTTTCGCGTGGTATAATAAGTTGCATATTTCTTCACCGGCTCTGACAAAAGTGCTTCCGGCATTTCGGTTCCGTCACAGTCTCTTAAAGCGTCTGCACCCAGAAGATTTTTTAAGCGTATCGTTTCGTCAATGATGTCTGCATCGGTCGGCAGCGTCAGTCTTCCTGTCATCGCATGGTTTCCTCCCATCACTTTTGTACTATCTTGCAGCTGATGACTAAAGTATATCGGCTTCCTGACCTGATATCAATTTCTTTGTTGCTTGTTTTGTTATGTTTATTGCTATTTTGTTACTAAAATAGTGGATTTTTTGAAATGATTATGTATAATATGCTTATCATGATCATACATATTTTTATTTTTTCGTCTTTATTACGAATGTTTTTGTGAAATGTTGTTCTTTTTATATATTTAATATAAAAAATACGATAGATTGGAAAATAGTACACAATAAAAATAAGATAAAGAAGGTATCTATTTATGAGTAATGAATTTATCAATATCGGCTCCGCAAACAGTTCTCCGGAACATTTTCAGCTGCGTTACATCTCCATCTCCAAATACGAAGGTGACTGGCAGTCCCTTCCGCATACACATCACTTTTCAGAACTGTTCTATGTCCTGCGGGGTGAGGGAGCCTTCTATATAGAGAATGAAAAGGTGCCTGTGAAGACGGACGATCTGGTCATCATCAATCCTTATGTAGAGCACACGGAGAAAACGCTTCCCAACGATCCCATGGAATATATCGTATTCGGTGTGGACGGACTTGCATTTTCGTTTTCCGGTGCGGGGCAGGACAACCCGAAGGGCTACAGCTTCTACAGCTACGGCTCTGATAAAAAACAGTTCATCAACTTTGCCCAGCTGATGATGCAGGAATTCCGCGACAAGCTTCCCGGCTTTGAACAGGTATGTCACGGACTGCTTCAGGTGCTCCTGGTATATATTTCCCGGAAGCAGAACCTGTCCGTCATCTCTGACTCCTCCTTCCAGTTGTCCAAGGAATGTGCTCTGGCGAAGCGTTATATCGATTCCAACTATTCCCAGAACATTACACTGGATTCCCTGGCGGAGATCACACATATCAACAAATTCTATCTGGCACATTCCTTTACCGAATGTGTCGGGCAGTCTCCGATCAATTACCTGACAGACCGGAGGCTGGAAGCCTGCAAGGAGCTTCTGGTATCCTCCAATCTGTCGGTAGCTCAGGTAGCCACCAGCGTCGGCTTTTCTTCGCAGTCTTATTTCTCGCAGATCTTCCGTAAAAAGACCGGCATGACACCGCGCCAGTACCGGAGCCGGTATGCCAGAAAATAATGTGTACACTCATAAAAGACCTCACTACCGGCGCATCTGCAGACTGTGAGGTCTTTTATAATGGACATTTATTCACTTATTTGATCCATCCCCAGCATAATCCCAGGTATTCCACCAGAAAATACATGCCCCGCAGCCATACCAGCACGGCACAGCCATAGAACATCCAGGCATTTTCCTTCTGTCTGTCCACGATTTTTCCCGTCATGGATAAAATCGCACAAATCAACAAAACCATCGTTCCGAAAGCCGCCCGATCCGGATAGTGTGGGGACAGAATCATGGCACCCCAGGACAACAGTGCCCCCAGCAATAACAGCACTGTATTTCTGCCCAGGTTTTCTTTCAGAATGCCTTTGCAGACGATCAGTGCAAATACCGTAAGCAGCAGGGCAGGGAACAGATACTCCATAACTCCCTTCGCTTCTGCGTAGCAGCGCAGATACATTCTCCACAGCAGGCTGTAGGCTTCTTCCCCCGTCTCCCCGCTGCGGACAAAATTGCCCGGTGCAGCGATCATCAGAATAGTTCCCGCCAGGCAGCTGATGTTTCCCAGATACATCCACACCGGAGCTTTTTTGTGCTCTCTGTGTCTTAACAGGATCACCAGAAGACTCAGGAGCCATACCGCAGGCCCCATATTCTCATTGCTCCAGCCTGCGATCAGTCCCAGTGGAAGGATCCAGATGACGATCCCCGGCAGATTTTTCTCCTCATATTTCAGGTAACAGAACAAAAATGCCAGCAGAAAACCCGCCATATACAGATAATTCGCTGCTCCGGCTTCCCAGAACATACTCATTTTCCAGTTGGCATTCAGCCCCAGGATCATCCCCAACGCTGCAAACCAGTACGGGAGCTTACGTCTGTCTGCTATCATGCAGGCCAGCCATCCCAACAGCAGTGTCATTCCTGTATTCAGGATATCCGCCCAGTGTTCTCCGGCCAGCAGGATCAGCTGCAGCAGTGCATGCGCCATGCTTCTGCCGCCCCAGTTGAAATAATGCCAGATCTGCGCACGGATAATGTCACTGAGATTCCGGATCGGTGTATCCGCATACAATACCGTCGAATACCACTCATCATCCATCATAAATTCGATCTCATAGTTGACGCGCCACACGATCAGTGCTGTCAATGCGATCAGCACCAGGCTGATCCACCGGATTGCTTTTTTCTGCTTTTCCTGCATATATCTGCTCCATTCCTCTTATGGCAAAGAACGGCTGCCTATAACTGAATCTTTTTCAGACGATCCACTGCCTCCACGGTATTCTCATAGCTTCCGAAAGCCGTCAGACGGAAATAATGCTCTCCGCTGGGTCCGAAACCGGATCCGGGCGTACCCACCACGTTGACATTCTCCAGAAGGTAATCGAAGAACTCCCAGCTGGTCATGCCGTTAGGCGCTTTCAGCCAGATATAGGGAGCGTTCACACCGCCGGATACCGTGAAGCCCGCTTCCTGCAAGCCCTTCAGGATATACTGTGCGTTGTTCATGTAATAAGCAACCTGCTCCTTCAGCTGTGCCTTGCCTGCTGCAGAGTATACTGCCTCACCGGCGCGCTGTACGATATAGGGTGCTCCATTGTATTTGGTGCCGTGTCTTCTTGCCCACAGTGCATGGAGGCTCACATCCCCGCTCTTTAAATCCTTGGGGATCACGGTAAAGCCCAGACGCACTCCGGTAAAGCCGGCATTCTTGGAGAAGGAACGGAACTCGATGGCACAGGTTCTGGCTCCTTCACATTCATAGATACTGTGAGGCACATCCGGTTCGGAAATATATGCTTCGTATGCCGCATCATAGAGAATGACAGCGCCTACCTTATTGGCATAGTTCACCCACTCCTGCAACTGCGCCTTGGTAATGGTGGCACCGGTAGGATTATTGGGGAAGCACAGATAGATCAGATCCGGGGTCTTCTTCGGCAGCTCCGGTGCAAAACCGTTCTCTGCCAGACAGGGCATATAGATCACATCACTCCAGGTCTCGGACTTCGGATCGTAAGTGCCGGTTCTGCCCGCCATAACATTAGAATCTACGTATACGGGGTAAACGGGGTCACATACTGCAATCTTGTTGTCCAGACTGAAGATCTCCTGAATATTACCACAGTCACATTTTGCTCCGTCCGATACAAAGATCTCGTCCGGTGCAATGTCACAGCCTCTTGCCTTATAATCATTCTCTGCAATGGCATTGCGCAGGAATTCATAACCAAGGTCGGGAGCGTAACCATGAAAAGTCTCCGCTTTTCCCATCTCATCCACTGCACTGTGCAGCGCATCAATGATAGCGGGTGCCAAAGGCTGTGTCACGTCACCGATGCCCAGACGGATGATCTTCTTGTCCGGGTGTGCTGCGGAATACGCACTTACCTTTTTGCCGATGGTGGAAAATAAATAGCTTCCGGGAAGTTTTAAATAGTTGTCGTTTACTTTAAACATAGTACGTTCTCCTCTCTATTATCCCTGGTGCAGTATTGCTGTCACCTTGCTGTCGTAAATAAGCAATTTTTCCGCACTACGTGCTATCAGATGGAGTACGGGTCCACTTCACCTTCAAATACGATCTTCGCAGGACCGGTCATGTAGACCAGATTCTCCTTGCGGTCCCATTTGATGTGCAGTTCACCGCCTAATAGTTTAACAGTTATTTCCTCGTCCGTCAAACCATTTAGTACACAAGCCACCGCCGTGGCGCAACATCCGGTACCACAGGCAAGGGTCTCCCCGGTGCCTCTCTCCCAGACGCGCATAAACACATTTTTCCGATCCAGAATCTCTACGAATTCGGTATTGGTCCGGTTAGGAAAACAGGTATGATGCTCAAACTTCGGGCCGATCTTCTCAATGTCAAGATCCTTTACCCCTTCCATAAATACGATGGCATGGGGATTGCCCATGGATACACATGTCATGTGGTATTCCGTGTCGTCTACCATGATGGGAGCATTCACTACCGCCGGTCCGTCTGCCGTCTCCTGTGTGGCTTCCACTGTTACCGGCACCTCTGCCGGAGCAAGGATGGGATTTCCCATGTTCACCTGTACCAGCGTCACCTGTCCTCTGTCCGTGGCGGTCTTTCCCTCCACGGTGAGTTTCAGATATTTTATTTTGCCGGCGCTGACGATGGTAATGTCCTTCTTGTCCGTCAGTCCCTTGTCGTAGACATATTTTGCCACGCAGCGGATGCCGTTGCCGCACATCTCCGAACGGCTGCCGTCCGCATTGTACATTTCCATCTCAAAATCCGCTTCTTCCGCCGGATTGATAAAGATCACACCGTCGCCGCCGATTCCGAAATGTCTGTCGCTTAAGCTTCTTACGATCTCCGGCTTCTCTTCCGGTGAAAGCTTCTCCGTAAAGCCGTTGACATATACATAATCGTTGCCGCAGCCCTGCATTTTTGTAAATTTCATGGATTGCTGTTCCTCCTGTTGTTCTCTTTCACATATCCTGTCTGTAACGCCCGGATCCCTGTAATCATTTCCGGGCCGTCCTGCTTACTCCGTCATCATGGACAATACCATCTGTGCCGTCTCCACCAGATTGGTACCACTGTCCATACTGGTCTTCTGAAGGTAGCGGTGGGCTTCTTCTTCCGTCATATGATTTCGTGCCATCAGTAATTCCTTGGCATCCTTGATTGCTTTTTCATCCGCTGCATTCCGCACTTTCGGCTGCATACGGCGTTTTCTTCTGCGGCGTTCCACACCTTCCACCATCAGGTTCACGGTATTGATCAGGTCCTGTACCTTTAACGGCATGGAAAGACATACAATGCCATTGCCATAGCATTCACTGATCAGATTCTGGGATGCCATCAGCAGCATCTCGAAACCTTCCGGCAGATCTTCATGTAGTTCTGTGTATATCATGTCCGCCAGCTTGTAGCTGCAGATCACAATACCGTCGTTCAGACCGTCCGCCTGACTGATAGCCTGAGTGCCTGTGGTACAGATACCCGTGACCTGAAAGCCACTGCGCACCAGAATATTCTTGACGCCTTTGGCTTCCTCCAGCTTCGGCAGTACGACAATAATGTTCGTCATCGGCCCACCTCCTTTCTTCTGTCTTGTTGATTCATCTTGTAACTATTCCACCCCTCGCATTCGCAAAACCACACGCTTCTATGCAGCTAGTTTTGCTCATGTACGTGGCGGTGACTCCATTCGAGTCACTTTACGAAGAATAGTCACTCCATTATTACAAAAGAAAGGACTCTTTTAATACTTATACAGATACTCCTGAATCTCCCATTCGGATACCTGAGAACGGTACTCATGCCACTCTTTCCGCTTGGCATCGATGTATTTTCCGGCAATATGATCTCCAAGCACTTTCTGAATGAAAGTATCCTTCTCCAGTTCCTCCACTGCCTCCAGAAGTGTGCCGGGCAGCTGATCGATATGCAATTCCTCACGCTCTTTTTCTGACAGGGCAAAAATATTGGCATTGATGCTCTGAGGCGGCTCTATTTTCTCCCGGATGCCCTCTAATCCTGCACTCAGGCAGACTGCCAGTGTCAGATAAGGGTTAGCAGCAGAATCGGGACTACGCAGCTCGATACGGGTGCCCTCTCCGTCTGCAGCAGCCGGAATACGGATTAAGGGGCTGCGGTTCGTCGTGCTCCATGCAATGTAGACCGGTGCCTCGAAACCGGGTACCAGACGCTTGTAGGAATTCACCAGCGGATTCGTAATGGCTGCCATTCCTTTGATATGTCTCATGATACCGCCGATGAAATAGTAAGCCTCTTCGCTCAGACCATTGGGATCGGAAGCATCCTGGAAAATGTTTTTTCCATCCTTCTGCAAGGACATGTTGATGTGCATGCCGGAACCGTTGACACCGAACTTGGGCTTCGGCATAAAAGTAGCGTGCAATCCATGACGTCTCGCAATGGTGCGTACGGCCATCTTGAAGGTCATGATGTTGTCTGCGGTATTTAATGCCTCATCGTATCTGAAATCAATCTCATGCTGGGCCGGAGCCATCTCGTGATGGGAAGCCTCGATGACAAATCCCATATCCTCCAGATTCATGACAATGTCACGACGGGCATTTTCGCCGAAATCCAGGGGACCGATGTCGAAATACCCTGCCTGCTCATGGGTGTTGGTGGTAGGCATGGTATTTTCGTCCGTATTAAATAAGAAAAATTCACACTCGGGGCCTACCTCAAAAGTATATCCCATGTCCTCTGCCTGCTGCACCGCACGCTTTAACACATAACGGGGATCTCCCTCGAAAGGCTGTCCGTTGGGACGATATACATCGCAGATCATACGGGCCACTTTGCCCTGCTGGGGTCTCCAGGGGAAAATCTCCAGTGTCGACAGATCCGGATGCAGATACATGTCGGATTCTTCAATCCGTGCAAAACCGTCGATAGCCGAACCGTCAAACATACATTTATTGCTCAATACGCGGTCCAACTGGCTGGCTGTCACCGCAATATTTTTCAGATTGCCGAACAGATCCGTGAACTGCAGACGGATAAATTCCACATCCTCTTCTTCCACAAGACGGATGATGTCTTCCTTGGTATAATTATTCATCGTTACCCTCGTTTCTGCGCCGCCTGTCTGCTCCTTTTCCACGGGGCGGACGCATCCGTGAAAAATACTTGTCTTAACTATAGCAATGCCTGTTTTGTCTTGTCAATGTGAAGTTCTCCTTATTTGCTGTACTATGAGTACCGGCCTCCGCATACTATTTATAAAGATCATCCCATCATTCCAAGGAGACTTAAGAATGAGTGCAAATACAAAGATCGTTGTCCTTCGTAGAAAAGAGCTGCTATATACCGGAATCTTCGCTGCGCTGGGAGTGTTGTTCGTCATATTACTGTTGATGTTATTGTTACCGGGAAAAGATGCGGATACCTCCGGGGCACCGGATTCCCCTGACAATACTGCCGAGACCGCTATGCCGGACAATGTGGCGGATCTCGGACGCATCCCGCAATCCGCACAGACGGAGGATGTCTCCACCGGGGCTGTTGCCGATGCCGAACCTGTTCTGGACAGCGCTTCCGGTGCTGTTGACAATGCCGGTGCTGTTCTGGATAGTGTCTCCGGGCCTGTCGGTACTGATAATACATATATCCCGGGGATCTACACCACGGAGCTGATCCTCGGCAGTGAGATCGTGAATGTAGAGGTCATCGTAAACGACCACGCCATCACATCTTTAAGCCTGGCAGATCCCGATGAGACCCTGACCACCATGTATCCACTGCTGGAGCCCACCATGGATTCCCTGAGTGAGCAGATCTGCGAGACGCAGGATCTGAGTCAGGTGACGTATTCTGCGGAGACCAGATATACTTCCCTGGTGCTGCTGGAGGCTGTTAAGGCTTCACTGGAAAAGGCGAAGCCCAGTGCATCTCCGGAGGCTTCGGCTACACCAACAGCTTCCCCCGAGAATGCAACGGCCACTTCGTCGGAAACGGATGGGAAAACCGCGGAACCTACGAAGATGCCGACAGCGGATATCAATCCTGCGGCGTAAACACTTAGAAGCTTTGGCACACTACATCCACTGTACACAAAAATAAATGCTGACGCAAAAAAGGGCGCATGCCTCCCGGCATGCACCCCGTTGTGCGTTTTATTGCAATATTTTGTTTGCAACACTGGGTTTATTTTATACTATTTGTGGGGGAGATGCAAGGGAAAATTATTTCTCTTATTTGTATATATTGCAACATTTTCATTAAAAGTATTTTTGTTCAAATTAATTTTAATAAAATGCTTTTGAATAAATCTAAGTACAAGGTTTTCCTTGCCATTTTCGTATATATGTCCCATAATATTTTTATCAACATACAAAGGGTTTTCCCGCCTCAACACGGAGATTTCCATGAACATTTTATTTTACGATATGGGAAGTTACACGTATCAGGATACGCTGTATTATCTGAAGCAGCTTGGTCATACCTGCAAAACGTTATATTACCACTTCCCCAATAAATTCCATGACGATTTTTTCTGTGACCGCTTTGAGAAGCAATTACAGTCCGATTCCTACGATGCCGTCATGAGCATTAACTTCTTCCCGCTGGTCGCAACGCTGTGCCATGCGCATCAGATTCCCTATCTGGCATGGTGCTATGACAGTCCGCTGGAAGAAAAATTGGAAGAGTGCTTCTCCTACGATACGAATCGCATTTTCCTGTTCGACCGTATCGAAGCCGAGCATTATCAAAGCCTCGGATATTCCCGGGTGTATCACCTGCCCCTGGCCGTCAATACGGACCGGTTGGACAGACTGCAGTTTTCCCCTGCACAGATGCAAAAGCACCGCTGTGATGTCTCCTTTATCGGCCATCTGTACGAATCTCCCCTGCAGGTACTTCTGTATTCTGCGGACGATTATATCAAAGGTTACATCGAAGGAATCCTCCAGGCTCAGCTGCGGGTATACGGGTATTATTTTATTGATGAATTGATCACGGACGAGCTGTTGGATTCCGTGAATCAGTCTTTCCGGAAAATAGGGCAGACTTCCCTGACCTTGAACCGCAGAGGATTATCCTTTGCCATAGCCTCAGAGATCACGAACCTGGAACGGTGTTTCCTGCTGGAGCAGATGGGCGAATTGTTCAACACCCACTTCTATACTACGAAACCGCATTCCCTCAGTGACCATGTCATCTCCCTGGGTCCGGTAAAATATATGGAAGAAATGCCCTGTGTCTTCCGCTACAGCAAGCTGAACCTGAACCCCACACTGAAAAGCATCCAGTCCGGTATTCCCCTGCGTGCTCTGGATATCATGGGAGCGAAAGGTGTGCTCCTGTCCAACTTCCAACCGGAACTCGTAGAATATTTCGAGGACGGCCAGGATCTCATCCTCTACAGCAGCATGGAAGAAGCTGTGGAGAAGGCTGCGTATTACCTGGAGCATGACGATATCCGGGAACAGATTGCACAAAATGGGTATGAGAAGATAAAAGAATACTTCACCTATCCTGATCGTATTCAAAAAATGCTGGCGACTATTTAAAACCTAAAAGGACATCATCAATTCCACTAATGATGTCCTTTTTACTACAATATGTAATTATACAATGTCTACTTCAGTAAATCCGCCAGATATATCTCTCCTTTTTTTAAAATCCTTTTTTTCTTGTATTCCTGAATCGTACTAACCAACATATCAATATCTGCAAAATACTCCCGAACAAATTCTCGGCTTTTAATCTTGTCCTTCATTTTTAGTACCTGTTTACAAAAAACACTAGGTGACATAGAACTGGACTTTTTCATGTACTCTTCGTATTTATCTTCCGCCAAAATTAATAGCATCTCAATTTCAGGAGATGTTACCACATTAATAATGTTATCCACTTTGTGTTCATATGCAAGACTTAATCGAAACCCTTCTGAGTGCGAATCCAAAACCCGAAGTACTGTAATTTTACTCTTAAATTCTTTTCTTAAATATCGCTGTTCAAACACTTTTGCGCTTCTGCAGCGGATAACTTCTTCATTCAGCATTTGTTCCCGCGTGAAAACAAGCAGGTTATTGTCCACAAGCATATCAATAATAGCAGTCTCAGCACCACCTTCGCAGATACATGCAACTATTGGAGATAAAGATGATTCTATCATTTGTTATCCTCCACTATAGTACCTGAAGCCAATGTTTTCTTCAATCTCATAGATGCCTCATAGGAAGGAACCGTCCCTTCCAGCATTCCACTCTGAAATACATCACTTTTTTTAATGTCATTTCGTTTTAAAATATGATGTAATTTTTGGATTGAAATTCCATCGTTATTTCTGGTCACGTAAATTCCGTCATTTCTATCTAACTCATCCAACAGCTCAACGTAATGAGTAGAATAGATTAATGTTGCTCCTCTTTTATTGACTTTCTCGTCCATGAAAAATCTAATCAGGGTTGCGACAATCTCATTATTGAAATGATTTTCAATCTCATCAACGAGAAAATATCCACCTTTAATCAGCGTCATCCATGCCTGCATAAATACGTTCAGTCCCTTAATGGTGCCCGACGACAAATAGTGGCTTATGTTCTGTATTCCGCGCATAGAAATCGGCTCTTTATATTTCTTAAATTTAACAATTAATTCTGTTTCATTCGGATTAAATTTAATATATTCTATACTAGGATCAAGAAACTGAATTAAAGCAATCGGAAAATCCCCGAATGAATTCAAAATATTAAAATCTGTCCATTCTGTCATATCTCTAAAGAAAACATTTCCGGACTTTCCTAAAGCAATGACTATGCTAACATCATCCTTTAAAAACAAAAGCTGCTCTTCCGACGCATCTCTGGATTGATATAAATCATTATTCGCAAACTGAAATAAATTTGCCTTGGAAGTTATGGATCCCGCCTTACGAATATAAAGTCTCTCATGTAAAATGGTATATCTATCGACCGCGCCCTCCTCTTTTGTTACACCGATAACTGTCTCTAACAAACATACACCGGCTTTTTCATCATAAAAATATGTCTTTAATACTACTTTTGTAGATTTTTCCAAAATTACTTTGGTATCAATGGTATTGATTGCCTCCGCATTAAGCAAACTCATAACAAAAGAAATTAATTTAAGGGTGGTCGTTTTTCCGGATGCATTAACACCAACAAATGATAAAACATTATTTGTATAAGTATTCCCAAATGGATTATAAAGCATTGCTGCATTATCCGGGTATACTCTCTGCTCCGCATTAAAATCAATCACCGCTTTACCTTCAAAAAGAAAGATCCCCTCTGCTTCAATTCTCAATATTCTCATCTTTGCGTCTCCCATTATATCTACATTAATTATGATTTTGTTCTATCATTTTATCATTTTTATTTCTATTTTTCAATGCATAAAAACGTTTTTTCTGTTTTTATTATATCCGTATTTTTAAAATAAATTCATCAAAAATGCTGGTGACTATTTAATAGTCCCAGCATTTTTATGTAACGTAATGTTTCTAAACCAAATGGCATTCCGCCAATACTTCCTCCACCGCAGATCTCATAGCAGCCTCCACAGTCTCCTCTGATCCCTGCAGTGATTTCAAATACGGAATATCCGGATAGTGTTCTCTTAAGTATGTCACGTATTTCCTGTCTGCGCAGTAGAAAAACATAGAAAGACTCAGTTGCTTGGATAAGTATTTCTCGTTCTGCAGGTTCTCATGCAACAGGAAGTTCACGAACTTACTGTTGACCAAATTGTAGGAAATGCCGCCCATCAAAGTCGTCTGTTCAAACCCGACAAGATCAAACGTGATGATCAGGTCGAAGGGGTCCTTGGATAACAGTTCATGGGGATAATCTTTTTCGGAATTGCATGTTACGAGTTGCACACTATAATTCTGTTTAAGGTCATCACATAGTTTTTCTGCGTCATACAGGATTTTGGGTGTAATAATTAGTATTTTTAACATTAAGTCCGCTCCTATTTAGACAGTGCATGATCCAGCCATTTCTGCGATCTTTCTCTCTCCTGTCCTAACTTTTCACACACACTATCATAATTGATTTTTTCGAACAGTTTGTATTTGAAATACTTATGCTACTCTTGGCTTTTCTCCATGCTATGGACATCCATAAAAAAACTAATTATGATCAACAAAATGATTATGCCTATCGGAAACGCCGCAATAATAGACACCGATTGTAAACTATACATAGACTCTTCACTGAAAAGCAGTGCAATCGGAAGCAAAATAAATACAATTGCCCAAAATGTTCTGACTTTCTTATCCGGTTCTACATCTGATTTGATTTTTTTATAAGAATATACCGATATTACCATCGTAAGTGCATCAAATGTCGTTGCATAAAAGGCAATCATCGTCATAGACAATAATACTAATGCTACTTTAGGTAGTGGCAATGTCTTAAAAATGCACATAATAGCTGCCGAATAATCTCCGGTATCAGCAATCATTTGAGATACCGGAAGACCATACTTCATCTGCTGCGCTAAACCATAGTTTCCCAAAATAATAAATGAGGAAAAAGTTCCTAAAAGTCCCCACGCATAACCTCCCAGGATTGTTTCCTTAATAGTTCTGCCTTTGCTGATTTTACCTATAAAAAAGGGCGTTGCAACACACCAAACCATCCAATAAGCCCAATAATATACCGTCCAGTTCTGAGGAAAACTTGTTGTTCTCAACGGATCCATCCATGTAGCCATTCCTATAAAGTTCTGAACCAGGTTTCCTATTGCTGAAAAGCCTGTTTCAAGAATATAAGTGCATTCTCCCCCTCCGATCAGCACATAGACAAGCAATGTTATAAATAAATAGGAGCAGCTAGCTGCAAGTTTAGAAATTCCTTTCATCCCAAACCATACTGTCATTGTATAGATTGCTGCAATCACAAGCAATATTATCACTGTAATATTTGTACTTCTCTCCCAATGAAATACATAACATATTGCACTGGACAGTAACGGTGTTGCTAGCGAAAAAGTAGTTGCTGTTCCTGCTATTAACACAAAAACAGCGACTAAATCAATTATTTTTCCCCATATACCATCTGCTTTATCTCTAAGCAGAGGGCGACAAGCTTCCGAAAACTTCTGTCTGTTTCTTCCCCGCACATGAAGCATAAATCCAAATGCTCCTGCTAATACGATATATAAACTCCATACAATGGGACCCCAATGAAACAGTGGATATGTTGATGCCCACTTCTGTATTCCACCCAATTCCTCTATATATGGTTCATTCGCATATAATGCCCATTCACACAATGAATAGAACAGTATATCAGCTGCCATGGTAGATGTAAAAATCATCATTCCCCATCGCACGGAAGAATACTGCTTTTTGTCTTCCGGTTTTCCTAATAATATCTTGCCGTATTTGGAAAAAGCAATATATATGCTACAGAGGAATATTCCTAATCCAAGTACCGCATAATAAAGTCCACATCTATCTCCTAAAAATACTCTGACTGTCTGTATTGTTTTCGTAGAATTTTCAGGAAATACCATAAATAAAATACTGATTATTACCACCCCCAATAATGGGATGATTACAGCATACCAGTCAATTTCCGTTTTCATAGCATTTTCCTATATTATGTATTTTAAATAGTTCTTATCTATAGCTGCCAGTTCTTTTATATTGTCTATTTCCTTAACATCCTGTCTATTCATAGGATATATTTCCAACTCATACTCACCAAAATAGCAAAACATCGGAACATCATCCCAGTAAATCTGTCGGTTTCTGCGAATTTCAAATTCTAACTCCAACTGTTCTTTTAATTTTCTGCCATCCTCTCTCGTCCAACGTGAAATACTATATAATTGCCATCCTTTACTTCCACCGGATCTGCTACATGATACTATCCTATTCCCCTCGGCTGAAAGCAACCATTCCTCTGTATAGTCTTCCGTCCAGACGCAATTATAACCGGAGCAATAAAAATTCGGAGAAAGAATATCCTTATTATAAATAATCTGATCTCCATCCAATATCATTGCCTCTTCCAAGTGTTCTCTTGCAACATACAATGAAGAAATATTATTGCAGCTTTCAAAATAAGGATTTTCAATTAATGACACCATAGGATATTTTTTAGTCAGCATCTTAAATTGCTCTTTTAAATATCCCACTACAATATATATTTCCTCTGTCTGATTTTTCAAAAGAGCTTGAATGATCGTCTCGATCATTGAGATGCCGTTTACTTTTATTAATGGTTTGGGAATAGTATGAGTTATCGGTAACATTCTGTTTCCGTAACCTGCCGCCATTATGATTGCCCTTTTGACTCTATTCATTTATCTGTATCTTCCTTTTTTCTACTTCTGCCTCTACGGTTTTAAGATAATCTTTTGCATACTGGTACTGCCTAAAAGCATATTCTCCAAATTCCACACCGCACATCCTCTTATACTCGCACCAGTTGCTCCAAAGAAGTCCGCATATTGCAACATAACAATATATCTTTAATCTCACCGCATCTGAACATTTCCCTTGAAAATAAAAATCTATCAAATCATCTATCTGCTCTCTGTTATAAAAGGAATAAATACCGAACATTGCAATATCTACATGCGGATCCTGCATTCCTGCATATTCCCAGTCAATCAAATGAATATTGTTTCCCGCAAAGAGGAAATTATCAGGTACTGCATCAATGTGACACAGACAAAATTCGCTTTTATCAACAGTAATATAGTCTCTTAATTGAAAGACTCCTCTTTTTACAGCCTCATAGTCCGCATATATTGTTTTTTCTGTCCATAAGGATTCGTAATAATTTATTCTTTCCCAAAGATCAAATACATGGCTTACGTAAAATTTCTTTTGATGGAAGTTCCTTAAAAAGACCATACAACGTTTTACATCATCTTCCTTCTGTGGATCACAGACATATGCATTTCTATAATATTTCGATATTTTATAACCAGTATCCGCATCAAAGTAAATAATATGATCGCAAATGCCTTTATTCTCTAATAAAGAATAGACCTCCGCTTCATCTTTTCTATCTAACAGCACCTCTGTTCCCACACCGGGAATTCGAAGAATATATTGTTCATTTTCATAAGAAAATAAAAAAGACTGGTTTGTCATTCCTTTTTTTAAGACCGAAATATTGCCTATTTTAGCCTTTGGAATTTGCATTACATTTGAAATAATATTGCTCAATTCCATATAATACCTTTTATTCTTCCTTAGTTATTTCGGAAATGTCTATACCATATTTTTTCAATGCCATATTTTGTTCCATTAATTTCATTTGTTTCTTATAAAATGGATAATCATGCTGTGCAGCTCCCTGCACGGGTGTCATATAGTCTCCATACCAAGCCGTTAACACTTCATGATAAAATTTAGGTACCGACAATTTCATTGTCTCAAAGTTTTTCCACTCCGTTTCCTGATACCAAGCCTTTTTTAAAATAATATTGCTATCGAAAGATAGCATCATCAAATCGGAATTGTCTGTTCCCATATATGATTTGCAAATCATTTCTGCTAACATGCGCAGTTGCTTTCCAATATCATCATTTCTATCAATCTTATACCGGCATAATTCCTCTATAATATTTAAGTTATCTCTGACTTCTTCCGGATATTCTTTCTCTTGATGTATTGCATTAGCGAGAAAATGATATAATTCTATTAATGCATTTCTTTCTCCTTCGGCATCCGGAATAATGTCCAACGGGAAAATATCTATTCCTGTTATATAGGGACATCCGTGAAATTTAAGAAGGTCTGTCACTTCAAATGAAATAGTATCTGTATTTAAGATTTTCGTAAAAGGCATGGTATAATTCCCAGTTTCTCCCGGAATTTTTAATACATACTTGTCTTTCCATTCCCTTTTAATTATTTCAAGAAATCTATCATAATCCGGTCGTAACATTGCAATATCAATATCATCATCCCATGGGATATATCCCTGATGACGAATTGTCCCCAGCAGAGTTCCTCCGTCTGCAAAATATTGGATATTATTGGCTCTACATAACTTTTGGACATCCTCCAGAACATCCATTTGTACTGTCCACGCACATTTCATCATGGGGTCTATATAAAATCCATCCCTTATTTCTCCTTTAAAAAAATCCGGTTTAAATTCCATATGTACCTTGTATGACAATTATGGAATTTATTATCATACGTTTCCTTTCCCTTAATTACTATGCTTAAAGTTTGATCACTCGACCGCAGCGTATTACCTCTACCTTTATTACTGAAGCATCTTTAACGCAACTTCTATATGCTATCGCATTCATTCATTTGTTGTAGTAAGTGATTTAACATCAAAGTCATCTTCGCTGCTCCACTATCGTTCAAATGGTCTGTGTCATTAAAATCTTCTTCATCAAAAAACGGATCTCCAAAACAGTCAACCAGATGAACTTCTTCATTCACCTGTTCCAATGCATCATAAAAATATTCCCTAAAATTCATATCAAAAAATGTTTGATAATAAATTGTCGCAGGAAACACTGTTATAATCAAATGTATATTTCGCTCAGATACATACACTGCAATATCTTTAAGTATTTCTATATTTTCTCCTAAAGTCTCCTCAAATCGAATACTCTTATTATGAGATTCTGCCCGTTGTTTTCCATACTTCCACTTTTCCGTTTCTGATAAATCGCCCCAGTATTTGCTTTTATCCTCCCAAAGTTTTGTCTGAAAATAACATCTTTTTCTGTTTTCGTTATTAAAATAATTATGTTGACCATATGAAGAATTATATAGTGATGCCACCAATTTTTGTACATCAATGTAGTCGCTTTCATCAAATGCATACCAGTTGGCCGGATGGATAAAGCAATTATGCCAATCATTTAAAATAGGTGCATATACCGTTGAAATACGTTCAAGTTCTCCTCTGTTTTTGGTTCTAGATAAATCAGAAAAAAGCGAATAATACCCGCATCCCAGTATTACATTTTTAACTGAATGTTCTTCAGAACAAACTTTTTTCAGCAATTCAAATGCATAGTACAAATCCTGCGATGGTAAAGAAAGATTTACCGCCTTTTCCATCATTTCTTCCTTAATTCCAAATCTAGCATATGAACTTCCTAAAATTAAAGTTTCTGCATTTTTTGCCTCGTTTACTTTATTGTTTAAATAAAAATAATCCCAATTACACGTAAACATGTTACATGAATATTCCACCATTTCTTCAAGGAATTCTTCATATACTATAGCACCTTCAATGTTCAATTTTTCTTGCATTGCTTTTGAAACAATCCAAATCATTCTATCCGATTTCTCGGAAATATCCTCCACGAGAACAGGACATACGTCTTGCTGCAAATACGGAAGTATTTCTTTTGCCACTAAATCACTATCTATCATATAAATTTTCTTCATTTATTTATCTCTCGTAATAATTCGGGTAGTGTCAAAAACTACCTCTTTTTTATTGTTCTAAATCCTTTAAAACCTTAACTTATCGTAAGCACTCTATTGGTACTTACTACTGCGTGACTTTTTTTACCGTGGAATAGCTGACATCAAACACGAAGGCCTTGGAGTGACCTAATTTTCAATGAACCATGTGACCTAAATTTAGATTAGCATAAACAGCACTGTAAGGAACAGGTTCAGAACTGGCTCACCGTAAAGCAGTGGTGCGATTAGAACGGCTACACCATTCATACCTACAACTGCTGGAAGTACCACCTCAAGGAGAATTACGTCGAGTATTGCACGATTCATGTTTTTCAAACACGATTTCCATCCTTTTAGGTAACACTACCATCTCCCTTGGCACTTCCACCTCTGATGAGATGCTCTGTCGTATCATCCCGGTCCTGCTCAGTGCTATAGTGGCTCAGTTGTCTTATTTTGCTTCAGCCATTCTTCAGTTTTTCAGCTAAACATTTTCCCATAAACAATGAGTCCTCGCATTTCTTTATTATTTGATATCCATGAAGTGAATAAAAACCTTGAGCATTTTTATTTGTTCTGTCAACTTCCAACACCACATAACTCATACCTAAACAACTACATTCTTTTTCCATTTGATTTAACAAAACACCACCTACTCCCTTGCCCTGATATTCTGCCTTAACCACAATCATCGATAAAAAAGCTTTCTTATCCGTGATATTATTACAATAAAATGCAATCATTCCTGTTATTTGATCTTCAGCTATAGACTTGAACACAACTCCATTTTTGTAATACTTATTTGAAATGTTCTCAATAAATTCTTTATTGTTTAGTTTTTTGTTGTATAAATCACCTGCACAATAAATTAATGCCTCGTGAATTTGTTCAAATGTTTTGCATTGTATTACTTCCATCATATCATCATTTATTGTACCTTTTCTCTAATGTTGCAAACAGTCATCCTTGTTTTTCCACTTCTTAATTTGGGGATTTCTTCAACATATTTAAATTCTATATTTACAGATTCTCCAAACAGTTTTTTACTTTCGTTTACAATAAATTCTTCATGAGTATGGTTACTAGTATTAAGAATCCACGTCAATTTATCATAGTCATCTTGCACTAATTGAAATTGTTTAATATCTTGACATGGCTCTAAAAATGAAATAGCATGAAAAATATCTACCATAGTCCCATCGGTTGTGTATAATACATCGGCAACTCTACCCATCAATTTGGTAATGTACACACGACCATCCTTAAAATGCTTTAATGATACCAAATCTCCATTTTCGTATCTGATAATAGGAAAAGCTTTATTAAAATAATCTGTAATAATTAATCTTCCAACTTCCCCATCCTCGGTTGGCTCATCAGAATCCATCTTGAGTACCTCAAAATGATAATCTACAGTATTTAACAAATGGCCATTTCCTGATCCATCTTCGATTGCAAATGCGCCATTCTCTTCATTTGCATAATAGGAATACATAGGGCATTCGAAATACTCTTCAATTATTTTTCTAGTATTATCTTTCAGCAACTCAGACATAGCAAATATTGCAATCAACTTACCATTCCACTTAGGTGCCTTACCACTAATAATATATCTTGCCATTGCTTCATATACTGATGATATAGCGGTAATGGTTTTGAAATTTTCGGACATCAATCGCTGAATTAAGTCTGAAAATGCGTCTTCGCCTAAATAACGATAATCCAAATAATATACATTATCTCTTTCTTGTCTTTCCATTGGAATGTTTTTATCAGCCACATTTGTACTAATAAACATTGTCTTTTCATGCGATTTAACACCATCTAGGGCACGTAATACTTTATTTCCCGCAATCCACCTCGCATGCTTATATTTATCCATTATCATTTTAAATGGGGTACCTGTTGATCCACTAGTATATTTCACAACCACTTCATCGGCATTATATTTTTTTACAGCGATTCGATCCCAATTATCCTTTAAATCTTGCTTCTTTAAAATTGGAAAATCCTGTAAGCAGGTGTAATTTTTATAACTACTGTAAAAATTAGAAAAAGATGTTGCATATGTTAATAATTCCGTCAAATAATGTTGCGAAAAAATACTGTTAATTTGGGGATTATTTAATAAAAACTCTAATTCATCACATGCGTTTACTAATCTGCCTTTGTTATTTATTCTGTCATACTCAACAAAACTGTTAAATTTTTCTGTTCTTTCATCCATAACTTATTTATCTTTCCTATCTATATATACTTTCAAAATATTTTCTAAAATGGTATGGATTTTCATCCTCATCAATAGGTAACTCGCTTGCTATTTTATATAACATTTCTGGATTCAACCCTTTTTTATCGTAATTTGTATAAGCTAATATTAATCTTAATGGATCTACTCGTTTTTCCATGCAACATCTATAAATATCCTTTAAATAAGACGAATGGAAGTCTGCAAAACCGCAAATCAAATCCAATGGGTTGATTGACTGTCGACCAATAATATTTCTATTTACATAATACCCATATTCCAAAAGTTTTGGTATGTCGAATCCTGTATTTACTCCCATCTTTTCTAATGACATAATTAAGAATTCTGCCATTGTATTGCCAACGCTCCGTCCTACGCCTTGAAGAGTGGTATCTATCATATCGTAACCGCATTGATAAGCAACTAGACTATTAGGCACTGCTAATCCTATGTTGTTGTGACAATGAAGTCCCACGCAAATATCAACCTTTTCTTTAGTACAATAATAATACTCTTTTATTTGATCTGGCAACATCCCCCCAGCGGAATCAACAACATATACATAATCTGCTCCCCATTGTTTAAGATATAGAGCTTTTTCTGCAAACTGCTTTGGCGTAATTATATGTGTTTTCATATAATTAACCATAACTTCCATCCCAAGTTTTTTAGCTTCAATTACATAATCTTTTACTGTGTCTATATCATCCGCATTTTGTCCAACTCTAACAAACTTGACATCATTGTCTGCCGCAATTTTCAAATCATCCAATCTTGCAATTCCTGGTATACAAAAAAAACCGATTTTTGACTTACCTTTTTTTTCGTTTGCAGCTTTCATATATTCTATATCCGTCTGTAACGAGATTCCATTTTCCCAATTACTTGCATTTAGTCCCTTGCCATGACCGATCTCAATATATTCAAAGCCAAGCTTACTAGTTCTGTCGACAATTTCGGAAACATCATATGATGAAAATTTAAAATCAACGTAATAGCTTCCATCTCGAATTGTTGTATCTAACAGTTTCACCTTATATCTCCTTTCTAGACTATCACATTATTCAAATTCTATACTCACCTCTTTTTTAACGTTATTTTTTATTCTTTCAATCTCTTCTAATGAATTACAACAAGCAATATAATAGCCAAATCTATTGCCACCATCTTCAACTTTTTTTACAGTATCTCCCTTTTTATATTCAAAATAAAAAGATTTTATACATTTTTCCTTTTCTAAATAATCAATTCCTTTTATTTCTCTAATTATTCCTTCTCTATTCCCTATATCAAAAAAACTAAGTAATGCGCATCGCTCTTTATAATTATCCGCATATTTAATCTTCATACATTCAGCCTTTTTTCTACTTATACTCCAGTCTATTAGGGCCTCTTGAGTTTCTATTCCTGTCATATTAGGGTTAATTACACTAGATATTAAATTTCCTCCACCTCTTGCTCCAATCTCAATCAAATAAAATTTTCCATCTCTATATTTGTACTCTGCATGAGTTAGTCCAAATGGTAGCTTTGTTTTCTTTACATATTCTTCATTTGTCCTTCTCAACAAATCATAATTATACTTTTCGTCTCTATATTTAAAAATCAACTCTTGATCTAGGTTTTCATTATATGAGTAATGTTTCTTATGAGAAATTGCTAATGAATAATACTTCTGATTTGTCATGATTCCATCTATAGAAAACTCATCACCCTCAATATATTCCTCTAATAAAACGCTTTTCTCAACTTTTGAATATGACATTGCCTTATTGAAATGATTCTTAATATCTTCTTCACTCTCAATTGAAAACACACCTCTACTGCTATTTCCATCCAGTGGCTTAATTATCATTTTTTCCCCGAAGGATTTAAACTTTTGAATAGCTTCATTTACTGTTGTACATTTATAAAAAATAGGGGTTGCAAAACCATTGTTTTTCATAAATTCACGCATTCTGAATTTATCTGTATATAATGCAGCTAATTCAACGCCAATGCTTGGTTTTTCCATCTGTTCTGACACCCAAGCAATAGTTGGAGTAGCTATGTCGCATTCATCCGACATAACTGCAATTGGTTTATACTTCTGAGCCAGTTCATATACTTTTTCTTTATCTAGTATATTGACAATCTCATATCCATCGGCATACTTATATGCAGGTTGATTCTCATAATAATCGAAAACTATTACCTTAAACCCTCTTTTTTTTAATTTGTTAATTAGAGGAATTTGCCATTTTGTTCCAGGCAACACAATCACAGTATTCATAGATTATTCTTGTATGACAATTAAGAAATTTATTATCATACGTTTCCTTTCCTTGAATTACTATACTTATAGCTTGATTACTCGGCCGGAGCGTATTAGATCTCCCTTTATCCGGATTCTTTATCAGTTGAAGAATCTTTAGCACAACTTCTATATGTTTCTTGTCATATTTCACGTCATTTGTTAATAAGCAATTAATTTACCGATCCCTTTATTAATAATATCTTTTGCAATATCTCGGTAATCATAATGATATTTTTCGTTAAAGCACGCACTAGTGTCCTTATATATCTCATTAATATAGCAAAACGCCTCATATTGCACTGCAAAATTTTTGCTGTTCAACATTAAGAAATATTTTTCACATTTAATCTCTTCCTCTGTCTCTGCATTTGGATCAATCATGAGATCTGAAAAAGCCTTTTTAAAAAAAATATTATCCATTTGTCTAATAATCCACATCCAATTGCAACCAGCTTCCAACACATGCCTTATCGTATTTTCTTTTGTAGATGCACTGACATTCTCTGTTAATCCATTATGATGTCTTCTCATCTCCACAAACACTTTAGGTATAATGTGAATTTGTGTTTCCTGAATAAATTGTACCCATTTAAAGAAATCCGGAAGTTGCCTGCAAGCCGCACCAAATCGAACATCCTCAAGGCCAAATTTTCTAATAGCGAGAAAAGAAGGGTTGCATAATGCATTTCCATGTCTCCAAAAATAATTCATCCATTGATAGCTATCTCTATTCCCTTTTATAAATATAGTATCATCTATTTCGTTTCTGTCTTCATCCACATACTTACACCATGTCAAGCATACTCCACAATTCGGATGGTTCTCCATATAATCTACTTGCGATGCAATTTTATTAACTTCCCATACATCATCCGAATTCATTAATGCGATATACTTTCCGGTTGCCTGTTTTTTGATATTATTATATAAACCACCAGTATTTTCTCTTGAATAATATTCATACGCATAAAATTGTGAATATTTCTTCATTATCTCAGCTGAGTGATCGCTCGATCCATCATCCGCCACAATAAATTCAATATTTTTATAAGTTTGATTTAAAACACTTAATATTGCCTCTTCTACAAATTGTTCATGATTGTAGCATGACATAATTACACTTACGAGTGGTCCGTTCTCTAACAAATCCGGATCCACCTTATATTGTTCAGCCATGTTTAAAGAAACATTACTTTCTTTTGTAAGTACATATAACTTGTCTGTTTCTTTCAGCCCCTGTTTCTCAAATACTCCTTGATCGAAATAATCTTCTCCCAAGCATTTTTCATAAAATATCCCACCAAGGCTACCTACATCGTTTTGAGATTCTATTGTTTTTCTGTAAATACATTTTCCATCCTCATTCAGGAGCCGTTTTATCTCGCGCAAACGCTCCTCTTCCTCGTGAGCATTCCACATTTTTGGAGAATAAATAACCAGGTCAAAAGTTGTATCAGTAACGGCAAAATCAGTAATCTGTGCAAGAGAATCCACTGTCACATATTTTATATGTGGACAGTTAATCTGAATCCATGCAGATACAGCGGCTGTCGGTAAAACATACAGCACTTTATATCCCTCTGCCGCCTTCTGCAATTCTTCTTTTTGTAAAAAAGAAATAATCAGCCTGTCGCTGTTGTTTGCGCCGCAGTCAGGACATATACTTTTTCCCTCAGTTGTTTCCAAATACAGCACCTTTGAATTGCAACAGGCACATTTTTGAGAATGTTCGTCAAAATATTTACGTATTTCTTGTATACATTCAAATAATAAATCCAAAGAAGAAATCATCATCTGCATGTTCTCTTCTAAGAAACCAATACTTTTACAATTTTGCAAAAAACCTTCAAAACTATCAAAGAACTCACTGTATTGATTTACTATGTCCTCTGGAAATATTTTTCCAAAGTTTTTCAATAATTTCCATAGCTCCTCGATATCAGAAACCATGTTCTGTTGCTGATCTTTCCTATTTATTTTTTTTAATAAGCTGATAATAGCATTATTAATTTCAGCAATATTTTTTTCCTGCATCCTCTTGTCCTCTTCTTAAAATTTATTATTTCAGGCTATTTTTCTGTATTGTTTGAACAACTCGGTCTATCTGTTCTATTTCTAATTGCTCATAAAGCGGTAAAATCAAAACATGTTTTGAAAGCATTCTGGCGTTTTCCAAGGCATCCTTCTTGTATTTGTTTCTGAAACAGGCTTCATCCGCTGTAATAGGATAAAAATATTTTCTTACGTAAATATCTTCTCTGCGAAATTCTTCATACAATTCATCTCTTGACAACGCATACCTTTCTTCTACAATAATAGGCAAATATGCATAATTTTTTGTTGTCTGCTCTGCTTCCTCGAAAAATCCGATTCCTTGAATTCTCTTCAGTTTTTCCAGATAATACTTATATCTGTATTTTCTATTATCTATTGCCTGAGCGATATACTTAAGATTACACAGTCCCATAATCGCACAGAATTCATTCATTTTTGCATTTGCACCGACCGCTACAACAAGTTCCTCATTTCTGATTCCAAAATTTTTAAGATTATATAATTTTTCATATAACTTATGATCCGAGAATGCAACAGCTCCCCCCTCTATAGTGTTGTACACCTTGGTAGCATGAAAACTGAAAACGGATGCATCCCCATAGTTACCGATTCCCTTTCCTTTATACTTCACTCCAAAGGCATGCGCCGCATCATAAATCACCTTTAGGTTGTACTTATACGCAATATGTTCAATTGCTTCCACATTACATACCTTTCCATATACATGTACCGGAATAATTGCTACCGTTTTCTCTGTAATCAATTCTTCAATTTGGGTCTCATCTATAGTGCCATCTTCCGGTTTTACATCACAAAATATCGGAATCAAATGGTTCCTTACGATTGCGTGTGTCGTTGATACAAACGTATAAGGCGTCGTTATGACTTCACTGTTTTCCGGAAAATCAAACGCCTGTATAGCCAGTTCCAGTGCCATATGTCCGTTTACCATCAGAGATAATTCCGGAACATCCAAATATTTCTTTAATTCCTTCTCTAATTGTTTATGATAACTTCCCATATTGGTTAGCCAACGGCTATCCCACAAAGGTCTGATTGCATCTACATATTCCTCAAAAGTTGGCATAGATGGCTGCGTAACAAATATTTTTTCTCCCATATTTCACTTTTATTGCAATAATAAAAAAAGCAAACAACACCTACCTCGTAAATTTTATCTGCTTTTTCTGCAATATAACCTCCCTGTTTTATCGAATTCATCCTTGAAATCCTTATATTATATATTATATCGGCATATCAATAGCTTTTCTTTAATTCTAATATACTTAGGAAATTCCGATCTAAATATATTTCTACTCTATCATTTTTATACTTTAAGTGATAAAATAAATAAGAAACTAAGCAATAGGAGAGTTAATATGCTTCATCATAATCTTGAACAGGAAGCCGAAGAATACTTTCGTCAATTATATAATGAATATCCTTTGGCATTAAAAGCCTATGAGACCATTCTGACTTCGCTCAGTACCCTAATTAAAAATAATGATTATGACAACATATCCTGTTTGATCGAGTACATTGAACAGGGGGACGGTCACTACGCCTTCACCTATATCGGATCGACACACCGTTTGCTAAGAATCCTTTATATACTACAAATAGAAAATAAATATCTCGCACCTTCCCCTTTTAGTTCAGCGTGTGACGATGCAAATGAATTAATCGATAAATATATGTTAACTCTTTTTGCTTTAAGGCGTATCCTTTTTCACTTTACGGAGGAATCACTTACAGATGCTCTTACCTGGCTTCAATGTAACGCTGTCTCCTATATAGCAGTCCAGATTATTATACAAGGAGAACATATTATCCCAGATCAACAATTTTATTCATACTTAAATATTATATATCCAGGAGCTGCCGATGGACAATCATAAATTTGCATTTATTATTTGCAATAACAATTCCATAATGCTGAACGAATGCATTTTCTACATTCATCAGCTGATAATTCCCAAGAATTATGATATAGAAATTTTAACCGTTGAAAATGCTTCTTCCATTACTTCCGCGTACAATGAAGCTATGGTCTCTTGCAATGCAAAATATAAAATTTATATGCATCAGGACGTATTTATTCTCAATCGCAATTTTTTGAATGATGCACTTTCCATTTTTTTAAGTGATCCTAAAATAGGGCTTCTTGGCATGGTCGGATATACAAAAATTTCTCCTGACGGAATTATGTGGCATATTCCCCGGTGTGGTAATCTATATCTGTCCTCTTCCGCACCCGCTGTCCCCTATCCACCGCTTGACACTTATTCCTATTCTTTGGAACAAGACGGCTACTCTTCCGTAGCTTTAATTGACGGTTTTCTAATGATGACCGCTTACGACCTTCGCTGGGACGAAGAAACACTTACCGGTTGGGACTTTTACGATGCTTTCCAAAGTGTTAACTTTCTCGAAAATGGATACCGCATAGCTGTTCCGACGCAGTTATACCCATGGTGTCTACACGACTCCGACCATTTTAGTAACTTGATTCACTATGATGAATTCCGTCAATGTTTTAAGCAAAAATATCATTCTTTGCTTGGAAAAAATATCAATGAAATAGTTGAAAGCATGTCGTAATTCAAAAATTATTTTCCGTTATTGGTTTTATTGATTTACTCACTTTTCGTGCAGGATTCTATGTGCATCTTTAAAAAAGCTTATTATAATCAACACAATAACTATCCCTATTGGGAATGCTGCAATAATCGATACAGATTGCAAACGGTACATAGATTCTTCACTGAAAATCAGCGCTATGGGAAACAGTATAAATACAACTGCCCAAAATGTTTTTATGCGCTTATCCGGTTCTGCATCTGCTGTGCCAATCCGTAGTTTTCCAATATAATGAACGAAGATTTGGTGAAAATTCCGAAGAAAAACCATACATCTTTTTAAATCGTTATCATTCCCGGCATTACAGACGCGTGCATTTCTATAAAATCTGGATATTTTATATTCTGTCTATCAGCATAGACGTTCCTGCACCCGGAATTCTGAGAATGTATTCCTCCCCGTCACAGGAAAATAAAAAAGACTGATTTGTCATACCTTTTTTACTTCAGATATGTTACCTATCTCTGTTTTCGGCAAATTCATAATACCCGAAATAGTGTCTCTCACATCCATATTAAATCATCTAAACCTTTGCAATTCATATATTATCTATTGTATCATATATTCAATTCTCCGTATATAAGCCCTGTCATTATTTTCTTTTTCTATTTTGCATTTTTTATCCATCTGTCTCTATCTTTTTATGCTCAGATATGCTATACTTGATTCGATTTTAACGATACGAGAAAGGGCTTTTGTATGGCTAATTTTCCCCCCAATTATTTTCAAGGTGAAATCCGTGATGATTTTTATATTGAACCTATGATGAAATGTGCCTGGGCCGCTGAGATCGAGGTATTGGAAGTTGTTGCCGAGATATGTAATCGTCACAACATCCAATATTTTGCTGACTATGGCACGCTTCTCGGTGCCGTCCGCCACAAGGGATTTATTCCATGGGACGATGATATTGATATTAGCATGTTCCGCAGCGATTATGAACGTTTTCTGAAAATTGCACCTGCAGAGCTTCCTTCAGGATGGCAGATTCTGAACATTCACAATAATCCTTTTCACCACCAGCTTCACACCATTGTGCGAAGCGGACTTAAAATTAACTATTCTCCGGATTATCTGAATCGTTTTCATGGATGTCCCTATTCTGTGGGTTTAGACCTCTTTCCTTTAGATGTTCTTGCACCGACTCCGGATGAGGATCATGCCCTGTGCGAGCTTTTACGAATTCTTGTATATACTGCACAGGTATCCGAAGAGAATCCAGAACAGACGCTTTCTTTATTGCCGGACATTGAGAATTTATGCCATATCACCTTGGATCCTTCGCAGAAATTAAAACCTCAGCTTATGAAGGCTGCTGATTCTCTTTCCCAAATCTATAATACCAGTGGGAGCTCCGATATTTCTCATTATGCCTCTCACGCTGACAGCGGAGAAAAGTTGCGCCTTAAAGCCGAATGGTATCAGGAATGTATTGTACTTCCCTTTGAGACGATTACCGTAACAGCCCCTGCCGGATATGATGAGGTTCTCAAAGTAAATTATGGGGATTATATGACTCCTGTCCGTGGTACTCAGGTTCATGACTATCCTTTTTGGAAGAAACAGGAGCGAATCCTGGCGGAATGCCTCATGGAGCAAAACAATACGAAGGAGAACAAATAACTATGTTAACATTTGATGATTCCTACTTTTTAGGAGAAACCAGGGATGGTTTTTATATTGAACCCATGATGAAATGTGCCTGGGCAGCACAATTAGAGGTTATGTGTGTCATAAAACAGATCTGTGAAAAATATGATATTCCTTATTTTGCATATTACGGAACTCTACTGGGTACCATCCGGCACAAGGGCTTTATCCCCTGGGATGATGATATGGATATCTGTATGCTTCGTAAAGACTACCAACGTTTTTTAGAGGTTGCCCCTCGGGAGCTTACCGGAGAGTATCATATCAACAGTCCTTATACTCAGGATAAATATACCTTTGTATTTTCACGTATTTTAAATGCCAGCAGTATTTCTTATGATCCGTCACGGTTATCGCAATTTCACCGGTGTCCCTATATTGTCGGAGTTGATATTTTCCCTCTGGATGCTCTGCCGACGAATCCCAGTGAGGAATCCCTGTTAAATCAGCTGATTCATATCCTGATTTCCGTTGTTGACCGATACGATGACAATCCGGAAGATATAATGGCGATGCTCCCGGAACTGGAACAACTATGCAATATTAAGCTGGATACACAACGCAGTATCAAAAATCAATTGCTCCGCATAGCAGATTCATTATGTCAGACATACAATACCTCCGATAGTTCTATAATTTCCTATATTCCCGAAGATTCGCAGAAGAGTATTCATTTGCAGCGAAAATGGTTTGACTCCTATGACTATCTCCCTTTTGAAAACATCTTTCTGCCGGTTCCTAAGAACTACGATGCTATACTTACCGCTTTGTACAGTGACTATATGACTCCCATGCAGCACTGTGCCGGTCATGATTATCCTTTTTATAAAAAGCAGATCACTGCAATGGCTGAGACAATCACACAGCGAATTATAAACGGTGAAAAACCTTTTACCTTCTAGGTCATACCACTCAATTTAAAATATGGAGCCTATGATCTCTTGATCATAGGCTCCATATTTTAAACACTTAATCGTCTCTATATAAAAGGAGCTGGCTTCACACCAACTCCTTCTATAATAGCTCATTGTAATATACTTACGATTACTGCAGTAAGGAAAGTACTCCCTGGTTAGCCTGATTAGACTGAGCCAGCATAGCCTGACCTGCCTGAGCCAGAATATTGTTGTTAGAATACTTAACCATCTCAGTAGCCATATCGGTATCACGAATCTGAGACTCTGCAGACTGAGTATTCTCAACAACGTTGTCCAAGTTGTTGATGGTATGTTCCAGTCTGTTCTGGATAGCACCTAAATCAGATCTCTGAGAGCTCAAAGTCTTAATTGCACCCTTAATAGTAGTGATTGCACCTTTTGCACCAGCTACTGAGGATACATCTACGCCATCAACTCCAAGACCTGTTGAATTCATGGATGCGATAGTTACTTTAATCTGGTTATCTGTTGCTGCCTCAGCACCTACCTGAAGAGCAACGCTGGAGAAAGTACCATCTAACAGAGATTTCTCATTGAAAGTAGTAGTAGCAGCTACACGGTCAATCTCATTAATCAGGTTGGTTACTTCGCTTTGGATGTAAGACTGGTCCTCAGACTGATTGGTACCATTTGCGGACTTAACTGCCAGTTCATTCATTCTCTGCAGCATATCATGAACTTCGTTCAGAGCACCTTCTGCGGTCTGTACTGCAGAAATACCATCCTGAGCGTTAGCAGAAGCCTGAGTCAGACCTCTTACCTGACGACGCATTTTCTCGGAAATTGCAAGTCCTGCTGCATCATCTGCTGCTCTGTTGATCTTGTAACCGGATGATAATTTCTCAGTAGATTTCGCCTGAGTCTTGGTGGTGAGACCTAACATTCTGTTAGAGTTCATAGCTGTAAGATTGTGTTGTACTACCATAATATATTCCTCCTTGAATTGACGAGCGCTTCCCTGCGCTCCGTTATTTGCTTTGGCAATGTCTGCTCCGGGCTCGCACTTCCCTTTACTTTCATCGCCAGTATCTTCCGTATCTCCGGCGTGCGAAACTTTTGATTTGGAAGAAGTTGTTAGGTAAGCTTTTATTTGCTTTACTTGTTAAGTATATCGGAGAGTATTTTAGAAACTTAACCCCTTTTTACAAAAAATGTTGACTTTTTTATTTTGCTAAGATATATTATATAAAAAGGAAGCAGTTTTTTACCACTTGTTTACTATGTATTCTTGAGTGGGGTACTTGCTTCCTTTTTTATTTCCACCAAATCATATAAATACAATTTTCCGTCTTGTGTCCTATTTACTACCAGCCTCCCCATGTAAACATTATATTCTTCTGTCTTTCTATTGTTATCATAAACTGGTAGCGCAAATCTGACCGTATAATAGTTCCAGCCACCTTTTGCGTCTTTCTTATGTTTACTCTTCTTATTTTCACTATGTATTTTATTGGCAGCTGATTCTACCAGTTCTCGGATTCCTTGTGCTGCATTTGCCTTGGCTTTTGCCCGTGCTCCCCTTATATGTTCTGAATACTTTGAGCCCGTATACTCATCTGCGAATTTAGTTCCTATTTCTATTTTTTCTTTCGTTTGTTTATTCTCAATTATTTCACCAAGGTACTTCTTTAGGTATTCTTTTACTGCATCCCAGTCAATGTCCTGTTTATTCCAAAATATAATATTCGGTATTATAACAATAGCATTACCTTGTTCATCTCTTACTACTTTTACTTCACTCATATGTTTTCCTTTCAGTATTACTCTTTCCAATCAGAAAGTATTTTTATCATTCTATTACCTTCTCATCCAGTGAAATCAATGGTGATACACCTAAAAATTTTTTTGATTTGAATTAAGATTTGGTCTGTCTGCCAGAATTGAAATTCTGTGAATTTACAATAGCATATTGTTACCGATAAATCAATCATAATTTGTGCAGTACGCCCTGACTACTCTGATTGGCCTGGGTCAGCATGGATTGTCCTGCCTGGGCATTAATCCCCTCAATTGCCAAAGTAAATTCCGGTCGATCTATCCCCAAAGCTGAAGTTACTTCGGCAAATTCTCAAGCGGAAGTTACATATGTCCCTGTCTGATATTCAGGCAGGGACTTTATTTTAGATTATCCAGACTGGTACGATATAATTGTCTCTGTCAATCGCACTAAGTCCCGGTTTCATGCAGATAACTGCGCCCTTCGCACGAGGCGTTGATGCCTTGTCGAGTAATTCAAATACCTTTACCAGCTCTGTTCCGGGATTTGCAGTTTTCTTAATCTCAATCGGATTCAATATTCCATCATGTTCCAGGACAATATCAATCTCCCTGGCATCTTTATCACGATAATAGTACAAATACGGCTCTTTTCCACAATTCAGGTAGGTTTTCTGAATTTCCGCGACCACATAATTCTCCAAAATGGCCCCGTTCATAGCACCGCATTCTAACGTTTCCGCACTGCTCCATTTCGTCAGGTAACACACCAGACCCGTATCGTAGAAATACAGTTTTGGCGTTTTCACAAGGCGCTTCAACAAATTATTAGAATACGGATGAAGATAAAAAATAATTCCCAGCGTTTCCAGAATTGTCAGCCAATCCTTCGCCTGCGTCTGATTGATATCTGCATCTCTGGCAATCTCTGCTGCATTAACCATCTGCCCACATCTTGCTGCCACCGCAGTAATAAACCGAAGGAACTTAAGCGAATCTATGGCATCCGATAATTCTCTTACATCCCGCTCAATATAAGTAGACAGATAACTGCTGTAAAAAAGCTGACTGTTACTGTTAATACCGCTTACGATCGCAGGCATGGAGCCTTGATAAATCCGTTCAAAGATCTCTCTTGTATCAGCTTGCTCTCTCTCTTTCTGCCTCTCGTTTAAATCCTCCAGATCTACCGTAAACGGTTTCATCGTTCCTCCGGATATCTCTGCCTGTGACAGGGATGTAAGTGAAAGTACTGCCACTCTTCCTGCCAGTGACTCCTGTACTCCCTGCATCAATTTGAACACCTGTGATCCCGTAAGCCAAAATGCTCCCGGCTCATGGTTTTTATCTACATTTATCTTGATATAAGTAAACAGTTCCGGTGCATATTGAACCTCATCAATCAATACAGGTGGTTTATGCAGTTGCAGAAACAGTTCCGGATCGGTCTTTGCAATATTTCTTTCGTTTAAATCATCCAGTGTTACATATCCCCGCTCCGTTCCCTCCATCAGTTTTTGGAGCATTGTCGTCTTTCCTACCTGTCTCGGTCCCGTTACCAGGAGTACCGGATATTCCCTGGTTACCTGTCTTACTACATTCTCCAGATTTCTTTTGATATAACTCATAAAAGTCCCTCTTTCGGCTGATCTTTTTTATGATTATATTTTAGCCGGATTGTTTTAAAATATCAAGCATTTTCCGGCCAATCTATACTCTGATTATATTTTAGCCGAAATCACATTTTTATTCTATCACATTGATTCCGTCATAAAAAAGGGAAGCCGATATCTCTATCTGCTTCCCTTTATCCGTTGTATTTATTGTTTATTGTCGTACATCTGGGGCGGTACATATCCGGCGCCGCTCATGCTCTTGTAGTAGTCAAAGGCGCTCTTGGCACTCTTGCGTCTCTGGCCGATTCCGGCACGTTCTCTGGCGAAATAATTCTCGACCAGTTTCTTGTTCCGGGCTTCCTGTGCCTGTACGGACACGCTGAGTTCTGTCACTTTGGCTACCTTGGCCTGCATTTCCTTGATCTGTGCTGCGTAGCGCTGTCTGTTGCCCTCCAGCTCTTTTGCCAGCTTTTCATACAGAATTTCAAAGCCGTCATCCAGGCGTACCACTTCATCGATCAGGTGCTGTTTCTCCTCCACGGCAGCATCGAACTGACGGATATCCACCTTCTCTGCGGAAAAAACTTCCTCCTGGCGCTTATTATATTCCTGAATCTTCTGTAATACCTCCAGCTTCCGATCCAGGCTCTCGGACAATATCGTCAGCTGACTTTCCATCAGATAGCCCCTTTCTCACGGTTGATGCGCATGACTTCCTTCCAGTTATCTCTTACGGAATGAAGATGCATATTGACCTCTTCCAGGATTTCCTTATCCTTTTTTACGTTGGCCTCCAGCAATCTTTTGGACAGATAATCATAGATATTGATGAAATCCTGTGCTACGGGATATTTCGTATCCAGGGTAGACTGCAGGTATCCGATGATATTCTGTACCTTACGGATATTATTATGTGCCTTCTCAACATCTTTTTCTTCTATTGCCACTTCTGCAATATTGCAGAACTTAATGGCACCTTCATAGAGCATCAGTGTCAGTTCCGCGGGGGAAGCTGTCAACACTTTACTGTTATTGTACTGCGCATAGGCATTAGGTAACGCCATATCATGATCCTCCTAGCAAACTTGTCACCGCACTGGAATTACTCTGCAGCTTTGCAAGAGCCGTCTCCATCTTGGAGAACTTGGAATACCATTTATCCTCGTAATCGTTCAGCTTCTCTTCCAGCTCGGATATTTTCGTCTTGTAATCATTATAGTCCGAAGTCATCTTTTTGTCATCATAAAAACTTCCATAAGAACGATATCCGTCTACAGATTTGGACAGATCACTCATTTTGGTATATAAGTTTTTAGACAGAGAAGAGAAGAAAGCGATTACCGTATCGGGATCATTACTGATCATGCTCTTCAGCACATCCGATTTACCGGAGGTATTGGCATCATCCGGATCACCTGCAATGTGATAAGCATTTTTCTCATTGTCCGGTGCCTCAAAGTAACCCAGGGTCTCAACACCGAAATCACTGAGGTACATAGTCTTGCCGTTCACGTCCACGCTGCCGGACATAATACTCTTCAATGCAGAACTGATGGTAGACAAGTTACTATCTCTGCGAAGCAGAGCATCCTTGATCTTGGTCTCGTATTTCTCTACCTCAGAGTCAGACATAGAATCTTTCTCATCATCTGTCAGGGGTTCATACCCTTTGGCAGAATCCGCATTGTACAGTTTGTCCATCTCATTGATGATGGAATTGTACTCCTTCAGGAAGTTCTTCACCATATCATAGATGCCATCTACATCATCTTCGGTAGTAACAGTGATATCCTCACCGTCTTTCGTCTCACTGAGCGCAGTGAAAGTCAAGCCGTTGATTTCGAAGACATTGCTGTTGCCGGTGAATTCCGCACCATTTAATGTAATCTTGGCATCCTGACCACTGATTTTAGTAGCTCCGGTAGCCGTATAGGTTCCGTTATTGATGGATGTTACAACATCGGACGCGTATTTTGCCTGAGACAGATAGCTGTTATTTACCTGGTCCTTCAATGTCTGTGTGGCTTCTGCAGTATAAGTTGCATTACCGTCCGCATCGGTACCTTCTGTTACAGTAATATGCTTCTGTATATCTGCGATCTTTGTATCTGCATCGGTGATACTCTTCTGTGCGCTTTTCAGAGACTGGGCATCCGCCTTCTTTTCAGACAATGTCTTAATCTTCTCATTCAGCGTATCCAGTTCCTTCTGTGCAGTATCTTTTTCATCACCATCTGTCAGATTCTTGATCTTTTCTTCCAGCTCTGTCTTCTCTTTCTGCTTTGCTTCCAACTGTTTCGTATAGTTTTCTACAGTATCCAGGCTGGAATCCTTATATTTTTCATTGATCTCATCGATCTTCTTCTGTGCATCACTCTTAGTGCTGAGCAGAGACTTATACTGCTCCAGATAACTGCTTACTTTGGATTCAATATCCTTTGTGATACGGCCATCCTTGTTAATATTTGCAAGAGTAGCTGCATCATCTCCGCTTACATAGAAAGCCGCATACTCCTTATATCTGTCCAGTGTTGCCTGATCCCCCTTATCGCCGATCAGACTTGCCTTCAGTCCCAATGCTGACAGCGCTGCGTCACCGGTGCTGTCCGATGCGGTAATACTGAAGTCATTGTCTCGCCCGGATGCGGAGGCACTGACGAAGAATCTCTGGTTCTTCGCATCAAAGCTGGCATTGACACCTGCTTCCTTGATCTTATTCAGCACATCGGAAATGGTACTGTCACCATTTACCGTAATATCCACACTCTTTCCACCCGCAGTGATATTGAAGGTACCTTCTCCGGTCACTCCCAGTTCGCTTAATTTAGATGCAGCAGTCAGACTTCCCCCATCGGCAGCCTTGATCTGTGCGCCGGTGAGATAACCGGTCTTGGCCAGCTTGTTGATCTGCAGGGACTGTACTCCCTTGACGGCATTTTCACCGGTGATCACGCTGACTGCATTACTGTTGGATACTTTTGTGGTCCTCTTGCTGTAAGAAGACGTAAAACGCATATTAGCGATATATTTTGCCTGCAGATTTTTCAGTTTAGTATTTAATTCTTTCCAGGCATCCTGCTTCCACTGCAGTTTGGTCTGTGCCTTTTTTGCATCATCCACCTTGGTCTGTTTGGCAGATACCAGTTCCTTAATGATAGTCTCTGTGTCCATACCGGACATCAGACCTGACATTCTCATTGCCATAATGTGTTCCTCCTGATTCTTACTTCTTATCTCTTCTCATCTACCAGGATACCGGCTAATTCCCACACTTTGGCGATCATGTCCAGGGTCTTCTCGGGAGGAAGTTCCTTGATCACTTTCTTGGTATCCTTATCTATGATTTTGATCGTTATGCGGTTTGTCGCCTCATGAATACCGAAAACAGCTTCTGAATGGGACATCATGTTCTTATTCAGCTTCTCTACTGCTTTCTTGATCTGCTCGTTGGTCACCTGCTGTTGCTGTTCGCTATTAGCATCGGCAGAAGTATTATTCTGATCCTTGCTCTGCGCATTTTCAACAACTGCGGTGGTCTGGTCAAGTTTATCTGCTGCTTTTACATTGGCAGGATTGTATTCTGAGGGATTCTCCTCTGTAGTTACTTTTGTCACAGTGTTCCTGGCAGCGGCTGTATTCTGTGCCTGCACTGTCATGACACTGGAAATCGGTTCTATGGTCATAATGGTCACCTCCGTGTGATAAACAGGCGCCTTCCGTGGGCGCACGACCTTGCTTCTCTAAGGATTGTATCGGTAAATCCTTAGAAAAAATTAATAGGTGCTGCAAAAAATTGCACCTCCTATGCCTAATTTCCTAATTTCCTAATTTCCTAATTTCCTATTCTATATAGATACAATAATACAAGGACTAATTTTAGTCCACATTCTTCCTTTTATCCAAAATCAATGATATAATGCTAATAGTTTTATTTATACAGATAAAGGAGTCAAAACAATGGATACCCAAATTGAGCAGCTTAATCTTTCTTCTATTACCAAATTTGCATTAGCATATGCCGGAATTACTACTGTTTCCGAACTTAAGGAATATAATTATATCTCTTTAGCAAATGTTCTTCCTCGTAATTGTTCTCTCAATCCCATTATGAAAGAGCTAAACACATACGGTTACATATTTCCTCCTGAAAATGAAATTCCTATTAGCAGCATTCCTATGTCTAAACGCCTTTATAATATTCTTGATCGTAATAACATACTGTATATCTCCCAGCTAACACATTATGCACGGGAGGAAATCATGCAGTTCCGCAATCTCGGAAGTACTACATTAATTGAACTTGACGCTCTGTGCCAAAAATATCACGTAAAAATAAATTCTCTTTCCATTGTAAAGGAAAGTCTCCAACAATTTAATTTTCCTTCTAAATTATATATTTATCTCTTTAGGAACAATATCCACCACATCAATGACTTTAACGACAAAACCGTATATGACCTCTATTGTATATGTAATAAGGACTACCTCCTTACCATGAAAACATACCGTATATTAAGAAAGCATGGGAACACACCTAAAAGCTGGCATGACAAATTTCTATTTGAAATTACGTCTGAGCCAAAATCTATTACTCTTTTTAAAAAGAATAAACTTACTACCTTGTCTCAGTTTTCAAATTTAACTGAAGCGGATAAAAAAAGAATAACTCCTGCCTTGCTCAAAGATATTTTAAATTATCAGCACAAGAGCTAATTTGATTATCCTAATTTCTACATAAAAAGACAGTCAATTCCACATTATATGAAACTTGACTGTCTTTTTCATTCTCTATTTTAATAACTCATCATAAGTAGTCTCTAATACATTTTTTATTGCCCGGAGCTGCGTTGCCTGAATATGCTGGATTCCACGTTCTATCTTTACCAGAGCTTCTCTTGTAATCATTACATTCTCCAACTGCAACAATGCAACCATTTCCGTCTGCCTGATTCCTTTTTCTTTCCTTATACGCCGGATATTCTTACCAATAAATATCTCATCTTGCTTTATTTTCTGTTCCATCCATTTTCACCATGCCCATGAACCCATTTTGGTTCTTTTTGCATTATTTTATGCAATACGCATGGTGAAAAGGGACTTGTTTTAGTCCATGTCACGAAATAAGTGAAAACTTCCGCAATAAAAACTCTATTAATGTATAATGCTCTTACTTATATAAGAATATATAAAATTCCCTTGAGCTGAACCACACTTTCTAGTCCACCTCAAGGGAATCCCTTATTATTCTTCAACTTTTTTACCAAACTTATAATTACTCGGATACTCTATATTATAAATATCCTCTCCGTATGGTATGTCCAATGTATGAGATTCACTTAAAACATATTCCTTATTACCAATCTTAAAAATATCTCCAGCTTCATATTCGTCAAGCAAAATACCACCCGAAGTCAAATTCTTATATCTTGCATCATATCGTTCCTTAGACTGAATTGGACTTGTTGTTTTAGTGGCAGAATAAAATTGTGTTGCTTCCCTATCTCCCATTTTTACTGTGAAAAAGCCATTTTTTATCCCTGCATTTTCCATATATCCTCTTATTTCTTCATCTGAATAAGACAACTGAACATATACAGGGTCTTTTGTCATCATATAATTCCAAAAGCTCGCATACCTTTCCAACACCGGATCATAAGGCTCGCCACGCATAATCTCGGAAACAATAGCGCCTATCCCCTTATTATCTGTGTATAAACAATGCTCCTGTCCGTCACGGGAGACATATTTAAAATACTTATTCTTCCCAAAGTCAATGATATTATCTTCCGCTTTAATTTCATTCAAAGAAGTTCCACTGATTTTAGGTATCTGCTCCGCTGTAAAAAATGTTCCTTCGCATTCGTATATATCGCCTTGTTTTCGTACCTTAGAAATATCATTATTCATAGCAGATAATATACTGTTTGAAATCATTTTATTTCTTTTTCCTGCTGAAGCTGTATAAATTCCTGTATCATACATTGTATTTCTAACAAATAAATCTTTTTTCCTACTTTGAGTAACACTTTGCTGATTGCACATAATATTTGCCAAACTCTGTCTACGACCTAGAATTTGAAGTGAATTACTAAAAGGAAAAAAATTAACATTCATAGCATCACTCTTTCTAAAATTATTGTATAATCACAACATCATCCTCAACATATGTTGATGTAACCGGATATGCATAATACAAAGAAATAGTAGGAGTGAAAGATATATCCTTACTATAGCCATACGTTATTGACCATCTGCCTTTTAATGGCATGTTTAAAGATACTAACCCCGATTTATCCCACGTATATGTAGATAAGTTAACTGTATTATTGCTACTAAGATTTCTAACTGAAATACTATCTACCGCAGTAGTTCTTATTCCACTCATTGAAAGCATATATACTACAGCATCTTCTGGCAGAGCATCCTCAAATCGTAAATCTATAGATGATGAACTATCGCTGCCATTTGCCATGTTTACAGTAGGCATTTCCACTTTACAACTTGCAACAGAATAGGTTGGACCACCTACTAGCAATATATAGTCTGAAGATGATGATGTAATTCCTTTAATTTTTACATAATAAAATCCATCTGTTGATGCCACAAACGGATATGCTGTTGAACCAAATCCTATCTTTGTATATATTTCATCTAAAACAAGACTGCCGTTTGGATCATAAACCTCAAATTCAAAAGGATCATCGTTACAAGTAACATACTGCGTTCCGGCTGACAAATATACCTTAAACCAATCCTCGTCAGTATTACTTGTACTTCCTGTAACTACATGCTGGCTAGGACGACTACCACTGACTGCCTGTGCAGCGGTTTCATGATTTGCCATAATCGTTTCAGCGGTTTCCATAGTATTATTAGGCTCTGTTTCTCTCACACTTTCTGCATGTACAGTCATGCTTGCAGTACCAATAATAAATACAGACATTAAACAGGTTGTCAACATTTTTGCTAATTTTTTTTTTGATCATAAAACCATACCTCCTAAGATTTTTGTTTTTCTCAATAATTGAGTACCTAAACTACACTTCTAACATAAACCCGATTCAAACATTTTTACAACTACCTGTGCAGAAAGTGACCTTTTATTGCAGAAAATGACACTCAAAATATAAAAATCCCCCTGACTCTTATCTCCTGCTTACCCCAACAGGTTCTTCAGTGCTGCCATACCTTCGGCATCCACAGCGGCCTTGTTGGCCTCCTGGATCTGGAGGTAGACTTCCTTGCGGTAGATGGGCACTTCCTTGGGTGCGGTGATGCCGATCTTGACCTGATCACCTTTGACCTCCAGAACGGTGATCTCGATATCGTTGTTGATGACGATTGCTTCGTTCTTCTTACGGGACAATGCCAGCATCTTACTCACCCGCCTTTCCGGATTTCAGGATGTCGTATACCGGATATTTTACCGGGTATTTATCTCCCTCAAGGATGATCTGGCAGGCCTTGCGTTCTTCCACGTTGATCACAAAGGGACCCTGCAGGTTCACCGTCATCTTCGTCAGGTCAGCAGGCACCGTCACAGTAACCATGACCAGAATGTTCTCCGGAGTCAGATTGCCTACACTAGTGAGCAGTTCGTCATCCACTTCCGGATCATACTGAGGGTTGACCAGCAACGGATCCATGACCGGCATGGCGAATCCGGGTTCTTCCAGAGACTGTAAATAGCGGATTCCTACGTTGCTGCCCTTCTCCTCATCGTGGAGCATGGTAAAATGCTTCAGTTCCGGGAATCCGATAATACCTTTGTCAAAAGTGATGATCTTGTCATCCGCAATCTCAACTTCTCCAAAAAATTTTGTATTGATCTTCATAAAATACCTACGCCTTTCCGTAACCTGTTGTTCTAGATGAAATTCAACAGTGTGGTCTGCATTACTTTACCGGTAGCCATCAGTGCCGCTTCATAGGTCATTTCCGCACTCTTCAGATCAATGACGGTCTCGGTAACATCGATATCCTCGTTTTCACTCTTTAAGGTCTCAAAGGTGGTCTTCTGGCTCTTCATGCGGTTATCGATCAGTTCCAGTTTGCTGCTTCTGGTACCGCAGTTGGTAACGCACAGGTTGGCATCATCCAGATATCCCTGGAACGTAGTAATGCCGCTTTCGAACATCTTCTGGCATTTGTCCTTTGCCAGAGTCAGTGCTTTTTCTACTGCTTCCATCTGCTTCGTCAGGGTCTCTGCATCCGTACCGGTAGCAGTCTCCTGCAGTCCCTCGATCTTGGTCTTCACATTCTCCAGATCCACCACATCCTGCATGGCCTGTACCAGATCGTCCACCGTACGTCCGATACCGTGCTGGAAGCACTCATCTGCAGTGGAATTCACCTGAATGGTCTGGTTGAAGCCTACATCATATTCGATGACCTGTTTTTCGCTCTTGCCGTCAAGATAGGACTTGTTATAATCCGTTACTTTTCCGTCTGCATCGGTACTGGTACATGCAAAATAATGCTCGGGTCTCAGATCACCCTTGACCCAGTGATCCTTCTGATAAGTTACGCGGATCTCACCTTCATTTTTTCCCGAGGTGGAAGGATCATCCTTGCAGGCCATCAGTTTATCATAACGGTTCCTGCCGAGCAGGATCTCACCGGTATCCGGCACATAGATCAGTGCATCATCATTTTTGGCTGCCTCGGTGTAAGGGTCTTCCGTGGAGGACTTTATTGTGAACATAGTGGAATCCCATGTCGGTTCTTTCATTACAGCTTCGCCGGTTACAGGGTCTTTCTCATAGAAAGAAATAGACGGGGCTGCAGCCGGGTTTGCATTCTTGTCTCTGCAGTCATCATAAGCCAGCTGGATACGGTACACCTCGGTGGACTTAATATCCTGTTCCGTGATCTTGCTGTTATTTGCATTATTATAATTTGCAGCAGTAATATCCAGCAATTTTCCGGTGTCGATCTTCGTCAGCTGTGTGATGGAGCTGTTGTCCAGCTGCTCGGTGATCTCATATTTCGTATTGTATTCTTTATCAAAACTCAGAGAAGTATCGGTACGATATCCGGTAAACACATAACGGCCCGCATAGTCTGCATCGCCGGTGCTGTACACTTCATCTCCCAGGGCTTTCAGCTGTTCCAGAATGATCTGGCGGTCTGCGGATTTCAGATCTCCGTTAGATGCCTTGGTGCACTGTTTGATCATATTCGTGATGATCTCTGTCAGGTTCTTCAGTGCATCCTCGGTTACGTCCAGCCAGCTCTCCGCATCCGGAATGTTCTTGCTGTAATACTGCGTCACCTCGGTCACATTGCTGCGTAAACGCAGGGCACGGATGGATACCACAGGATCATCGGAAGGACGGTTGACCTTCTTCTGGGTAGACATCTGGGTGCTCAGCTTATCCTGATATACTTTGTTCGTATTGATATTGGACAGATTATTACGCTGCATGATCTTGTTCGTAATTCTCATTTTCTCCGTAACTATTCAGGATTCTAAAAATCAGAATAACTGGTACGTTATGCTTGTATATAAGTAACAGTTTTCTGATTCGAATGGTGACTCGAATAGAGTCACCACACACGTGAGCAAAATTAGCTGCGTAGCAGCGAGAAAGCACGGATACGTGCGTTTTTGCGAACATATGTGGGAATCCGAATAGCTGCCTCCTTTCTAGTTTAGACTCCGGTCTCCAGAATCAGTCTGTCATAAATCTCCGTCAGTGTCTGGATCATCTTGGAAGCCAGATTGTATCCGTTCTGGTATTTTACAAGATTTACGGCTTCTTCATCCTCGTCCACGCCGGAGATGGAGAGTCTCTGATTGTCAATGGTACCGGATATATCCTTAAAGCTTGCATAAAAAGTATTGGCCCGGGATGCATTCAACGCCACATCTGACAAAATACACTGTAAAAACTCGGAGGCACTATTGCCGCGGAAACTCATCTTGCTCTTATCTGTGGCAAGATTCTTCAGATCGTTCAGCAGGTCATTCTGTTCCACACCGTCAGATGCATTTTTTCGGTTTGCCATCAGGCTGGGATCCTGCTCCATGGCATCCAGAATATCGAAATTCTTCGCTGTCAGACGATAGTAGCTGTCATCGTTGACTTTTACCGTAACTTTACTGTTTTTCTTCTCCTGCTTGTCATATCGCTTCGCCGCATCATCCAGCAGGAACTGCTCACCACCGGTAGCTTTATTACCGGTGAACATCTTCACGCCGGGATCTCCGTTGCCACTGTAACCGGAAGTCAGAATATCGTTGAATTTCTGAGAGAAGGTACGGATCCACTCATTCATCTGGTTCATGTAATAAGGGATGCCCTGATAGGACAGGTTGGTACCGATCTCTGCCTTTTTTCCTACACGGTCATTGGTAATTCCCCGGGGATTCTTCTCACTGTCCGATAAAGTAAATGTATAGGAGTAAGTGGCATTGCCGTTCGCATCATATTCGCAGGTATATTCCCAGGAATCATAGTAGAATTCCTGATTGCCCAGATCCAGGATGCCTCCCTGATCCGACAGATTACATTTATTCAGATCCTGCAGATAAGCCTTGGTTACCTTCACGGTTACCGTATCATGTGTCTTGCCGTCCACCGTGGTGGTTCCGGTAGCTGTCACCTGTCCGCTGAAATTCTCGCCGTTGTTACCGTCACGCATCTGGATCAGTCCTGCCAGATCACCGCCCATGGATGCATTGTACAGGTTGAACTTCTGCCCGTCCGCCCAATAGATCTCATAGAGACCGTCAATGTCTGTCTGGTTGACCTTCTCGTAGGAAGTTCTCGCCACGCATTCCAGACCGTTATAATCACTGCCGTCCACCAGCATCTGTCCGCCTGCGATCTTGACCATATATCTGTTGGCTCCAGTCTCACGGTTCTCGTTGTTGGCATCGATGATCGGAGTCTCCTTAACTTCCACATCCACGATCTTGGATAATTCATCGATCAGCAGGGTTCTGCGGTCACGCAGCTCATTGGCCTTTGTTCCAGCCAGTTCAATGGTGTTGATCTGTTTATTCAGGGAGGCGATCTCACCGGCAAGGGAATTGATCTGATCCACCTTCAGTTTAATCTCCTGATTGATATCCTTCTGTACTTTTTCCAGATTACCCGCCATACCATTGAAATAATCTGTCAGTGCTCCGGCATATCCCACGAACTGGGATTTGGCTGTGGCACTGTTGGGATCCTTCAGGAGTGCCTGCAGTCCGGTGATCATCAGCTGATCGAAGTTCGTCTTGAACCCGGTGCTCTTACCGTCATCATCAAAATACGTCTCCAATTGCTGCATGTAATACTGTTTCATGTCATATTCGCCAAGCAGTGCATTGTTATCCCAATATCTTCCGTCATAGAATTCATCCCGTACACGCTCAATGGCCAGAGTCTCTACACCGGCACCGGCACAGCCATAGGTCTGGAACACCCGCAGCGCATTGGCGGCCTGTTGTGTCACCTGTTGTCTGCTGTATCCTTCCGTCTGTACATTGGCGATATTATTGGAAGTGGTATTCATGGCAGCATTGCTGGCCAGAAGTCCCGTATATGCAATATTTAATCCAAAAAACTGTGAGGGCATAACTTACCTCCTATTTCTTACACATTACACACCCAGCGTGGAAAGAATGTGTTCCAGCATTTCACTGATCACGTTGATATAACGGCTGGATGCGTTGTATGCGTTCTGGAACTTGATCATGTTGGACAGTTCCTCGTCCGTGGATACACCGATAACCTGTTCTCTGGCACTCTGTGTAGCCTCCACAGTGGTGACCTGATTCTCATAAATACTCCGGAATACATAGCCGGAATTGGATACCTGCGATACCAGGTCGGTATAATAATCTACAAAAGTAGTCTTTTTCTGTACATTAGGATTCAGCGTGTAGGCTTCCTCGGTAAATGCCGCTTTCAAAGCATCTGCGGTCTCCTTATCCTCGGAACCGTCTGCCAAACGGAATCCAAGCTTGGAAGGCTCCTTCGTCAGCGCCGGATTTACCTGAAGATTGCCGATGGTATACAGGCTCTCAGGGCTGTCCGGATCTTCATCCTTCATAATCCAATACTCTGTTACACCGTCTTCTCCGATCACCTTCTCATAGCCATCCGTTGTGACCTTGGTAAACAGTTGGATGGGACTGCCATCCTCCATGCGCATATAGCCATTCGGATCCGAGACACAATAGCGGACATTGGGGCGTGTAGTACCATCTGCAAGTTTCAGATCTCCGGTCTGTACTCCTGCAGCCTTCGCCAGAATATCGTTCACCTTCGTCACCACATTGTGGATCATCTGGTCGAACTCACCCTGAATATTCATGACAACGGACTGGGAGACACTGTCGTATTTTCCTTCCGCCAGATCTGTATAATTGGCTCTGTGATCACCTCTGGCCAGAAGCATTGCCTTCAGGCCGCCGATATCTGTGTTCAGGTCGGAAGAAATCTCCACGGAGAGATCAAATACCTCTGCGCCGTCAATATTATAATCTCTGGTGCCATCAGCTCTTACGGTGTAGGTGGCATCCTGCGGCCAGAACGGAGTGTAGAAGCCGGTGGCTTCATCCGTCTTCAGAGCGATCTCATAACAGGTTCCGTCCTTTACGAAATCCACGCCCTCGATCTGTACGGATACACTGCCGTATCGATCTTCGGAAAAGGTCATGTTGGTCAGCTCTGCCAGTTCATCCAGAATCTGATTTCTCGCGTCTCTCAGGTCGTTGGCATGTTCAATGCCGCCACTCTCAATGGCACGGATCTGATCGTTCAGCGTTAATAACTGGTTGCCGTATTTATTGATTTTATCTACATTCTGCTTAATCTGTGTGTTCAGGTTGTTCTGGTAGGAGCTCAATCCGCTGTATACTGCTCCGGCTCTCTGTACGAATTCCGCCGCTCTCTGCACCAGCATGCCCTGTGTTACAGAACTGCTGGGATCCTTGGAAAGCTCCTGAATAGCGGTCCAGAAGTCTGTCATGGTGGTCTGGAATGCCTCGCCGTTCAATTCTCCCAGCTGGCTCTCTACCTCTTCCATGACTTCTGTGGACACTTCATAGAACATACTACGTCCGGATTCCTTGCGGTATGTCTTGTCCAGGAAATAATCTCTGACCTGTTTTACGCGGGAATATGTGACACCCAGACCTGTCTGTTTGTTGGAAATAGACTTAGGGTCTGTCGATAATGTGACATAAGCTCTGTTAGACTGCTGTACCTGTTGTCTGGTATAGCCGGTGGTGTCCACATTAGAAAGATTATGCGCTGTGGTATTCAGCGCATTCTGACTTGTCTGTAATCCGGACGAACCTATATATAAACTACCCATTAATGGCATAAACTTTCACCTCTGTATCAGGGGATCCTCAGATCCCCGGGATCCGGTCTTACTGCTTGGCATCGAATCCATGGTCAATGACCCCCATGGTATTGCCTGCATTGTAAGCTCCCCGGTTGTAATTCGCTGTCTCGGGTGCAGCCTTGGATGCCTGGAGGAGATTCATCTCGAATTCCACCATCTCCAGCGCGCTGTTTAACAGTTCACTGTTCTGCTCGTTCACGCGCTTCAGTCCCCGGACCGCTGCCTGTAATCTGTCGTGGGAATCCGCCAGTGCCTGCTGTTCCGCAGGCCGTGCAGATAACATAGTGATCAGATTCGGCAATTTCAAGTCGTTAACATCCCTGTTCAATACATCGGCTATGTCCGCAGTCACTCCCGCTCTCTGCTTGTCCAGATTGTGGATCCTGCTGACCAGCTCCTGCTCCTCGTCCGTGATCTTTTGTAACTCTGCAAGATCACCGCCTGCAATAATCGGTGTCTTGCGCTGTGATAGCTGAAGCAGAGCTTCGTACTCCGTACTCTCTCTGTCCAGTACATCTATCAGGTTTTCCATTAAACTAGCCAAGGAACTACCTCATTTCTTCCTGCTTTTGAAGCAGCTTCTCCGCAAAGCTTGCATTATCCACTCCATAAGTACCGTTCTGGATTCTTGCTTTAATGGGAGCCGTTAACTCTTCCCTGATGTCAGGTGCTGCTGCCACTGCTGCCTTAGCGGTCTGGAAATCCTTGCCCTGGCTGCTGATCTGCAGTCTGTCCGTGTGTGACGCTGTCTGAGTCTTCTGAGTTCTGCTGACCTTCTGTGACTGATACAGCTGCTGTACCTGTGTATACGCTTCAATACGCATGTCGACTCCTCCTTCCCGAATGTCTTTTGATGTTTCACAATATGTATCGGACGGATTTGCAATTACTTTAGCCCTCATGGAAAAAAAGTAACGATCCGGACCGCCTGCAGGGGAACGTCCGAATCGTCACAAAATCTGTCAATATGCATTTTCGTTGCGGATCTCATCGTCTACCCGCCGTACCCGGTAGGTCTTGTCTCCCACCGTCACGGCGGTCACCGTATCGTCGTGGGCATACAATCCTTCTTCCACATAAGAAAATTTTTCCGGTGTCCTGCCCTCTTCCAGGATCTGGATCAAAGCCTCCACCCTGGGGCCATGCAGTGGATTGCATTCTCCGATGCAGGTGATCTCATCCTTCAGCACGCAGTCCATGGATTCTGTGCTGACACCATCAAAAGACAATATCATAATATCTCCTGCCGCCAGATTGCTGCCGACCCTTTTTCCCGCCGCCCGGATCGCTTCCATGGCGCCAAAGGCCTCATTGTCGTTTTCGCAATAGACCACATTGATATTGTCGTATTTTTTCAGGAAAGCTTCCATGACTTCCTTCCCCTTGGCCTGGGTAAATTCTCCCGATACCTGGTCTAGCAGATCCCAACCGTATTTTGCTGCGCCCTGCTCCAATCCTCTGGTACGTCCGATCTGGGCGGAAGCTCCGATATTTCCCTGAATATTTACAATATGAAGATCCTCCGGTGCAATTCCCTTGCTGATGGAAAAGGAATTCAGCCACTCCGACATTTTCAGGCCTTCCAGTTCAAAGTCCGAACCCACGAAGCAGGTGAACAGACTGTCATCCTCCACATCCACCTTACGGTCCACGATGACCACCGGGATCCCGGCATCCTTTGCTTCCCTGAGCACCGTGTCCCATCCGGTCTCCGTCACCGGTGCCAGCACGATGTAGTCCACCTCCTGCTGGATAAAGGTTCGGATGGCCCGGATCTGGTTGGCCTGCTTCTGCTGACCATCCTCGAAGATCAGGTCGTACCCGGCCTCTTTTGTAAAGGTACTTTTCATGGACTCCGTGTTGGCACTGCGCCAGTCGGATTCCGCTCCCACCTGGGAAAATCCCACCACAATACGGTCTGTCTGTGTATCCTCTGGTGTTGCAATATCCTCCGCAGTGCTTTGTCTGTCGCCGCATCCTGCAAGCAGGATTCCCAGCCCCAGCAGCAGACCCGCCATCCATCGTCTTCCTGTTCTGCATTTCTTCATATCTGTAATGTCATCCTGTTCTGTCATACTTCCCGCCCGGAAATCGCTCTGTCATTCTCTCATTTTCCGGCAGGTTCTTTCTCTGTATGAAAATACGCCACAGAGCTCTCCAGTTCCCCGGAGATCTGTTTCATTTTATCACAGTTTGCGCCCACTGTCTGTATCTGTGTCAGGATTTCCTCAATGTTTGCATTCACCTGCTGGTTGTTGGCAGCATTTTCCTCACTGATAGCACTGAGGCTGCCGATATTGCCCAGAATATCCTCTTTCTGCTGTGACAGACGTCCGGTCTCTCCGGCGATCTTGCGGATCTCTTCCGCAGAATGTCTGATACTTTGCTCTAACTGCTGATACTGCTCTCTGGTTGCAATAATGTGATCCTGTTCCTCCCGGATGATATTCTTTACCACATCCGCCTGTTCCACAGTCTCACCGGATTTCTCCATAATGCCCTGGGCCAGATTTTTGATCTGCTCGGCACCGGCAGCGCTCTGCTCCGACAGTTTGCGGATCTCTTCCGCCACCACGGCAAAGCCTCTGCCCGCCTCTCCGGCTCTGGCGGCCTCGATGGAGGCATTCAGACTTAACAGATTGGTCTGTCCGGAAATGGAGAAGATCAGAGCTACCGCCTCATCGATCTTTTCGATATAATCGTTGGTCTCATGAATCTTCGCTGTAATGGTATTCACGGATTCCACAGAACGATTGCTGCCGGTCATGATCTTTTCCATGCCTTCCCCCGCCTTTTTGCTGTTGTCCTGTATTTCTTCCGAATCCTTCTGCAGCTGTCCGGCACTGACACTGATGTCATTGACCGCCTCTCCGATCTCATCCATACGGTCACTGATATTCTGCACATTTTCCGCCATTTCCTCCGCTGCGGAAGACAGCTGCTCCATCGCCTGACTGATCTGTCCAGCCTGTTCTGTGGTGGCATCGCTTCCCTCTGCCACCTGCCGTACACTGTTTAGAAGTTCTCCGGATACCTCCTGTACACCGCCGATGACCTGTGCCAGATTCCGCTGCATCTGTGAGGTATTCTGTAACAGATTACGGATCTCCCGGACAATACTGTCGGATTCTTTTCTGGCACTCAGATCACCTTCCGCCAGGGCATCCACCCTGCTGCCGGTCTCTTTCATCTTGCCCGACAGTGCTCTGCTCAGGAAAAAGCAGATAACACCAAACAGGATCACCATGCCCACTGCGCAGACCATGAATACAACCTCGATCTCCCACAGGGCATCGGTGATCTCATTTTTCCGTTCCGCCGCAAAAGCCACTGCAGTGATCTGTCCGTTATTCATAATCGGGATATAATAACCATAATAAGTATTTCCCTCAATCACTACATTTTTATCATAATATCCCTCCGTCCCAAGATCCTGATCCATGGGGATTTCACGGATACGATAGTCATTTTCATTTTTAATGGATGTGGTAGCCGGAATGCCGTCTGCAAGAATGGCCATCTCCAGGCCTTCTTCCTTCAGGCTGTCCAGGTACTCATAATAACCGCTGGCATTCATTGCCGTGATCTCATTTTCCTTACAGTATTTTGCCAGATTATCCGCAGTTACATGCAGTGTGGTCTGCACACTGCCTTCCAGATTCGTTCTGGTCAGACGTAAAGATGTGGTACTGAGGATCACTGTTGCCAAAACTACCGGTGCCAGTGCCAGCAGCATCAACAACAGGAACAGGCTGCATCCCTGCTTTTTCAGAGTTTTCTGCTTTTTTACCTTCGTTTTTTTCATAACTTCTACCCCCTGATATTCGGTGGATTCCTTTTACTAGCGGAAAAAGAGTGTGACTGCACACCAGCCACGCTCTTTCCGCTCCTCCCTATTTTCAGCTGCTTTTATTTGTTCTGCAGCATTTTCTTTTTTCTTGCGATGACCACACTCTGTACTACCAGGAACAGACACAGCATAGCTGCAATGGTGATACCGGTCCACCATGCCTGATCCAGACCTGCACTGGATACGATATTCTGGATGGTGCTCAGGGACAATACACCGAAGAAAGTTCCGATGATATTGCCGACACCACCAGTCAGCATCGTACCGCCGATGATGGAGGATGCAATGGCGTTCATCTCCATGCCGCTGGCATGAGAAGCAGATCCGCTTCCTACATGCAGGAAGTACACATAACCGCCGATACCTGCCAACAGTCCGCAGAGCAGATGGGACATGAACTTGGTTCTCTTCACATTGATACCTAACATCAGCGCGCTCTGATTGTTACCGCCTACCGCATAGAAGCTGCGGCCCATCTTGGTCCAGCGAAGCATGATAAACATCAGAATGACTACTAAAAGCGCCACAATCACACCGATCTCCACATAAGCATTGACGTAATTGCCCAGTTTGTTCACGGAGCCCATTCCTGGAACGATCACACGGGTTTCCTTCAAAGCAGTGAAACTTTCGTTGGCCACGTTGAAAGGTTTGGTATTTACGATCGTTGTCATACCTCTGGCGAAGAACATACCCGCCAGGGTCACGATAAAGGGCTGGATATCCAGGTATGCTACCAGGAAGCCCTGTACGATACCGAAAGCAAGGCCAATGGCTACTGCCAGTAACATGGATACAAATACATTACCGCCGCCGAAGTCCAGATATACGGCGCAGCTCATGCTGACCAGTGCCACCACACCGCCGACGGAAATATCGATTCCACCGGTAATCATGACTAAACTCATGCCGCAGGACAGAATGATCAGTGCTGCGTTAGCGTTCAGAATGTTGAAAAATGTCTGAGGTTTTAAGAAGCCTTTTCCCTGGAACACGATGGCTCCGATATACATTACGAAGAATACTACGATCGTGATGGTCAGCAGCAGATTGGTATCTGTCATATTTTTTAACTTCTTACCCATATCAGCCAACCTCCTTTACAGCCTTGCCCTGCTTCAGCTTCTTGCCGAAAGCGGACAGCCATTCTCTTACCTTGGGAGTACTTAAGACTACCAACAGGATAACCACTACCGCCTTGTAAGCAGGAAGTGCATCGGACTGTACGTCGAATTTGTACAAGGTGGTGGTCAGGAACTGGATGACATAAGCACCCAGAATGGAAGCTGCCATGTTGAACTTACCACCGCTTAAAGAGTTACCTCCCAGAGCTACTGCCAGGATGGCATCCATCTCGATATCCTTTGCAATAACGGAGTAGTTGATGGAGGACAGACGGCTTACTTTGATCAGTGCTGCTACCGCTACACACAGTCCCAGGATCACAAAGGTCAGGAACTTGATAAATGTGGGATTCAGTCCGTTTAACTTGGAGGAATTCTCATTGATACCAACAGACTGGGTGTAAAGTCCCAGTGTTGTGAACTTCAATACCAGGAAGATCACCAGTACACAGACCGCTGCAATGAAGAACGGTGTGGGAATGGGAATTCCCGGAATAAATCCACCGAAATAGCTGAAGGTCGGATCACTTACAATAGGAAGCTCGTTGTTGTTGATCCATGCTGCAATGGAACGTCCTGCCGTATAGAGGATCAGGGTCGCTACCATGGGCTGGATCTTGAAATATGCTACCAGGGCACCGTTAAAGGCACCGAAGAGCATGGCTACCACACAGGCTACCAGAAATGCTACGATAATGGGGGCCTGCAGGGTATCGGGTCTGGAATTCGTACCACACAGTACTCGTAAGATCACGCTGCCTGCGATGGCAATGGCAGCGCCCACGCTAATATCCTGTCCGCCGGAAGCTGCAGTGACCAGTGTCATGCCAATGGCTAAAATAGCCAGTTCGGAACCGTAGTCCAGGATCGTCATCAGGTAACCGGACAATACCGGATCTCCTGCGCTGTTATATCCCAGTGTGATCTTGAAGAAACTGGGGTCTACGATCAGATTGAATACTGCCAGGATTATCAGGGCTGCAATGGGAATGAAAATCTGCTGCCGGAACAATCCGCTCAGGAAATTTTTATTACCTTTTTCTACTTTCTTTTCATTACTCATGCTTACTTTCACCTCCGGCAATCGTACTCATAATCTTGGTCTGGGTCAGATCTTCTCCGGACAATTCTCCTACCACCTTGCGGTCTCTCATGACTACCAGTCGGGAGCAGGTACGGAGCATCTCGTCGGTCTCGGAAGAGATGAAGGTCACGCTCATGCCTTCACTTGCCAGCTTCAGTACCAGCTTCTGGATATCCACCTTGGTACCGACATCGATACCTCTGGTGGGCTCATCCAGAATCAGATATTCCGGATGGGTCAGAAGCCATCTGGCTAAGATTACCTTCTGCTGATTACCGCCGGACAGCGACTTGATGGGTGTCTCGGCCGATGCCGTCTTGATATCCAGCAGTTTGATGTATTCGTCTGCAAATTTATTAGCTTCCGCCTTGGAAATAGGGTGGAAGAATCCACGAAGTACCTGTAATGCCAGGATAATATTCTCTCTTACGGACAAGTCACCTACGATACCGTCACGCTTACGATCCTCCGGCAGATAGCCGATTCCACAACGCATAGCATCCAGAGGCTTATTGATCTTGACCTGCTTGCCGTTCTTTTTCACCGTACCGCCGATGACACGGTCAGCACCGAAAATAGCGCGGACGCACTCACTTCGGCCAGATCCCAGCAGTCCCGTAAATCCATTGACCTCGCCCTTCTTAATATAGAAGTCAAAGGGTTTGATTCCGGCATCGCTGCACAGATCTTTGGTCTCAAATAAGGGTTCTCCGTTCTCCGTCTTCTGTTCCGTAGGCTGCTCGCCTTTGATATCGGACAGGTCATCCAGTTCCTTACCCAACATTTTGGATACCAGTTGTACTCTGGGCAGATCCTTGATGGCATATTCACCTACCAGACTGCCGTCACGCATAACAGTGATCTTGTCACACACTTCATATACCTGATCCAGGAAATGGGTTACGAAGATGATACCCACGCCTCTGGCCTTCAGATCGCGCATCAGGCCGAAGAGCTTTGTCACTTCCTGCTCATCCAGAGAGGAGGTCGGCTCATCCAAGATCAGTACTTTACAATCCATATCTACAGCTCTGGCAATGGCTACCATCTGCTGTACGGCGATGGAACAGCTTGCCAGCTGCTGGGACGCTTCCGCGGGGATATCCAGATTCTGTAAGATCTTGTCTGCGTCCTCATTCATTTTTTTCCAGTTCTGATAGATCTTATTGGAACGTCCTATGTACATGTTCTCCGCCACGGACAGATTCGGGCAGAGTGTAATCTCCTGATATACCGTACTGATGCCCAGCTTCTGTGCCTCCTGCGGAGAGTGAATGGATACGGCTTTGTCATTGCCGTCGATGAAGATCTGACCTTCATCTTTGCTGTAGACACCTGTCAGTACCTTGATCAGGGTTGACTTTCCGGCACCGTTCTCTCCCATCAGCGCATGAATCTCACCTTTGTTCAGATGGAAGTCCACACCTTTCAGAGCACGTACACCGGGAAAGCTTTTGTGAATATTTTTCATTTCCAATACTGTGTTATTGTCCAAAAGTTTCACCCCTTAATCTGTAACTATTCAGAGCCATGTAAATATCATGAAATGTTCTTCGAATGCTGGCATTCGTAAGAATATTTTATGATATTTATAGGGCGAAGTAACCACATTCGCAATAAAGTGGGCTCTGAAAGAGCCTTTTGCGAATGGGGTTCTGAATAGTTACTCTTTTGATAAAAGAAGCGCGGAGCTAGCATGCGCCGCGCTTCTGGTCGTTTACGTCAGATTAGATACCGTAGTTGTCTACATCTTCCTGAGTAATGGTGGTTGCATCGAAGCCTTTTTCATCCATGATGATGGTCTTCTCGGAGATGGTCTCGCCGCTCTCCAGCTTCTTGATGATGTCATCGATGTAGGAAGCCTGGAAAGGATTGCACTGTCCATCGTAGTTCCAGTTGCCTGCCTTCAGTTCTTCCAGAGCCCACTTGTTGCAGTCAAAGCCCATAACGATAACGTCTTTACCAACGCCGTGGGAGATATTAGCCTTATCCAGAGCTGCTACAGCACCCTTAGCCATATCATCGTTCTCAGCGTAGATTACGTTGAAAGGAGTACCTGCGTCGATTACGGACTGTACGATCTGCTGTGCTTTCTCTGCGTTCCACTCAGCGGTCTGCTGTGTTACCAGATTGAATCCGTCGTTTGCTGCTGCGTCATCCAGAGCACCGGTACGTCCCTGCTGTGCTGCGGAACCCATAACACCCTGTAAGTGGATAATGTTGTATTCACTTAAGTTCTGGCTCTTTAACCAGTCAACTGCGGTCTGGCCTTCCTTTGCCATATCGGATACGATGGATGCCTCATACAGGCTCTCATCTGCATCAATGGTACGGTCGAAGAGGATAACTCTGATACCTGCATCCTGTGCATCCTTCAATACGGAATCCCAACCTGCGGTATCTGCTGCGGACAGAAGCAGATAGTCAACGCCATCCTGAATGAACTTCTGTGCTGCAGTGATCTGCTCATCGTTCTTTAAGCTGTATGCGAAAGATGCTTCGTAGCCGTTAGCCTCGGTAAAGGTATTCTTCATATCCTTATCGTTTGCGGTACGGTAACCGGACTCGTTGGGGTCGTTATTGATGATGCCGACTTTGATCATATCTCCGGAGGAGCTGGAGCTGGTCGTTCCTGCGCTTGCACTTTCGGTTGCTGCGTTTGCACTTCCGGTTGCTGCGTTTGCACTTCCGGTTGCTGCGTTGCTGCCTGCATCAGAGGAGCCGCATGCTACAAGGCTGAATACCATGGTTGCTGCCATTACTGCTGCTAAAATTTTCTTCTTCATTGTGTAACCTCCCAATTTGTTTTTGTTCCCCAAAGAACTATTTCTTTGATGATCTTATTGTAAAGCGGATCCGGGGAAAAAACCATGAAGATACCTCACGGAAAAGTTGAAATTTTTATGGTAAAAAAAACCACCGGCGTAAAAAGTTGATTTTTTTACGATAGTGGTTCATTTTTTTAATGCTGCGGAAGCCGGACCGTGACACAGGTGCCCTCCCCGTAGGTACTGGTAATGGTGATACCATAGTTTTCGCCGAAATTCAGACGGATACGTTCGTTCACATTGTACAGGCCGTAGATATCGGTCTCCCGGGCCTTCCGGTTGCGGATGCCTTTCCTCACCTGCTCCAGCCGCTCCGGCGTCATCCCCTTGCCGTTGTCCGTGATCAACAGAATGCAATCCTCTCCGTCCAGTTCTCCTTCGATCCGTATCATGCCCTTGCCACGTTTGTTCTTGATTCCGTGGTACAGTGCATTTTCCACCAGAGGCTGCAGCGTGATCTTGGGAATCTGGCAATGGTTTAATTCTTCCGGAACACAGATCTCATATTGAAGGATGTCCTGATAACGCATCTGCTGGATCTCCAGGTAGCTGCGGACGTGCTGCAGTTCTTCTTTTACATCCAGAATATCCTGTCCCTGATTCAATGAGATCCGGAAAAAGTCCGACAGGCTGCCTACCATGCTCACGACCTTTTTCTGTTCTCCCGCTTCCGCCAGCCATACAATGGCATCCAGCGTATTATATAAGAAGTGCGGATTGATCTGGGACTGCAGCAGTTCAAATTCCGCCTTGCGCAACCGGATCTGCTCCGTCTTCACCTGCTCTAACAGTTCGTTGATCTTGTCGATCATTGTATTCAGTGAATCGCTGAGCACCTGGGCCTCCACGCCCCCCGTCACGTCGGAGCGCACCGTCAGGTCACCTTTTGCCACCTGATCCGTCACCTGGGTAAGGCGTCTTATGGGGCTCGTGATACTTAACGGTATATAATAGGATAAGAATAAAAACAGAATCAGTATCAGTGCAAAGGCAATGATGGAGAAACGGATCATATTCACGAAGAAATCCTGATATTGCTGCCTGCTCTCCTGAATCCCCCGGATCTCGTAATAGATGTACTGGGAAATGGTATCACCCACCAGAGACGTCACAATCTGCACATCATTTTCCCAGATTTCCATGTTGTCCTCGTAGCGGTTGCCTTCCCGGATATTGTCCTCGATCCTGCCGATATAGGTCTCCAGATTGTTCAGATATTTTTTGACACTGGTCAGTCGTTTCAGGTTCTCCTGAGATTCCGTCAGTTCTTCCAGACCGGCCACGATGCCATCTGCCTCCACCAGCATATCATGCAGACTGGACTCTTCCAGTGTCTTGTTCCCTACAATCAGCAGATAAGTCTCATAATCGAAATCCTTCTGGAAATCCAGGCTGAACTGGCTGGCCATGACGGAGGAATTGATCATATCCTCGTATCTGCGGTTATTGTTCCATAAATTATAGAAGCAAAAGATCAGGAACAATACAAAAGGCACCAGAAGGCAAAGATAGGAATATCTTATCTTTGCCACCAGTGTCGAATGTTCATACAATTCTTTTATCTTTTTTCTCATAGGAATCCCCCTTATCCATGGCCACGGCTAATTGGTGCCGCCCCGGTACTGGGTAGGGGTCATCCCCTGGGTCTTCTTGAACAGATAGGAGAAATAGTGTGGATCCTTGTAGCCCACCTCCTGGCTGATCAGGCTGCTGCGCTTGCCGGTGCAGCGCAAGAGTTCCTTCGCCTTGTTCATACGATAGTCTGTCAGATATTTGATAAAGCTCTGTCCGGTCTGCTGGCTGAAGATCATGCTCAGATGGTTTGGTGAGAAATTCACGTGGGATGCCAGCAGATTCAGGGAAAGTTCCTCGTCTGCATAATTCTCATCAATGTATTTCATCACCTGTTCCACCACATCATCATACCGGCTGCTGGCAGCCTTATCTCTGACCGCCAGTGCTTTCTGCAGAATTCTGGTAATGTAATGGATCGCACTATCGCTGTCCTGCAGGGTCTTCTCGTCCTGATTGGGTGTTTCCAGTTCCTGCGTATCCGTCTGCAGGCTTTCCAGAAAATCTGCCACACAGAAATAGACATCCATGGTAATATACTGCCTGAAAATATTGGACTGCAGTGCCTTGTTGCTGAGATCCCGGAAAAATTCTTCCACGAAGTAGACCACTTCCTCCCGGTCACCCTGTTTTAAGAATTCCTGGATTCTTGTGCGGTCGATCTGCTTTGGATTGACTTCCTTGATGTCAAAATTATCTTCCTTCTGCGCTTCCTCCGTCATATGTCCGCTGTCCAGGATCCGGCTGTCCTGCACCAGATATCTGTGGGCAAAAGCATGACTGGCCTGTTCAAAAGATGCCGGAAGCTCCCGCAGACGATTCACCGGCTTGCCGATACCACCGAAATACCGCACATGCTCATAGCCTTCCATAATGTCCTTGATCTTTTCTATGTATTCCTGTTGCAACAGCAATAGCTGTTTCTCGGAATCGGCTTTTAGTAAGAATGCTTTTCCTTCCAGATTACGATCAAAGGTGATCACCGTCCTGCCGTCTTCCAGTCCCCGCAGTTCCTGTTCGATCCGGATCAGGCTGCCGGAATACTCATCCTGCGCATGACGCAGAGACTGGGTCTTGAACAGAATAATATTGTACCAGGGTGCCGACAGATCGATCCCCAGAATCTCTGCCGATTCCAACAGTTCTGCCACGGTGCTTTCTCCGGTGACCAGTTCCTGGAACAGTTTTTTCCGCTCTCTGAGATTGTTTTCCTCCATCTCCTGCAAATACCGCTCTCTGATCTGAATGGCTCTGCGCTTCTCCTCGATCTTCGCCGACAATTCATCCAATTCCGCCAGCAGTTCCTCACCATTGATGGGTTTGGACAGATACTGGGCCACTCCCAGCTTGATAGCTTCCTTGGCATATTCGAATTCCTGGTAACCGGACAGAATAATGATTTCTGTGTCCGGAAGCTCCTTGCGGATCAGACGGCTCAATTCCAGGCCGTCCATAAACGGCATCCGGATATCGGTGATCACGATATCCGGACGCAATTTCTGGATCATGGGATAGGCCAGCTCTCCGTCGCCGGCCTCCCCACAGAACTCATAGCCATGAGCCTTCCAGTCAATATTATTTTTGATTCCTTCACGGATGACAAATTCATCCTCCACCAAAAACACTTTTAACATTTCTACGATACCCTTCTTCTATCTGCAGGTAACTTCTACCCGCAGATTCTGCCTGCAGATTTTTATTTCGTTCTCTGCAATACTATTTTCTATTATACACGAAAACAGATTTTTCGGGTAGCATATTTTAGCGGTAGAATACTTCTCCCAGCATCAGGTCTCTCTTCAGATCGCGGATCTTCGTATCCTTGTCGATATATACAGCCTCGATGCCCATCATGGCTGCCCAGTCACCCATCTGCTCTGCGGTCAGATCGTAGGTAAATGCGGTATGATGTGCACCTCCTGCCAGGATCCATGCTTCCGCGCCGGTATACAGATCCGGTTCGGGAGTCCAGAAGTTGGTAGCGGTAGGAAGCTTCGGCATGGGTTTCTCCACTTTCTTGCAGTTCACATCGTTGATGATCAGACGGAAACGATTGCCCATGTCGATCAGGGAAGTAGCGATACCATGACCTTCCTTGGAAGTAAATACCAGTCTTGCAGGATCTTCTCTGTCTCCCATGGACAGGGGCTGGCACTTGATGCTGATGGGACCGTCCGCAATGGTGGGGCAGATCTCCAGCATATGGGCTTCCAGAATACCTTCCTTGCCCTTGATCAGATTGTAGGTGTAATCCTCCAGCATGGAAGTACCCTTGGCATCCTTTTTGCCTGCGGTCATGATCTTCATCAGACGTACCATGGCGGCTACCTTCCAGTCACCTTCTGCGCCGAAGCCGTAGCCCTTCTCCATCAGTCTCTGAATGGCCAGTCCGGGCAGTTGCTTCAACGCACCCAGATCTCCGAAGTGGGTAACGATGGCCTGATAATTCTTCTCTTCCAGAAAACGTTCAAATCCCAGTTCGATCTGTGCCTGTACAGCCACATGTTTTTTAAACTCTTCGGGGTCTCTTCCCTCTAATAAAATATTATATTTCTCGTAGTACTCGTCTACCAGTGCATTGACATCGGATACAGATACGGCATTTACGCTCTCTGCGATCTCGTTTACAGGGTAAGCGTCTACTTCCCAGCCAAACTTGATCTGTGCTTCTACCTTATCACCTTCGGTTACCGCTACATTGCGCATGTTGTCAGCCACACGCATGACACGGATATGGCTGCTCTCCACCACGCCGACTGCAGTACGCATCCAGGATGCGATCTTGCCCTGTACCACAGGATCAGACCAGTGGCCTACCACAACCTTACGCTCCATGCGCATGCGGGTCACGATATGACCGTACTCTCTGTCACCGTGGGCAGACTGGTTCTCATTCATGAAATCCATGTCGATGGTGTCATAGGGCAGTTCCTCATTGAACTGAGTATGGAAATGCAGCAGGGGCTTACGATACTCCTGTAATCCCAGGATCCAGGATTTTGCCGGAGAGAAAGTATGCATCCAGGTGATAACACCGGCACAAGTGTCATCCAGATTTGCTTCATTAAAAGTACGGCGGATCAGTTCGTTAGTGATCAGGGTCGGCTTCCATACCACCTCATAAGGTAACACACCGGAAGCGTTCAGGGCATCCACGATCTTGTGAGAGTGCTCCGCTACCTTTGCCAGGCACTCGTCCCCATACAAGTCCTGTGATCCCGTACAAAACCAGAATTGATATTTTTTTGTCTGTAACATAAGTAATACCTCCTATAGTTGAATACAATTTCGATATTACCATATTACAACTTGTATGCTTCTGCTAACAAGTTGTATTTCCTACGACAAGCTCCGGCTGGATGAGAATCTTTCTCTCTTCCGGTCCCAGAGATTCCCCATGAAGCAGTGACAGTAACAGCTGTGCCGCCATTTCTCCCAGTTTTTCCTGGGGATGAACGATAGTGGTCAGTTGAAAACCTCCGCCGATGGCCATGTAGGAATTGTCATAACCGGTGACGGAAATGTCCTCCGGGACGCGAATCCCCCGTGACGTCAGCGTCGGGATGACCTGCATGGCGATCTGGTCATTGTAACAGACCACACTGTCAAGTCTGGTTCCCTTGGAGATCAGACGCCGGATTCCCTCCTGTGGGTGGACTTTACGATCCTCGGTATGGAACCAGATCACCTTGTCCGGATCGTAGAGGACACCTGCTTCCTGCAGGGCCTGTACATAGCCCCGGTGACGGTTCTGTCCCTGGATGTCATCTGCCTTGAACACTCCGGCAATATCGCGATGCCCGGTATCCAGGAGATATTTTGTGATCAGATGACCTCCCCTGCAATCGTCCATCAGCACCTGGGGCTTGTCTTCCATCTGATCGAAGCAGCCTTGAATAAACACATAGGGAATTCCGTATTCTTCCAGCCGCTCATACAGATGCAGATGTCTGCAGCTGATCTGGCTCTTACTGGGTTCGATGATGACCCCGTCGATATCCTTCTGCAACAGTTCCTCCAGGCACCGTGCCTCCTGGCTCCGGGAGTTTCTTGTATTTTTTAATAAAATGCTATACCCCTGTGCCGTAAGAACTTCATCGATGCCCTGAATAACCCGGGGAAAAATATAATCCGACAGATAGGTGGTCACCACGGCAATGTTGTTAGACTTATGCTCCGGGCGGACCCGCTCCGACACAAAGGTGCCTTTCCCGTGTACCGCATAGATGTATCCCTCCTGTTCCAGAATGGCCAGTGCCTTGCGGACGGTCTGGCGGCTCACCTGATAAGCGGCAGCCAGCTGGTTCTCCGAGGGAACACGGTCACCGCTGCGCAGTTCTCCCAGTCGGATCTGTTCCTGTAAATCATGATGCATTTTATAGTATTTCAGCTGTTTTTCTTCCATACGTATCCGTCCGCCCCGCTCCTTCTCTATCCGGTTTTGTACAACTCTATTCCGTTTTCCGGGTATCGCTCCCCGGTACATTTCAGTATTTTTCGCCTTCCAGCAGGATCAGCCGCCGGATTTCTTCCGCTCCGCTGACACGTTCCCCTTCTATGGTATCATTATGGATCACATAATCACAGATCTTGCGATTACGCTTCTCCGCATCGATAGACAGGATCCGAAGTGTCTTTTCCTCGGTGTCATAGTCGGAATCAATGATATCGGCGATCAGCTTTTCTTTATCTCTCGCCACATAGATAATATGGGTGGGAAAGGAACGCTTCATGGCAATGGCACCGCACATATCCACGGGGATCACCGCAAACTTTCCCTGATCCAGCAAGGTCTGAATGTCTTCCTTTCTGGTGCCGTACCGTACCCCGGCATAAGCCGTTTTTTCAAAAAAGTTCATCCGGTCGAAGGCTTCCTCCGGGACGTACTTGTGGCCGTAGCGCCCCGGTTCCGTGCAGTAGTTCACCGGGCGGACAAAAATCTCCCCACTCTCTGTCCTTTCGCTCGCGCCTGTCCCTCGGCTACCGCACAAAGCTTCCGTAATCTCCCGTTTGCCGGAGCCGGACGGCCCCACCAGGGCCAGCACCGCCGGAGCAGTGATCTTCTCTGTCTTAGAAGTGGATGCTTTCATGATCTGCTTCACCAGAGAGACAAATTCCGCCATGGTATTTACGGACAACAGCCCCGTCATTTTGGCATTCCAGGGCTTCCGCATCAGCACCGGATACTCCGCCTTGCTCTCCAGAATATTGTGGATGGCATCATCCAGCACAATATCAAAATGGACACGATCCTTGGCACTTCCCAGAATAATATTTTCCGGTGGAAGCTCCGGGAACTGGGTCATGATCTGTTCTGCCCGCACTCCCATAAAATGTGGTGACACCGCAGTAATGAAAAAAACATCCGCGATCTGCATCAGTCTGCGGATCCCTCGTTTCGTCTCCTCGGTCGGGATCTGCCTCCGGTACAGTTCTGGATCGTTATAGAATTCTTTGATCACCGAAGTCCGCCCTTCGTTGGCCCAGGAAGTGATTTCCTCCATGCGATAGGGTTCCTTCGGATGATATTTTTCATTTGCCATACGGATGGCGATACTGTTAAACGGGGCGGTAACATCGTCCCAATCAATACCAATGCTGGGTCTGAGCATGCTGTAGTCCTCACTCTTTCTATGTTCAATGCGATCTATCACACCATGTGATTTTAGTGCATTATGCTTTTTGCACATTGTGCATTCCCGTTTCCGGAATACTTCTGCTATTTAGCATAGCATAAACGAATACGCAGTACAATCCATACCGTAGCCGCTCTCTCTGGCTCTTCTACCGTTCCAATCGGCATTGTTTATTTTGCCGTACTCTTTTTCCTTGGGTATATCATGTTTTTGGGGCTTATCATCCATTTATCATATTTTTTGTTGTAATAATTCACAATCGCTTTTTTCTCTATATTGCCCAATTGTCAGCACTTTTGAACTGTGCTAGTATACATGTACAGGAGGAGAATTCATGACCAACCGGGAATTATTAGAGACGATAGTAATTAAATTAGAAAGTATAGACCAACGACTGGGCAGGGTGGAGCAACGACTTGATAAGGTCGAACAGCGACTCGACAGGGTGGAGCAGCGACTTGATAAGGTCGAACAGCGACTCGACAGGGTGGAGCAGCGACTTGATTCACTGGAGCAAAGATTCGATTCTTTGGAACAACGTGTTTCCAATCTGGAATCCGGTCAGATTGCCATGGAACAGCGCCTTACCAATCTGGAATCCGGTCAGATTGCCATGGAACAGCGCCTTGCCAATCTGGAATCCGGTCAGCTCTCTATGGCGAATCGCCTTACCAATATGGAGTTGACTCTTGAGAATGAAGTCAGTCGTAATATCTGTACAATTGCAGAAGCTCATTTAGATTTATCCAGAAAATTCGACCGGGCCTTAAAAGTAAAAGAAGATGATGAACTGGTTCGCGTCCGGCTTAATGTATTGGAAAATGATGTCCGAAAAATAAAGCAGCGGCTGGAAATTGCATAGTTTATTCTTATCAGTACCTTATCTTAATGGATAAGGTATTTTTTTGCCCTTCTTTTTGTTGACTTATCAACATCCTTGTGTTACACTTCATAAAGTTGTTGCAGTGTCAACATTTTACAGGAGGAACCTTCATGCAGGATCGTTTTGAAAGATTTGTGGTATCTATCACAGAATTGCACCGTTATCTGCAAAAATTAAAAGAACTGGAAATGGGACAGATGGACTTAAAAGCCGGTTATACCATGTGTCTGTATTATCTGGGAAAGCACCCGGAAGGGCTGACCGCCACGCAGCTGACGGAGCTGTGTAAGGAAGACAAGGCCGCCATCTCCCGTACCTTAAGCCAGTTGAGTTCCAAGGGGCTGGTGTCCTGCGAGCTGCCGGAACATAAACGTTCCTACCGCACACTGTATTATCTGACAGAAGAAGGCAATATTGTAGTCAAAAAGATCAGTTCCCGGATCTATTCCGCACTGGCTCACGGCGGTGATGGCATGACGGAAGAACAACGGTTGAATCTCTATGACTCTCTGGAACGGATCTCCCATAATCTGGAGCAGTATCTTACAGAGTTTTCTGTCAAGCATCCCACAGAGAAATGATCCATCCGCAACTCACCCTGACCGGCTTTCCAACAGAATTAACAGCAAGGTGACATGAACGATGTCGTATGTCCATCCCGATGGATGCCCCGGCGCATTTCCGCCCGAAAGAATATTCATCATAACTATATATAGAAAGTACAGGAAACAATTATGGAAAAAATACGTTTTATCACGGACTCCGCATCCGATATGAACAATTCAAGAGAGGACGTCACGATTCTCCCCCTGCATATCCGCTTCGGTGAGGAGGAATATGCTGACGGTGTCACCATCAGTCATAAGGAATTCTATGAGAAACTGATCGAATGTGATACTCTGCCCACCACCAGTCTGGTATCTCCCGCAGTCTTCGAAGAAGCCTACGAAAAAGCTGTATCGGCCGGAGAAACTGTCATTGTGGTTACTATTTCCAGCAAGCTGTCCGGCACCTGCCAGAGTGCCCGGATCGCTGCCGAGGATTATGAAGGCAAAGTCTTCGTCGTAGACAGTCTGAATGCCACCATTGGGGAACAGATTCTGGTAGAATACGGCCTGCAGCTGAAAAAGCAGGGAATGACCGCGGAAGAGATCGTAAGCATTCTGCAAGAGCAAAAGCATAAGATCCACACCATGGGACTCTTAGACACTCTGGAATACTTGAAAAAAGGGGGCCGTATCTCCCCCACTGTGGCATTCATCGGGGGTGCTCTGGCCATCAAGCCCGTGGTAGCAGTCGTAGACGGTGAGATCATTATGCTGGGAAAAGCCCGTGGTTCCAAAAACGGCAGTAACTTCCTCATCCGTGAAATTGAAAAAGCGGACGGTGTGGACTTCTCCAAGCCCTTCTGTCTGGGCTATACCGGTCTGAGTGACGAACTTTTACAGAAATACATTCACGACAGTGAGCATCTCTGGAAAGATTATGCCAAGGAGCTTCCCGTCAGCACTCTGGGTGCCACCATCGGAACCCATGTGGGCCCGGGTGCTGTTGCCGTTGCATTCTTCGAACATTAAATCTATTACAATTTTTCCCATTTGCTCAAAATAGGACTAATTTCCCACAGCTGCCCCACTGACAAATTTCTCCTCTTATGGTATATTGTAAAATCATTTTATATTGTTTGTTCATTTTCTACATTACCAGAGAGGAGAATTTTTATGGGGTTGAACCTGTTACTATCCACAAATCATATCGTCATCCACAGTTACTCTCCCGTGGCAGATTTTCTGTTGGTGGTTATGTGTCTTCTGGCATTGTTACTGATCCGACAGACTTTCATTAAACAGAGCCGGACCTTTCGGATCTTCAAGTCCTGTTTTGCCTTGCTTTTCATTGCCGCAGTTTCCAATATTGCCTTTTATTATGCCGACCTTTTTTCCAGACAGAACACCCTTCTCTGGATCCTCCGGGCCGTCTACCATATCAGTCTTCTGTCCCTGTTCTGTCTCTATATTGCTTACCTGAAAATACTGATCGTCTTCCCGAAAAATATCGGCAGGAAATATACCTTTCTGTCCTTCGCCATCCTTGTGGTGACCGGAGTTGCCGATCTGGCATCTCCTCTGACCGGCTGGGGATTTCATCAGGATCATTACGGAATCTGGTATGAAAATATCCTGTCCACTCCTTTTATGGTCGGATATCTTCTGTATCTGGCGGTGATCCTCTTTCTGTTGGTTTGCTACCGCCGCAGACTTCCTACCGCACTGTTCCATATGCTGATATTTACTGAGACGGTCTGTGGATTGATTGTAGTCATGGAAGCTGCCATGAATACGACTTCTTTCCTGGCCACAACCTATTTTCTGCCGCTTCTGGTGGTATTGTACATGCTCCATGCTAACGCCTACGACCCGAAGACCGGTGCCCTGGGTTCCACATCCTTGGATGAATATCTGCGCCAGCAGCGACAGACCGCTCAGGATACCTACTACCTGTGCCTGCGCTTTGACATGGATTTCGAATACGTCATGACAGAGGAAATGGGAAAGCTGTTCTACAGCTTCTGGACGGATTATTTTCGAAAGGGTATGTTGTTCAATCCTTCCACCAGCTTCTTCGTACTGGCAGTGGACAGCCACAATGTCCCGGATGCCACAGAAAGGGCAGTATCCCTGATTAAAAAGGTGTTCCAGAAATATTATGAAGAATATAAGCTTCCCTACAAGCTGGTACTCTTCGACCATCTGGACTTTTGTGAGAATCTGGAACAGTTCTACGAAGTATTCAATTACTTTTCCGAAAAAGTAGCGCAGAATTCCTATCGTGTCTTCGGGGAAGAAGATTACCAGACTTATAAAGAAATGCATTATATCAAGTCCCAGTTGAAGGATATTGCGGAACACGGCTCCTTAGATGACGAACGCGTTCTGGTCTATTGTCAGCCGGTACGGAATGTCCACACGGGTACTTACGATACCGCAGAATCCCTGATGCGTTTGCGTCTGCCACAGACAGGACTGGTATTCCCGGATCGTTTTATTCCTCTGGCAGAAAAATACGGCTACATCCACCGCCTCAGCATGATCATTCTGAATAAGACCTGTAGACAGATCAAGCAGATGCAAGATGAGGGCTATCAGATCTCCCGTGTATCCGTAAATCTTTCTGTGGAAGAGCTGGGCGAAAAGGACTTCATGGAAGAATTCAAATCCATCGTACGAGCCGCCGGAATCGACTTCCACACCATTGCCGTTGAGTTTACGGAGTCCCAGAACGATACGGAATACGAACTGGTACAGGAATGCGTCAGTGAGTTCAAACAGTTGGGGGTATGTACTTATCTGGATGATTTTGGAACCGGTTATTCCAATTTCGACCGGATCTTAAGCCTGAAACTGGATGTGGTCAAATTCGACAGAAGCCTTTTACTGATGGCGGATCAGGATGCCAATTCCCGCTTCATGCTGGATTACTTCTCTACCGCCTTTGAGCGTCTGGGTTACAAGGTACTGTACGAAGGTGTAGAGACCGATGCCCAGGAAGAACTGTGTATCATCAGTCATGCAGATTATTTACAGGGCTATAAGTTCTCCAAGCCGATTCCCATTGAAGAATTGCCCCGGTTCCTTACGCGGGGCTGATATTGCGATTGCCGCATCCATTATTATTCCGGACACCGCTTCTGCGGTCCCCGCATACACAATAAAAATCCCGAAGGCCTTTCACAGTCTCCGGGATTTCTCTTTGCTTAACTTTATTTATCTTTTGTATCTTGCGCTTATATTAAGCAGCCTTCTTAGCCTTCTTCTCTTTCATCTGCTTAGCGAAGGTCTGTGCGCCTTCCACTACCAGGAAGATTGCCAGCACTGCCATTGCAGTTGCGAAGAACAGCTGGAACCAGTCACCCCATGCAGCGGTGCCGGCGCCGATAGCCTTACACTTGTTGATTACAGTGATCACCAGGCTGGTCAGGGTTGCAGCAAGCATGAATACCATAGGGAAGTAGAACATCTTGTTGTTCTTACCAACTTCACCCAGCCATGCAGCTACTGCCATCAGTGCGATACCTGCCAGCAACTGGTTGGCTGCACCGAACAGACCCCAGATCTGGCTCAGAGACAGACCACCCAGGATACAACCGATCAGTACCATAGAAACAGTACCGAACAGAGGATGAGCCAGCACTTTACGTGCGCCCTTGGCATCCTTGTAGGTAGCCTCGCCTTCCTTCAGGAACAGCTCGGAGAACATGAAACGGCTCAGACGGGTACCGGTATCCAGACTGGTCAGCGCGAATACGGATACAGACAGAGTTAATAGTGCGTAAATGGTGCCATATGCCTTGGAAGTCTCGGTACCGAACATGGATGCGATACCTGCAGCGAATGCAGCTGCGGGAGATCCGAACTCACCGTTTAAGTACTTCTGATATACTGCACCGACTGCTACCAGAGCGATGATACCCAGAGCAGACTCGATCAGCATGGAGCCGTAACCGATTGCCTTGGCATCCTTCTCGTTCGCTAACTGCTTGGAAGAAGTACCGGTAGCGATCAGGCTGTGGAAACCGGAACATGCACCACATGCTACAGTGATGAACAGCATAGGGAACAGGGTCTGTCCTGCCTTGGGCTCCCAGCTGGTGAAAGCTGGAATATCGAAAGCAACAGTACCGGTGAAAGCACCTGCAACCACACCGATGAATGCCAGACCGATCATAGCGTACAGCAGGAAGCTGGACAGATAGTCACGGGGCTGTAACAGGATCCATACGGGAACCAGGGAAGCTACAGCGATGTACACACCTACGAATACGATCCATGCGATACGGTTCATTGCAAAACCAACGTTCAAGCCAAGAACAGTGATCAGTACGATACCGATGATGCCACCGATGGTAGCGGGCAGAGTCTTGACACCCATTCTGTTGGTCACATAACCATAAATAACAGCCAGAACGATAAATAACAAAGAGATCATAGCGGTAGACTGGTTACCGGTAGGATTGGTCACAAAACCGAAAGCGGTCTTGCCGGCTTCGTCTGCCACAGTCAGGAAAGTACCTGCCACGATGTTAACGAAGGAAGCGATTACCAGAATCAATACCAGAAGTGCGAAGATGATGAAAAGCTTCTTTGCTCTGGATCCCATGGAATCCTCGATGATCTCACCTACAGATTTACCGTCATGTCTGATAGATGCGAATAAAGATCCGAAGTCCTGCAGACCGCCGAAGAAAATACCACCGATAATACACCACAGGAATACGGGAACCCATCCGAAGATGGAAGCCTGGATCGGTCCGTTGATCGGGCCTGCTCCGGCGATAGAGGAAAAATGATGTCCCATAAGTACGGCGGGCTTTGCTGCAACATAGTCTACACCATCCTCCTTCTCAATAGCAGGAGTCTTCTTGGTAGGATCAATGCCCCACTGTTTTGCCAGCCAGGAGCCATAGAACACATAGCCGGTAAACAATAATACGATAGCGGCCAAAACAATTAATAATGCTGTCATTTGTGTTTCTCCTTTTCTTATACACAGATTTCATTTTTCGCAAATACACGAATTGCTCCGCTAAAATCCGCTCTCGCAATTCTAAAACTGTTCGGAATCCGTTAATTTACTGCTTCCTCACAGTTTTTGGGTCCATAAATTCAAATATCTTACCATGCAAGCATGCACGATATTTGGAATTTCTGTCCCTTGTATTTACTGTATTGCCTTTTTCACGAGCTTCTTCAGAATCTGTCCGTGGCGGTTGTGGACGATCCGACCCGAAGATAACTCGGCGACAATCAAACGGTAATTACTCCAGCCATGAAATCCCCAGAGGTAACTCTGATAATGCTTGCACTTTTTCACCTGTGTAAGCGCATCCTCCTCTGCATGACCGGTCAGAATGATCAGGACAACATCGCTGTTCCGATGATTGGATGAGGGCTGCACGTTGGCAGTTCCCCGTTCCCAGGCGATGGAGTCCAGTTCCAGAAGGCGATCCTTTGATAAAGATTCCTCTGTGGCAAAATACACAGTCTCGTTGGTGTCAATATCTGCCACCTTAGCTTTCTTGATCAGAAAGTACTGCTCATTATGGGATCCGAAGATTGCTTCGGCTGCGAATGGCGGTTCTACAGCCTCTGTTTTGATATTGTAGTAGGTCTGATAAGATCGCAGGACGCGTTCCAGCGCTTCCCCGGGAGTAAGTGTCTTTTGTAATTCCATTCTGCTTTCCTTTTAAGCATGCGTAATCGATTACATTTACGTTCATGCTATCGATAGCTTTAGCACGTCGAAGTGTCAAATGCAACGGATTTTTTAGCATTTCTTTACACTTTTTTATAAATACATACTTTATCGTTATATGTTAGTCCTCTGACAGCTTTTTTCCAAGGTGCAAATTTAACCTATATACCATTACAAATTTAATCTCTTTATCTGGATAAACTTATTGACTTTTGTTGGGTAACCGGAAATCATTCTAAAAAAAAGCAGCCGATTTTCATCAGCTGCCCAGACTGTAGACAAAGCTCCTTCCTGTGAGGGAGCTTTTCTTGTGTCATGACTGCAAAAATTATGTACTTACAAGCA